>Ga0180216_1000011_pt1 | contig 437647 bp, 402 predicted proteins | sample eDN3rd37CBELigMG_FD_128879 | JGI IMG/M metagenome (GOLD analysis project Ga0180216, IMG submission 128879) | Enriched Miracle-Growth compost microbial communities from Emeryville, California, USA - eDNA 3rd pass 37_C BE-Lig MG (version 2)... ...
AGGCTTGCGCCCATTGTGCAATATTCCCCACTGCTGCCTCCCGTAGGAGTCTGGGCCGTGTCTCAGTCCCAGTGTGGCCGGTCACCCTCTCAGGCCGGCTACCCGTCGTCGCCTTGGTGAGCCGTTACCTCACCAACAAGCTGATAGGCCGCGAGTCCATCCTCAACCGAAATTCTTTCCACCCCCAGAAGATGCCTTCGAGGGTCGTATCCGGTATTAGCTTCGGTTTCCCGAGGTTATCCCAGAGTCAAGGGCAGGTTACTCACGTGTTACTCACCCGTTCGCCACTGATCCAGCGGGAGCAAGCTCCCACTTTCACCGTTCGACTTGCATGTGTTAAGCACGCCGCCAGCGTTCGTCCTGAGCCAGGATCAAACTCTCCGTAAATGTTTGATTGCACGGAAGCGATGCGAGCATCGCGACCGGCACATCTCGATGGATGCGAGGCGACCGGAATAGGTCATCCAAGCATCCGAGTTGATCTGGCTAAATCCGAATATCTACTGACATTCGTTATCTAACCAAAGGAATCTCAAACCCGGAACGGATCCCAGGTCGAGGTATTTGGCATTGACATTGTGCACGCTGTTGAGTTCTCAAGGATCGGGCGCGCCTGAGACCCGGACTCTCGTCCAGGATTTTCAGGGCAACTGCTCTAACCTACCACCTGCTCGAGCGTCGTTCCGTCGATGTCCCTGAGGCAGACTCTGCCGCAGTCACATCGATCCCGCCGCTCGATGAAGTGGGTCTTTCATCCTATTCCGCCGACTGGGCGCACACAAGTGCATCAAGTCTCTGCGGAGTTCGGATCAGTCCCTCTTGAGGCCGCGGAGCGCATCGGCTCCCTCGCACCTTTGGGGTGACTCATAGAAGAATACGGGGCGGCGGACGGCGGCGCAAATCAAGGGGACCCCGGGCGTGTCGGGCCGGTGACCGGGACGGTCACCGGCGCGCTCGGCCAGGGCGTCGGGAGCAGCTGCGGATGTGGGTAGAACGGTGAGAGACTTCCGCACCGGTGCACTGCTCGCGGTGAACCTGGGTCACGATGCCGATACGGTCGGCGCGGTCTACGGGCAGCTCGCCGGCGCGCGCTTCGGCTTCGCAGGCATCCCTGCGGATCGGCGGGCACAGCTCCATCGGGCGGACCTGCTGACCGAGACGGCACGTCGGCTCCATGCCGTCACCGTCGCCGTCCGCGTGAGCGAGGAGTCTGCCGCGCAGCTGCCGAGGGCGTCAGCCGACGAACACGCCGGCGAGGGTCTTCTTGCCGCGGCGGAGCACCGCCATGCCGGAGACGAGCGCATCCGCTGAGAGATCGCTCGCCTCATCCACCACCCGCTCGTTGTTGAGGTAGACGCCGCCCTCGGCGATCGCGCGACGGGCGGCGCTCAGGCTCGGCGTCAGCTCGGTGTCGACGAGCAGCTGCGCGATCGGCGTGCCCGCGGCAGCCGTGGTGTGCGGCAGCTCGCGGAGCGCGGCGGTCAGCGTCGCCGGGTCGAGACCCGCGATCTCCCCCTGGCCGAAGAGCGCCTCGCTCGCCGCGATCACCGCATCCCTCGCCTCCGCACCGTGCACCAGCGCGGTCACCTCGAAAGCGAGCCGGCGCTGGGCCTCCCGCTTGAACGGCGCCTCGACGGTGGCACGCTCGAGACCCTCGATCTCGGCCCGGGACAGGAAGGTGAAGACCTTCAGGCGCGAGACGACGTCGCCGTCATCGGTGTTCAGCCAGAACTGGTAGAAGGCGTAGGGGCTGGTCAGCGCAGGATCCAGCCAGATCGCGGTCCCCTCGCTCTTGCTGTACTTCGTGCCATCGGCCCTGGTGAGCAGCGGACTGCCGAGGGCGTGGACGCCGACCCCCTCGACCCGGCGGATGAGGTCGGTCCCGCTGGTCAGGTTGCCCCATTGATCGCTACCGCCGATCTGCAGCACACAGCCCTGGCTGCGGTAGAGCTCCAGGTAGTCCAGGCCCTGCAGGATCTGGTAGCTGAACTCGGTGTAGCTGATGCCCTCGGGCGAGTTCAGGCGCGCGCTGACCGCATCCTTCTTCAGCATGGTGCCGACGCGGTAGTGCTTGCCGATGTCGCGGAGGAAGTCGATGGCGCTCAGCGGCGCCGTCCAGTCGAGATTGTTGACGAGCACCGCCGCGTTCGCGCCCTCGAAGCTCAGGTAGCGGGAGACCTGCTGCTGGAGGATGCCGACCCAGCCGGCCACCACATCCTTGTCGTTCAGGGTGCGCTCGGAGGTGGGGCGCGGATCGCCGATCAGGCCGGTCGAGCCGCCGACCAGGCCCAGCGGGCGGTGTCCCGCCAGCTGCAGCCGGCGCATGATGATGAGCTGCACCAGATGCCCCAGGTGCAGGCTCGGCGCCGTCGGGTCGAAGCCGCAGTAGTACGTGATGGGCGGTCCGGCCAGCAGCGCCTTCAGCTCGCCCTGATCGGTCGAGACGTGCACATGGCCGCGCCAGAGCAGCTCCTCCCAGACGTCGTCGAAGGAGTCGTCGTTGCGCTGGGCGCTGAGGAGATCGGATGCCGGCACTGCCCTAGGATACCGACTCGGTTCGCACTCCGCGTCCCTCCACCGGCCGCGGCGGATACACCCAGGCGACGAGCACCACCGAGATGATCATGAGCAGGAACCACGACCCGAGCTTCTGGATCGAGACGAGCTCCCAGCCGCCGGCCTGGTTCGGATACATCCAGGCCCCCGACCAGGTGGCCACGTTCTCGGCGATCCAGATGAACAGCGCGACGAGCAGGAAGCCGAGCACCAGCGGCATCCGGGGCCTCGCCCGGAAGATGCGGAAGTGCATCACGCAGGGCCCGAAGACCACGACGACCGCGGCCAGCAGCAGCCAGCGGAAATCGTAGATGTAGTGGTGGCCGAAGAAATTCAGGTAGATCAGCGCGGCGAGGATGGCCGTCACCCAGCGCCGGGGGTACCGGTCGAAGCGCAGGTCGAAGAGCCGGTAGACGCGCACCATGTAGGAGCCGACCGAGGCGTACATGAAGCCGCTGTAGAGCGGCACGCCCCAGAGGTGCAGCAGGCCCTCCCCCTCGTAGGTCCAGGAGCCGACGCTCGTCTTGAACAGCTCCATGCCGGTGCCGACGATGTGGAAGAGGATGATGACCCGCAGCTCCCGCAGCGACTCCAGCTTGAAGACGACCATGCACAGCTGGATGACCACCGCCGAGACGGTGACGAAGTCGTTCCGGGCCAGCGCGGCGTCATCCGGATACCACAGGCGGGTTCCGAGCAGCACCGCGAGCATGGCGCCGCCGAAGACGCAGGCCCAGGCCTGCTTCAGACCGAAGGCCAGGAGCTCGATGAGCCAGCGCCAGCCCCTGGGCGCCCGGTCGAGGAGCCGCCGGGTGCGGGCATCGATCGAGCGCTCGAGCGAGGTGGCGTCGCCCGGCTCCCGCTCGATCACCCGCCAACCCTATCCGATCGGCTCCTGCACCACGGCCAGGGGGCGCACCGGCGATCCGGTCGCGCCCACGAGCTTCAACGGGCTGAGGACGAACAGGAATTCGTGCACTCCATCGGCCGCCAGCTCCTCGAGCACGAGCTGCTCGACGATGTGGATGCCGTGCTCGACGAGCAGCACCCGGTGCGCCGGCAGGAAGTGATCGCTCCCCGCCCCGGCCGGCACGCGGTCGAAGGCGACCGTGTCGATCCCGGCAGCACGCGGGCTCAGGTCCGCCAGCCAGGCCGCCGCCTGCTCCCCGACGCCCGGCACCCCTGTCTCGTCCCCGTGGAAGGCCAGGCGGTCGGGCCAGTGCCGGGCCCAGCCGGTGCGCACCAGCACGACATCCCCCGGGGCCACCTCCTGGCCGGAGTGCGCCAACGCCCGAGCGAGGTCGTCCGAGGTGATCTCGTAGCCCGCCTCGCAGCATTCGACGCCCAGGGCTGCAGGAACGTCGAGCAGCACGCCCCGGCAGAAGAACGGTGCCACCGTCTCGATGCCGTGACGGCTGAACAACCCGCTCGACTGCGCCTCGGCGGCATCGACGCCGCCGTGGAGCAGCCCGTCCTGGGAGATGTGCGCCAGCGCGTCGATATGCGTCCCGACATGGCTCCCGGTGACGATCAGGTCGTTCGCCCCCGACGAGCCGTCCGAGCGGAGGGAGTCGCCGTGACGACGGGGCACGACGAGCTCGAAGGAGGGATGCCGAGGCGATTGCGGCATCCCCTTGAAGAGGGAGTGCGCCAGGTCGTAGATCCTCACCCCCTGGCGGAGCAGGGACAGAAGCCCCAGAGCCGAACCGGTCACGATGCCTTCCCCTTCCTCTCCGTGCGCCTGCACGCCCACGAACGCCTCACCTGTTCCGGCGCACGTACCGGGGCCTCGCCAGCAGCAGGAGCGCAGCCACCACGATCGCCGCGATCGCCGTCATCAGCACCGAGAGCACCGCGACACTGGTGAACGAGCCCTGTTCCCAGTAGTCCAGGAGCACCAACCCGATCACCGGGGTGCGGGGCGTTGCCAGCAGCACGGCGAGAGCCAGGTCCCCCGTCATCAGGACGAAGAGCAGCGCCAGGGCGGAGGCGATGCCGGGCACCATCAGGGGCAGCACGACAGTGCGGATGGTGCGCCACTCCCAGGCGCCGTTGACCGCGGCCGCCTCGGTGAGGGAGTCGCTGATCTGCGCCCGGGATCCTTCGAGACTGATCACGGCGTAGGGGATGAATACCACCAGGTAGCCGATCACGATGATCCAGACGGTCGAGCCGAAGTTGAAGGGCGGTCCCGCGAAGGCGAGGATGAACGCCACGCCCAGGACCGTGTTCGAGATGACACCGGGGATCTTGGCGATGCCGTCCACGACTTTGGCGAGCCATCCGCGCTGGTGCTGCTTGTAGACGATGATGAGCAGACCGGCGGCCACCGTCACGGCGCCGACGGTGATGCCCAGGATGAGGCTGTTCTCCAGGGCGGAACGCGAGATGTTGGTAGACAGCACATCCGTGTAGTTGCTCATCGTGTAGCGGGCCCCGAAGATGTCCGGATCCCAATAGGCCTGGAAGCTCACCAGGAGCATCGCGCCGATCGGCAGGATGGACGACGCGAGGATATAGAGCAGCATCATGCCCCGCCCCACCCACTTCCATCCGCCCAGCCGGGTGCGGGAGGCCCCCTCCGTGCGCTCGCCCACCTTCGTGAACCGGCCCTCGCTGATCGTCTTCTGCTGGAACAGCCAGAGCACCATGAGCACGGCGAAGAGGAAGACGCTCAGCCCGATCGCCGTGTTGTAGTCGGTCGGATAGCTCTGCGTGATCGATCGGACCAGACGGACCGCCACGATGTCGATCTGCGCCCGCGTCGCCAGGACCACGGGTACGGAGTAGAGCGCGAAGGCGACGATGGCCACGAGCACGAACGACCCGGCGACCGCCGGCATGACGCTGCGCAGCGCCACGGTGAAGAACACCCGGACGTTCCCCGCGCCGCAGACCCGTGCGGCCTCCTCCCTGGAGAGGTCGATGGAGCGGAACGCCGCGCTGATCGGCAGATAGGCGTAGGGGACGAGGGTCAGCACATAGACGAAGACCAGTCCGGGGAACGAGTAGATGTTGAGCTCGATATGCCCGGGGAGCAGCGACAGCAGCCCGTTGACGAACCCCGAACGCGGGGCGGCGAGCATGACCCAGCCGATGGCCAGGGCGACGGCCGGCAGGAACAGCGGGATGAGGGGCAGCACGCTGCCGACCACGCCGAGCGTCGCATCGGTCCTCTCGTTCAGCCAGGCGAGCAGGGTCGCGATGACCACAGCGAGGACGGAGGCGATCATGGTCACCAGGAAGGTGTCGCGCAGCAGCGGTCCGAACCACGGCTGCTGGACCATGCGGACCAGGCCGGAGACGCCCATGTCGCGGACACCCCGCTCGACGAGCCGGATGATCGGATAGGCGACCAGGAATACCACGACCAGCGTCCCCGCCAGCATGAGGGGGGTGAACAGCCTATTGGAGGCCCGCGCCCTCAGCCTCGTCATCGCTCCGGGGGAGCCGGGCCGGGCGACCGATGGGCGAGGTCTCGTGCTCGATTCGTTCATCTCAGCGACCCGTCATCAACCGGCGACGAGCTGGATGCTCGGCAGGGGCACATGAACGGTCACCGGGTCGCCCAGCTGGAAGGCGGAGAACGACTCCATGCCCGGAACGAGGGCGTGGATGGTCTCCGCCCCGTTCACGAGCTCGATCGTGTAATCGGTGTGCGGCCCAGCATAGACCGCATCGACGACCCGCCCGCTCACGGCCGCCTCGCCCTGACCCGCCGGAGAGTCTCCGGCGGTCATCCGAGAGTTCTCAGGACGCCACATGATGGAGACGGTGCTGTCGGACGCGGCGAGGATGTCGGGACGGGCTGGGAGCACGAGCCGTCCGATGGCCTCTCCCGCCACAGCGATGCTCGCCTCCGCGACGCGCTCGACGACGCTCGCCGAGACGATGTTGGCGGAGCCCAGGAACTCCGCGACGAATCTCGTCTGCGGGCGGGCATAGAGCTCGGTCGGCCGGGAGAACTCCTGGATCTTCCCCGCCGACATGACGGCGACCCGGTCGCCCAGAGCCATCGCCTCCGATTGGTCATGGGTGACGTACAGGGCCGCGAACCGCAATTCGTGGTGCAGTCGACTGATCTCGGCCCGGAGCTGGTATCGCACCTTGGCGTCGACGTTGGACAGCGGCTCGTCGAAGAGCACCAGCGCCGGCTCCGAGACCAGCGTTCTGGCGAGGGCCGCCCGCTGCTGCTGGCCTCCGCTCACCTGGGAGGCGTATTGGGTGCCTAGGGAGCCGATCCCCACGAGGTCCAGGTATTCCATGGCGCGACTCCGGGCCGCTTTGCGCTTCTGTCCCATCACCCGCAGCGGGTACGCGACGTTGTCGACGAGCGTCATATGGGGCCACAGCGCGTAGGACTGGAACATCATGTTGATGTCTCGACGATTCGCGGGCAAGGCTATCTTCGCGGAGCGGTCGTACACGGGCCGGCCCGCCAGGTGCATGACCCCGCTGTCGGGGTACTCCAGGCCGGCGACGCAGCGCAGAAGGGTCGTCTTGCCGCAGCCGCTCGGGCCGAGCAGTACGATCATCTCCCCCGGCTCCACCCGGAGCGAGACATCGTCCAGCGCGTGGACGACCTCTCCGCTGGCCCGTCGGAAGCTCTTGGTGATCGCCGTCGCCTCCAGGGGCAGCGGTGCGGGCGTCGAGGGCGGGTTCGGATCCGCGGCCCTCTTCATCGTCGTCGTGACCATGTCCTCTTCCTGTCCTTCACCTGAAGTCGGGCAGCCTCGCGGCCCGGCGACGGAGACACCCGCCGGGCCGCGAGGCCGATGCTGTCGACTAAGACAGACCCAGGATGTCGATGATCTCGGAGCGCACCTGGTCGGTGAGCTTCGGGTAGTAGTCGACGATCACATCGGTGTCGGTCGGGGCCTGCGGGCAGTTGGGGATGTCGCTGTAGGCGAAGGGCATATAGTCGCCCTTGAGGCAGGTGGCCTCAGCGCCGGCCTTGCTCAGCACGAAGTTCATGAAGACCGCCGCCGCGTTGGGGCTCGTCGCCTGCTTCGGCATGGCATACATATTCGTCACGGCGATGGACGGCGACGGCACCACCGTGTCCACGGGCGCGCCCTTCTCCCGCGCCGCGGTCGTGTGCTCGCGCTGGTTCGGGAAGGCCAGGGATATCTCGCCAGCCACGACCTGCTGCGCCGCGGTGGCCGAGCTGTCGGTGAAGCCCCGCACATTGGCGGCCAGGTCGGCCAGGACATCCTCTCCCGCCGCCTCACGGATGAACTGGTCCATGGCCATGAAGGAGTTGGCCGCGCGAGGATCGATCATCAGGCCGTCCTTGATGGCCTCGGAGGCCGCCAGCTCCTTCCAGGTCTTCGGCGGGTTCTTCACCAGATCGGTGTTGTAGGTGTAGACGAAGAGCCCCGCCTGCTGATGCACGTAGTAGTCGGTGTAGCGCTCCTCGGGGAAGTTCTCCAGGTTCGGCAGGCCGGCGATCGGACGGAACCACTCAGGATGCTCGTTGAACATCACGTTGTCGGCGAGCTGCACCACATCCGCGGTCGGGGTCCCGGCCTCGATCTCGGAGGCGATGCGCGCGGTCGAGGCACCGGACTCCAGGCGGAGCATGTTCACCTGGATGTCGGGGTACGCCTCGTTGAACGCCTCCACCAGTGCGGTGTTCAGTCCGTCCTGCGATGCGAGGTAGACCGTGAGCTTGCCCTCGGACTTCGCGGCGGCCTCGATGTCGGCCCACGATGAAGTGGACGGGTCCAGACTGGTCGGCTTCGTATCGGTGCCTTCGGCGCTGCATCCGGCTAGCACCCCCACGGTGACAGCGACAGTCGTCAGGAACGCTGCCCGCTTCATCCATACCTTCATATCTTCACTCCCTTGTAACGCCGGCTGGTGGATGTTCATATAGCGAACGTTAGTTCGTTATGCGTATAACACTAGTAGAGGATTCCCAGCCACGGCAAGACAATCCGCAGAGCGCGGCAGCACCCTTCCCCTCCACAACTATTCAGAGTTGATTTTGTAGCATCTAGTCCGTAGGGTTTATTCAGCTAGATCAACCCTGAGGACCTGAGGAGAGAGAGCCATCTTCGTCATCACCGCGGACCAGGTCGACAGCCGGAAGACCGACGATCGCGTCGAGGATGCCGTCTCCCGGCTGAACAGCCGATACCCGCTCGCCCTCCCCGCCGATCGCACTGCGGGCGACGAGCTGCAATTGCTCGTGCAGGAGGGCGCGGTGGCGCTGGAGATCGTCCTCCACCTGACCAGGAGCGGGGTGTGGAGCGTCGGCTGCGGCACCGGCGGGGTCGGCCTGCCGCTGCCCCGGAACGTGCGCGCCGCCACAGGTCCGGCCTTCGTCGCCGCGCGGGATGCTGTCGGGCGGGCCAAGAGGAAGTCGACGCGATTCGCCCTCGGCGCCCCACCCGGATCGGACACGGACGCCGCGGATGCCGAGGCGCTCATCGACCTGCTGCTGGTGCTGAGATCACGGCGCAGCGAGGAGGGCTGGGAGCTGGCCGACCTCCTGCACGAGGGACTCACCCAGGCTGCGGCGGCCGAGCGGCTCGGCATCACCCCGCAGGCGGTGAGCAAGCGCGCCCGGGCCGCCGAGCTGCGCGCGGAACAGGCGGCCATCGCGCCGCTCATCCGGATGATGGAATCACTGGATAGGCTCGGAGGACGCGAAGAGGAGGGAACGCCGTGATCGAGATCGCCGTCTGGTCGCTCATCCTGGTGCTCCTGCTCGCGGCGATCCTGCTGGCCGTGCTGGCCAATCGCCCGGGACAGCACCGTCTGGTGATCCCCAGCGTCGGCCTGGTGGGGCTCGGCATCCTCTGGACCGTCTACGGGGGCATGGCGACGGCACCCGGCCAGGGCTTCCTCATCGCGGCCGGGATCGGCCTGCTGCTGCTGGGCGTCATCGGCGGCAGCCCCCTGGTCACGCTGGTGCTCCGGCTCGCCAGCCGCGATAGCGCCGCGCTCGGCAGTCACGGCGGGATCCTCGTCGAGGACGACGAGTCCCCGGCACCCGAGAAGCGCGAGATCCTGCGCGGCGGCATGGCCATCGGCTACCTGGAGCGGCTGGCGCTGATCGGCTCCGCCCTCGCCGGGCAGATCGCCGCCGTCGCGATCATCGTGGCCATCAAGGGCCTCGGCCGATTCTCGGAGCTGGAGAACTCCGAGGCACGCGAGCGCTTCATCATCGGAACGCTGGTCAGCCTGATCTGGGCGGCGGCCTGCGCCGCGCCGCTCGTGCTCGCGCGCTAACGGTTGGGCGAGCGTTTGTAGGGCGACACCGTCGGGTCGCCGGGGATCCAGAACCGCCAGGGGTAGGCATCCGTCCCGCCGGGGCCGGAGACGCCGGTGCGCGGGCTCGTCGCGTACTCGGCCGCTCCCCCGATCAGGTCGAGCCGGATGCGGCTGGTCGCCAGATCCGCTCCGCCGTCGTCGAGTGTGATGCCGGCCGCGACCGTGAGCCGCGCCGGGCCCTTCGCCAGGTCGGCGTCCCTGCGCGAGGTCGCACGGCGGGCCCGCGCCAGCTCGATGCCCGCCACGACCTCCCCCGCGCGCAGCAGCAGCCCGGACGCCTGCCCCTCCGGCGAGCAGACGACGTTCGCGCAGGTGTGCATGCCGTAGGTGAAGTAGGTGTAGAGATGCCCGGGCTCGCCGAACATGACGGCATTGCGCTTGGTCTTGCCCCGGAAGGCGTGCGAGCCGGGGTCCTCCGAGCCGTGGTAGGCCTCCACCTCGGTGAGCCGGATGCTCACCTCGCCCTCCGGGGACGACACGGTGAGGATCGAGCCGAGCAGCAGGGGCGCCACCTGATGCGAGGGCGGCAGCAGCAGCGAGCGGTCGAACATGGTGCGGGCTAGGCTCCCCGCAGCGCGTCCAGACGGCTGCGGAGCACGGCGAGCTGCTCGGCGACCCGCTCGGGGGCCGTCCCGCCCGCACCCGTGCGGCTCGCCACGGAGCCGGCCACCGTGAGCACCGTGCGCACCTCCGGCGTCAGCAGCGGCGAGACCTGCGTCAGCTGCTCGTCGGAGAGCTCCTCGAGCGCCAGACCCTGCTCCTCGCAGAGCGCGACCAGACGTCCGGTCGCCTCGTGCGCCTCCCGGAACGGCATGCCCTGCCGCACCAGCCACTCGGCCACGTCGGTGGCCAGCGAGAATCCCTGAGGCGCCAGCTCGGCCATCCGCTCGGTGTGGAACACCGCCGTCGCAACCATGCCGGTGAAGGCCGGCAGCAGCGTCTCGAGCGTCTGCACCGAGTCGAAGACCGGCTCCTTGTCCTCCTGCAGATCGCGGTTGTAGGCCAGCGGCAGACCCTTCAGGGTCGTCAGCAGCCCGGTCAGGTTGCCGATGAGCCGACCGGCCTTGCCCCGGGCCAGCTCCGCGATGTCGGGGTTCTTCTTCTGCGGCATGATCGACGAACCGGTCGAGAAGGCGTCGTGCAGCGTGACGAAGCCGAACTCCCGGGTGTTCCAGAGGATGAGCTCCTCGGAGAAGCGCGAGAGGTCCACCCCGATCAGCGAGGCGACGAAGGCGAACTCGGCCACCGCATCCCGGCTGGCCGTCGCATCGATCGAGTTCTCGGCGGGACCGGAAAGGCCGAGCTCTCCCGCCACCAGCGCCGGATCGAGGCCGAGCGTGCTGCCGGCGAGCGCCCCGGCGCCGTACGGCGAGACGGATGCCCGCGCCGACCAGTCCCGCAGCCGTTCCAGATCGCGTACCAGCGGCCAGGCATGGGCGAGCAGGTGGTGCGATAGCAGCACGGGCTGCGCATGCTGCAGATGGGTGCGCCCGGGCATGACCGCATCCGGATGCGTCTCCGCCTGCGCCACGATCGCCTCGACGAGGCCGGTCACCAGCCTCGCGATCTCCCGCCCGTGGTCGAGCAGGTAGAGCCGGATGAGCGTGGCGATCTGGTCGTTGCGGCTGCGGCCCGCGCGCAGCTTGCCGCCGAGCTCGGGTCCGGCGATCGCGATCAGCTCGCGTTCCAGCGCGCCGTGCACATCCTCATCCCCCTCGGAGGGGACGATGCTGCCCTCGCGCACCCCCGCGAGCAGGGTGTCCAGGGCAGCGGTCATCTCCCGCAGTTCCTCGGCCGTGAGGTAGCCGGCCGCGGCGAGCGCCTGGGCGTGCGCCTTCGAGCCGGCGATGTCGTAGGGGGCCAGCTGCCAATCGAAATGGGTGGACCGGCTCAGCCGGGCCAGCTCGGGCGAGGGGCCGGATGCGAAGCGGGCGCCCCACAGCGTGCCGGGCGCGGTCGTACCGCCCGACCCCGGCGCGCTCTCGCCCGTCACCCCGTCGCCGGCCATGCGCTCACTTGCCCTGGTCGCGGCGGGCGGAGATCTTGCTCGGCAGCGACCACAGCTCGATGAAGCCCTTCGCCAGCGATTGGTCGAAGGTGTCGCCGGTGTCGTAGGTCGCCAGGTGGAAGTCGTAGAGGCTCTGCTCGCTGCGCTGGCCCGTGACGACGGCGCGGCCGCCCTGCAGCCTCAGCCGGATCTCGCCGCTGACGTACCGCTGGGTGTCCTCGATGAACACGTCGAGCGAGCGCTTGAGGCCGGAGAACCACAGGCCGTCGTAGACCAGGTTCGCCCAATCGGACTCCACGCCGCGCTTGTACCGGTTCAGGTCGCGCTCCAGGGTGAGGCTCTCCAGCGCCTCATGCGCCTGGATCAGCGCCATGGCGGCCGGGGCCTCGTACACCTCCCGGCTCTTGATGCCGACCAGCCGGTCCTCGACGACGTCGATGCGGCCGACGCCGTGCCGCCCGGCGAGCTCGTTCATCCTCACGACCATCTCCAGCGGGCTGTGCTGCACGCCGTCGATCGCCGTCGGGACGCCCTGCTCGAAGGAGACGACGATCTCATCCGGCTCCCGGTGCTCATCCGGGCTCTGCGTGTAGGAGTAGAGGTCCTCGATGGGCGGGTTCCAGGGGTCCTCGAGGAAGCCGGTCTCGACGGCACGACCCCAGACGTTCTGGTCGATGGAGTAGGGGCTCTTCTTCGACTGCTCGATCGGCAGATCGTGCTGCTCGGCGTAGACGATCGCCTTGTCGCGGGTGAGGGCCAGATCGCGCACCGGGGCGATGCTGCTGAGCTCCGGAGCCAGCGCCGCGACGGCGGCCTCGAAGCGCACCTGGTCGTTGCCCTTGCCGGTGCAGCCGTGGGCCACGCTGTCGGCGCCCAGCCCCCGGGCGGTGAGCACGAGATGCTTGGCGATCAGCGGCCGGGAGAGCGCCGAGACGAGCGGGTAGCGCTTCTGGTAGAGGGCGTTGGCCTTGAGCGCCGGCATGAGGTAGTCCTCGGCGAACTCGTCCTTGGCATCGACGACGACCGCCTCCACGGCGCCGCAGTCGAGGGCGCGCTGACGGATCGCCTCGAGGTCCTCGCCGCCCTGGCCGACGTCGACCGCGAGGGCCACGACCTCCTTGCCCGTGGCATCCTTCAGCCAGCCGATGCCGACCGAGGTGTCGAGGCCGCCGGAATAGGCGAGGACGACCCGTTCAGACATGTGTTGTGCTCCTTCGTGATCGGTTCAAGTTTAGGGGTGGGGGCTAGGCAGCCTGCTGCAGCAGCCAGACCAGGAGCGCCTTCTGGGCGTGCAGCCGGTTCTCGGCCTCGTCCCAGATGACGCTCTGCGGCCCGTCGAGCACCTCTGCCGTGACCTCGAAGCCGCGGTCGGCCGGCAGGCAGTGCAGGAAGAGCGCATCGGGCTGCGCCAGCGACATGAGCTCACTGTTCACCTGATAGGCGCGGAAGGCGTCGAGGCGGGTCTTCTTCTCCTGCTCCTTGCCCATGGAGACCCAGGTGTCGGTCACCACGATGTCGGCTCCGGCGACCGCCTGCGCCGGATCCCCGAAGAGCGCGACCGAGCCGCCCGTGGCGGCGGCGACCCGCTCGGCGTCCTTCACGACGGCCGGGCTCGGCGCATAGCCCTCCGGCGAGGCGATGCGGATGTGCATGCCGGCCGTCGGCGCCGCCAGCAGATACGACTGCGCCATATTGCTCGCGCCGTCGCCGATGAAGGTGACGGTGAGACCGGCGAGCGCACCGCGATGCTCGCGGATGGTGAGCAGATCGGCCAGCAGCTGGCAGGGGTGGAAGTCGTCGCTGAGCGCGTTGACCACGGGCACCGTGGTGCCGGCCGCCATCTCCTCCAGCCCGGCCTGGGCGTAGGTGCGCCAGACGATGGCGGCGACCTGGCGCTCCAGCACCCGGGCCGTGTCGGCCGCCGTCTCCTTGCCGCCGAGCTGGCTGTTGGCGGTGCTGATGATCAGCGGGGAGCCGCCGAGCTCGGCGATGCCGACCGCGAAGGAGACGCGGGTGCGGGTCGAGGACTTGTCGAAGATCACAGCGACCGTCTTGGGCCCCTCGAGCGGGCGGGCGGAGAAGCGGTCGCGCTTGAGCTCGATCGCCAGATCGAGGATCGCGGACTGCTCCGCCTGGCTCAGGTCGTCGTCCCGGAGGAAATGCCGTGTCATGCGATCGACTCCAATGCGTGCTCGAAGAGGGCCCCGAACTCCTCGACCTCGGCCTCCCCGACGATCAGGGGCGGGGCGATGCGGATGCTCGAGGGGTTGGGGGCGTTGACGATGAGGCCGGCGCGCTGGGCGGCGTCCGCGAGCGGGCCGGACACGGGCTCGGAGAGGCCGACCCCGATCAGCAGGCCGCTGCCGCGGAGCTCGGCGACCAGGGGCGAGCCGATGGCGCGGATGGTCGCGCGGATCCGCTCCCCCATCCGAGCCGCATTGCCGACCAGATCGGCCCGCTCGATCTCGCCGAGCACCGCGTTCGACGCCGCCGCCGCGAGCGGATTGCCGCCGAAGGTGGTGCCGTGCTGGCCGGTGGTGAAGAGCCCGGATGCATCGCCGAAGGTGACCAGGGCGCCCATGGGCACACCGCCGGCGATGCCCTTGGCCAGGGCGATCGCGTCGGGGACGATGCCCTCGCGCTGATAGCCGAACCAGCTGCCCAGGCGGCCGACGCCGGTCTGGATCTCGTCGACGATCAGCAGTGCGCCGTGCTCCGCCGTGAGCCGCCGGGCCTCCCGCAGATAGCCCTCCGGCAGCTCGACCACGCCGGCCTCCCCCTTGACGGGCTCGACGAAGAGCGCCGCGACGCGGTCGTCGACGGCTGCCTCCAGGGCCTCGACCGTGCTGTCGAGGTGCTCCACGCCGGCGACCATGGGCTCGAAGGGCGCCCGCAACCCGGGCTTGCCGGTGAGCGCGAGCGCGCCCATGCTCCGGCCGTGGAAGGAGTCGTTCAGGGCGAGGATGCGGCTGCGCTCGCCGTCCCCGCGGTTCAGCCGGGCGAGCTTGAAGGCCGCCTCGATCGCCTCGGTGCCGGAGTTGCCGAAGAAGACGCGTCCCGCGTCGCCCGCCCCGCTGAGGCGCAGCAGCCTCTCGGCCAGTTCCAGCTGCGGCGCGGTCGCGAAGTAGTTGGAGACGTGCGCGAGGGTGGCGATCTGCCGGCTCACCGCATCCACCAGCACCGGATGCGCGTGGCCGAGCGCGTTCACCGCGATGCCGGCGAGGAAGTCCAGATAGCGCCGGCCCTCGTCGTCCCAGACGTAGCAGCCCTCGCCGCGGGTGAGCAGCATCCGCGGGGTCGAGAAGACGCCCACCATGACCCGCCCGTATTCATCCCGCCAATCGGATTCCATGACCGTGCCCTCCGTCTCGAGAATCGTCACCTCACCACCTCCGTGCCGACGCCGCCCTGGGTGAACACCTCGAGCAGGATCGAGTGCGGCGTGCGCCCGTCGATGATCGCGGCCTTCTCCACGCCGCCGTCCACCGCGTCGAGGCAGGCCGTCATCTTCGGGATCATGCCCGACTCCAGCCGCGGGAGAAGCCCGCGCAGCTCCTCGGCGGGGATCACCGAGATCAGGGAGGACTCATCCGGCCAATCCCGGTACAGTCCGGCCACATTCGTCAGGATCACGAGCTTCGCCGCCTGCAGGGCGACCGCCAGCGCCGCCGCCGCCGCATCGGCGTTCACGTTGAGGGACTGCCCGGGCTCCGCCTGGTCCGGGGCGATCGAGGAGACGACCGGGATCCTCCCCGCGTCGAGCAGCTCGAGGATGGGCCGCACGTCGACGCCCACCACATCGCCGACGAGCCCGAGATCCGCCGGCACCCCGCCGATCAGGGCGCCCCGGCGCCGGCCGGTGAACAGGCCCTCGTCGCCCGGGAGCGCCTGCGCGAAGTCGCCGTGCTCGTCGATCAGGGAGGCCAGCTCCCCGCTCACCTGTCCGGTCAGCACCTCACGGACCACCTCGAACACCTCGGGCGTGGTCACCCGGTAGCCGCCGAGGAAGGTGCTGGCGATGCCGCGCTCGGCCAGCGCCGCCGAGATCTGCGGGCCGCCGCCGTGCACGACCACGGGCCGGATGCCGACATGCCGCAGATAGACCATATCGGCGGCGAAGCTGCGTTTGAGCTCATCGTCGACCATGGCGTTCCCGCCGAACTTCACGACCATGATCCGCCCGTGGAAGTGCTTCAGCCAGGGCAGGGACTCGATCAGCGTCGCGGCCTTCGCCGCGGCGGTCACCATATCGCCGTCCATCAACCGCCCGCCCATCAGCTGGAGTACGCGCTGTTCTCATGCACATAGTCGTGCGTGAGGTCGTTGGTGAGGATGGTGGCCGAGGCATCGCCGGCGTCCAGGTCGATGAGCACATGCACGCCGCGCCCGGCGAGGTCGACCCGCTCGCGCGGCTGGTCGGGCTGACCGGCGTGGCAGATGCGCACCCCGTTGATGGCGACGTCGATGCCGTAGGGATCGAAGGCCGCATCCGTGGTGCCGACGGCGGCGAGCACCCGCCCCCAATTCGGGTCGTTGCCGAAGATCGCCGCCTTGAAGAGGTTGCTGCGGGCGACGGCCCGGCCGACGGCGACGGCGTCGTCCTCGCTGGCGGCATGCACCACCTCGATCGCGATGTCATGGCTGGCCCCCTCGGCATCCGCCTGCAGCTGCAGGGCCAGATCGGCGCAGAGGCTCGTCAGCGCCGCGGTGAACTCCGCCGGGGACGGCCGGACGCCCGAGGCTCCGGAAGCCAGCAGCGCGACCGTGTCGTTCGTCGACATGCAGCCATCGGAGTCCAGGCGGTCGAAGGTGACGCGGGTGGCGGAGCGCAGCGCCGTGTCCAGCTCGGCGGATGGGAGCTCGGCATCGGTCGTGATCACCACGAGCATGGTCGCGAGCCCGGGGGCGAGCATCCCGGCGCCCTTCGCCATGCCGCCGATCGACCAGCCCTCTGCGATCGCGGTCGCGAGCTTCGGCCTGGTGTCGGTCGTCATGATCGCCAGCGCCGCATCCGCCCCGCCGTCGGAGCTCAGCGCAGAGACGGCCGCGGCGATGCCGGAGAGCATCTTCTGCCGGTCGAGCTGCTCGCCGATCAGTCCCGTCGAGCAGATGAGCACATCGCCGGCCGACACCTCCAGGCGCTCGCCGACCGCCTCGGCGCAGACGTGCACCGTCTGAAAGCCCTCGGGGCCGGTGTAGCAGTTCGCGCCGCCCGAGTTCAGCAGCACCGCCGAGACGACGCCGTCGGCGACGGCGCGCTCCGACCAGAGCACGGGATTGGCCTTGGCGCGGTTGGAGGTGAAGACCGCTGCGGCCTCGAACCGCGGCCCCCGGTTCACGACGAGCGCGACGTCCTTGCCGCCGCTGTGCTTCAACCCGGCCTCGATCCCCGCCGCGGCGAACCCCGCGGGGGCGGTGACGCTCACGGCGCGACCCCCTCGACCGGGAGGCCGAGAGCCTCCGGGAGGCCCAGCGCGATGTTCGCGGATTGGATGGCCGCGCCCGCGGTGCCCTTGGTGAGGTTGTCGATCGCGGTCACCGTGACGACGCGGCCCGCCGCCTCGTCGACGGCCAGGCCGATCAGCGCGGTGTTCGCCCCGAGCGCATCCGCCGACTTGGGGAAGCGGCCCTCCGGCAGCAGGCGCACGAACGGCTCGGCGGCGTAGGCGCTCTCCCAGGCCTGCCGGACCTGCGCGGCCGTGGCGCCTTCCGCCAGGCGGGCGGTGGAGGTGGCCAGGATGCCGCGCGACATGGGCACGAGCACCGGGGTGAACGAGATGGCGACGTCCCGGCCGCCGGCGAGAGCCAGGTTCTGCCGCATCTCCGGGATGTGCCGATGGATGCCGCCGACGGCATAGGCGCTTGCGGAGCCCATGATCTCGCTGGCCAGCAGCTCCGGCTTGAGGCTCTTGCCGGCGCCGGAGGTGCCGACGGCGAGCACGGCGACCACGTCGTCCGCCTCGACGACGCCCGCCTGCACGCCGGGGGCGAGCCCCAGGGTGACGGCGGTGACATTGCACCCCGGGACGGCGATGCGGGTCGCCTCGGCGAGCCTCTCGCGCTGCGTTCCGCCGCTGGCGAGCACGAGCTCGGGCAGGCCGTAGGGCCAGGCCCCGTGGTAGTCGCCGCCGTAGAAGGCGGCCCACTCCGCGGCGCTGGCGAGCCGGTGGTCCGCGCCGCAGTCCACGACCAGGCCCCCCTCGGGAAGCGCAGAGGTCAGCTCGCCGGACTTGCCGTGCGGCAGCGCGAGGAAGACGAGGTCGTGCCCGCCGAGGGTCTCGGGGGTCGTCGGGGCCAGCAGGAGCTCCCCGTAGGAGTGCAGATGCGGATGGACGTCGGCCAGCCGCTGGCCGGCCTGCTGGAAGGCGGTCACGGTGGTGACGGAGAACTCGGGGTGCGCGGCGAGCAGCCTGAGCAGCTCTCCCCCGGCGTAGCCGCTGGCACCTGCCACGGCGACGGAGTACGACATAGCTCTACCTTATTGAGAGTGGTGGACGGAGGCTGGTGTGCGGCGACGCTGTCCCGAGGACGGCCGGAGCCCGGCTCGTGACCGGGGGCTGAAGCGTCGCCTATGCTCGCTCGCCGCGGCGGACCGCGCGGCGCAGCCTGCTGCCGAGGGCCGAGATGCTCACGCGGTTCATGTCCACCGCTCCAGCATAGCGGTCACGGGACACCCGGGGCTACTCGCGCAGGGTCGCCCCGAATCGGGAGGCGGCGAGCGCGACGCCCGCCAGCTTCGCCTCACTGGCCTCCGCAGCGGTGAGCGTGCGATCGGCGGCGCGGAAGCGCAGGGCGAAGGTGAGCGACTTGGCGCCCTCGGGCACGCCCTCGCCGCGGTAGTCGTCGACGAGCCGGGCATCCTCCAGCAGCGGCCCGGCCCCCTCCACCACGGCGGCGAGCACCTCCGCGGCCGGGATGCCGGCGGGCACGACCAGCGAGAGGTCCTGCGTCGCCGCCGGCAGCGTCGCGATCGCGGTGGCGAGCACCTCGTCGGCGGCCAGCTCGATCAGCGCGCCCAGATCCAGCTCGACGGCGGCCACGCGACGGGGCAGATCGAACTCGCCGGCCAGGGCGGGCAGCAGCTCCCCGGCGAACCCGACCGGGCGGTCGCCGGCGAACAGCTCCGCGGTGCGGCCGGGGTGGAGGGCCTGGTGGATGCCCTGCCGCACGGCGACGTCGACGGCGAGCGCCGCGGCCACCTGCCGCACGACCGCGACGGCGTCCGCGATGCCGGAGGGCACGGCCTCCTGGCCGGGCTGCTTCTCGATCGCGGGCCCCAGCAGGAGCGCGCCGAGGTGCAGCGGCTGCGGCGGGATGCCCGCGTCCAGCTCCGCCAGCGTCTCCGGCGCGGGGCGCACATCGCCGGCGGGGAGGGCATCCCGCCCGTAACGCCGGCCGTGCTCCGGGAGGAACACGGTGCCGAGCTCGAAGATCGCCAGCTCGGTGAGACCACGGGAGAGGTTGCGCTGCGCGACCTCGATCAGGCCGGGCAGGAGCGAGCGGCGCAGGAACGGCTCCTGGGCATCCAGCGGGTTCGCCAGCCGCACCTGGGCGGCATCGCCCGGCTGTGCGGAGCCGAAGAGGGCGTTGTCCCGCTCCGAGACGAAGGGGTAGGCCATGACCTCGGTGAGCCCGTTCGCGGCCAGCATCTGCGACGCCGCCCGGCGCAGGCGCTGACCCCTGGTCAGGCCCCGTCCGGGCGGGGCGACGGGCAGGATGGCGGGGATGCGATCGTATCCGACGATCCGCGCCACCTCCTCGGCCAGATCGGCCTTGTCGACCAGGTCGGGACGCCAGCTCGGCGGGGTGACCAGCAGGGAGCCGTCGGTGCGCTCGATGCCGGCGCCGATCTCCGCCAGCGAGGAGAGCACCTCCTGCTCGGTGTACTCGACCCCCACCAGGCCCGAGACGTACCCCACCGGCACGCTGATCGCCGGGCGCTGCACGACCTCCGCAAGCTGCGAGCCCAGCTCGACGGCCTGGCCGCCGGCGAGCAGCTCCAGCAGCTGCACGACCCGGGCGGCGGCCGGGGCGGCCACCAGGGGGTCGACGCCGCGCTCGAAGCGCTTCGAGGCCTCGCTGGGCAGCTTGTGCCGCCGTGCGGTGCGCGCGACCGAGACCGGGTCGAAGTTCGCCGCCTCGATCAGGACATTCGTGGTTCCCGGTCCGATCTCCGTCGTCAGGCCGCCCATGACGCCGGCCAGGCCGATCGGACCCGACTCGTCGGCGATGAGCAGATCCTCGGGGTCGAGCGCGCGGCTCTGCTCGTCGAGGGTGACGAGCGTCTCCCCCGCCCGGGCCCGGCGCACCGTGATGCCGCCGCTGAGCGCGTCGAGGTCGTAGGCGTGGATCGGCTGGCCGAGCTCCAGCATGACGTAGTTGGTCACATCCACGACGAGCGAGATCGAGCGCAGTCCCGCGAGCTTCAGCCGCGCGACCATCCACGGCGGGGTCGGCCACTCCGGGTTGACCCCGCGCACGACCCGGGTGACGAACACCGAGCAGCCCGTCCGGCCGCGGATCGGGGCCTTGTCGTCGATCGTCACCGGGAAGCCGGCGGGCGGCGGGGAGGGCAGCTCGACCGCGAGGGCGGGGTCCCGGAAGAGCGCGCCCGTGGCGTGCGCGTACTCCCGGGCGATGCCGCGGATCGAGAAGGCGTAGCCGCGATCGGGGGTCACGTTCACCTCGACGGCGGAGTCGTCCAGGCCGAGCAGGCTCAGTGCATCCGTGCCGACCTCCGGGTCCAGACCGAGCGTCGCCAGGCGGAGGATGCCCTCGTGGTCCTCGCTCAGGCCGAGCTCCCGGCCCGAGGCGATCATGCCGTCGGAGACATGGCCGTAGGTCTTGCGCGCCGCGATCGGGAAGGGCCCGGGCAGCACGGCGCCGGGCAGCGTCACGACGACCTTGTCCCCGGCGAAGAAGTTGTGCGCGCCGCAGACGATGCCGCGCACCTCCTCCGGTCCGACCCGCACCTGGCACCAGCGGATGGTCTTGCCGTTGCTCTGGGGCTCCTCGACGAACTCCAGCACCTCGCCGACCACGACCGGGCCGCTCACTTCGAAGCGGTGGATGTCCTCCTCCTCGAGGCCGACCGAGACCAGCGCCGCATGCACCTCCTCGGGCGTGGCCTCAGCGGGAACGTCGACGAACTCGCGGAGCCAGCTCAGCGGGATGCGCATCACACCACCATCCCGAACTGCCGGGAGAAGCGGATGTCGCCCTCGATCATGTCGCGCATATCGCCGAGCTCGTTGCGGAACATGAGCGTGCGCTCGATGCCCATGCCGAAGGCGAAGCCCTGGTACTCATCGGGATCGATGCCCGCCGCCCGGAGCACCCTGGGGTTGACCATGCCGCAGCCGCCCCACTCGATCCAGCGGGCGCCGCCCCGGGCGTTCGGCTGCCAGACGTCCATCTCGGCGCTGGGCTCGGTGAAGGGGAAGTAGTTGGGCCGCAGCCGGATCCGCGCCTCGGCGCCGAACATGAGCCGGGCGAAATGCTCCAGGGTGCCGCGCAGGTGGGCCATGGTGAGCCCCCTGTCGACGGCGATGCCCTCCACCTGGTGGAACACCGGGGTGTGCGTGGCGTCGAGCTCGTCCTTGCGGAACACCTTGCCGGGCGAGATCACGTAGACCGGCAGCTCCCGTGAGAGCAGCGAGCGGATCTGCACCGGCGAGGTCTGGGTGCGCAGCACCAGATGCGAGCCGGGCGGGTCGACGAAGAAGGTGTCCTGCATGCTGCGGGCCGGGTGGTCGGCATCCGTGTTCAGCGCGTCGAAGTTGAACCACTCGCTCTCGAGCTCCGGGCCCTCGGCGATCTCCCAGCCCATGCCGACGAAGATGTCGCCGATCCGCTCCATGAGCAGGTTCAGCGGATGCCGTGCCCCCGGCCGCCAGCGCGAGGGCAGCGCGGTCACGTCCACCGCCTCGGCGGCCAGACGGGTCTCCTCCTCCGCGGCGGCGACCACCGCCTCGCGCGCGGCGAAGGCCTGCGTCACCCGACCGCGCGCCTGGCCGACGAGCTTGCCGAGCGCGGCCTTCTGCTCGGGAGCCACATCGCGCAGCGAGGCGTTGAACGCCGCCAGGGCCGACCCCTCGCCCAGATGCGCCGCCTTCACCTCTTTCAGGGCGGCGGAGTCGCCGGCCGCCGCGACCGCCTCCAGCGCGGCGTCGACCGCAGCGGCGACGGCTCGATCGGTGATGGGCGCGGAGGCTGACACGATTGTCAAGCCTAATGCCTCGCGGTTCTCGGCTCTAAGCTCCAGCGCGCCGTTGCGAGAACGCGCTCTCGTAGAGGCAGACGGATGCCGCCGTCGCGAGGTTCATCGACTCGGCCTGCCCGTAGATCGGCACCGCGATCGCACGATCGGCGGCGGCCAGCACCGCGTCGCTCAGACCGCGCGCCTCGTTGCCGAAGAGCCAGGCGGTCGGTCCGGCCAGCAGCCCGGCCTCCCGGGCCTCGAGCAGATCGTCGCCGCCGATGTCGGCGGCCAGCACGGTCAGGCCCGCCTCCCGGGCGCGCTGGAGCACGGGCGCCAGCTCGGCGCCGGTGGCGGCCGGCACGTGGAAGATCGACCCTGTCGAGGAGCGCACCACCTTGGGGTTGTAGAGGTCCACGCTGCGGCCGGTGAGGATCACCCCGTCGGCCCCGGCGGCATCCGCGGCCCGGATGATGGTGCCGGCATTGCCGGGATCCCTCACCTCCTGGAGGATCGCCACCAGGCGCGGTGCGGCGCCCCGCCCCAGGATGTCCTTCACCGAGGTCGGGAACTGGCGGCAGACGGCGACGACGCCCTGCGGTGTCACGGTGTCGGCCATGGCGGCGATCACCTGCTCGGCGGCGAACTCCACGTCGAGGCCGGCCGTGGCGGCCGCCTGGGCCAGCTCCTCGTGGCGCTCCAGCGCCGTCGGGGTCGCATAGAACTCGACGAGCAGCTCCGGCCGGAACCGCAGGCCCTCGGAGACGGCCTGCGGCCCCTCCAAAAGAAAGAGCCCGGTCTCGGACCGGGCATCTCTCTTCGCGAGCCTCGCGACCTCGCGCACGCGGGGTGCGCGCGGGTTCTCCAGCACGGCTAGGCGACGGCCTCGGTCTTGGGCGCCGAGGTGTCGGCCGGCAGGGCGGCCTTGGCCGTCTCCACGATCGTGGCGAAGGTGGCCGGGTCGTTCACCGCGAGCTCGGCGAGCATGCGGCGGTCGACCTCGATGCCGGCCAGGCCCAGTCCCTGGATCAGGCGGTTGTAGGTCAGGCCGTTCGCGCGGGAGGCGGCGTTGATGCGCTGGATCCAGAGCCGACGGAAGTCGCCCTTGCGCGCCCGGCGGTCGCGGTAGGCGTACACCAGCGAGTGGGTGACCTGCTCCTTGGCCTTGCGGTACAGCCGCGAGCGCTGTCCGCGGTAGCCCGAAGCCCGCTCCAGGACGACGCGCCGCTTCTTGTGGGCGTTGACGGCCCTCTTCACTCTTGCCATTTGCTGATTTCCTTAGACGTTGTTCGCTTGGTTACAGACCGAGTAGCTTCTTGGCGGTCCTGGTGTCGGCGGCGGACACGAGCTGGTCGGCGTTCAGGCGGCGCTTGCGGCGCGACGCCTTGCCTTCCAGGTTGTGCCGCATCCCGGCCTGCTGCTTCATGATCTTGCCGCTGCCGGTGACCGTGAAACGCTTCTTGGACCCGGAATGGGTCTTCTGCTTGGGCATTGCTCTCCTTGGTTGGGTGTCGCCTGCGACGCCGTGGTGGCGCTGGCGGATGCTATCGGTGGGATGCGTCCTCGGGGCCGGCATCGGGCCCTGCGGCATCCTCCGGCTTCGCGGGCCGGCTGGCCGTCTTGGCGGCCGTCCTGCGGGCCTCGGCCTCCGCCTTGGCCTCGGACTTGTTCTTGAGCGGGCCGATCACCATGACCATATTGCGGCCATCGATGGTCGGGGTCGACTCGACGGTGCCGTATTGCGCCACGTCTTCGGCGAACCGCTGCAGCAGCCGCACGCCCTGCTCCGGTCGCGACTGCTCGCGGCCACGGAACAGGATCATGGCCTTGACCTTGTCCCCGGACTTCAGGAAGCCCTCGGCCCGCTTGCGCTTGGTCTCGTAGTCGTGGATGTCGATCTTGAGGCGGAACCGCACCTCTTTGAGAACGGTGTTCGCCTGGTTGCGCCTGGCCTCTTTCGCCTTCTGCGCCGTCTCGTACTTGAACTTTCCGAAGTCCATGATCTTGGCGACGGGCGGCCTGGAGTTGGGTGCGACCTCGACCAGATCCAGGTCGGCCTCCTGGGCCAGGCGGAGGGCGTCCTCGATGCGGACGACGCCCACCTGCTCGCCGTTCGGACCGACGAGCCGGACCTCCGGCACGCGGATTCGGTCATTGGTACGGGGATCGCTGATGCGTTCCTCCTCATTGTGCGGATTCCTGCGGCCATCGGAGCGGCGGGAGCCGCCCGGCGACGAGAGAGAAGATCCGCACCGGCGATCCGAGGGCGCGCGCCCTCACCAGCACGACGCCCTGGCTGCCGTCACGCTGTCCTGCGAGCCGGCGGAGCGCCAACAACCCGGTAACCTGAGAAGCGGTAAGCGCGGGTGGGAGAATCTCCACTTCCGTTCCGGGATCGTCACGAGCCCGGAGCCAGCGTCGAGTCTAACAGAGGAACCTCATGAGCGACACAGCAGATGCCCACGTCCATCCGGCGGATGCCGCGGCGCGGGACATCGCGGAGGTCCCGGCGGTCGAGATCATCAACACCGTCGCGGTGCACCTGCTCAGCGCCGCCGCGGTCAAGTGCGGGCTCTCCGACGACCCCGAGAACGAGCTGGATCTGGACGAGGCCCGCAAGCTCATCAACGCGCTCGCGGGCCTGGTGACGGCCAGCGCGGCCGAGATCGGCGACCCGCACGCCCGCGCCCTGCGCGACGGGCTGCGTTCGGTCCAGCTGGCGTTCCGCGAGGCCTCCGCCATCCCCGACGAGCCGGGCAAGGGCCCCGGTGAGAAGTGGACGGGGCCCGTCAACTAGCCGCGGCGAGCCGCAGGGCGAGGGAGTCCACGCGCGCGGCGATCAGCTCGCTCAGCGCCCAGCGCCGTTGCATCCGGTCGACGAGCCCATCGAGGGCGGCGCGATCCAGGCCGCCCCGGAGCCTCAGCTCCACCACCAGCTCCGGGCCCGCCAGCCGGCAGTCCGGGTCGCCGGGCGCCAGGGAGACCCCGTAGACGTCGCGCTCGCTCTCCGCGCTCCGGGTGAACTCGGCGAGCACCTCCGGGTCGCGGTGGCTGGGCGTCCAGGACTGGGAGCGCGCCACCGCCCAGAGGGCGGGACGGCGGATGACGAACTCCGTCGGCGAGGTCGGGTCCAGCACCACCAGATCCGTCGACTCGCTCGCGGCGGCCAGCGCCACCCGGACGCCGTCCGCCGGCACCGGCCGCGCCTCGCGGTTCCAGCGGGACATCGCCTCCACGGAGCCGAACACCGGCATGACATCCCGCCCGTCGGGTCCGGCGACCGTGACGATCGACAGCTCGGCGCTCTTGTCGACGACGAGGCCGTGCTCCCCCGTCTCGCCGGAGCCGAGCACGGCGATCAGCGGGATCAGCAGGCGCGAGCTCCCGAACGCGGCGACGACCTCGGCCTCGGAGCCGCTGCCGTCGCGGAAGCGGTCGACCGCCTTCGCCAGGGCCTCCGGAGCGGAGCCGTCATCGCCGGTGAAGGGGTTGCGCTCGAAGCGGCGGCCCGCCCAGGGCCGGCCGGCCGAGTCGGTACCGCCCCGTCCCGCCGCCATCGCCCTGCCTCAGTCTCCCGCGACGTCGAGCGCCTCGGCGAGGGTGAAGGCGCGCGCATAGAGCGCCTTGCCGACGATGGCCCCCTCGAGCCCGAGGCTGACCAGCCCGCGGAGGGCCAGGATGTCGTCCAGGCTGGAGACGCCGCCGGAGGCGATCACCGGGCGATCGGTGCGATCCAGCACCTGGCGCAGCAGATCCAGGTTGGGGCCCTTCAGAGTGCCGTCCTTGGTCACGTCGGTCACCACGTAGCGGCAGCAGCCGGCCGCCTCGAGCCGCTCCAGCACCTGGAAGAGGTCGCCGCCCTCCTTCGTCCAGCCCCGTGCCGCCAGGGTCGTCCCGCGCACGTCGAGGCCGACGGCGATCGACTCGCCGTACTCGGCGATCACATGGGCCGCCCACTCGGGGTTCTCCAGGGCCGCCGTGCCGAGGTTTATGCGCTTCGCTCCCGTCGCCAGGGCGTCCTCGAGCGTCTCGTCGTCGCGGATGCCCCCGGAGAGCTCGACGTTCACCTCGCGCGCCTGCCGGATCACCTTCTTGATCACCGCCCGGTTGTTGCCCCGGCCGAAGGCCGCATCCAGATCGACCAGATGGATCCATTCGGCTCCCTGGTCGATCCAGTCCGCGGCGGCATCCACCGGATCGCCGTAGCTGGTCTCGCTGTCGGACTCCCCCTGCGTGAGCCGGACGGCTCTCCCGCCGGAGACGTCGACCGCCGGCAGCAGGGTCAGCCCCGGCATCGTGTTGAACTCGCTCATCGTGTCTTCCCCGGTCCTGTCGACCGTCGGCACGCCGATGGATCGGGCGTGCAAGCAAGATTCAGATACTAGTCACTTCAGGGTGGCAAGCCAATTCTGCAGCAGTCGCAGGCCCGCCCGCCCGGACTTCTCGGGGTGGAACTGGGTCGCCGAGAGGGGTCCGTTCTCGACGGCGGCGAGGAAGCGGCCGCCGTGCTCGGCCCAGGTGAGCAGCGGCGGATCGATCGAGCCGCCGGCGGGCAGCTCCCAGTCCAGCGCGGCATAGGAGTGCACGAAATAGAACCGCTCGTCGCGGATGCCGGCGAAGATCGCGGAGCCTTCCGGCGCCTCCACCACGTTCCAGCCCATGTGCGGCAGCAGCGGGGCGGGGAGCCTCGCGACCGTTCCCGGCCACTGGCCCAGGCCCTCGGTCCGCTCGCCGCCCTCGACGCCCCGCTCGAAGAAGACCTGCATGCCGACGCAGATGCCCAGCACCGCCCGGCCGCCGGCCAGGCGGCGATCGACCAGCTCGCGACCGCCCACGGCGTCCAGCCCCCGCATGACCGCGGAGAAGGCGCCGACCCCGGGAACGACCAGTCCATCGGCCTCCAGCGCGCGGCTCCGGTCCGCCGTCAGCTCGACGGAGGCGCCGGCCGACTCCAGGGCCTTCGCCGCCGAGTGGACATTCCCGCTGCCGTAGTCCAGGACCACGACGGAGGGAGGGGACGTCACAGGACGCCCTCGGTCACAGTGCGCCCTTCGTCGACGGCACGCCGCTGACCCGCTCGTCGCGACCCACCGCCTGGCGGAAGGCCCGCGCGAAGGCCTTGAACTCGGCTTCGGCGATGTGGTGCGGATCGCGGCCGCCGAGCACCGTGATGTGCGTCGTGAGAGCGGCGTTGAAGGCGATCGCCTCGAAGACGTGCCGGACCATCGATCCGGTGAAGTGACCGCCGATGAGGTGGTGCTCGAACCCCGCCGGCTCGCCGCCGTGCACGAGGTAGGGACGGCCGGAGATGTCCACGACCGCCTGCACCAGGGCCTCGTCGAGCGGCACGAGCGCATCCCCGAAGCGGGAGATGCCGGACTTGTCGCCGAGGGCCTGGGCGATCGCCCGGCCCAGCACGATGCCGACGTCCTCGACCGTGTGGTGCACGTCGATCTCGGTGTCGCCGCTGGCCCGCACGGTCAGGTCGACCAGGGAGTGCTTGGCGAAGGCGGTGAGCAGATGGTCGAAGAACGGGACCGAGGTCGCGATGTCGGACGTCCCCGTCCCATCCAGATCGATGCGGAGGTCGATGCTCGACTCGGTCGTCTCGCGCTGCAGCCTGGCGGTCCTGCTCGTCATTGCTCCAGTCTACGAGACGCCGGGCACCGGCGAGCGCCCGGTCACCAGGGCGAGGGCCCGCAGGAACTCGGTGGTCTCCGCCTCCGTCCCGGCGGTGACCCGCAGATGGCCGGGGATGCCGAGGTCGCGGATGAGCACATCGTGCTCCAGCAGGGCCTCGAACACGGCGTGCGGATCGTCGACACCGCCGAAGAGCACGAAGTTCGACCAGCTGGGGCAGACGGTGAAGCCCAGCGCCGGCAGCTCGGCCAGCAGCCGATCGCGCTGCCGCTTGATTTCCCCGACCATGGCCAGCATCCGGTCCGCGTGGCCGAGGGCGGCGGTCGCCGCGGCCTGGGTGAACGCCGAGAGATGGTAGGGCAGGCGGACGAGCCGGATGGCGTCGGTGACGGCCGGGTCGGCGGCCAGGTAGCCGACCCGGGCGCCGGCGAAGGCGAAGGCCTTGCTCATGGTGCGGGAGACGATCAGCCGCTCCCGGCCCTCCAGGAGTGTCAGCGCGGAGGGCTCGCCATCCGGGGCGAACTCGGCATAGGCCTCGTCGACGATGACGATGCCCGGCGCCGCATCGTAGGCCGCACGGATCGTCTCGAGCGAGAGGGGGGTGCCGGTGGGGTTGTTGGGCGAGCAGAGGAAGACGACATCGGGCCTCGCCTCCTCGATGCAGCGGACCGCCGTCTCCGGCGAGATCTCGTACCCCTCGTCACGGCGGCCCTCGACCCAGGCCGTCCCGGTCCCGGACGACAGGAGCGGATACATCGAGTACGTCGGCGGGAAGCCGAGCGCTCGCCGCCCCGGTCCACCGAAGGCCTGGAGGATCTGCTGGATCACCTCGTTGGAGCCGTTCGCCGCCCAGATGTTGTCACGGTCCAGGCCGTGCCCGAGGTAGCCGGCCAGGGCGTCGCGCAGCAGGACGAACTCGCGATCGGGATAGCGGTTGACGGTGAGGATGGCCGAGGCGAGCGCCGTGACGATGTCGTGCGCGACATCCTCGGGGATGGGATGCGTGTTCTCATTGACGTTGAGCGAGACGCGCGCCGGCTTCTGCGGGGCGCCGTAGGGCGTTCGGCCGCGGAGGTCGTCGCGGATGGGGAGGTCGTCCAATGAGGTCACGGCCCGATCTTACCGGCGCCGGCACGGCCGGCCGGTCGTGCGGATCCGCGACTGCCGAGCCCCCTGGAAGACCCCGGGCCGGTGCGAGACCGCGGGAACTGGCGCGGGGATCGGCGGGAGCTAGTGCGAGTACTGCACCGGGATAGCCAGCTGCTCGCCGGGCACGACCACGGTGCCCTCCAGCGCGTTGAGACGGACGATGGCCGCGATGACATCACGGGGGTCGTCCGCCGGTGCGACGGTGCGGGCGATCTGCCACAGCGATTGGCCCGGCTCGACGCTGACGTAGTGATACGCAGTGGCCGGCACCTCGCCCGACGCGCCAGCCGGCGAGCCGCCGAGGCTCAGAAGGAACCCGCCCGCGGCGACAGGGATCGCCGCCAGGACGGTGAGGACGGCCCGGCCGCGCCGGGTGAGCCGGAGCCGGGGACGCTGGCTGTAGGCGTGCCCCGCGAGCTGGATGGTGGTCATCCTCGGTCCTCCTGGGTCATATCCGTCTCCGCGATGCGAAGATCTGTTCCGAATATACATTCGATCACCGACGAACTCAAGAGCAGGATCCCTGAGGATCCGGCCCCGGGAGGCGCCGGACACACTCGAACAGGTGTTTGCCTCCCCGCTCCATAGCGGATACAGTTTCGATTGATCGAGTGATGAGACCACCCCATCACCCACCACCGACATCCGGTCCGTCCGGACCAGCAGGGAGCATCGTGGACGACGCCATCGACGACCAGCCGGCCGCCAGGGCCGGGACCCGGCGGCGCCGGAGCCTCAGCGGAAAGCAGCAGGCCATCCTGGAGTTCATCCAGCGCACCGTCGCCGGCCGCGGCTACCCGCCGAGCATGCGGGAGATCGGCGACGCCGTGGGGCTCTCCTCCCTCTCGAGCGTGACCCACCAGTTGAACCAGCTCGAGCTCAGCGGCTATCTGCGCCGCGACGCCAACCGGCCGCGCGCCCTCGAGGTGCTCATCGACCTGCCCGGCGACTCCCCCGCCGAGCCGGGAGGCGGGATCCCCATCGGGGATGCGGCGATGGTCCCGCTGGTCGGCCGGATCGCGGCCGGCATCCCCATCACGGCGGAGCAGCAGATCGACGAGGTGTTCCCGCTCCCCCGGCGTCTGGTCGGCAAGGGCGAGCTCTTCCTGCTGAAGGTGTCGGGCGACTCCATGATCGACGCCGCGATCTGCGATGGCGACTGGATCGTGGTACGGCAGCAGAAGACCGCGGAGAACGGCGACATCGTGGCGGCCATGCTCGACGAGGAGGCCACGGTCAAGGTGTTCCGGCAGCGGGACGGCCACACCTGGCTGCTGCCGCGCAACAGCAACTTCGAGCCGATCCTGGGCGACCACGCCGAGATCCTCGGCAAGGTCGTCGCCGTGCTGCGCTCGGTCTAGTCAGGCGAGCAGGAGGGCCCGCCGCACGGAGCCGTCCGGCTCCAGCAGCCACGCCTGGCCCTCCGCCAGCGGGGGCGGCAGCGCACGTCTCCGGGTCAGGGCACGGAAGTCCGCCACGGAGCAGTCCAGGAAGACCACCGGCATCCGACCGGCCACGGTGCCGAAGAGGCTCCACCGCGCATGCCAGGCATCCGGGTCGCCCACCAGCACCGCCGTGCGGCCGTCCGGCGGATGCTGCAGATCGTGCCGTTCGAGATCCTGCCACTGCTGGCCGGTCTGCCCCACGGCGTCCAGCTCGACGACCCGGTGCCCGTGCCCGAGCCGGCGGATGAGCGCGGCCGGGCTCCGGCATACGAACGCCACGGCGGCCTGCTCCCCCGCTCTCAGCTCCCCCGCTCTCAGCTCCACGGCCGAAGGGGCCGGCGGATCCCCGGAAGGGGCACTCGCCAGCGCCACCTGGACCCGGTGACCCTCCCAGAGGCCGCCGCCGGCCGGCAGCCCGCGCCGGAAACCCGCCGGGTCGCCTCCGGCCAGGAGATGCTCGTCGCGGGAGGGCTGGCCCAGCAGCAGCCGGGAGTCGAAGAGCCGTGCCACCGGCCCCAGGCCGGCAAGGCTCCGGACCGAGGCGATCACCCCGCGACCCGCCCGGCCCCCGCTGCGCAGCACCAGGCCGAGCAGCTCCTCGAGCCCCGGGCGGTAGTCGTCGTCGCAGCGCTGCAGCAGGAGGTCGAGATCGTCGATCGCGAGCAGCGGCGCCCCGCGGCCCTCCGCCGCCTCGATCAAGGCATCCCACACCGCCGGAAGCTCGGGGACGAGCACCCGGATCGTCGGGGAGGACGCCGCGAGGGTCGCGATCGCCTGCGACCTGCCCGAGCTGCGGCCGCCCAGGATCAGCAGGCTGCCCTGCCGCGCCGGGTCGTAGCGCGCGGCCGGCTGCTCCTGCCGCTCGGGGATGTCGAGCAGGCCGAAACGGATGCCCGCGCCGGATGCGGGCGGCAGCGCCTCCAGGGCGATCAGCGGCGGCAGCGGATCGAGCCACGGCCGCCGGGGCGCCGGCTCGCCGCGCCAGCGGGCGGCGACCCACTCCGGGTCGTCGGGAGCCGCCAGGGCGAATCGCACCGCGGCCGGCCGCTCTCCCCCGGCGGCGAGCATCCCGCGACCGCGGGCTGCCCGGTCGATGGCGGCGGCCGAGGGATCGCCGACCACGGCGACGCTGTCGGCGGCATGGGTCATCCGCAGTGCGACGCGCAGGGAGCAATTGGCCGCGATGGCGTCACGGACGACTCCCGAGGGCCGCTGCGTGCATAGGATCACGTGGATGCCGAGGGAGCGTCCTCGCGCGGCGAGATCCTCGAAGAGACGGTGCAGCTCGGGGAAGCCGTCGACCAGGGCGGCGAACTCGTCCACGGCCACCACCAATCGCGGCAGGAGCCCGTGCAGCTCCTCGATGGCTCTGGCCCCCTGCTCGGCGAGCACGCGCTCCCGTCGGCGCAGCTCCGCCCGGAGGCTGCTCAGCGCCCGCTCCGCCGTCGCCGCGTCGAGGTCGGTGATGAGGCCGACGCTGTGCGGCAGCCGGCCGAGGCCCGCGAACGAGGAGCCGCCCTTGAAGTCCACCAGCAGGAGCACCAGCTCGGCGGGGCCGTGAAGGGCGGCCATCGACAGGAGCCACGAGACCAGCAGCTCGCTCTTGCCGCTGCCCGTGGTGCCGCCGACGAGAGCGTGCGGGCCGTCGGCGACGAGATCGACGATGCGGGGCTCGGAGCCGGAGAGGCCGACCGGGCACGCCAGCGAGTCGCGCCCGGGGGCCGCGGCCCGCTCGATCAGCGGGCGGAGCGCGACGACCCCGGCCTCCTCCGCGGCCGGGACCAGCCCCTCCACCCGGGCGCAGCGGTGCAGCACGGCCGCGAAGGCGCGCGCCTGCTCGGCGGAGACGAGCTCGGGCACCACCTCGGCGTGGAGGGGCGGATCGGGATGGCGGATGAGACGGGCGAGCCCCCGGTCGCCGACCCGCAGCACCACGCGGCAGCCTCGCGGCAGCGCCTCCTCGGTCTCGGCCACCGCGATCAGCGCCAGCGACGGCGAGCGGCTGCCGGCGTCGTGCCGGCGGAACTCCAGCCGCGCCCCCGGGCCCGGATCGAGCCGCCGGCAGTGCGGCAGGGCCTCCAGCCACCGCCAGCCGGAGTCCCCGCTGGCGTCGAGCTGCACTGCGCCGGGCGGGACCGCATGCATCAGCTGCACGACGAGGGCACGGGCGAGGCCGTCGGCGAGGATCCGGGGCCCGCAGACCCCGATGCCCAGGCCGGCATCGACGACGATCGGGGCATCCCCGAGCGTGCCGGCCAGCGCACGGAGCCGCCCGGCATCATCGGATTCGGGGCCGCTCGGCTCCTCGATGCGCAGACGGCTCGACAGCGTGCCGCGGCCGACCACGACGGCCAGGGCATCCGGTTCGCCGAGCCAGCGTTCCGGCTCCCGCTCCGGCATGGCCAGGATGCGGCCGGCACTGGGATGCGAACGTTCCAGGCCGGCTCGCTCCCGCGCATGCCACCGCCGGATCGCGGCCGCCGCGGACTCGGTCTCGGCGGCCATCCTCCGGCGCTCGTCCCGGCGGGACCGTCGGCCCTGCAGGGCACCGTCCGCCATGCCGGCGATCGCCACGACCGGGCCGAGCACGGCGAAGATCAGGGCGTAGGCGGATCCGGTGATCGCCCAGATCGCCGCCGAGACGACGACGGGCGCGAGGGCGGCGACGAACGGGAAGCGGTGGGGAGGCGGCTGCTGCGCCGCGCGCGGCAGGACGACCCGGGGCGGAGCGGAGGCGGATGCCGCCGGCGCGGCCAGCGGGTCGTCGGCCATGGCTCCAGCACAGCACACCGCCCCCGCAAGACCCTCGCCTCGGCCCCAGATGCTGAGAAGCGGGCGGCCCTCCCCGGCGTCGAGGAGAAGCCGCGGACAGCCGGCCCTGCCCGGGACGCGCCCGCTCAGAGGGTCAGGACGATCTTGCCCCTCAGATGCCCCTCTTCCAGGCGCTCATAGGCCGAGACCACGGCGTCCAGGGGGTAGCTCGCCTCGATGGGGATCACGAGCTCGCCGGAGACCGCCATCCGGGCCAGCTCGTCGAGCGTCGCCGGGTTGTTCGGGCCCCGCCCGACCCGGGCTATGCCGTAGGGGGCCGGGTCGGTGGCGATGGTGTTGATGCGGGAACGATCGACCCCCAGGGCGATGGCCGCCTCGATGGTCTCGGGCCCGTGCTGGTCGAACGCCGCCGTGACCGGGCCGCCGGCCGCCTCTCGCACGCGCTCGGCCAGTCCCGGGCCGTAGACGACCGGCACGATGCCGAGACTCGCCAGGAAGTCGTGGTTCGCGGGCCCGGCCGTGCCCACCACCGTCGCACCCGTCCGCCTGACCAGCTGCGAGACGATCAGGCCGACCCCGCCGGCGGCCGCGCTGACCAGCACGGTGTCGGCCGGGGTGATGGATTGGGATGCGACGGCATCGTAGGCGGTCTGCCCCGCCAGCGCGAGGCCGCCGGCGACCTCCCAGCTCAGCCCATCCGGCTTGGCGGCGAGCGTCGACTCGTCGGCGACGACCAGCTCCGCGATCGCGCCGCCGTCCACGGTGCCGAAGACCGCGTCGCCGACGGCGAACCTCTCGCAGCCCTCACCGGCCTGGTCGACGACGCCGGCCAGCTCCCGGCCCATCCCCGCGGGCAGCGAGAGCGCGCCGTAGTCGCCGCTGCGCTGCTTGTAGTCCACAGGGTTCAGTCCCGCGGTCCTGACCCGCACCCGGATCTGCCCGGGGCCGGCCTGCGGCTCCTCCGTCTCGACGACCCTGAGGACCGAGGCCGGTCCGAACTCCTCGAATCGAACCGCACGCGACATGCTCATTCCCTTCCGATGCTGCTTCTTCTGTTCTTCTGTCCGTCTTGCGGCTACTCGCCGCCGTACGCGCCGGTCGGGCTGAACGAGTCGTCCAGGGCGAACGGGTCGCGGATGGTGCGGGAGCGCTCCGACTGCCCGATCAGGGTCGCCAGCTCGGAGGCCGCCCGCACGATGCGGGCCGAGATCGGGTTCGCCGCATCCTCGTCGCCGCCGCGCCCCCAATCGGAGGTCGCGGCGAACACCGAGGTGGGCACCACGACGGCGTGCAGATAGCTGAACAGCGGCCGCATGGCGTACTCGAGCGCGAGCGAATGCCGTGCCGTCCCTCCCGTCGCGGCGATGAGCACGGGCTGGCCGGCCAGCGCTGTGGTGTCCAGGACGTCGAAGAACGACTTGAAGAGACCGCTGTAGCTGGCCGTGAAGATCGGGCTGACGGCGATCAGGCCGTCTGCCGCGCTGACCGCGTCGATGACGGCGGAGAGACGGGGACTGGGGAATCCGGTCAGCAGATTGTTGGTGATGTCCTGGGCGTGGTCCCGCAGCTCGAAGACCTGCACCGCGGGCTGGAAGCTGCTCTCGGCCAGGCGCTCGACGGTGGCGTCGGCGAGGCGGTCGGCGAGCAGCCTGGTGCTCGACGGCTTGCCGAGCCCGGCCGAGACGACGGCGATGCTGCGCGTGGTCATGCTAGTCATCCGTTCCCTCCTGAGCGGCTGCCCCACGCAGGGCGCCGGAGGTGGCATATCGGCCCGCCTCATCCTCTCCCCGCCCGTCCTGTTCTGCCGCCTGCTCCCCGGCCCGCTCGCGCTCCCCCTGCCGGGCGCGGACCACCAGGGCGGCATGCGTCGGGGCATCCGGCACCTCGGCGGGACGGTTCTTCTGGAACTCTGCACGGAGGACGGGGATCACCTCTTCGCCAAGGATGTCCAATTGCTCGAGCACGGTCTTCAGGGGCAGGCCGGCGTGGTCCATCAGGAACAGCTGACGCTGGTAATCCCCAAAATAGTCCCTGAAGCTCAGGGTCCGGTCGATCACCTGCTGGGGGCTGCCCACCGTCAGGGGCGTCTGCTCCATGAAGTCCTCCAGCGACGGCCCGTGTCCGTAGACGGGGGCGACGTCGAAATAGGGGCGGAACTCCCGGATGGCGTCCTGGGAGTTCTTGCGCATGAACACCTGGCCGCCGAGGCCCACGATCGCCTGCGCGGCCGTGCCGTGGCCGTAGTGCTCGAAGCGCTGACGGTAGTAGCGGATCAGCTGCTGGTAGTGCTCCTTCGGCCAGAAGATGTTGTTGGCGAAGTATCCGTCGCCGTAGAAGGCCGCCTGCTCCGCGATCTCGGGGCTGCGGATGGAGCCGTGCCATACGAAGGGCGGAACGCCGTCCAGCGGCCGCGGTGTGGAGGTGAAGCCCTGCAGCGGCGTGCGGAACCTGCCCTCCCAATCGACGACGTCCTCACGCCAGAGCCTGTGCAGCAGGGCGTAGTTCTCGATCGCCAGGGGGATGCCCTGGCGGATGTCCTGGCCGAACCAGGGGTAGACCGGCCCGGTGTTGCCGCGGCCGAGCATGAGGTCCACTCTGCCGCCGGCGATGTGCTGCAGCATGGCGAAATCCTCGGCGATCTTCACCGGGTCGTTGGTCGTGATCAGCGTGGTCGAGGTGCTCAGGAGCAGCCGCTCCGTCTTCGCGGCGATATAGCCGAGCATGGTCGTCGGCGACGACGGCACGAAGGGCGGGTTGTGGTGCTCGCCGGTCGCGAAGACGTCGAGGCCGACCTCCTCGGCCTTGAGGGCGATGGCGATCATCGAGGCGATGCGCTCGTGCTCCGTGGGTGTGACGCCGGTGGTCGGGTCGGTCGTCACATCGCCGACGGTGAAGACTCCGAATTGCATGGGACCGCCATTTCTATACATCTGCATGGATATCTCAGCCAACCAGGCCCGAGCCCAGAGTATTCCCACCCCGCGACGCGCCATGCGCGTCCACCTCAAAGTCTCCGGAGTCCGGCTAGCACCTCGCCGGGGCGGGCGTAGCGTGAAATCATGCTGCCGGCGACGCTTCATTCCCCCGCAGAACTGACCGAGCTGATCAGGCACCGGAAACGGGGCAGCATCAGCATCTACCTGCCCTCGACCCCCGTCCCCAGCGAGAGCGAGGCGGTGCAGCTGGCCCTGAAGAACGTCGCCACGGAGGCCGTCGACGAGCTCGAGCGGATGGGCATCGAGCACCGGCGGCGTACGGCGATCGCCGGCGGGGTCCGCGAGCTGGCATTCGATCGGGAGTTCTGGCAGCACCAGGGCAGCGGGCTGGCCGTCTTCGCCTCGGATGGAGAGCTGCACAGCTATCGCATGCCCGATCCGGTGAAGCCGGTCCTCTCGGTCAACGACCGGTACGAGATCGGCCCCCTGCTGCGCGCGGTGGCCTTCCCCCGGGACGGGCACGCGCTCGCCATCACCGAGGGCGGTGTGCACCTCTACGAGCTGACTGCGGAGCAGCATCCGGTGGAGCTCCCCCTGAGCGGGCTGCCGCACGACCTGCACACGGTGCTCGAATACACGAGCACCCCCGACCAGGCGGATATGCCCCGTCCGGCGGGAGCGAACGGCCAGAAGACCGAGCAGCAGCGCTATTGCCGGATCGTGCAGTCCTCGGTGCTCGAGCGCATCGGCGGCTCCGGATCGCCGCTCATCCTCTGCGCGAGCCGCAAGCTGGGGCCGGCCTACCGGGCGGTCAACACCTATCCCCAGCTGCTCGGGAAGGGCATCGACGCCCACCCCGACTCGCTGTCCCTCCCGGAGCTCGGCGAGCGGTCGCGGGCGCTCCTCGACGAGCACTACGGCTCGCAGCTGCGCCGCTGGCGGGAGGAGTTCGGCAGCTATCGCAGCAAGGGCAAGGCGACGACGCGGCTGCCCGAGGTGGCGAGGGCCGCGACCGCGGGCGCCATCGCGGAGCTGCTCTTCGACATGGAGGCGACGGCAGAGGGCGTCATCGACGAGCAGGGGGTCATCCGCAGGGCCGAGGAGCCGGGCCCGGAGAGCTACGGGATCGTGGACGAGATCGCGGCCCGGGTGCTCGACTCGGGCGGCAGCGTGCGGGCGGTGCGCAACCGGGACCTCATCGACGGCTCCCCCGTCGCCGCCGTGCTGCGCTATCCACTGGCGCGCTGAGACGGCCTGCCTGCCAGCAGCTCGCCGGCCAGCAGCTCGCCGGCCAGCAGTTCGAGCGTGCGCACTCGCCCGGGGGCGGTCGAGGGGTCGTCGGCGGCGCGAGCGGATGCCGCCGGCGAGACCATCACCTCGTCCACCCCGAATCGCGCCGCCAGCTCTCGCAGCCGCGCTGCTGCCGCATCCGGCGTGCCGATCACCCAGCGATCGCGGAACCGCTCGATCAACTCGAGCATCGGAGCGGGCAGCTCGGCGGCCAAGGCCTCCTCGATGGTGGATTGCGCCTCGAGGCGCTGGCCGCTGCGCAGCCGGGCCATGTGCTGCAACTGCGGCAGGGCCAGCTCATCCGCCTCCTGCTGGGTCTCGGCGACCACGACGTTCGCAGTGAGGAAGGTCAGCGGCGCCGCCAGCTCCGGGCTCGGCTCGAACCCGCTGCGGTACAGCTCGAGCGCCCGCTCGGTGCCCTCGCCGGAGAAGTGGTGCGCGAAGACATAGGGAAGGCCGAAGCGGGCGGCGAGGCGGGCGGAGTAGTCGCTGGAGCCCAGCAGCCAGAGCTGCGGCCTCGAGCCGGCTCTCGGTGTCGCACGGACCGCGTACTCGTGACCGCCGCCGACCCGGAGGGCGGCCCCGTCGGGATTCAGCAGCGCGATGATGTCCTGCACATTCTCGGGGAAGGCGTCCACCTCGCTGGTGGCACCGCTCGAGCGCAGCAGCGCGGTGATGACCGGATCGCTGCCCGGCGCGCGACCGAGTCCCAGATCGATGCGCCCGGGATAGGCCGCCTCGAGGATGCCGAACTGCTCCGCGACGACGAGCGGCGAGTGATTGGGGAGCATGACGCCGCCGGAACCGACCCGGATGCTCCGGGTGTGCGCCGCCAGGATCCCGATCAGCACCGAGGGGTTGGTCGATGCCACCGCAGGCATATTGTGATGCTCGGCGACCCAGTAGCGCCGGAAGCCCAGCTCGTCGGCGCGCTTCGCCAGGGCGATGGAGACCGCGATCGCCTGAGCCGAATCCTGGTTGCTGCGGACGGGGATCAGGTCGAGCACCGAGAGGCTGAGCGCAGAGGTCATGTCAGGGCAAACCCGACAGCCTCCGAGGGTATTCCGTCGCCCCGGACCGCACCGGGCCAGGATCATGCATCCGGGGGTAGCCTGCGTGAGGACGGCACCAGTGGAAGCTGCACGATATGCCACGACTCATCGCCACACCGCAGAGCTCCGCCGTGGAGCTCATCGGCTACGACTCGGAGAAGCGGGAGCTCTGGGTCACCTTCCACACCGGCACCTACGTCTACTCGAGGGTGCCGGAGAAGGTCTGGGAGGAGTTCCGCCGTGCTCCCTCCAAGGGCACCTTCGTCAACGAGGTGATCAAGCCGCGTTACCCGGTGCGGAGGGCGTAGACGGCCGCAATCAGAAGGCCTAACCGAGAACCGACTCGATATCTGTCAGGGTGAAGTCGCCGCCGACACACAGCAAGGGCTCCCCGGCAAGCTTCGCGGTTGCGTAAGACACACAGTCCCCGAAGTCGAGCGCAGCCGGATGATTGCTGCGACCATAACGCTCCCAAGCGTCGAACGCTGCCATTGCATGCCTGCTCGTAAATGGGATTTGCTCTAGACCGAGCTGATGCGCAAGATCGTCGACAAATTGTCGCGTTCTACCCACCCGCGGAGACTTCAGAACCACCGACGTCTCGAACCAGGTGGCGCAAGAGATAAGGACTTTATCGGCCCCACCCAAGGCCTCGGCAATCGCGTCAGCCAATGGCTCTCGACGGACCAGGGCAATAATTGCGGATGAGTCGACGATCATTGGTCGTGCACGTCCGTCATGCCGGAGCGATTCACGTCTTGAGACGGGGAAGAGAAACGGGCCCCTCCCGTATACGGAAGAGGCCCGCCCAAGCGTGCGGTGCACCGAGTGTCAGCGGCGGAGACCCAGCCGCTCGATCAGGGAGCGGTAACGCTCGATGTCGATGTCCTGCAGGTATCCCAGCAGCCGGCGGCGCTGTCCCACCAGCAGAAGCAGGCCACGACGTGAGTGGTGGTCGTGCTTGTGCTCCTTCAGGTGCTCAGTGAGGTCCTTGATGCGTGCGGTCAGCATCGCGACCTGCACCTCGGGGCTCCCTGTATCACCTGGGTGAGTTGCGTACTCCTCGATGATCGCCTTCTTGGTCTCTGGTGCCAATGGCATAGACAACCCCTTCCTCTCGCTGCGCGGTGCCCTCTGGCCGGATGCCTGAGCTCTCTTTATCCGCGGCCGTTACACGGCAACCGACTGAGTCTAGCATCCACTCGGCCCTAGGATTCCAGGAGGCCCTTGAGCGCCGCCAGGTCCCGCGCGACGGCCGCCGCATCCGCCTCGAACTCCTCGCCGGTGACGCCCGGTTGGCGGAACAGCGTGAAGACGATCTCGCTGCCCTCGGCATTGGGGACGACGCGAAGGGGGTTGTAGAGCGACTCCCCCGAAGGAAGCGTGACTGTGTGGTCGAGCACCCCGAGATCGTTCGCCGCGACGAACTCGACCTTGACGCTCCCCATCGGGGACTCGGCGACCCATTCGCCGTCGATCTTCGCGATGAAGCCGCTCAGCCCGGCCGCCCACAGTGGCAGATTCTCCGGGTTCGAGGCGAACGCGTACACCTCCCGGCATGGTCGGGCGATCGACGTGCCGATGTGACGCGCGGTCAGTGTCATGACGACACGGTAGCCCCCCGCGCGATCGGAACGGAAGCCCGAGGGCTCGGAAGCCGAATCCGCGCCCGGTTCACCGACCTCGAGTGGGACGGCCCCAGCCGGGCTGACGACAAGCCTTGCGCGGCAGAACTCGGCTCATGATCGTCCTGGACACGAACCTCATGTCCGAGCTGATGCGTGCCGACTCATGGCACGCATCAAGGGCGCTGAGCATCCGAGAGGTCAGCAGCCGGACTAGAGTTCCCAGCGACAAGGCATCAGACTCGAGTGATGGGAGTCTTCGTGAACGACGCACAGGTGTGGAGCATCATCGGAGTGCTCGCGGCGACGCTCGTCGCCATGGTCATCGGCCTGTTCACGGTGGTCACGCACACGATGCGGGTGCAGTTCGACTCGGTCCGCGAGGGTTTCACAAGTCTCCGGCACGAGATGAATGCGCGATTCGTCGCAGTGGATGCCCACTTCAATGCCGTGGATGCGCGCTTCGATGCGATGGAACATCGCATCGAAGGCATGGACCGCGATATCCAGCTCGTCATCACTAAAGTCTTCGGCACCGACGAGGGCCGGGTCTAGCGTCTATCACGGTTCCGGCCTGAATATCTCCCTGGAACGCGGTGCATGGGCGAGCCAGCCGCCTGCACTGTCCGCAACGCTCTCGGCGGCCCTGGTGTGCCGGGCGGCGATGGCTCGGACCGCGGCAGCAGCCTCCGGACGCGAGGGCTCGGCGTCGTCGGTGAATCGCTGAGGCGCATCCGAGCCGACCGGCAGATAGTCGACCGCGATGCCCCGGCCGAGCTCGGACGCGAGGCGGCGGGCGAGGCTCTCGCCCTCGCGCTCGTACCAGGCGGTGTCGGCGTCGGGGGCCCATCCGCTGTCGGTCATCCGCTCCGCGAAGTACGCCGCCCAGGCGTCCAGATCACGGCAGAGCCCGGTGCTCAACGCGATCGCCGCGGGCGGGACCGGCTCCACGAACCACAGCAGCGAACGCGGGTTGTGATCGTTGAACAGGCGGATCACCAGCGGGGAGCCGGAAGGGCCGGTCACCCTTAGTCCTCGTCGTAGTCGCGCGGCTTCAGGTACGGGTCCTCCTCGCCGGCGTAGCTGGCGGTCCTCTTCAGGTCCGCCACCGCCCGGTCCCGGTCGCGAGCCTCGGCCAGCAGCGCCTCGATGTGCGCGGCGTTCTCGGGGATCGCATCCGGGATGAACTCGAGGCTCGGCGTCAGCCGCGCCGTGATGTTCCGCCCGACCTCGCTGCGCAGCATGCCCGTGGCGGACTTGAGCGCGGCCGCGGTGTCCGCGCGCTCCTCGTCCGAGCCGTAGACCGTGTAGAAGACGGATGCGTGCTGCAGGTCGCCGGTCACCCTGACGTCGGTGATGGTGACGAACCCCAGGCGCGGGTCCCGTAGGCCGCGTTCGAGCGCCTTGGCCACGATCACCTTGATGCGGTCGGCCATTTTCGCCGCGCGTGGCGAGTCAGCCATTCCCGTTCCTCTCTCCCGTTAGCGAGCGAAGGATGTCGGTGTCCGGCTAAGGAAGCTCGGGGTAGGGGTCCCCGCCTCTTCCGTGCCGGATACCGACATCCTTCGACCCGGTCAGCCCCGCGGCTTCTCCTTGAGCTCGATGGTCTCGATCTCGTCGCCGACCTGGATGTCGTTGAAGCGGCCCAGGCCGATGCCGGCCTCGAAGTCGGTGCGCACCTCGGTGACATCGTCCTTGAACCGCCGCAGCGACTCGATGCTGAGGTCGTCCCCCACCACCACGCCGTTGCGGATGACGCGGGCCTTGGCATTGCGGGTGATCGTGCCCGAGCGGACGATGACGCCGGCGATGTTGCCGTACTTCGACGAGCGGAAGATCTCGCGGATCTCGGCGACCCCCGACTGGATCTCCTCGAACTCCGGCTTGAGCATGCCCTTGAGGGCGCCCTCCACATCCTCCAGCGCCGCGTAGATCACCGAGTAGAATCGCACATCCACGCCCTCGCGCTGCGCCCGCTCCCGAGCCTTCGGATCGGGGCGCACGTTGAAGCCGATGATGATGGCGTTGTCCACCGTGGCGAGGTTGACGTCGCTCTCCGTGATCGCCCCGACACCGCGGTGGATGATCCGCAGCTGAACCGACTCGTCGACCTCGATCTTGAGCAGCGACTCCTCCAGTGCCTCGACGGAGCCGGAGACGTCGCCCTTGATGATGAGGTTGAGCGAGACCACCTTGCCCTCCTCGAGTGCCTTGGTGAAGTCCTCGAGGCTGATGCGCTTGCGGGAGCGGGCGAGCAGCGCGTTGCGCTCCACCGCCTCGCGCTTCTCGGCGATCTGGCGGGCCGTGCGGTCGTCGTCGGTGACCAGGAACACGTCGCCGGCGCGGGGCACCGAGGTGAGGCCGAGCACCGCCACCGGACGCGCCGGGGTGGCGTACTCGACCGGCTCGCCGTTCTCGTCGAACATCGCCCGCACGCGGCCGTAGGCCGTGCCGGCGACGATCGGGTCGCCGACCTCCAGGGTGCCCGATTGGATGAGCACGGTCGCCACGGCACCGCGCCCCTTGTCGAGCTTCGCCTCGATGGCGACCCCGCGCGCATCCTTGTTCGGGTTCGCCCGCAGGTCGAGCCCGGCATCCGCTGTCAGCAGAACCGCATCGAGGAGCTCCTTGATGCCGATGTTGTTGAGCGCCGACACGTCGATGAACATGGTGTCGCCGCCGTACTCCTCGGCGACCAGGCCGAACTCGGTGAGCTGCTGCCGCACCTTCGCCGGGTTCGCCTCCGGCTTGTCGATCTTGTTCACCGCCACCACGATCGGCACGTTCGCCGCCTGGGCGTGGTTGAGCGCCTCGACCGTCTGCGGCATGATGCCGTCGTCGGCGGCGACCACGAGGATCGCGATGTCGGTGACCTGGGCGCCCCGGGCGCGCATGGCGGTGAACGCCTCGTGCCCCGGGGTGTCGATGAAGGTGATCGCCCGGTCGACGCCCTCGTGCTCCTCGACCACCTGGTAGGCGCCGATGTGCTGCGTGATGCCCCCGGCCTCGCCCTCCCGCACATCCGCATGGCGGATCGCGTCGAGCAGCCGGGTCTTGCCGTGGTCGACGTGGCCCATGACGGTGACGACGGGCGGACGGATCTCGAGGTCCTCGTCGCTCTCCTCGTCGAGGTCGTCCTCCAGCACGATGTCGAAGCCCTCGAGCAGCTCGCGGTCCTCATCCTCCGGGGAGACGATCTGGATCTTGTAGCCGAGCTCCTCGCCGAGCACCTCGAAGGTCGCCTCGTCGAGGGACTCCGTGGCGGTCGCCATCTCGCCGAGATGGAACAGCACGGTGACGAGGTTGCCGGGGCTCGCGTCGATCTTGTCGGCGAAGTCGGTGATGGAGGCTCCGCGGCGCAGACGGATGACCGTATTGCCGTCGCCGCGCGGGACCGTCACGCCGCCGATCGTCGGCGCCTCGCGCAGCTCGAACTCTGCCCTCTTCGTGCGCTTCGACTTGCGCGACTTGGCGCGGCCTCCGCCGCGTCCGAAGGCGCCGGCGGTGCCGCCGCCCGGTCCCCGGCCGCGACCGCCGGGACGGCCGGCGCCGAAGCCGCTCGGCGCCCCGGTGCGGGGCGCTCCCGAACGGAATCCGCCCCCGCCGCCAGGACTCTGCCGCTGGAAGCCTCCGGCGCCCGGACGGCCGGCACCGCCCGTCCGCTGGCCGGGCCCGCCGGGCCGGGGAGCGGCGGGACGAGGAATCGACCCCGGGTGGGGCCGGCTGCTCATGCCCTGCGTGCTCGCATAGGGGTTGTTGCCGGGACGGGGCTGGCCCGGGCGGTGCATGCCCTGCGTGCTCGCATAGGGGTTGTTGCCGGGACGGGGCTGGCCCGGGCGGGGTATGCCCGAGGGGCGGATGTCCGAAGGGTTCGGCACGGCGGGCCGCGGATCGGGCTTCGCGGCCGGCTTCTCCGGCGCAGGCGAGGTCTCCGGCGCGGGGGCGGGCTCGGCCGGCTTCTCGGCGGGCTTCGCCTCCGGCTTGGCCTCCTTCTTCTTCGGCGCCTCGGGTGCCGGCGCCGTGATGCCTTCGGCAGCGAGCGCCGCCTTCAGCCGGCGCGCGACCGGCGGCTCGACGCTCGACGAGGGTCCCTTGACGTACTCGCCCATCTCCTCGAGCTTCGCCAGAGCCTTCTTGGTTTCAATGCCGAGCTCTGCTGCGATCTCGTGCACGCGTGGTTTCGCCACAATTCTCCTGTCTGGGCCCGCTCCCAGCCAGGAGCGAGCCTTAGGTAAGGACGGGTCTCATTTCGAGCCGCTCATCAGTTGTCCATTTGCCGTTCAGCCTGTTCTTCAGGGAGTCCCGGTGGGATCTCCGACTGGTACTGCCGGTGCAATCGCCTGCCGCAGCTGCGACGTGTCGGGGGCATCCGCTCTCAGCGCCCTCCCGAAGGCCTTCCGGGCGATCGCCTTGTCGATGCACTCGCGGTCGCGATGCACCCAGGCTCCTCGACCGGCGAGGGTCGCAGACGGATCCACGACCACAGCACCGTCGCGAGCGACAGTCCTCAGCAGGGAAGATCTGGCACCGCGCTGTCGGCAGCCCAAGCAGGTTCTTACCGGGTCCAGTCTAGTCCCCTTCGGCATCCCGCATCACTCGAGGATCGAGTCGGGCTGGATGTCGATTCTCGCGCCCGTCAATTTGGCGGCGAGGCGGGCGTTCTGGCCCTCCTTGCCGATGGCGAGCGAGAGCTGGTAGTCCGGCACGAGCGCCCGGACGGCCTTGGTCGACTCGTCGATGACGAAGGCCGAGGTCACCTTGGCGGGCGAGAGGGCGTTCGCCACGAACGTGGCGAGATCATCGGCGTAGTCCACGATGTCGATCTTCTCGTTGTTCAGCTCCGCGGTCACCGCCCGCACGCGCTGGCCGAGCTCCCCGATGCACGCCCCCTTCGCGTTGATGCCCGGCTCATTGGCCCGCACCGCGATCTTGGTGCGGTGCCCCGCCTCGCGGGCGAGGGAGACGATCTCGACGACGCCGCTGGCGATCTCCGGGACCTCGAGCGCGAAGAGCTTGCGCACCAGCGAGGGATGGGTGCGCGAGACGTTGATGCTCGGCCCCTTGAGCCCCTTGCTCACACTCGTCACATAGACCCGGATGCGCTTGCCGTGACTGTAGTCCTCCCCCGGCACCTGCTCCTCAGGGGCCAGGATCGCCTCGACCGACCCCAGGTCGACATGGATCATCCGGGGGTTGGGGCCCTGCTGGATGATGCCGGCGACGATGTCGCCCTCCCGGCCCCGGAACTCGCCGAGCACCTGGTCGTCGGCGATGTCCCGCAGCCGCTGGTTGATCACCTGCTTGGCGGCGAAGGCGCCGATGCGGCCGAAGTCGTCGGGGATGTCCTCCGCCTCCCCGATCACGACGCCGTTCTCGTCCAGTTCGGGGATCCAGATGCTGACGTGGCCGGTCTTGCGGTCCAGCTCCACGCGGGCGGCCGGGGCGTCCTTGAGGTCGGCCCGGTGCTCCGGGCGGCCGGTGTGCTTGAGGTAGGCGGTGAGGATCGCTTGCTCGATGATGCGGACGAGCTCCTCGAAGGGGATCTCGCGCTCACGTTCCATGAGGCGCAACACGCTCAGATCGATGTCCACCGGTGCCTCCTCTATTCAGCTAGCGACGCATCCTTCCGCCGGGGTCTCATGCGCCTGATTCTAAGGTACCGGAAGCAGCGAGCGAATCCGCTCTGCAGCGCTCTCGGTGGGCACCGGCCGGCGCTCGCCGCTGCGCCGGTCCCACAGCTCGAGGGTGCCGTCGGCCACGCCCCGGCCGGCGACGACGATGAGCGGCACGCCGATCAGCTCCGCGTCGGAGAACTTGACCCCGGGCGACTCCTTGCGCCGGTCGTCCAGCAACACCTCGACGCCCGCCCGGTCCAGCACCGCCGCCAGGCCCTCCGCCGCCTCGTGCACCTCGGCGTCCTTGGTCGCCGCGATGATGTGCACATCGAAGGGGGTGACGTTCTGCGGCCAGATCAGTCCGCGATCGTCGTGATTGCTCTCGGCGATGACGGCGAGGATGCGCGTGACGCCGATGCCGTAGGAACCCATGGTGACCGTCACCAGCTTGCCGTTCTCGTCGAGCACCGACAGCCCGAGCGCCTGGGCATACTTGCGGCCGAGCTGGAAGACGTGCCCGATCTCCATGCCGCGGGCGGTCTCGATCGGCCCGGAGCCGTCGGGAGCCGGGTCGCCGTCGCGGACCTCGGCCGCCTCGACCGTGCCGTCGGCGTCGAAGTCGCGCCCGGCCACCAGGCCGAAGACGTGCTTGCCCTCGACGTTCGCCCCGGTGATCCACCCCGTGCCGCGCACGACCCGGGGGTCGACGAGATAGCGGATGCCGCCGGGCGACCCCTCGCCGAGCACCGGCCCGGCCGCGGACCAGGGGCCGATGTAACCCCTGACCAGTTCGGGGTGCGCGTCGAGGTCGGCATCGCTCGCCGCCTCGACCTCGGCCGGCGCGAACGCCACCTCGGCCCGCTTCAGGTCCACGTCGCGGTCGCCGGGCACGCCGACGACGACGAGCTCGCGGGAGCCGTCGAGGCGGGTCAGCGCCAGCACCACGTTCTTCAGGGTGTCGGCGGGCGTCCACGGCCTGCCGTCGGGCCTCGGATGCCTCTCGTTCGCGACCGCGACGAGCGCCTCGATGGTGGGGCTGTCCGGGGTGTCCAGCACCTCGGCCGGGGTGAGGCCGTCGATGTCGCGCTCCGGCGGCGCCAGCGTCGTGAACGCCTCCACGTTCGCGGCGTACCCCCCGGGGGAGCGCACGAACGTATCCTCGCCGATGGGCGTCGGATGCAGGAACTCCTCGCTGCGGGATCCGCCCATCGCCCCCGCATCGGCCTGCACGATCACGTAGTCGAGCCCCAGCCGCTGGAAGATGCGCTCGTAGGCGTCCCGCTGAGCCGTGTAACTGGCGTCGAGCCCCTCATCCGTGTAGTCGAAGGAGTAGGCGTCCTTCATGCTGAACTCGCGGCCGCGCAGCAGGCCGGCCCGGGGCCGGGCCTCGTCGCGGTACTTGTCCTGGATCTGGTAGATGGTCAGGGGCAGGTCGCGGTACGAGGAGTACAGGTCCTTCACCAGGAGCGTGAAGGCCTCCTCGTGGGTCGGGGCCAGCAGGTAGTCCGCCTCCTTGCGATCCTTCAGCCGGAAGATGGTCTCCCCGTACTCGGTCCACCGCCCCGTCACCTCGTAGGGCTCCCGGGGCAGCAGCGCCGGGAAGTGCACCTCCTGCGCGCCCGCGGCGGCCATCTCCTCGTGGACGACCCGTTCGATCCGGCGGCGCACCCGCAGGCCCAGCGGCAGCCAGGCGAAGATGCCGGGCGCCTGGCGGCGGATGTAGCCGGCGCGCACCAGCAGGCGGTGGCTCGCGACCTCGGCATCCGCCGGGTCCTCCCGGAGCGTGCGGACGAAGAGCTGCGACAGTCGGGTGATCACAGCTATCGAGTCTACCGAGCGGCGCCGCCCGGGCTGCGCCGGGTCAGGCGGGAGGGACGGGCTGCGGTGCCGGGGGGCCGGTGTACCGGGCGGAAGGCCGGATGATCTTCGGATCGAGGGACTGCTCCAGGATGTTCGCCGTCCAGCCGAGCACGCGCGCGGCGGCGAAGGTCGGCGTGAAGAGGCTGCGATCCAGGCCGCAGAGCTCCATGACGATCGCGGCGTACCACTCGAGGTTGGTGTTGAGCCGTCTCCCCGGCTTGAACCGCTCCAGGAGCGCCGGGATCCGCTCCTCGACGCGGACCGCGAACTCCACGCGCGGGCCGCCGAAGCCGAGGGCGACCCGTTTCAGCAGCGCCGAACGGGGGTCCTCCGTGCGGTACACCGGATGGCCGAAGCCCATGATCCGCTCCCCGGCTTCGAGCCGTGCGCAGACCCAGGCATCGATGTTCTCGACCGAGCCGATCGCATCCAGGGTGTCCAGCGCCCGGCTCGGCGCCCCGCCGTGGAGCGGCCCGGAGAGAGCGCCCAGCGCCCCGACCAGGCAGGAGGCGGCATCCGCCCCGGTCGAGGCGATCACCCGGGCCGTGAACGTCGAGGCGTTGAAGCCGTGATCGATCGCTGCCACGAGGTAGGTCGACAGAGCCGAGACGATCGCGGGGGGCGGTTCCGACCCGGTCAGCATGTGCAGATAGTCGGCCGTGTAGCCCAGCTCCGGCCGGGACTCGACCGGCTCCCGGCCGGACCGGATGCGCGCGAGAGCCGCGATGATGGCCGGGACCTCGGCCGCCAGCCGGATCAGGTCCGAGCGCCGCTGCGCCGGGCTGAGGTCGTAGAGCGGACGCAGCCCCGCCCCCTCCAGCGAGATGCTCGTGCGCAGGCCGGCGATCAGGTCCGCCCCCGTGCCGGCTGCGATGGCGGGCAGCGCCGCTCGCAGCCCTGCCGAGAGCTGCGCGGCCTCCGCGAGCTCCTCGGCGAAGGCCGCACGCTCCCCCTCGTCGGGGAGCTTCCCGTCGAGCAGCAGCATCCAGACGTCCTCGACGGAGCGGCGCTGCGCGAGCTCGGCTGCGGAGTACTGCCGGTAGTGGTAAAAGCCCTCCAGTCCGCGCACATCGCTCAGGGCGGTCTCGGTGACCACGACGTTCGTCAGGCCCCGAGGCACCTCGATCGAGGCCGTGTCCATCCGTGCCGTGCCGGTCTGCGCCGTGCCCGTCTGCGCCGTGCTGATCTGCGCCGTGCCGGTCTGCGCCGTGCCCATGACGTCCTCCCCGGTGCCGCTCTCATCCTGCCGTTCTAGTCTCATCCCGCCGTTCTAGTCTTAGACCAGCACCGATATCGATTCCGGCAAAATCAACATTGATCGGATCAACATCGGTCGGATCAACATTGGGGAGCGCCATGGATCCGCAGCCGTTGCCACGGCTCACGACCGCCCAGGCCGCCGCGCGCCTGCGCATCCGCCCCGCCACCCTGTACTCCTACGTCTCCCGCGGCCTCATCCGCAGCCGCAGGGCCGAAGACGGCGGCTCCACCTTCGACGCGCTCGAGGTCGAGGAGCTCGCCGCCCGGCGCCGCGGGCCGGCGGGTCGTGGAGCCCCCGGGAGCACCGGCGGCGCATCCGGGACGCCGCTCATGGTCCTGGACTCCGACATCACGCTCATCCGCGGAGACGAGCTGTACTTCCGGGGCCGGCCGGCGAGGGAGCTCGCGGAGCAGCTGAGCTTCGAGCAGGCCGTCGGAGTCCTGTGGCGGCAGCCGGGGCTGCCTCGTCCCTTCGCCGGCGACCACTCGATCGTCGACGCCGCGCGTCGGGCGTCCGGACCGCTCGGCGACCACGCCCGGCTCGTCGACCGGCTGAGCCTGGCCGTCATCGTGGCGGGGTCCCACGACCCCCTGCGGGAGGACCTGTCGGAGGCGGTCGTCCTGGAGGCCGGTCGCCGGACGATCGCGACGATGGTCGGCACCCTGCCGCTCCGGGGAGCGCCGCCGGCCGCCGACGCCTCGCTCGCCGCCCGGCTCTGGGCGGCATTGAGCCCGGCCCCGCCGAGCGAGGCCGACCTCGCGCTCCTCGACGGGGCGCTCATCCTCTGCATGGACCACGATCTGGCCGCCTCGACGATGGCGGCACGGATCGCCGCCTCCGCGCGCGCCCATCCCTATGCCGCCGTGGCGGCCGCCCTCGGGGCGTTCGACAGCGGTCTGCACGGTTCTGCCAGCGTCGCCGCTCACGAGATGCTGAGCCACGCGATCGCCTCGGGAGAGCCGGAGCGGGCCGTCGCCGCCCAATTGGCCAAAGGCCGGGGCATCCCGGGCTTCGGCCATCGCGTCTACCGGAACCGCGACCCCCGCGCGCAGCACCTCTTCGGCCGCATGCGCGCACAGCGCCGCTATGCGCCGGCGGCGGCATCCGCCGACCTCATCGCGGCGGTGGTCGCCGAGCGCGTTCAGCGTCCCGCGAACCTCGACCTCGCCCTGGCCGCCCTCGCCATCGGGGCGCAGATGCCGCCCGACGCCGGGCAGCTCGTCTTCGCGATCGGGAGGACCGCCGGCTGGATAGCCCACATCGCCGACGAGTACGGCAGGGAGCCGCTCAGGCTGCGCCCGCGATCGCGCTACACCGGCCGGGAGCCGGTCGGATGAGCGCCGTCAGGCGGTGACGACCTGCGGGGAGCCGATCGCCCCCGCCGGCATCTCGGCGGCGAGCCGGTTCGCCTCGTCGATCAGGGTGGCGACGATCTCCGACTCGGGAACGGTGCGGATCACGACCCCCTTGACGAAGATCTGCCCCTTGCCGTTGCCGCTGGCTACGCCCAGATCCGCCTCGCGGGCCTCCCCCGGGCCGTTCACCACGCAGCCCATCACCGCCACGCGCAGGGGCACGGTGAGCCCCTCGAGCCCCGCGGTCACCTCGTCGGCCAGCTTGTAGACATCCACCTGGGCCCGCCCGCAGCTCGGGCAGGAGACGATCTCCAGCCTGCGCTCCCGCAGGCCGAGGGACTGCAGGATCTGCAGCCCGACCTTGACCTCCTCGACCGGGGGCGCGCTCAGCGAGACCCGGATGGTGTCCCCGATCCCCTCGGAGAGCAGGATGGCGAACGCCGTGGCCGATTTGATGGTGCCCTGGAAGGCGGGGCCGGCCTCCGTCACCCCCAGATGCAGCGGCCAGTCGCCGCGCTCGGCGAGCAGGCGATAGGCGCGCACCATGGTCAGGGGGTCGTGATGCTTGACCGAGATCTTGAAGTCGTGGAAGTCGTGCTCCTCGAAGAGGCTCGCCTCCCAGACGGCGCTCTCGACGAGCGCCTCCGGGGTCGCCTTGCCGTACTTCTCCAGCAGGCTCGGCTCGAGCGACCCGGCGTTCACCCCGATGCGGATCGAGACGCCCGCCGCCTTGGCGGCCTTGGCGATGGCACCCACCTGATCGTCGAACTTGCGGATGTTGCCGGGATTGACCCGAACGGCGCCGACACCGGCATCGATCGCCGCGAACACGTAGCGGGGCTGGAAGTGGATGTCGGCGATCACCGGGATCTGGCTCTTCGCCGCGATGATCTTCAGGGCGTCCGCATCCTCCTGGCGCGGCACGGCGACGCGGACGATGTCGCAGCCGGTGGCGGTCAGCTCGGCGATCTGCTGGAGGGTGGCGTTGATGTTGTGCGTCTGCGTCGTCGTCATCGACTGGACGCTCACGGGAGCGTCCCCGCCGACCAGCACCTTGCCCACCCGGATCTGCCGGGTCTTGCGTCGCGGCGCCAGGGATTGGATGCTCGGAGTCCCGAGATTGATAGCGGCCACGGGTTCTATCCTACGCGTCGCCGCCCCTGCCTTCCTCGTGAGGTCTGGCATATGGCTCTCCATGTCGCCCCGGACGAGCCATATGCCAGACCTCACGGCTGGTCTCACGGCTGGTCAGCCGAAGAGGTCGATCGGCTTGACCAGGTCGGCGTAGACCAGGAGCAGGCTCATGGCGCCCAGCACGACCACGACGACCAGGGTCAGCGGCATCAGGCGGGCGACATCCACCGGCCCGGGGTCCGGACGCCGGAAGAGCTTGGCGAAGAACCTCCGGATGCCCTCCCAGAGCGCCCCGGCGATGTGGCCGCCGTCGAAGGGCAGCAGCGGCACGAGGTTCAGCACGAGCAGCGCGACGTTCAAGGCGGCGACGATGTTCACGAGCAGCTCGATCCGGTCGACGATCGGCACGGTGTGCAGGCTCGCCACCTCGCCGGCCAGACGGCCGACCCCGACCAGCCCGACGGGGCCGTTCGGATCGCGCGGCCCCGGCCCGAATGCGGCGTTGGCCACGTCCACCATGCGCTGCGGCAGCGTCACGACCATGCCGACGACGGCGCCGACATTGTCGCCCACGGCGGGGAGCACGGCCGTGAGAGGCTGCGGCACCTTCTCATAGGCGGCGCCGATGCCGAGGAAGCCCAGTTGCTCCGTCATCGGCTCGCCCTGGGCGTTCTTCATCACCGTTCCCGAGGAGTCGGTGAGATAGCGCTCCGAGAGCATGGGCGTCGCCTGGAGGGTGACCTCCGTGCCGTGTCGCTCCACGACCACGCTGAGCCGTTTCCCCGGGGAGTCCTCGATGATGCCGGTCGCCTGGGCCCAGCTGGCGATGCGCACGCCATCGATGCTGACCAGGCGGTCGCCGGGCTCGAAGCCGGCCTGGGAGCTCGGGGAGACAGGATCGCCCGGCTCGCAGACCTGCCGGGTGCTCGTGGCCGGCAGCACGCACTCCGACACCGTGCCCACGGTGGTGCTGACCTGGGCGATGCCGAAGCCGCAGAGCACCACGGCGTAGAGCACCACGGCGATGACCAGGTTCATGAACGGGCCGCCGCACATGACGATGATGCGCTTCCAGACGGCGAGGCGGTAGAAGGAGCGATGGTCCTCGCCCACGGCCACCGTCTCGGCGCTGGCGGTGCGGGCATCCTGCACCATGGCCTGGAAGAAGCCGGTGCTCGCCGTACGAGCCTGCCCGCCGGCCACCGGCGGGTACATGCCCGACATGGAGATGTAGCCGCCGAGGGGCAGCGCCTTGATGCCGTACTCCGTCTCCCCCCGCCGGAACGAGAACAGGGTGCGGCCGAAGCCGATCATGTACTGCCCGACGCGCACGCCGAAGATCTTGGCCGGCACCAGATGGCCGAGCTCGTGGAGACCGATCGAGACCAGCAGCCCGACCAGCACGATCGCGATGCCGAGCACGTAGAGCACGATGGTTTCCACGAGGACACCCTACCTGCGCGATGCTTGCCGCGCGCCGTGAAGGCCGCGCGCCGGCTAGCCGGATGCCCCCAGCAGGAGGTCCGCCTCCGCCCGGGCCCAGCGCTCGGCCTCCAGCACCGTCTCCAGCTCGGTCGCGGCGACGGGCTCGTGCCGCTCGACCACCCGCTGGATCGTCTCGACGATGCCCGTGAAGGGGATGCGGCCGGCGTGGAAGGCGGCCACCGCCTGCTCGTTCGCCGCGTTGTACACGGCGGGGGCGGTGCCCGCCGCCTCCCCCACGCGCTTGGCCAGCTCCACGGCAGGGAACGCCTCGGCGTCGAGCGGCTCGAAGGCCCACTCGCTCGCCCGCGACCAGTCCAGCGGCGTGCCCGTGCCCGGCACGCGATCGGGCCAGGCCAGTCCCAGCGAGATGGGCAGCGCCATGTCCGGCGGCGAGCACTGGGCGATCGTCGACCCGTCGACGAACTCGACCATGGAGTGCACGATCGACTGCGGGTGCACCGTGACCTCGATCCGCTCGTAGGGCACCTCGAAGAGCAGATGGGCCTCGATCACCTCCAGACCCTTGTTGACGAGGGTGGCCGAGTTCGTCGTGATCACCCGGCCCATGCTCCAGGTGGGATGCGCCAGGGCCTCCTGGGGGGTGACCCCGGCCAGCGAGGCCCTGCTCCGCCCGCGGAACGGGCCGCCGGATGCCGTGAGCACCAGCCGCCGGACCTCACTGCGCGCCCCCGAGCGCAGCGCCTGCGCGATGGCCGAGTGCTCGGAATCGACCGGCACGATCTGCCCGCTCGCGGCGAGGCGCTTCACCAGCTCCCCGCCGACGATCAGGCTCTCCTTGTTGGCCAGCGCCAGCAGGCGGCCGGTCTCGAGCGCCGCGATGGTGGGAGCCAGGCCGACCGATCCGGTGATGCCGTTCAGCACGACATCGGCCTCGACGGATCGCACCAGCCGCACCGCGTCGCCGGCCCCGAGCGCCGTCTCGGTCACACCGAAGCGCCGCGCCTGCTCGGCCAGCAGCTCTCGGTCGGTTCCGGCGGCCAGACCGGCCACGGCGAAGCGCTCGGGGTTGGCCGCGATCACCTCCAGCGCCTGCACCCCGATCGACCCGGTCGACCCGAGGACTATGACGCGGCGCATGCCTCCATCCTGGCACCGCCGGGGCCGGAGCCGGATCAGCTGGCGGGCGGCGTGGTGGTCGCGAGGATGTCGATCACGAAGACCAGGGTGTCGGTCCCCTTGATGCCCGTGGTTCCTTCGTCGCCGTAACCGTCCTTCGGCGGGATGACGGCGAGCACCTGGGAGCCGACCGTGTGCCCGATCAGCGCCTGGCCGAACCCCTTGATCACGCCGCCGGTGAGGGTCGTGAACGGCGCACGGCCCCAGCTCTGATCGAACACCTCGCCGGTGTCCCAGATCACGCCCTGGTACTGCACGGTGACGCTGTCGCCGTCCTTGACCTCGGTGCCGTCGCCCTTCTTCAGGACGGAGATCTTGAGGTCTTCGGGTGCCTCCGTGTCGGGCACCTTGATGGTCGGGGTCCCGTCGGCGGCGAGCATGACGGTCGGCATGCCCTCCTCGGCGGGCTGGTCCTTGCCGGTCGCCCGCAGGGGCGCGATCGCCTCGACATCCGTCACGAAGATGATGGAGTCATCCGCCCCGACGCCCAAAGAGCTGTTGCCGCTCGATCCGAAGGCGTCGGCGGGCGGGACGATGGTGACCACGCGGGAGCCGATCGCCGAGCAGGCGATCGCCTTGTACAGCCCCGGGATCAGCTGGTCCGGGTCGAGCGCGAAAGAGGTCGTGCCGCCCGGCTTGTAGAGGGTCGCGCTGATCTCGTCTCCGGTCGTGGCGTTGTAGGCGACCAGGTCGAGCGTGACCAGCACCCCCGACTTCGCGACCTCGCCGTCGCCCTCGATGACGACGCTCCGCTCGGTGTTCTCGGCCTTCAGTCCCTTGTCGAAGGTGACCTTCGGCTCGGAGCCCAGCTCGCCGGCGACCTCGATCTTCGCGGACTCCTTGCCGGGCGCCGCGGCGGGGCAGGCGCCGCCGCTGGCGTCGGGAGTGGGCGTGGTCTCGGGCCCGGAGGCGCTGCAGGCTGCGAGCGACAGCACCAGGGCGGCGAGCACGGCGGTGTTGATGATCTTGGACAAACGGAGCCTCTTTCCGGATGGAGGAGCGCCCAGTCTTCACGACGACCCTATGCCGAAGCTGGGAGAGACCGGGAACCCGCCGAACGCCCTCGGGCGCCGGACCCTTCACCCGACGACAATACGCGGTTGGTGCCGCACCGGGAAATCGACCGAGCTGGCGATGAAGCATTTGCGGCTCGCCTCCTCGTGCAGCTCCTGCGCCAGCTCCGCCGAGCCGGCATCGGAGACCGTCACGAGCGGTCGCAGGGTCACCGAGCTGAAGCGCCCGCCGCCATCCGCCGTCTGCTCGAGCACGCCGCTGGCATCGTCGAGGTAGGCCGTCACGACGACGCCATGGCTGGCCGCGACATGGAGGTAGCTGAGCATGTGGCACTGGCTGAGAGCCGCGATGAGCAGCTCCTCCGGGTTCCACCGCTCGGGGTCGCCGTGGAAGACCCGGTCGGCGGAGCCCTCGATGGGCGGCTTGCCCTCCGCGGTGAGCTGATGCTCCCGGCCGTAGGCCTTGTAGCCGCTCGTCCCCGTGCCGCGGTTGCCCAGCCACTCGAGGCCGACGGTGTAGTGATGCTCCAGCTTCATGACGGCACGCTACACCCTCAGGCCGCGCGCCCGAAGCGCCCGGTGCTCAGCCGGTCGCACCCGCGCGCGCCCGGACGGCCCGCGTGGCCTCGAGGATGTTGCGCAGCGAGGCGACCGTCTCGTCGTAACCGCGCGTCTTCAGGCCGCAATCGGGGTTGATCCACAGGCGCTCGAGCGGGATCGAGTCCGCGGCGATCCCGATCAGCTCCTCGATCTCCTGCACGCTGGGCACCCGGGGCGAGTGGATGTCGTAGACCCCGGGGCCGATCCCCCGCGGGAATCCCGAGCGGTGGATGTCGCCGACCACCTCCATGCGCGAGCGGGCCGCCTCGATGGAGGTGACATCCGCATCCAGCCGGTCGATGGCGTCGATCACCGCGCCGAACTCCGAGTAGCACAGATGGGTGTGCACCTGGGTCTCGTCGCGGGCGCCGGCGGTCGCCAGGCGGAAAGCCGAGACCGACCAGTCCAGGTAGTCGGGCTGGTCCGCGCTCTTCAGCGGCAGCAGCTCCCGCAGGGCGGGCTCGTCGACCTGGATCACGCCGATGCCCGCCGCCTCGAGGTCCGCGATCTCGTCGCGCAGGGCGAGGGCGACCTGGTTCGCCGTCTCGCGCAGCGGCTGGTCGTCGCGCACGAACGACCAGGCCAGGATCGTCACGGGCCCGGTCAGCATCCCCTTCACGGGCTTGGCGGTCAGGCTCTGGGCATAGCGCGACCACTCGACGGTGATCGGGCCGCTCCTGCTGACATCGCCCCAGAGGATCGAGGGTCGGGTACATCGCGAGCCGTAGGACTGCACCCAGCCGTTCCGGGTCACCGCGAAGCCCTCGAGCCGCTCCGCGAAGTACTGCACCATGTCGTTGCGCTCGGGCTCCCCGTGCACGACGACGTCGAGGCCGATCTCCTCCTGCAGCTCGACGACCCGGCGGATCTCGGCGCGCATGGTCTCGGCGTACTCCGCCTCGCCGAGCTCGCCGCGGCCGAGGGCGGCCCGGGCCTTGCGGATGTCCGCGGTCTGCGGGAAGGACCCGATGGTGGTCGTGGGCAGCACCGGCAGACCCAGCCGGCCGCTCTGGCTGCCCTCGCGCAGCCGGTACTCGGCCCGGCTGAAGTCCTCCGGACGCAGCGCAGAGGTTCGCGCCCGCACCGGGCCGTCGAAGACGCCGGGCGCCGACCGCCGATCCGCCAGCGCGAGCGCCGCCGCCTCCAGCTCGGCCGAGATCGCCGCCCTGCCCTGCTCCAGACCCCGGGCCAGCACCGTCACCTGCTCGACCTTCTGGTCGGCGAAGGCCAGCCAGCTCTTCAGCCGCGGCGGCAGCTGGGGCTCGTCCTCGACATCGTGCGGCACATGGAAGAGGCTGGTGGATGTCGCCACCGCGACCTCCGGGCCGATCCCCCGCAGCGATTCCAGCGCCGCGAACGCGGCCTCCAGGTCACCGCGCCAGATGTTGTGCCCGTCCACCACCCCGCCGACCAGCGCCTTGTCGGTGCGGATGCCGGTGGGAACCCGCCCATTGACCAGGTCGAGCCCGATCGCCTCGATCGGGCTGCCCGCCAGCACCGGGAAGGCGTCGCCCAGATCGCCGTAGGCGCCCGTGACGAGCAGCCGCGGACGCTCCGACGCACCGCCGAGCCGTCCATAGGCCTCCGCCGTCGCGGCGAGCACATCGCCGCGGGGCACGTCGAAGTTCTCGCTGACCAGTCCCGGCTCGTCCAGCTGCGCCCACTCGGCTCCGGCGGCGGCGAGGGCGGCCAGCAGCTCGGCGTAGGCGGGCAGCAGATCCGGCAGGCGGTCCAGGGGCCGGAAGCCTTCCGGGGCGCCCTCACCCGGCTTGCTCAGCAGCAGGAAGGTGACCGGACCGACGAGCACGGGCCGGGTCCGGTAGCCGGCCGCCACGGCCTCCTCGACCTGCCGGATGAGACGCTCCCCCGCCAGCCGGAACCCGGTGTCCGGCCCGATCTCGGGCACGAGGTAGTGGTAGTTGGAGTCGAACCACTTGGTCATCTCCAGCGGCGCGTCCCCGCCCTCGCCGCGGGCGAGCGTGAAGTAGCCGGCCAGATCGACCGAGCCGCGCTCGTCCACCAGGCGCGAGAAGCGCGGAGGCACGGCCCCCAGCGTGACCGCGGCGTCGAGCACCTGATCGTAGAAGGAGAAGTCCTCGGGGATCGAGCTGTCGGCTCGGCCCAGGCCGAGGGAGACCAGGCGCTCCCGGGTCTGCCGGCGGAGCCCGGCCGCGGCGGCCTCGAGCTCTCCGGCGGAGATCCCGCCCGCCCAGAAGGATTCCACGGCCTTCTTCAGCTCGCGGCGCCGGCCGATGCGCGGATAGCCCAGGATCGTCCCGGTGGGGAAGCCGTTCTCAGTCATATCGTCTCCTCTATGTGGTTCTCAGGTCTGGCGGGTGGGGTCTGGACAGGCGGGGTCTGGGCGGGTGAGGGCGACGGGATCAGCCCGACCCCCTCCAGCACGGCCATCGCCGCCCGGTGCCGGTTCAGCGTGTAGAGGTGCAGCCCGGGGGCGCCGCCCGCCAGCACCTCTCCGGCGAGCCTCGTGGCGTGGTCCACGCCGACGGCGAACTGCTCCTCCGGCGAGGCGGCGCGCTCGAGGTCACGGGCCAGCTCGCGCGGCATGCGCTCGTCGCTCAGCTCCAGCGTGCGCAGGAGCCGGGCAGGGCTCGTCACCGGCATGAGGCCGGGCAGGATCGGCATGGTCACGCCGCCGGCGCGCGCCCGGGCCACGAAGCCGAGGTAGTCCTCGGCGTGGAAGAAGAGCTGGGTGATGGCGAAGGTCGCCCCGGCGGTCTGCTTGGCCAGCAGCGAATCGATGTCCTGGTTCTGGCGGGTGTCGCGCGGATGACCGTTCGGAAACGCCGCCACCGCGATGCGCACCCGCCGGCGCGGCCGGCGGAGCACTCCGGCGCGCTGGGATCCCCGTGACGGGACGATGTCGTACTGCTCGCGCTCGGCCTGCACCCGGTCGATGAGCTGCACGAGCTCGGCTGCGCTGCCCAGGTCGCCCAGGAACGGCTCCCCCTCGCTCAGCCCCTTCGGCGGATCGCCGCGCAGGGCGAGGAAATCGGTGACCCCCGCCTCCAGGAACTCGCGCACCAGGCGGGAGGCCTCCGCGTGGGAGGAGCCGACGCAGGTCAGATGGGCCAGCGGCGAGACTCCGGTGCGCTCCAGGAGGTGGCGCAGCACGGCGAGGGAGCGGTCGCGGGACGATCCGTTGGCGCCGTAGGTCACCGAGATGAAGTCGGGGCCGGCGGCGGCCAGCACCCGGATCGTCTCGTAGAGGGACTCCTCGGCGGCCGGAGAGCGCGGCGGGAAGAGCTCGAACGAGAAGGGCGCAGGGGCGCTAAGCTGCTCGTTCACGAGAACCAGGTCCTTTGTCCATCGACGTCCATCGACCTGTCGGCGGCCGTCTCAGGGCACGTCGGCCCCAGGCGACCCTCGACGGGTGCTGCGGGCGGGTGCCGGGCTCGGCTGTCGCTCGAATCCCGCCCCGAGCGGGACGGATGCGCAAAAGCGTAGCAATGCGGCCGGGGACTCCGCCGGGTGTTTCGCCGTGTTACGGCTCAGGCGGCGAAGGGCCGCAGTCCCGCCTCCGCCTCCGGTCTCACCAGCACCACGACGCGGGTGCCGGCCTCCTCGTAGTCGGTGCTGAGGACGCGGCCGTGCTCGTGCAGGGAGGAGACGACCTCGCCGCGGTCGTAGGGGATCAGCAGCTCCATGCGCACGCTCGGCGCCGGCAGGAGCTCGGAGATGCGGGAGAGGAGCTCGTCGATCCCCTCCCCCGTGCGGGCCGAGACGAACACCGCCGCGGGCTCCAGGCCGCGCAGCAGCAGGCGGCCGGCGTCATCCGCCAGATCGGCCTTGTTGAAGGCCACGATCTCCGGGATGTCCCGGGCCCCGACCTCCCCGATGACGCTGCGCACCGTCTCGAGCTGCCCGGCGGGATCGGCGTGGGCGGCATCCACGACATGCACGATGACATCCGCCTCCGCGACCTCCTCGAGCGTGGAGCGGAACGCCTCGACCAGCTGGTGCGGGAGGTTCCGCACGAAGCCCACCGTGTCGGTCAGGGTGTAGCTGCGACCGTCGGCGGTCTCGGTGCGCCGCACGGTGGTGTCGAGGGTCGCGAAGAGCGCGTTCTCGACCAGGGCGCCGGCATGCGTGATCCGGTTGAGCAGCGAGGACTTGCCGGCGTTGGTGTAGCCGGCGATCGCCACCGAGGGCACGGAGAAGCGGTCGCGATTGGCGCGCTTCGCGGCACGCACGGGGGCGAAGCCCTTGATCTGCTTGCGGAGCCGGGCCATCCTGCTGTGGATGCGGCGTCGGTCCAGCTCGAGCTTGGTCTCGCCGGGACCGCGCGAGCCCATGCCGACGCCGGCCCCCACCTGGCCGCCGGCCTGGCGGGACATCGACTCGCCCCATCCGCGCAGCCGGGGCAGCAGATACTCGAGCTGGGCGAGCTCGACCTGCGCCTTGCCCTCGCGGCTCTTGGCGTGCTGGCTGAAGATGTCGAGGATGACGGCGGTGCGGTCGACGACCTTCACCTTGACGACATCCTCCAGTGCCCGGCGCTGGCCGGGAGCCAGCTCGGTGTCGGCGATCACGGTGTCCGCACCGAGCGCGGCGACCAGGTCGCGGAGCTCTCCGGCCTTGCCCTTGCCCAGGTAGGTGCTCGGGTCGGGGTGGGGGCGGGCCTGCAGCAGCCCGTCGAGCACCACGGCCCCGGCCGTCCCGGCGAGCGCCGCGAGCTCGCGCAGCGATTCCTCGGCCTCCTCGAGCCCGCCCTGAGGGTGGATGCCGATCAGCACGACCCGTTCCAGGCGCAGCTGCCGGTACTCGACCTCGGTGACGTCCTCGAGCTCGGTGGAGAGGCCGGACACGCGCCGGAGGGCGTGCCGCTCCTCGCGGTCGAGCTGCTCGCCGTCCCAGTCGCCGGGGGCGGCATCCGCCCGTTCGCCGCCCGGGAAGAGGGCGCGCCCGGTCGCGCGCATGGCCGATGCGGCCAGCACGCGATCGATCAGCCCGGCATCGTCCTGCGGCTCGGGCCCCTGCATCTCGGAGCCGTCCCCGCGCTCAGGCTCGTCCCGGGGTCCGGGCGCTACGTCGTCGCTCATGGTGTGTTAACCCTAGCCGCTGATATTTCGGTAAGTTCTGTGCATGGTCAGCGAGCATTACTTCTCCGCCTCCCCGGAGAGCGAGGAGAGGCTGCGCATGCTCTCCGTGGAGCTCGCGGGGAGGGCCTATGAGCTGACCACGGCGAGCGGCGTCTTCAGCCCCGACCGGATCGACACCGGAACACGGGTGCTGCTGACGAACACCCCCGTCGCCCCTCCGGAGGGCCACCTGCTCGACCTCGGCTGCGGCTGGGGGCCGATCGCCCTGACGATGGCCATCGAGGCGCCTCAGGCCACCGTCTGGGCGGTCGATGTGAACGAGCGGGCCCTCGACCTCGTCCGCCGCAACGCCCAGACGATCGGGCTCGGCAACGTCAAGGCGGTCCGGCCCGAGGACGTCCCCGCGGAGGTGCGATTCGCCACGATCCGGTCGAACCCTCCGATCCGGGTCGGCAAGAACGAGCTGCACGCCATGCTGCAGGGCTGGCTGCCCCGTCTGGAGCAGGGTGCGGCGGCCTGGCTCGTGGTGCAGCGCAATCTCGGCTCCGACTCGCTGCACCGCTGGCTGGCGGAGGCGCTGCCGGCGGACTACTCCGTCACCCGGGCCACCACCAGCAAGGGCTATCGTGTGCTGCGGGTGCGGCGGCGGGGTGCGCTCGGCTAGGAGTCTTCACTGCCAGAGATGGCCGTTGCTCATAGCTCCAGCGTGCCTTCGAAGACGAGCTCGGCGGGACCGCTGAGCGAGACGTGCTCGCCGTCCTCGGCCGGCCACATGCGCACACCGAGCGCTCCCCCGGGCACCTCGACCCGCCAATGGCTCGGCGCCTCGGGTCCGGCCCAGTGCCGGGTCGCCAGCGCCGCTGCCGCCGCTCCGGTGCCGCAGGAGAGGGTCTCCCCGCTGCCGCGCTCGTGCACGCGCATCCTGATGCGGCCCACGCCGTCGCGCACCAGCGGGTCCACGGGCACGACGAACTCCACATTCGCGCCATCCGAGGGCTCGGGGTCGAGCTGCGGGATGTAGGAGAGGTCCAGGGTTTCGAGCTCCTCGGCGCTGGAGAGCGCCACGACGACATGGGGGTTTCCGACGCTCAGGCTCAGACCCGGCCGGGGCACGGCGAGGTTCCTCGCCCGGACCAGCGGCTCCCCCCGCAGCAGCGACCAGCGCCCCAGATCGACCTGGAACCCCTGCTGGTTCCTCTGGACATCGCGCACGCCGCCCCGGGTGCCGATCGTCAGCGTCTCACCGCCGCCGAGCTCGACGAGGCCGCGGTCGACCAGGAACTTCGCATAGACCCGGATGCCGTTGCCGCACATCTCCGCGGGCGAGCCGTCGGCGTTGTGGTAGTCCATGAACCACTCGGCGCCCTCGTCCTCCGCCAGCGCGGCGGCGCCCTCCGGGATGCTGGCCGAGCGGACCGCGCGGATCACGCCGTCCCCGCCGACCCCGAAGCGGCGATCGGCGATGGCGGCGATCTGCTCCGGGGTGAGCGCGATGCGGCCTTCGGGGTCGGCGAAGAGCACGAAGTCGTTGCCGGTTCCCTGGCCCTTGACGAAGCGCAGTTCAGCCATTGCTCAATCGTAGCCGCCAGGCGGCCAGGGCCGCCTCGACGCGGTCCGGCGCATCCCGGTCCAGCCACGAGACCTCGCGGTACCGCGCGAACCACGAGACCTGGCGCCGGGCATAGCGCCGGGTCGCCGCGGCCGCCCCCTCGATGGCCTCCGGCTCGCTCAGCTGCCCCGCGAGCTGCGCCATCGCCTGCGCGTAGCCGATCGCGCGGGATGCGGTGGGCCCGCGATCCAGGCCCAGCGGCAGCAGCCGACGCACCTCGGCGACGAGTCCGGCGCGCCACATCCCCCGGACCCGATCGTCCAGACGGCGCACCAGCTCCTGCCGCTCGGCCCGGAGACCGACGACGACCGCGGGGCGCCACAGGGCCCCGCTGTCGGGCAGGCCGGAACCGTAGGGCCGGCCCGTGAGCTCGACGACCTCCAGCGCCCGGACCAGCCGCCGGCCGTTGTGCGGTCCGATCGCGGCAGCGGCGACGGCGTCGAAACCGGCCAGCCGGGCATGCAGTGCGGCGGCCCCGCGGGTCTCCAGCTCCCCCTCCAGCCGCGCGCGGATGGCGGGGTCGGTGCCCGGGAAGTCGAAGTCGTGGATGACCGAGGAGACGTAGAGGCCCGACCCCCCCACGAGGATCGGGACCGTGCCCTCCGCCAGCAGGCCCTCGATGAGCTGCCGGGCCGCGCGCTGATAGCCGGCGACGCTGGCCTCCTCCGTCACCTCGAGCACGTCGAGCAGGTGGTGCGGGATGCCGCGCCGCTCCTCCGGCGGAAGCTTCGCCGTGCCGATGTCCATCCCGCGGTACAGCTGCATCGCATCCGCGTTGACGATCTCGGCGCGCACGCCGTCGCGGGCGAGCCCCTCGGCCAGGTCGAGCGAGAGCTCGCTCTTGCCGGTGCCGGTCGGCCCGACGACGACGAGGATCGGGGGCTCAGGACCGCACACTCGGCAGACCCAGCAAGGTCGGTCCGCGACCGGCCGTCGGCGCCGGAGCACCGCAGGTCTCCGCCTGCGCCCTGTCCCAGGCATCCCCGGCGCGGGTGCGCCGGATCGCCAGGGCCGAGCCGGGCGGGCAGTCGGCGATGAGGTGGAACGGTTTGGCCTCGGTCACGGTGACGGTGACCACATCGCCGGGTCGCGGCGTCTCGCCCCCCTCGGGCACGTCGAAGTGCACCAGGCGGCTGTCCTCGGCCCGGCCGGACATCCGATGTGTGTCGGCGTCCTTCCGCCCCTCACCGGTGGCGACCAGCACCTGCAGCCGCCGTCCGACGAGCCGCCGGTTCTCCTGCCAGGAGATGCCCTCCTGCAGCTCGATCAGGCGGTCGTAGCGCTCCTGCACGATCGGCTTCGGCACCTGATCGGGCATGGCGGCGGCGGGCGTGCCCTCGCGGATCGAGTATTGGAAGGTGAAGGCGGAGGCGAAGCGGGCGGCCTCCACCACGCGGAGGGTCTCCCGGAAGTCCTCCTCGGTCTCGCCGGGGAAGCCGACGATGATGTCGGTGCTGATCGCGGCGTCCGGGATGCGCTCCCGCACGCGGTCGAGGATCCCCAGGAACCGCTCGGAGCGGTAGCTGCGGCGCATGGCGCGCAGGATGCGGTCGGAGCCGGACTGCAGCGGCATGTGCAGCTGCGGCATGACGGCGGGCGTCTCCGCCATGGCGTCGATGACGTCGTCGGTGAAGGCCGCCGGGTGCGGGCTGGTGAACCTGATGCGCTCCAGGCCCTCGATCCGGCCCGCCGCGCGGAGGAGCTTGCCGAAGGCCTGCCGGTCGCCGAAGCCCACGCCATAGGAGTTGACGTTCTGGCCCAGCAGGGTCACCTCGATCGCCCCGTCGTCGACGAGCGCCTGGATCTCGGCGAGGATTTCCCCGGGACGCCGGTCCTGCTCCTTGCCCCGCAGGGTGGGCACGATGCAGAAGGTGCAGGTGTTGTTGCAGCCGACGGAGATGGACACCCACCCGCTGTAGGCGGACTCCCGCCGTGTCGGGAGCGTGGAGGGGAACACCTCCAGGGCCTCGATGATCTCCAGCTGGGCCTCCCCGTTGTGCCGGGCCCGCTCCAGCAGCGCGGGCAGCGAGCCCATATTGTGGGTTCCGAAGACGACGTCGACCCACGGCGCCCGCTCGAGGATGGCCCCGCGGTCCTTCTGGGCCAGGCAGCCGCCGACCGCTATCTGCATGCCGGCGCGGCCCCGCTTGACCGAGGCGAGCTGGCCCAGATGCCCGTAGAGCTTGTTGTCCGCGTTCTCGCGGACGGCGCAGGTGTTGATCACGACGACGTCGGCGTCGTCGTAGTCGGCCCGTACATAGCCGGCCGCCTCCAGGGAGCCGGCGAGACGCTCGGAGTCGTGCACGTTCATCTGGCAGCCGAAGGTGCGGACCGCATAGCTGCGACGGCTCCCGTCGGACGCCAGAGCGGCCGGCGAGGGCGCGATCGCGGCCGGCTGATCGATGACGGTGCTCATGGCAGACCAGTCTACGGCGCGGCGCCGGCCGGCCGCCCGGTCCTCAGCGGAACCGCACACCGCCCCCGGAGGGCGGCAGCGCCTCCTCGACGGCGGCGCGGACGGCGGAGGAGCCGTAGCCTTTGCGCATCAGATACCCGGTCAGGCGGCGCACGGCCGTCTCCCGGTCGAGCCCGGTCAGCTGCCGCGCCCTCGTGACGGCCAGGGCGATGGCCAGGCGACGTTCCTCGTCGTCACCCAGCCGCTCGAGGGCGGCGTCGATGTCGTGCTGCCCGACACCGCGACGACGGAGCTCCGCGACGAGCGCCGCCCTGCCGAGGCCCTTGCGCTCGCGCTGCGTGCGGACGACGGTCTCGGCCAGGGCGGCGTCGTCGATGAGTCCCACCCGCTCCAGCCGGTCCAGCTCGCCCTCCACGATGCCGGGATCGAGCTCCTTGCCGAGCAGCAGCTCGCCCAGCTCCCGCCGTGACAGGCCGCGCCGGGCGAGGGCACGCATGCTGATGCCCTCGGCGCGCCGGACCTCCGCCTCCCGATCGACACCGCGTGGATCGGCACCGGGCAGATCGGCACCGCTCCGATCAACACCGGGCAGATAGGTCACCGGAGCCAATCCCCCGCCGTGGTCGCCGGTCACCGCCGACGCCTCGATCCCCGGCTCATCGATCGCCGGCACCTCAATCGCCGACGGCCTTGAGCGGGGCGACGGGCGGCATCGGGGACGCTTCGGGTGCGGTGCCGGCGGCCGGTCCGGCCGGGTCGGCGGCGATGCCGAGCTTGACCTTGATCTTCTGCTCGATCTCGGCCGCGACCTCCGGATTGTCCACCAGGTACTTGCGCGAGTTCTCCTTGCCCTGCCCCAATTGATCGCCGTCGTAGGTGTACCAGGCACCCGACTTGCGGACGATCCCGTGCTCGACGCCGAAGTCGAGCAGGCTGCCCTCGCGGGAGATGCCGGTGCCGTAGAGGATGTCGAATTCCGCCTGCTTGAAGGGGGGCGCCATCTTGTTCTTGACGACCTTCACCCGGGTGCGGTTGCCCACCGCATCCGCACCGTCCTTGAGGGTCTCGATGCGCCGGATGTCCAGACGGACCGAGGCGTAGAACTTGAGCGCCTTGCCGCCGGCCGTGGTCTCCGGGCTGCCGAAGAACACGCCGATCTTCTCGCGGAGCTGGTTGATGAAGATCATCGTCGTCTGCGTCTGGTTGAGACCGCCGGTGAGCTTGCGCAGCGCCTGCGACATCAGCCGGGCCTGCAGGCCGACGTGCGAGTCGCCCATCTCGCCCTCGATCTCGGCACGCGGCACCAGGGCGGCGACGGAGTCGATGACGATGATGTCGATCGAGCCGGAGCGGATGAGCATATCGGCGATCTCCAGCGCCTGCTCGCCGGTGTCGGGCTGGGAGACCAGCAGGTCGTCGATGTCGACGCCGAGCGCCTTCGCGTACTCCGGGTCGAGCGCGTGCTCGGCGTCGATGAAGGCGGCGATGCCGCCGGCCCGCTGGGCGTTGGCGATGGCGTGCAGGGTGAGCGTGGTCTTTCCGGAGGACTCCGGCCCGTAGATCTCCACGATCCTGCCGCGAGGGAGGCCGCCGACGCCGAGGGCGACGTCCAGGGCGATCGAGCCGGTCGGGATCACCGCGACCGGCGCGCGCTCGTCGCTGCCGAGGCGCATGACGGAGCCCTTGCCGAACTGTCGGTCGATCTGGGCGAGGGCGGTCTCCAGGGACTTCTCACGATCTGCTGCTGATGGCATTGCTGGCTCCTTGCTGGTCGTAGGTGATGCGCCTATAGGCTGTCGCACGGCATCCGACCGGTGGTGCAAGGTCGAAAGGCTCCACGACAAGGCTGTCGGTCAAATCGCCGGCGACTCAGACAGTACGCCCGGGGTCCGACATCGCTGCCGGACCGCGGAGCGGCTGTACAGATGACGCTGCGATATGCCATTGTGAAGGAGCCTAGCCCCGACCGAACACATGTTCGAAGAAATCGCGGCGTGTCTCAGAAAAAACGCGCCTCCGCGCTACGCCTTGCGGATCTGCCCGACCCCGTACCACCGGCTCTCGGGAACGTCGCAGGCGCGGCAGAGCGCCAGCCAGATGTCCCTGGTGGGCACGCCTTTGGCGAGAGCCTGCTCGGCGGTGAGATCGCCGAGCTCGCCGAGCACGAGATCGCGGATCAGCGCGCGCCCGTAGTCCTCGCCGAACTCATCGGCCACGGCGATCTTGAACTCGCTCAGGCGCATCGATCGAGGACCTGCCGGGCGGCAGCCCTCAGTGCGCGACCAGATCGGCGTCGAAATCCGCCATGAAGTCATCCGGCACGGTGTCCGGGATGACATTGACGTCGACGCCCTCGATGACGGCGAGGCGGTCGCCCACCTCGCGCATGATGACCGAGATCGGGGTGTCCAGGGCTCCGGCCACCGAGGCGAGGATCTCCGAGCTGGCCTCCTTCTGGCCGCGCTCCACCTCGCTCAGATAGCCGAGGGCGACACTCGCCTTGCTGGCGACCTGGCGGAGCGTGTGCCCCTTCTGCAGGCGGAAGTCCCGAAGCACGTCGCCGATCTCCTGACGAACTAGAACCATCGGACCCTCCTGACCTCTCTCTGGAATGCGGACTGCCTGGACTGGCGGTTGAGCAACACTACAGCCTCTCCCTGGGAAACTCTAACGAGATCCTCCTGTACGGCGCTTGTGAACCATGGGAATGGACACTAGGTGTAACGGAATCGATATCCCGGCTATTCCCCCTTCCGCCGTCCACCCCTCGCCCGACCCTCACGGTACGCCCTCCTCCGTCCGATGCTAGTGGAGCGGGGCGGTCAGGGGCGCAGCGCGGCCGCCTGCTCCGCCGTGAGCGGTCGCGTGCGCTGACCGGCCAGCAGCACGAAGAGGCGGGCGGTCTGCTCCAGCTCCTCGAGGGCGTCCACCGCGCCGGCCAGGGTGGCGCCGGAGACGACCGGCCCGTGGTTGGCGAGCAGGAAGGCGTGGTGCTCGCGGGCTGCCGCCTCCGCCAGCGGCTCGAGGGAGGCGTCCCCCGGCGCATGGTACGGGAGCAGGCGCAGCGTCCCGACCCGCATGGCGTAGTACGCGGTGAGCGGCGGCAGCACGTTCTCGGGGTCGACCTCGGCCAGGCAGGACACGGCGACGGAGAACGTCGAATGGGTGTGCACGACGGCGGCGTCCTGCGGCCGGGAGCGCAGCACCGCGGCGTGCAGGAACGCCTCCTTGGAGGGCTTCGGCCCGGAGATCGGGGTGCCGTCCAGACCGATCACCGACAGCTCCCCCGGCTCGACCGTGCCGAGGCTGCTGCCGGTGGGTGTGAGCAGGATGCGCTCGCCCAGCCGCACGCTGATGTTTCCGGTGCTGCCGTGCGTGAGCGACCGGCCGTGCAGCGATCGCGCCGCGGCGACGATCGACGCCCGCAGCTCTGCCTCGCTCGCTCCGCTCATCCGTCTCGCTCCTCTCCAGCCCGGGCGGAGGCGGCTGCCAGCAGCTCCTCCGTCCCGAAGTTCCCCGACTTCAGCAGCAGGGCCAGGCGATGCGGGGCCTCGACGAGGATCCAGGGCACGCCCGGGGCCGCCTCGGAGCCGATGGCGCCGGTCCGGATGCCGAGCGCGCTCGTGACCGAGCCCGAGGTCTCTCCCCCGGCGACCACCAACCGGTCCACGCCGCGGGCGACGAGCCCGCTCGCGATCGAGCCGAGGGCGGATTCGACGATCTGCGCCGCCGCCTCGACGCCGAGGGCATCCTGCACGGCGCGCAGCTCCTCCGGGGGCAGGGAGGAGTGGATGATCGGGGCGCCCGATGCGGGGTCCAGACCGTCGTACCAGGCCAGGGCCCGCTCGCAGAGCCGCTCGGGTCGCGGATCGTGCAGCACGTCGAGACGGTGGGACGGCCGCGAGCGCGCCATGCGGGCGACCTGCTCCAGGGTGCGTGCGGAGCAGCTGCCGGCGATCACCGCCGGCCGGTCGTAGGGGCCGAGATCGGTCTCCCGCAGCGCATCGCCCCGGGCCGACCCGGCGGCGAGCGCCGCGGCCAGCCCCCCGGCCAGGCCGGCTGCGCCGGTCACGAGCGCGTCTCCGGCAGCCGCCCGGCCGATGGCGGCCAGCTCGTCGTCGGAGAGGGCGTCGGCCACGGCGTAGCGGATGCCCGCATCCCGCAGGGCGGCCAGCTCCCGCGCGATCGCCTCGCTGCCCTGCCGCACCGTCTCGTGACGGAGCAGGCCGATGGGCCGCTCGGTCTGGGTGCCGAGCACGGTGACGAGGTTGGAGTCCGTCATCGGGGTGAGCGGGTGGTGCCGCATGGGCGACTCGGAGAGCAGCTGGTCGCCCACGAAGAGGTGGCCGCGGTAGACCGTGCGCCCGTGCACCGGCGAGGCCGGCGTCACGATGGTGAGGGCGGCGCCGAGCCGATCGGCGAGCGCGTCCGAGACCGGGCCGATGTTGCCGCGCGGCGAGGAGTCGAAGGTGGAGCAGTACTTGAAGTAGCAGCGCTCGTATCCCCGCCGCTGCGCCCAGGCGAGGGAGCCCAGGGACTGGCCCACCGCATCCGCCGCGGGGATGGTGCGGGACTTCAGGGCGATCACGATGGCGTCGTAGCCGCCGGCCGGCGTGGAGTCGTCGGGGACCCCGAAGACGATGCCGACGCCGAGGCCCGCCCGGCGGAAGGCGACGGCGACATCGGTCGCACCGGTGAAGTCGTCGGCGATGGCGGCGATGGTCATGATCCGGCGCCTCCGAGCTCCTCGCCCAGCCACCTCAGGGCCTCGGCGACGACGCGGGCGCGCACCTCGTTCCGGCTCCCGCCCAGCCGGAGCTCGCGCGCCTCGGCCCGGTCGCCGCGCGCCATGCCGAGGAACACCAACCCGGGCGGCTTGCCGCCCTGGGGGTCCGGGCCGGCGACGCCCGTGGTCGACAGCCCGATGTCGGCGGGACGGCCGCCGACCGCCAGACTGCTCCGCGCCCCGCTGGCCATCTGCTTGGCCACCTCGGGATCCACCGGCCCGTTCTCGGCGAGCAGCCCGGCGTCGACGCCCAGCAGCGTGTGCTTCAGCTCGGTGCTGTACGCGACCACCCCGCCGAGGACGACGGATGACGCCCCGGGCTGACCGATGAGCGCCGCGGACAGCAGGCCGCCGGTCAGCGACTCCGCGACCGCGACCGTCAGCCCGCGGCGGGAGAGCTCGGCCACCAGCGGCCCCGCCTCAGTCATGGCCGGGGCGTCTCTGCGGCCGGAGCGCCCGGATCAGATAGTCGATCCCCGTCGCCACCGTGAGCGCCAGGGCGATCGCCATGAGCACGGCGTTCACCCCGTGCACCCAGGGTCCGAGCAGGCTCCACAGCGGCACCAGATAGAAGGAGATCGCCACGGCCTGCGCGATCGTCTTGAGCTTGCCGCCGGGCGAGGCGGAGATCACCCGCTTGGAGAGCACCGCGAACCTCAGGGCGGTGATGCCGAGCTCCCGCACCAGGATCACGACGGTCACCCACCACCAGAGCTCGCCGAGCAGCGAGAGGATGACCAGGGCCGCCCCGATCAGCACCTTGTCGGCGATCGGGTCGAGGATCTTGCCGAGGTCGGTGACCAGGTTCCGCCGCCGGGCCAGCAGCCCGTCGACGCTGTCGGTCGCGATCGCGACGATGAAGAGCGCGGCCGCGAGGTAGCGCAGCGGGCCGAGGGATCCCTCATCCGCCACCAGCAGCCAGACGAAGGCGGGCGCCAGGAGGATCCGGACCACCGTGACGATATTGGCGAGATTGCCGGAGCTGGCCGGGGTGTCGCCGCCCCGGGCGACGCGGCCGCGCATCGGGTTCTGGCCCCTAGGGGTCGGTTCCGGGAGGGTCACGCCTCACTCCCTGCCAGTCAGCTTCCAGGCGTCCTCATCGGAAGGTCCGTCCTCCTCATGGTAGCCGCTCGGAGCATCGGCGAGCGGGTCGGCGGCATAGCGGTCCGCGGACTCGGCCGGAGCCGGCTCGGCGGGAGCCGGCGGAGCAGGTGCCGGCGGGCCTGACGCCGGGCCGTCGCCGTCCTCGCCGCGGAGCTTCGCGAGCACGGACGGCAGCTGCTCGGGCGTGACCAGCACATCCCGGGCCTTGGAGCCCTCGGAGGGGCCGACGATGTCGCGGGACTCCAGCAGATCCATCAGGCGGCCCGCCTTGGCGAAGCCGACCCGGAGCTTGCGCTGCAGCATGGAGGTCGAGCCGAATTGGGTGCCGACCACGAGCTCCGCTGCGGCCAGCAGCAGCTCGAGGTCCTCGCCGATGTCCCCGTCGATCGCCTTGCGCTCCACCATCGCCGTGACGTCCTTGCGGTACTCCGGATGGGCCTGGCTCGTGACGTGCTGCACGACGGCCGCCACCTCCGCCTCCGGCACCCAGGCACCCTGCACCCGTATGGCCTTGGAGGCGCCCATCGGCAGGAAGAGCGCGTCGCCCTGGCCGATCAGCTTGTCCGCGCCGGGCTGGTCGAGGATGACCCGGGAGTCGGTCATGCTGCTCACCGCGAAGGCGAGGCGGCTGGGCACATTCGCCTTGATCAGCCCGGTGACCACGTCGACGCTGGGCCGCTGCGTGGCGAGCACGAGGTGGATGCCGGATGCGCGCGCCAGCTGGGTGATGCGCACGATCGAGTCCTCCACGTCCCGGGGCGCCACCATCATGAGGTCCGCGAGCTCGTCGACCACCACCAGCAGATAGGGGTAGGGCTGCAGCTTCCGCTCGCTGCCCGCCGGCAGGGTGATCTCATCCGCCAGCACGGCCCGGTTGAAGTCGTCGATGTGGCGGAAGCCGAAGCTGGCCAGGTCGTCGTAGCGCATGTCCATCTCTTTGACCACCCACGACAGCGCCTCGGCCGCCTTCTTGGGGTTGGTGATGATGGGCGTGATCAGATGCGGCACCCCGGCGTAGTGGGCGAGCTCCACGCGCTTCGGGTCGATGAGCACCATGCGCACCTCGGTGGGCTTGGCCCGCATCAGCAGCGAGGTGATCATCGAGTTGACGAAGCTCGACTTGCCGGAGCCGGTGGAGCCGGCCACGAGGAGGTGGGGCATCTTGGCCAGGTTGGCCACGACGAAGCCGCCCTCGACGTCCTTGCCCATGCCGATCGTCATCGGATGCACGCTCTTGGCGGCCGCCGAGGAGCGCAGCACGTCGCCGAGGGAGACGATCTCGCGGTCGCTGTTCGGGATCTCGACGCCGATGGCGCTCTTGCCCGGGATGGGCGAGAGGATGCGCACCTCGTTGCTGGCCACCGCATAGGCCAGGTTCTTGCTCAGCGCCGTGACCCGCTCCACCTTCACGCCGGGGCCGAGCTCGATCTCGTAGCGGGTCACGGTGGGCCCGCGGCTGAAGCCGGTGACGGCGGCATCCACCTGGAACTGGGTGAGCACCTCGGTGATCGCGGCGACCACCTCGTCGTTGACCGTGGACCGCGCCTTCGCCGGCGTGCCGGGCGAGAGCAGCGAGGGCGAGGGCAGCCGGTACGGCGTGGCCGGGCGCGGCGGCGCCAATCGGGCATCCTCGTCGAACTCCTCCGCTCCCTCTCCGAAGCCGGGGAGCGTGTCGGGGCCGCCGGGCCTGCCGCCGTGCGCATCGCCGGGCACTCCGCCCGCCTGCGCCTGGCCGCTGCTCACTTCGCCGGTGTAGCGCTTCACGGCGTCCTCGGCCCGCAACAGGTCCTCGAGCAGATCGATGCCGTCCCCGGCGTCCTCCCCGGGTGGGGTGCGGTCGATCACCTCCGTGGTGTCGCGGGCGACGACCGGGCTGTCGAAGGCGGGCTCGCCGTCGTGCCGCTTCGCGCGGCGCCACCAGGGCAGCGCTGCGGGATCGTCCGCGTCGTGCAGGGCGTCGAGCGCGCTCCCCGTCGGCTGCGCTGCCGCCGGCTCCGGCAGCTGCGCCCCGAAGAGGTAGGCGTACAGCTCCCGCAGGCGGGGGCCGATGCGGGTGGGCGGGGTCTTCGTGATCACGAAGACGGAGAGCAGCAGCAGGACGGCGATGACCGGCACGGCCACGAAGGCCGTGGTCAGCGCGACCAGGGGCGCCGCCAGCAGCCAGCCGATCACGCCGCCCGCCTGCGCCAGGGCGACCATGCCGTCGGTGGGGTGCGGCTGGCCGCCGAACACGTGGCAGAGGCCGCTGATGCTGATGAGCATGATCGCCAGGCCGATGCCGATGCGGCCGTTGTCGTGGACGGAGGAGGGATGCCGGAAGAGCCAGGCGGAGAGGAGCAGCATGATCACCGGCAGGGCGAAGGCGACCCTCCCGAAGAGGCCGCCGAAGGTGTAGGCGTCGAGCGCGATCGCGATCGGGTCGGTCGGGTTGAACCACTCGACCACGGCGCCGACGACGGCCAGCACGAAGATGAAGAAGGGCACGCCGTCGCGGCGCTCGTCCTTCGCGAGCGACTCCTTGCCCAGCAGCCGCGCCGCGCCGCCGACGATGTGGGCCGTGCCCATCCACGCCCGCGCCAGGAGCCCGGGCTCGAACGTCCGCGCCGCCTGCCCTCGCGCCGGGGCCTTCGCGGTGCGGCGGGGCGTCGCCGGCCGGGCGCGGGAGGTCGATCGGGAGCTGCTGGCCATGGGTTCAACGGTAGCGCGCGGGCGGGCGGGACCGCCGCCGAGAGCGGCGCGTGTCAGGCGTTCAGGCCTCGATGACCACGGGGACGATCATCGGCCGCCGCCGATGCGAGGTGTTCACCCAGCGGCCCACGGTGCGCCGGATCACCTGGCTGAAGGCGTGCGTGTCCCGGGTTCCGTTCTCGGCCGCCTCGATCAGCGCCTCGATCACGAGCGGCGTGACCGCGTCGAAGACGTGCTCGTCCTCGGCGAAGCCCCTCGCCTGGATCTCGGGACCGACGATGAGCTTGCCGGTCTGCGGGTCGATGGCGACGAAGATCGAGATGAAGCCCTCCTCGGCGAGGATCCGGCGGTCCTTCAGATCGGCCTCGGTCAGGCCGCCGACGGTGGAGCCGTCGACGTAGACGTATCCGAGGTCGAGCTGGCCGACGACGGTCGCGACGCCGGCCCTGAGGTCGATCACCGTACCGTCCTCGCCGACGATGGCGTGCCGCTCGGGCACGCCGGTCTCCACGGCCAGCGCGGCGTTGGCGATGAGGTGCCGGTACTCGCCGTGCACCGGCAGCACGTTCTTCGGCCTGACGATGTTGTAGCAGTAGAGCAGCTCCCCGGCCGCGGCATGGCCCGAGACGTGCACCTTCGCGTTCCCCTTGTGGATGACGGTCGCGCCGAGCTTCATCAGCCCGTTGATGACGCGGTACACCGCGTTCTCATTGCCGGGGATGAGGCTGGAGGCGAGGATGACGGTGTCGCCCTTGCCCACCTCGATCTGGTGCTCCAGGTTCGCCATCCGCGCCAGCACCGCCATGGGCTCGCCCTGCGACCCCGTGCTCATGTACACGATCTCGTCGTCCGGGAGGTTGGCGGCCTTCTTGGCGTCGACGAGGACGCCCTCGGGGATGCGCAGATAGCCCAGCTCGGCCGCGATGGTCATATTGCGCATCATGGACCGGCCCATGAAGGCGACCCGGCGCCCGTTGGCCACGGCGGCGTCGAGCACCTGCTGCACCCGGTGCACGTGGCTGGCGAAGCTCGCGACGATGACCCGGCGCGGCGCCTTCGACATGACGTTCTCGATCACCGGCCCGATGTCGCGCTCCAGGGCGGTGAAGCCGGGCACGTCGGCATTGGTGGAGTCCGGCAGGAAGAGGTCCACTCCCCGCTCGCCGAGCCGGGCGAAGGCCCGCAGATCGGTGATCCGGCGGTCGAGCGGCAGCTGGTCCATCTTGAAGTCGCCGGTGTGCAGCACCAGGCCGGCCTCGGTCGTGATGGCCACGGCGAGCGCATCCGGGATCGAGTGGTTGACGGCGATGAACTCGAGCTCGAAGGGGCCGAGCCGCTCGTGCTGGCCCTCGGCGACGGTGAGCGTGTAGGGCTTGATCCGGTGCTCCTTGAGCTTCGCCTCGATCAGGGCGAGCGTGAGGTTGGAGCCGATCAGCGGGATGTCCTCGCGCAGGCGGAGCAGATAGGGCACGGCGCCGATGTGGTCCTCGTGCCCGTGGGTGAGCACGATGCCCACGATGTCGTCGAGCCGGTTCCGCACGGGCGCGAAGTCGGGCAGGATCAGGTCGACGCCGGGCTGGTGCTCCTCGGGGAAGAGCACTCCGCAGTCGACGACGAGGATCTTGCCGTCGATCTCGTAGGAGGTCATATTGCGGCCGATCTCGCCGAGCCCGCCGATCGGGATGACCCGGAGCGTCCCGGGCTCGAGCGGCCGGGGATCCCAGACTGCGGTGTTCATTGGCTCCGTTCGTTCAGGCCGTGGCGATCCGGCCGCCGCCGGATCAGCGGGTGGTGCCCGCCACCTTGGGCAGGGCCCCGCCGGCGGCGGCGTTGCGGTCGGGGCGGAAGTCGCTCAGGTCCAGCCCGGGGATCTCGCCGACCAGGTCGAGGTCCTGTTCGATCACGGCGGCCTCGAAGTCCTCGGGGCCGACCAGCGGCAGGCGCACCCGGGGGGAGCCGATCCGTCCCAGCCCGTGCAGGATGTACTTCGCCGCGACCGTGCCCGGCACATGGGTCATCACGGCCCGCACCAGGGGCTCAAGCGCCTGATGGGCCGCCGTGGCGGTCTTGAGGTCGCCGCGGTTGACCGCGTCGACCATGGTCCGGTAGGGGGCTGCCGCGACGTTGGCGGTCACCCCGACGAGGCCCGAAGCCCCGATGGCCAGGCTCGGCAGCACCATGGCGTCGTCGCCGCAGAAGTAGATCAGGTCGGTCTGGTTGAGCACGCGGCTCACCTCGGCGAGGTCGCCCTTGGCGTCTTTGACGGCGCGGATGTTGGGGTGCTTCGCCGCCCTGAGGATCGTCTCGTACTTGATCGGGATGCCGGTGCGCCCGGGGATGTCGTAGAGGATGACCGGCAGATCGGTCGCATCCGCGATCATCCGGAAATGCGTGAGCACACCCGCCTGGGTGGGCTTGTTGTAGTAGGGCGTGACGATCATCACGCCGTCGGCTCCGGCACGCGCGCTCGCCCGGTAGAGCTCGATGGCGTGCGCGGTCTCGTTCGAGCCGCCGCCGGTGATGATCTTGGCCCGCTCCCCGGCCACGCTCTTGCCGACCTCGACGAGCCGCACCTTCTCCGGGTCGGTGAGCGTGCTCGTCTCGCCGGTCGTCCCGCTGATCACGATGCCGTCGACTCCGGCGTTGATCACGTCGTCCATGAGCTTCTCGACGCCCGGCCAGTCCACCTCGCCATCGGCGGTCATCGGGGTGACCAGGGCAACCAGCACCTGGCCGAAGGGGTTCTCGCGCGTTGTCACGGAATACAGGCTACCGTCTGCGACCGGGTCGCCGGGAGAGCCGGTTCCATCTATTCAACGAATCTGTCAAATGATGATATGATCGATATATGAATGTGCCGACCTCGACGGAACCCCTGGAGCTGCCCATCGCCGCCCTGAAGGCAGAGCTGTTCCGGGCGCTGGCGCATCCCATCCGCGTGCGCGCGCTGGAGCTGCTCGTCGACGGTCCCCGCACGGTGGGAGAGCTGGCTGCGGCTGTCGGAGCCGAGCTCTCCCACGTCTCGCAGCAGCTCGGCGTGCTCCGCCGCTCCGGCGTCGTGACGACGCGGCGCAGCGGCAGCACCATCCACTACTCGGTGCGGGACCCCCGCATGGCCGAGCTCCTCGCGGTCGCCCGGGCGATCCTCGTGGCCGGGCTGCAGGAGTCGCGCCAGATGCTGGACGAGCTCGAGCAGGGCGAGGGCGGGGCCGCTCCCGCCGTCGCCGAGTGACGGCGCTTCCGCGCGGGCGAGCCCGGGACGGCCTGCGACGCCTGGCACGCCTGCTCCCCCGCGCATCCGATTGGACGCCCGCGAGGCGATCGCCCGCCCGCGACCTCCTCGCCGGCCTCACCGTCGCCATCGTCGCTCTGCCCCTCGCGCTGGCCTTCGGCGTGGCCTCCGGGCTGGGGGCCGAGGCCGGGCTCGTCACGGCGGTGGTCGCCGGGGCCATCGCCGCGGTCTTCGGCGGCAGCAATGTGCAGGTGTCGGGCCCGACCGGGGCCATGACCGTCGTGCTGCTGCCCGTCGTGCACAGCCACGGGGTCGACGGCGTGCTGCAGGTCGGCATCATGGCCGGCGTCATGCTGCTGGCCCTCGCCGTCTCCGGAGCCGGCCGTCACGTCCGGCTGCTGCCCTCCTCGCTGATCGAGGGCTTCACCGCCGGCATCGCCGTCGTCATCGCCCTGCAGCAGGTTCCCAACATGCTCGGGCTCGTCCCGGGCGACCAGGAGAAGGTCTGGGCCCTCGCCTGGGACGCCGTGCTGCGCTTCGCCCAGGCGCCCGATCCGGTCCCCCTCGCGATCGCGATCGGGGTGGCGGCCGTGATCGTGCTCGGCTCCCGGTGGCGGCCCGCCATCCCCTTCTCGCTGCTGGCGGTGATCGTCGCGACCCTGGTCATCCGGCTGCCGGGAATCGAGGTGCCCGTGATCGGACCGCTGGCGTCCGTCGTCCCCGTGCCGACGCTCGGCTTCTTCGATCCGGGCCGCATCGGGGAGCTCGTGCCCTCCGCCCTGGCGGTGGCGGCGCTGGCCGCCCTGGAGAGCCTGCTCTGCGCGACCGTCGCCGACGCCATGAGCGTGGGCGAGCGCCACGACCCCGACCGGGAGCTCTTCGGGCAGGGTCTGGCGAACCTGGCCGCACCGGTCTTCGGCGGGGTGCCGGCGACGGCGGCCATCGCGCGCACCGCGGTGAACGTGCGCAGCGGCGCGCGATCGCGCCTGGCCTCGCTCTTCCATGCCGCGGTGCTCGCGGCCGTGATGGTGGTCGCCTCGCCGCTGGTCGGCGGCATCCCCCTGGCGGCGCTGGGCGGGGTGCTGCTGGCCACGACCATCCAGATGGTGGACTTCGGCTCGATCGCCACCCTGGCTCGGGCGACCAGGCCGGATGCCGCCGTGCTGGCCATCACCTTCGCCGTCACCGTCGCGATCGACCTGGTCAGCGCGGTCGCCATCGGCCTCGGGGTCGCGGTGCTGCTCGGCCTGCGCTCGGTCGCCCGCTCCGCCCGCCTGGAGCAGGTCCCTCTCGACGCCGACGGCGCCGACACCACCGCCGAGGAGCACGCGCTGCTCGTCCAGCACATCGTGGCCTACCGGCTGGACGGTCCGCTCTTCTTCGCCGCCGCCCACCGCTTCCTGCTCGAGCTGACCCAGATCGCGGCCGTCGACGTGGTCATCCTGCGGATGTCGCGGGTGAGCACCATGGACGCCAGCGGTGCGGCGATGCTCGACGACGCGATCGCCCGCCTGGAGCATCGCGGGATCGTCGTGCTGCTCTCCGGCATCCGGCCCGGCCACGACCGGATCCTGGGCCGGCTGGGCGTGGGGGCCCGATTGCAGGCAGCCGGGCGCATCTTCCCCGACACCCCGGCCGCGATCGGCCACGCCCGAGAGTTGCTCGCGCTCGGCGGCGGATGAGTCGCGCCGGGATCAGGGGGCGACGCGGCCGTTCTCGTTGAAGGCGGCGTAGGTGAGCGGCATGAGCTCGGCGAAGTGGCCCTCCATCTGCTCGGCGGCCATCTCGATCTCCCGCTGCGGGAAGGAGGGGAAGTGCGATCCCTCGCGGCGGGTGCGCAGCGAGAGGAAGTTCATCAGCGAGCGGGCGTTCAGCGTCACGTACATGGAGGAGTAGATGTTGAGCGGGAGCACGATGCGGGCGACCTCGCGGGCGACACCGGCCTCGAGCATCCGCTGATAGGCCTGGTAGGCGTGCCTGCTGACATCCCTGGCCTGCTGCTCGACCAGCGCGGACTGCTCGGCGGTGCCGGGCAGGAAGTCGTAGGCCCCCGGCTTACCGACCTGCACCAGGCTCCGCTCGGGCGCGGGCACGTAGAAGACCGGGTTCAGCTCCCGATAGCGGCCGGACTCCTCGTTGTACGAGGCGATCCGATGGCGCATGAACTCCCGGAAGACGAAGATCGGCGCCTGCACGTAGAAGGTCATCGAGTTGTGCTCGAACGGCGAGCCGTGCCGGTCGCGCATGAGGAAGTTGATCAGCCCCCGGTTGCGCTTCGCCTCCTGCTCCGTCTGCGTGCCCTCCAGCTGGCTCGCGGCGAGGGTCTGCTCCCCCTGGGTCGACACCCGGGCGGCGAAGAGCACATCGGAGTCGTGGGCGCTGGAGCGGACCAGCTCGACGACGATATCGGAGCGGAACCGGATGGCGGAGGAGGCGTCGGATTCTTCAGGCACGTGATCACGATAGCGACAGCCCCCGGCGCGCAGTGCCGGGCGCGCCGCCGTAACGCCGCGTCACAGAGCCGGGACGGCCGGCGCAGGACGGCTATCCTGACCTCACCATGGAACCCTTCGGCGTGCTGGCGGCCCTCCTGGGCCTCGTGCTGCTCGCCACCGGCCTCGGCGCCGTCTGGCGCGCCAGGACGGGCCGGGTGCGGCTCGCGACCGCCGAGGGGGAACGCATCTCGATCCCGGGGCTGTCGCCCTTCACCTCCCCGGTGACCCTGCTGCAGTTCTCCACCGAGGTGTGCGCGCCCTGCCGCGCGACCTCCGCTCTGCTGGCCGAGATCGCCGGCCGTCGCCCGGATGCCGCCCACGTCGAGATCGACGTCACGAGACGTCCGGACATCGTCAGCCGCTTCAACCTGCTGCAATCGCCCACCACCTTCGTGCTCGACCGGCACGGGAGCCTGCTGGCCCGCATCGGGGGGACGCCCCGGCGCGAGGAACTCGCAGCCGTGCTCGACGGGCTGGCCGCCACGAACCGAACCATGACGAGGACCGCATGAGCGAAAAGGACCCCGCATCCGCCCTCCGCGGCATCGACCCGCGCGGGCCCCGCTTCGGCGCGGCCATCACCGCAGCCCTGCTGCTCGTCGTGATCGCCCTCGGCCTGGGCGGCGCGGCGGACCCGTCTCCCGAGCTCGGCGCACGGGTGGCCCAGCCGGCCTTCGTGCTGCTCGCCGTCGCCACGGCGCTCTTCGCCTGGGGCGCCGCCGCCGGCATCGCCCGGCATCCCTACGGCTGGCTGTTCCGGCGCCTGATCCGTCCCCGCCTCGCGCCGCCGCGAGAGCTCGAGGACCCGCGACCGCCGACCTTCGCCCAGGGCATGGGCCTCGTGGTCGCCGCCGCCGGGCTCCTGCTCCAGCTCTTCGCCGTCCCCTACGGGCTGGTGGCCGCCGCCGCCCTCGCCTTCGTCGCCGCCTACCTCAACGCCGCCTTCGGCTACTGCATCGGCTGCCAGGTCTATCTGCTGCTGATCCGCCTGCGCGGCCGGCGGACGGCGATCGGCAGCTGAGACCGCGGTCGGCAGAATCCAGACCCCGCCCTGGGAGCCTGGTGGCATAGGCTTGATGGTCAACTCGTGGTCAACCCAGAGAGTCAACCCAAGGAGGAGACATGGCTGTTACCAGCGAGGCGACGACCGTCTGGAGCGGAGACCTGAGATCGGGGACGGGCACGACGACACTCGACTCCTCGGACTCGGCGGGCTTCCCGGTCACCTGGCAGGCCCGCTCGGAGGGCGCTGCCGGCAAGACGACGCCGGAGGAGCTCCTCGCGGCGGCGCACTCGTCCTGCTTCTCGATGAAGCTGTCGAGCCTGCTCGCCAAGCACGGCACCCCCGCCGAGACCCTGCACGTCACGGCCGCCGTCACCTTCGAGCCGGATGAGGGGGTCACCGGGAGCCACATCCTGCTGCACGCCACCGTCCCCGGCATCGGCGACGACGACTTCCAATCGATCGCCTCCGAGGCGAAATCGACCTGTCCGGTCTCCCGGGCCCTCGTCGGCATCCCGATCACCATGGAAGCCAGCCTGGCCTAGTGGAGAGCGCAGCACGACCGAACCCTCCCCGGCCGCTCCAGGCGAAGCGCTCCCTGCGCATCCTCATCTCGGGCTCCTCCGGCATGATCGGTACGGAGCTGCGCCGGCAGCTGGCCGAGGACGGCCACACCGTGCTGCGGCTGGTGCGCGGCAGGCCGCAGGGACCGGATGAGTTCAATTGGGCCCCGGCGGCCCATATGGTCGACTTCGGCCTCTTCGACACCATCGACGCCGTGATCAACCTCTCGGGCGCGCCGCTGGACCGTCTGCCGTGGACCCCGCGCTACCGCAAGGAGATCCGCTCCTCGCGGGTCTCCGCCACCCGCACCCTCGCCGAGGCTATGGGCCGCTCCCTGCGGCCCCCCGAGGTCTTCATCAGCGCCTCGGCGACCGGCTACTACGGCGACCGGCCCGCCGAACGGCTCACCGAGGAGACGCCGCGCGGCGAGGGCTTCCTCGCCGAGGTGGTGGATGCCTGGGAGCAGGCGGCTGCCCTGCGACCGGAGGAGACCAGGCTCGTCACGCTGCGCACCGGGCTCGTCATCGGCCGGGAGGGGGCGCTGAAGCCGCTGATCCGCGCGACCCGCCTCGGCCTCGGCGCGCGGATCGGGACCGGCGGACAGCACTGGCCGTGGATCAGCCTCCACGATGAGGCGGCGGCCATCCGCCACCTGCTCGGCTCGGCCCTCAGCGGCCCGGTGAACCTGGTGGGTCCCACCCCGGCGACCTCCGACCGCATCACCGCCCATCTGGCCCGGGGGCTGCGACGCTGGTACGGCATGACCCTGCCGGAGCCGGCGGTGCGGCTGACCCTGCAGGGCGCGGGCACCGAGCTGCTGCTGGCCAGCCAGAAGGCGCTGCCCGACAAGCTGCTGCTCGACGGGTTCCGATTCCGCGACCGGACCGCCGAGGAGGCGATCGACGCCGAGGTCTTCGCTAGGCGGCGCGTTCCAGCCTGATCGCGCGCCGGATCGCCGCCCGCGCGCGCCGGCGGTCGCCGCAGGCCTCATAGGCGAGCCCGAGGCGCAGCCACGCCGCCCAGCTCTCCGGGTGGGCCCGGGCATCCGCCTCGTACGCCGGGAATGCCTCGTCGGCCGCAGCCCGCACCGGCCGTCCGCTGGGGCGCAGCGGCAGCGTGTCGGCCGGGAGCGGACCGTCCAGCTCGCCGAGCAGCCGCTGGGTGCGCAGGCCGAAGAGCAGCTCCATGCCCAGAGCCCAGAACCCGATGAGGGGCAGCACGAGCAGCGCCACGCCGATGGCGACGGCGACGGGCACGCCCGTGCCCATGAACTGGAGGGCCCGCTGCATGACGAGCGCCAGGTACAGCGCCAGCACGAGGGCCATCACGGCGACGGCGAGCTTCGACCTCATGCCCCTGGATCCCCCGCACCGTCGCCCAGGTCGAGCACGGCGTCCAGCCCGACCCGCACTCCCCGGATGCCCGGCAGGGCGCGCAGGGCGAGCAGGATGCCCTGGGCATAGGCCTCCGGCGAGACCGTGTCGTGGACGATCGTGAGGGTCTCCCCCGGCCCGCCGAGGATCACGCTCTGCCGGGCCAGCACCCCGCTCATCCGCATGCTGTGCACGGGGACGCCGGCGATGAGCTGCCCGCGCGCGGGCTGATCGGCGTTCGGGGCGTCCACCGCTGCGAGCCCCGAGCGGGCACGCTCGATCAGCTCGGCGGTGCGCACGGCGGTTCCGGAGGGCGAGTCGGCCTTCGCCCCGTGGTGGGCCTCGACGATCTCGATCGAGTCGTAGAAGCGCGCGGCGAGCGCGGCGAAGCGGCTGCCCAGCACGGAGCCGATCGAGAAGTTGGGCACGATGAGCACCCGAGCCTGCTCCCCCGCACGCCGCTCCAGGGACGCGATCCGCTCCGCGGACCAGCCGCTCGTGCCCACCAGCACCCCCATGCCCCGGTTCACGGCGTGGTCGACGATGCCCGGGCTCGCCTCGGGAAGGGTGACGTCGACCACGACGTCCGCCGCATCCATCAGGCCCGGGTCGCTGCGGGAGTCGAGCCGGGCGACCAGCTCGAAGTCCTCGGCCGCTTCGACGATCCCGCAGACCAGGCGCCCCATCCGGCCGGTCGCACCGGCGACGGCGACTGCTGTTGTCATGCTTCGATGCTACCCGTGGGCGGCTGGCCGCCGCCGCGCATCCCCGCCCTCAGAACGGCTGGCCGTCGGGGAGCCCGGTCCGCAGCTCCACCGGCAGGTGGCCCAGATCGTTGTGGGCGACGAGCACGGCCGGCTTCGCCGAGCGCAGCCGGATGATGGTCAAGCCGCAATTGGCCTGGTTGATGCCCATCCAGCGCCAGCTCGGCGCATCGAGCACCTCCCGCACGAACCAGCCGATCACGAAGTTGTGCGTGATCAGCAGCTCGTGCCGCTCCTCGCGGTCGGGCGTGAGCCAGGTGGTGGCGGCATCGGCCATCTGAGCCTGCCCCGCCTCGATCTCCGCCCCGGTGACCCCGCCGAAGAAGGTGTCGAAGGCGTGGGGCATCTCGGCGGTCGGGCCGGAGGGGATGCAGTCCATGAGCAGGGCGGAGGGCTCGACCCGCAGGGCGGGCATCCGCTCGGTCATGATGCGGGCCGTCTCCTCCGCCCGCTGCAGCGGCGAGTGCCACGCCCCGGTGAAGGGCACGCCGCTCAGGCGCTCCGCGATGAGGCGCGCCTGCCGCTTGCCGCGCTCGGAGAGGGGACCGTCGGGCAGGCCGAACTCGGCGTCCTCGTGCTCGCCGTGGCGGACGAGGTAAAGGTAGTGGGACATCATCGTTCCTGTCAGCGTGTTGTTCTCGTGTGCAGCCGTCAGCCGACGGCGATGCCCGGTGCGGGCACGATCCCCTCGAAGCTGCGCTCGTCGACCGTGCCGACGGCCGCGACAGCCAAGGGGTTCGCGAGCAGCTCCCGGGCCAGCTCCTGGACGTCCTCCCGGGTGACCAGGGCGAGACGGCGCAGCGACTCGTCGAGGTCGGTGAACTCGCCCAGGGTGATCTCGGAACGGCCGAGCCGCGACATCCGGGTGTCGGAGTCCTCCAAGGCCAGGGCGGAGGCGCCGCTGAGCTGGCCGACGGCCCGCCGCAGCTCCTCGTCGGTCGGCCCCGCGGCGGCGAACCGGCCGAACTCGCTGAGGATGAGCTCGGCCACCTGCGCCGCCTTGGCGGGCGAAGAGCCCGCATAGACGCCGAAGACGCCCGCGTCGGAGTAGGAGGAGGCGAAGGAGTAGACCGAGTAGACCAGCCCGCGCCGCTCCCGGATCTCCTGGAACAGCCGCGAGGACATGCCCCCGCCGAGGATCGAGTTGAGCACGGCCATGGTGTTCCGCCGCTCGTCGGCGGCGGGGAGGCCGCGCATGCCGATGACCAGATTGGCCTGCTCGATCGGCCGGTGCACCGTGACCAGGGGCAGCACGGAGCCGATCTCGCTGTGCGCGGCGTCCCGGCGCCCGACGGGCTCCCTCTGCGTGTCCAGATCCCAGGCCGCCGCGAGCAGCGCCCGCTCCACATCCTCGACCAGGCGGTCGTGGTCCACCGCTCCGGCCACCGTGACCACCACGTCCTGCGGGCGGTAGTTGGCCTGATAGTGCGCCCACACGGAGTCGCGGGTGGCGGCCCTGATCGTCTGGGGACTGCCTCCGATGGGCCGCCCGAGGGGGTGATCGCCGAAGACGGCCTCGAAGAAGCGCTCGCTGGCGACATCGGCGGGGTCGTCGTCCGCCATGGCCAGCTCCTCGAGGATCACGCCGCGCTCGTTCTCGAACTCGGCGATGTCGATGACGGAGGAGGTGAGCATATCCGCGATCACCTCGACCGCCAGGCCGAGGTCCCGGTCGCGGACCTTCGCGTAGTAGCAGGTGTACTCCTTCGCGGTCATGGCGTTGTGCTCGCCGCCGACCGAGTCGAAGCTGACCGCGATGTCGAGTGCGCTCCGCGAGGAGGTGCCCTTGAAGAGGAGGTGCTCCAGGAAGTGGGTGCTGCCGTAGGTGCCCGGCAGCTCGTCACGGGAGCCCACGGCGACCCAGAATCCGACCGTGCAGCTGCGGGCCCCGGGGACCTGCTCGCTGAGGATGCGCACGCCGCCGGGCAGCACGGTGCGACGGACGAGGGAGTCGCCGGAGGCCGTGAAAGAGAGCTCGGGCAGGCCAAGCGGGAACTCGACTGCGCCGTTCATCACCACGAGCCTATGTCACGGCGCAGGGTCGGGGGAACCCGTCAGCGGGAGGCGTCGTCGAGGTCGGCCACCTGGCGTCTCGTCAGCGGCAGCTCCGCCGCCGCCATGAGCTCTTCCAAGCGCTCCGGCGAGGTGACCCCGACGACGGGGGCGACCACATCCGGTCTGGTCAACAGCCAGGCGACGGCCACCGTGGCGGGGGGAGCGCCGTGCTCCTCGGCGACCTCGCCGACCGCGGCGAGCACCCGGGCGGCCCGCCGGACGGCGTGACCCGATGCGGCTCCGGTCATGCGGGCCAGCGCGGCGGCCAGCTCCCCTCTGCCCCGCTCCTGTCCTGCGCCGGCCAGCAGACCGTCGGCGAGCGGGGAACGCGGCATGACGCTCAGCTCCTGCTGCGCCGCCAGCGGGGCGAGGCCCTCCTCGTATGCCTCGCGCTCGATGAGGCTGTACCTGCTCTGCATGGCGACCATGCGCGCGACGCCGGCCTGGGCCGCCATGACCCTCGCCTCGATGTACCGGTCGCCGGGATGGTCGGATGCCCCGAAATGCCGCACCTTGCCCACCCGGATCAGCTCGTCGACGGCCAGCAGCGTCTCCTCGAAGGGCACGTCCGGGTCGTCGAGGTCGAGGAAGAGCAGATCGATCTCGTCGGTCTGCAGCCGCTCCAGCGAGGCGTCGACGGCGCGGGTGATCGCCTTCGCGCTCACCCCGGGGTTGTCGGGGTGCCGGCCCACCTTGGTGGCCAGCACGACGCGCGACCGGGCGTTCCGGCTGCGTATCCAGGATCCGATCATGAGCTCGCTCGCCCCGCCCGCGTAGCTGTCGGCGGTGTCGATGGCATTGCCGCCGGCGTCGACGAAGGCGTCGAGGATGCGCTCCGCGGCCAGCATGTCCACGCATTGGCCGAAAGCCTGACCGCTGAGGGCGACCGGGTGGAGCCGCAGCCCCGAGAACCCGAGGGGGCGGGAGCGGCCGGCGACGGCGGTGCCGCGCAGGCCGACGGCCAGCTCCAGCTCATCCGTGGCGACGCGCTCGGGGGCCGCCTCGTGCCTCACCTCCGGCACCAGCTGTGTCATCCTTCTCCCCCACGGTGCGCGCCTGGCCGCTCGATCCGCAGGCGCGATGACCAGGACGTTCGCGCCTGCTTCGAGATTAGGTTGCCGCCGGATCGCGAGCCGTCAGGAACGCCGGATCGTTATGGATCCGCGACAGAGTCGCCGCCACCGGTGCCGCCCCTGCCGGTCGCGGGACCGGAGTGCAAGAATGGGGGCATGGCCAACGACCCGAATTCACGCCTCCCGGAGGTGCCCTCGTTCACGCTGACCAGCGAGGACTTCGAGCAGGGCTCGCCGCTGCCGCGATCGACTCGCTCGGGCATCGCGGGTGCGGGCGGCGACGACCGCTCTCCCCAGCTGTCGTGGAGCGGCGCCCCGGAGGGGACGAAGAGCTTCGTGCTGACCATGTACGACCCGGATGCCCCGACCGGCAGCGGCTGGTGGCATTGGGCGGTCCACGGTCTGCCCGGCGAGCTGACCTCCCTGCCCGCGAACGCCGGCGACCCGGATGCCGGGCTGCTGCCCGAGGTCGCCGTCACGCTGCCGAACGAGCTGCGCCTCGAACGCTATCTCGGAGCCGCGCCGCCCTCGGGTCACGGGGAGCACCGCTACTTCTTCACCCTCTCGGCCCTGGACGTACCGAGCCTGGACATCCCTGCCGGCAGCACGCCGGCCCATCTCGGCTTCGCGCTCCGCGACCACATCATCGGGCGCGCGCAGCTGATGGGCACCTCCGAGACGCCGTAGCAGATCCGCCCCGGCTCGGCTGCGGGTCAATCCATCCCGGCGCGCCGGAGCACGGTCTCGGCATGGCGGAGCACCGGGGCGTCGACCATGCGCCCGCGGAAGCTGAAGACGCCCGCCTGCCCCTGTGCGGCCGTCAGGAGCTCCTCGGCGTCGGCGAGCTCGGCCTCGCTCGGCCGGTACGCCTCGCGGACGAGCGCGACCTGACGGGGATGGATGCAGGCGGTGGCGTCGAAGCCGCTGGCCGCCGCGTCCCGGGCCTCGGCGCTCAGCCCCTCCTCGTCGTCGATGGCGAGATGCACCGCGTCGATCGCCGCCTTGCCGGCCGCCTTGGCCGACAGCAGGACCGTGGAGCGGGCATGGCGCGCCGAATCGCGGTAGCGTCCGGCCCCATCCCGGCTGGAGGTGCCGCCGAGGGAGGCGATGAGGTCTTCGGCGCCCCACATGAGGGCGACGACGTTCTCGCAGGCGGCCAGTGCGGGCGCGGCCATGACGCCTCGCGCGTTCTCGCAGAGGGCGATCACCGCGAAGCCCTCCAGCCCTTCGAGCTGCGCCGTGCTCTCGGCCTTGGCGAGCAGGACCATGCGGTAATCGGTCTGGGCGAGAGCCGCCAGATCGGCCTCGAAGTCCGGTGTGCCGGCCGCGTTCACCCGGACGATCGTGGTGGCGGGGTCGAGCGGCCGGGAGCGGAGCGCCTCGCGGGCGGAGGCCCTGCTCTCGGGGGCGACGGCGTCCTCGAGGTCGAGGATGACCGCATCCGAGCGCTCCCGGGCCTTCAGATAGCGATCCGGTCGGTCGGCGGGGCAGAACAGCAGGGCCGGACCGAGCCGGAAGTCCGGACCCCTGGCTGCGCTCACGGCTGCGCCCCCTCGCACCAGACCAGCACCGCCCGGTTCGCGGTGGCGACGATCTCGCCGTGCTGGTTGCGGGCGGTGTGCGCGAGCTGCACGATGCCCTGGCCCGGTCGCGACTCCGAGAGCCGCTTCGACTCGACCAGGGACTCCGAGTAGAGCGTGTCGCCGGCGAAGAGCGGATGGGGGAAGCGCACCTCGGTGAAGCCGAGGTTGGCGACGATGGTGCCCTGGGTCAGCTGCGCCACCGAGCTGCCGACCATGGTGGCCAGCGTCCACAGGGAGTTGACCAGCGGCTTGCCGAAGGGCTGGGTGGCCGACCATGCCGCATCCAGATGCAGCGATTGCGCGTTCATGGTCATGGTCGTGAAGAGCACGTTGTCGGCCTCGGTGACGGTACGCCCCGGCCGGTGCAGGTACCGGGTCCCGACCTCGAACTCCTCGTAGTAGAGCCCGCGCTGCACGATCTCCGGCGGCACCTCAATCACCCACCCCGCCGTCGATGCCGACCAGCAGCGGGGCGCCGGTGGCCTCGACCGCCTGCTCGAGGGTCACTCCCGGCGCGAGCTCACGCAGCACCAGTCCCTCGGGGGTGACGTCGATCACGGCCAGGTCGGTGACGATGCGATCGACGCAGGCCCGGCCGGTCAGCGGCAGCGTGCACTCGCTGAGGATCTTCGGGCGGCCGTCCTTGCCGATGTGCTCCATCATGACGATCAGCCGCTTCGCCCCGAAGACCAGGTCCATGGCCCCGCCCATGCCCTTGACCATCTTGCCCGGGATCATCCAGCTGGCCAGATCGCCGTTCGCCGCGACCTCCATGGCCCCGAGCACCGCCACGTCGACATGGCCGCCGCGGACCATGCTGAAGGATGTCGCCGAGTCGAAGAAGGCCGCACCGAGGTTCACCGTCACGGTCTCCTTGCCCGCGTTGATGAGGTCGGGGTCGAGCTCGTCCTCCGTGGGATAGGGGCCGACACCGAGTATGCCGTTCTCGGAATGCAGCACGACCTCGATGCCGTCGGGGATGTGGTTCGGGATGAGGGTGGGCATCCCGATCCCGAGGTTGACGTACTGCCCGTCCCGGAGCTCCTGCGCGACCCGGGCCGCGAGCTCGTCGCGCGTCAGGCTCATGACCGGCCCCCTTCCGTCACAGCCGGCTCCGAGGAGATCGTGCGTCTCTCGATGCGCTTCTCGGCGTGCTTCTCCGTGCTGGCGGCGAGCACGACGCGCTGCACGAAGATGCCCGGCGTGTGAATGTGCTCGGGGTCGAGCTCATCCGGCTCGACGAGCTCCTCGACCTCGGCGATGGTCACGCGGCCCGCCATGGCCGCCAGCGGATTGAAGTTCATCGCCGCCGCGTGATACACGAGATTGCCGTAGCGGTCGCCTTTGGCCGCGTGCACCAGGGCGAAGTCGGTGACGATCGCCCGCTCCAGCACGTAATCGGCGCCGTCGAAGCCGCGCACCTCCTTCGGCTCGCTGGCCACGGCGACGCTGCCGTCGGGGGCATAGCGGCGCGGCAGACCGCCCTCGCTGACCTGGGTGCCGACGCCCGCCGGCGTGAAGAAGGCCGGGATTCCGGCTCCCCCGGCCCGCATCCGCTCGGCGAGCGTGCCCTGCGGCGTCAGCTCGACCTCCAGCTCGCCGGCCAGGAACTGCCGGGCGAACTCCCTGTTCTCCCCGACATAGGAGCTGACGGTGCGGCGGATGCGGCGGTCGGCGAGCAGGATGCCCAGACCCCAATCGTCGACGCCGCAGTTGTTGCTCACCGTCTCCAGCTCCGTGGCGCCCTGGTCGTGCAGGGCCGCGATCAGCACCGAGGGGATGCCGCACAGCCCGAAGCCGCCGACGGCGATGGATGCCCCATCGGGAATATCCTCCACCGCCTCGGCGGCCGAGGGGACCACTTTGTCGATCATCCTCGCGCTCCTCTCCTCATCATGCTCTCCTCACCGTGTCTCATGCCTCGAATCCCAGTTCGCGGGAGATCACCATGAGCTGCACCTCGTTGGTGCCCTCGCCGATCTCCAGGATCTTCGCGTCGCGATAGTGCCGGGCGACGGGGTTCTCGTTGAGGAAGCCGTAGCCGCCGAAGATCTGGGCCGCGTCGCGGGCGTTGTCCATGGCGGCGGCACTGCTGGTGAGCTTGGCGATCGACGCCTGCATCTTGAAGGGCCGGCCCGCCATCATCCGGCTCACCGCGTCGTAGTAGCTGAGCCGGGCGGTGTGCACCCGGGCCTGCATCCGGGCGAGGGTGAAGGCGATGTGCTGATTGGAGCCGATGGCGCGGCCGAAGACGTTGCGGGTCTTGGCGTAGCGCATGGCCTCTTCGAGGCATCCCTGGGCCGCTCCCGTGCAGAGCGCGGAGAAGGCGATGCGGCCCTCGTCGAGGGCTCGCAGGAAGTTGGCGTAGCCCCGGCCTCGCTCGCCGAGCAGGTTGGCCTCGGGAACGCGGACGCCCTCGAAGAGCAGCGGATGCGTGTCGGAGGTGTGCCAGCCGACCTTGTCGTAGGAGGGCAGCACCGTCAGCCCCGCGATCGGGGTGGGGACGAGGATGCTGCTGAGCTCCTTCTTCACCGTCCCGTCGTCCAGCGTCCTCTCCCCGGTCACCGCCGTCACGGTGATCAGGCGGGTGATCCTCGTGCCGGAGTTGGTGATGAACTGCTTGGAGCCGTCGATGACCCACTCGCCGTCCTCGAGGCGGGCCGTCGTCTTGGTGCCGCCGGCATCGGAGCCGGCATCCGCCTCGGTCAGGCCGAAGCCGGCGAGCGCCCGGCCGGTGACCAGCATGGGCAGCCATTCCTGTTTCTGCTCCTCGGTGCCCCAGCGGTAGACCGGCATGACGCCGAGGCCGATGCCGGCCTCCAGGGTGACGCCGATGCTCTGGTCGACCCGGCTCAGCTCCTCGATGGCGAGGCAGAGCGAGAGGTAGTCCTTGCCCTGGCCACCGTACTCCTCGGGGAAGGGCAGCCCGAAGAGGCCCAGCTCCCCCATCTGGGCGATGATGTCGTAGGGCAGCTCGCGCTTGCGATCGTATTCGTAGGCCGCGGGGGCCACCACCGTGTCGGCGAACTCCCGCACGGCATCCTTCAGGTCCTGCTGCTCCTCGGTGAGCTCGAGATTCATGATCCGCCTCCTATCGCCGATCGTGTCGGCTCGTTCTCGTCGACCTCCGCGACTGCGTCGATCTGCGCGACCGTGGCGATGAGCTGATCGAGCCGCACCACGTCGCCCTTCTTCACTGCGAATGACACCGTTCCCGGCCGGGATGACCGCAGCCGGTGCTCCATCTTCATGGCCTCGACGGTCGCGACGACCTCGCCCGCCCCGACCGCGGCGCCCTCGGCGACGGAGAGCGCGACGACGGTGCCGGGCATGGGGCTGCGGATGTCAGGACCGTCATCCGCCGTCGCCCGGCCGCCGGTGCGCAGCCGCCCCCGATCGCCGGCCAGGGTGAACGCCGCCGAGATGCCCTCGTGGCCCAGCCAGAGCCGGTCGGCCGAGCGGGCGAAGGAGAGGCTGCTCGTCTCGCCGTCGAAGTCGAGGCTGAGCAGGCCGCGTTCTCGGTGTATCCCGCCCGAGTACTCCGTTCCGTCGACGACGACCCGGGCCCTCTCCGGCGGCCCCTCGACCAGCACCTCGGAGGCGCCGGCAGGGGTCTCGAGCCGGTAGCGCACCGGAGCGGGAGCGCCCAGGCGCCAGCCGCTCGGACGGCGCCAGAGGTCGCCGTGCCAGCGCGACTCGTGCGCCGCGAGCGCGGCAGCCGCCAGCAGTCGCGGCGCCGGCTCCGGGGCGTGCCAGGTCTCGAGGTGGCGCTCGATCAGGCCGGTGTCCAGGCCGCCGGTCCGCACATCCGCATCGGCCAGCAGGGAGCGCAGATAGCCGATATTGCTCGGCACCCCGAGGATGACCGTGCCGGCCAGCGCGGCGTCGAGCCGGGCGAGCGCCTCGTCGCGATCGCGGCCGCGGGCGATGACCTTGGCGAGCATGGGGTCGTAGTCGGCGGTGACCTGGGAGCCTTCCCGGATGCCGCTGTCGACGCGCACCCCCTCGCCGGCCGGCTCGCGCCAGGCCAGCACGGTACCGGTGCTGGGCAGGAAGCCGCGAGCGGCGTCCTCCGCGTAGACGCGGGCCTCGATGGCGTGACCTTCGAGGCGCGTCTCGCCCTGCGCGATGCTGCCCTGGACAGTGCCGAGCGGCTCCCCCGCGGCGATCCGCAGCTGCCACTCGACCAGGTCGATGCCGGTGACCGCCTCGGTGACCGGGTGCTCGACCTGGAGCCGGGTGTTCATCTCCATGAAGTAGAACCGCTCCGGGCCGTCGGCCGGCACCAGGAACTCGATCGTCCCGGCGCCCCGGTAGCCGACGCCGCGGGCGATGGCGCAGGCCGCCTCGCCGAGCCGCGCGCGCATCCTGCCGTCGCCCACCGCCGGCGAGGGCGCCTCCTCCACCACCTTCTGGTGCCGGCGCTGCAGCGAGCACTCCCGCTCGCCGAGATGGACGACCCCGCCGTGGGCGTCGGCGAGCACCTGCACCTCGATATGCCGGGCGGGGCTGATCAACCGCTCGAGGAAGAGCGTGTCGTCGCCGAAGGCGGCCGCGGCGACGCGCCGGGCCGTGGCAAGGGCATCCGGGAGCCCGCCGGCATCGCGGACGATCTGCATGCCCATGCCGCCGCCGCCCGCCGAGGGCTTGACCAGCACGGGGAAGCCGAGCTCGGCCGCGGCGGCGGTCAGACGGTCATCGCCCATGCCGGGCTCGTTCACGCCGGGGATGACGGGCACGCCGAGGCCGGCCACATGCTCCTTCGCGCGGATCTTGTCGCCCATGAGCTCGATCGCCTCGGCGCCCGGCCCGACGAAGATGATGCCGGCCTCCTCGCATGCCACGGCGAACGGCGGGTTCTCGGAGAGGAAGCCGTAGCCGGGGTGGATCGCCTCGGCCCCCGCGCGCTGCGCCGCCTCGATGACCGCGGGGATGCTCAGGTAGCTCTCCGCGGCCCGGGCCGGCCCGATCCGCAGGGCGACATCGGCTTCGGCGACGTGCCGGGCGCTCCGGTCGGCATCGCTGTAGACGGCGACCGAGCGGATGCCCATGGCACGCAGCGTGCGGATGATGCGGCAGGCGATCTCGCCGCGATTGGCCACCAGGACGGAGAAGAACATGCCCATCACATCCGGAACAGCCCGAAGCGGGGCTCGGCGAGCGGCGCGTTCGCGCAGACACCGAGGGCGAGGCCGAGCACGGTGCGCGTGTCCAGCGGGTCGATGACGCCGTCGTCCCAGAGCCGGGCGGTCGAGTAGTAGGCGTCGCCCTGCCGCTCGTATTGCTCGCTGATCTTCCGGCTGAACTCGGCCCGTTCATCCGCCGGCCACTCATCGCCCAGCTGATCTTGGCGCACCGTGGTGAGCACGCTGGCGGCCTGGGCGCCGCCCATGACCGAGATCTTGGCCGAGGGCCACATCCAGAGGAAGCGCGGGGAATAGGCCCGGCCGGCCATGGCGTAGTTGCCGGCACCGAAGGAGCCGCCGATCACCACGGTCAGCTTGGGCACCCGGGTGGTGGCGACCGCGGTGACCAGCTTGGCGCCGTGCTTGGCGATGCCGCCGGCCTCGGCATCCCTGCCCACCATGAAGCCCGAGATGTTCTGCAGGAAGATCAGCGGCACGCCGCGCTGGTCGCAGAGCTCGATGAAGTGCGCGCCCTTGAGCGCCGACTCGCTGAAGAGGATGCCATCGTTGGCGACGATGCCGACCCGGTGCCCGTGCAGCCGGGCGAAGCCGGTGACGAGGGTGCTGCCGTACTCGCGCTTGAATTCCTGGAACTCGCTGGCGTCGACGAGCCGGGCGATCACCTCGCGAACGTCGCCTTGGGTCCCGGTCGGCACCACGCCGTAGAGGCTCGCCTCCTCGACGGCGGGCGGGCGCGGCTCGACGATGCTCCACGGCGCGGCCGTCGGTGCGGGCAGGGTCGAGACGATGCCCCGGATGATTCGCAAGGCATCGAGGTCGTCCTCGGCCAGGTGGTCGGTGACGCCGGAGACGCGCGCGTGCAGCTCGCCGCCGCCGAGCTCCTCGGCCGTGACGACCTCCCCGATGGCCGCCTTCACCAGGGGTGGGCCGCCGAGGAAGATGGTGCCCTGGTCCCGCACGATGACGGTCTCGTCGCTCATCGCCGGGACGTAGGCGCCGCCCGCGGTGCAGGACCCCATGACCGCGGCCAGCTGCGGGATGCCGGCCGCGGACATCCGGGCCTGGTTGTAGAAGATCCGGCCGAAGTGCTCCCGGTCGGGGAAGACCTCGTCCTGCTTGGGCAGGAATGCTCCCCCGGAGTCGACCAGGTAGATGCAGGGCAGCCGGTTCTCCAGGGCGACCTCCTGGGCGCGGAGGTGCTTCTTCACCGTCATCGGGTAGTAGGTGCCGCCCTTCACGGTGGCGTCGTTGCAGATGACGAGCACCTGCCGGCCCTGCACCATGCCGATGCCGGCGATCACCCCGGCCGCCGGGCACTCGTCGTCGTACAGTCCGTCGGCGGCGAGCGGGGCCAGCTCCAGGAAGGGGCTGCCGTCGTCGAGCAGGCGGTCGACGCGCTCCCTGGGGAGGAGCTTGCCGCGGGCGAGGTGGCGCTGGCGGGCCTTCTCGGGACCGCCTCGGGCGGCCTGCTCCAACCGGGTCTTCAACTCGGCGACGAGACGGCGCTGGACCCGGTCGTTCTCGATGAAGGCGGGCGATGCCGGATCGGCTCGCGTCGTCAGGACCTCCATCGAACCACCCCGGTCGAATGCGCTCGGTTAGCGATGAATAACTAGATTCAGGTTAGCGCGCGATAACCGAGTTGTCTATAGTTGGCTCATGGCTCTACCCCTGCAGTCGACTTCCCGCGACCGGGCGAAGGCCGACCGGCGGGAGTCGCTGCTGCGGGCGGCGGCCCGGCTCTTCGCCGAGCGGGGCTTCAACGGGGCCTCCACCGAGGACATCGGCGCCGCCGCCGGAGTGAGCGGACCGGCCATGTACCGGCACTTCGAGAGCAAGCAGGCGATGCTGGCCGCGATCCTGGTCGGGGTGAGCGAGGGGCTGCTCGAGGGCGGCCGCGAGGTGGTGGCGGATGCGGGCAGCGATGCGGAGGCGCTCGAGGCGCTGGTGCGCTTCCACGTCGCGTTCGCGCTGGGGAACGCGGACGTCATCCGGGTGCAGGACCGGGACCTGGACAGCCTGGCCGAGGCCGACCGGCACGCCGTGCGCTCGCTGCAGCGCGGCTACGTCGAGCTGTGGGTAGAGGTCCTCGGCCGCATCCATCCCTCTGTCGACGCCGCGGTGCTGCGCACCGGTGCTCATGCGGCCTTCGGGCTGATCAACTCGACCCCGCACAACGCAGTGACCCGCGGCGCCGGTGCAGTGCTCGAACGGATGGCGCTGGCCGGGCTCGAAGCCCTCGCGGGCTGAGCAAGAAGACCAAGACCGGTACGAATCCTGAACCAAGAAGAGATTGGCAACTGTCACCAATCCCGCTATGGTCACACGCAAGCGAGCGTTGCTGTAGGCAACTTCACCTATTGAGGATCAAAGGAGACCAAGGTGAGACTTCGTCGTATCGTTCACTCTTCTCGGGCGGGCTTTAGGAGATGATGCCACGATCGTCCGCAGAGGTCCGGCTTGGCGCCCTAGCCGCTCTGCTGGCTCTCGTACTCTCCGGATGCTCGGAACCCGATGAGCCCGGCAGTTCGTTGTCGCCGACGGCGAGAGTGTCCCCCTCTCCCACGACAACACCGAGCCCGACGATCACAGCCCTCCCGGGCTACGTTGAGCCGAGTTGGGGCCCGATCGTCAAGGAGCCCCGCATCTACACCCCGCCACCGAGCGGTGACCCGCTGGCGTTAGCGAACCTTAGACTCACACCGGACGGCTTAGGAGACCTCGTGGTCGGACAGCCGCCAACCGCGATGATCAGATACTCATCAGATGCCTGCCTCGGCGCCACCCTCAATGTCCATAATCCTCCTGATTCCATTCCCGCCTGGCTTCCGGCCCCGGAATATGTGCCCTCATCAACCTCGGAATGGTCCACTGCTATTTACGGGTATGGAAAATTCGTCGAGTGGCCAGCCGTCGAGGTTGGCTTCGGCTACTTCGACGTCGTTGTTCGCCCCTCAGACCCTGATTCCCAGATAGTGACCCCGGAAGAAGACGGAATTGTGCGCGAGATCGCACTGGTCGACGGCACAATCCCCACGGATCGGGGCCTTCGGATAGGCTCCACGCGAGCAGAAGCACTGGCCGCCTATCCGGAAGCAGTGCTCAACAAAGACGTGAGCGACTACGAACTGTACAGCGTCCAGGGCAAGCATGGCTGGCTCCACATCGCCATCGAACCCAACGACGACGACAAGACGGAGATCGTGGCGCAGCTTGCATCGAGCATCACCGTGTCGCCTCCCTGGGCAATGTCGGATTACCGTCCAGGAAAGTGCCACCTGCACTGAGGTGCATGAGAAGACAATGTTCGCATGGGAGGACAGGTTGCCCGGTAACCGAGCCTCGGTGAACATCCTCATAACGACTGGGATAGCGATGATCTGCATGGGCTGTTACGCAACAGTCGTCATCATCTACGCCAACCTCGGGCGCTACATGAAGCTCGAGGATTTGGGCCTCGGACTCGATGACTCGACCATGCACGAGATAGCGAGGGCGTCCGAATCGGATATCAGGTTCCTCATCGCCAATGCGGTACTCGTCGGACTGGGTCTCATCGCATTGGTGATGGCTGCAATCAACGCATTGCGGCGGTCAAGGCAGCGGATCAAACACTAGGCATTGTCACTTCGGACTTATGAGTAGGCGACATAATTCGCCGCTCCGAAAATTCGCTCTGTATGCGGATCTCGATACACCGCCTACGGCGGCACTCAATCCGCGGGTTGCTCCGCTCTAAACCCTCATCCGTATCTCAGGTTCGCTGGTGTATTCGCGGCCACCGGGCGAGGTCCAGGTCAGGGTGCCGTCGCGGGCGTTGCTGACTCGCCATCGGGTCTGGTGCTTCAGGGTGTGGTGGCTGCGGCACAGGTGGGCGAGGTTGTCGTGGCGGGTGTGCCCGCCGTGCTCCCAGGCGACGGTGTGGTCGATATCGCAGAACCGGGCGTCCCGGGCACAGCCGGGGAACCGGCAGGTGCGGTCCCTGACGCGCAGCCAGTTCTTCAGATCCGCCGGCACCCGATAGCTGGCCCCACCGAGAGCACCGCCCCGGTCTCGGGATGGGTGAGGACACGGATGAAGCTGGGCGCCTGGGCGGCCAGCTCGAAGGCCGTGCCGTGGTCGATGGGCCCGTACCCGTCCAGGATCGCCGGCTCATCCGAATGCCCGAGCAGGGTCATCACCGGAACGGTGAGGAACACGGTCGGCCGGATACCGCGCGCCTCGCCTGAAGACCCACCGGCGGCAGGCTCTCCGTCGAGCAGGAGGTCGCGGAGCACATCCGCGCGCAATTGCGTCAGGGTGCGCTGCTCCGTCTCCCCTTGAAGGCTACGCGCCATCTCGGTGAGCCGGTTGAAACCGGCCAGGGCCACGGTCGCGGGGAGGTACGCCGTCAGCCAGGCCATGCCATCCTTGGCCGGATCGACCGTGACCTCCCGGTTCTCCACGGCTCGCTCATGGCGCTCGGCGATGGCCTGCGGATTCACGCCCTCGACGATCGCCCGGAGCCGGCGGCGGAAGGTCGGAACCGTCATCGTGCAGGCCTTCGGAAGCGCTTCCCGTTCCACCTCGACGCGGGTCTCGGCATCGAGACCGGCGGTGTGCTCGACCATCAGAGCGGCGTGCCGGTAGCTGATCTCCCCCGCCGACAGCGCCTCCCGGGTCGCCGGAAGGTCGTTGACCAGGACATCCGCCTCCCCCAGCAGATTCTCCGCCGTGCGCTCAGGGACCGACAGCGCGCAGGCCACCTCGGCTCGCAGAGCACGTTGGCTCATGAACAGGTCCCTCGACCGGGACGCCTCCGACCGCTCCAGCTGGCGGGCCTGATCCAGCAGCTGCGCCCGCAGACCCGCGAACATCGCCATCATCCGATGCGCCCGCGCCGCGGCCTCGATCAGCTCCGAGACGGTCTCCATCGCAGCGGCAGCCGACGACAGAGTGGTAATGCCTGCCTGCTCATCGATGCGACCTTGCATGCTCCTAGTAGATACCAGACCACTGACATCGGGACCGGGCGGTCATAACGCTGTAGCTAGCCGAGTGAGCGGACGCGCTGAACCAGTTCTTCGAGGTCGGTCACTCCCTCGGGGATGATGTCGGCGGTCACGTTCGGATCCCTAAAAGTGACAAGCCGGCCCGAATCATCCAGGCCGATGACACCCGTCATGCTCGTAAGAAGAAAGAACTCAGGCCGATCGCTCGGCTTGAGAAACCACAGGAACTCCGCCTCCGGCAACGCGCCCGGGGCACGATCGTTGGGGTTCTCCTGGCTCGTCCAGACCTTGACCTCATCGACTGGCGTACCCACGATCACCTGCGACACCGAAACCGTCAGGACCGTGCTCTTACTGGTGTATACAGTGCCATCGTCCTGTGGATGCCTGGACTCCGGGCCGGCCTCGGTTCTGACGACCGCGCCCTGAACGATGAGCGACGAGTCCTCGACCAGCTCGTTCAGATCATCCGCAGGGTCGACTTCCTCCACGTGGACGAACCTCTGCCCCTGCCAGAACTCGTCGCTGCTCAGCGGATCGGTTGCGCTGCAAGAAGTGAGCACCGCAGCACCGAGCGCGCAGGCCGTAGCCAGTGCCGAAGCCTTCAAAAGCCTTCCACCGCGCGAGTGCGCCACGGCCCTCCTCGATCCGACCCGTTTCCGGCCAAGCTACCGGTGCCGTGTGACCGACGGAGGGAAACGTTGTGCCTTCGTTACTGGTCCTGCTCGGCGGTCGCACCGAACTCGTCGGCCACCGCTTGGATCCGGGTGGCCAGGTCGAGATCCCTCTCCGTGACCCCGCCGGCATCGTGCGAGGTCAGCTCGAACTCGACCTTGCCGTAGCTCAGGCGGATGTCCGGGTGATGATTCATCGCTTCGGCCAGGTCAGAGACCTTCGCGACGATCGCAGCGGCCGTCGCGAAGTCGCCGGTCTCGTAGGAGCCGCGCAGCATGTCGCCCTCGTGGGTGAAGCCGGTGCCGGCCAGACGGTCGGCGGTGTCTGATGGGGTGAGAGTGTCCATACCCCCAGTGTGCGCCCTCACACCATGGTGAGCACCCGGGCAGGATCGGCGAGGATCGTGCCGATGTCCTTCAGGAAGCGCGAGCCCTGCTCCCCGTCCACCAGCCGGTGGTCGAAGGAGAGGCTCAGGGTCGCGACCTGCCGCAGCGCTACCTCGCCACGGTGCTCCCACGGCATCCGTCGCACCGCGCCGATCGCCAGGATCGCCGCCTCGCCAGGATTCAGGATGGGCGTGCCGGCATCCACCCCGAACACCCCGACATTGCTGATCGAGATGGTGCCCCCGCTCAGCTGTGCCGGGCTCGCCGCGCCCGAGCGAGCGGTCTCGGTCAGCTCCGCCAGCGCGGAGGCGAGCTCGACCAGGTTCAGCCGCTCGGCCCCCTTGATGTTCGGCACGATCAGCCCCCGCTGCGTCGCCACGGCGATGCCGAGGTTCACGTGGCCGTATTCGATGATCTCCTGGTGCTCCTCATCCCAGCGCGAGTTCACGGATGGCGTGCGCGGCACCGTGAGGCAGAGCGCCTTCGAGACCAAGGCCAGCATGCCGATGCGGTGCTCGGCATAGGCCGGCTCCTGCTTGAGCGATGCGATCAGCTCCATGGTCGGCGTGACGTCCACGGTGAGGAACTCGGTGACGTGCGGCGCGGTGAAGGCGCTGGCGACCATCGCCTCGGCCGTCCGCTTGCGCACGCCCTGGATCGGCCGGCGGGTCTCGCCGGGCTCAGTCATGGTGGATGCGGGCGATTCTTCTTGCGACGATGCCGCCTCCGGCTGCGAAGCCTGCAATCGTGCTGTGCCCAATCTCGCGAGACCCGGTCGCGGCCGGCGCTTCGGCCGGGAGCCGTCGTCCGCCAGCGGGCCGTAGCCGACGAGCACGCTCTGGCGCTGCGGGGCGGCAGGCTGTGTGGCCGGCTCGGAGCCTGTAACAGAGCCCCCGGCCACGGCATCCATCGGCACGGGTGCGGGTGCCGGTTCCGGCTGCACCGGCTCTGCCGCCGGCCCCGGCTCGCCGCCGGCCCCGGTATCCGCGCCCTCCTCCAGCGCGAACTCCACGATCGGCGCGCCGACCATCACCGTCGACCCGGGCTCGGCGTACAGCTTGCTGATCCTCCCTGCGAAGGGCGAGGGCAGCTCGACCAATGCCTTGGCGGTCTCCACCTCGGCGATCACCTGGTTGAGCTCCACCTCGTCGCCCACGGCGACCCGCCAGGCGACCAGCTCGGACTCGGTCAGCCCCTCGCCGAGGTCCGGGAGCGCGAAGTCCTTGACGATGCTCATGACTCCTCCCGCCAACCGCTCAGCGAATTCGGCCGGCCCAGCGCCCGGTCCACGCCGTCGAGGATGCGGTCGAGGTCCGGCAGGAAGTGGTCCTCGAGAGCGGCCGGCGGATACGGCACGTCGAAGCCGGTGATCCGCACGGGTGCCGCCTCGAGCGCATCGAAGCAGCGCTCGGCGATGACGGCCGCGACCTCCGCGCCGAGCCCGCCGGTGCCGGGAGCCTCATGGGCGATGACGAGCCGACCGGTCTTCCGCACCGAGGCCGCCACGGTCGCGAAGTCGATGGGCGAGAGCGATCGCAGGTCGACCACCTCGATGGAGACGCCCTCCTCGGCCGCGGCGAGCGCGGCATCCCTCGCCGCCATGACGAGGGGGCCGTAGGCGACCAGGGTGACATCCGTGCCGGGCAGGACGACGATCGCGCGATCGAGCGGCGTCGCCTCGGCATCGAGGTCGACCTCGCCCTTGGCCCAGTAGCGTCGCTTCGGCTCGAAGAAGAGCACCGGGTCGTCGCAGGCGATCGCCTGCTGGATCATGCTGTACGCGTCCTGCGGGTTCGAGCAGGCGACCACCCGCAGCCCCGCGGTGTGCGCGAAATAGGCCTCCGGCGATTCGGAGTGGTGCTCGACCGAGCCGATGCCGCCGCCGAAGGGCACGCGGATGGTGATCGGCATGCGCACCGCGCCCCGGCTGCGATAGTGCAGCTTCGCCACCTGCGCGACAATCTGGTCGAAGCCCGGATAGATGAAGCCGTCGAATTGGATCTCGCAGACCGGCCGGTAGCCGCGGAACGCCAGGCCCACCGCCGTGCCGACGATGCCGGACTCGGCCAGCGGCGAGTCCATCACGCGGTCGGCGCCGAACTCGGCCTGCAGGCCGTCGGTCACCCGGAACACGCCGCCGAGCTTGCCGATATCCTCGCCCAGCAGCACGACCTTCTCGTCCTGCTGCAGCGCCCGTCGGAGCCCGGCGTTGATCGCCCGGGCGAGGGTGAGCTCCTGAGTCCGGGCCTCTGCCATGAGCGTCATTCCGCACCATCCTCGAACGTGGCGAGATAGGCCGCGTACTGGCTCCGCTGCCGCTGCAGGCCGGAGTGCGGCGTGCAGTAGACGTGGTCGAAGACGCTCAATGGATCGGGCTTCGGCAGCCCGAGGCATCCGGCCCGAAGCTGCCGGGCCACCTCGTCGGCCTTGCCGTTCACGGCCGTCTCGAACTCCTCGGTCATCACGCCGCACCGCTGCAGCAGGCGGTGCAGCCGGGTGATCGGGTCCTTCGCGGCCCAGGCGTCGAGCTCGGCCTGGCTGCGATACCTGGTCGGATCGTCGGATGTGGTGTGCGGGCCCATCCGGTACGTCACGGCCTCGATGAAGGTCGGCCCGCCCCCGCGGCGCGCCCTGTCCAGGGCGATGCGGGTCGCCGCCATCACCGCGAGCACGTCGTTGCCGTCGACGCGGATGCCGGGGATGCCGAAGCCCGGAGCCCGATCGGCGATGCTGCGCCGGGCCTGCAGCCCGACGGGCTCGGAGATCGCCCACTGGTTGTTCTGGCAGAAGAAGACGACGGGCACCTGGAAGCTCGCGGCGAAGACCATCGCCTCGTTGACATCCCCCTGGCTCGTCGCCCCGTCGCCGAAGTAGGCCACCGCGACGGAGTCGCTGCCGTCCTTCTTGCAGCCCAGGGCATAGCCCACCGCATGCAGGGATTGCGCGCCGATGATGACGGCCGGATTGGCCATGCCCACCTCGTAGGGGTTCCAGCCGCCGTGGGCGTTGCCCCGCCAGACCCGGATGAGATCGGTCAGGTCCACGCCGCGGCAGTAGGCGACGGCGTTCTCGCGATAGCTGGTGAAGACGAAGTCGTCGGGGCGGAGCACGCGCGCCGAGCCGACCTGGGCGGCCTCCTGGCCGAGCAGGGGGGGCCAGAGCCCGAGCTCGCCCTGGCGCTGCAGGGCCGTGGCCTCGGAGTCGAGGCGGCGCACCACCACGAGGTCCTGATAGAGCGAGCCGAGCCGCTCGTCGGTGACATCGGAGATCCACCGGTCGTACTCCGGGTCGGCGGTCCGCTGCCCATCCGGGGCGAGGAGCTGGACCAGCTCCTCCGACTGCTCCGTGGATCCGGTCGCCTCGATGCCGGTCAATAGAGGTGCATGCAGCATGTCGTCTCGCGATCTGGACGCGCAGGCCTTGTAAGCCCGAGCCATCCCTCTCTGGTGCGGCCGCGGTTTGTCGCCGCCGGCCGCCGCCGGCCCCATTGCCAGCGCTATTGCGAGGTTACGTTCGCTTCGGTCCGAGCGCAACCAGGCGCGCACTCAGGCACCGGCATCAGGATGCGGCATCCTCGGCGGGCAGCGACACCGGCGGAACGACCTCCCGCTGCGGGGTGCGGACCCACCAGAGCCCTGTCTCGCGTCTCTCCGCCGGCGTGGAGAAGCGGTAGAGGAACATCCTCGCCCGCACCCAGCGCGGCCGCTCCCCGTGGAAGGGGTCGACCCTCAGCAGCCGGAGGATGCGCGGATCCGCCTGCAGCAGACGGGTCAGGAAGGCGTAGAACCACTCCTGCTGCACCGACCCCAGCGGCAGGAACCACATCAGCCAGTCCAGGCGCAGGTGGTAGGGCGCGAATTGGCGGGAGAGGCGGCGCGGGTCCCCCGGCTTGCCCCGGAACTCGTACTCTCGCCAATCCGCGTCCTCGCCGGGCGAGGCGTCCAGGGTGCCCTCGACGATCACCTCGAGGCGCCGCCGTGTCACGCTGCCGAAGGCGCCGTACGCGTTCACCAGCTGCCAGCGGTTGAAGCTCGCGTTCATGAGCTGGCGCCGCGAGAGCAGATTCCGGATCGGCCAATAGCTCAAGAGGACCAGCAGGGCGGTGACCGCGAGCACGAGACCCGAGAACCAGAGCGGCGTCGACTCCCCCGAGCCCCAGTCGAGCGGGATCGCCGGGATCACCGCATGGGCGACCGGGTCGCTGATCGCGCAGAAGGCCAGCACGATGGTGATCCAGTTCAGCCAGGCGAAGTTGCCCGTCGCCACCAGCCAGAGCTGGGTCAGGATGACGATGGCCGCCGCGACGCTCGCCACCGGCTGCGGGGCGAAGAGGAAGAACGGCACCACCAGCTGCGCGAAGTGATTGCCGAGCACCTCGAGCCTGTGCAGCGGCTTCGGCAGCAGATGCGCCAGACGGCTGAAAGGCCCCGGCATGGGCTGCGTCTCGTGGTGGTAGTACAGGGCGGTGAGATCGCGCCAGGCGCTGTCGCCGCGGATCTTGATCATGCCGGCACCGAACTCCAGGCGGAAGACCAGCCACGCGGTCAGCAGCAGGATGGTGCGGGGCGGGGGCACCTCATCCGAGCCCAGGAACGCGACCAGAAAACCGGCCTCCAACAGCAGCATCTCCCAGCCGAAGCCGTAGAAGGTCTGGCCGATGTTCACGACCGACATGTAGAGCAGCCAGAGGGCCAGGAAGGCGATCATCGGGAGCCAGGCCGGTCCGCGCTGCGGCAGGCCGACGATCAGGCCGGCCGCGATCGCCGCCCCCGTCCCGGCGACGGCGAGCAGCAGCCGGTCGGAGTACCGCCAGCGGAAGAGGGTCGGGCCGCGCAGGTAGCGCTTGTGCGCCAGCAGCCGGGGTGCCGGCAGCAGGCCGTGCTCGCCGAGCAGCGCGGGGAACTGGGCCGCCGTGGAGAGGAAGGCGACGAGGAACATCACGGCGACGCCGCGCTGCAGCACCTGACGGGCGAGCTCGTAGTCGCCCGCGTCGAACCAGTCCACACTGTCACGCTAGGCCGGGTGCCCGGCGGCGACAAGCGGCCCCGCGCCGCTATGCTGCCGGAGCGGGCGCCAGGGGGATCTCGTCGCGGATGCCGAAATGGTCGCGGAGCGCGAGCGTGGCCGCGAACCAGCCGCCCATGCCGTGCACGGCCGGTCCGGGCGGGGTCGCCGAGGAGCAGAGATAGACGCCGTCGAGGGGGGTGCGCCAGGGCCGCGGCGAGAGCACGGGCCGCTTCAGCAGCTGCCGCAGAGTGAGCGCCCCGCAGTAGATGTCGCCGCCGACGTAGTTCGGGTTGTGCTCGCCCAGCCGCCGGGCCGACATGGCGGAGGAGGCGAGGATGAGGTCGCGGAAGCCGGGCGCGTACCGCTCGACCTCCGCGGTCACCGTCTCCGTCGGGTCGAGCGGCGACCCCGCCGGCACGTGGATGTACGCCCAGAGCACCTGGTGGCCGGCCGGGGCCCGGGAGTCGTCGACCACGCTCGGCTGGGTGACCAGCACGTAGGGATGCTGGGCGATCGAGCCGCGGGACACCGCGGCCTCCGAGCGCGCGATCGCCGCACGGTCGCCGCCCAGGTGCACGGTGGGCGCCTCCCGCAGTGCAGCATCGGCCCAGGGCACGGGCCCGGCGAGCGCGAAGTCGACCTTGGCGGCCCCGGCGCCGTAGCGATAGGCCTGGAGACGGCGACGGTAGCCCGGCGGCAGATCGCCCGCCAGCAGCAGCTCCGGCGAGGTGTCGAGGATGACGACCCGCGAGTCGCGCACCTCCGCCAGGCTCCGCACGCGCCTGCCGGTCTCGACCGCCCCGCCGTGCTCCCGCAGATCCGCCAGCAGGGTGTCCGCGATCGCCTGGGAGCCGCCGCGCGGCACCCCCCAGCCGCGGGCGTGCGCGTGGGCCGCGAGCAGCAGCCCGGCGCCGGCCACCGCCAGGGATCGCTGACGGCCGCTGGCATGCGCCGCGACGCCGGCGAGCAGGGCCGGGGCGTCCTCCTCGTGGAATCGCGCGTTCCAGAGCGGGCCGCCCTGCTCGAGGCTGCGGATGCCGAAGAGCGCCGCCGCGATCGGGTCGCGCGGCACACGGAGCAGCTGCGATCCCGTGAAGTCGACCACGCCGTCCAGTCGCTCGACCAGCGGGCCGAGGAGCCTGCGCCAGGCCGGGCCGTCGCGGCCCAGCCGCTCGGCGGTGCGGTCCAGCCGCCGGTAGGCCACAGCGGCGTCCCTGCCCCGCAGCGGGTGGGCGTAGGAGACCTCCGGTATGGCGAACTCGACGCGCTCGCTCAGTCCGAAGGCACGGAAGAACGGCGAGGCGAGCGCCGCCGGGTGCACCGCCGAGCAGACGTCGTGCCGATAGCCGGGCAGGGTCAGCTCGGCGGTGCGCAGGCCTCCACCGGCCGACTCCGCGCCCTCGATCACCCGCACTCCCAATCCCGCGCGAGCGGCGACCACCGCGGCCGCCAGGCCGTTCGGGCCGCTGCCGACGACGGTGACATCGAAGCGAGAGCTCATGATGCCATCATCCTCCAGAGATGGCGGAGGGCCCGCCCCCGCACGGGAGACGGGCCCTCCGAGAGATCAGGCCTCGACAGTGGTCGGGATGACCTCGGCCTCCGCCTCGACCTCTACGTCCTCGTCGTCGACGAGCGAGAGCGAGAGCTTGCCGCGGTCGTCGATCTTGGTGATCTCCACCTGGATCTTCTGCCCGACGCCGAGCACGTCCTCCACGTTCTCTACGCGCTTGCCGCCGGCCAGCTTGCGCACCTCGGAGATGTGCAGCAGGCCGTCCTTGCCCGGGGTGAGCGAGACGAAGGCGCCGAAGCTGGCGATCTTCACCACCGTGCCGAGGAACCGCTCCCCCACCTCCGGGTTCAGCGGGTTGGCGATCGCGTTCACGGCGGCGCGGGCGGCCTCCGCTGACGGCCCGTCGAGGGCGCCGATGTAGACGGTGCCGTCGTCCTCGATCGAGATCTCGGCGCCGGTGTCGTCCTGGATCTGGTTGATGGTCTTGCCCTTCGGCCCGATCAGCTCGCCGATCTTGTCGACCGGGATCTGCACGCTGATCACGCGCGGGGCGGTCGGGGCCATCTCGTCCGGCCGGTCGATCGCGGCGTTCATCACCGCGAGGATGGTGGTGCGGGCCTCCTTCGCCTGGCCGAGGGCCGAGGCGAGCACCGAGGCCGGGATGCCGTCGAGCTTGGTGTCCAGCTGGATCGCGGTGACGAACTCGCTGGTGCCGGCGACCTTGAAGTCCATGTCGCCCAGCGCATCCTCGGCGCCCAGGATGTCGGTGAGCGCGGCGTAGCGCGTCTCGCCGTCCACCGTGTCGGAGACCAGTCCCATGGCGATGCCCGCGACCGGCGCGCGCAGCGGCACGCCCGCATTCAGCAGCGAGAGGGTCGAGGCGCAGACCGAGCCCATCGAGGTGGACCCGTTCGAGCCGAGCGCCTCGGAGACCTGGCGGATCGCGTAGGGGAACTCCTCACGCGGCGGGAGCACGGGCACGAGGGCGCGCTCGGCGAGGAAGCCGTGCCCGATCTCGCGCCGCTTCGGACTGCCGACCCGGCCGGTCTCGCCGGTCGAGTAGGGCGGGAAGTTGTAGTGGTGCAGGTAGCGCTTCTTGGTGATCGGGCTCAGCGAGTCGATCTGCTGCTCCATCTTGAGCATGTTCAGCGTGGTGACCCCGAGGATCTGGGTCTCGCCGCGCTGGAAGATCGCGCTGCCGTGCACGCGCGGGATGACCTGCACCTCGGCGTCCAGCGGGCGGATGTCCCTGAGCCCGCGGCCGTCGATGCGCACGCCCTCGGTGAGGATGCGTCCCCGCACGATCTTCTTGGTCACCGACTTGTAGGCCGCGCTGACCTGGGCGCCCGCGCTCTCCGGCAGCTCGCCGGACTCGACCTTGGCGGCTACGGCCTCCTTGACGCTGTCCTTGAGCGCGTCGTCGGCGTCCTGCCGCTGCAGCTTGTCGGCGATCTGGTAGATGCGCACGAGCTCGTCGTGGGCGAGGCCTTCGACGACGTCGTAGGTCTGCTGGTCGTAGGGCAGGAAGACCGGGTACTCCTGGACCTCCTTGGCGCTCTGCGCGGCCATCTCGGCCTGCGCCTTCACCAGCTGGGCGAGGAAGGGCTTGGCGGCCTCGAGGCCCTGCGCGACGATCTCCTCGCTCGGCTTGACGGCGCCCGCCTTGATCAGCTCCCAGGAGCTCTCCGTCGCCTCCGCCTCGACCATCATGATCGCGACATCCTCGTTCCCGTTCTTGTCGGTGACGATGCGTCCGGCGACGGTCAGGTCGAAGACGGCCTGCTCGAGCTGCTCGAAGGTCGGGAAGGCGACCCACTGCCCGTCGATGAGGGCGAGGCGGATGCCCGCGATCGGCCCGCTGAACGGCAGACCGGAGATCTGCGTGGAGGCGGAGGCCGCGTTGATGGCCAGCGCGTCGTAGAACTCGCCCGGCGCCACGCTCAGCACCGTGATCACGATCTGGACCTCGTTGCGCAGCCCCTCGACGAAGGAGGGACGCAGCGGCCGGTCGATCAGGCGGCAGACCAGGATGGCCTCGGTGGACGGCCGCCCCTCGCGACGGAAGAACGAGCCGGGGATCTTGCCCGCTGCATAGCTGCGCTCCTCGACGTCCACCGTCAGCGGGAAGAAGTCGAAGTTGTCTTTGGGGTGCTTGCTGACGCTCGTCGCGCTCAGCAGCATGGTCTCCTCGTCGAGGTAGGCCGCGACGGCGCCCTGCGCCTGCTGAGCGAGGCGGCCGGTCTCGAAGCGGATGGTGCGCTTGCCGAATCTCCCGTTGTCGAGGACTGCTTCGGCGAATTTGATCTCTGGACCCTCCAAGGGACCTCTCCTTAGTGTTCTGCCGGGACACGGAAGGTCCCGGACATTCAGGAGCAGGAGCGGGCAGTCAGGACGCGCGACGACATACGTGGGGCGTGGCTCTGGTCAGCAGTAGAAAGTCACCGTCCGAGACGGTAATTCACCACCGGTGACCAGCTTCTTGCCAGCCTGCTCCGATTTTCTTGTTATCGGGCCGAACCGGATGGCCTCCCGAAGACCGGAAGTCGCGATTCAACCTCGAAGAGTCTACCAGCCGAGCCGCCTTCGTCCTACTGTGCCGCATCCCGGCGCGGCGTGGCCGTCGGGACGGCAGCCAGCCGCCGGCGACCGCGTCCCGTCGGGCGCAGCATCCGCGGCTTGTAGGCGCCAATGGAGACGCCGATATCGTGCGGAGCCGGCTGGCAGGGACGGTCCTGGAGTCAACGCTGCTCCACGACGTCGACCACCACCACGGTGACATTGTCCCGCCCGCCGGCCGCGAGCGCGGCGGAGACGAGGGAGTCCGCCGTCTCCTGGGGGCTCGATCCGCGCGCCAGCTCGCGCTGCATCTGGGCATGGCCGACTTCCTTGGTCAGCCCGTCGGAGCAGAGCAGCAGCCGCATCCCCGCCTGGACCGGGACCATCCAGAAGTCCGGGCTGTCGGCGCCCTCGAAGCCGATCGCCCTGGTGATCATATTGCTGTCGGGATGGGTCTCCGCCGCGCTCGCGGTGATGAGGCCGGCATCGACCAGCTCCTGCACGACCGAGTGATCGACCGTGACCTGGCCCAGCTCGTCGTCCTCGAAGAGGTAGACCCGGGAGTCCCCCACGTTGAACACCGCCCAGAACGGCTGGCCGTCCTGCACCGTCAGCGCGGCACCGGCGACCGTCGTGCCCACGCCGACGCGGTTCTCGTCCACGACCTCGGCGATGTCGGCGGCGGCCCGCACGAGCGCATCCTCGATCTCCTCGACCGCGACGATGCCGCCGGTCGCGGCATCCGCGAGCCGGAGCACGACAGCGGCGCTGGCCTGGTCTCCGGCGGCATGCCCGCCCAGACCGTCGGCCACGGCGAACACGGATGCCACCGCCACCAGGCTGTCCTCGTTGAGGCGGCGGCGGCTCCCGACGTCGGTCGCGGCGCCCCAGGAGAGCACCACGGCATCCGCTGCGCCGTCGATGGCGACGGCGTGCCGCTCCCGCCCGCTGCCGATCTGCGTCACGTACGGGAAGGGGCGGGGCTGGAGACGACCGCCGGCTGGCGGCCGCCGTCGGCCGGGAACGCAGAACGATTCATGCTGCGAATAGTACCCGTCTCGGAGCCGTCACACCGGGATCGGCTCCTCTTCCGTCGCCGGCCCGGCGAATTGGGCGTTGTAGAGCCGGAAGTACGCGCCCTCCGCCTCCAGGAGCTGCGCATGCGTGCCCTGCTCCACGATCTGCCCCGCCTCCATGACCAGGATGAGGTCGGCATCCCGGATCGTCGAGAGCCGGTGGGCGATCACGAAGCTGGTGCGCTCCGAGCGCAGCGCCGACATGGCCTTCTGCACCAGCACCTCGGTGCGGGTGTCGACCGAGCTCGTCGCCTCGTCGAGGATGAGCACGCTGGGCCTGGCCAGGAAGGCCCGCGCGATGGTGATCAGCTGCTTCTCTCCCGCGCTGATGTTCTCGGCCTCGTCCGCCAGCACCGTGTCGTAGCCGTCGGGCAGGGTGCGCACGAAGCGGTCGACGTAGGTGGCGGTCGCCGCGGCGACGATCTCCTCCTCGGTGGCATCCGGCCGGCCGTAGGCGATGTTGTCGCGGATGGTCCCGCCGAACAGCCAGGTGTCCTGCAGCACCATGCCGATGCGGGATCGCAGCTCCGCCCGGTCCATGGTGGCGATGTCGACGCCGTCCAGCGTGATGCGGCCGGAGTCGAGCTCGTAGAAGCGCATCATGAGGTTGACCAGGGTGGTCTTGCCCGCCCCCGTCGGCCCGACGATCGCGACCGTGTGCCCGGGTTCCGCCGCCAGCGACACGTCGTCGATCAGTGGCTTGTCCGGCGAGTAGCGGAACGAGACGTGCTCGAACTCGAGCCGGCCCTTCGCGGTCTCGGGGCGCTGGGCCGGCACCGGGTCCGGTCCCTGCTCCTGGGCATCCAGCAGCTCGAACACCCGCTCGGCCGAGGCCACACCGGACTGCACCAGATTCGCCATGGAGCCCAGCTGGGTGAGCGGCTGCGTGAACTGCCGCGAGTACTGGATGAAGGCCTGCACATCGCCCAGCCGCATGCTGCCGCCGGCGACCATGAGCCCGCCGACCACCGCGATCACCACGTAGACCAGGTTCCCGACGAACATCATGGCCGGCATGATGATGCCGGAGACGAATTGGGCGCCGAAGCTCGCCCGGTAGAGCTCCTCGTTCTTGTCCCCGAAGGCCTTGGCCACCTCGCGCTGCCGGCCGAAGACCTTGACCAGGGCGTGCCCGGTGAAGTTCTCCTCGATCTGCGCGTTCAGCTCGCCGGTGCTCCGCCACTGCGCCACGAAGAGCTTCTGCGAGCGCTTCGCGATCACCATGGTGATGAAGACCGTCAGCGGGATGGTGACCAGGGCGATCACCGTGAGCAGCGGGGAGGTGATGAACATCATCACCAGCACGCCGATCACGGTGAGCAGAGAGGTGAGCATCTGACTCAGCGTCTGCTGCAGGCTCTGCGAGACGTTGTCGATGTCGTTGGTGACCCTGCTGAGCAGCTCGCCGCGCTGCATGCGGTCGAAGTAGCTCAGCGGCAGGCGGTTGATCTTCTCCTCGACGTCCTGGCGCAGCCGGTACATGGTCCGCTGCACCACCTCGTTGAGCACATAGGCCTGCAGCCAGCCGAAGATCGAGGCGAGCACGTAGAGGGCGAGCACCCACAGCAGCACCATGCTCAGCGCATGGAAGTCGATGCCGACGCCGGGGGTCAGATGCATGCTGCTGAGCAGATCGGCCTGGGCGTTGTCGCCCGAGGCGCGCAGGCCGGCGATGATCTGCTCCTTGGTCAGGTTCGCCGGAAGCCTCTGGGAGAACCAGCCCTCGAAGATGATGTTGGTCCCCTCGCCGAGCAGGCGGGGGCCGATCACGGTGAAGCCCACGCTGACCACGGCGAGGATGCCCACCCAGACCAGGCCGATCCACTCCGGGCGGAGCCGGCCCAGGAGCCGCTTGGACGAGGCGACGAAGTGCAGGGACTTCTCGGCGGGCATGCCGGCGCCGAAGGGGCCGCCGCGGCCACCCGGTCCGCGCCTCACCGGCGGCCGGACCGGCGCCGTCGTGGCGGCCGCCTGCCCGGTGGCGTTCTGCTCCGGCACGGCGGGCTGGGGCTGTTGCTGAGCCTGGTTGCGGGCCTGCTGCTCGGCCCGCTCTTCGTCTTTGCGCGCGCTCATGCCGCCGCCTCCTCTGCGGTGAGCTGGGAGGAGACGATCTCCTGGTAGGTCTCGGAGGTCTCCAGCAGCTCCTCATGGGTGCCGATGCCGACGATGCGGCCGTTCTCCAGCACGACGATCTGGGCGGCGTCCACGATCGTGGCGACGCGCTGGGCGACGATGATCATGGTGGCCTCCCTCCTATGCCGTCGGAGCGCCTGTCTCAGCCGGGCGTCGGTGGCGGTGTCCAGGGCGGAGAAGGAGTCGTCGAAGACGTAGACCTCCGGCCGCTTCACCAGGGCGCGCGCGATCGCCAGCCGCTGCCTCTGGCCGCCGGAGACGTTCGTGCCGCCCTGCGAGATCGGGGCATCCAGACCGCCCTCCATCTCCTCGACGAAGCCCTTCGCCTGGGCGATCGTCAGGGCCTCCCAGAGCTCATCCTCGGTGGCATCGGGCTTGCCGTAGCGCAGATTGCTGGCGACCGTGCCCGAGAAGAGGTAGGGCTTCTGCGGCACCAGGCCGATGCGGCTCCAGAGCAGGTCGGGGTCGAGCTCCCGGACGTCGACGCCGTCCACGAGCACCTCCCCGGCCGTCGCGTCGAAGAGCCGCGGCAGCAGATTCGTCAGGGTGGTCTTGCCGGCCCCCGTGCTGCCGATGACGGCCGTGACCTGGCCCGGCAGCGCGGCGAAGGTCAGCTCCTCCAGCACCGGCTCCTCTGCCCCCGGGTAGGAGAACGACACGCCACGGAGCTCGACGGTGCCGTGGGACGTGAGCTCGGTGACCGGCTCGGAGGGCATCCGCACCGAGGACTCGGTCTTCAGCACCTCGCCGATCCGCTCGGCGCTGACCGCGGCGCGCGGCAGCATGATCGCCATGAAGGTCGCCATCATGACCCCCATCAGGATCTGGATGAGATAGGTCATGAAGGCCACCAGGGTGCCGACCTCGATCTCGCCGCCGTCCACCCGCAGGCTGCCGAACCAGAGCACCGCCACGGTGGAGGCGTTCATCACGAGCATGACGATGGGGAACATCAATGCCATGAGCCGGCCGACCCGCAGGGCGGTCTGGGTGAGGTCGCCGTTGGCATCGGCGAAGCGCTTGCGCTCGCGGTCCTCGCGGACGAAGGCCCGGACCACCCGGATGCCGGTCAGCTGCTCCCGCAGCACCCGGTTGACGGTGTCGATGCGCTTCTGCATGAGGCGGAACTGCGGCACCATCCGCACCACGACCATCCCGATCGAGATGAGCAGCACCGGCACGCTCACGACCATGAGCCAGGACAGCCCCACATCCTGCTGCAGCGCCATCACGACGCCGCCGATGGCCAGCATGGGGGCCGAGACGAAGAGCGTGCAGGTCATGAGCACGATCATCTGCACCTGCTGCGCGTCGTTGGTGGTGCGGGTGATCAGCGAGGGGGCGCCGAATTGGGCGACCTCCCTCTCGGAGAACTCGCTCACCTTCGCGAAGAACGCCCCTCGCACATCCCGCCCGAACGACATGGCGGTCTTCGCTCCGAAGTAGACGGCCGTGATGGCGCAGCCCACCTGGAGGAGGGTGATGGCGAGCATCACGGATCCGACGGCGAAGATGTAGCCGATGTCAGCCTTGGCGATGCCGTTGTCGATGATGTCGGCGTTCAGCGTCGGCAGGTAGAGCGAGGCGATCGACTGGGCGAGCTGGAAGACGCCCACCCCGACCAGGAGCGGCCAATAGGGTCTGAGATAGGTGCGGAGAAGCCGTACCAGCATGCGATGTTTTCTCTTCCTAGGAGGATTGCGGATGATTCGCCGCTGACCGGCCGGCGATGCCGTACAGCATCAGCTCGGTCAGCTCTTCGACGGTGAAGCGGCCCCCCTCGTTGAGCTTGGGGAACGCAGCCGAGAAGCCGATCAGCCTCAGGAGGTGCGCCACCCGCTCCGGCGGGAGGGAGAGCCGGGCGGCATCCGGCTCGAGTGCTGTGGCGATCAGCTCGGCGAAGTGCCGCCGCTGCTGCCCGGCGGGCGGGCGGCCCCTCTCGCCGAGTTTCGCCATGATGGTGAAGACCTTGCCGAAATGGCCCTGCATGAGCTCCACCATGGTGCGGACCTTGTCCTCCAGCGGCGACTGAGGATCGATGGCGGCAAGCCCCCGCTGGAACGGCTCCGGGTCCAGGAGCTTCTGGAGCACGGCCTGGATCAGCGTCTCCTTGTCGCCGAAGGCGCGGAAGACCGTCCCCTCGGCGACCCCGGCGGCGTCGGCCAGCTCCTTCGAGGTCACGTCGCGTCCCCGCTCGAGCAGCAGCGGCGTGACCGCCGCGATGATCGTGGCTTGGCGTTCTTCCACCGTCAGCGGCTTGGCCCTCGCGGGGCGTTCGCTCAGGGAGTCGGTCGGAATCACGGGAAAACTATAACTGAGTGAGCACTCACTCACAAGTCGAACATCGGGCCGGACGCCGGCCACGGCGGTGGCCGGCCGGGCCGACGCCTAGGCGGGGCCGAACAGCGCGGAGATCTCCGCGGCATCCTCCCCGCTCGGCCGCCAGGCGGTGCCCGCCTCGGCGTTCTGCACCACCTGCTCGGGCCGCGTGGCCCCCGCGATCACACTGGTCAGGCCCGGCTGCGCCAGCAACCAGCCGAAGGTCGCCTGGAGCATGGTGATGCCCCGCGCATCGCAGAACGCCTGATAGCGCTCGAGCGCATCCCAATCCGCCTGCTCCAGCAGTGCCGGCTTCTGCTCCACAAGCCGGGAGCCGGCGGGCCCGCCGGAGCGGCTGTACTTGCCGGTGAAGAGCCCGTTGTACAGCGGGAAGAAGGGCAGGAAGCCCAGGCCGTAGGCGTTCACCGCGGGCAGCACCTCGGCCTCGGCCCCGCGCACGGCGAGACTGTACTCGTTCTGGGCGGAGACGAACTTGGGATGCCCGTGCAGCTCTGCGACGAGCTCCGCCTCGGCGATCTGCCAGCCACGCAGGTTCGAGTGGCCGATGTAGCGCACCTTCCCTTCCGAGATCAGGTCGTCGAGGGCGGACAGGGTCTCCTCGATCGGCGTGACGCCATCCGGCTGGTGGAGCTGATACAGGTCGATCCACTCGGTCTGCAGACGCCTGAGCGAGGCCTCCACGGCCCGGCGGATGTAGCGCCGGGAGGCGCGGGCGCCCCAATCCGGGCCGTTCGCGCCCTTCATGTCCATGCCGAACTTGGTCGCGAGCACGACCTCGTCACGGCGGCCCCTGAGGGCGTCGCCCAGGAGGGTCTCGCTCAGTCCCGGCTCCCTGCCGTAGATATCCGCGGTGTCGAAGAAGGTGATGCCGGAATCGAGCACGGCATGGACCACGGCATCCGTCCCGGCCTGGTCCTGCGTCGCCGTCTGGGCGCGGCCGAAGTTGTTGCAGCCGATCCCGACCGTCGAGACGAGGAGCCCGGAACGGCCCAGGGGCCGGTATTCGATGTCAGCCATGGCCCCAGCCTATGCCAGTCGCGACGGCCGCCTCAGCGCCCGTCCCGGCCGGAGCGCCCAGCGCGCTCCCTCAGACCGCGGCTTCGGGCGGAGGAGGCACATTCGCCCCGTAGAGCGGCTTCGCCGGCTGGCGCCACGGCTCCCAGCGCGAGGAGTCGAAGCCCACGATGGCGTACCAGACCCAGGAGAGGAGCAGGTAGAGCACGACCCAGCCGCCGCTCTTGCCGAAGGCGAGCCCGATGTTGTAGGCCGCGATGCACAGGAAGACCAGGGTGACGATGCCCCCGACGCCGGGTATCAGCACGAGCAGGGCGAGCCAGCCCTGCTGGCCGCCCAGTTCGAGGAAGACCCAGCTGTTGTAGAACGGCACCCAGGCCTTCCACTGATCGATGCCGGCCTTCTTGAAGACCCGCCCGAGCAGCCACGAGGTGACGGCGTACCAGACGGCCGCCATCAGCAGGGAGAGCATGACGATGAAGACCACCGCGAGCACGGCGAGCCCGCCGAAGCCGTCGTTGTAGAGATCGTTCACATCCGGGTAATCCACGAGGCCTCTCCTTGATCCTCTGACATCCTAGTGCCGAGCTGCCCCGCGACGACGAGCTCGACGACGCCCTCCCCCGCTGCATCGAGCTCGATCCCCCGATCCGCCGCCCAATCGAGCAGGGAGGCCAGGCTCGCGTGATCGCGCCCGGACCGGATGAGCGCGCGGGCGAGCTCGCCCTTGCCCCTCTTGTTGAAGTGGTTCAGGGCCCTCTTCCGGCCGTCCGGACCCCGGGAGACGACCCGGACGGTCGCCGCACCGTCGCGGCGCGGCACCGGCCCCAGGGCTGCGTACGCCTCCGACCTCAGATCCAGGATGAGGCCCGCGCGGCCATCGAGAGCCGAAGTGATGGGCTCCCGCCACAGCTGTCGCAGCCGCAGCCCCAGCAGCCGGGAGTCGTGCGAGAGCCGATAGGCCGGGATCGCATCGGATGCCCCCAGCAGCCCGAAGAGCGCGGAGTGGATCGCGACATGCTCCGCTGCGAAGGAGCGCTCGTCGGCCGTGAGCGTGCGCGCGTCCAGGGCGTCGTAGAGCACGCCGGAGTAGCGATCGAGGGCCGGCAGCGCCGGCGAGGAGCGCAGAGCGCGATTGCGCTCGATCTCGAAGCGCTGGGCCGGCCCCAGCCCGAGCGCCGCGGCGGAGGCGGACACGCTCCGGGACAGCCGCCCGAGAGCGGCGATCGCCGTACGACGCTGCGGCTTCAGCGAGGGGAAGCCGAGGGCGTCGAGGTCGAGCCTTCCGCTGCCGCCGTCACGCTTCGACTCGGACGGCGGCAGGAGGAGGAGCATTCTCTGGCGATGCCCCCGTCAGCCGGCGAGCTCGGCGTTGCGGGCGACGATCATCACGGTGTCGTGCTCGACCGAGAGGAAGCCGTCGGCGGCGTCGATGGTGACCGTCTGCGTCTCCCCGGGGAGGATCGCCCGCACCTGGCCGTCGCCGAGGATCGCCAGCACCGGCTCGTGACCCGGCAGGATGCCGATCTCGCCATCCGTGGTCCTGGCCACCACCATCGTCGCCGCCCCGGCCCAGACCTGGCCGTCGGCGGAGACCACGCTCACAGAGAGCTCGGCCATCGTCAGCCGTTCTCCTTCTGCAGCTCGGCCCACTTGCGGTCGACGTCCTCCAGGTCGCCGACGTTGAAGAAGGCCTGCTCGGGAACGCTGTCGTACTCGCCGTCGGCGATCTTCGAGAAGGACTCGATGGTGTTCTTCAGCGGAACGGTGGATCCCTCGACGCCGGTGAACTTCTTGGCCATGTAGGTGTTCTGCGAGAGGAACTGCTGGATGCGCCGTGCTCGGGCCACGGTGACCTTGTCCTCTTCGGAGAGCTCGTCCACGCCGAGGATGGCGATGATCTCCTGCAGCTCCTTGTTCTTCTGCAGGATCGCCTTCACCCGGATCGCCGTGTTGTAGTGGTCCTCGCCCAGATAGCGCGGGTCGAGGATGCGGCTGGTGGAGGTCAGCGGGTCGACCGCCGGATACAGTCCCCGCGAGGCGATCTCGCGGCTCAGTTCCGTGGTGGCGTCCAGGTGCGCGAAGGTCGTGGCCGGGGCCGGGTCGGTGTAGTCGTCGGCCGGCACGTAGATGGCCTGCAGCGAGGTGATCGAGTGGCCGCGCGTCGAGGTGATGCGCTCCTGCAGGATGCCCATCTCATCCGCCAGGTTCGGCTGGTAGCCCACCGCGGAGGGCATGCGGCCCAGCAGGGTGGACACTTCGGAGCCGGCCTGGGTGAACCGGAAGATGTTGTCGATGAACAGCAGCACGTCCTGCTTCTGCACGTCGCGGAAGTACTCGGCCATCGTCAGCGCCGAGAGGGCGACGCGAAGACGCGTCCCCGGCGGCTCGTCCATCTGGCCGAAGACCAGGGCGGTCTTGTCGAAGACGCCGGCCTCCTCCATCTCGTGGATCAGATCGTTGCCCTCACGGGTCCGCTCGCCGACGCCGGCGAACACCGACACGCCGCCGTGGTTCTGGGCGACGCGCTGGATCATCTCCTGGATGAGCACCGTCTTGCCGACGCCGGCGCCCCCGAAGAGGCCGATCTTGCCGCCCTGCACATAGGGCGTGAGCAGGTCGATCACCTTGATGCCCGTCTCGAAGAGCTGGGTCTTCGACTCGAGCTGGTCGAACGCCGGCGGGTTGCGGTGGATCGGCCAGCGCTCGGCGATCTCGATCTTCTCCCCCGGCTCCGCGTTCAGCACGTCGCCGATGACGTTGAAGACCCGGCCCTTGGTGACGTCGCCCACAGGGACGGTGATGGATGCGCCGGTGTCGACCACCTCCTGCCCGCGCACCAGCCCGTCGGTGGGGTTGAGGGCGATGGCGCGAACCAGGTCGTCGCCGAGGTGCTGCGCGACCTCGAGGGTGATCTCGTGTGCGCTCTCGCCGACGGCGATCGTCGTCTTCAGGGCGTTGTAGATGCCGGGGATCTTGTCGTGCGGGAACTCGATGTCGACGACCGGGCCGTTGACCCGGGCGATGCGGCCGGTGCCCGCCGGCTCGGTCGTGGCGGCTGGGCTCTTCGCCGCGGTGGCTGTAGTGGTCATTGCTTCCTGTTCTCCTGTGGTCAAGCTGTCAGCGCTGCGGGGTGAGGGCGTCGGCGCCGCCGACGATCTCGGAAATCTGCTGGGTGATCTCGGACTGCCGGGCGTTGTTGGCGAGCCGGGTGTAGCTGAGGATCAGCTTGTCGGCGTTGTCGCTGGCGGACTTCATCGCCTTCTGGGTCGCCGCGTGCTTGGACGCCGCCGATTGCAGCATGGCGTTGTAGATGCGGCTCTCGATGTACACGGGGAGCAGGGCGTCCAGCACCCGGTCGACCTCGGGCTCGAACTCGTAGAGCGGGAAGACATCCGTCTTCGCGTCCGGCTCCTCGACCCCCTCGACGACCTCCAGCGGCAGCAGCCGCAGCACCTCCGGGGCCTGGGTCAGCATGCTGACGAAGCGGGTCGAGACCAGGTGGATCTCGTCGACGCCGCCCTCGGCGGAACCCGTGAGGAAGGCGGAGACGAGCTCCTGGCCGATCTCCCGGGCCGTCTCGACGACCGGGTTGTCGGTGCCCCCGGTCCAGCTGCGCACGAAGGCCCGGCGACGGAAGGCGAAGTAGCCCACCGCCTTGCGCCCGACCAGGTAGTAGACGACCTCCTTGCCCTGACCGTGCAGCAGCGCGGCCAGCTCCTCGGCCTCACGCAGCACATTCGAGTTGAACGCGCCGGCCAGGCCGCGGTCGGAGGCGAAGACGACGATCGCCGCGCGGTCGACCCGCTCCGGCTCCCGGGTGAGCACATGGTCGACGTTCGAGAAGGTCGCGACGGCGGAGACGGCGCGCGTCACGGCGCGCGAGTAGGGGGCCGAGGCCTCCACCCGCATCCGCGCCTTCTGGATGCGCGACGCCGCGATCAGCTCCATGGCCCGAGTGATCTTCTTGGTCGTCTGGGCAGAGCGGATCTTCTGCCGGTAGACCCGAAGTTGCGCTCCCATGTCTTCCTATCTCTCTCGTCTCGTGCCGGATCAGCGCCTGCCGCGGACGATCTTCTCCTGGTTCACGTCCTCCTCGGGCATCTCCTCGAAGACCTCCTTGCCCGCCGCGACGAGCGACTTGCCGTCCCCGGTCTGGAACTCCAGCTTGAACTCGTCGACCGCCTTCTCGAGCTCCTCGACGGTCTCGTCGCTGAGCACATTGGTCTCGCGCAGGGTGTCGAGGATCTTCGTGTTGCGGCGCAGGTGGTCGAGCAGCTCGCGCTCGAAGCGCAGGATGTCCTCGACCGGAACCTCGTCGAGCTTGCCGTTGGTGCCGGCCCAGATCGAGACGACCTGGTCCTCCACCGGGAACGGCGAGTACTGCGGCTGCTTGAGCAGCTCGGTGAGGCGGGCGCCCCGCGCCAGCTGGCGACGGCTGGTGGCGTCGAGGTCGGAGGCGAACATCGCGAAGGCCTCGAGCGAGCGGTACTGCGCCAGCTCCAGCTTCAGCGTTCCCGACACCTTCTTGATCGACTTCACCTGGGCGTCGCCGCCGACCCGGGAGACCGAGACGCCGACGTCGACCGCCGGACGCTGGTTCGCGTTGAAGAGGTCGGACTGCAGGAAGATCTGGCCATCGGTGATGGAGATCACATTGGTGGGGATGTAGGCGGAGATGTCGTTCGCCTTGGTCTCGATGATCGGCAGGCCCGTCATCGATCCCGCGCCCAGCTCGTCGGAGAGCTTGGCGCAGCGCTCCAGCAGGCGGGAGTGCAGGTAGAAGACGTCACCCGGGTAGGCCTCGCGCCCCGGCGGGCGGCGCAGCAGCAGCGAGACGGCGCGATAGGCCTCGGCCTGCTTCGAGAGGTCGTCGAAGACGATGAGCACATGCTTGCCGTCGTACATCCAGTGCTGACCGATGGCCGATCCGGTGTAGGGGGCGAGATACTTGAAGCCGGCCGGATCGGAGGCGGGCGAGGCGACGATGGTGGTGTACTCCATCGCGCCGGCATCCTCCAGCGCGCCCTTCACGCCGGCGATGGTCGAGCCCTTCTGGCCGATCGCCACGTAGATGCAGCGCACCTGCTTGGTCGGATCCCCGGAGTCCCAATTCGCCTTCTGATTGATGATGGTGTCGATGGCGATGGCGGTCTTGCCGGTCTGACGGTCGCCGATGATGAGCTGGCGCTGCCCCCGGCCGATCGGGATCATGGCGTCGATGGCCTTGATGCCCGTCTGCATGGGCTCGTGGACGCTCTTGCGCTGCATGACGCCGGGCGCCTGGAGCTCGAGGGCGCGTCGCAGCTCGGTCTGGATCGCGCCGAGGCCGTCGATCGGCTCGCCCAGCGGATCCACGACGCGACCGAGATAGGCGTCCCCGACCGGGACCGAGAGCACCTCACCCGTGCGGGTGACCTCCATGCCCTCGACGATGTCGTCGTACTCGCCCAGGACGACGATGCCGACCTCGTCCTCGTCCAGGCTCAGGGCCAGCCCCTGGGTGCCGTCGGCGAAGCGCACGAGCTCGTTGGCCATCACGCCGGGCAATCCCTCGACATGCGCGATGCCATCGGCGGCGTCGATCACATAGCCGACCTCGGTCTTGGCCGCCTTGGCCGGATCGTAGGACTTGACGAAGCCCTTGAGCGCCTCGCGGATCTCGTCCGGGCTGATCGTTACGTCTGCCATTTCTTCCCTATCCTTGTCGGGGCCCAGCGCCCCGGTGTTCGCTTTATGGCGCCGATCGGAGGCGCCCCGTTCATCCAGCGAGCCTGAGCCTGAGCTCGCTCAGCCTGCTGGCAATGCTTCCGTCGATGACGTCGTCCCCCACGCGGATCCGCACGCCCCCGACCAGTTCGGGATCGACGACCTGATTGATCCGCAGCTCGCGCCCGAAGGCCCGGGAGAGCCCGGCGCGGAGCCGCTCGAGCTGCTCCGCGGCCAGGGGGCGGGCGGCGGTGACCGTGGCCAGGGACTTGCCGGCCTGATCGGCGACGATGTCGGCCGCCTGGCGGATGAGCCGGCGGATGCGGCGCGAAGGCTGCTGCACGAGGTACTTCGCGATCGCGAGCGTCTGCGCCGAGACCTTGCCGGCGAGCAGCGACTCGACCAGCTCGGCCTTCGCCTCCGGTCCGATGCGGCTGTTGCCGAAGGCGAGCTCCAGCTCGTCGCTGGAGTCGACCGCCGACCCGAACGCGAAGAGCTCCCGTTCGACGTCGACGTCGGCGGGGGCGGAGTCGGCGGCGGCGCGCAGCCCCAGCTCCTCGATGCCGGCCAGCAGATCGTCCTGGGTCGACCAGCGCTGCTGGGCGGCCACCGTGATCAGCTCGACCGCCGGGCGGCTCAGCGCGGTGGAGAAGACGGCCTCGACGGCCGACGCCCGGTCCTTCTCGCCCGCGGTGGCGAGCACCCCGCGGAGCTGGGCGGAGCCGGCGATGACCCGGGCCGCCTGGAACAGCTCCTCGGCCAGGGCGAGGTCAGGCCTCTTCGAGGCGGCGAGTGCCGCGACCGAAGCGGCCTGAGCTTGCCTGGTTGCTGAACCCATGATCTACTTGCTCGCCTTTTCGGTCGCGGCCTGGGACTCCTCGAGCTCGGCGAGGAAGCGGTCGACGACCGCCTGGGCGCTCTTCTCCCCGGCGAGATGCTCGCCGACGATGCTCGATGCCAGGTCGATCGCCAGCGCTCCGACCTCGGAGCGCAGCGAGACGAGAGCGCTCTGCCGCTCCGCCTCGATCTGCACCGCGGCCTGCGCGGAGATGCGGGCCGCCTCGGCGTGGGCCTGCTCGCGGAGCTCCTGGAGGATCTTGGTGCCCTCCTCCCGGGCCTGCTCGCGGATCCTGGCCGCTTCGGCGCGAGCCTCGGCGAGCTGCTCGGTGTACTTCTCCAGAGCGGCCGTGGCCTCGGCCTGGGCGTGCTCGGCCTTCTCGATCCCGCCCTCGATGAGCGCAGCCCGCTCGTCGAGCATGGTGTTGAGCCGGGGCAGCACGAACTTCCAGAAGAAGAGCAGGATGACCACGAAGCAGACCGCCGACCAGATCAGGTCTGCAGGCTCGGGGAGGAGCGGGTTGGGCGCCGGCTCCTCGGCGGCGGCGATCATTGCGTCAAGCATGGGGTCTCCCAGTCGGACTCGGTGGTGAGGGGAGTCAGCTCATGAAGAAGTAGGTCGCGATGCCGATGAAGGCGAGCGCCTCGGTGAACGCGATACCGATGTACATCAGGACCGTCAGGCGGCCCTGCAGCTCGGGCTGACGAGCGACGGCCTCGACGGTCTTGCCGACGACGATGCCGATGCCGATGCCCGGCCCGATCGCCGCCAGGCCGTACCCGACGGTGGCGATGTTGCCGGAGAGTTCAGCGATGTCCACGTGTTGTGTTTCCTTCCGTGATGGCGGACCCGGCGAGCGCCGGGACCGTTGGGCCTATGTGGTTGTGGATCTGCGTGGTCGTGGGTCAGTGTTCTTCGATCAGGGCGAGCTGGATGTAGACGGCGGTGAGGATTGCGAAGATGAACGCCTGCAGCACGGCGATCAGCATCTCGAAGAGCGTGAAGACGAAGCCGAAGGCCAGCGTGCCCGCCCCGAAGAGCGAGTAGAGCCCGCCGGCGGAGAAGAAGAAGAACTGCGTGCCGGCGAAGAAGAGCACGAGCAGCAGGTGCCCGACCATCATGTTCATCATGAGTCGCAGGGTCAGCGTGACCGGCCGGATGACGAAGGTCGAGATGAACTCGATCGGCGTGACCAGCAGGTACAGGGCCGGCGGCACCCCCGGCGGGAAGAGGGACACCCGGAAGAAGTTGCCCGGGCTCTTCTTGATGCCGGCGTAGATGAAGGTGCCGTAGGCGATCACCGCCAGCAGCAGCGGCACCCCGATCACCGAGGTGCCGGCGATGTTCAGCCCCGGGATGACGCTGGTGAGGTTCATGAAGAGCACCATGAAGAAGATCGCGGTGATCAGCGGCATGAACCGCTTGCCGTCCTTCTGTCCGAGCACGCTCACCGCGATGCTGTTCCTGGTGAACTCCAGGCCCATCTCGATGAGGCTCTGGCCCCGGCCCGGGACGATCCGCAGCTTGCGGGTGCCGAGCCAGAAGACCAGGAGGAGCACGGCGACCGCGAAGAAGCGCACCAGCATGATGCGGTTGATCTCGAAGGGCGTCCCGGCGAAGAGGATGACGTCGGGGAAGAACTCGAAGATCGTCGGCGCGTGGAAGCCACTGTCCCCGGCACCGCCTTCACTGGCGAGCGGGAGGAGGTCGAGAGCCTTAGCTAGCAGGGCTGTCTCCTGTTTCGGGGCGCAATTTCGCGGCCATGAACGGTCGATGGGTATGCAACTTGAGCCCCGACATGCACGAGCACACGGAACAAGCGGCGAGGGATTCCTCTAGAACTCTATCAAGAGAATCCGGGGCGCCAAATCACTGATCCGCCTCATCCTTCCCCGGCTCGGGGAGCGTGACATCGCTGGCGTAGGGCAGCCGGGATCGTGCGATCACGATCAGATCGACGGCCAGGGTGCCCAGCACGGCGGCCACCAGACAGGCGAAGAGAACCACCGGCTGGATCCAGGGCTGGTCCCTCAACAGCATCGCCAGGATCAGGAAGAGCACGAACTTGACCAGCCAGGCGCCCATGACGATGCCGAAGAAGCCCCCGACGCCGCGGTCGAACGCCAGGAGGATGCTCACGCTGGTGAGGCCGAGGAAGACCAGCGCCATGGCGGTGCCGACCAGGGCGCTCAGCAGCCCCTCGGCGCCCGCGACCAGCCAGCCGGCGATCCCGCCCGCGACGGCGATCAGGGCGGCCAGGACGGCGCCGTAGACGAGCGTCCTCTTCAGGATGGGGATGGCGCTCATGGGGTTCCCTTCTTGGGCTCCGGGGTCTTGGGTCCGGATGTCTTGGGCCCGGCGGTCTCTGGCCGGGCGGTTCCGGGCCGGGCGGCGGCGAGGCGCCTCCTGGTCAGCGGGATCAGCGTGAACCAGGTGCAGAAGAGCAGGCCCACGGCGATGAAGGCCAGCACCCACCCCATGGGGATGAACATGAAGAGCAGGCAGCCCAGCGAGACGACCGCCGTCCACGAGTAGAAGACGAGCACGGCGCGGAAATGCGAGTGCCCGATGTCGAGCAGGTGGTGATGCAGATGCTTGCGGTCCGCGGCCCACGGCGAGATCCCGGCGCGCAGCCGCCGTCCCACGGCGAGCGCGAAGTCGAGCAGCGGCACCAGCAGGATCGCGAGGGGCAGCACGATCGGGATGAACGCCGGGAACAGCTGGCTGGGCGAGAGGGATCCGGGCTGGATGCTGCCGGTCACCGAGATGGCGGAGGCCGCCATCAGCAGCCCGAGGAGCATCGAGCCGGCATCCCCCATGAAGAGCTTCGCCGGATGCCAGTTGAGCGGAAGGAAGCCGATGCAGGCGCCGATGAGCACGGCGGTGATGAGCGAGGCGAGGTTGAAGTACTCGGTCTGGCCGCCGACCTTGGCCAGGATGTAGCTGTACACGAAGAAGGTGAAGTTCGCGATGATCGCGACGCCGACCACCAGCCCGTCGAGCCCGTCGATCCAGTTGACGGCGTTCATCACCAGCACGACGGCCAGCAGGCTGAAGATCAGGGACATATAGGGCGAGCCCACGGTCAGCCCCCCGAAGGGCGAGGGCAGCGAGGTGAGCTGAACGCCCTTCCAGGCGAGCAGGCCGGCGGCGATGATCTGCCCGGCCAGCTTGGTCATCCAGTCGAGCTCCCAGATGTCGTCCGCCACCCCGATGAAGACGATGATGACGGCCGCACCGAGGATCGCCAGCACCGGGCCGGGATCGGCGAACACCAGGTTGAAGTAGCTGACCCGGGAGGCGAAGAGGAAGGCCACGAGCATGCCGATGAACATGGCGATGCCGCCGAGGCGCGGCGTCGGCCGGGTGTGCACGTCCCTGGCACGGATCTTCGGGTACAGCCGGTACCTCATGCCCAGCTTCCAGATGAGGGCGGAGAGCCCGAAGGTGACGACCGCCGAGATGAGGCCGGCGAGCAGGTAGAAGATCACGTCGGCGGCTCTTCCGGCAGAGCTTGCGCTTCCTGCGCCTGAGCTCCCGGCGCTGCTACCCGGAAGATCTCGTCGGCGGGGATCACCCCGTGCCGGACGATCCTCAGCTCGCCCTCCGGCAGGAGCAGGCCGGTGGCGTCGACGATGGTCGAGGCGTTGCCGTGGCCGTCGCCGGGGGCGCCCACCGCTCCCCCGTCGAGATAGACGGCCACGCTCTCGCCGAGCATCTCGTGGGCCTCCTGCGCCGTCCGGGCCGCGGCCAGGCCGGTCAGATTGGCGGAGGAGACGGCGAGCGGGCCCGTGTCGGCGAGCAGCTCCAGGGCGAGCGGATGATCGGGCATGCGCAGGGCGACCGTCCCGCCCGTGTCGCCCAGATCCCAATCCAGCGAGGGCTGGGAGCGGAGGATGACGGTGAGGCCGCCGGGCCAGAACTCCGCAACCAGCCGGCGCACCGCATCCGGGATGTCGGCGGCCAGGGCATCCATGACATCCGGGCGCGCCACCAGCACGGGCGGCGGGGATTGGCGCGTGCGGCCCTTCGCATCGAGCAGGCGCTGCACGGCCCGGGCGTCGAAGGCGTCGGCGGCGACCCCGTAGACGGTGTCCGTCGGCATGACGACGAGCTCGCCGCGGCCGATGGCCCCCCTCGCCAGCCGCATGCCGCTCAGCAGCCCGGACTGATCCGAGCAGTCGTAGATGGTCGCCATGTCCCTACACATCGTAGTCGGCGCGCCGCTGCTGGGAACGAAGACCGCTTCTGGCCTTGCGCCGGGTGGCCGTCCCGGCTGCCCGGTCACCGCTGGAGCTATAGGTGGGCTACCCCGCCCTCCGTCCGAAGAGCATCCGCGCCCAGAGGAAGGCCCCGGCCAGGATGACCAGGCACCAGCCGATCGCCCACCAGGCGCTGTCGCCCATCGTGGTACCGCTCAGCAGTGCACGCAGCGTCTCGATGATGGGAGTGATCGGCTGATTATCGGCGATCCAGCGCAGGAACACGGGCATGGTGTCCGTCGGGACGAAGGCGCTGGACAGGTAGGGCAGGAACAGCAGGGCGAAACCGAAGCCGTTCGCCGCCTCGACGCTCCGCGCCGCGAGCCCGAGCGCAGCGTATAGCCAGGTGATGGCGAGGATGAACAAGGCGATCATGCCGATCGCCCCGAGCCACTCCAGCGGGGTCGCGCTCGTGCGGAAGCCGACCGCGAGGGCGACCCCGACGACTACTGCCGTCGCCACCAGATTGCGTGCGAGACTGGCCACCACGTGGCCGGTCAGCACCGCGGAGCTGCGGATGGGCATGGTGCGGAAGCGGTCGATGATCCCGGTCGTCATATCGGTCGCGACATCGACCGCCGTGCCCGCAGAGCCGAATCCGGCGCAGAGCAGGATGATGCCCGGCACGACGTAGTCGACATAGCCGCCGCCGGGCTGGATCGCACCACCGAACACATAGGTGAACAGGAGCATGAGGATGACGGGCAGCGCGATCGCCATGATGAGCGCATCGACATCGCGGATGGTGTGGCGGATGCTCCGGGCGATGAACACGGACTCGTTCGATGCCCGGGACGACGGGGCTGTGACGATGGCGGACATCAGGCGGGAACCCCCATCCCGGTGCTCTCTTCGGTGGACGGGGATGCGGTCGTGCTCCGTGCGCCGGTGAGGGCGAGGAAGGCCTCGTCCATGGTGGGCTTGCGGATGCCGACCCGGCCGCCGATGCTGCCCAGCCGGTCGAGCTCGTCGACGGCTCGGCGCAGCCCATGGACGCTGCCGTCCGTCGGCAGCTGGCGCACGACGCGGTCGTCGGCGTCGCGCAGTTCGACGACCTCGCCGCCGACCCGCGCCTTCAGCTCCGCGGCCGAGCCCTCGGCGACGATACGGCCGCCGTCGATGACCGCGATACGGCCGGCGAGCTGGTCCGCCTCCTCCAGGTACTGGGTGGTCAGGAAGACCGTGATCCCCTGCTCGGCCAGTCCCGTGATGATGTCCCACAGCTCCTGCCGGCTGCGGGTGTCGAGGCCGGTCGTCGGCTCGTCGAGGAAGATGACGGGCGGGGTGGTCACCAGGCTCAGCGCCAGGTCCAGGCGGCGGCGCATGCCTCCCGAGTACTTGCCGACCCGGCGCCTAGCGGCATCCTCCAGGCCGAAGCGGCCTAGGAGCTCCGCCGCGCGCTTCCTCGATCCCGCGGAGGAGAAGCCCGAGAGCCGTGCCATCATCCGGAGGTTCTCGGCGCCCGTGAGCACCTCGTCGACTGCGGCGCTCTGGCCCGTCAGGCTGATGGAGCGCTTGACGCCCCGCGGGTCGGCCAGCACATCGTGCCCGGCGACCGTGGCGGTACCGGCATCGGGTCTCGTCAGCGTGGTCAGGATGCGGATGAGGGTCGTCTTGCCCGCACCATTGGGTCCGAGAAGCGCGAAGACCGTTCCCGCCGCCACCTCGAGGTCGACGCCGTCGAGCACGGTGACCTTGCCGAACGACTTGCGGATGCCCGCGAGCCGGATTGCCGGTGCTGCCATGGTCGGCTATCCTTTCTGTGTATCACGCATAGTTGGTGTATGCCTTACACATTGTGTATGCCATAAACATCAATGTCAAGCTCCGGAAGGACTCCCGTGGCCGAGCCAGCAGATCCGCAGCTCCCTCGCGGGATCGCACTCAGCTGGGGCATAGCCGAACGGCCGCAGCGCGCACCGAAACGCGAGCTGAGCCTCGAGGGGATCGTGGAGACGGCGATCGAGATCGCCGATGCCGAAGGGCTCCCCGCCGTCTCGATGAGCCGGGTCGCCACCACACTCGGCTTCACGACCATGTCGCTCTACCGCTACATCACCAGCAAGGACGAGCTGGTGCTGCTCATGCAGAACGCCGCGGCCGAGATCCCCATCCCCCCGCTCGACGAGGCGCAGGGCTGGCGGGACGGGCTGCGCGAATGGGCGGCGCGGATCGGGGACAGCTACCGTGCCCACCCCTGGCTGCTCGACATCCCGATCAACGGGCTGCCCATGATGCCGAGCGATCTGGCCATGGTGGACTGGGCGATGCGCATCATGCGCGACCTCCCCCTCAGCCAGACGGAGAAGATGTCGACGCTGCTGCTGGTGAGCGGCTACGCCCGCTCGATCGGGCAGCTGCTGCGCGACCTGACCCGGGCCGGGCAGGGCTTCGACGACGAGGGATCGGAGTACGGCTCCGTGCTCAGGGAGCTGGTCTCCGAGGAGAGGTTCCCCTACCTCTATCCGGTGGTGCAGTCGGGCGTCTATGCCGGCGAGGTGCAGGGCGAGGACGACCCCGCCTTCGGGCTCGAGCGGATCCTCGACGGGATCGAGCACTACATCGCCGAGGCGGGTGCGGGGCACCGGTCGCCGTCCCTCGGCTCCCCGCCGGAGCCCTATCCGGCCGACAAGGCGGTGCGCGAGGCCGTGAAGCTGCGCCGGGAGGCCGAGAAGAGGCTGCGGGAGGCCCTCAAGCGCGAGGCGGAGCTCGTCAAGAACGCCCGGGAGCGCGAACGCAACCGGACGGAGGCCGCCGCCCGACGCGACACCCGAGCCAGGTGACCGGGCAAAACTCAGGAAGGGTTACTCGGATCGGTCAAGAATCCGCCTGAAAAGACCCCTCGCCGGGGGTCTTCCTGAGTTTTGCCTAATCGGAGGGGACGCGGGCGGCGCGGAGCGCGGTGGTCGTGCGGTCCCTGCCGAGGAGATCGCGATGCGTGGCGGCGGCGCGCCAGCCGTCGGCGGCCAGCAGCGCACGCACGGCGGCCCCCTGCAGCTCGCCGTGCTCGAGCACGAGCACGCCCCCGGGCCGCAGCAGCCGCCGGCCGGTGACCGACACCTGGCGGATCGCATCCAGCCCGTCCATGCCCCCGTAGAGGGCCGCCGCCGGGTCGAAGAGCCGCACCTCGGGATCCCGCGGGATCGCTCGCTCCGGGATATAGGGCGGATTGGAGACCACCACGTCCACCTCCCCGTCGAGCCGATGCAGCGCATCGGCGAGATTGCCGAAGACCATCGTCGCATTCGCGGCGGCGCGTTCCCGCTGGTTGCGGCGTGCCCAGATGAACGCCTCAGGGGAGTTCTCGACGCCGAACACCTGCGCGTGCGGCACCTCGGCGGCCAGAGCCAGGGCGATGGCGCCGCTGCCCGTTCCCAGGTCCACCGCCACGGGCTCGGCGGAGGCGACCCCGCGGAGGGCATCGACCGCGAAGCCCGCCACCTGCTCGGTCTCCGGCCGGGGAACGAAGACGCCGGGGCCGACCGCGAGCTCGAGCGAGCGGAAGGGCGCCCGCCCGGTGATGTGCTGCAGAGGCTCACGGCGGGCGCGACGGGCGACCGCCCGGCGGAGGGCCGCCGCTGCCGCCGCCCCCACCTCGGTGCCCATGACGGCCCTGGCCCGGACCTCCCCCCGGCCCCATCCGAGGATGTGGCCGAGCAGCAGCTCCGCATCCACGGCGGCCCCCGGCACCCCCGCAGCCGCGAGGGCGGCGGCGGCCTGATCGCGCAGCTCGACGACGGTGAGGGACATCGCTCAGGGGCGCACGACGGGCTTGCCGTCCTGCCACTCCAACGGCAGCACGTTCATGCCGCGCCCATCCCCGGCGATCAGCCAGGAGTGGAAGACCAGGTCGTAACCGCCGTCCTTGTCCACGATGACGTCCTGACCGCCGGGACCGAGGTATCGCAGGGTGTCGGGATCCGTCGCGAACCAGGGACCCGGCACCTTGGTGTACGGCCCGGCGAGCGCCGGAGCGGTCGCGTAGCCGATCGCGTACTTGCTCCCCGCATAGTCGTTGGCCGAATAGAAGAGCACGTACTCGTCGTCGTGCCGGATGAGCGTCGGGGCCTCGATCACCCTGCCCTCCCAATCCTCGCTGAGGGAGACGAGCCGGATCGCCGGACCGGTGACCGTCAGCCCGTCGGCGGAGACCGGCGTGGCCTGCAGCCAGATCTGCTTGCCGCAGCAATTGCCGTCGTTCTTCCAGACCAGATAGCGCGCACCGTCGCTGTCGACGAAGGAGTCCGGGTCGATGGCCCCTCCCTCGTCCCTGGGGCAGATCAGCGGCTTGTCCTCGCCGACGAAGGGACCCGACGGGTCGTCCGCGGTGGCGACACCGATGCATTGATAGCGATCGCCGGCCAGCTTCGCGGCGAAGTACATGACGAAATGACCCGGGGACGCCTCCGAGACGTCCGGGGCCCAGGTGTTCCCGGCCTCCGCCCAGGCGGGCAGCTCCGGGAGGGCGTCCTCACCCGAGACCTTCCAGGTCTTCAGATCCGTCGAGGTCGCGGTCTGCACGTTGATGTCGCCGCTGTTGGTCGCATAGGCGTGGTAGGTGCCGCCGACCAGGAGCACATCGGGGTCGGGGAAGTCCTGGCCGATGGCGAAGGCGTCCACGACGGCCGAGGGGGAGGTGCCGGCAGGCGGGTTCGAGGAGCCGGCGGTGCAGCCGGAGAGGCCGGCGACCACCGCGACAGCGGCCGACACCGCGGCTATTCGCGAACTGCGCATGGGGCTGCCCTCCGGTCTTCTTCTGGCGACGTCTTCTTCTGGCGACAGGACTCGTCCCGGTCAGGGGTTGTCGCCGATGGCCTCGAGACGGGACTCCTCGTCCGCCGCGATGCAGGACTCGATCACCGCGTCGAGCGCGCCGTTCATGACCGCGTCCAGATTGTACGCCTTGTAGCCGGTCCGGTGATCGGCGATCCGGTTCTCCGGGAAGTTGTAGGTGCGGATGCGCTCGCTGCGGTCCATGGTGCGGATCTGGCTCTTGCGGGCGGCGGATGCCTCCGCATCCGCCTCCTCCTGACGCCGCGCCAGGAGACGCGCGCGCAGCACCCGCATGCCGGCTTCGCGGTTCTGCAGCTGGCTCTTCTCGTTCTGCATTGACACGACGATACCGGTGGGGAGATGGGTGATCCGCACCGCGGAGTCGGTGGTGTTCACCGATTGGCCGCCCGGACCGCTGGAGCGGTAGACATCGATCTTGAGGTCGTTGGGATTGATCTCGACCTCCTCCGGCTCGTCCACCTCGGGGAACACCAGCACGCCGGCCGCGGAGGTGTGGATGCGGCCCTGCGACTCGGTGACCGGCACGCGCTGCACCCGGTGGACGCCGCCCTCGTACTTCAGATGCGCCCAGACCCCCTGGGAGGGATCGCTGGCATGGCCCTTGATCGCCACCTGCACGTCCTTGATGCCGCCCAGGTCGCTGAGCGTCTGCTCCAGGACCTCGGCCTTCCACTTCTTGGACTCGGCGTAGTGCAGATACATGCGCAGCAGATCGGCGGCGAAGAGCGCCGACTCGGCCCCGCCCTCCCCCATCTTGATCTCCATGATCACGTCGCGGCCGTCGTTCGGGTCGCGCGGGATCAGCAGGCGGCGCACGCGCTCCTGAGCGGCGGCCTGCTCGGCCTCGATGCCGGGGATCTCGGCGGCGAAGGACTCGTCCTCGGTCGCCATCTCCCGCGCGGCGGCGAGATCGTCGGAGAGCTGCTGCCAATGCCGGTAGGCGGCGACGATCCGGCTGAGCTCCGCATAGCGGCGGTTGACCTTCTTGGAGCGGACGGGGTCGGAGTGGAGCGCCGGGTCGGCGAGTTGCTCCTGCAGGTCTTCGTGCTCGGCCAGTAACGATTCCACTGACTCGAACACGGCCTAGTCCTCTTTCGTCCCGGAAGGGGTCGGCATGGACTTCTGCACCTGCATGAGGAACTCGACGTTGCTGGAGGTGTCCTTCAGCCGGGTGAGGATCACCTCGAGCGCCTGCTGCTGCTCGAGACCCGCCAGAGCGCGCCGCAGCTTCCAGGTGATCTTGGTCTCGTCGGGGCTCATGAGCATCTCCTCGCGGCGGGTGCCCGAGGCATTGACGTCGACGGCCGGGAAGATGCGCTTGTCGGCGAGCTGCCGGGAGAGCCGCAACTCCATATTGCCGGTGCCCTTGAACTCCTCGAAGATGACCTCGTCCATCTTGGAGCCGGTCTCGACCAGGGCCGTGGCCAGGATGGTCAGCGAGCCGCCGTCCTCGATGTTGCGGGCGGCCCCGAAGAAGCGCTTCGGCGGATAGAGGGCGGAGGAGTCGACGCCGCCGGAGAGGATGCGGCCCGACGCCGGCGCCGAGAGGTTGTAGGCCCGGCCGAGCCGGGTGATCGAGTCGAGCAGCACGACCACATCGTGACCGAGCTCGACCAGGCGCTTGGCCCGCTCGATGGCGAGCTCGGCGACCGTGGTGTGGTCCTCGGCCGGACGGTCGAAGGTGGAGGCGATCACCTCGCCCTTGACCGTGCGCTGCATGTCGGTGACCTCTTCGGGCCGCTCGTCGACGAGCACGACCATGAGATGCACCTCGGGGTTGTTGCGGGAGATCGCGCCGGCGATCGCCTGCAGCACGAGCGTCTTGCCGGCCTTGGGCGGCGAGACGATGAGACCGCGCTGGCCCTTCCCGATCGGGGCCATCAGGTCGATGATGCGGGTCGTGAGCTTGCCCGGCTCGGTCTCGAGCCGCAACCTCTCCTGCGGGTAGAGCGGGGTCAGCTTGCCGAACTCGACCCGGTTGCCCGCCTCTTCGACGGGCAGGCCGTTGACGGTGTCGATCTTCACGATCGCGTTGTACTTCTGCCGCCCGTTGCCCTCGTTCTCGCGGGGCTGCCGGATGGCGCCCATGATGGCGTCGCCCTTGCGCAGATTGTATTTCTTGACCTGGCCGAGCGAGACGTAGACGTCGCTGTTGCCCGGCAGGTAGCCGCTGGTGCGCACGAAGGCGTAGTTGTCGAGGATGTCGAGGATGCCCGCGACCGGGATCAGGACGTCGTCCTCGGTGATCTCCGGCTCGGCGTCGTCGTGTCCGGGGCCCCGGCGCTTGCGGTCCCGGTACCGGCCCCGGCCGCCGCGATCGGAGTCCTGGCGCTCGTTGCGGGAGCGGTTGCCGTCGCCCTGCTGGTCGTTTCCGCGGCCATCGCTGCGATCGCCCTGCTGACCGCCGCGGTTCCGGTTGCGATTGCGGTTCCGCTGGCCGCCGTCGCCCTCGTGGCCGCCCTCGTCATGGCCCGCCTCGTCATGGCCGTCCCCCTCGCGAGGGGCGGGGTCGCGGGGGGCGGGGCCGCCTTCCGGCTCCTGGGCGTGCTGGCCGCCCCGGGATCTCCGGGAATCCGTGCCTGAGCTTGCCGCATCTGAGCCCGTCGCGCCTGAGCCCGTCGCGCCTGAGCCCGTCGCGCCTGAGCTCGTCGCGCCTGAGCTCGTCGCATCTGAGCCGGCAGCAGCCGGGCTCGCCGTCTCGCCGTCCAGGCCGGAATCGCGCGCGATGTGGTCGGCGGCGGAGACCCTCTTCCGGGCGGGCTCCTTGGCGGCCGGCCGCTCATCCGCGGACTCCTCCGCGGACTCCCGCTCAGGCGCCGGCGGCGCGGTCGTCGTGATCACGCCCGCGGTCGCCGTCGCGCGGCGAGGGGCACGCCCCTTCGAGGCGGGATCGGCTTGGGGCTCGACGGAGGCCGCAGCCTCCGAAGACGGCGCCTCGGCGCCGCGGCGTGATTGGACCTCGGAGATGGCGTCCACGAGTGCTCCTTTACGAAGTTGGGAGATGCCAGTGATGCCGAGCCGGCCGGCCAGCGCCTGGAGCTCTGGAAGACGCAACGACGACAGCGCGGCATTCGCGCCCTGCTCGGGGGACTGGGCTGTGGGATCGGTCACTTGGGAAGGATTCCTTTCCCCTGACGGTGCACCGGGGTGATGACGGTGCGAAAACGTGCAGGAGAGCTGACCACGGCTCGACCTCCCCGTTGTGCACAGGACGAGGCGACTCCGCGATTGCTGGTGATTATGCGACTCGGGTCTTCGTGATGAGCGAACTCCTGGCCGTTCAGGCGGCTAAGCCGGAACTCCTACCGAGCGCGTTATCACTGTAGCACCTTTGAAGTCGACGGCGAGCATGAGCGTCTGCCAGCGCGTCTCCGACCCCTCCGCCACCAGCTCGGCGGCGACGAGCCGCTGGGCGGGATCGCTGCACAGCACCAGGATGGAGGGGCCCGAGCCCGAGACCACCGCGGCCAGGCCGTGCTCGCGGAGCCGGCGGATCAGCCCGTCGGTCTCGGGCATCGCCACCGCGCGGTAGCTCTGGTGCAGCCGGTCCTCCGTCGCCGTGAGCAGCAGCTCCGGGCTCTGGATCAGCGCGGCGATGAGCAGGGCGGAGCGCGAGACGTTGAAGATGGCGTCTTCGTGCGACACCGACGCCGGCTGCAGGCTGCGCGCCAGCTGGGTCGACATCGTGCTCTCCGGCACGCAGATCAGCGGGGAGACGCCGCGATGGACCATCAGCTTCTTGTGCTGCGGGCCGTTCGGCCCGACCCAGGCGATGGTCAGGCCGCCGAAGAGAGCCGGGGCGACATTGTCGGGATGACCCTCGAGCGTCGTCGCCAGCGAGAGCAGCATCTGCGAGTCCACCTCGACCGCGCCCTCCAGCAGTCCCTTGGCGGCCATCAGGCCGGCCACGATCGCGGCGCCGGAGGATCCCAGTCCGCGACCGTGCGGGATCGCGTTGTGCGCCGCGATGCGCAACCCCGGAAGCTCGTAGCCGAACGACTTGAGGGCGAAGCGGATGGACCGGACCACGAGGTTGCTCTCGTCCGAGGGCACCTCCCCCGCACCCACCCCGGTGACCTCGACCTCGGCGCCCGGGCGGTCGCGCACGGAGACCTCGAGCTCGTCGTAGAGCGACAGGGCCAGGCCGACGGTGTCGAAGCCCGGCCCGAGGTTGGCCGTCGTCGCGGGGACCTTGACCGAGACGACGCGGCCCGCCGCCTGCGGGACCGGTTTCAGGCTCACGCAGTCCCCTTGCCCAGGCCCAGCACCCGGGCCACCTCGGCGGTGTCGTCGGCGACGACGGTCGGGGTGACCTCGGAGCCGTCCGCGGCGCGCAGCGCCCATTGCGGGTCCTTCAAGCCGTGTCCGGTGACCGTCAGGACCACCGTCGACCCCTTGGGGATCCGGCCGGCCTCGGCGCGCTCGAGCAGCCCCGCGACGCTGATCGCGGACGCCGGCTCGACGAAGACGCCGACCTCGGCCGAGAGGATGCGGTGGGCCTGCAGGATCGCCTCGTCGCTCAGGGCGCCGAAGTAGCCGTCGCTGGCCTCCCGGGCCTCGAGGGCGAGCTGCCACGACGCCGGATTGCCGATGCGGATGGCGCTGGCGATGGTCTCCGGCTCCTTGACCACCTGACCGAGCACGATCGGTGCGCTGCCCGCCGCCTGGAAGCCCAGCATCCGCGGCATCCGCGTGGTGGCGCCGCGCTCCAGCTCCTCGCGGTAGCCGCGCGAATAGGCGGTGTAGTTGCCGGCATTGCCGACCGGCACGATGTGGAAGTCCGGTGCATCTCCGAGCACCTCGACGACCTCGAAGGCGGCGGTCTTCTGGCCTTCGATGCGGTCGGGGTTGACCGAGTTGACCAGGTGGACCGGATAGTTCTCGGCCAGATCCCGGGCGATCTCGAGGCAGTCGTCGAAGTTCCCGGTGATCTGCAGGAGCTCGGCGTTGTGGGCGATCGCCTGGCTCAGCTTGCCCATGGCGATCTTGCCCTCCGGCACGAGCACGGCGGCGGTGATCCCGGCGTGCGCGGCGTAGGCGGCCGCGGAGGCGGAGGTGTTGCCGGTGGAGGCGCAGATGACCGCCTTCGCCCCGTGCTCGAGGGCCTTGGAGATCGCCATGGTCATCCCCCGGTCCTTGAAGGAGCCGGTGGGATTCATCCCCTCGAACTTCACCCACACCCGGGCGCCGCTGCGTGCGGAGAGCGCCGGCGCCTCGATGAGGGGCGTGCCGCCCTCGCCGAGGGTGACGACCGGGGTCGCCTCCGAGACGTCGAGCCGGTCGGCGTATTCGCGGATCACGCCGCGCCATTGCCTGTTCGCGGGCGGGGTTGCCATAGGGGTCATGAACCTTCGACTCTCAAGACGGATGTGACGGCGCTGACGACGTCGCTCGTGGCCAGGTCGGCGACGGTGGCCGCGAGGTCCGCCTCCGAGGCCAGGTGGGTGCCTATCACCAGGGTAGCGCTGAGTGGGGCCGCATCGGGTCCCTGCGCGACGGATTGGGTCACCGTCTCCACCGACACCCCGTGACCGGCGAAGAGGGCGGCGACGGCCGCCAGCACGCCGGGCTGGTCGATGACGCTCAGCGTGATCTGGTAGCGGGTGGTCACCCTCGAGATGGGCAGCGCCGGGAGGTTGGCGTGGTGGGACTCGGCGACGCCGGGACCGCCGATGACATGCCGCCGTGCCGCCGAGACCAGGTCACCCAGCACCGCCGAGGCGCTCTCGATGCCGCCGGCGCCCGCGCCGTAGAACATGAGGTCGCCCGCGGCCTCCGCCTCGACGAAGACCGCGTTCTTCGCACCGCGCACGGCGGCGAGCGGATGGTCGAGCGGCACCAGCGCCGGGTAGACCCGCGTGCTGACGCCCTCGCCGCCGTCGCCGTCGGCCAGGCGCTCGCAGATGGCCAGGAGCTTGAGCACATAGCCGGCCGCCCGCGCCGCCTCGACCTGCTGGAGCGTGATGGAGGAGATGCCCTCCCGGTGCACCGACTCGATCGGCACATTGGTGTGGAAGGCGAGGCTCGCCAGGATGGCCGCCTTCTGCGCCGCATCGTGACCCTCGACATCCGCCGTGGGGTCGGCCTCCGCGTAGCCGAGCTCCGTCGCGGTCGCCAGCGCGGCTTCGAGGCTCTCGCCCTCGGTGTCCATGCGGTCGAGGATGAAGTTGGTCGTGCCGTTGACGATGCCGAGGATGCGCTTGACCCGGTCACCCGCCAGGCTCTCCCGCAGCGGGCGGACGATCGGGATCGCGCCGCCGACCGCGGCCTCGTAGTAGAGCTGGGCGCCCACCTGCTCGGCGGCCTCGAAGAGCTCCGCGCCGTGGGTGGCCAGCAGCGCCTTGTTGCCGGTGATGACGTCGGCGCCGGAGTTCAGGGCCTGCAGCACGTAGCTGCGCGCCGGCTCGATGCCGCCGATCAGCTCGATCACGATGTCGGCTCCGACGATGAGCTCCTCGGCATCGGTCGTGTACAGCTCGGCCGGGATCTCCGGGCTGCGCCGGCGGGAGAGGTCGCGCACCGCCACGCCGGCCAGCTCCAGTCCCGCTCCGGTGCGCTGCGCCAGCTCTTCGGCGTGCCTGAGCATGAGCGACGCCACCTGGGTGCCGACCGATCCGGCGCCCAGCAGGGCGACGCGGAGGTTGCGGTACTCGATCATGGTGCTCCATTCGTGGCCGCGCGTCCCGGCCTCGCTATGCCTGCGTCTCGTGAAAGCAGGTCTTCCTCGGTCTCGCCGCGGACGATCACCCGTGCCGCGCCGTCGCGTACGGCCACCACGGGAGGCCGGGCGAGGTAGTTGTAGTTGCTGGCCAGCGACCAGCAATAGGCCCCGGTGGCCGGGACGGCGACCAGATCGTCCGGCTGCACGTCGCCGGGGAGGTAGTCGGCGTGCACGACGATATCACCGCTCTCGCAGTGCTTGCCCGCGACGCGGACGAGCGCGGGCTCGGCCGCGGAGACCCGGCCCGCCAGGCGCACGGAGTAGTCGGCGCCGTAGAGGGCGGGACGCACATTGTCGCTCATCCCGCCGTCGACGCTGATGTACTTGCGGATCGCCGTCCCGCCGTCGATCAGCACCTCGACATCCTTGACGGTGCCCACGCGATAGAGGGTCGTGGTGGAGGGGCCGACGATGACCCGGCCCGGCTCGACGGCGAGGTGCGGGATCGGGACGCCCCGCCGGGCGGCCTCGGCGGCCACGGCATCCGCCAGCCGGCGCGCCAGCTCGCCGATCGGCATGGCGTCGTCGGCAGAGGTGTACGGGATGCCGAATCCCCCGCCCAGGTTCAGCTCGGGCGCCTCCCCGTCCCGCAGCAGCAGCGCGTGCAGCTCCATCAGGCGCGCCACGGAGGCGGTGAAGCCCTCGGCGTCGAAGATCTGCGAGCCGATGTGGGCGTGCAGCCCCAGGAACCGCAGGTCGGAGCGGGAGCGGATCTCGGCCACCGATCCGGCGGCGTCCGGCATGGCGATGCCGAACTTCTGGTCCTCGCGGGCGGTCGCCAGGTACTCGTGCGTGTGGGCGTGCACCCCGGTGTTCACGCGCAGCCGCACCGCCTGGCGGATGCCGTGGCGCCGCGCGGCCTCGGCGATGCGCCCGATCTCGGTCTCGCTGTCGATCACGATGACGCCGACGCCCGAGGCGACGGCCCGGTCGATCTCCGCGAGCGATTTGTTGTTGCCGTGGAAGCCGAGCCGCTCCGCCGGTGCGCCGGCCGCGAGCGCGACCGCGAGCTCGCCTCCGGAGGCGACGTCGATGTTCAGACCGGCGGCGATCATCCAGCGGGCCATCTCGGTGCAGAGGAAGGCCTTGGCGGCGTAGTAGACGGTCACATCCGTGCCAATGCGGGCGAACTCCCGCTGGAAGGCGCCCCTGACCTCCTCGGCCCGGCTGCGGACATCCGACTCGTCCAGCACATAGAGCGGGGTGCCGAAGGCCTCGGCCAGCTCCTGCACGCCGACCCCCCCGAGCCGCAGCTCGCCCGACGGGGTCCGCGCCGCGTTCCGCGACCAGACCGCCGGATCCAGGGCATTGGCGTCGCCGGGGCGCTCGAGCCAGGCAGGGGCGAGCGGATCGGCGGCCAAGTGCTTACCTCACGGAATCAGGGGATCGACACAAATACTATCGAACGCGTCCGCCGCCTACCCCTCGCAGCGCCCCGTCGTGCTCAGCGTCGCACGGCTCAGCACGACGGAGGAGCCGCTCACCTCGATCGTCATGGCGGCCGGGGTCACGGAGACGGCGGTCATGGCGACCCCCTGCGGCAGGAACTGCGCTGCGCAGACGGAGACGGCGAACCTCCCGAGGTCCCCGAGCGCCGTGGCGTCACCGCCGTCGCCGAGCGTCGCCCCGACCGGCGTGAAGACCAGGTGGCCGCCGTCGACGCCCGGCTCGAACTCGACCGTGTAGTCGAGCTGCCGACCGAAGACGCTGAGGCGGCCGCTGGAGGTGACGGTCCCGTCGCCGAGGATGAGCGAGGGCGCCCCGTCCGACCGCGAGAGCAGGGAGTCCAGGGCATCCTGGTCCAGCTCGAAGCTGCCGGTCAGCTGCCGGGCCCGCGGGGGATCGCCGACGCTCGTGTCGAGGGCGACGACCCGGGCGGGCACCGCGATCGAGTGCAGCTGCAGTGCGGGCGCGTCGATCTCGATGCGGTCGAGCCGGCCCGAGAGGTACTGGGCCAGGAAGGAGAAGCCGCCGATGCGGACCTCCGTCTTCCCCGCGCTGGACAGTCTCTGCTCGATCTGCCTCTCGGCATAGGCCCGGGCGGCGACGTCGGCCACCACGGCTGCCACGATGAGGACGACGAGCGCGACGAGCGCGAGGAACCAGGCCCTGCCGCGCCTCCTGCCGCGCCTGCGCCCCGTGGTCGGCGTCATGGTCACATCTTGACCGGGGCGCTCACCCCGAGCAAGGAGAGGGCGTTGCGCAGGGTGGTGGCGGTGGCGTCGTTGAGCCAGAGCCGGGTGCGATGCACCGCCTCGACCGGATCCTGACCGAGCGGGATCACCCGGCAGTTGTCGTACCAGCGGTGGTAGGAGCCGGCCAGCTCCTCGGCGTAGCGGGCGATCCGGTGCGGCTCCCGCAGCTCGGCGGCTTGGGCGACGATCCGCGGGAAGCCGGCGAGCACGCCCAGCAGCTCGCCCTCGGTCTCGTGGCTCAGCAGCTCCGGCTCGAACTCGCTGCGGTCCACGCCGGACTCCTCGGCGTGCCGGGCGACGGAGCAGGTGCGGGCGTGGGCGTACTGCACGTAGAAGACGGGATTGTCGTTGCTGCGCTTCTGCAGGAGCTCGGGGTCGAGGGTCAGCGGCGAGTCGGCCGGGTAGCGGGCCAGGGAGTAGCGCAGGGCATCCGATCCCAGCCACGCCAGCAGGTCGCCCATCTCGATGATGTTGCCGGCGCGCTTGGAGAGCCGCGCCCCGTTGACGCTGACCAGCTGGCCGATCAGCACCTCGATGTCGCGCTCGGGGTCGTCGCCGGCGGCGCCGGCGAGAGCCTTGAGCCGGTGCACATAGCCATGGTGGTCGGCCCCGAGCAGGTAGATCTTGTGGGCGAAGCCGCGGTCGCCCTTGTCGAGGTAGTACGCGGCATCGGCGGCGAAATAGGTGTAGACGCCGTTGCCGCGACGGATGACGCGATCCTTGTCGTCGCCGAAATCGGTGGTGCGCACCCAGACCGCGCCCTCGCTGTCGAAGACGTGTCCCTGCGCCCGCAGGCGGTCCACGGCGGCGTCGATGGCGCTGCGCCCGGTCTCCGGATCCGCGGCGTGCAGCGTGCGCTCGCTGAACCAGACGTCGAAGCCCACGTTGAAGCGCTCGAGCGCCGAGCGGATCTCGGCCAGCTGCAGCTCGTAGCCGGTCTCCCGCGCCAAGGCGAGGCCCTCATCCCGCGGCATCCCCAGGATGTCCGGATGGCGTTCGAGCACCCGAGCGGCCAGGTCGGCGATGTACTGGCCGGGATACCCGTCCTCGGGCATGGGCTCGTCGCGCAGCACGGCGTAGATCGACGCCCCGAAGGCGTCCATCTGGCGGCCCGCATCGTTGATGTAGAACTCGCTGACGAGCCGCGCGCCGGAGGCGCTGAGCACCCGGGCGAGCGAGTCACCGAGGGCCGCCCAGCGGGTGTGACCGATGTGCAGCGGGCCGGTCGGATTCGCCGAGACGAACTCCAGGTTGATGGTCTCCCCGGCAAGGGCCGAGTTGCGGCCGTAGGCCTCGCCCTGCTCGACGATCTCCCGTGCCAGCCGGCCGGCGGCCGCCGCCTCGAGCGTGATGTTGATGAAGCCCGGGCCGGCGACCTCGACCGAGGCCACGCCGTCGAGCCGGCGGATCTCCTCGGCGATCTCGGCGGCGAGCTCACGGGGGGCCGCTCCCAGGGGCTTGGCCAGCTTCATGGCGATGTTCGAGGCCCAATCGCCGTGCTCGCGGTTCTTCGGCCGCTCCAGCAGGCGGCCGGCGTCGTCCGCGGGCACCAGCTCGGCGGCGCCTCGGCGCTCCAGCAGGGTCGCGACGATGGCCTGGATGCGGGCGGAGAGTTCGGCTGGGGTCACGAGGATCGATTCTACCGAGACGGCATTCCGCAGTAGCGCCCCGCAACCGGCACGATAACGGTGTGCTCACGTTCCGCGCGTGGTGGCCGCAGTCGCCCCCGGGACGATATATCTTTCTCTGGTCGTCACTGTGTCGTTGCCGCAGTGCCTCGTACCAGCGTTTTCGTGCCAAGGAGTAGTCCCTCGTGCCCTCCGCCCTGAGTCCTCGTGTCCTCGCCATCGCGATCGCCGGCATCGCCGCCGCCGGGCTGACGGCGTGCTCCCCGGGGGGAGCGGATCCGGATCCGACGCCCACGGCCACCCAGCGCCCCTCGCCCACCGCGACCGCCGACCCCGGTGCGACGGGGGAGCCCACCGCGCAGCCCGTCGTCGGCCGGCACATCGACCTGGACTGCGCCGAGCTGCTCCCCCGGCAGAGTCTCGACGACTATGCGGCCGGCTTCGTCCCGCAGGACTCCTATCAGCCCGAGGAGGGCAGTCACGCGGCCCTCATCGTCCGGGAGAACGGCCTGGCCTGCGGCTGGGCGAACGCGGGGAGCGGGGAGACCATCGACGTGGCCGTGGCCGACATGCCCGACGACTCCCTGGTCGACGTCAAGAACGGGCTGCTCGAGTCGAGCAACCCGGTGCCGACCTACGGCGATGAGGCCTACTTCGAGGCCGCCCATGGCGTGGGCACCGCCGAGGTGTTCAGCGGCTCCTATTGGATCGTCGCCGCCTCGGAGACCTTCTACGAGCCGGGCGACGCGGCCCCGATCGTCGAGGCGGTGCTGAGCAGCCTCGGCGAGTGAGCCCGCGAGCAGAACGGAACGGCGAGTCCAACTGGGCGCCGCGGCTGGTAATCTGGTCAAGCACTCCTGGCCCCCATAGCTCAGGGGATAGAGCACTGCCCTCCGGAGGCAGGGGCCCCAGTTCGAATCTGGGTGGGGGCACCGTCGGATTCCAGATCTGTCGTCGCTTCGCCATCCGTGCCATCGGTTCTCACGGGCGGCACGGATTCGCTCTCGGATACCTGCGCTGAACTCGCGGAACTTTTCGCGGATAAACCAGATACAAGCCAGGGCGATGATCGCGAGCGGTAGGAATTCGGGAGCCAGGATGAAGGCGCCGAAGACGATGTCGAGCATCTCGAACCCCACCAACGAGCCGGCCGCGACCCAGGTCCAGCCGCTGAGGAGCGTCAGGCGAACAACCCAGGCGCGCCCCGTTCGCCGAATGCGGATGAGCCAGAGGCGGCTTCTCCTGTAGCGGGACGAGCGCTGTGACGGAGGCCGGATGATTGCTTTCGAAGCCAGAGAACGCATGAGAATCCTGCTTTGAGGGTGAAGGGACCGAATTCGAGGTGTGCGCGCAGATATCTGCTGATTCGAGGCGGTCAGAATCGATGAGCATCGACGTGGCAGCGTGCGCGGTGGGTCAGCAGCGCCAGGAGGCGCGAGGAGTCAGCGCGCCGCGAACAGCAATGCGCTGAACCGTGCTGACGGCGCTCGAGGGCCGCTGCCGCCGACGGGAGCATCACGGTAGGCCGGGGGTACTGCCGAGCCATCGCTCGAAGAGATCGATCTCCGTGGCTTCGCGACTCCAGCCGACACTGCGGCCGGGATTCGTGTACCCACGACGGTGATGGCAATGGCCAGGCTGCCGATCAATGCCAGCAGAAGCGTGACAACCACCAGGTTCGGGACTGGGCTCAACTCGAGATGAAGCCAGGTGCTCAAGGGCACAAGCCATTCGAGTAGCAACCACTCGACCGACTTCACCGGATGCCCCTTCGTAGCCTCGGATTCACACAGTACCCGATCGCCCAGACGGCGCCTAATAGTGCCCGATCTATCCCGGGCTAGCCACCCGCATGCCAGGGATCGATCAGTTCTATCCCTGTTTCATGGAAGTCCCTGACATTCCGCGTGCACAGTGCGGCACCGTGCGCTGAGCAGATCGATGCGATCTGGGCGTCGAAGCCGTCTATGGGCAGGCCCAGGCGATCGCGATTGATCACGATCGTCCCATAGTGCATCGCAGCGGAAGTGTCGAAGGGGAGGATCTGATCCTCGAATGTGCTGAAGATGTCTTCTGCCAGCTCTCCCAGGAGCTGCTTGCGCCGACCGTCCGGTAGCCGGCCAATGCCGTACCGGACTTCGGCGACGGTGATGGAGGTGGTGCAAAGGCCCGCGGCCTTATGTGCCAGGACCCATCCCTGCACCGCCGCATCAGGAGCGGCTCTCATCAGCTCGGACACGACATTGCTGTCGACGACGATCATTCGAATCCAACCGCCCGAACCGGGTTGCTTCGAGTGGGAAGGTCGAGGTCGACTCCACCGATCTCGGCAAAGCGGTCGATAAGGCTCTGAAACAGATCCATCGATTCGGCGGGCTGACCAACAGCAGCCGAAAGAATGGCACGAACCTCGGATTCCATTGATCTGCCATGTCGAGCAGCTCGGACGCGCAGTTTCTCTTTGATCTGATCGTCCAGATTGCGAATGCTGAGTGCAGCCATATCCCCTCCCGACTGCTAGCAATGCTAGCAGTGCAGGCTCACAAAACCTATATCGCGCTCGTCGGCCACGCCGCATCTTCCCGATCATTCAGGCGACGCGCGGCGGAGAGTCGACCTCGGGCTGCGCCTGGCCGAGACGGGTGGCCTCTTGCTCCCCGCAAAGAGCCTCGGCGGCGACACCATCACGGTCCGCGTCACCCTGGAGGAGGTGGGCCAGGTCGCAGAAGTCACCGCCGTTCTGCAGCGCGCCCATGCGCGAATCCCGGAAAAGCTCCCACCCGGCTTTCACTCCTCCACACTCATCCCGCTCCAACCGCTCTCCCCAGGAATATGCCTCTGATCAGGGGATTAGCCTGATCGATGTCGGTGGCTGGTGCCAGACTCATGGCATGGAGAACGCAGCTGATGCCGCCGATGAGCTGTCGGACCGGCTCGCCGTGATCGGCTCGATGGATGCCTCATGCTTGCCGGATGACGCGCTCATCGAGCTGGCTGCGGCCGTCGAACGGCTCGGCCGGCGCCTCGATGCGCTGCGAGTCTCGGCTGCTGCCGAGGTATGGGAGCGATCGCGATCGGAACTGGGAGCGGAGGGGTTGGCTGCACGGAAGGGATGCCGCACGGCCTCGGAGTTCCTGCAGCGCATCACCCTGGCATCAGGGGCAACGGTCGACCGGCGGATACGCCTGGGGCGGCTCACCCGAGCAAGGGCCTCCATGACCGGCGAATCGCTCCCGGCCGCCTTCCCACACGTCGCAGCGGCCATGGAGGCGGGTGAATTGGGTATCGACAGCGCATCCGTCGTCGTGCGAGGCCTCGAATCGGTACGGCACAAGGCCGGTGCCATCGCCGTTGCCGCAGCAGAGTTCGAACTGGTCGCCTCCGCCACGGGCAATGGTCCCGACTCGACGATGCCCTGTACGGCCGACGAGCTGCGAATCCAAGCCCTGACCTGGCAGAACTACCTGGATCAAGACGGGCGCATGCCCGACGATGACATCGTCATGAAACGTCGGAGCTTCGACCTGGGTCGTGAGAGGGAAGGGCTGGTCCCGGTCCGAGGCCACCTTCTCCCCGAGATCGCGGGCAAGCTGATCACGGTGCTCGATGCGTGCATGTCGCCGCGCACCGCACCGGCGTTCCTCAGCGAAGAGGAGCGCATAGAGAGGGAGCTGACCCACGATCCGAGGACCCGGGGCCAACAGCGACACGACATCCTCGCGGGCATCATCGACATGGCGGCCCGAAGCGGAGAGCTGCCGGCCATCGGCGGAGCCCCACCCACCGTGCTGGTGACGGTCAGGCAGGCCGATCTGGAAAACGGCCGCGGCGTCGGCTATCTCGACGGCCTCGTAAGCCCCCTGTCCATGAGAACGGTGAAGCAATTCGCCTGCACGGGCGGCACTCAGAGCGTGGCCCTCGATGACGATGGCCGCATCATCGCCCTCGGCTCGCCGCAGCGCACTTTCACGCCTCAGCAGCGGCGGGCTATCGCGGTGAGAGACGGCGGATGCATAATTCCCGGCTGCCAGGTCCCCGCCAGCTGGTGCGAGATCCATCACGTGACTCCCGCCGCCCACGGTGGTCCCACCCACACCGACAACGGCGTGCTGCTGTGCTGGTTCCATCACCGAACCATCGCCAGCTCCGGCTGGCACGTGCGGATGCTGAGTGGGGTCCCGCAGATCAAAGCGCCGCCTTGGCTCGACGGGGCAGGGCGATGGCGAACAGCACGACGTTCCCGCACCCGCCTGATGGACGAAGTAGGCCTTCGGCACGAGAGAAGAGGTCAACGGCATATTGATGCATCCGCCCCGCCTGCAAAGAGTCAGACGCCCAGCACGGCCCGGGCGATCAGGAAGTAGAGCACGAGCCCGGATGCGTCGACGAAGGTGCTGATGAAGGGCGCGGAGACGATCGCCGGGTCGACCCTCGCCGCCCGGGCCCCGAGCGGGATCGCGCCGCCCACCGTCGCCGCCAGGGTGCCGATCGCCGCCACCGTGAGCAGCAGCACCAGGGCGATCTGCGGACCCACCAGCAGGGCGGCCGGGCCGAAGCCGAGGAGGCCCAGCGTTCCGCCGAGCATCAGCCCCACGCGCATCTCGCGGAAGAGCACCCGGAGGATGTCCCTGGACCGCACCTCCTCCAGGGCGAGCGCACGCGTGATGGTGGTCGCCGCCTGCGACCCGATGTTCCCGCCCGCGCCGATCAGCATGGGGATGAAGAGGGCGAGGGCGAGGGTCTGCTCCAGGGTCGGCGCGAAGGCGTCCTGCACCGCGACCGTCAGCGTCGAGGCGCCGACCAGCACGAAGAGCCACACGACCCGGCTGCGGACCACGGCGAAGAGCCGGGCCGAGAGGTACGGCTGGCGCAGAGGCTCGGCGCCACCGGTGCGGGCGGCGTCCTCCGCCTCGGCCTCCGCCAGGATCGCCGCGGCGTCGTCGAAGGTCAGGAGACCGACCAGACGGTTCTCGGAGTCGACGACGGCGGTGGCGATGGCGTCCGCCTCGACCACACGGCGGGCGGCCGCCTCCTCCGGGTCGTCGACCCGGATCAGGATGGGGTCGTGCATGAGCTCGCTCACCAGCGCCTCGGGGTCGGCCAGCAGCAGGTCGCGCAGCTCGATCGCCCCGACCACCACCCGGTTGCGGCCCGCGACCGGGAGGAAGTAGATCGTCTCGGCCTGGCGCCCCGCGGCGCGGACGTGCTCGACGGCCTCCCGAGCGGTCATGGTGGACAGGACCTTGATGTGCTCGGGGCTCATCCGGCGGCCGATGCTCCCGACGGGATAGCCCAGCAGCGTCGCGGTCAGCTGCCGCTCCCTTCGGGAGAGGCCCTGCATGAGCCGCTTGACGACGTTCGCCGGCAGCTCGTCGAAGAGGCTCACCCGGTCGTCCGGGTCCAGCTCCTCGATGAGCTGGGCGATCCTCTCGTCGCGCAGCCCGCCGAGGAGCTCCGTGGCCAGCCCGGTGTCCAGGGCCTCGAAGACCGCGAGCGCCCGCTCCTTCGGCAGCAGCCGGAACAGCAGCGCCCGGCGACGGGACGACATCCGCCCCATCAGCCCCACGATCTCGCCGATCTGCACCTCGGACAGGGCCTGTCGGAGGGTGCGGAGCTCCGTCACATCGCCGTCCTCGAGGAGTCCGATCGCATTCTGCTCGGCCATGGCACCCCCTCCCCCATCAGGGTACTGGCGGCGGGGCCGATCGGGGCGAGGGAGCGCTGCCGGGACGCGGCCGCCCGACACGTCCCCGCTTCGCCTCTCCCTGTGTGGAAACGATCCCAGTTGCGACTAGAGTTCATGGATCAGGACAACGAGGGAGCGGCCCGGATGAAGCTCGCAGTGATCGGCGGCGGATCGACCTACACCCCGGAGCTGGCCGACGGCTTCGCGCGGCTGAGGGATCAGCTCCCCATCGAGGAGCTGTGGCTGGTCGACCCCGACGCCGAGCGGTCGGAGCTGGTCGCCGGGATCTCGCGGCGCATGTTCGCCCGGGAAGGACATCCGGGGCTCATCCGGACCACCGTCGACGTGGTCGCAGGCGTGGCCGATGCGGACGTCGTGCTGATCCAGCTGCGGATCGGCGGCCAGGCGGCCCGGCGCGGAGACGAGACCTGGCCTCGCCTCTGCGGCTGCATCGGGCAGGAGACCACCGGACCCGGCGGCTTCGCCAAGGCGCTGCGCACCGTCCCCGTGGTGCTCGACGTCGCCGAGGCGGTGCGCCGGCATGCGAAGCCGGGGGCTTGGATCATCGACTTCACGAACCCGGTCGGCATCGTCACCCGTGCCCTGCTGCAGGCCGGGCACAAGGCGGTCGGGCTGTGCAATGTCGCGATCGGCTTCCAGCGGAAGTTCGCCCGCCTCCTCGACGTCGAGCCCCGCCGCGTGCAGCTCGAGCATATCGGGCTGAACCATCTGAGCTGGGAGCGGGCGGCGAGCGTCGAGGGCCGGGATCGGCTGCCGGAGCTGCTCGCCGGCCATCTCGAGGAGCTCGCGCGCAGCTCGGGCCTGCCGCCGGCCGTGCTGACCATGCAGCGGGCGGTGCCGTCGTACTATCTGCACTACTACTACGCCCACGACGAGGTGCTCGCGAGCCAGGAGCAGGAGCCGACCCGGGCCGAGGCGGTCATGGAGGTGGAGCGGACGCTGCTCGCCCTGTACGCCGACGAGACGATCGACACCAAGCCCGAGGCTCTGAAGAACCGGGGCGGCGCCTACTACTCGGAGGCGGCGGTCGACCTGATCGCCTCCCTCACCGGCGACCGGGGAGATGTGCAGGTCGTCAACCTCCGCAACGAGGGCACGCTGCCGTTCCTGCCGGAGGACCACGTGATCGAGGCCTCCGCGACCGTCGGCGCCGGGGGTGTGCGTCCGGTGCCGGTCTCCGTCGTGCCGGATGACCTGGCCGGCCTGATCCAGCACGTCGCCGGCTACGAGCGCCTGGCCCTCGACGCGGCCGTGAACGGCGGACGGGAGCGCGTGCTCAGGGCCATGCTGGCGCATCCGCTCGTCGGCCAATACGACCGGGCGGAGCGGCTCACGGAGCTGCTCATCGCCGAGAACCGCCCCTATCTGCCATGGGCCTGACACCCGCCACGGGTCCCACTCCTGCCACAGGCCCGACGCCTGCCGCGGGCCCGGACCCGCGCGATCCCATCGTGATCGCGGTCGACGGCGGCGGCTCCAAGACCGACGGGGTCGCCCTCGACCTCGCCGGGCGGCTGATCGCCCGAACCAGGCGGCCCGCCGCCTACGCCTACTACGCGGACTTCGATCCGGCGATCGCCGTCGTGGACTCGGTGATCGCCGAGCTCAGCGCCGCCGCCGGCGGGAGGCCGGTCGTCCAGGCCGGGATCTACCTGGCCGGCCTGGACCTGCCCGCAGAGCTGCCCATGTTCCGCAGCGCGATCGCGGGCAGGGATTGGGCGGCCGGGACGACCGGCCGGCCCGCGCTGATCGACAACGACATCTTCGCCGTGCTGCGCGCGGGGACCGCCGAGCGCAACGCGGTCGCGGTGGTCTGCGGCACCGGGACCAATTGCATCGGCGTCCGGGAGGACGGCGAGCAGCTGCGCTTCGCCTCGCTCGGCACGATCTCGGGCGATTGGGGCGGCGGCTGGTTCCTGGGCGAGCAGGCGGTGTGGCATGCGGCGCGGGCCGTGGACGGCCGGGGGCCGGGCACCGCACTGGCGCAGCTCATCCCCGAGCATTTCGAGCTGCCCGATATGGCCACCGTCATCGAGGCCCTGCACTTCGGGCATGTGAGACGGTCCATGCTCTCCCGGCTGGCACCGCTGCTGTTCTCCGCGGCAGAGGCCGGGGACCGGGTCGCCGCGGAGGTCGTCTCGCGGCAGGCGGAGGAGATCGTGGTCACCGTGATGGCCGTGCTGAGGCGGCTGCGGCTCATCCACGAACCCGTGCCCGTGGTGCTCGGGGGCGGCGTGCTCTCGTCGGGGAACCCGAGGCTGCTGGGCAGCATCCGGTCGAGGCTCGCCGAGCAGGCGCCCCTGGCCCGGCCGGAGCTACTGCAGTCGGCTCCCGTGCTCGGCGCGGCCCTGCTCGCCCTGGAGGCGGCGGGAGCGGATGAGGCGGCCCTGGCCACCGCGCGGGTCGAGCTGGGCTGAGCCGGCTGGGGCGGACCGGGCCGAGCGCCGATCCCGTCCGGCCCGGAAGGCGGCGATAGCCGGCAATAGGCTGGCTCCGTGCAGCTCTCGGTCGTGATCGCCCCCGACTCCTTCAAGGGCTCCCTGCCCGCGGGCGAGGTCGCCGAGGCCATCGCCGCCGGCTGGGCCGAGGTGCGTCCCGCCGACGCGATCGCGCTCCTGCCCCAGGCCGACGGCGGCGAGGGCACCATGGCGGCCATCGCCGCGGCGGCGACGGGCGCTCGGCTCCGCGACGCGGGGCCGGTCCGCGGTCCGGACGGGCGCCCGGTCCCCGGCGCCTGGCTCGAGCTGCCCGGCGGGATCGGCGTGGTGGAGCTCGCCCAACCCTCCGGCCTGCCCTTGATGGCCGAGCCGGATCCGCTCGGTGCGACCACTGCAGGGCTGGGCGAGGTGATCCGAAACGCCCTCGGCAGCGGCATCCGCTCGCTGGTGATCGGCCTCGGCGGCTCGGCGTCCACGGATGGCGCCGCCGGCGCCCTCAGCGCATTGGGGCTGCGGCTGCTCGACGAGGCAGGACGCGCCATCGATGCGGGCGGCGGCGGCCTGGCCCGGCTGGCCCGCATCGACGCGAGCCGTCTGCTGCCTCCCCCGCCCGGCGGGGTCACGGTGTTGACGGACGTCACGGCCCCGCTGACCGGCCCGGAGGGCGCTGCGGCGCGATTCGGCCCGCAGAAGGGTGCCGCGCCCGAGCAGGTCCGGCTGCTGGACGCGGCCCTATCGCGATTCGCGAGCCTCGCGGGGGGCGACCCCGGCATGCCGGGCAGCGGCGCCGCGGGCGGTGCCGGCTACGGCTTCCGGACTTTCTGGGGTGCCGCCATCGAGCCGGGGGCGGCGTTCATCGCCGGGATCAGCGGATTGCGCTCCGCCGTGGAGACCGCCGATGTGGTGCTCACCGGAGAGGGCCGCTTCGATGCCACCTCCGTACGCGGCAAGGTCGTCGGCGAGCTGGTCCGGGCGGCCTCCGCGCACCGGGTCGGTCTCGGCATCGTCGCGGGGCAGCTGGCCGCGACCGCGCTCGATGCGGCGGAGGCGGAGTCCCGGCAGCCGATCTGGTGCTTCTCGCTGACCGAGCACTGCGGCTCGGCTGAGCAGGCCATCGCCCGGCCCCGGCCCGCCCTCCGCGAGGCGGGCCGGGCCGCCGCCCGTCACTTCGGGGAGTGGGTCTCCAGGAAGGCGTAGAGCTCCGTGTCGTCCACTCCCGGGAAGGTGCCGGAGGGCAGGGGCGAGAGGATGTGCGCGTGCAGCCGGGCGCTCGGCCAGGCCTTGCCGCGCCAGCGCCGCGACAGCTCCGCATCCGGCCGCCGGCAGCAGCTCTCGTCGGGGCAGCGCGAGACGGCCCTGTTCGTGGTCTCGCGCCCCCGGAACCATTTCGCGTCGGCGAAGGGCACGCCGAAGGTGATGGAGAACTCCTCCGAGGTCTCCATGGTCCCCGTCTGCGTCGAGCACCAATAGGTGCCGGCGGGCGTGTCGGTGTACTGATAGAACTCGGTGGTGCGGTTCATCCGGGTCATGCCGACCCTGGCCCCCCATTTGCGGCAGACCAGCTGGCCCTCCGTCGAGCCGGTGACATCCGTCGGCAGCGGCAGCCCGTCGTTCTCGTATCCCTTGTAGAGCGCCCCGTCGTCGCCCACCCTCAGGAAGTGCACCGTCATGTCGAGGTGGACGGTCAGCAGATTCGTCATGCGGAGGGCCGCGGCCTCATGGGTCACGCCGAAGGCATCGCGGTAGTCCTCGACCGCCAGGTTCTTCTCCGCCTTGGCCGCGGAGAGGAAGTCGACGGATGCCTTGAGCGGCATGAGGCAGGCCGCCGCGAAGTAGTTGATCTCCAGCCGCTGCCGCAGGAACTCGGCGTAGCTCTCGGGCTCCTTGTGCCCGAGCAGGCGGTGCGCCAGGGCCTGGAGCGCCATGGAGCGCAGGCCGTGGCCGCCGGGGATGGACGCGGGCGGCAGGTAGATGCGCCCGTTCTCCAGATCGGTGACCGATCGCGTGGAATGCGGCAGATCGTGCACGTAGATGAGCTGGAAGCCGAGATGCTCGGCCATCCTCCCCACGGAGCGATGGGTGAGGGCGCCCGTGGTGTGCCCCACGCTGCGCACCGCGTCTTCGGCGATCTTCTCGATCTCGGGGATGTGGTTGTGCTGGGTCCTCATGTACTGCCGCAGCTCGGTGTTGGCCCGGCGGGCCTCCTCGGGCGTCGCGATCGCCTCGCGCGCGCGTCTGCTTAATTCCCCGTGCAGGCCGACGAGCGCGCGGAGCACATCGTCGGACATGGAGCGCGTCGGCCGGATGGCCGGCAGGCCGAGCCCGGCGTAGATCGCGCTGCGCTGCATGCGGTCCAGCTCGATCTCCAGGGCGGCGCGCGGGGTCGGCGGCTCCCCGGCCAGCAGATCGGAGACCTCCACCCCGAGCGCCTCGGCGATCGGCTGCAGCAGGGAGATCCTCGGCTCCCGCCTGCCGTTCTCCATCAGGGAGAGCTGACTGCCGGCGATGCCGACGGCGCTGCCGAGCTGATCGAGGGTCAGGCCCGCCGCCGTCCGGAAATGCCGGATGCGCTGGCCCAGGGTTGCAAGATCGGTCATGAATTCAGGATATCGAAAGAATTGCCGTTCTTTTTCGGATTGTGCTCTGACAGATCGAAGAATCGATCGGATGATCGAAGTAGACGTCTGTTTTTCGCGATGCCTCTTCGATCGGAGATTCCTCATGACCCTCTCCACTATGTCCTCCAGCCAGCTGGCCGACTCCGGTCCCGGCGGCCGGAGCTCCCATGCTCCGGCGGGAGCGTCACCGGCCGTCGTCTCCTGGGTGGAGGAGATCGCGGCGCTGACCCGGCCGGATGACATCGTGTGGTGCGACGGCTCCGCCCGAGAGTGGGACACGCTCACCCGGCAGATGGTCGCCTCCGGAACCCTGATCCGGCTGAACCCCGAGCACCGGCCCTACAGCTTCCTCGCCCGCAGCGATCCCCAGGATGTGGCCCGGGTCGAGGCGCGCACCTTCATCTGCTCCGTCGATCAGGAGGACGCCGGCCCGACCAACAACTGGCGGGATCCGGCCGAGATGCACGCCGAGCTGCGCAAGCTGTTCGACGGCTGCATGCGCGGCCGCACCATGTACGTCATGCCCTTCTCGATGGGTCCCGTGGACAGCCCGCTGGCCAAGTACGGGGTGCAGGTCACCGACTCGCCCTATGTGGTGATCAGCATGGGCATCATGACGAGGATGGGCGCCGAGGTGCTCGACCGCATCAGCGCCGGCGCCGAGTGGGTGCCGGCGGTGCACAGCGTCGGCGCCCCGCTGATCGACGGTGCCGCCGATGTGCCCTGGCCGTGCAATGAGACCAAGTACATCACGCACTTCCCGGAGACCAGAGAGATCTGGTCCTTCGGCTCGGGATACGGCGGCAACGCCCTGCTCGGCAAGAAGTCCTTCGCCCTGCGCATCGCATCGGTGATCGCGAGGGACGAGGGCTGGCTCGCCGAGCATATGCTCATCCTGAAGGTGACGAACCCGCGCGGCCGCGTCTTCCACGTCGTGGCGGCGTTCCCCTCCGCCTGCGGCAAGACGAACCTCGCCATGCTCCGGCCGTCGATCCCCGGCTGGAAGGTCGAGACCATCGGTGACGACATCGCGTGGCTGAAGCCCGGCCCCGACGGCAGGCTCCGTGCCATCAACCCGGAGGCCGGCTTCTTCGGCGTCGCGCCGGGCACGGGCATGTCGACGAACCCCACGGCCGTCGAGACGCTCTGGGGCAACACCGTCTTCACCAATGTCGCGCTCCGCGACGACGGCGACGTCTGGTGGGAGGGGCTCACGGAGAAGCAGCCGGAGCACCTGATCGACTGGCAGGGCAACGACTGGACCCCCGCCTCCCCCACTCCGGCCGCGCATCCGAACTCGCGCTTCACCGTCTCGGCGCAGCAGTGCCCCACCATCGCCGACAGCTGGGACGACCCCGGCGGCGTGGTGATCGACGCGATCATCTTCGGCGGTCGCCGCGCCACGAACGTGCCGCTGGTGACCGAGGCGCGCGAATGGGAGCACGGCGTCTTCATGGGAGCCACCATCTCCTCCGAGCGCACGGCAGCCGCCGAGGGCACCGTCGGCGAACTGCGCCGCGACCCCTTCGCGATGATGCCGTTCTGCGGCTACAACATGGCCGACCACTGGACGCATTGGCTCGAGGTCGGCAAGGGGCTTCGCAAGTCGGGTGCCGTCCCCCGCATCTTCCAGGTCAACTGGTTCCGCAAGGACGACGAAGGCGATTTCCTCTGGCCGGGCTTCTCGGACAACGCCCGGGTGCTGGCCTGGATCCTCGACCGCGTGGACGGGAAGGTCGCGGCCGTCGACACCCCTCTGGGCTTCGTGCCGGCCAAGGACACCGTCGAGCTCGAGGGGCTCGACCTCGATGAGGACACCTGGAAGCAGCTCTTCGCCATCGACCCCGAGTCGTGGCTGGCGGAGCTGGAGGAGACGGAGAAGTTCTTCTCGGCCTTCGGCGACCGGATGCCGGATGCGCTGACCCGCCAGCTCGAGGCGCTGCGGGAGCGTCTGCGCACGCTGGAGGTCTAAGCGACGCCAGCGCTGGTGACCGTCTCGGTCACCGGGCTCGCGCGGAGCACTCCGCGATCTGAGAGGCGGTGCCCCGGCAGCGGCCCGAGCCGTAGGCTGAAGCCATGCCCAGGGATGACGGACCGCGCGTGACCGTGGAGCGCCGGGGCGCGGTGCTGCTCATGGGCCTCGACCGCGTCGCGAAGCGCAATGCGGCTGATCTGCGCATGCTCGAGGAGCTCGCCCTCGCCTATGGCGAGCTGGAGGCGGACGACGGTCTCCGGGTCGGCGTCGTCTTCGCCCACGGCGATCACTTCACCGCGGGCCTCGATCTGGCCGACATCGCCCCGCGCCTCGGTGCGGAAGGTCTGCAGACCGTGCCCGAAGGCGGCATCGACCCCTGGCGGATCGCCGGGCCGGAGCCGTCGAAACCCATCGTGGTCGCGGTGCAGGGCACCTGCCTCACCCTGGGCATCGAGCTGATGCTGGCGGCCGACATCGCCGTCGCCGCGGAGTCGGCGCGCTTCGCGCAGCTGGAGGTGAGCCGGGGGATCCTCCCCTTCGGGGGCGCGACCGTCCGCTTCCCGCGTGCCGCGGGCTGGGGCGATGCCATGCGCTGGATGCTCACCGGCGAGACCTTCGACGCCGCCGAGGCGCTGCGCATGGGGCTCGTGCAGGAGGTGGTGCCGGATGGCAGCCAGCTCGACCGGGCCGTCCAGCTGGCGGAGCGGATCGCGGCCCAGGCCCCGCTCGCCGTGGCGGCGACCCTGCGGAACGCGAGGACCGCCGCTCGGGACGGCGAGGACGCGGCGAAGGCGGCTCTGCAGCCCGCTCTGGCCCGGCTGGCCGGCAGCGAGGACGCAGCCGCCGGAATGCAGGCGTTCCTGGCACGCACGGAGGCCCGCTTCACGGGGAGATAGGACACAGGAGGGGACCGCCATGACAGACTTCGACCTCATCGTGATCGGGGCGGGACCCGTCGGGGAGAACGTCGCCGACCGGGCCGTGCGGGGCGGATTGACGGCCGTCGTCGTCGAGAGCGAGCTGGTCGGGGGCGAGTGCTCCTATTGGGCGTGCATGCCCTCGAAGGCGCTCATCCGCAGCAACGCCGCCCTGCAGGGGTCGCGCTCCGTCGACGGCGCGAAGCAGGCGGTCACCGGCGGGCTCGACGTCGCCGCGGTGCTGAGGCGCCGGGACCGGTTCGTCCACGACTGGCATGACGACTCGCAGGTCGAGTGGCTCCAGCAGGCCGGCATAGCGCTCGTGCGCGGACACGGCCGCCTGAGCGGCCCCCGGGAGGTCACCGTCACTGCGGAGGACGGCGGCATGAAGACGCTCACCGCCGCCCACGCTGTCGCGATCTGCACCGGCTCGGCCGCCCGACTGCCCGATGTGGAGGGTCTGCTGCAGAGCACGCCCTGGACGAGCCGGGATGCCACCAGCGCCTGGGCCGTGCCCGGCAGCCTGGCGATCGTCGGCGGCGGGGCCGTGGCGGTGGAGATGGCCACCGCCTACGCCGGTCTCGGCTGCGCCGTCACGGTGGTCTCGCGGAGCCCCCTCCTCTCCCGGAGCGAGCCTTTCGCCGGGGAGGCGGTGGCCGCGGGCCTGAGGGCTCTGGGCGCCACCGTGATCACGGATGCCCTCCCCCGGCGGGTGCACCGTGACGAGGAGGGGAACGCGGTGATCGCCCTCGACACGGGCGGCACCGTCGTCGCCGAGCAGGTGCTGGTCGCCGCCGGACGGGTCCCGCGCACCGGCGACCTGGGCCTGGAGAGCATCGGGTTGGCGGCCGGGGAGTGGCTGAGGGTCGACGACACCCTGCGGGTCGTCGGGACCGACTGGCTCTACGCCGCCGGCGACGTCAACCACCGCGCCCTGCTCACCCATCAGGGCAAGTACCAGGCCCGGGCGGCCGGGGACGCGATCGTGGCCAGGGCGCAGGGCGAGCCGGTGCACGAACGGCCCTGGGGGTCCCACGTCGCGACGGCGGACCACAGCGCAGTGCCGCAGGTGGTCTTCAGCGACCCCGAGGTGGCGTCGGTCGGGATGACCGCGGAGCAGGCGGAGAAGGCCGGGTACGACATCCGGGTCGTCGACTACGATCTCGGCTCGGTCGCCGGAGCCGCCCTGCACGCGGACGGCTATGCCGGACAGGCCCGCATGGTCGTGGACACCGGGCGATCGCTCGTGCTGGGCATGACCTTCGTGGGCCGGGAGGTGGCCGAGCTGCTGCATGCCGCCACCGTCGCCGTGGTCGGCCAGGTGCCGATCGAGCGGCTGTGGCACGCCGTGCCTGCCTATCCGACCATGAGCGAGGTCTGGCTGCGGCTGCTCGAGGCGTACGGCCGCCCCCGGTAGGCCCCTGGCCCGCACAGCGGCGTCACAGCAGCGAGCGGTAGAGCCCGATCATCGATGCGGCGGCAGCGCGCCAGGTGAAGGCGTCGGCGTGCCGCCGGGCGGATGCCGACAGCGCCGCGAGACGGGTACGGTCCGAGAGCAGTCCCGCGATCTCGATCGCCCACGCCTTCGGGTCCCGCGAGTCGATCAGCCGCCCCGAGACGCCCTCGGCGACGGACTCCAGCAGCCCCGTGCCCCGGAACCCGAGCACGGGCGTCCCGCTGGCCGCGGACTCCAGGGCCACGAGGCAGAAGGTCTCGGAGTGGGAGGGGACCAGGGTGAGGGAGGCCGCCGAGAGCAGCTCGGCCAGCTCCCGGCGTGGCAGCGCCCCGGCGAACAGCACGGAGTCGCCCACCCCCGTGCGGGCTGCGAGCCTTCGCAGGCCCGCCAGGTAGTCCTGCGAGCCCGGGGTCGCCTCGCCGGCGATCACGAGCACGGGAAGCTCTGCCTCCCCTCCGGCTCGCAGCTCGGCCAGGGCCAGGATCGCCAGCTCCTGGTCCTTCAGCGGCTGCACCCGCCCGACCACCGTCAGGATGGGCCGTCCGGGCCGGATGCCGAACCGCTCGCGGATGGCGGCGTCGCCTTCCCGAGGGGCGAAGAGGTCGACGTCCACCCCGGGCGGGATCACCCAGATGCGATCGGCCGGCGCCCTCACATCGTCGATGAGGCTCGTCGCCTCGGCGGCGGAGACCGCGACGACGGCCGAGGCCTGCCCGGCCAGGTACTCCTCGGTCCTGAGGCGCAGCTCGGGTTCCAGGCTCTCGCCCGGGGCCCGGTGCCGGTTCTTCATGGCCCCGATGGTGTGGAAGGTCTGCACGAAGGGCAGCCCGAGCTCGATCGCGACGGGCAGGGTGGCCAGGCCGCTGAGCCAGTAATGCGCGTGGATGAGGTCGTAGCGAGTGGAGGCCCTTCCCGCCAGCTCGGCGACCGCCTCGCCGAACTCGTCCGCCGCCTCGGGCAGCCGCTCCTTGCGCAGCTCTCCCGGCCCGCCCGCCGCCAGCTCGCAGAGCCGGACCCCGGGCGAGAGCGCCCTCGTCTCCGGGGCGGACGTCGCGCGGGTGAGCAGGTCGACCTCGATGCCCCGGGAGGCCAGGTGCCCGGCGAGCGCCAGGAGGGCGACGTTCATCCCCCCGGAGTCCCCGGTCCCGGGCGGCGCGGCCGGCGAGGTGTGCATCGCCACCAGGGCGACCCGCTTCAACTCTCCGGCCATGCTGCAACTGTACGGGCACGATTTTCGAGGAAAGCCTGACGAGGCCGGATCATGCTGGAAACATCCTGCTCATCCGCGGACTCGACGTCGTACCGATCGCCACGGATCGTGAGCAGGCAGCGCTCACGACTGAGCCTCAGGCACTCCGACCCCGAGTGCCCTTGCGTCACCGATCCCAGGCCGGCGGATGACGGTGCTGCCATCGCAGGCGCCGCTCCAGCTGAGCGCCGATCGCCAGCAGCGCGGCCTCTCCCCCGGGCCGGCCGATGAGCTGAACGCCCATGGGCAGGCCCTCGGCGGTGACGTGCACGGGCAGGACGATCGCCGGCAGCCCCGCGACGTTGACGAAGGAGGTGAACGGCGTGTACTGCACCTGCTGCGCGAAGTTGCGCTCGCCGTCCTCGGCGTCGTACCAGCCGATCGGCCGCGGCGTCATGGCGAGCGCCGGCGTGAGCACCGCATCGAAGCGGGAGAACTGACGGATGACCGAACGCTCGAATGCCGCCAGGGTCGCCAGGGCCTCGGCCAGCTCCCGCGCCGAGAGGGACCGTCCCCGCCCCACCAGCCACCGGGTGAGCGGCTCCAGCAGCCCGAGCGCCTCGCCCTCGGCCGGGATGCCGGCCGCGCCGGCCTGCCAGATCACCCGGAAGGCCGGGGCGTAGTCGTCCTGCGGCTCGAGCGCGAGCTCCTCGAGCCCGTGCCCGAGCCCGTCGAGCGCCTCGGTCGCGACGCCGAGGGCCGTCAGGGCCTCCGGGGCGATCGCGATCTCATAGGCCTCGTCCCAGGGCGAGGTGGTCATGACGCCGAGCTGGTAGCGGCCCTCGCCGCGCACCGCCGCGTTCAGCAGCGCTCCGCCCTCCCAGCGGGGCGCCCGCACACTGAAGGGGTGGTCCCCTCCGCCGATCATGGCGTCCAGCAGCATGGCGGCATCGGCGACGGTGCGGGCGATCGGTCCGGGTACGACGAGGCCGGCGAGCTTGTCCAGACCGGTGCCGGCGGGGATGCGGCCGCGGGAGGGCTTCAGGCCGACGAGACCCGTCGCCGCGGCCGGGATGCGGATGGAGCCGCCGCCGTCCGATCCCGGGGCGAAGGGCAGCAGGCCCGCCGCCACCGCCACGGCGGCTCCCCCGCTCGATCCGCCGGCTCCGAGCGAGAGGTCGTAGGGGTTCCGGGCGGGCGGGGCCACCAGGCTCTCGGTGTAGGAGGGCAGGCCGAACTCCGGCGCATTGGTCTTGCCGAGACTGATGGCGCCGGCCGCGTCGAGCACCTCCACCAGCTCGTCGGACTCCGCCGGGACGAAGCCGCTCATCAGCCGGGAACCGTAGCCGGTCGGCACGCCGGCCCGATTGCTGAGGTCCTTGTCCGCGAGGGGCAGGCCCCAGAGAGGCGCCGAGGCGGGGATGCTCTCGGCCAGCGTCCCGGCCCTCTCCCGGGCCGCCTCCGCCGTCACCGTCACGAAGGCGCCCAGGCCAGGGTCGAGCCGCTCGATGCGGTCCAGGTAGTGCTGAACCAGGTCGAGGGGTGCCAGCTGCCGGCGCTGCAGCATCAGCCACTGCTCCTGGGCCGTGTGCTCGTGCAGGTCCGTCATGTCTCGAGCCTATGGGCCATCGCTTGACACGGCCTCATGGGTTGGTTACTCTACTAATGAACCAAGCAACTACAGGATGCGAGAGGGGCCGTCGATGGATGAGGACCGCCCCATCTTCGTGCAGATCGCCGAGCAGATCGAGAACGACATCATCGGCGGCGCCCTGCCCGAAGAGGCACAGGTCCCGTCGACGAACGAGTTCGCGGCCTTCCATCGGATCAATCCGGCGACCGCGGGCAAGGGGGTCAACCTCCTGGTCGAAGCGGGCATCCTCTACAAGAAGAGAGGCATCGGCATGTTCGTCGCCGCAGGAGCCCGGGCCCGGCTGGTCGCAGACCGCCGCACCCGCTTCGATGTGCAATACGTGCGGCCCCTGCTCCGGGAGGCCGAGAAGCTCGGCATCTCCACCGAGCAGCTGGCCGAGATGATCCGGAAGGAAGGCAAGGCATGACCCCGGTAATCCAGGTGCGCGGGCTCACCAAGAGGTTCGGCTCCTTCACGGCCCTCGACGGCGTGGACTTCTCGGTGGACGGCCACCGGATCTACGGCCTGCTGGGCCGCAACGGGGCCGGCAAGACCACCATCATGAACCTGCTCACCGGGCAGGACTTCGCGACCACCGGCTCGGTGGAGGTCTTCGGCCGCTCCCCCGTCGAGAACGCGGCGGTGCTGCAGAACATCTGCTTCATCAAGGAGAGCCAGCGCTATCCCGACGACTTCAAGCCGAAGCACGTCTTCGCCAGCGCGCCCTGGTTCTTCAAGAACTGGGACGCCGCCTTCGCGGAGCAGCTGATCGACGACTTCCGGCTGCCGCTGGGCCGCCGGATCAAGAAGCTCTCCCGAGGGCAGCTCTCGGCCATCGGCGTGATCGTCGGATTGGCGTCCCGGGCGCCGCTGACCTTCTTCGACGAGCCGTACCTGGGCCTGGACGCGGTTGCCCGGCAGACCTTCTACGACCGGCTGCTCGAGGACTTCAGCGAGCATCCCCGCACCGTCATCCTCTCCACCCACCTGATCGACGAGGTGAGCAATCTGCTGGAGCACGTCATCGTGGTCGATCAGGGCAGGATTATGATGGATGCCGAATCCGAGGAGGTGCGCGGCTCCGCCACCACCGTGGTCGGCCTGCGATCGGCGGTCGAGGACTTCGTCGCCGGCCGCGAGATCATCCACCGGGAGGGCGTCGGCGGGCTCTCCTCCGTCACCGTCGGCAGGCTCTCGCCGGAGGACCGCTCGCAGGCGGCCGCCGCCGGCCTGGAGCTCTCGCCCGTCTCCCTCCAGCAGCTCATCGTCCGCAAGACCGGAACCCACAACACAGAATTCGAGCAGAGCGCATGACCATCATCGAGCACACCCGACCGCAAGCCGAGGCGCCAGCCGCCCTGGAGCGCCTGTGGAACGTCGTCAGGCTGCACCTGACCAACAAGTGGAACACCCTGGCGCTGCCCTGGCTGATCCTGGGCTTCATCTTCTTGGTCAACTACGCCATCTGGCTGATCGTGTACAACGCCTCCGACCAGGAGGGCCGCAGCGGCATGTCGGAGGGCACGGCGTTCAGCGGGGCGGCCTTCTACTTCTTCGTCTACGCCTCCGTGATCGCCGTGCAGGCCATCACCCTGACCTTCTCCTTCGCGCTGAGCTACAGCGCGACCCGCCGCGACTACTACCTCGGCACCGTGCTGACCTTCGGCATCCTGGCGGCGATCTACGCCTGCGGCATGACGATCCTCTCCTATGTGGAGGACCTCACGGGCGGCTGGGGCGTCGGCGGGCACATGTTCAGCACCGTCTACTACGGTCACGGGGACTGGTGGGCCCGGCTCTTCGCCTTCTTCGTGCTTTTCTTCTTCTTCTTCGTCATGGGCGCGGCGGCCGCCACGTTCTACGTGCGCTGGCGGATGAACGGGATGCTGGCCTGGGGTGCCATCATGGCGCTGATCCTGATCGGCGGAGCGGCCCTGATCGCCTTCACCAACAGCTGGGGCGCGGTCTGGGAGTGGTTGGTGGCCACCGGCCCGGTCGGCATCATCGCCTGGCTCCTGGTGCCGATCGCCGTCGCCGCCACGGCGGGGTTCTTCATCCTGCGCCGGGCGACGCCCAAGAGCTGACTAGCCAAGCGACCGCTGCAGCAGCACGATGCCGATCCAGCGGCCGAACTTGAAGCCGAGTCGCGGGAGGGCGCCCACCCGCTGGAAGCCGAAGCGCTCGTGCAGGCGCATCGAGGCCTCCGCCCCCTCGTCGGCGAGCACCGCGATCAGCTCCCGCAGGCCGGCGGCCGCGGCTGCGGCGATCAGCTCGCCCAGCAGCAGGCTGCCGACGCCCCGGCCGACCGCATCCGGTCTCAGGTAGATGGTGCTCTCCGCCGTGAACCGATAGGCGGAGCGCTCCTTCCAGGGCAGCGCGTAGGCGAAGCCGAGCATCTCGCCTCCGGCGTCCTCGGCGACGAGGAAGGGGAGGCCGAGCTCCGCGGCCCGGCGACGCTTCTCCTCCCAGGCGGCGGCGTCGGGGGCAGTCTCGTCGAAGGTGACGGTGGACGTCTCGACGTAGTGCCGGTAGATCGCCGCAGCCGCGGCGAGATCGGCACCGGCGACGGGGCGCACCGCGACACGGGGAGCCTCCCCGGGGATCAGGTCACATCCCTGCGCCAGGTGATCGCATAGCCGATCAGCGACACCACGAGGGCGTAGCCCAGCAGCACGAGACCACCCTGCCACCACTCCAGGACCGCGACGTTCGTCGTGCCCCCGCCGAGCGCCGTGAAGACGCTCGATCCGACCAGGGCGTCCCCGGCCGCTCCGGGCAGGAACTTGCCGATCTGCGCGGTCCACTCCCAGATCGAGGTGCCCGCCCGGAGGATGGGCTCGACGAATTGGGTGAAGGCGAGCACGACCACGATCGCCCCGACCTGGCTGGGGATCATCACGCCGAGCCCGACACCGAGCACGGCCCAGATGGCCATGGCCAGCACGACCCGGGCCACCAGAACCCAGGTGTCGCCGTCGGCCAGCGCCGTGTCCTGGCCGGTCGCCGCCAGCAGCGAGCCGCCGATGCCCATGGAGGCGAGCAGACCCACCACGCCGAAGACGGCGCCGAAGACGGCCAGCACGATCATCTTCGAGCCGAGCACCCGACCGCGGCGCGGGTCGGCCAGGAAGGTCGGGGTGAGCGTCTGGTGCCGGAACTCCGTCGTCGTGGCCAAGACGCCGAGCAGGAGCGGGAACACGTAGCCGACGGAGGTCGCGACGCTGTAGACCAGCGGGGCCAGGCCGGCCGTCGGCAGATAGCCTCGCTGCCCGGCGGGAGAGTCCGACAGCGCTCCGAAGATGCCCCCGAGGATCCCCGCGGTGAACCCGACGTAGCCGAAGAGGATGAGCAGCAGCAGCCACCACAGCCGCACGGTGAGGAGCTTCCTCGTCTCGGCCCGGACCGCGTTCGTGAAAGCCCTCATGGCCTCGCCCCATTCCCCACCAGGCCCAGGAAGACCTCTTCCAGGCCGATGTGCTCGGCGTCCAGGCGGCTCAGGGCCACCCCGGAGCGCAATGCGATGGCGCCGACCTCGGTGGCGGTCGTGCCGGTGACCAGCAGCCGATCCTCGGCCGCCAGCACTTCGAGATGCTCCGCCTCGAGGGCTTCGCGCAGCCGGGCCCGGTCGGGAGCGTCCACGACGACCCTGGTGGTCGCCCGGCTCTCCAGCTCCGACAGGCCGCCCTGGTACACGAGCGCGCCCCGGGCGATGATGACCACCCGGTCGACGGTCTGCTGGACCTCGGAGAGCAGATGCGAGGAGACCAGCACCGTGCGGCCCTCGGCCGCCAGCTCGCGCAGCAGCAGGCGGATCCACTTGATCCCCTCGGGGTCCAGTCCGTTGATCGGCTCGTCCAGCACCAGCACGCCGGGATCCCCCAGCAGGGCGAAGGCCAGGCCGAGCCGCTGGCGCATGCCGAGCGAGTAGCCGCCCACCCGGCGATCGGCGTAGTCCGCGAGGCCCACCTGGCGCAGCACGATCTCGACCCGCGAGCTGTCGATGCCGCCGGCGGTCGCGTAGAGGGCGAGATGGTTCCGCGCCGAGCGCCCGGGGTGGAAGCTGGCCGCCTCCAGCGAGGCCCCCACCGTCGCCAGCGGCGTCCTGAGCTCCCGGTAGGTCCTGCCGTCGAAGGTCGCCGTTCCGGAGGAGGGCGAGACCAGCCCGAGCAGCGTGCGCAGCGTGGTGGTCTTGCCCGCGCCGTTCGGCCCCAGGAAGCCCGTGATCCGCCCCGGCTCGACCTGGAAGCTCAGGTCGTCGACCGCCGTCACCCCCCCGAAGCGCTTCGACAGCCTCTTGATCTCTATCACCTGGCCGGTCGGCATGATGTCTCCTGATCCTCGCCCGTGGGCACTACGCTACCGAAGACCGGCTCACTCCAGCTCCCACGACACCGGTGCCGCCCCCTGACGCTCCAGGAAGGCGTTCGCCCGGCTGAAGGGCCGGGAGCCGAAGAATCCCCGATCGGCCGAGAGCGGGCTGGGGTGCACCGACTTGACGGCCGGAGTGCCGCCGAGCATCGGCTCCAGCGATTGCGCGTCCCTGCCCCAGAGGATGGCGACGAGCGGGCGCTCCCGGGCCACCAGCGCCCGGATGGCCGCCTCGGTCACCGCCTCCCACCCCTTGCGCCGGTGGGATCCCGACTGCCCCGGGCGGACCGTGAGCACCCTGTTCAGCAGCATGATGCCCTGCGCCGACCAGCCGCTCAGGTCGCCATGGGGCGGCGGCGTCACCCCGAGATCGTCCTGGAGCTCCCGATAGATGTTGTGGAGGCTCCGCGGCAGAGGCCGGACATGCCGCTCCACGGCGAAGGCGAGCCCGATGGGATGCCCGGGGGTCGGGTAGGGGTCCTGCCCGACGATCAGCACCTTCACCTCCTCGAAGGGATAGGTGAAAGCCCGGAGCACGTTCCCTCCCGCCGGCAGATATCCCCGGCCGGCGGCGACCTCCGCCCGCAGGAAGTCCCCCATCTCGGCGATCCGGCCGGCCACCGGCTCGAGTGCGGCGGCCCAGCCGGGGTCGACCAGCTCACTCAGCGGTTTCGGCACCCCACCAGCCTATGCCCACCCGGGCATGCCCCTCCAGCCGCCAAGGCCGCTCTCCCCGTGCGCCTCCGCGGGGCACTACCATCGGCTCATGTCCTCCCTCCGCGGCGGCTCCCGCGCGATAACGTTCAGCCTGATCGGCTACCTCTTCCTGGTCGAGCTGGTCAGCGGCATCCTGCAGGGCTACTACGTCCCCCTCTTCAGCGACCTGGTGAGGCACCTCCACATCAGGGACGCCGACTTCAACTGGTTCGAGGCCGCCCAGCTGCTGCTCTCCGCGCTGGTCGTGCCGGTGCTGGCGAAGCTCGGCGACATGGTCGGCCACAAGCGCATCCTGCTCATCTCCACGGCGCTCACGGCGGCCGCGAGCTGGTGGCTGGTCTTCGCCGCAGATTTCACCACCTTCCTGATCGCCTGGGCTCTCCAGGGCTTCTACGTGGTGTGGCTGCCGCTGGAGGTGGCCCTCATCTTCGACCGCGGCCGGCGCACCGGCACGGCCGCCTCCCAGACCCGCCGGGCGGCGGGGTTCCTCGTCGTCGCCCTGGAGAGCGGCGCGATCCTCGGCGCCCTGCTGGCGGGCCGGGTGCTCGGCTGGCTCGGCGGCGACATCCCGCTCACCATGGCGATCCCGGCCATCGCCGTCTCCGCGGTCTTCTTCGCCATCCTCTTCGGCGTGCCGGAGTCCGAGCGCGGAGCCCGACGCAGACTCGATCTGCTCGGCTTCGTCATCCTGACCCTCGGCCTGCTGCTCATCACCTCCGGCCTCACCTTCCTGCGCCTCAACGGACCCGAGACGGTCTGGGTCTACCTGCTGATCGTCGCCGGGGCGCTGGCCTTCATCCCCTTCGGCGTCCACGAGCTCCGGCACGAGGATCCGGCCATCGACCTGCGCGTGCTGCGTCAGCCGGCGATGTGGCCGGTGCAGCTGACGGCCGGGGTCATCGGCATCAGCCTGCTCGGCGCACAGGCTCCGCTGTCGACCTTCGCGGGGACCGACCCGGCGAACGGCTACGGGCTCGGGCTGGACGCCGGCGACCGCTCGACGCTGATCGGCGTCTACCTGATCTCGATGATCGTGGGGGCGCTGCTCTTCCCCGTGCTCTCGCGGCGGTTCGCGCCCCGTGTGACGCTGATCGCGGCATCGTTCCTGGTCGCCGCCGGATATCTGCTCTTCCTGCCCTTCCACGACGAGGTCTGGCAGGCGTTCCTGAACATGTTCATCGCCGGGATCGGCTCCGGCGCATTGGTGGGCGCGCTCCCGGCCGCTGCCGCGGCAGCGGCACCCCGCGGGCAGACGGGCATCGCGGCCGGACTGACCAACACCACCAAGACCGTCGGCGGCTCCTTCGCCTCGGCGGTCTTCGGGGTGGTGCTCGCCGCCGGCGCCGCGACGGCCGTCGGCAGCACGGCGGCGAGCCTGGGCGGCTACATGGCCGTCTGGGCGATCTGCGGCGCGGGCGCGCTCGTGGCCGCCCTCGTGCTCTTCCTCGTGCCGCGGGCGGCCTTCGCCGACACCGGCGACTCGACGGAGGAGGACGCGGCCGTGCCGGAGCCCGGCCTTGCGCCCGGCACGGCGGGCGGCCGAGACTGACAGCATGCAATTGCGCGCATTGGCCGACGAGGCGTCGAACTACCTCTCCGAGCTGCGATCGCTGCGGCGGGAGCTGCACCGGGCCCCAGAGCTGGGACTCCAGCTGCCGCGGACCCTCGAACGGGTGCTCGCCTCGATCGACGGGCTGGGGCTGGAGACCGTCCGCTCCTCGACGATCTCCTCCGCCGTCATCCGGATCCCGGGCGGCAAGCCGGGACCCACGGTCGTGCTCCGAGCCGACCTCGACGCCCTGGCCCTGCGCGAGGACACGGGTCTGGACTACTCCTCGGAGATCGACGGCAGGATGCACGCCTGCGGACACGATCTGCACGCCGCCATCGGCGTCGGCGCCATCCACCTGCTCGCCACGCACCGCGCCGAGCTCGCGGGCGAGGTGCTGTTCCTGTTCCAGCCCGGCGAGGAGGGCCACAACGGCGCCGACCGCATGCTGGACGAGGGTGCCCTGGGCCTGGCCTCGGGCAAGCTGGTCGGAGCCTATGCCCTGCATGTGACCACGGCCGCACCGCTGGGCCTCTTCGTGGCGAAGGCCGGGCCGGCCATGGCCGGCACCGCCACGCTCGGCGTCACCGTGCGGGGCCGGGGCGGGCACGGCTCCTCGCCCCAGCTGGCCCGGGATCCCAACCAGGCCATGGCCGAGATCGTCACCGGGCTGCAGACCATGGTCACCCGCCGCTTCAGCGCCTTCGACCCGGTGATCGTCACGGTGGGCTGGATGAGGGGCGGCGAGGAGGGCACCGAGAACGTCATCCCCGACTCCGCCTCCTTCGGGGCCACGGTGCGGACCTTCTCCGACGAGAGCCAGGTGGCGGTGGAGCAGCACAGCCGCGAGCTCGTCGCGGGCATCGCCGGAGCCTACGGCCTGACCGCTGAGGTGCGCTTCGACTCGGTCACGGCCCCCCTGCACAACGACCCCGAGCACATCGAGCTCGCCCGGCGGGTGGCCGTGGAGATGTTCGGCGAGCAGCGCTATCTGACCATGCCCACGCCCATCGCCGGCGGCGAGGACTTCTCCTCGATCCTGAGCGAGGTGCCGGGCGCGTTCGTCTTCGTCGGCGCCTGCCCGCCGGAGCTGGACCCGCGCACCGCGCCCTACAACCACTCGAATCTGGCGGTGTTCGACGACAGCGTGCTGCCCGACGCCGCGGCCTACCTCGCGGCGCTGGCCTTCGCCCGGCTCGACGAGGTCGCTACAGCTTAGGTCGCAGCGGTCCCCGCACCAGCTTGTGCTGCGCCGCCTGCGCCACCGGCTTGACGGTGATCAGGTCGAGGTTGACATGGGGCGGGAGCTCCAGGGTCTGCACGACGATCGCGGCGATGTCCTCCGCGGTGAGCGGCTCGGGCACCGACTCGTACACCGCATCCGCCTTCGCCCGGTCCCCTCTGAAGCGCACGAGCGAGAACTCCTCGGTCTTCACCAGGCCGGGAGCCAGCTCGATCACCCGGATCGGCTCCCCGGCGAGCTCGAGCCGCAGCACGGCGACGAGCGCGTGCTCGGCGTGCTTGGCGGCGTTGTACCCGCCGCCGCCCTCATAGGGGACATGCCCGGCGGTGGAGGTCACCGTCAGGATGTCGGCATGGCCCGAGCCGACAGCGCCCTTCCGGAGCAGGGGCAGCAGCGCGCCGGTGACCCGCTTGGTCCCGAGCACGTTCACCTGGAACATGGCCAGCCACTCCTCGGGATCGCCGTGCTCGACCGAGTCGAAGCCGAAGGCCCCGCCCGCGTTGTTGACCAGCGCGTGCACCGGGCCGCTCCGCTCCAGGTGCTCCCGGAGCTCATCCACCTGGGCCTGGTCGGTGACATCGGCGACGAACGTCTCGGCTCCGGTCTCCCCGGCCAGCTCGCGCAGCCGCTCGGCACGCCGGGCGACCCCGACCACGTTCCAGCCCCGGCTGCGGAACAGCCTCACCGTCGCGGCGCCGATGCCGGAGCTGGCCCCCGTCACCACGACCCGCCTGGTCTCCTCCATCGTCGCTCCCGGAATGCTCCTCGTGTTACGGGATGTTTCACAGCCCGTTGACCGGCGCGGCCGCGCGTTCATAGGCTCGGTGCGTGACGGACGCGTCGCCCGCGCCCGGACCCGCCACAGAACAACACTAGGAGAGATCGACCGTGAGCGACGACTGGAAGTTCGAGACCAAGCAGATCCATTCCGGCGCCGCGCCGGATCCCGTGACCAATGCCCGTGCCACGCCGGTCTACAAGACGACCGCCTATGTGTTCAACAACGCCGAGCACGCCAAGAACCTCTTCGCGCTCTCGGAGTTCGGCAACATCTACACGCGCATCCAGAACCCCACCCACGACGTGGTGGAGAAGCGCGTCGCCGACCTCGAGGGCGGGACCGCAGCGCTGCTCGTCTCATCCGGGCAGGCGGCGAGCACCATGGCGGTGCTGAACATCGCCCAGGCCGGGGACCACATCGTCTCCTCCGCCTCGATCTACGGCGGCACCTACAACCTCTTCAAGTACACGCTGGCGAAGCTCGGCATCGAGGTCACCTTCGTCGAGAACCAGGACGACGCGGACGAGTGGCGGCGAGCCGTGCGACCGAACACCAAGCTCTTCTTCGCGGAGACCGTCGGCAACCCGAAGATCAACGTGCTGGACATCGCCCTCGTGGCCGGCGTCGCGCACGAGAACGGCATCCCGCTGATCACCGACAACACGATCGCCACGCCGTACCTGATCCGCCCCTTCGAGCACGGAGCCGACGTCGTCGTGCACTCGGCGACCAAGTTCCTGAGCGGGCACGGCACCGTCATCGCCGGCGTGATCGTCGACGGCGGCACCTTCCCCTGGAGCAAGCACGCCGACAAGTTCCCGGGCCTCACCGAGCCGGACGAGTCCTACCACGGCGTCAGCTACACCTCGGTGCTCGGCGACGCCATCGCCTACATCATCAAGGCGCGCGTGCAGCTGCTGCGCGACGTCGGTGCGGCCAGCACGCCGGACACCGCCTTCGACATCATCCAGGGCCTGGAGACGCTGAGCCTCCGAGTCGAGCGGCACGTGCAGAACGCGCAGGCGGTCGCGAAGTGGCTGGAGGCCAGCGACGACATCGACTCGGTGAACTACGCGAGCCTGCCGTCGAGCCCCTGGCACGACGCCGCGAACAAGTACGCGCCGCGCGGGGTCGGGGCCGTGCTCTCCTTCGAGCTCAAGGGCGGGGTGGAGGCCGGGCGCGCCCTGGTCGACAACGTCAAGCTGTTCAGCCACCTGGCCAACATCGGCGATGTGCGGAGCCTGATCATCCACCCGGCCTCCACCACCCACTCCCAGCTGACGCCCGAGCAGCAGCTCACCGCCGGCGTCACCCCGGGGCTGGTGCGGCTGTCCATCGGGCTGGAGAACATCGACGACATCATCGCCGATCTGTCCACCGGTCTGGCGGCGGCCCGGGCGGCCGTCTCCTAGTCCCCGTCGAACGCCCTCGGGGGCGCGGCAGGGCTCCGGCCCGTCGCGCCCCCGTCGTCATCTGGGAGCCGTCTCGCGGCCGGTGTGTAACAATCGGTTGTTCCGCCGCTTATACCGAGATACTGGGTCGACTATGGACTGGCAGACACCCGAGGACAGCGTTCCCTCGAGCTTCATCACCGAGGCGAACGCGCGCGCGATCCTGGGCAAGCCCCCCGCGACGGGTGCCTGGCGCGACGGCGATCCCGCGGGCGATCGCCGCTTCGCGGCCATCGGATCGCTCACCCTGGAGCGCGGGGACGTCATCCCCCATGTCCGGATCGCCTACGAGACCTGGGGCGAGCTGAACGCCGAGGGCAGCAACGCGATCCTGGTCCTGCACGCCCTCACCGGAGACAGCCACGTCCGCGGGCCCGCAGGGGGCGGGCATCCGACGGCCGGATGGTGGGGCGACCTCGTCGGCCCGGGCCTGACCATCGACACGGACCGCTGGTTCGTGGTCGCGCCGAACATGCTCGGCGGCTGCCAGGGCAGCACGGGCCCGGCATCCTTCGCCCCGGACGGCCACGAATGGGGCTCGCGCTTCCCCTACATCACCATCCGGGACCAGGTCGCGGCGCAGGCCGCATTCTCGACGGCGATCGGCGTCGAGCGCTGGGCGGCGGTGATCGGCGGGTCGATGGGGGGCATGCAGTCGTTGGAGTGGGCGATCGGCTACCCCGAGCGCGTGGAGAGGGTCGCCGTCATCGCGGCGCCCGCCGTGAACAGCGCCGACCAGATCGCCCTCAACTCGGTGCAGCTCGAGGCGATCCGCATGGATCCGGCCTTCAACGACGGCGACTACTACGAGGCCGGGGACGGCGAGGGGCCGCACCGGGGGCTCGCGCTCGCCCGGCGCATGGCCCTGCTCAACTACCGCTCCCCCAGTGAGCTCAACGAGCGCTTCCAGCGCAGCTGGCAGAGCAGCGTCTCCCCGCTCGGCGACGGCGGACGCTTCGCCGTGGTGAGCTATCTCGAGTTCCATGGCAACAAGTTCAGCCGGCGATTCGATGCGAACAGCTACACGGTGCTCGTCGAGGCCATGAACTCCCACGACATCTCCCGGGGCCGCGGCAGCGTGCGGGAGGCGCTGTCGCGGGCCACGGCGCGCAGCCTGGTGATCGGGATCGACAGCGATCGGCTCTACCCGGTCTCGGACCAGCGGCTCATCGCCGAGCACCTCCCCGGCAACATCGACGGCGACCGGGCAGCCGTGATCCACTCGGAGTTCGGCCACGACGGATTCCTCATCGAGACCGCCCTGGTCGGTGCGCAGCTCAGGAGGCTGCTGCAGGAGTGAGGCCTTAAACCGCTTGCCGGGCCTTCGAAGCTGACCGTAGCATCTGAGCCAGCCGAGTGCTTTCTGGATCTCAGCCATGACACCGACCTCCTCGAGTACCCCGACCCGCGGTCATGCCCTCCGATGACGACCGCCGGATCCGCGTCGCCGTCGTCGAGCGGCGCCTCCTGCTGCTCGACGGCATCGTCGCGACCCTGGCCGCGCAGGGCTTCAGCATCGTGCTGGCCACCGCCGACTGGTACGAGCTGAGGGACTTCTCCGCCCCGTTCGACGTCGCGGTGATCGGTCTGGGCCGCTACGACGACCTGCCGATCCGGGCCCGGGTGCAGACGCTGGCCGGCCGGGGGCATCCCTCGGTCGTCGTCAGCGGATCGGCCGACGCCGGCGCGGTCCGCGAGGCGATGGATGCCGGTGCGATGGGCTTCGTCTCCACCCGGCAACCCGCCGGAGACCTGGCCGTGGCGATCCGGTCGGCCGTCCGGCGCCGACGCCATCTCCCCTCGGCACTGGCCGCCCTGCTCGCGCACCCGTCGGCCGGCGCGGATCCGCCACTGGGATCCCGTGAGCGGCTCGCCCTGACGCTCTACGCCACGGGCCGATCGCTCAAAGAGGTCGCGCTGAGCATGGGGACGACGGAGGAGACCGTCAAGTCCTACATCAAGCGGGGCAGGAAGAAGTACCTCAGCGCGGGCATCGACGTCAGCACCAAGCTGCTGCTGCGCCGGCACGGCATCCGGCAGGGGTGGGTCTCCCCCGATTGATCGCGTCCGCCGATCACTCCCGCCCGAGCGGCACGGCGACGGGCTCTCGATCCGTGCCCCGGATGCGGGCCAGCCGAAGCAGCGCCGCTACGGCCCAGGCCAGCAGCACCAGGGTGAGGGCGTTCCGAGCCGTCAGCGCGAGCAGCGCCCAGGGGTTCAGCGAGAGGAGATAGCCGTAGAGATACGGGTAGAAGGACTGCGTGAGGGCGGCCAGCACCAGGGCGAGGGCCGCGGGCATCCGGAACGAGACCCCCTGGCCCCGGGCGCGGACCGCCAGCCCGAGGAGCACCGGCACGGCCAGCCAGCACATGAACTGCGGCGAGCCGACCTTGTTGAACGCGATGAGCGCCGCCACCAGCGCCAGCGCCAGCGGAGCGAGCACCTCCGCCTCCCCCGCACCGGCACGGAGCGCCAGCCCGGCGATCAGGAGGATCGCGATCACGACGAGGCCCATCAACGGCATCATGAGCCCGCTCACCGGTCCCACGCCGCTGCCGGTCACCTGGTAGGTCATCAGCGCCTGGTCGTAGTACAGATAGGTGCCCGGCGCCCCGGCCAGCGCCTGCCACAGCCAGACGGTGCTGACCGGTGCCTCGATCTGCAGACCGCGGCTGGTCTGCTGCCCGACGAAGCTGAAGACGTTGAGCCCGCTGCCGAGGATCAAGGCGATGACGACGATGACGACGCTGCAGACCACGCCCGCCGCGAGCACCTGTCGCCGGGCCGAGCGCAGGGCGACGAGAACGGCCAGGATCACCGCCGCCGGCCAGACCTTGATCCAGGCGGCCACCGCGAGCACCGCACCGGCCACGACGGGCCGCGTGGCGATGAGCACGACCGCGATCACCGCCAGGGGCACGGTGATGGAGTCGATCCGGCCGAGGGCGATGGGCCCGAGCAGCAGGAGGAAGGCGACCCACCACCAGCCGAGCAGGTGCCGGCGGGACGCGACGTCGCGAACTCGCATCCCCCAGCCGATGAGCAGCACGAAGGCCGCCGCGTCCAGGGCCATCACGAGGGTCAGCCAGGTGCTTGCGTAGAACGTCAGCCCGAAGGCGAGCGCGAGCAGCATGGGGATGAGGGCGACGACCGGATAGACCCAGGGGCCGTCGATGCCCACGATGTAGCCGCCGTCCACGGCGAGCTCCGCCCAGTACTTGTAGACGATGGTGACATCGCCCAGCGGCAGCCCCGGAGCGTTCAGGGCGAGCACGCCGAGCCAGAGATGGGTCAGGATGAAGGCCGACCACAGCGCCACCGGGCTGCGTGCGAGGCGGCCGCCCATCCAGCGCCAGCGGGCATCGGGCGGACTCGCAGTCTTCATCGCCTCTCAGCGTATCCCGACAGCAACCGCGCGATGACTGGAGGCAGCGCGGCGCACAGCCCTCGCACGGTGAAGGGGCCGCCCCGCCCGGCCTCCGCCGCGGCCTCGGCGTGCAGCAGCGCTGCCGTGGCGGCCAGCTCCGGCAGCAGTGCCGGGTCGCGGCCGAGGTCGGCGGAACGGGTCGCCAGCAGGGCGCCGAGGATCCCGCCCAGGGCGTCCCCGGTGCCGGCGGTGGCCAGCCAGGCGGTGGCGCCCTCCACCCGGAGGGCCGTGCCGTCCGGGGCCGCGATATGGGTGGTCCCGCCCTTGAGCAGTACGCAGACGCCCAGGCCCCTCGCCGCCCGGATCGCCCACCCTCCCGGGTCGCCGGCGACGACGGCGCCGTCCACCCCGAGCACCCGGCCCAGCTCGCGATGGTGCGGCGTCATGACCACGAGCTCCGGCCGGGCCGCCGCGCTCACCAGGTCGAGCGCCCCGGAGTCCAGCACGGTCGGCAGCCCCTGCCCCAGCGCCTCGCCCAGCTGCGCGGTCCGACCCCCGTCCCGGTGGTCGGCGTCGATGCCGGAGCCCAGGAGCCAGGCCTGCACGCGCCCGGGGAGGATCACGGCCTCCGGGCAGCGCTCGAGCACCAGGTCGGCGGCCCGCCGGGGGCCGAGGTAGCGCACCATGCCCAGGCCGGTGTGCAGAGCGGCGTCCACGCCGAGGACCGCGGCTCCGGGGTAGTCGTCCGACCCCGTGACCACTCCCAGCACGCCCCGCGAGTACTTGTCGTCCCCCGCGCGGGGCACCGCGATGCGACGGCCGGCCTCGGCCGCCGTCCAGGGCGCGCGACCGCTCACCGGCCCCTCCGATCCGCTCATGGCCCCCTCCGCGTGGCGTCCTGGACCTCGCCGACCAGCTCCTCGATGATGTCCTCCAGGAAGATGGCGCCCAGCGTGGCCCCGGCATCGTCGCGGACCCGAGCCACATGCACCCCTGAGCGGCGCATGATGGCCAGGGCATCCTCCAGCTCGGTGCTGCGCGAGATGGAGGCCAGGGGGCGGATGCGCCTCGCCGGCACCGCTCGCGTGAACTCCTGCGTCCCCTCCAGATCGATCACGTCCTTCAGGTGCAGGTACCCGCTCGGCTCGCCTGCCCCGTCGACGAGGATATAGCGCGAGAACCCGTGCTGGGCGACGGCCCGCTCCACCTCCTCCGGGGTGACGGACTCCGGCAGACTGACGAGATCGGTGGACGCCACCGCGACGTCCTCGGCCCTCTTCGCGCTGAACTCGAAGGCGGCGCTCAGCGCTCCGGTCGAATCGATTAGCACGCCCTCCCTGGTGGACTGCGCGACGATGGTGGCCACCTCGTCGACGGTGAACGCGCTGTTGGCCTCGTTCCTCGGCTCGACCCCGAAGAGGCGCAGTACGCCGTTGGCGGTCGCGTTCAGGGCGATGATGACCGGCCGGAAGGCCCTCGCCACGAGCACCAGCGGCGGCGCCAGCAGCAGCACGGACCGATCCGGCGTCGAGAACGACAGGTTCTTCGGGACCATCTCGCCGAACACGACGTGCAGGAACGAGACGAGCACGAGGGCGATGACGAACGACACCGTGCCGATCGCCTCGTCGCTCCAGCCGGTCAGCCCCAGCGGCAGCTCGAGCAGATTGTGGATCGCCGGCTCCGACACGTTCAGGATGAGCAGCGAGCAGACGGTGATGCCCAGCTGGCTGGTGGCGAGCATGAGAGTGGCATGCTCCATGGCGGCCAGGGCCGTCTTGGCCGCCCGGCTGCCGGCATCGGCCTTCGGCTCGATCTGGGAGCGGCGGGCCGAGATCACCGCGAACTCCGCGGCGACGAAGAAGGCGTTCACCAGGAGCAGCACGAGCAGCCAGACGAGGCCCCACCAATCCGTCATCGGATGCCGTCCCCCGCGGTCGTCTCGTGCAGAGGCGTGGGCGTGAAGCGCACCCGGTCGATCCGGCGGCCGTCGAGCCTGACGACCCGGAGGGTTCCGCCCTCGACGGGCACGGTGTCGCCGACCAGCGGAACGCGACCGAGGGCGCTCATGATGAACCCCCCGACCGTCTCGTAGGGGCCGTCCTCCGGCACGACCACCCCGGTGCGCTCGAGCAGCTCGTCGGGGCGGAGCATGCCCGGGAAGGTCAGCCAATTGCGTGACCGGACGATGCCGGCCCGGCTGCGGTCGTGCTCGTCGGCCACCTCGCCGATCAGCTCCTCCACCACATCCTCGAGCGTGGCGACCCCGGCCGTGCCGCCGTACTCGTCGACGACGACGGCCATCTGATAGCCCCGGCCGCGCAGCTCGCCCAGCAGGGCGTCGAGCCGCATGGTCTCCGGCACCCGCAGGGTGCCGGATTGGAGCGCCGAGACCGGAACGGCGTCCCGCTTGTCCCAGGGGACGGCGACCGCCTGCTTGACGTGCACCAGCCCGACGACGTCGTCGATCGTCTCGTCGATGACCGGGAACCGCGAGAGGCCCGTGCTCTTGGCCAGCTCGATCACCGTCTGGGCGGAGGCGCCCCGGTCGACGCTGGTGACCCGGGGACGCGGGGTCATCACATCCGAGGCGGTGTGCTCGTTGAACACCAGGGTGCGGGCCAGCAGCGTCGCCGTGTCCCGATCGAGGCTGCCGGCCTTCGCCGAGCGGCGGACCAGCGATCGCAGCTCCTCGGCGGTGCGGGCGGAGGAGAGCTCCTCCTTCGGCTCGATCCGCATCGCCCGGAGGATGACGTTCGCCGTGCTGTTCAACAGGACCACGGCGGGCTTGAACACGGCGGTGAAGGCGACCTGGAAGGGGATCACCAGCTTCACGGTCGGCAGGGGCAGGGCGAGGGCGAAGTTCTTGGGCACGAGCTCGCCGACGATCATGGACAGCAGCGTGGCGATGCCGACGGCGAGCACGCTGCCGACGACGACGACGACCGGGTCCGTCAGACCGGCGGCGGCGAGGGGGCCGTGCAGCAGCGAGCTGATGGCCGGCTCCAGAGCGTAGCCGGTCAGCAGCGTCGTCAGGGTGATGCCCAGCTGCGCGCTCGAGAGCTGCGTCGAGGTGGTCTTGAGCGCCCGGATCACCAGGGTCAGATGCCGCTCGCCCCGCTGCTGCCGGCCTTCGATGCTCGCCCGGTCGAGGTTGACCAGCGAGAACTCGGAGGCGACGAAGAAGCCCGTGCCGATGGTGAGGATCAGGCCGATCCCCAGCATGATCAACTCGTACATCGGGTCCCTGCCGTGCGGCGCGGAGCGCGGGGCGGCCCCGCGAGGCCGGGCCCGTTCGGCCCATCGACCGATCGTGCCCGACGGCGCCTATAAGGAGGGTCGTCCATTATCCGATTGAGTATACGACAGCATCCCCGCCAGGGGCTGAGGCCGTCACCAGCCCACCGGCAGAGCCTTGCCCTCCTCGTAGCCGGCAGCGGACTGGATGCCGACCAGCGCGCGGTCGTGGAACTCGGCCAGCGTCGTCGCACCGGCATAGCTGCAGGAGCTGCGCACCCCCGAGGTGATCATGTCGAGCAGATCCTCGATGGAGGGACGCAGGGGATCCAGGTAGATCTTCGAGCTGGAGATGCCCTCGGCGAAGAGCGTCTTGCGTGCCAGCTCATAGGCGTCCAGGCGGTCGAAGCGCTCGTGGACGGCCTTGGTGGAGGCCATCCCCCAGCTCTCCTTGTACAGCCGCCCGTCGGGGTCGGCCTGCAGCCGCCCCGGAGCTTCGATGGTCCCTGCGAACCATGAGCCGATCATGACGGAGGAGGCGCCGGCGGCCAGGGCCAGGGCGACATCCCGGGGGTAGCGCACGCCGCCGTCGGCCCAGACGTGGGCTCCGAGCTGCCGAGCCCGGGCCGCCGTCTCGAGCACGGCGGAGAACTGCGGCCGGCCGACCGCCGTCATCATCCGCGTGGTGCACATGGCCCCCGGGCCGACGCCGACCTTGACGATGTCCGCACCGGCGCCGACCAGCTCATCCACGGCGTCGGCGGTGACCACATTGCCCGCGACGAGCGGGATCCCCAGGCCCAGGGCTGCGACGACCTCGACCGCCTGGACCATGCGGCCCTGGTGCCCGTGCGCCGTGTCCACGACCAGCACATCGACCCCGGCGGCGGCGAGGGCCTCCGCCTTGGCGGCGACATCGCCGTTGATGCCGATCGCCGCCGCCACGCGGAGCCGGCCCTGGGCATCCACGGCAGGGTCGTAGATCGTGGCGCGCAGCGCGCCCGTGCGGCTGAGGGTGCCGACCACCCGTTCCCCCTCCAGCACCGGGGCGAACTCGATGCCGGCCGCCGTCATGGCGTCGAACGCCTGGCGCGGCGTGTCCAGGTCGTCGGCCTCCAGCGCCGCCATCCGGGGGTGGATCAGGTCGCCGAGCCGGGCATCCGGCAGGGCGGTGCCGAGGCGGGCGGCGGAGACGCAGCCCAGGTACTCCCCGTCGTCGCCCAGGACCACGATCCCGTGGCCGGCGACGGCGGGGACCTGCGCGAGCGCGTCGGCGACGGTCTGCTCCGGTCCGAAGGAGAGCGGGGTGTCGAAGTGGACCGGCTGCTCCTTCACCCAGCGGATGGCGGCATCCAGATCCTGCAGGTGCATGTCCTGGGGCAGCACCCCCAGACCGCCCCGCCGGGCCAGGGAGGCGGCCAGGCGCGGACCGGTCACCGAGTTCATGTTCGAGGAGACGATCGGGATGGTCGTCCCGGTGCCGTCGACCGGAGTCAGCGAAACATCCAGCCGGCTTACGACATCGGACCGGCTGGGAACCAGGAAGACATCGGAGTAGGTCAGGTCGTGCTGAGCAGTGGCCTGGTAAAACCGCATGTTTTTAACCGTACTGCCTCCCGGTGAACGCCGACACCGCGGCGGCAAAGCGATTACGCTTGAAGGATATGTGACCGGACTGCGTCACGGGCACCGCATCAGCGGCGATAACGGAAAGTGGGCGATACGGCTGTGTCTAGCCAGGTGACCAGACATTCAGCGAACGACAACTCCTCAAGCGAGTTCGGAGCCAACGAATGGCTCGTCGACGAGATGCACGAGCGCTACCTCCGGGACAAGGACTCCGTCGACCGCTCCTGGTGGCCGATCCTGGAGAACTACCGCCCCGCCGTGCCGGAGGGGCAGCGGGAGCCCGAGACGCCGCAGGAGCCCGCGGCGCAGGCCCCCGCGGCACAGGCCCCCGCCACAGAGGCCCCCGCGGCACAGCAGCACGCGGCACAGCAGGAGCCCGCACCGGCCTCGCAACCGGCCTCGCAACCGGTGGCCAAGACCACCTCGATCAAGCCGAAGCCGCAGCCCATCCCCGCCGACGCCCCGGCGCGGAGCGCCGGCCACGACGAGGCGGACCGGCCGGAGCCCGAGGACGCGCAGGACGTCGTCGCCCCCCTCCGCGGGATGTCGAAGACCCTGGCCGCGAACATGGACGCCAGCCTCAGCGTGCCGACCGCGACCAGCGTGCGGACGATCCCGGCGAAGCTCATGATCGACAACCGCATCGTCATCAACAACCACCTCAAGCGCGCCCGGGGCGGCAAGGTCTCGTTCACGCACCTCATCGGCTGGGCGATCGTGCAGGCGATCAAGGACTTCCCGAGCCAGAACGTCTACTACGACGAGGTGGACGGCAAGCCCTCGGTCGTCTCCCCCGCCCACGTCAACCTCGGGCTGGCCATCGACATCCCCAAGCCGGACGGCTCGCGGGCCCTCCTGGTTCCCGGCATCAAGCGCGCCGACACCATGGGCTTCGCCGAGTTCCTCGCGGCCTACGAGGAGCTGGTCGACCGGGCCCGGTCGAACAAGCTGACCGCCGCGGACTTCGCGGGGACCACCATCTCGCTGACCAACCCGGGCGGCATCGGCACCGTGCACTCGGTGCCGCGGCTCATGCAGGGCCAGGGATGCATCATCGGAGCGGGTGCGCTGGAGTACCCGGCCGAGTTCCAGGGCGCCTCGCCCACCACCCTGGCCGAGCTGGCGATCAGCAAGACCATCACGCTGACCTCCACCTACGACCACCGGGTCATCCAGGGCGCCGGCTCGGGCGAGTTCCTCAAGAAGGTGCACGAGCTCCTCATCGGCGAGCGGAACTTCTACGAGGACATCTTCGCCGCGCTGCGCATCCCCTACGACCCCATCCACTGGGCTCCCGACATCCACGTCGACGCCGCGAACGCCGTGAGCAAGGACACCCGGGTCGCCGAGCTGATCAACGCCTTCCGGGTGCGCGGGCACCTGATGGCGGACATCGACCCGCTGGAGTACCGTCAGCGCTCGCACCCGGACCTCGACATCGCCAGCCACGGCCTGAGCTTCTGGGACCTCGACCGCGAGTTCGTCACCGGCGGCTTCGGCGGCAAGCCGAAGGCCCTGCTGCGCGACATCCTGGGCATCCTGCGCGACTCGTACTGCCGCACGGTGGGCATCGAGTACATGCACATCCAGGACCCGGCCATCCGCGCCTGGGTGCAGGATCGCGTCGAGCGGCCCTATACGAAGCCGACCCATGACGAGCAGATGCGCATCCTGGCGAAGCTCAACGAGGCGGAGGCCTTCGAGACCTTCCTGCAGACCAAGTACGTCGGCCAGAAGCGGTTCAGCCTCGAGGGCGGCGAGTCGACGATCGCGCTGCTGGATGCGATCATCCAGGGGGCTGCGGAGACGAAGCTCGAGGAGGTCGCGATCGGCATGGCCCATCGCGGCCGGCTCAACGTGCTCACCAACATCGCGGGCAAGACCTATGGGCAGATCTTCCGGGAGTTCGAGGGCACCCAGGATCCGCGCACCGTGCAGGGCTCGGGCGATGTCAAGTACCACCTGGGCACCGAGGGCACCTACACGAGCGCCACCGGCGAGCAGATCCCGGTCTACCTCGCGGCGAACCCCTCCCACCTGGAGGCCGTCAACGGGGTGCTCTCGGGGATCGTCCGCGCCCAGCAGGACCGCAAGCCCATCGGCACCTTCGAGGTGCTGCCCATCCTCATCCACGGCGACGCCGCCATGGCGGGCCAGGGCGTGGTCGTCGAGGTGCTCCAGATGTCGCAGCTACGCGGCTACCGCCTGGGCGGCACCATCCACATCAACATCAACAACCAGGTCGGCTTCACCACGCCGCCGAGCGAAGGCCGCACCTCGGTGTACTCGACGGATGTGGCCAAGACGATCCAGGCGCCGATCTTCCACGTGAACGGCGACGACCCCGAGGCGGTGGTGCGCGTCGCGGAGCTGGCCTTCGAGTTCCGCCAGAAGTTCCACAAGGACGTCGTCATCGACCTGATCTGCTACCGCCGCCGGGGCCACAACGAGGGCGACGACCCCTCGATGACCCAGCCGCTGATGTACAACCTGATCGAGGCGAAGCGCTCGGTGCGCACGCTCTACGCCGAGGCCCTGGTCGGTCGCGGCGACATCACCAAGGAGGAGTACGAGGCGGCGCACGCCGACTTCCAGGACCGTCTGGAGCGGGCATTCCTCGAGACGCATGCCGCGCAGACGGCCTCCATCCCCGTGGTGGTCGGCGATGCGAACGCCGTCGCCGATCTGGAACGCCCCGACTCGCAGCGGGACGACTCCGCCGGCGAACCGGAATCGACCGGGGTCAGCGAGAGCGTGATCGCGCAGATCGGCGACGCGCATGACAATCCGCCGGCGGGCTTCACGGTGCATCCGAAGCTCCAGGCGCTGCTGAAGAAGCGCTACGAGATGAGCCGGGGCGGCAGCATCGACTGGGCCTTCGGCGAGCTGATCGCGCTGGGCTCCCTGCTGCTGGAGGGCACGCCGGTGCGGATGGCGGGCCAGGACACCAGGCGCGGCACCTTCGTGCAGCGCCACGCCGTGCTGCACGACCGCCAGAACGGCCAGGAGTGGCTGCCGCTGGCGAACCTCAGCACCACCCAGGCCCGGTTCTGGATCTACGACTCGCTGCTGAGCGAGTACGCCGCCCTCGCCTACGAGTACGGCTACTCGGTGGAGCGCTCGGACGCCCTGGTGCTCTGGGAGGCCCAATTCGGCGACTTCGCCAACGGCGGCCAGATCGTGGTGGACGAGTTCATCTCCAGCGCCGAGCAGAAGTGGGGCCAGCGGTCCAGCGTGGTGATGCTCCTCCCGCACGGCTACGAGGGCCAGGGGCCGGACCACTCCTCCGCCCGGATCGAACGCTATCTGCAGCTGTGCGCCGAGAACAACATGACCGTCGCGCAGCCCTCCACCCCCGCCTCGTACTTCCACCTGCTGCGCCGGCAGGCCTATGCGCGGCCCCGACGCCCGCTCGTCGTCTTCACCCCGAAGGCCATGCTGCGGCTGCGCGGCGCCACGAGCCAGATCGCCGACTTCACCAGCGGGCGGTTCGAGCGCGTGATCGACGACCACGAGGTGGCCGATAGGGCGGCGATCAAGCGCGTGCTGGTGCACGCCGGCAAGATCCACTGGGATCTGCGCTCCGAGCTGGAGAAGAGCGGCCGGAAGGACATCGCCCTCGTGCGGCTCGAGCAGTTCTACCCGCTGCCGCTCGAGGAGCTGAAGGCGGCGCTCGACGGCTACCCGGGCGCGGAGCTGGTCTGGGTGCAACAGGAGCCGGAGAACATGGGCGCCTGGCCGTTCCTGCTCCAGGAGCTTGCGCCCTATCTCGGCGGCCGCAGCCTGCGCGTAGTCTCCCGGCCGGCATCCGCCTCGCCGGCGACCGGTTCGGCCAAGCGCAGCGCTCAGGAGCAGGTGGAGCTGATGGAGGCGGCGCTGGGCTAGCTCTGCTGGTTCAGCGCGCGGAGCCTGAGCAGGATCTGCTCGCGCAACTCCTCGGGGGCCGTCTCGGTGCAGGCCCGCTGCACCGCGCGCGTCAGCACGATGCCGACATGGGCCTCGCCCTCGCAGTCGTCGCAATTGGTCAGATGCTCGATGACATCCGCCGCATCCTCGTCGCGCAGCTCGTTGTGGAGGAACTCCTCGAGCTCCGCCTTCGCCTTCTCGCAACCGCAATCGGTCATCGCCGTCTCCTGCCAGCCTGAGCCACCGCGATCCCCCGGTCCAGCGCGTAGTCGGTGAGCAGCTCCCGCAGCATCCTGCGGCCGCGATGCAGACGGCTCATCACCGTGCCGACGGGCGTCTTCATGATGTCGGCTATCTCCTGGTACGAGAAGCCCTCCACATCGGCGAAGTAGACGGCCAGCCGGAAGTCCTCGGGGATCGCCTGCAGCGCCTCCTTCACGGCGCTGTCGGGCAGGTGGTCGATCGCCTCGGCCTCGGCCGAGCGGGTCAGCGACGCCGTCGCCGACTCGGCGCTGCCCATCTGCCAGTCCTCGAGCTCGTCGATGGTGCCCTGATAGGGATCGCGCTGGTTCTTGCGGTAGTTGTTGATGAACGTGTTCGTCTGGATGCGATAGAGCCAGGCCTTCAGATTGGTGCCCTGCTGGAACTGGGAGAAGGCCGCGAACGCCTTGACGAAGGTCTCCTGCACCAGGTCCGCCGCATCCGCCGGGTTCCTGGTCATGCGCAGCGCCGCGGCATAGAGCTGGTCCATGTACGGCAGCGCCTGCTCCTCGAAGCGGGCGCGATCATCCGATCCGGTCTGCTCGACGGTCTTCCGCGGGCCCGCGGAGCCGTCGTCGCCATCGCTGGATATCGTCATCGCGGCCCAGTCTAATTCCCGGAAGCCGGACTCCATCACGGCGGGCTCGCAGACGACCAGAGCCATGAAGCCTCCCCGCACCCGAAAACGCCGATACTCTGGTAACCGATGCTGGTATCGCCTTATTCCAAGCCGGAGTTCGACCCCTACGAGAACAAGGACCTCGTGCTCCCCGTCGACCCCGGCCCCTGGGCCGCCCCGGTGGCTCCCGGACCGCTGTCGTCGCTGCTGACGCTGCCCGGGTCGAAGTCGCTGACCAACCGCGAGCTCATCCTCTCGGCCCTGGCGGACGGGCCGTCGACTCTGCGCGCTCCGCTGCACTCCCGCGACACCGCGCTGATGGTCCAGGCGCTCACGGCGCTGGGCGCCCGCGTCGAGGAGATCGCGGGCGAGGGCGGCTTCGGGCCGGATTGGCTGATCACGCCGGGCGAGCTCGGGGGCGGGGTGAGCATCGACTGCGGTCTGGCGGGCACCGTCATGCGCTTCGTCCCCGTCGTGGCCGCCCTGGCGCTCGGTCCGGTCTCGTTCGACGGGGACCCCTCGGCCCGGCGGCGGCCCATGGCCAGCACGATCGAGTCCCTCCGGGCGCTCGGCGTCGACGTCAACGACGACGGCCGGGGACGGCTGCCGTTCAGCCTCTACGGCACCGGCGCGGTGGCCGGCGGCGAGCTGGCCATCGACGCCTCCGAATCCAGCCAATTCGTCTCCAGCCTGCTGCTGGCCGCCCCTCGCTTCGAGAACGGCCTCGTGCTCCGGCACATCGGTGCACGGCTCCCGAGCCTGCCGCACATCGAGATGACCCTCGCGACGCTGCGGGCCCGGGGCGTGCGGACCGGGAGCCCGGAGCCGGGGGTCTGGACGGTGGAGCCCGGACCCATCGCAGCGCGCGAAGCGGCCATCGAGCCGGATCTGTCGAACGCCGCTCCGTTCCTGGCCGCCGCACTCGTCTGCGGCGGGACGGTCTCGGTGAGCGGATGGCCGGAGACCACGACGCAGGTCGGAGCCGAGCTCGCGCAGCTGCTCCCCCGTTTCGGCGCCCGGGTCGCGCACGAGGGCGGCGTGCTCACGGTCGACGGCGGCCCCGGAGTGGCCGGCGGAGGCGAGATCCCCGGCGTCGAGCTCGACCTCAGCCGCGGCGGCGAGCTCGCGCCCGCCCTGGTCGCCCTCGCCGCCCTGGCCTCCGGCCCCAGCCGCATCATCGGCATCGGCCACCTGCGCGGCCATGAGACCGACCGGCTCGCCGCGCTGGCGACCGAGATCAACGCGCTGGGCGGGTCGGTGACGGAGCTGGACGACGGCCTGGAGATCCTCCCCGCGGCGCTGCACGGCGGACTCTGGCACAGCTACGAGGACCACCGGATGGCCACCGCCGGCGCGATCATCGGCCTGGCCGTCCCCGGCGTCGAGATCGACGACATCGGCACCACCGCCAAGACGCTGCCGCAGTTCCCCGAGCTGTGGACCGGGCCGACCCTGAACCTCCGCGGGCCGGCATCCGACCCGATGACCCTGCTCTGAGCGGACATCCGATGAGCTGGCTCGGCGACCTCGACGGGGACGAGTACGCGGACAGGTACGCGGACTACCAGGCCCGCATCCGGCCGAACCCCCGGGGCAGCAGGGCGCGCACCAAGATCCGGCCCGAGCACGACGACGCGGTGCCGGCCCTGGTGCTCAGCGTCGACCGCGGCCGCTACTCGGTGCTGGTGGACGAGGGCGGTCCGCAGGAGCGCGAGACCACCGCCTCCCGCGCGAGCGAGCTGCGCTCCCAGGCCATCGTCACCGGCGATCGCGTCGACCTCGTCGGCGATACCAGCGGCGCGCCGGGCACCCTGGCGCGCATCGTGCGGATCCAGCCCCGGGCCACCGTGCTGCGCCGCAGCGCGGACGACAGCGACGAGGTGGAGCGGATCATCGTCGCCAACGCCGACCAGCTGCTGATCGTGGTGGCCGCCGCGGATCCGGAGCCGCGGGCACGGCTGGTGGACCGCTATCTGGTGGCGGCCTTCGATGCCGGCATCGCGCCCATCCTCTGCATCACCAAGGCGGATCTGGCCGACCCGGCCGGGTTCCTGGCGAACTTCGCGGGCCTCGATCTGCCCGTGGTGACCAGCGGCCGGGGCGAGGTGCCGGTGCCGGAGCTCGCGCGCCTGCTGCGCGGCCACACGACCGTCGCGGTCGGGCATTCCGGGGTCGGCAAGTCGACCCTGGTGAACGCGCTCGTCCCCGAGGCGAGGCGGACGACCGGGCGCGTGAACGCGGTGACCGGGCGCGGCCGGCACACCTCGTCGTCGACGGTGTCGTACCGGGTGGACGGCGGCTGGATCATCGACACTCCCGGCATCCGCTCGTTCGGGCTCGGCCATGTCGACCCGGACAGCATCCTCGGCGCGTTCACGGATCTGGCCGAGCTGGCCGCCGATTGCCCGCGCGGCTGCACGCATCTGCCCGACTCGCCGGATTGCGCGATCGTCGAGGGCGTGGAGCGGGGCGAGCTCGGGGCGGTGGGACGGGCGCGGCTCGACTCTCTGCAGCGCCTGCTGACCGCTCTGCGTGCATAGTCCCGTCGGCGCCGACGTTGGTTAGGGTGGAACGATGACCGACGACCTCGAACCCGATCTCCGGCTGGCCCTCGACCTGGCCGATCTGGCCGACACCATCTCCGTCGAGCGGTTCCGGGCGAGCGACCTGGTCGTGTCGACCAAGCCCGATCTGTCGCCGGTCACGGATGCGGACAAGGCCGTCGAGAGCGCCATCCGCGACGCCCTGGAACAGCAGCGTCCGCAGGACTCGGTCTACGGCGAGGAGTTCGGCACCGCCGGCAGCGGGCGGCGGCAGTGGATCGTCGATCCGATCGACGGCACCAAGAACTTCGTGAGAGGGGTGCCGATCTGGGCCACGCTGATCGCGCTGGCCGTCGACGGCGTCCCGGTGGTGGGCGTCGTGAGCGCGCCGGCCCTCGCCCGGCGCTGGTGGGCGGCGCAGGGTCTCGGCGCCTATGTGCGGAACGGCGGGATCGGCGAGGCCGGTGCCTCCAACCGGGCCGGAGTGCGACGCATCCAGGTCTCCCAGGTGGCCGACCTCGGGGATGCCTCGATCGCCTGCAGCGGCATCACGCGCTGGGAGCAGGCCGGCAAGCTCGAGCAGTACCTCGCCCTCTGCCGCCGGGCCTGGCGCACCCGCGACTTCGGGGACGCCTGGCCCTACATGATGGTGGCCGAAGGGCTGGTGGATGTCGCCGGCGAGTACGAGCTGCAGCCCTACGACATGGCCGCCCTGGTGCCGATCGTGCGAGAGGCCGGCGGCTCCTTCACCTCGGTCGAGGGCGAACCGGACATCTGGCACGGCTCGGCGCTGGCGACGAACGGCCTGCTGCACGCGGCGGCGCTGCACGCGCTGGCCTGAGCCGGCACTCTGCGAGACTGGTCCGCATGGCGAAGACCAGGGACTGGCGCGAGATGCGCGAGTGGGAGATCGGCATGCTGGAGCAGCGGACCGGCGAGGGGCTCGAGGTCTGGAACGCACGCGTGCTGGCCTCCGGCATGCGGACCGAGGACGAGCTCCGTGCCTGGCTGCGCGATCAGGGCGTCACCGGCTATCCGCAGATGCTGCTGGTGATGGAGAGATTCGGCTATCCCGACTTCCTTCTGGCCACCGCGGATGAGCTGGTCGACGGCCAATACGCGGACCGCGAAGGGCTGCGCCCGATCTGCGATCGCCTCCTGGAGGTCGCGGCGGGGCTCGGCGAGGTGACCATCCAGGCCCGCAAGACCTATATCGCCCTGGTCGGCCCGCGACGCACCTTCGCCCAGGTGGTCGCCACCACGAGGAGGCGCGTCGACCTCGGCCTCCGGCTGGACGGCGAGACGCCGCGAGGACGCCTGCTCGACGCGCGGAACCTGGGCAATAGGAGCTGCTCGGTGCGGATACCCCTCAGCGATGTCGCGGAGATCGACGACGAGGTGGTCGACGCCCTGCAGCGGAGCTACGACGCCAACCTCTGATCGGCGCGGATCGCCGTCGTGGCGTTTTCCGTGATTTTGCAGTTTATGCAAGAATGAAGCAATGGCTTCCAGCGCACCGACCATCCCCTCATCGCAAGCCGCTCCCCGACGCCCGCACTCCCACGAGACCAAGCGCGGCATCATCCTGCTCTTCGTCGGGCTCATGCTCTCCATGCTGCTCGCCTCCCTGAGCCAGACCGTGCTCAGTGCCGCGCTGCCGACGATGGTCGGCGAGCTCAACGGCGTGACCGAGATGCTCTGGGTGATGACGGCCTACATCCTCGCCTCGACCATCATGATGCCCATCTACGGCAAGCTCGGCGACCTGATCGGCCGCAAGGGCCTGCTCATCGGGGCGATCCTGGCCTTCATGGCCGGCTCCGTGATCGGCGGGCTCTCCGGCGACATGGGGATGCTCATCGTCGGGCGCGTCGTGCAGGGCCTCGGCGGCGGCGGGCTCATCATCCTCTCCCAGGCGATCATCGCCGATGTCATCCCGGCTCGGGAGCGCGGCAAGTACATGGGCATCATGGGGGCCGTCTTCGCCGTCTCCTCCGTGGCCGGCCCCCTGCTGGGCGGCTGGTTCACCGAGGGCATCGGCTGGCGCTGGACTTTCTGGATCAACCTGCCCCTCGGCGCCCTGGCCCTGGTCGCGGCCTTCGCCTTCCTGCACATCCCCCGTTACAACCAGGAGAAGCCGCGGATCGACTATTGGGGCATGGCCCTGCTCGCCGCCGCGACCACCTGCCTGATCCTCGCCGCCTCCTGGGGCGGCAACGACTTCGCCTGGGACTCGCCTACCATCGTCGGCCTGATCGCCGGCACCGTGATCGCGGCCATCGTCTTCGTGCTGGTCGAACGCCGGACGGCCGAGCCGATCATCCCGCTGCGCCTGTTCAAGCAGCGCAACTTCAACCTCACGACGATCGCGGGGCTGCTGACCGGCGTCGCCATGTTCGGCGCCATCGGCTACCTGCCGACCTATCTGCAGATGACCTTCGGACTCGACGCGACCACCGCCGGCCTGCTGATGATCCCCATGATGGGGGCTCTGCTGCTCACCTCGGTCGTCACGGGATTCCTGGCGTCCAAGTACGGCAGGTACAAGTGGATGCCGATCTCCGGCAGCCTCGTCGTGGCCGCCGGGCTCACCCTGCTCAGCACCATGACGCCGCAGACCCCGCTCTGGGTCTACTGCTGCTATCTCGCCGTCATGGGGATGGGGCTGGGCATGAGCATGCAGATCCTGGTGCTCATCGTGCAGAACACCTTCCACATCACCATGGTGGGAACCGCGACCGCGGCGAACAACTACTTCCGTCAGATCGGGGCCTCGCTGGGCAGCGCCATCGTCGGGAGCCTCTTCGCCACGCGGTTGACGGAGCTGCTCGCGAAGCAGCTGCCGGCCGGCGGGGGGCAGGCCGGAGGCATCGACTCGCTGACGCCCGGCGCAGTGCTGGATCTGCCGGCGGGCATCCGCCACATCATCGATCAGGCCTACAACGACGCCCTGACGCCGCTGTTCCTCTACATGATGCCCCTGCTGCTCATCGCCTGCCTGCTGCTGTGCTTCCTCAAGGAGAAGGCGCTGGCGACCACGATCGAGCGCGACGCCGTGCCCGAGTCGATCGGGGAGGGGAACCTGCTCGTGACCGGGGGCAAGTGATCCGGCCCGAGCGGCCCTAGTCTTGCTGCATGACCTTTAGCGAGCTCTGGCTCGTCCGGCACGGCGAGAGCGTCACCAATGCCGCGGCCCGCGCGGCGGAGCAGGCCGGGCTGGAGCTCATCCCCTCCGAGGTGCGCGGCCCGGACGCCCCGCTCTCCGCCACGGGGATGCGGCAGGCCGAGGCGCTCGGCCGGTGGCTGGCCGCGCTGCCGGAGGACGAGCGTCCGACGCGGATCCTGAGCTCGCCCTTCGTCCGAGCCGAGCAGACCGCCGCCATCGCCCTGCGCGCCGCGGGGTCGGCGCTGGCCGTGCACCGCGACGAACGGCTGCGCGACCGGGAGTTCGGCATCCTGACGCTGCTGACCGATCGCGGGGTGCAGGCGCGGCATCCCGAGGAGCATCGTCGGATGCAATCGCTCGGCCCGTTCTACTACCGGCCCCCGGGCGGCGAGTCCTGGGCGGACGTCATCCTGCGGATCCGTTCGATCCTCGCCGAGCTCGACAGCTTGCCGGATGAGCGGATCCTGATCGCCGCGCATGACGCGGTCGTCATCGCGGTGCTCTACGCCGGCTCGGCTGGGCCGAGGCGGAGCTGCTCGAGTTCACGGCGGGCAACCCCGTGCCGAACGCCTCGGTGACGAGGCTCTCGCGGGCGGGCGGCGATTGGCGGCTGGAGAGCATGGGCTCCGTCGCCCATCTGTGACCCCGCGCTGCCCCGACGGCATTCAGCATTCCCGCTGTCAGCAGGACTAGCATTCTCGAGTCAGAGCGTTCCGGGGGGCGCGATCATGCACATTCTCCACGGGAACATGGTTCCGCGGGTCATCAAGGGGGCCACGGCCCTGGTCGGCACGGCGGCCGGCGGTGCCGCGCTCCTGGGCCTGCTCATCGTCGCGGAAGGGCTGTGGGTCCGAGAGCGGCTGATGCCGCTCCAACTGAAAGACCTGCCTCCGCTGTCCGGGCTGTTCGGAGAGGAGCACCCGGGCAGCCCGCTGGAGCTCGCGGTGCTCGGGGACTCGCTCGCGGTCGGCATCGGCGCCGAGGAACCGGATGGCGCGCTCGGCGTGACGCTGGCCAAGGAGCTCGCCGCCGCATCGGAACGTCCCGTGCAACTGCGCAACGCCGCCTTCAGCGGCAGCGAGTCCAAGGACCTCGCGGCGCAGATCGATCGCCTGGTGGGCAGCGGGGCCGACCTCGAGGTGGTCGTGATCGTGGTGGGCGGCAACGACATCATGCATCTGCGACGGATCGGGCAAGCGGTGCGGCACCTGGCGGCCGCGGTCCGCCGGTTGCGGTCGATGGGCTGCCGGGTCGTCGTGGCGACCTGCCCGGATCTGGGCACGGTGACATCCTTCGTCCAGCCCCTCCGCTTCGTCGCCCATTGGCTCAGCCTCTGGCTCGCCACCGCGCAGACCATCGTCGTGCTGCGCGCCGGCGGCCGGACGGTGTCGCTCGCCGACACCCTGGGGCCGATCTTCCGCGAGAAGCCCGCCGTCATGTTCTCGACGGACCTGCTGCACCCCTCGACGCAGGGATACCGCCGAGCCGCCCAGGCGCTCCTGCCGAGCATCTGCGCCGCAGCAGGCTATTGGACCGGCAAGGAGGTCAGCGTGCCGCACCGGATCTACCAGAAGGACCGCCGCAGGCCGATGGCCGGGCTCGCGTTCTGGGCAGCCCGGCACGCCGGCACCGAGGTCGCCGCCGTGCGGAGGAGAGGGGACAGCCTGGTGGAGGCCGGACGGCGACGCGTGGTGCGACCCGGCATGGCGCACCACGCCCTCCCCCGATGACCGGCCGCAGCGACGGGGGATAACCCCCGGAGCGAATCGGGTGCTGCCCGGCTGACCCACCCGGCGCATCGCCGCGAAGCTGGAATCATGACGAATCACGATACCGGCACCCCCGAGGACGTATCCGTTCCTGCTGATTCTGACAGGGTGGATGACGTGCAACATAGCAGGCAGACTCCCGCGAGCCCTCTCGTCCGCTACGGTCGCCTCTGGCGCGGCGTTCCCCGCGAGCTCGGCTTCCTCGCCCTCACCATGCCGCTGGCGCTGATCGCGCTCGGCATCCTGAACGGCCTGTTCTGGGGTGGGGTGGGCACGCTCATCATCTTCGTCGGTCTCTTCTTCATCCTCGCGGCGCTCCTCGTCGCCCGCGCGGCCGGCACCGTCGAGCTGGTACGGCTCGGCTGGAGCGGGCAGCCCTCGATCGCCCGCCCGCGCTGGAACCCGGTCGACGGAGGCGGATTCTGGCGCACCACCTTCGGGCCCTTCGCCGACGGGCACTACTGGCTCTACCTGCTGCACGGGCTGGTCGTGAACCCCATCGTCAGCATCGTCTCCTGGACGGTGACGGTCATCTGGGTCACGACGAGCATCGGCGGCATCACCTATTGGCTCTGGGGGCGCTCCGCCGAGCACCGGCCGGGCCTCTTCTGGTGGCATCTGGCACCCGGCGGCCGCCTCCCCCACGGCGTGAACCCCCTCATCCCCGGCATCGGCGACGAGGTGCTGCGTTTCGTGTTCGGCCTCGCCTTCCTGGCCACCCTGCCGCTCGTCACCCGGGGACTCACCCTGCTGCATCACGCGGTGGCCCGGGGCCTGCTGGCCGCGTGGCCCTCGGAGACCCTGCAGCGCGAGGTCGCCGACCTCGACGCCTCGCGGAGCTCCGCGGTCGCCGCCGAGGACCAGGCGCTACGACGGCTGGAGCGCGACATCCACGACGGCCCTCAGCAGCGGCTCGTCCGCCTGCAGATGGACCTGGCCAGCGCCGGACGGCGGCTGGCCGACGACCCGGACGCCGCCCGGACGCTGATCGAGGAGGCCGGAGCCCAGGCCCGGGACGCCCTCGAGGAGCTCCGCGCGCTCTCCCGGGGCTTCGCGCCGCCCATCCTGCAGGATCGGGGGCTGGTCGCCGCGCTCGAATCGCTGGCCGCCCGGAGCGCCGTCCCGACCTCCTTCGAGAGCACGGTGGGGGCCGGCATCCGCCTGACGCCCGAGCTCGAACGCAGCGCCTACTTCGTCGCCGCCGAGCTCCTGGCGAATGCGACCAAGCATGCGGACGCCACCGCAGCCCAGCTGAGCCTCGCGGTGAACGAGGACCGTGCAGGCGCCTCCCGGCTCGAGCTGACGTTGACCGACAACGGTCACGGCGGTGCGTCGTTCGTCCCCGGCCACGGGCTCAGCGGGATCAACGAGCGGGTCCGCGGCCTGCGGGGCATCCTGGAGCTCGAGAGCCCCGCTGGCGGGCCGACGCGCGTCCGGGTCCGGCTGCCGCTGTCCACGACGCCGGGCGATCGGCCCGTCTAGTCTGGAGGGCGTGAACGATCGAGCAGCCGGCGCTCCCCTGCGGATCGTCGTGGCGGACGACTCGGTGCTCCTGCGCGAGGGGCTGGTGCGGCTTCTCGGCGAGGCCGGCTTCGAGACGGTCGGGTCCTACGGCGATGCCGAGGCGCTGCTGGCGGAAGTCGACGAGCTCCACCCCGACCTGGCCGTGCTGGACGTCCGGATGCCGCCGAGCCACCGCGATGAGGGCGTGCAGGCGGCGATCCGGCTCCGGAAGAGGATGCCGGGGCTCGGCATCCTGCTGCTGAGCCAATACGTCGAGGGAGCCTATGCTCACGAGCTGCTCTCCGCCGGCGAGGGAGGTCTGGGGTATCTGCTCAAGGACCGGGTGACCTCTCTCGACGATCTGGCCGAGGCGATCGCCAGGATCGCCGCGGGCGGGACCGTGCTCGACCCGCAGGTGGTGCGGGAGCTGCTGAGCCGCCGGGACGACCCCCTCGACGCCCTGACCCCTCGGGAGCGCGATGTGCTCCGGCTGATGGCCGAGGGCCGCACCAACGCCGGCATCGCCGCGGAGCTCGTGATCGGCATCGGCGCGGTGGAGAAGAACGTCACCGCCATCTTCCAGAAGCTCGGCCTGGAGGACTCCGGCTCGGATCACCGGCGCGTGCTGGCCGTCCTGACCTGGCTGCAGCGGTGAGGGGCGGCCTACTAGTCGCGCCGAGCCGCGGGGGTCTCCGCTCCCCAGCCGAGCTCGGCCCCGATCGCCTTAACGCCGCCGAGCAGTCGCGCGTTGTAGTCGACGCCGAGCTGGTTGGGCACCGTCACGAGCACGGTGTCCGCCTCACGGACCGCCGTGTCCTCCGCGAGCTCGGCGACGAGCTCCTCCGGCTCCCCCACATAGCTCTTGCCGAACCGCGCGAGACCGCCGTCGAGGTAGCCGACCTGGTCGCTGTGCTCGCGCTGCCGGCCGAAGTACTGGCGGTCGACGTCGTTCATGATCGGCAGGATGCTCCGGCTGACCGAGATCCGGGGCTCGCGTTCGTGGCCCGCATCCGCCCACGCCTCGCGGAACATCCGGATCTGCTCGGCCTGCAGCTCGTGGAACGGCACGCCGGTGTCCTCGGTGAGCAGCGTCGAGCTCATCAGGTTCATGCCCTGCTCGGCGGTCCAGACGGCGCTGGCCCGGGTGCCGGAGCCCCACCAGATGCGCTCGGGAAGGCCCGGGGACTGGGGCTGGATCGCCAGCGGCCGCTCCACTCCCGTCATCGCGGGGTCGGAGCGCGCGAGACCGGCTCCCGCGATGGCGGCGCGGAAGAGCTCGGCATGGGTCCGGGCCAGGTCGGCGTCGGTCATGCCCTCGACCGGGACGTGGCCGAAGGTCTCGTAGCCGCGCTGGGCCGGCTCGGGTGAGCCGCGGCTGATGCCCAGCTGCAGCCGGCCGCCGCTGATGAGGTCGGCCGCTGCGGCATCCTCGGCCATATATAACGGATTCTCGTAGCGCATGTCGATCACGGCGGTGCCGATCTCGATGCGCTTCGTGCGCGCGCCGATCGCCGCGAGCAGCGGGAACGGCGAGGCCAGCTGCGGGGCGAAGTGGTGCACGCGCACATAGGCGCCGTCGATGCCGAGCTCCTCGGCGGCGACGGCGAGGTCGATCGTCTGCAGCAGCGCATCCGCCGCCGTCCGCGCCCTCGACCCCGGGATGGGCTGCCAGTGGCCGAAGGAGAGGAACCCGATGCGCTTCATGACAGTGTCAGCGCTCGGCGACGGCCGGGTATTCCCATGCCGCGTCGACAGTGCTCGGCAGCGGAATCGTGGAGATGGGGGGAATCGAACCCCCGTCCACTGCTGTGGTCATGTGCCTTCTACGGGTGTAGTCAGTGCAGGCGTTCTGCTCGGCTCCGGAATTTGCCACTGACACCTAATCCGACGAGCCCAGCCCTAGTTCATGTCCCCCTGTCCCCCAAGGCATAGGACAGAAGCAAGCTCTCTCACTGACGCCAGGGTCCGGGTAGAGAGCATTCCCGGTCTGACGGACTCCTTAGTGCGCTCGCTTATGCAGCGAGGGCGAAGTCAGTGCGCTTTGAATTGGCACTTGTTTTTTGCAGAGATCGTTTACGAGATGACCCTGCATCCTCGACCCGCTTCTCACAATCACGCAGGCAATGTCGAAACCGATCATCCCCGTGGACCGGTGCTGCTGCACCGGGAAAAGCCGCTATCGCGCCCTGTTGAATTGCCAAGATGCCCCTGCTGCCGGATGGGCAGCACATCAGGATACAACATCCGGGGCGGCGAATCCATGCCCGCTGCGAGCATCCCGGCTAGGGGCGCTGCCTGTTCAGGAAGAACACATAGGCCCCGAAGAAGCCCACCATGAGCCCGAGGCTCACGATCGCCGAGCCGGCGAGGGTCGCGATGGCCGCGCCGGTGACCAGCCCGAAGGTGATGCCCAGCATGCCGATGGAGACGATCAGGCAGCCGAAGGCCAGGATGGTCGCCCAGAGCGGCCGGCTCTTGCTCAATTCCTTCATGGTCATGCGGGAAGTCTACCGACTGCCGTCCGGGTGCGGGAACGATCCCAGACCCGCCGAGCCGCGCCTCAGACCGCCCCGAAGGCGACGACGCAGTTCTGCCCGCCGAAGCCGAAGGCGTTCGTGATGGCCCGCCGCACCCGCTGCTCGCGTGCCGTGCCCGGCACATAGTCGAGGGAGCATTCCGGATCGGGAGTGGTGTAGTTGATGGTCGGCGGGATGACGCCATCCCTGATCGCCATCGCGCACACCAGCCCCGCCAGCGCCCCCGCCGCCCCGATCAGATGCCCGGTCATCGACTTCGGCGCCGTGACCGCGACGCGGTCGGCCGCCTCCCCCAGCGCCTGCCGGATGGCGAGCGTCTCGGTGCGGTCGTTCGCCACCGTCGAGGTGCCGTGGGCGCAGACGAGGTCGATGTCACCGGCCCGCAGCCGAGCGCGCTCCAGCGCGAGGGCGATCGCCTCGCTCGCGTACCGGGCGGTCGGCTCCGGGGCCACCACGTTGAACCCGTCGCTGGTGAGCGCGCCGCCGAGCACCTCCGCGTAGACCGGCGCATCGCGCTCGCGGGCGTGCGAGAGCGTCTCCATGACGAAGACGACGGCCCCCTCGCCGAAGACGAAGCCGTCGCGATCGGCGTCGAAGGGCCGGCTGGCCTCCGCGGGAGCATCGTTGCGCTTCGAGAGCGCGTGCATGGCGTTCAGGCCGGCGAACATGACCGGCGTGATCGCCGCATCCGTCCCGCCGGCGATGACCGTCTCCGCCTCGCCCGCGAGCAGCAGCCTCCGGGCCTCGAGCAGGGCGTAGGCTCCGCTGGCGCAGGCCAGGGCGCTCGCGTTGACCGGTCCGTGCAGGCCCAGGTCGATCGCGATCTCGCAGGCGGGCATATTGGTGATCGCCGACGGCACGAAGCGCGGCGAGAGCCGGCCCCCTGCGCGGAAGAGCTCCGTGGCATCCTGCACTTCCGCGAAGCCGGACACCGCGCTGTTCACGATGACCCCGGTCGTCATGCCGTCGAGCTCCCCGGTGAGCCCTGCGTCCTCGACCGCCTCACGCGCGGCGACGATCGCGAACTGCGATGCGCGCGAGGTGCGGTTCAGCTGCTTGACGCTCAGCGCGGCGGAGGGATCGAAGCCCTTCACCTCCGCGGCGATCTGGGTCGGCATCCCGCCCGCGTCGAAGCCGGTGATCCGCGCCACACCGCTGCGGCCCCGCACCAGGCCGGACCAGGTGTCCCGCCAGGTGGCACCCAGCGGAGTCACCGCGCCCAGCCCGGTGATGACGACGCGCTCGCCCCGCTGCATCAGCTCCTCGTCCCGACGATCATCGTCCCACTCTACGCTTGAGCGGCGGTCAGCTTCCCTGCCAGAGCCGCGCCGCAGCGCAGGCCCTGCTCGAAGGCGACCACCGCGTTCGTGCCCGAGGCGCGCAGCGCCCCGCCGATGACGGTGTGCGGCACATCCGCTCGTTCCAGCAGCTCGGCGACCCCGGTGTTCGGCTCCTGACCGGCGGCGAGCACCACCGTGTCCGCGCCGATCAGCCGCTCGTCACCGCCATGCCGGATCAGCACCCCCGCGGGCGTGATCTCCCGGTACTCGACATCCGTGAGCGTCTCGACCCCGCAGCGACGGATGTCCTGCACGACCGCCCAGCGCGTCGTTACGCCCATCCCCGCCCCGATGGAGCCGGAGCGGCGCATGATGGTCACGGCTCGCACCGGTTCCGGCGGTTCACCCGCGCCCAGGCCATGGGCCGCCAGGAAGCTCCGGTGCTGCTCGGCGGGATCCGGATCGGGGCCGCCGGCCGCGAGCAGGTGGGCGAGGTCGACGCCGATGCCCCCCGCGCCGATGACCGCGACACGGGACCCGGCAGCCGGCAGCTCGGCGAAGGCGCGCTGATAGTCCACGACCAGCGGCAGTCCCGCACCGGGAATCGACACGGGTCGGGGCCGCACACCGGTGGCCACCACGACGTGGTCGAAGCCCTCCACCGTCACCGCCGTGGTCACGGCCGCGCCCAGCGCCATCCGCACCCCCAGCCGTGCCAGCTCCCGCTCGAAATACCGCACCGTCTCCAGGAAGTCCGCCTTGCCGGGCACCATCCCCGCCATCAGGAACTGCCCGCCGATCCGCGGTGCCGACTCGAAGAGGGTGACCCGCACCCCGCCCTCGGCCAGCGAACGGGCCGCCTCCATACCCGCAGGCCCGGCACCGATCACGGCGACCGAGGCGGCCGCGCGCGGCCGGCTCCGGCTGGAGCGCATGGGGAACTCCAGTTCACGACCGGCCCGGGGGTTCACCAGGCATGACACCGGCTCCTCCCCGAAGGAGCGATCGATGCACGCCTCGTTGCAGCCGATGCAGGTGTTCACGAGCTGCTCCCGGCCGCTGAACGATTTGGCGAGGATGGCGGGATCGGCCAGGAAGGGACGGGCCATCGAGACCAGATCCGCCTGACCGGTGCCGAGGATGCGTTCGGCCTGGGCGACGGAGTTGATGCGGTTGGATGCGATCACCGGGGTCGCGTGCCCCGCCCGCCTCAGCGCATCCCTGATCCTCCCGGCCACGCCGGCCCAGACGCCGTGCGGCACCAGGGATTGCACGGTGGGCACCCGAGACTCGTGCCAGCCGATGCCGACGTCGATGGCATCGGCGCCCGCCTCAGCGAGCGCCACGGCGAGCGCATCGACCTCGTCCTGGGTGGATGAGCCGGGGACGAGATCGGCACCGGAGATGCGCACCAGCACGGGGACAGAGCCGGCCGACCGGCGGATCGCCGAGACGACCGCCAGGGGGAAGGCCCGGCGGCGGACCGCATCGCCGCCCCACTCGTCGTCGCGCAGGTTCGTCACCGGGGAGACGAATTGGTTCAGCAGATACCCCTCGGAGGCCATGACCTCCACCGCGTCGAAGCCCAGCTCGAACGCCGCCATCGCGCCCGAGGCGAAATCGGCGATCGTCCGCTCGATCTGCTCCCCGCTCATGGCCTCCGGCTCGCATCCCGAGAATCGGCTGTAGACGGCGGAAGGCGCTAGCGGCGTGAGGCCGAAGGCGTCCGGCTGAGCGTAGCGGCCCGCATGGAAGAGCTGCAGGGCGATGAGGCCGCCCTCGGCGTGCACGGCCTCTGCCACCCGCCGCCAGCGGTCCCAGTGCTCCGGCTCGTTGATCAGCGCATACCCCCGCCCACCGGCGCCGACACGGCTGACCGCCGCACCGCCGGTGACGATCAGCCCGGCGCCGCCGCGGGCCCGCTCGGCGTAGAAGGCGGCGAGCCGGCCATCGTCCGCGGTCTCCAGATTCAGATGCATGGAACCGGTGACGATGCGATGCGGCAGCCGCAGAGCCCCGATGTCGATCGGGCTCCGCACCCGGGGGTACGCGACCGCCGTCATGCCCGTCAGCGGGTCGGGCGCGGCGGGAGGCTGACCGGCTCGCTGGTCTCGTGATAGTACGGCGGCGCGGCCACGGTCATCCCGCCGTCGACGACGATCGTCTGCCCGGTGATGTAGGCGGAGTTCGGCGAGAGCAGGAACTCGATGGCGTTGGCCATGTCGTCGGTGCTGCCGGGCCGGCCCAGGGGGATCTTGTCGAGCACGCTCTGCATGGGTGCCATGCCCGGGATGGAATAGAAGTACTCCAGGGAGTCGGACTCGATCAGACCGCCATTCACGCCGTTCACGTTGATGCCGTAGCCGGCGAACTCGACCGCCATGAAGCGGATGAACGACTCGATCGCGGCCTTATAGGAGCCGAGTGCCGCATAGGTCGCGAAGCCGCGCATGCTGCCGTAGCTCGACACCGCGACGATCCGGCCGCCGCGGTCCATCAGCTTCACCGCCTCCTGCGCGCCGAGCACGAAGGGTCGCACATTGGTAGCGTAGGAGCGGTCGAGGTGGTGCGTCTTCAGGTCGAGCACCTTCTTGAAGGCCGCCGCCGCCGCATTGCTCACGAAGAAGTCGAGCCGTCCGTATTCCTCGGCGATGGCGTCGAAGAGGCGCACGATGTCCTCTGGGTTCTCGACGTCCGCTCCGACGGCGAGGCCGTCGCCACCGGCCGCCTTAGCCTGCTCCACGACCTCGGCGGCCAGTCCGGCGTTCTTGCGGTAGTTGACGACCACCGTCGCCCCCTCGGCGGCCAGCTTGAGCGCGAGCACCCGGCCGATCCCGCGCGATGCCCCCGTGATCAGCGCGATCCTGCCGGCGTATCTCCCCGTCTCAGCGGTCATCTGCTTCCCTTCCTGCTCAGCGCCCGGTCGAACACATCGCGGGCGACGACCGTCTTCTGGATCTCGTTCGTGCCCTCCTCGAAGCGCTGGGCCCGGGCATCGCGATAGACGCGCTCGATCTTCTGCGACTTCCAGTAGCCCAGCCCGCCGTGGACCTGCAGGGCCTTGTCGGTCACGCGGGTGAGCATGTCGACGGCCACCATCTTGGCCATCGAGGAGAGAGCGGATGCGCGATCCGAGCCGCTCTCCCACTCCCGCGCGGCGTGCAGCACGAGCGCCTTCGCCGCCTCGATGTCCGCCTCGTTCTCGGCGATCATGAACGCGATCGCCTGCCGCGAGGCGATCGGCTTGCCGAAGGTGACCCGCTTCGCCGCGTACTCGACCGCCAGCTCCTGGGCGCGCTCGGCCAGGCCGACGCAGCTCATCGCCACCGAGACCCGGCTGGGGGTCAGGAAGCCGCCGAGCGCGATCGCCAGCCCGTCACCCTCCTCGCCGAGCCGCTGATCCACCGGCACCGGCGTCTCATCGAAGGTGAGCCGGGCGTGGTCGGTGCCCCGAACCCCCATGGTGTCGGAGGTGTCCTCGACGGTGACGCCGGGAGCGTCGCGGTCGACGAGCAGGCCGACTATGCCGTCCTTTCCGCTGCTGCCCTCGAGCCGGGCGAAGAGCAGCCAGTAGTCGCACTTCACGCCGAAGGTGATCAGGTGCTTCATGCCGCTCAGGTAGTAGGTGCCGCCCTCGCGGCGAACGCGGCAGCTAATGTCGGCTCCGCTGCCGTTGCCCGGCTCCGTCAGGGTGAAGGCCACCAGGATGTCCCCGGCGATCGAGGGTTTCACGAAGCGCTCGCGCTGCTCGGCGTTCGCGAAGGGGTTCATGGCCCGCCAGGTTCCGTTGATCACATGGACGAGCATGCGGATCGAGGCATGCGAGCGGGAGAACACCTCCATGAGCTCCATCCACTGGCTGAAGCTGAGCCCGCGGCCGCCGAGCTCCACCGGCGCGGCCATGCTGAGATAGCCGCGGTCCTTCAGTTCGGCGAAGAGCTCGGGGGGCACGACCCCCTCGGACTCGATGCGCTCGGCCCACTCCTCGCCCGGGCCCTCCACCCAGGCGGTCGCCTCCGCGACGAGGCGGTCGTGCTCAGGCTGTCCTATCCGGCTTCCTCGGCCTTCCCCGGTCGCGGCGTTCGACATCGTCATTCGGTGACTTCTCCTTCGCGGATTGCGTCTTCGCGGGCTGCCCCAATGCGCTCAGCCGTTGCGGCTTGAGCTCGGCGGCCTGCTCGCGCAGCAGGAACTTCTGAATCTTACCGACCGCGTTGCGGGGGATCGCGTCGATCACCTCCAGGCGCTCCGGCCAATAGTGCTTGGAGACCTCGCTCTCGTCGAGAAAGCGCTGCATCTGCGCGAAGGTGAACCGCCTGCCCTTCTTCAGGGTGACGAAGGCGCAGGCGCGCTCGCCCAGACGAGGGTCCGGCATGGCGACGATCGCGACGTCGTCGACGGCGGGATGCGTGTACAGCAGCTGCTCGATCTCGGAGACCGGGATCTTCTCCCCGCCCCGGTTGATCACATCGCGCACCCGCCCGGTGATGCGCAGATAGCCGTCCTCGTCGATGACCGCGAGATCGCCGGTGTGATACCAGCCATCGGCCGAGAACGCCTCCGCGCTCAGGTCGGGCCGGTCGAGGTAGCCGTCGAAGACCGTGGGGCTGGTCAGCTCGAAGTTCCCCTCCATATTGGGCGGGAGCTCGGTGCCCTCGTCGTCGACGATCCGGATGCGCACACCCGGCAGGGCGCGGCCATCCGTCCCCCAGGCCTTCGCAGGCGGGTCGGCGAGGGAGGCCAGCGTGCCGAGCCCCGTCTCGGTTGTTCCGAAGGCCCCGCACACGGTGGTGCCCAGCACGCGGGTGGCCCGCTCCGCGAGAGCGCGGGGCACCGCCGCACCGGTGGCGACGAAGATCCGCAGCGCGCCGGGGGGCTTGGCGCCGGCCTCGACCTCGCGCACCAGATCGGTGAGGAACGGGGTCGCCGCCTGCACGAAGGTGCCCTCCCAGCCGCGCAGCACCTCCAAGGAGCGCCGGGGGTCCCAGATCGACTGCACGATCTGCGGCACTCCGAGCGCGAAGGCGAGCCACATGCCGTAGAGGAAGCCCGTCTGGTGCGCCAGGGGCGAAGGGATGTAGATGGTGTCGGCCGAGTTCAGCCCCAGGTGCTCCACCTCCATCTGCGCCGCGCGGCTCAGCCGCCGATGAGTGTGGATGACGCCCTTCGGCTCCCCCGAGGTGCCCGAGGTGAAGAGCAGCTGGGCTGCATCGTCGGGGCCGGGTCTGCGGGCATCCAGGGCCTCCCGGTCCACCACGGCCCAGGCCACCGCCCGATGCCAGGCCTGCCACGAGACCGCGGGATCGCTGCAGGACGGCAGCAGGTGCGCGGTGCCGGGTGTGCCGTGCAGCACCAGCACCTGTTCGAGGCGCAGCCCATCGGCCCGCGCCTCGGGACGGCTGAGCAGCTCGGCGATCTCCTGATCGTGCTGGCGACCGCGGAAGTTGTCGGCCACCACCAGCACCTTCGCCCCCGATCGGCGGAGCGCGAAGGCGACCTCGCGCTGCCGGAAGATCGGCATGATGGGGCAGATCACGGCGCCGATGCGCATGGCGGCCACGGCGATGACCACGAACTCCCGGCAGTTCGGCAGCTGCACCGCCACCCGGTCGCCGTGCTCGACGCCCAGCGTCAGGAGCAGGGCCGCCGCCCGGTCCGCCTCCTCGTCGAGCTCCAGCCAGGTCAGGCAGTCGGTGCGGTCCCAGGCGGCGTCGACGACGGCGAGCGCCCGGGGCTTCTCCTTCGCCCAGTGGCGCACCAGATCCGAGGCGGTCATCCGCTCCGCCTCGGCCATGCGGAACGGCGGCTTCGTGCCCCGGGCGGTCCGCGTCGGCTTCGCCGGCCCGCTCTCGACCTGCATGTTCAGCTTCAGCAGCTGCATGGCCTCGAGGAACTTCGGGTAGGAGATGCGATAGGCGTTCGGATAGGTCAGCGTCGTGCGCCCCTCGGCGGCGGTCGCCGCGACGGCGAGGGACATGAGCACGCGGTGGTCGTTGAAGGAGGAGAGGTGGCCGCTGACGAGGCGCTCCACACCGCGCACCCGGAGGTCCTCCCCGTCGAGGTCGAGCTGTGCGCCCATGCCGTTGAGCTGCAGCATGGAGACCACGCGGTCCGACTCCTTCAGCCGCACGTGGTTGACGTGCCGCAGCACCGACTCCCCTTCGGCCAGGGCCGCCAGGGCGGAGAGGATCGGCAGCATGTCCGGCGCGTTCCGGCAGTCGATCTCCGTGCCGCGGAGCCGGATGCCGTCATGCCTGACCCGGACCCCGTCTGCGGCCTGGTCGTACTCCATCGGCAGACCCATGTCGCGGATGTAGTCGAGGAACTCGGCCTCGGGGTGGTCGCAGCCCTCGGAGCTGGTCTGCCGCAGCCCCTTCAGCAGCACATCCGAGGGATGCAGGGCCGCGACCGCCAGGCCGAAGGCCGCCGAGCCGATGTCGGGCGGGAGCAGCAGATCGGCCGGCCGGGCCGTCTGGTCCGGTTCGATCTCGTAGCGGCGCCAATCGTCGTGGACCTGCACCTCCAGGCCGAATTGACGCATCATCCGCACGGTCAGCTCGATGTAGCTGCGCTCGTTGAGCTCGCCGTCCACGACGATGGTGCTGTGGCCGCGTGCGAAGGGGGCGAGCAGGATCAGCCCCGAGATCCATTGCGAGAGGGTGCCGTCGATGTGGGCCACTCCCCCGGCGGGCCGCCCCGCCTTCACCCGGATGGGCGGGCAGTCGGTCGGCGAGTCGACGTCGACTCCCAGTTGACGCAGCGCCCGGAGCAGCGGGCCGATCGGACGGCGCAGGAAGTACTTCTGGCCGGTGACGGTCACATCCCGGTCGCAGAGCGCGGCGAGCCCGACCATGAAGTAGAGCGTCGTCCCGGAGCTGCCCGCCGTGATCGTCTCCTTGCGAGGGCGGTACGCGCCGCCGTGCACGATGAAAGTGTCGCCGTCGATGTCGATGCGGATGCCCAGCGAGCGCAGCAGCGTCACGGTGTACTGCACGTGGCGGGCGTCGCTGAGACCCGAGATGCGGCTCACCCCCGGGGCCAGCGAGGCCAGGATCAGCGCGCGATGGGCGTGGTACTTCGAGTTCGGCACCTGCACTTCTCCGCGTACGCGGTTGCGGCTGCCGATCACAGATAGGTGCATGGTCACCGACCTCATTCATATCCGCGAACGAGGGACGACCTCTTCGCATCGATCTGTTGTGAAGGAAGTGTGCTCAGTCACGCTCTGCAGCTGGGCCCTATAAGACTTTACGCTTGCTCCCGGCGAGGGCGAGAAGCGCTCGGAACCCGGGCGCGTCTCTCCGGGCCCGCCGGATCATTCGCCCAGGCGATTGCGGGTCGCCATGGCGCGTTCCGCCTCCCGCCGGTCCTGGCGCTCCCGGAGCGCCTGACGCTTGTCGTAGTCCTTCTTGCCCTTGGCCACGGCGAGCTCGACCTTGGCCCGGCCGTCGCTGAAGTACAGCCGCAGGGGGACGATGGTGTAGCCGCCCTCCTTGACCTTCGAGTGGATCTTGAGGATCTGCGCCTTGTGCAGCAGGAGCTTGCGCTTGCGACGCGGCGGATGGTTGTTCCAGGTGCCCTCGTCGTATTCGGGGATGTGCACGGCATCCAGCCATGCCTCGCCGCCCTCGATGTAGGCGTAGCCGTCGGTGAGGGTGGCGCGTCCGGCCCGCAGCGACTTGACCTCGGTCCCCGTCAGCACCAGGCCGGCCTCGTAGCTGTCCTCGATGATGTAGTCGTGGCGGGCGCGCCGATTCGTGGCCACGACCTTCTGACCGCGCTCCCTGGGCACTTCGCTCTCCGTCTCCCGCGCCCGCCTCCGGGCAGCCCACCAGTCTAGTCCCCGGCCCGCGGATGCCGGGAGCGGCTCAGACCTTGAGGTAGCGGTTGATGGCCACCTTGGCCGAGAGCGCGGCGAGCACCGCCCCGATGACCAGCAGCATCGGCACGACCACCACCGCATCGGACAGGCCGATGAAGGTCGTCGACGACAGGGTCTTCGAGAGGTAGTCCTGCACGAAGTACTTGACGATGCCGACGATCGCCCCGCCGGCCAGCACGGAGCCGATGAGCGCCGCGATCACGCCCTCGAGGATGAACGGGGTCTGGATGAAGCGGTTCGAGGCGCCCACCAGGCGCATGATGCCCAGCTCGCGCCGCCGGGAGAACGCCGAGAGCCGGATGGTCGTGGCGATCAGCAGCGCCGCCGCGACCAGCATGAGTCCGGCGATCCCGATCGCGGTGAAGCTGGCCGCGTTCAGGGCGGAGAAGATGGGGTCGAGGTACTTGCGCTGGTCGACCACCTCGGAGACGCCCGGCTGGCCGGTGAGGCTCTCCACGAGCGCATCGGACTGGGAGGGGTCCTTGAGGTTGACCCAGAACGCCTGCGGCAGCAGGTCCGGCGTGACGAAGTCGCTGGACTCGTCTTCCGCGAACTGCTCCTTGTACCGCTCGTAGGCCTGCTCATGGGTCTCGAAGTCGACGTGCGCGATCAGCGGTGCCAGCGCCGCCGACTCGAGCTGGGTGTCGACGGCCTTGATCTGGGCATCCGTCGCCTCGGTCAGATCGCAGCTGCCGGTGTTGTCGCTGCTCGTGCACATGTAGATCGCGACCTGCGCCCGGTCGTACCAGTACCCCTTCATCTGGCCGATCTGCATCTGCATGAGCATCGCGGCGCCGACGAAGGTGAGCGAGACGAAGGTGACCAGCACGACCGAGACCACCATGGACAGGTTGCGCCGCAGGCCGTGCCCCACCTCGGCCATGACCAGGCCGAGCCTCATGAGGTGGCCTCCGCATCCGTCTCCTGCTCGTCCCAGAGGGGCGGATCCGTGGGGCTCGCGAAGCCCTGCATCGGTATCGCCTGGGTCTGGTAGCCCCCCTGACGCTCATCCCTCACCACCTGGCCGCTGACCAGCTCGATGACGCGCCGCTTCATCTGATCGACGATGCCGGCGTCGTGGGTGGCCATGAGCACGGTCGTGCCCCCGGCGCTGATCCGCTCCAGGAGCGACATGATGCCCGCGCTGGTGGCCGGGTCGAGGTTGCCCGTGGGCTCATCGGCCAGGAGGATGGCGGGCTTGTTCACCACGGCCCGGGCGATCGCGACCCGCTGCTGCTCGCCGCCGGAGAGCTCATGCGGGAACCGGCCGGACTTGCCGCCCAGGCCGACCATCTTCAGCACATCGGGCACGGCCTCCTGGATGAAGCCGCGCGACTTGCCGATCACCTGCAGGGTGAAGGCGACGTTGTCGAACACGGTCTTGTTCTGCAGCAGCCGGAAGTCCTGGAACACGACGCCGAGGTTGCGCCGGAAGTACGGCACCTTGCGGTTCGAGAGGGTGCGCAGATCGCGGCCGAGCACGTGGATCTGCCCCTTGCTCGGGCGCTCCTCCCGGAGCACCAGGCGCAGGAAGCTCGACTTGCCCGAGCCGGAGGCCCCGACCAGGAAGACGAACTCGCCGCGGAAGATCTCCAGGGTCACCGAGTTCAGGGCCGGCCGGGGGTTGCCGGAGTAGGACTTCGACACGCTATCGAATCGGATCATGACGTACCGAGCCTAGGCAGGCATCCGCCGTATTCGCGCCAGCGACACCCGCCCGCCGCTCCGGTCTCATTCGGCGAAACTCAGGAAGGCGGGAAGCGGGCGGGGATGGCCGCCAGTATCCACCGGGGTTCGGCCCCGGGGCTGCGCCGAGTTTCCTGAGTTTTGCAAAGGGGCAGGGCTAGGGCTTGGCGCCCTTGCGCCAGCGGATGCCCGCGGCGATGAACCCGTCGAGGTCGCCATCGAAGACGCTGCCCGGGTTGTTCACCTCGTACTCGGTGCGCAGATCCTTCACCATCTGGTAGGGGGCGAGCACATAGCTGCGCATCTGGTCCCCCCAGCTCGCGGTGATGTTGCCGGCGATCTCCTTCTTCTTGGCGTTCTCCTCCTCGCGCCGCATCAGGAGCAGCCGGGACTGGAGCACGCGCAGCGCGGCGGCGCGGTTCTGGATCTGGCTCTTCTCGTTCTGGCAGCTGACCACGATGCCCGTCGGCAGGTGGGTGATGCGCACTGCGGAGTCGGTGGTGTTCACGGACTGACCGCCGGGCCCGCTGGAGCGGAAGACGTCCACGCGGATGTCGCTCTCCGGGATGTCGATATGGTCGGTCTGCTCGATGAGCGGCACCACCTCGACCGCTGCGAAGCTGGTCTGCCGCTTGCCGGCCGAGTTGAAGGGGCTCATCCGCACCAATCGATGCGTGCCGGCCTCCACGCTCAGCGTGCCGAAGGCGTAGGGTGCGTCCACCTCGATGGTGGTGGACTTGATGCCCGCCTCCTCGGCGTAGCTGATGTCCAGCACCGTCGTGGGGTAGCCGTGCTGCTCGGCCCAGCGCAGGTACATGCGCATGAGCATCTCGGCGAAGTCGGATGCGTCGACGCCGCCCGCGCCGGCGCGGATCGTGACCACGGCGGAGTGCGCGTCGAACTCGCCGCCCAGCAGCGTCTGCACCTCGAGGTCGCCCAGCACCTTCTGGAGGCTGGCCAGCTCGGCCCGAACTTCGGCAGCAGCAGCCTCGTCGGCCTCGTCGTTCGCCAGCTCGGCGAGCACCTCCACATCGTCGAGGCGGGACTCGATCCCGGTGATCCTGGCCAGCTCGGCCTGGCGATGGCTCAGAGCACTGGTGACCTGCTGCGCCTTCTCGGCGTCGTCCCAGAGGTCCGGGGCCCCGGCCTGCTCGCTCAGCTCGGCGACCTGGGAGCGCAGCCGCTCGACGTCGACGACGGCGCGGATCTCGGCGAAGGTCGCCCGCAGCGCGGCAAGCTGCTCCGAAACATTCAACTCGTCCATGGTCCGCTCCAAGCCTAGCGGGCCGGATAGGGCCGGTACGTGCGGCACTGTGCGGGCGGCTAGCATGGGAGCAGTCATGAGCATCCCGGAGCGCCACTTCAGCCTGCGCTCCGTCATCTGGGCGGCCGTGCTGCCCACCCTCGTCTTCTCGATCGGCGAGGGCGCGATCATCCCGATCATCCCGGTGGTCGCCAGCGATCTGGGCGCGAGCCTCGGGGTCGCCGGTCTGGTCTCCGCCATGATCATGGTGGGCGAGCTCTTCGGCGACATCCCGAGCGGATGGGTGGTCAGCCGCATCGGGGAGCGCACGGCGATGATCTGCGCCTCCTTCCTCTCGGTGCTCGGCCTGCTCACGGCGCTCATCGCCCCCAACCCCTGGATCCTGGCCATCGGCATCCTGCTCGTCGGCCTCGCCACGGCGGTGTTCGCGCTCGCCCGGCACGCCTTCATGACGAGCTTCGTGCCGCTGCGCTACCGGGCGAGGTCGCTGTCGACGCTCGGCGGCACCTTCCGGCTCGGCTACTTCATCGGGCCGTTCATCAGCGCGGGGGTCATCCACCTCACCGGCGACGCGCGAGCGGTGTTCTGGGTCCACGTCGCCACCTGCCTGGGCGCGGCGCTGATCCTCATCCTGCTCCCCGACCCGGCCTCGACGTTCGGGCCTTCGCGCTCCGGCAAGCGCGCCGGCGCTGAGTTCGTCGAGCAGGAGGCCCAGGGGCTCTTCCAGACCATCTGGCTGAACCGTGGTGTGCTGACCCGGCTCGGCACCGGGGCCGCCCTGATCGGGGCGATGCGGGCGAGCCGGCAGGTCATCCTGCCGCTGTGGGCGGTGAGCATCGGCATCAGCGACGCCAACACGGCCCTGATCATCGGCATCGCCGGAGCCGTCGACTTCGCGCTCTTCTACGCGAGCGGCCAGATCATGGACCGCTTCGGACGCATGTGGACGGCGATGCCCTCGATGATCGGCCTCGGCATCGGGCACCTCGCCCTGGCCCTGACCCACGACATCGACGGGAGGGTCGCCTGGTTCATCGGCATCGCGGTCTTCCTCTCGGTCGCGAACGGCATCGGCAGCGGCATCCTGATGACGCTCGGCTCCGATCTGGCGCCCCTCGACCACCCGGCGCCCTTCCTCGGCGCCTTCCGCTTCACCGGCGACGCCGGAAGCGCGGCAGCCCCCCTGGCCGTCTCGGCGCTCACCGGCGCCGTGACGATCGCCTTCGCCGGCGGTGCGATGGGCGTGGTCGGGCTGCTGGGCGCGGCGCTGCTGGCCCGGTACATCCCCCGTTACGTGCCGCACACCGCCCACCGTCCGAAGCCGGTGCTCCCCGAGGACGACGCGGTCTGAGCCGGCTGCCGCCCAGTGGAGCCGAGCGCCTCACCAGAACACCGCGCGGGCGAGGGCCGTCACCTCGATCCGGATGCCCTCGGGCAGGAGCAGGGCCAGCACCGGCGGCCGCCACCGGGCGGAGAGCGTGACCGAGGCGCTTCGGCCCTCCGGACTCCCTGCGCTCTCGATGGCCAGCCCCTCGAAGCCCCGGCTCCCCGTCTCCGTCAGGAAGCCGGCGGCGGCAGCGGCCACCGCCGGGGAGCGGAGCACGGGCCGCAGCCCCTCCGGCGTGATGAGCACCTCCGCCAGCTCGAAGGCCTCGGCGGCGGCGAGCGCGGTGGCATCGGCCAGGCTGAACAGGCGCTTGCGCTCCAGGTACAGGGAGGTCACCGCTGCGACGCCGAGCACGATGACCACGCAGAGACAGCCGAAGAAGATCGTCAGCGGCAGGGCCGACCCCTCTTCGGATCGGGACGGCCTGCGGCTCATCGTCCGTCCCCGGGGAGCTCGTGCCAGAAGCGGGAGACGCGTTCCGTGGCGCTCGCGGTCAGCGGCACGCTCAGCGGCAGCTCGGCCACGACCGCCTGCGGGAGCAGCGGCAGCAGCGCCGTGGCCGACACCGTGACGGTGACCGTCCCCAATCGGCTGAGGCAGGCATCCGGATGCGGCGAGCAGGCGATCGACACCCGCGCCTCCCCCGCGTCCATGCCGTGGTCCGCCAGCGCATAGCCGACGGCGCGCATCGCCCTGGCCTCCGCCTCGGCCGCGGAGCCGGATTGCGCGAACACCCGGGCCGCCTGGCGGGCGGCCCCCTCGACCGCGAGCGCGCCGCCCTGGATCGATGCCAGGGCGAGCACCACGTAGACCAGGGGCAGCAGCAGGATCAGTCCGGCCATGACGAGCTCGAGGGCGGCCGACCCCTCCTCGGCGTCATTCCAGCGTCTCGACCGCCGCATGGCCGCTCACCTCCAGACCCTCCGCCACGCCGAAGAGCCCCACGAGCGGCAGGGGCGCCCTCACGGTGACCCGTACCGTGAGATGCCCCGGCCCCTCGAGGTAGCGGGCACGGACATCCCCGGCATAGGCGTCCCCCACGGCCATGGCGATGAGCTGCTCCGTGCGCTGGATGCCGTCGGCCAGCCCGTTCCCCGCCAGCGCCGCATGCCGGGCGCCCTCCGCCGCCGCGTCGAGCACGGTGTTGCGCACCAGCAGGGCGAGGCCGAGCTGGATGACCGACAGGGTCAGCAGGGCCAGCAGCACGACGACGAGGATCAGCTCGACCAGCGCCGACCCCTCATCCGCCCGTCTGCGCGAAATCGCCCGTCTGAGCGAGATCGCCCGTCTGCAGGAAGCCGCCGGCCTGCGCGCCGTCGCCGACCCGGGCACGGTGCCGGGCACCCTGAGACGAAGCCGTCCGGTCATCGCTAGAAGCGGGTGACCCGCTCGATCGCCTGCTCGAACACGGCGCCGAGGGCCGGCCCGGCCAGGCTCCAGATGATGATCACGAGCCCCGCCGTCATCAATGTGATCAGGACCCAGCCCGGCACATCCCCCCGGTCGTCCCGCAGTCGGCCGAGCATCCGGTTCAGAACGGTCATGGTGCACCTCCGCCCTCATGCTGGCAGCCTCCGGTCCGAGACGGCGCCGCTTGTCCACAGGAGCACGCGGTGAACGGGCCTTTCCACAGGCCATCCGCTAGAAGCCCGCCTGCAGCACGAAGACGCCGGGGAAGATCGCGATGACCACGGTGATCGGCAGGAGCAGGAAGACGAGCGGCAGCATCATCCCGACCTCCTTGCGGCCCGCCGACTCCAGCAGTCCGCGCTTCGCCTCGCCTCGGGCATCCTCGGCCTGCGCCAGCAGCACCCGCACCAGCGGTGTGCCGCGTTCCAGGCCCGCCACGAGCTGCTCGACGCAGCGCGACCAGGGCTGCCAGCGCAACGCAGACGCCATCTCCTCCAGGGCTCCGCCCAGAGGCGCTCCCGACCCCACGGCGGCGACCACCCTCCCGAGCTCCGCGGCGAGTTCGCCCCGGCCGGCTGCGGCGACCCTGCGGATGGCGTCGAGGATCCCCTCCCCGGCCGACATGCTCAGACTCAGGAGCTCGAGCACCGTCGGCAGCTCCGCTGCCATGCGCCGGAGCCGGGAACGCGCCGCGCGCTGCAGCGCCCTGTCGCAGGCCACGAGGCCGGCCAGGGCTGCGGAGCAGGCGATCGCGACCAGGAGCCAGGGCTGCACGATGTGCACCGCGGACAGGGCCGCCCCGGCGAGCAGACCGCCCAGTCCCCCGCACACCGTCCAGCTCAATTGACGCGCCCGGAACTCACGCACGGTGGCCGCCGAGCCGGCCTGGCGCAGCCGGAGCGCGACCGCCCCGCCGCCGCCGAGCACGGCGCCGAACCCCGCGGCGGCCGCGAAGAGATAGGGGGAGAACAGCGTGCCCAGCACCGGGAGCGGATCGGCGGGCCGGGACGTCACGAGCAGCCGGGCCTCCTCGGAGATGTCGGCCAGATAGGGGGCGACCCGATGCCTCAGGCTTCCCCGCCCCGACCTCGGCAGCGCCGCGACGATCACCCACAGCCCGAAGCCGAGGCCGAGGCCCGCCAGCAGGGCGCCGGCGGCCACGGCACCGGACGGCAGGCCATCGACTCCGACGATGGCGAGCTCCGCTGCGCGGCTCACCGGAACCACCGCCCCTCCTCCGGGAGGCGGCCGATCCGGATCATCAGGCGGTAGGCGACCACGCTCACCACCAGCCCCACGACAATCAGGACGGTGCCGCCCGGGCTGTTGTACGCCGCAGCCGCCTCCGGCCGGGATGCCAGGAGCACCAGGATGGCCCAGGGCGCGGCGAGCCCCAGCCGCGCCGCGTTCACGACCCAGCCCTGCCGGGCCTCGACCTCGGCACACACCGCCAGGTCCTCCCTGAGGTAGGAGGAGAGGCTGCGCAGCACCTGCGGCAGCTCGGTCCCGCCGACTTCGCGCGACATCCGCACGGTCTCCAGGATCCGATCGGCCACCGGATCCGCCAGCCGGGCCTTGAGCCGGTCGAGGCTGCCCGAGAAGCTGCCGGTCGCCCGGTAGTCGGCCTCGAACTCGAGGAACGCCTGACGGGTCGCCGCCGGCCCGTTCCGCCCCAGCCCGATCACGCTGTCCGGCAGCGAGAGCCCGGAGCGGATGCCCGAGAGCAGCTGGTCGACCGCGTCCGGCCAGGCGGTCCTGGCGATCCGCAACCGGCTGCTGGCCCGCCTCGCGACGATGAGGAACGGCAGCAGACCGCCACCGAGCCCCGCGACGAGGGCGATGCCGAGCACCGGCACGATCGCGAAGGCGAGGGCGGCGGCGACCGCGCCGACCGTGGCGGCGACGCCCGCCAACAGCGCCGGAGAGGTCTGCGGCAGGCCCGCCCGCGCCATCCGGTCGCGCCAGACCCGTCCGCGCGGCACGGGCAGCCCGAGGGGCGTGGGCCACAGCAGGGGCGAGACCAGGAGCAGCAGGCCCAGCCCCAGCGAGGTCCCGAGCACGGCGGTCATGCTGCTGTCGCCCCCAGCAGCCCGGCGATGTCGATGCCGGCGGCGGCGAAGCCGTCCCGGCGGGCCGGGACCCTCCCGGTGGGCTCCAACCGCCCGTCGGCACTGCGGAAGATCGGCTCGGCCTCCACGGCCCCTCCGACGACCCTGCCGGTCGGGGCGACGATCTCGGCCAGGCGCCGGGAGCCGTCCGGGCGCAGCTCGAGGTGGGCCACGATGCCGACGCACCCCGCCACCGCCGGCACGATGAAGGCGGAGGAGATGTTCTGGCCGGCCAGCAGGGGCAGCGTGCAGAGCTTGGCCAGGGCGTCCTGCGCCGTGTTGGCGTGGATGCTGCACATGCCCGGCAGGCCGCTGTTCAGCGCGATCAGGAGGTCGAGCGCCTCCGCCTCGCGCACCTCGCCGACCACGAGCCGGTCCGGGCGCATGCGCAGCGCCTCCTTCACCAGGCGGCGCAGCGGGATCTCGCCTCCCCCTTCCAGACTGGGCGGTCGGCACTGCAGGGCGACCGCGTCCTCGGCATCGAAGTCGAGCTCGAAGACCTCCTCGACGGTGACGATCCGGGTCCTCTCGGGCATCGCCGAGAGCAGCGCGTTCAGCAGGGTGGTCTTGCCGCTCTGGGTCGCGCCGCTGACCAGGATGCTCTGTCCGGAGAGCACGCAGGCGCGGAGGAAGGCGGCCGCCCCATCCGTCAGCGAACCAGCGGCGACGAGCTGATCCAGATCCCGGATGCGCCGGTCGAACTTGCGGATGTTGATGGCGGCATGCCGCCGTGCCACCCCCGCGATCACCACGTGCAATCGCGAGCCGTCGGGCAGGACCGCGTCGACGAAGGGGCTCGAGAGGTCGACACGACGCCCCGAGCTCTGCAGCATGCGATCGACCAGGTCGCGGATGCCCCGCTCGGTCAACCCCAAGCGGACCGGGGAGGAGACCCCCGCCCGGGACACGAACACGCGATCGGGGGCGTTGATCCAGATCTCCTCGATGCCGGGATCGTCGAGGAGCGGCTGCAGCGGGCCGAACCCCGTCAGGGCGGCGACGATCTCGGCGGATGCCCGCGCCTCGTCGTCGAGAGGCGGGAGCACCCCGCCCAGGGCGCGCTCGCTGTACCGGCGCACCTCCTCGCGGACATAGCGGCCGGCGGCCTCGCCGTCCCGCGACAGGTCGACGCCGTCGCGGAGCACGCGCTCGCGCACCCGCTCCGCGATGATGGAGGTCGGCTCGGCCACGGCCCACATCCTGCCCGACACAGCGGCATGCGGGGCAGTTTCTCCACAACCGGAGGAGCCCGGCGCCGAACTCCCCCTGGTACCCGGGCGACAGATAGCTTAGGCTTGCCTTAGTAAGCGATCAGAGAGCCTGCAGCCCATGACCTCCACTTTGACCACCGACGCCCCCGCGTCATCCGCCGCCCCCGGCCTCGCCGAGCATGTCCGGGCCAGTTCCCGCGAGCAGCACAGCAGCACCGAGCAGCGACCCTTCATCGCCCAGCTCATGGGCGGCGAGCGGAGCATGGCCGACTACACCCGCTACCTCGGGCAGTTCGCCTGGGTCTACGAGTCCCTGGAGCGCCTGCTCTCCCGCTGTGCCGGCTGCCCGATCTTCGATTCCCGCCTCGACCGCCTGGCTGCCATCGAGAGCGATCTCGCCGCGCTCGGGGTCATCGACTGGCGCACGGAGCATCCGGCCCTGCCGGCGACGCAGGCATACGCGCGGCACCTCGACGCGCTGGAGAGCGACGACGTCCCCCGCATCCTGGCCCACCACTACACGCGCTATCTCGGCGACCTCTCGGGCGGCCAGGCCATCGCGCGGCTCGTCGCCCGCCACTACGGCGCCACGCCCGAGCAGCTGAGCTTCTACCGTTTCGACGGTATCGACGACATCGTCCACTACAAGCGGGCGTATCGGGCCGGCATGAACCAGCTCGGTTTCGGTGCGGAGGCCACCGAGACCCTGGTGGCCGAAGTCGACCTGGCCTTCCGCTTCAACGGCGGCATCTTCGACGAGCTTGCCGCCTGAGCGATGGTCCACGCCGCCGCCCTCGACGGGCAATTGAACGATGTGGTGCTGGGAGCCGGTGCCATCATCTTCTACCTGCTGGTGTGGGGTCTCGTCTGCGCGGGCACGGCCCTCTTCCTCGGGGTGTTCATCCCCTTCATCAGCGGCGACTCGCTCCTCTTCGGGTCCGGGCTCGTCGCGGCGAGCTCCGGCCACATCAACATCGTGATCCTGGTGGTCGGCACCGGGCTGGCGGCCTTCCTCGGCGATCAGATCGGATTCCTGCTCGGGCGGCGCTACGGCCGGGGATACTTCGACCGCCACGGCGGTCAGCGCATCCATGGCCTGGTGGCGAAGACGGAGTCCTTCTACCATCAATACGGGTGGTGGTCCGTCGTGATCGCCCGTTTCATCCCCTGGGGCCGGGTCTTCGTGCCGGTCATCGCCGGCATCGCCCGGATGAACTACTACAAGTTCCTCAGCAGCAACCTGGTGGGGGCGCTGGCCTGGGGCGTGGGCATCACCCTCACCGGCTACTACGCGGCGTCCATCCCCGGGGTCAAGAGCGCCGCCTACGCGATCGCCGGCTTCTTCATCCTCGCCTCCATCGTCTTCGGCTTCCGCACCTGGCGGGCCGGGCGCATCCAGGCGCGGCTCGCCGCCGAACAGGGCTGACCGGCCGCTACGCCGGCTGAGCCAGCCGATACGATGGACACGCTCCACCCGCGGGAGTGGTGAAACTGGTATACACGCAGGTTTTAGGTACCTGTGCCGCAAGGCGTGAGGGTTCGAGCCCCTTCTCCCGCACCCGATCGGCGGCGTCGCGCCACCTCAGCGGCCCGCGATCGCGCCGCCCGACCGGCGGCCGCCGAACACGTTCCGCAACGACACCTTGCGGGAGTACTCGATCGAGCCGTAGCGGAAGAGCTGCACGGCGATGCGCAGGGCGATCGCCGCGGCGATGAAGAGCTCCACGATCATGATCACCGCCTGCCAGAGCGGCAGCGTGCCGAAGGCGTTCCGCAGCAGGCCGGTGACCGGCGCCGAGTACGGGAAGAAGCTGAACAGCTGCACGATCGGCGCACCCGGATCGCTGATGATGAGCGCGATCGTGTAGAAGGGGATGAAGACCAGCACCATGAGCGCGCCGAAGATCGGGCCGGCGTCCTTGGCGGTCGGCATCGCCGCCCCCAGGGCGACCAGCGTCCCGGTGAACAGCGCGAAGCCGCCGAGCAGGATGAGCGCCCCCACGATCATCCGCTGCGGATCGAACGCGATGGACGACAGATCCAGTTCCGGGATGTTCAGCTGCTCGCGGAAGAACAGGTAGCCGAAGGCGAAGGGTACGGCGAACACCAGCATCTGCACGATGCCGACCATGAAGAGGGAGATCACCTTCCCGAGCAGCAGGCTCGTCGGGTTGATGGTGGTCAGGATCATCTCGGTGACCCGGTTCTCCTTCTCCTCCAGGGTCGAGTTCAGCATCTGGTTGCCCAGCAGCAGGATCACCACGTAGAAGATGGCGAGGAAGAGCAGCGAGCCGATCACGGAGCCGAAACCGCCGGTGGGCTCCCCCTCCCGGTAGGTGGTCACATCGGTGCTGACATCGCCCTGGATGATCGCCGTCGCCTGCGGGGCATCCAGCTTCTTCTCGACGCTGGACTGCAGGATCGCCTCGGCCACGCTCGAGTACTTGCCGTTCTCGAAGAGCCCCTGGTCGGCCCCGTACACCTCGATGTCCTGGCTCGTGGGATCCTCCGGATAGGCGAAGAACGCCTCCACCTGGCCGGATCTGACGGCCGCGATGCCCGAATCCTTGCTCTGCGCCTGCTGGCCGTGCAGCTGGGCGATGACCGCCTCGTCGATCAGGCCGGAGGCATCCGTGTACTCGAAGGAGAACTGCGCGTTCTTCTGCTCCTCGGCGCTCTTGTCCGTGGCGCTGTTGGAGACGAAGACGAGCGCGAAGACGACGATGAGGATGACGGGGACGAAGAGGGTGGCCACCCAGAAGCGGCGCTTGTTGATCATCCTGGTGAATTCGAAGCGGATCACCGTGCCGACATTGCGCTGCGCCATCTCACTCCCCCTCGTTCTCGTCGCCGTACACTTCGACGAATATGTCGTCCAGCGACTTGCGCTTGGGCGTGAACCGGCTCAGCCGCACCCCGGCCGCCACGAGGTTCTGCAGCACGGCGGCCGGCTCGGCGAGCGGCTCCAGCTCGGCGAGACCGCCGTCGTCGCTGATCACGCGGTAGACGGGCGAGTCCGGGATGACGCCCTCGTGCTCGACCTGGATGACGGTGCCGCCGAACTGCTCCTGCACCTCGGTGACCGTGCCGTAGGCCCGCGAGACGCCGTCCTTGAGCAGGATGACGCGGTCGCAGAGCCGCTCCACCTCCTCCATCTGGTGGGTGACCATCATGACGGTCGCCCCGGCCCTCTTCTGGTCCTCGATGATGTCCATGAGCAGCCGGCGGTTGACCGGGTCGAAGCCCTTCGTCGGCTCGTCGAGGATGAGCAGCTCCGGGTCGTTCATGATGGTCACCCCCAGCTGCACCTTCTGCTGCTGGCCGCCGGAGAGCTTGTCGAGCCGCGACCTCTCCTTGTCCGCCAGCCCGACCCGCCCGAGATAGTCGCGGGACCAGCGGCGCGCCGCCTCGCGGCCGAGCCCCTTGAGCTTGCCGAAGTACTCCATGATGTCGATCACGGACTCCTTCTTGTACAGGCCGCGCTCCTCGGGCAGGTACCCGAGCCGGTCGCCGTTCTCCGGACGGAACGGCCGGCCGTCGATGAGCAGCCGTCCGGCGGTAGGCTGGTAGATGCCCAGCAGCGCCCGGATGGTCGTGGTCTTGCCGGAGCCGTTGCTGCCGAGGAACCCGAAGGTCTCACCGCGCCGGATGTCGAAGGAGAGGTCACGGATGACGGTGGTCCTGCCGAAGTCCATCCGGAAGCCGTCGATGAGCACGAGAGGGTCGTTCGCTGCCGAAGTCACCGAATCACCCTAATCGATGCGCCTGCACAGCGCGTCGAAGACCGGCGCCATCGGAAATAACCGGGCCGGCAGGATCGTTGTACCCTAGATGATCGTCTGGATAACGAAGACCCCTTGAGGAGCACCCGCCGGGAGCCCCCGGGTCATAATGGAAGAGCCATGCTGCGCACCATGATGATGGCCAAGATCCATCGAGCCACAGTGACGGATGCCGATCTGAACTACGTCGGATCGGTCACCGTCGACGCCGCATTGCTCGAGGCCGCGGACATCCTGCCCGGTGAGAAGGTGTCGATCGTCGACGTCACCAACGGCGCGAGACTCGAGACGTACACCATCCCCGGGCCGGCCGGCAGCGGGGTGATCGGCATCAACGGCGCCGCGGCGCACCTCGTCCACCCCGGCGACATCGTCATCCTCATCTCCTACGGCCAGATGACCACCGAGGAGGCGCGGGAGCTGGTCCCCCGCATCGTCCACGTCGACGCGGACAACCGCATCGTCGCCATCGGCTCGGATGCCGCGGAGCCGGTGCCGCTGCGCTGACTGACGCCGGCCCCCGCCAGGGCCATACTGGTGACAAGTCCCTTTCTCACGAAGAAGGTGCGGTCACCGATGATGCACGACATCACGACCAATGACCATGCGCTCCTCAGCGGGATAGCGCAGGAGGCCATCGCCCTGGTCCGCCGCTGGCTGGCCGAGGATGCGACCGCCGCCGTGGACCCCGCCGCCGCCCGTCTGGCCGGCGTGCTGGCGGATCCGGACGGCCTCGACTTCACGATCGGCTTCGTCGACCGGGTCGTGCGTCCCGAGGATCTGCGGGTCGCCGGGAAGGGCCTGCGAGCGCTGGCCGGCAACCCGCCGCGCTTCCTGCCCTGGCATCTGCGCACGGCGATCCGCCTCGGCGGGGCGTTCGGTCCCATCCTCCCGGGCATCGTCGTCCCCCTCGCCCGCTGGACGCTGCGACGGCTGGTGGGCCATCTGATCGTCGACGCCCGGCCCGCCCGGCTGGGCCAGGCCATCCGCCGGCTCCGCGAGGACGGCTCCCGGCTCAACCTCAACCTGCTGGGCGAGGCGGTGCTCGGGGAGGGGGAGGCGGCCCGCAAGCTGGAAGGCACCCGGGCGCTCCTGGCCCGCGACGATGTCGACTACGTCTCCATCAAGGTCTCCTCCGTCGTCAGCCAGCTGAGCCTCTGGGCCTTCGACGAGGCCGTCGACGAGGTCGTCGCCCGGCTGACGCCGCTCTACGAGCTGGCCGCGGCATCCGTCCCGGCCAAGTTCGTCAACCTCGACATGGAGGAGTACAAGGATCTGGACCTGACTGTCGCGGTGTTCCGGAGGATCCTCGACCAGCCGCAGCTGCTCCACCTCAGGGCCGGCATCGTGCTGCAGGCCTATCTGCCCGACGCGCTCGACGCGCTCGCCGGCCTCACCGAGTGGGCCAAGACACGCCGAGACCGCGGTGGGGCCCCGATCAAGGTGCGTCTGGTCAAGGGGGCGAACCTGGCGATGGAGCGGGTGGATGCCCTCGTCCACGGCTGGCCGCTGGCCACCTATGCGGACAAGCGGGAGACCGACGCCAACTACAAGCGGGTGCTGGACTACGCGCTGACACCGGAGAACACCGATGCCGTCGAGATCGGCGTCGCCGGCCACAACCTCTTCGACCTGGCCTTCGCCTGGCTCCTCGCCGGGCGGCGCGGCGTGCGGGACCGCGTCGAGGTCGAGATGCTGCTGGGCATGGCCACCGGCCAGGCCCAGGCGGTGAGGCGGGAGGTGGGCGGACTGCTGCTCTACGTCCCCGTCGTGCGCCCCGCCGAGTTCGACGTGGCCATCGCCTATCTCGTGCGCCGCCTCGAGGAGAACGCCAGCCGGGAGAACTTCATGTCGGCCGCGTTCCGGCTGAGCGACGACGAGACCCTCTTCGAGCGGGAGAGGGAGCGCTTCCTCGCTGCGATCGCCCTGCTCGACGCGGGCGTTCCCGTGCGGAACCGGCGCCAGGACCGCAGCCGGGAGACCCCGGAGGCGATCGGCACGTTCCGCAACGAGCCGGACACCGATCCGGCGCTGCCGGCCAACCGGGCCTGGGGGCGCGCCATCCTCTCCCGTGTCCCCGGCTCCACCGCGGGTGCGGACGCCGTCGAGACGGCACGGATCGGGGATGTGGCCGCGCTCGAGGAGGCGATCCAGGCGACCGCGCGGGCGGGAGCCGCCTGGGGGGCGCGGTCGGGCGCCGAGCGAGCGGAGATCCTGCATCGGGCGGGACGGGAGCTGGCGGTGAGCCGGGCGGAGCTGATCGAGGCGATGGCCGCCGAGACCGGCAAGACCATCGCCGAGGCCGACCCGGAGGTCAGCGAGGCGATCGACTTCGCGCGCTACTACGCCGAACGGGCCAGGGAGCTCGATCGGATCGACGGCGCGAGGTTCGTGCCCTCCGCCCTCACGGTGGTGACCCCGCCGTGGAACTTCCCCGTCGCGATCCCTGCGGGATCGACCCTGGCCGCCCTGGCGGCAGGGAGCGCCGTCATCATCAAGCCGGCGGGCCGATCCCGGTGCTGCGGCGCCGTGATGGTCGAGGCGCTCTGGCGGGCCGGGGTGCCTCGCGAGGTGCTGCGACTCGTCTCGCTGGGCGAGCACGAGCTGGGCCAGCAGCTGGTGGCTCATCCGCTCGTCGACCGGGTCATCCTGACCGGGGCGTACGAGACCGCCGAGACGTTCCGCTCCTGGCGGCACGACCTGCCGCTGCTCGCGGAGACCAGCGGCAAGAACGCCATCGTCGTCACCCCGAGCGCCGACTTCGACCTGGCGGCGGCGGATGCGGTGAAGTCCGCCTTCGGCCACGCCGGCCAGAAGTGCTCCGCCGCCAGCCTGGTCATCCTCGTCGGTTCGGCGGCCACCTCGAGGCGGTTCGCCTCCCAGCTGCTGGATGCCGCCCGCTCGCTCCGGGTCGGCTACCCCGACGATCCCCGCAACCAGATGGGGCCCATCATCGCCCCGGCGGAGGGCAAGCTGCTGCGCGGGCTGACCGAGCTCGGAGCGGGCGAGCGGTGGCTGCTCGAGCCCCGCCGGCTGGACGGCTCGGGCCGGCTCTGGTCTCCCGGCATCCGCACGGGGGTCGCTCCCGGCTCCGACTTCCACCTCACCGAGTTCTTCGGCCCGGTGCTGGGCGTCATGCATGCGCGGACCCTCGACGAGGCCGTCGCGATGCAGAACCAGGTCGCCTACGGTTTGACCGCCGGGCTGCACTCCCTGGACGGCGATGAGGTGACCGCCTGGCTCGCTCAGGTGCAGGCCGGCAACCTCTACGTCAATCGCGGCATCACCGGCGCGATCGTGCAGCGACAACCCTTCGGCGGCTGGAAGCGCTCCGCCGTCGGCCCCGGCGCGAAGGCCGGCGGCCCGAACTATCTGCTCGGCCTGGGCTCCTGGACGCCGGCACCGATCCCCTCCGCCGTCCCGCCCGTCGCGGATGCGGCGATCCGGCGGCTCATCGAGGAGGCAGGCCCCCTCCTCGACCCCGGCGCGGCCGACTTCCTCCGCCGCTCCGCCGCCAGCGACCAGGCAGCCTGGGAGGCGGAGTACGGAACCGTCAAGGACGTCTCCGGACTGGGGGTGGAACGCAACCTCTTCCGCTACCGCCCGGTGCCCGCCGCCATCCGCCTGTCGGAGGGCGAAGCGCTGGCGTCCCTGGTGCGCGCGCTCCTGGCCGCACGGCGCGCGCAGGCTCCGGTCACGGTGAGCTCCGCCCTGCCGATCCCCTCGGGGCTCCTCGACGGGCTCGCCGAGGAGATCGCCGTCGAGAGCGACGCCGGATGGCTCGACCGGGTCGCCGATGAGGGACCGGGCGCCCGCCGGATCCGGCTGCTCGGCGGCGGACTGAGCCGGTTCTGCGATGCGACGGCCGGCGACCCCGACTACGCCGTCTACGACTGGCCGGTGACGGCCGCCGGCCGCGTCGAGATGTTGCCCTTCCTGCACGAGCAGGCGATCAGCATCACAGCGCACCGCTTCGGCAACCCGAGCCGGGCCCTCTCGGCCCGCATCGACGCCCTGGAGCGTGCAGCGACCGCGCCGGAGCCCTGACCGGCCGCGCCTCTGACATTCCCCCGTCCAGGGCGCTACTCTAGTCAGCTAGACAAATCGTCGAGCTGTGTCGCGATGCCCTGCTTCGCGCTCGAAGGCAAATCCTCGCGACAGGAGACCGTCACCTTTGGTAGCGTCCGCCGTCATCCCCTGGCTCGACCCGGAGACCCTGCTGAACAGCTTCGGCCCCTATGCCCTGGCGGGGGTGTGCCTGATCATCTTCGCCGAGACCGGCCTGCTGATCGGCTTCCTGCTGCCCGGCGACACGCTGCTCGTCATCACCGGCCTCTTCGCCTTCCACCCCGGGCTGGGTCTGGACATCTGGTGGATCGCTCTGGCCATCGGCGTGGCCGCGTTCCTGGGGGGCGAGGTCGGCTATCTGATCGGCCATAAGGCGGGCCCCCGCATCTTCGAGCGCAAGGAGAGCGGGCTGTTCAGCAAGAGGAACGTCGTGCGCACCAACGAGTTCTTCGAGCGCTTCGGCGGCCTGGCCGTGGTGCTGGCGCGGTTCGTCCCCATCGTGCGGACCTTCGCTCCGGTCGCCGCGGGCGTCGGCCACATGAACTACAAGAAGTACTCGCTCTACAACCTGATCGGCGCCGTGATCTGGGGCATCGGGCTGACCTTCATCGGCTACTTCCTGTCCTATCTGCCTCCCATCGCCGCCCTAGTGCGCGACTACATCGACGTCATCCTGCTCGGCGCGGTGGTCGTGACGCTCATCCCCACGGTCATCCACTACATCCAGTCCACGCGCAAGGCGCGCAGAGCGGCGGCAGCGGAGCAGGCGGCCGCTCCCGCGGACGAGATCGAGCCCGGCGAGGATCCCCGCTAAGCCACCGTGACCCAGACAGCGCGGGCCTCGGCCTGATCGAGCTCGACCGGGCTTCCCCCGGCTTCCACCCGAAGACGAGGGATGCCGGCCCTCGCGACCGTGACGACGGCATCGACGACGATGCCCTCGGCCTCCAAGCGCCGCAGCAGCGCGGGGTCGCGATCGCTGATGCGCACGACCCGGCCCACCGCGCCTTCGGCGGCATCCCCCAGCAGCACGGCCTCGGGCTGGATCACCCGGCCATCGGCCATCGGGATCGGATCTCCGTGCGGATCGCGCACCGGCCGGCCGAGCTGCTCGTCGATCGCCTCGAGAAGACGATCGGACACGGCGTGCTCCAGCACCTCCGCCTCCTCATGCACCTCATCCCAGCCGTAGCCGAAGGCCTCGACGAGCCAGGTCTCGATGAGACGGTGGCGACGGAGCATGCTCAGGGCGAGGCGCCGCCCCGCCGCCGTCAGCGTCACCGCGCCGTACGGCACATGCTCCACGAGGCCTGCGGCGGCGAGCTTCTTCACCATCTCGGTCACGGAGGAGGGGGCCAGCCCGAGCCTGGCCGCTAGCGCTGACGGCGAGATCGGCTCCGGCTGCCATTCGGTGTGGCTGTAGATCGTCTTGACGTAGTCCTCGGTGGTCGCGGCTCCGAACCCCGCTCTGATCGGGTCGTTCACCCTCGGCTCGCTCATCCCGGGCATCCTAGCCGTTCACGGTCATGACGATCAGGGCGAGGTTCAGGGCGATCACCAGGAGCGCGATGCCGACGAGGAGCCAGCGCATCCAGGCGCGGTTCGCCGACGATCCCATGAGCCCGCGGTCGGCGGTCAGCCGCATGAGCGGGATCAGCGCGAAGGGGATGCCGAAGCTCAGGAAGACCTGGCTGACCACCAGGGCCCACGTGGGGTCCACACCGAGGCCGAGCAGGAGCAGGGCCGGCACGAGCGTGATCAGACGCCGCAGGAAGAGCGGGATGCGCTTGTGCACCAACCCCGCCATGATGGCGGCGCCGGCATAGCTTCCCACCGAGGTGGAGGCCAGGCCGGAGGCGAGCAGCCCGATCGCGAAGACCAGAGCCACGCCGGGTCCGAGGGCCGCCTCGATCACGGCATGCGCCCCGTCGATGGTGTCCGTGCCCTCGGCCCCCTGCAGATTGGCCGCCGCCAGCAGCAGCATGCCGATGTTGACCATGCCGGCCAGCCCGAGCGCGGAGCCGACATCCCAGCGCGTGGCGCGGAGCAGGGAGGCGAGGTTGGCGGCCGTGGCCTTTCCATGCCGGTCCCGGGCCAGGGCCGAGTGCACGTAGATGGCGTGGGGCATGACCGTGGCGCCGAGCATACCGGCGGCCAGGACGACGGAGTCGAGGCCGTCGAAGCGGGGCACCAGCCCCGAGGCGATGCCTTGCGGGTCCGGGGGCTCGATGAAGAGGCCGGTGAGGAAGCCCACGGCGATGATCGCGAGCAGGCCGATGACGACCGTCTCGAAGGGTCGCTGCCCGAACCTGCTCTGCACCCCGAGCAGCAGCATGGAGACCGCGCCGACGATGATCCCGCCCCAGAGCAGCGGCAGCCCGAACAGCAGGTTCAGGGCGATCGCACCGCCGATGATCTCTGCCAGGTCGGTGGCGGCCGCCACCAGTTCCGCCTGCACCCAGAAGGAGAGGCGCGCCCTCCTGCCGAACCGCTCTCCGAGAAGCTCCGGCAGCGTCCGGCCGGTGACGAGGCCGAGCTTGGCCGATTGGTACTGGATCACGGCGGCCATCAGCCCGGCGACGACCAGGACCCACAGCAGGAGGTAGCCGTAGCGTGCTCCACCGGTCAGGTTGGCGGCGACATTGCCGGGGTCGACATAGGCGATCGCCGCCACGAAGGCCGGCCCCAGCAGCGCCCAGCGCCCCGATCTCCGGGTCTGGAGAGATTTCGGCATACCGAAACTTTAGTGCTGCAAGCCTCAGTCGTGAAAATCCTGCTCGTGCTCGGAATGCTCGACGGGCTCCAGCTGGAAGGTGGAGTGCGCGACGTCGAAATGCCCTGCGAGGCAGTCCGCCAGCCGGTCCAGCAGCCTGCCGCTCTCGCCGCGCTCGAAGACCCACCGCTCCACCACGACATGCGCGGAGAAGACCGGCGCCCCGGAGGTGATCGCCCAGACGTGCACATCGTGGAGGGCCAGCACGCCCTCGACGCCGAGGATGTGCTCCCGGATCTGAGCCACATCCGTCGTGGAGGGCGCGGACTCGCTCAGCACCCGCACGACGTCCCGGAGCAGGCTGAACGCCCGCGGCAGGATCAGCACCGCGATCAGCAATGAGGCGATCGCATCCGCCGCCACGAAGCCCGTCGCCATGATGACGACGGCGGCCGCCACGACGGCGACCGAGCCGAGCGCGTCGCCGAGCACCTCCAGATAGGCGCCGCGCATGTTGATCGAGCTCTTGGCCGCCGAGTGCAGCAGGCGGATGACCGCCAGATTGGCGGCCAGGCCGATCAGCGCCACGACCAGCATGGGGGTGCTCAGCACCTCCTGCGGCGGATCGGCCAGGCGGGCGATGGCGACGACCCCGATCGAGACGGCCACCGCGGTCAGGATGAGGCCGTTGACGAGCGCTCCGAAGACCTCGGCCCGCTGGAAGCCGAAGGTCTGCCGATCGGTCGGCGGCCGTGCGGCGACCACGGTGGCCACCAGGGCGACGATGAGCCCGGTCAGATCCGAGAAGAGATGTCCGGCATCGGCGACGAGAGCCAGCGACGATGAGAGCAGCGCGCCGACGATCTCCACGACCAGCACGGTCGCGATGACGCCGATCGCGATCCAGAGCCGCCGGCTGTTGCTCATCGCATGCCCGGAACCGCTCATCTCACCATTCTGCCCCGCAGCACGGGCAGCAGCGCGCGGAAGGCCCGCGCCCGATGGCTGATCGCGTTCTTCTCCCCCGGCTCCAGCTCGGCGGAGGCGACCTCGTACCCTTCGGGCCGGAACACCGGATCGTAGCCGAAGCCCCCGGCGCCTCTCGGCTCCCGCAGCACGCTGCCCGGCCAGACGCCGATCTCCACATGCTCGAAGCCTCCGTCGACGAGAGCCGCGGCGCAGACGAACTCGGCGGCGCGCTCCTCGACGCCCTCGAGCTCGGCCAGCAGGCGGGCGACGTTGTCGGTATCCCGGCGTGTGCCGGCGTAGCGGGCGGAGTGGATGCCGGGAGCCCCGTCCAGCGCCTGGACGCAGATCCCCGAGTCGTCGGCGATCGCCGGCAGGCCGGTGTGCTCCGCGGCGGCCCGGGCCTTGATCAGCGCATTCTCGGCGAAGGTCGCCCCGTCCTCGACGGGTTCGGGACCGTCATACCCGACGAGCTCGATCTCGCCCAGATCGCCGAGCACCTCCCGGAGCTCGGCCACCTTGTGGGCATTGTGGGTGGCGATCACCACCCTCACGGGCGCGGCTCCGCCATGACCGCCGACTGCAGCGTCGCCAGCTCCCGGGTGCCGGCCAGGGCGAGGTCCAGCAGCCGGTCGAGCTCCCCCCGGTCGAAGGGGGCCGCCTCGGCCGTGCCCTGCACCTCGACGAAGAGCCCCCGGCCGGTGACGACCACGTTCATGTCGGTCTCGGCTCGGACATCCTCGACATAGGCCAGGTCGAGCAGGGGCTCGCCGTCGACGATGCCGACGGAGACCGCCGAGACGCTGTCGATGAGCGGCTTGGCGTTCTGGCCGATGTGCTTGCGGGCCCGGCCCCACTCCAGAGCATCGGCCAGGGCGATATAGGCGCCGGTGATGGCGGCGGTGCGCGTTCCGCCGTCGGCCTGCAGCACATCGCAGTCGATGACGATCGTGTTCTCGCCGAGCGCCTTGGTGTCGACGACGGCCCGGAGGCTGCGCCCGATCAGCCGGGAGATCTCGTGCGTGCGGCCGCCGACCCTGCCCTTGACCGACTCGCGGTCCGTCCGCTCGTTCGTCGAGCGCGGCAGCATGGCGTACTCGGCGGTGACCCATCCCCTGCCCTTGCCCATGAGCCAGCGCGGCACGCCGTTGGTGAAGGACGCCGTGCAGAGCACCCGGGTGCGGCCGAAGGAGATCAGCGCGGAGCCCTCCGCCTGCTCGCTCCAGCCGCGCTCGATGCCGATGGTCCTGAGCTGGTCCGCCTCGCGGCCGTCGTAGCGCGTCATTGTCATCCCTCGGTCGTGGCCCTGCCTGCGTATGCGATCCTATCGGCGACGGCCGGGCGGCCGGGTCTCAGACGGTCTCAGACGGCTCGGGGGCGGTCTGCCGGATGGCCGCCTTGAACTGCTCGGCACGGTCGGCGTAGTCGCGGTACACCCCGTAGCTCGGCGCCGCGGGCGACAGGAGGACGTATCCCTCCGCAGGGGTCACCGCGCGGGCGGTGGTCACCGCGGCCGGCAGATCGCCGACCAGGTAGGAGGGCACCGCACTGCCGATCGTGCCGAGGATGCGCTCGCCGCTGGGCGGGAGGCCGATCACGGCGGCGATCGGATGGGCGCGGAGGTGGTCGGCGAGCGGCCGGTAGTCGACCCCGCGGTCCTGCCCGCCCACGATCAGGGTCACCGCCGGCCCGGTGAAGGCCTTGAGCGCCTCGATGGCGGCGTAGGGGCTGGTGGAGAGCGAGTCGTTCACGAAGGTGAGCCCGGAGGGGTCGGCGATGGGCTCCAGCCGGTGCTCCAGCGGCCGGAAGGACTCGATGGCGCGCCGCAGGGTCTCCCCATCGGCCGTCACCGCGATTCCCGCGGCCTCCACCGCCGCGAGGGCCAGGCAGGCGTTGAGCGCGTTGTGCGCGCCGAGCAGGGCGAGGCGGGAGCGCTCCACCAGCGGCTCGCCCCTCCTGGCGATCCAGACCGACCCGTCGTGCTCGACGAGATGGAAGGAGCCCGCCGAGCCGCCCGGTTCGACCTCCACCCCCGGATGGAGCTCCCCGAGCAGCCGCATGAGCCGTTCGTCGAGGGAGTTGGCGACGACGACCCGGGGGCCGTGAGCGATCAGGTTCAGCTTGTCGCGGTAGTACTCCTGCTCGCTGCCGTGCCAGTCCAGGTGCTCGGGGAAGAGGGAGGTGAGCACCGCGACGTCGGGCGAGACGGTCAGCGACGAGCATTGGTAGCTCGACAGCTCGACGACGTAGCGCTCGGCCGGGGCGAGCGAGAGCAGGGGGATGCCGATGTTGCCCCCGAGGGCGACGTGACCGCCGAAGGCGAGACCGAGATGCTGGATGAGGGATGCGGTGGTGCTCTTTCCCTTGCTCCCCGTCACCCCCGTCGTGCTCGCATGGTGCTCGGCCATCCACAGCGCGGTGCCGCTCGTGATCAGCAGGCCGGCATCCCGCAGTGCCCGGACGACCGGGTGGTGCTTGCTGATGCCGGGCGAGGCGATGACGACGTCGAAGGATGCCGGATCGAGATCCGCGCCGGCGCCCACGAGCAGGGGGGCCCGTCCGCCCCAGCGCTCGCGCCAGGCCGCCGCGCTCGGGCCGTCGCTGTCGTCGTAGGCCGTCACGGTCGTGGCCAGCGGCACGATCGCATCGGCGATCGCCGAGCCCTCCCGCCCGGTGCCCAGCACGAGCACCCTCCGGCCCGCAAGCCCCGCCATGGTCATCTCAGCCGACGGCATCTCTGGCCTTCCGGTAGTCCTCGGAGGGCGGCTCGACCGCCGGCCCTCCCCCTGCCCGCACGCCGAGCACCTCGTCCTCGAGGGCGCTGTCCCCTCGCTGCAGTTCGGGGGCCTCCTCGAGCAGGAGCCGGACCACTTCGCTGTCGCGCCACTCCTCCGAGCGGGAGGCCAGGCCGAAGGCGACCACGCACTCCGCCTCCTCCCCCACGCACTCGAAGGGCTTGTGCCGGCCCAGGCCGAGCAGCTGCCGGTACCCCTCGACCTGGTCCGGGTCGGCGAAGAGGTCCCGGCCGAGGATGGCCCGCAGTCTGGCTTTGGGCATATAGGGCGCGAAGGCGAGGTAGATGAAGCGGCACTTGTCGCAGTCCCCGCACCAGGAGGCCGTACCCGCCCCCATCCGGTAGGCGCGGTTGCAGCTGACGATCGCATCGTCGTAGCCGTCGGTCCGGCTGAAGGCGCGGGCGATCCGCAGCTCGGAGAACGGCCGGAGCAGCGAGAAGCAGAGCCCGCTGACCCCCAGCTGGCCCCGCAGGGCCCGATCCAGGAGCTGCTCCGCCTCGAGGCTCTTCGACCATTGGTGGTTGACCGGCACGCCGTTCCAGTCCAGCGTCGGGTCGCTGGCGGACCTCTCGTTGGACATGACGACCGGCCCCAGCCCCAGCAGCAGGGACTGCACGACGGCGATGAGGGAGTTCATGGCCGTGACCGGCACATGGCCGTTCAGGGCGCCCCGGCCGTTCAGCTCGATCAGGAACGGGTCGATGGTCCGCTCGGCAGCGACGAAGGGCAGGCCGGCGGCCGCTGCGACACGGCGGATGATCGAGTTGGGCCTGACCGCGAACTGCGTCACCGCCAGCCCGGTCTTCGCCAGCGCCTCGACGGTCACCACCGAGTCCTTGCCCCCGCCGATGGGGACCAGCGGCCGGCGCAGCGCGGTCGCGGACAGCGGCTCCGATGCCAGATCGTCGCGGATGCCGCCGGCCGGCACGATCTCCGGGGCCAGGAGGCCCGGCAGGCCGTTGCGATAGGCGAACTCGGCCAATCCGCTGCGGAGGGCGGCGGCGAGATAGTCGATCGCGGACCGGGCCAGCGGAACTCGCAGCTCGAAGCGCCCGGGTGCGGCGGCCTTGTAATAGCTCAGGCCCAGGAGGGCGCCCAGCAGGTGCAGCGCCGCGTCGAGGCGCTCCGCATCGGTCTCGGCCGCCTGGCCGGGCAGCGTGAACCCGACCGTCTCGGTGAAGGCGACCGTGCTCCGTCCGGTGAGCCGGTACTCGAAGCGGGCCTGCCCGCTGGAGCGGTCGAAGCGGATGCCGTCGAAGCAGAAGGAGTCGAAGTCGCGCGGATCGAACTCCGCTCCCCCGTCTCCGTTCGATCCCATCACCGCGCCTTCCCGCACCGAGTCGTCCTCTGTCGCCCCTCCATTGCACCACAGGAGGGCGCCGGATGAGCAACCCGATCGCCTCCTCTAGTCTTGAACCGTGACGAGCGCACTCCTGACCGATCGCTACGAGCTGACCATGATCGAGGCCGCGATCCGTTCCGGCACCCACGAACGGCGGTGCGTGTTCGAGCTCTTCGGCAGGCATCTGCCCCCCGGGAGGCGCTACGGGATCGTGGCCGGCACGGGGCGCCTGCTGGAGCTGATCTCCCGGTTCCGCTTCGGCGACGACGAGCTCCGCTGGCTCCGGGAGAACCGCATCGTGGACGACCGGACCCTGGACTGGCTGGCGGGCTACCGCTTCGGCGGCGACATCTGGGGATACCGGGAGGGTGAGGTCTACTTCCCGAACTCGCCCCTGCTCGTGATCGAGGGGACGTTCGCCGAGTCGGTCGTGCTCGAGACGCTCGCATTGAGCGTGCTCAACTACGACACCGCCGTCGCCAGCGCGGCCGCCCGGATGGTGAGCGCGGCCGGGGAGCGGCCGGTGGCGGAGATGGGCTCCCGGCGCGCGAACGAGCAGGCCGCGGTCGCGGCGGCCCGGGCGGCCTACATCGCCGGCTTCAGCGCGACCAGCAACCTGGAGGCGGGACGCCGGTGGGGCATCCCGACCATGGGCACGGCCGCGCACTCCTTCACCCTGCTGCACGACAGCGAGGAGGAGGCCTTCGGTGCCCAGGTCGCGGCGCTGGGGGCGGGCACGACCCTGCTGGTCGACACCTACGATGTGCAGAACGCCGTCGACCTCGCCGTGAAGGTCGCCGGGACCGGCCTCGGGGCGGTGCGCATCGACAGCGGGGACCTGCCGGAGCAGGTCAGCGCGGTGCGCAAGCAGCTCGACGACCTCGGCGCGAGCGGCACCGGGATCACCGTCACCAACGATCTGGACGAGTACACCATCGCTGCTCTGCGGGCCGCTCCCGTCGACTCCTACGGCGTGGGGACCTCGGTCGTGACCGGCTCGGGCTCCCCCGCGGCCGGCATGGTGTACAAGCTCGTCGCCCGGCAGGACGAGACAGGCGCCTGGCTGCCGGTCGCCAAGAAGTCGGCCGCCAAGGCGACGATCGGCGGGCGCAAGCGTCCGGCGCGCCGCTTCGACGAACGCGGCATCGCCACGGCGGAGGTCGTCTACGTCGGCGAGGGCGCCCGGCCGGCGGAGGGCGAGCGCCCGCTGCTCGTTCCGCTGATCGAGGGCGGTCGGCCCGATGAGAGCCATCTCGGCCCGGCGGGGACGGCCCGGGCGCGGGAGCACCGTGCGGCCGCGATCGCGGAGCTGCCGCCGGAGGCATTCCGGCTGGGACGCGGCGACCCGGTCATCCCCACCATCTACCGCTGAGCGGCGCTACTCCTTGAGCCTCTCGTAGATCTCCTTGCACTGCGGGCAGACCGGGAACTTCTGCGGGTCGCGTCCGGGCGTCCAGACCTTGCCGCAGAGCGCGATCACGGGCTTGCCGTTCAGCGCGGACTCGAGGATCTTCTCCTTGCGCACATAGTGCGAGAACCTGTCGTGGTCGCCCTCGTCGATCTGCTCCCGCTCGAGGAGTTCCTGCAATTCCCGGTCCAGGGTCTGCGTGCCGCCGTCCGCGCCACCGCCGCCCGTCATCGCTTCCATAGTCCGATGCTAGTTGCGCATGGTGAACGCCAAAAGCTCCGGGGAGCGGCGATCGAAGACCCGGGCACCGAGCAGGACTCCGGCGATCAGCCCGGCCGCGCCCATCCCCAGCCCCGTCAGCAGGGCGGCCAGCGGCCAGTACCCGCCGAAGAGGTAACCGAGGACGCCCAGCACGAGCACGGGGGCGGCGATGATCACGCTGGCGAAGAAGGACAGCGACTGGATGAGCGCCGAAGCGCTGCCGCTGGACTGCGGCTGCTGGAAGGGACTGTCCCCCGGCCGCACGGCCGGGTAGGGGAAGCGGGCCGACATGAAGCTGGACAGCCCCAGCCCGGCCAGCAGGACGCAGGAGCTCAGGCCGATCAGCGAGGGGAGCACGGACCAGTCCCCGTGCAGCCAGGCAGCGGCGACGGAACCCACGAGCAAGAGGGGCACCCCGAAGATCAGCATGGGCGCGGCCCGGCCGATCCGGTCGGCGCGGCCCGGGATGTTCGAGGCCACGTGGAGCCAGAACGCGGTGTTGTCGTAGGCGATGTCGTTGTGGCTCGTCCAGGCCGCGAAGAGGCACATGATCGGGATCGGCAGGAGCACCACCTGATGCCAATCGGCGCCGGCGATGAGCAGCGGGAGCATCCAGAGCAGCGGGACGACGGGGATGATCGCCAGCGAGACCCGGTACCGGCCGTCCCGAGCCCAATAGGTGAGACTGCGAGCAGCCACGGCACCCGTGGGCCGGGCGGGCAGCCGGTCGAACCAGCCGAGCCCGAGATAGCGCTTCGACGGCGACTGCCGCTCCGGGGCGACGAGCATGGCCACGACGAGCGCACGCCAGGCCAGCCACAGGGCACCGGCGAACGCGATGCCGATCAGCGCCTGGGCGACGGCCGCCCCGGGACTGCCGGATGAGGCGAGGGCGGGAGCCGACCAGGCGGCCCCCAGGGGCGTCCAGCCGGCCGCCCCGGCGATGGACCCGAGCGTGGCCAGGCCATCCTCGCGCCAATCGACCGCGGCCAGCATGCTGAAGGCCGGTGAGAGCAGCACGATGACGAGTATGGCGATGATCCCCGTGAGCTCTTTCGCCCGCCGGGAGGCCAGGAGGAAGGCGGCGAGCGAGGTGGTCACCCGGGCCCCGAGCACGCAGGTGACCACGATGACGGCCCAGGAGACGATGCCCAGCCCGACGGCGAGGGGGTTGCGGCTCCAGGTGACGATCTGCATGAAGGCCACGACCGTGATGGCCAGGCCCGGCACGCCGACGATGGCTGCGGCGGCGAGCCCGGTGGCGAGGCGGCTGCTCGGGATGCCGAACAGCGCGAACCGGCGCGGGTCCAGGGTGTCGTCCACCCCGAAGGCCAGCGGCAGCAGCAGGAAGCCCAGCACGACGAGGGATCCGGCCGTCACCACCGCGGGCGCGGCGACCTCGGCGGGCACCATCCGGAGCGCGACCAGGGCCGCCACGGCGACCGCGGTGGCGGCCAGCCCGTAGGCGATGCCGATCACCAGCCCGACGATCCGCCAGGGGCTGCGCTTGAAGGCGTTCGCCAGCAGGCGCACCTTCAATCGGAGAAAGTGTGCAACCAATCCATGCCCTCCGTCGCCTTGCGACCGCCGGCCAGCTCGACGAAGCGCTCCTCCAGGGTCTTGCCGCTCCGGACCTCGCTCATGGTGCCGGCGGCGAGCACCTTCCCTCCCACGACGACGGCGACGTCGTCGCAGATCCGCTGGACCATGTCCATGCTGTGGCTCGACAGCACGACGGTCCCGCCGGCCGCCACGTACTTCTCCAGGATCTCGGTGACGTTCGCCGCCGAGACCGGATCGACGGACTCGAAGGGCTCGTCCAGCACCAGCAGGCGCGGGGAGTGGATCATCGCCGAAGCGAGCGCCACCTTCTTGGTCATCCCGGCGGAGTAGTCGGTGACCAGGCGCTCGAGGGCCTCCTCCAGGCCGAATGCGGCGGCGAGGTCGGCCGAGCGCTCCTTGGCCGTCTCGGCGGGCAATCCGCGCAGGATCCCCGCATAGTAGAGCAGCTGCGCGCCGGTGAGCCGGTCGAAGAGCCGCAGCCGGTCGGGAAGCACCCCCATGTTCCGCTTCGCCGTGACGGGATCCTGCCAGACGTCGGCGCCGTGCACGAGCACGCGACCGCCGTCTGGCCGAAGCAGCCCCGTGACCATCGAGAGCGTCGTCGTCTTGCCCGCGCCGTTCGGGCCGACCATGCCGAAGAACGACCCGGCGCGCACCGTGAGGCTGATGCCGTCGACGGCGACGGTCTCGCCGAAGCTCTTGCTGAGGGACTCGATGGAGAGCACGGCCTCCTCGCGGCGTTCCCGCCGGGCGGCCGCCTTCGCCTTCTTGGCGGACGGCCGGCGGGAGCGCGCTCCCGAGGGCTTCCCCGAAGGGGTGCTCCTCTTGGCTGCGGGGCCGGGGGCGGGAGACTCCGGCCCGGGGGGATTCGGTGCAGGCGGATTCGGTGCAGGCGGGTTCGGTGCCGGATCCGACGCAGCATCCGACGCGCGATCGGGTGCGGAATCCGACGCAGCATCCGATGCGGGATCGGGTGTCTCCCTCGTCGAGTCTTCAGGCTCGGCCACACCGGCCGAATCGGCAAGGTTCACACTTCTTTCGGACAACCGCTTCCCTCACCCGCTCGTTCCTGAGACTATTACCACCGTACCCAATGTGCGCTGGAATCCCCGCCCTACGACAGCATCCGAGGCATCACGAATCGGCCACGACACGCAGATTCCCTGCCGACTGCCAGGAGCCGCCGGGTACTCTCTTATGAGTATTGAGGAGAGCACACGTGGGCATTCAGATTGTCATCCTGGCGGCGGGCATGGGCAGCAGGCTCGGCCGCTCGCTGCCCAAGGCGCTGACGGAGCTGGGCGACGGGCGCACCATCATGCAGCAGCAGTTCGACAACATCCGCTACGCCTTCGGAGACACCGCCGAGGTGACGACCGTGGTCGGCTACAAGCGCGAGGCGATCATGAAGGCCTTCCCCGAGGCCGCCTATGTGCACAACGACGACTTCGCCACGACGAACACCTCCAAGAGCCTGATGATGGCGCTCGCCCGATCGGACCCCGGCGGGGTGCTCTGGATGAACGGCGACATCGTCTACGATCCGGCCGCGCTGGAGCGGGCGATCCCCCTCATGACGCGCGAGCAGTCCTTCGTGACGGTGAACACCGCTCGCGTCGCCGATGAGGAGGTCAAATACACAACGGATGCGGAAGGCTACATCCACGAGATCTCCAAGACGGTGCGGAACGGGCTGGGCGAGGCGATCGGGATCAACTACATCTCCGCCGGCGAGAAGGACGTGCTGGTCCGCCGCCTGGAGCAGGTGGATGACCAGGACTACTTCGAGCGTGGCATAGAGTTGGGGATCGAGCGCGATAAGCTGCGCTTTGAACCTTTGGACATTTCCGATCTTTACGCCGTGGAAGTCGATTTCGCAGAGGATCTCGCAAGGGCGAATCTGCACGTCTGACCCACGATCGGGAATGCGGACGATTAGAGGACTTTCCCGCCCGTGGTCGTAGAAGCCGTGAACGCCAGGCACGACCCCATGCCTTCGCAGCCGTCACCGAACCGCTACCGTCAGGCCCTCTGGCTGCTGACGAAGCGCGACCTGCGCGTGCGCTACTCCACGTCGGCGCTCGGCTACCTCTGGTCGATCCTCGAGCCGCTGCTCATGGCGGGCATCTACTTCTTCGTCTTCGTGATCATCTTCAAACGCGGCGACCACATCGGCGAGCAGCCCTACATCATCTTCCTGCTCAGCGGCCTGCTGCCCTGGATGTGGTTCAACGGCACCGTCTCGGATTGCACCCGCGCGTTCCTGCGCGAGGCGAAGCTGATCCGGTCGACCAAGATCCCCCGCAGCATCTGGGTGAACCGGCTGGTGCTCTCCAAGGGCATCGAGTACGTGGCCAGCCTGCCGGTGCTGGCGGCCTTCGCCATCGGCTCCAACCTCACCGGCGGCCCCCATGCCTCGCTGCACTGGCAGGTCGTGTTCTTCCCCCTCGGCATCGTCATGCAGGCCGTCCTGCTCGTCGGCATCGGCCTCATCATCGCACCGCTGGTGGTGTTCTTCCGGGACCTCGAGCGGGCCATCAAAGTGATCCTGCGTTTCATGCTCTACGCCTCCCCGGTCATCTACGGCGTGTCGAATCTGCCCGAGTCCCTGCACTTCTGGGCGGGCTTCAATCCCTTCAGCGGGGTGCTCGCCCTGTACCGGGCGGCCTTCTTCCCGAGCCAGCTGCAATGGCACGTGGTCATCACCAGCACCGTGGTCACCCTCGTCGTCCTCGGGATCGGCATCGTCGTCTTCAGGCGGATGATCCGCTCGGTCCTCAAGGAGATCTAGCGCCATGAGCATGCCCAGCGCCGTCGACGCGCCGGTGATCAAGGTCACCGACGTGGGGATCCAGTTCCGCCGGAATCGCGCCTCCCGACGCAACTTCAAGGACCTCTTCGCCGGCCAGAACCGCCGGTCGAAGCCGGATGACTTCTGGGCGCTGCGCGGCGTGACCTTCGCCGTGAGCGCGGGCGAGGCGATCGGCGTCGTCGGCCGCAACGGCCAGGGGAAGTCCACTCTGCTCAAGCTCGTCGCCGAGGTCATGCTCCCCGACGAGGGCAGTGTCGAGGTCACCGGCGGGGTGGCCCCCCTGATCGAGATCACGGGCGGCTTCGTCGACGATCTGACGGTCAGGGACAATGTGCACCTCACCGCGGGACTGCACGGCATGAGCAAGGCCAAGATCGCGGAGCGCTTCGACGAGATCATCGACTTCGCCGAGATCGGCGACTTCTTGGACACCCCCTACAAGCACCTGTCGAGCGGCATGAGGGTGCGGATCGCCTTCGCGGTGATCTCCCGCCTGGAGGAGCCCATCATCCTCGTCGACGAGGTGCTGGCCGTCGGCGACCGGGCCTTCCGGGAGAAGTGCTATCGGCGCATCGAGGAGCTGCTCGCCGGCGGCCGCACCTTCTTCTTCGTCTCGCACAGCGAGAACGACCTGAAGCGATTCTGCAAGCGCGGGCTCTATCTCGACAAGGGCTCCCTCGTGCTCGACGGGACGATCGACGCCGTGATCGATCGGTACAACGCCGACTACCACCGTCCGAAGCCGGCGGCATCCTGACCCTCCGACAACTCCTCCACTGACGGCTCCAAACTCTACGCATCCACCGGGAGGCCAGGATGCGGCTCCGCAGCCCGCACCGCGTCAGTCGTGCCGATTACCGTCCATGGCATGACGAACACCCTTCCGATCTGCGGCGAACCGGCCTACCGGGTTCCGTTCGGCATCGAGCGTCTGGTCGCCCCTCGGCGCTATCGCCTGACGAATCACGGTGACGAGCGACTGTACGGCGTGACGCTGAGCCTGCTGGGCGCCGGAGTCATGCCCGCGAGCGCACCGGCGACGCTGCAACCCCACGACATGCTCGAGGTCACGATCGCGGGCCGTGACCTCGCCCGCTGCACCATCCTGATCGTGCGCTGGTTCCGTCCCAGCGGCGAGGAGTTCCTGTGGCGGGTCAGCTTCTAGTCATGGCCCCGCCGGGCGCGGCGCTCCTTCACGAAGTCCGCGGCGGTGAACGGCCGGAGCCGGTCGGGAAGCGAATCCGCCGAGAGACCGGCGATGAGGGTGCCGGGGTCGATCTCGAGCACGGCGGCCACCTGCACGATGGTGTAGAAGTTCGGATTCCCCCGGCCGCGCTCGATCTTGCCGTAGTTCGACACGTTCATACCGGCCAGATGCGCGATCTCCTCCTGGCTGCAAGCCAGCTCGATGCGGCGCGCGCGGATACGCTGGCCGAGCTCGCGCGACGCATCGGAAATCGGTTCTGGCATGCCTCATGCTTAGTTACACCATCGACGCACAACCAGAGTCTGTAGCGCCTGTGCTTTTATACCCTGTCGACATGGATGGCGTGACCGGGACCGACCGCTAGAGTGGACGCGGAGGGCATCGGGAACGTGGCAGGCTTCACCTTCGCCCAGAGGAACGCCGTCAAGGCGCTCGCCCTTCCCCTCTACGCTCTCGGCGCCCTGGCCGCACTGGTCGTCCCCCGCAGGAGCGGCCTCTGGGTCTTCGGCTCCGGTCCCGGCATCGGCGAGGGCGCGCTGGAGCTCTACGCAGCGGCCCGCGAGGCGGACCCGTCGCTCGAGCTCCGCTGGCTCGCCCAGGACGGCCCCGACCTGGAACGGGCGCAGCGGCTCGGCCTGCCGGCGGCTCGGAAGACCAGCCTGCGCGGCCTCTGGCTGACCCTCCGGGCCCGGGTGGTGGTGGTCACCCACGGCTTCGGCGATGTCAACCGGTACGGCATCCGCTCGGCATTCGTCGTGCAGCTCTGGCACGGCATCCCCCTCAAGAGGATCCAACTCGACTCCCCGGCCACCACCGACCTCGGGCGGGCGTCCCGCCTCGCGCTCGTCCGGCGGCTGGCTGCGGGCGCCTATCGCCGCGCGTCCTCCGCCATCCGCCTCATGCCTGCCGCATCCGAGCCGGCCGCGCAGCGGCTGCGCTCCGCCTTCGGGCTGCCAGAGGACCGGGTGGTGGTCACCGGCGACCCCCGGGACGATGTGCTCTGCCGTGGCGACGAGACGGCGCGGAGCGCATCCGCCCGGCACGAGCTGCAGGCCGTCCTCGGCACCGAGCTCGGCTCGTCCCGGCTCATCCTCCTGGCCCCCACCTGGCGGGACGGCGAGGCCGACCCGGTCGTGCCGACCGAGGCCGAATGGCGCAGCATCGGCGAACAGCTGGGCCGCAGCGACGGCATCATGATCGTGCGTCCCCACCCCCACAGCATCGGGGACTACCGTTCGGGACCGCGGCTCTCCCCGCGCATCCTCCTGCTCGACACCGCGCTGTGCCAGGACGTCACGCCGCTGCTGCCGGCCGTCGACCTGCTCATCACGGACTACTCCTCCATCGCCTACGACTTCGCCCTCACCGGCCGGCCGATGCTCTTCCTGGCGCCCGACGCCGAGGACTACGCGGCCACCCGGGGCCTCTACCAGCCCTACGCCGACTTCAGCGGCGGCCGGCACGCGCAGAGCTGGGCGGAGCTGCTCGACCGGATGCGGGAGGCCGACGCCGACCCCCGGATCGCCGACGGGCTGCGCGAGCGGAGCCGGCGGATGGCCGCCGAGTTCCACCGCTTCACGGATGGGCGCAACACCGAGAGGGTGCTGGCCGAGATCCGGCGACGGCTGGGGACGGGAGAGGCGGCATGAGCCGGCCCGCATCCGCTGCCGCGATCGTCGACTCGATCGTCGTCCAGCCGGGAGAGGAGCCCGCCCTGGCGATCTCCGGCCCGCTCCCGGCCGGGACGCGGGCGCCCGACCGGGTCACGCTGGCCGGGGAGCGGCACGAGCTCCACGCCGACGCCACCGCCGAGCAGGATCGCTGGCGCACGGTCCTGCCGCTGCGCTCATCGCGCTGGGGTGGTCCGCGATTGGCGCCCCCCTCCGGCGGCTACCGGCTCCTCCTCGGCCGCGGGACGGAGCATCCCGTCCCTGCCGGCTATCGTGGGGAGCCGCCCGATCCGGTGCTGCTGCCGGGCTTCGCACGCGTCGGGTTCGAGACGGCCGAGGGGGTCGAGGTGCTCTTCTCCGCGCCGCTGGCCGACTCCGAGCGCGGCCCTCGCCAGCAGGCCCGGCTGGAGGCGGAGTACCGCGCCACGCGCTTCCACCCCGCGGAGGCCGTGGTCTTCGAGAGCTTCTACGGCAGCGGCGCCACGTGCAATCCGCTGGCCATCGACCGGGAGCTGAGCCGGATGAGACCGGAGCTGACCAGATACTGGAGCGTCCGCGACGGCTCGATCGCCGTGCCCGACGGCGGCATCCCGCTGATCGAGGGCAGCGCCCAGTGGTGGCGGCTGCGGGGCGAGGCGAGGCTGCTGGTCGTCAACGACTGGCTCCGGAAGCGCCACCGCCGGCGCCGGCACCAGCGCGTGCTGCAGACCTGGCACGGGACCATGCTGAAGAGGCTGGCCCTCAACCGCCCCGGGCTGAGCCTGAGGACGGTGCTGGCCATCCTGCGCGAGCGGAGGCATTGGGACGCCCTCCTCGCCCAGAACCCCTACAGCAGACGGATCTTCCGGAGGGCCTACGCCTATCTCGGCCCGATCTGGGAAGAGGGCTATCCGCGCAACGACGTGCTGAGCGCCGGCCGGGACGCCGGGCGCATCCGTGCGCTGCTCGGCATCCCGGCCGGAGCCATCGTGCTGCTCTACGCCCCGACCTGGCGAGACGACCGCCTGCACGAGGTCGACCATCTGGACGCCTCCCGCTTCGCCGCGGAGCTCGGCAGCGGGTACCGCCTGCTCGTCCGCGGCCATCCGAGGAGCACAGGGCAGGAGGTGAGCGCCGAGAACGTGATGGATGTGACCGACTATCCGGATGTCTCGGAGCTGTTCCTCGCCGCCGACGCGCTCATCACGGACTACTCCTCGGTCATGTTCGACTTCAGCGTCACCGGCAAGCCGATCCTCTTCTTCACCCCCGACCTCCGGCATTATCGCGACCGGCTCCGGGGCTTCTACTTCGACTTCCTCCGCGAGGCGCCGGGACCGGTGGCGCGAACGGCCGGCGAGCTGCTCGCCGCGGTACGGGACCTGGACGCCGGGCGGGACCGCCATGCCGAGGCCTACGAGGCCTGGCGGCGGCGCTTCAACCCGAGGGACGACGGCGTCGCGGCCCGCCGGGTGGTGCAGCGTCTCATCGACGCCGGCTTCATCGAGTGACGACGCGGGACCGCGAGGTGTCCCGGGAGCTCCCCCCGCCGCGGAACAGCCCGATGATGAAGCCCATCCCCCAGCTGATGTGCATGGTCGGCAGCACCACGAAGAACAGCGCCCGGTCGCGCAGGCCGCCCTGCCGGGGGCGCAGGAAGGCGACGACGACGAGGGACGCCAGGTAGAGCGCCGGCCCGAGATAGACGAGGCAGGCGGCGAGCGCGAGCCCGCCGCGCAGCAGGCCCGTGAGCTGCCCGAGCGCCACGAGCGCGCTCAGCGCCAGGACGACCACCAGCAGCGGCGGCATGAAGAAGCGCCAGGGGTTCCTGCCCCGATATCGTCGAACGAGCTCGCCGCGCCAGATGCCGGTGGCGCAGAACTGGCGCACCAGCCTGCCCCAGCTCTCGCGGGGCCAATAGGTCACCTTGAGCTCGGGGTCGAGCCAGACCAGGAAGCCGGCGGAGCGGATCCGCAGGTTCAGCTCCCAGTCCTCTCCCCGTCGCAGCGTCTCGTCGTAGAGCCGCACCTGCTCGAGGACCTCGCGACGGAACACGCCCAGATAGGCCGACTCCGCCGGCCCCGCCACCGACCCGCTGTGATAGGCCCCTCCGCCGAGGCCGAAACGGCTGTTGTAGGCGCGGGCGACCGCGGATTGGAACGGCGCCCTCCCGCTCGCCTTCATCACCCCGCCGACGTTCGCCGCCCCCGTGCGCAGCATCGTCTCGACCGCCTGCCGGGTGTAGTCCGGCTCCAGCTCGGAGTGGGCGTCGACCCGGACGACCACGGGGTGCCGGCTGGCCCGGATCGCCAGATTCAGGCCGATGGGGATGTCGGATGCGGGATTGCGCACCAGCCGGATCCTCGGGTCGGCCTGCGCCATCCGCTCGACGACCTCATCGGTCCCATCGGTCGAGGCTCCCAGGGCGAGGATGATCTCCTTGTCCCCCGCATAGTCCTGGGAGAGCACCGACCGGACGGCGTTCTCGATGTAAGCCGCCTCGTTGAGCACGGGCATGACGTAGCTGACGTCAGGTAAGGGGTTCTCGGCTCTGGCCATCTAGTCCAACTATGTCGCTATTCGGTCGGTTGAGCCTACCAATTACTGCGCAGCGACGGCCCCCAAGCGCTCATTGGGTGCCGAGCGTGCCGAGGGTGACGGTGACGGTGTGCGATTGCCCGTCGCGCACATAGCTCAGCTGCGCCTGCGAGCCGCCGGCCAGCACCCGAACCTGCGCGGTGAGATCGGTCTTGCCGGTGATCGGGATGCCGTTGAACTCGGTGACGATGTCGCCTTTGCGCAGCCCCGCCTTGTCGGCCGCCCCTTCGGGGGTGATCTCGGCGATGCTGGCGCCCACGATCGGGCTGGACTTGATCGACGGGTCCTCGGTGGCGTCGTAGACGCTGGCGCCGAGCAGTCCGTGGGTGGCCTTGCCGTCCTTGATCAGCTCATCCGTGACCCGCTTGGCGAAGTTGGCCGGGATCGCGAAGCCGACGCCGATGCTGCCGGATTGGCCCTCGCTGCTGCTGCCGGCCGTGGCGATGGCGACGTTGATGCCGACGACCTCGCCTTTGCTGTTGAGGAGGGCACCGCCCGAGTTGCCGGGGTTGATCGCGGCGTCCGTCTGGATCACCGGCAGGGCGATGTCGGCCCGAGCGGTGTTCTGAGCCTGACCGCCGTTGTTGAAGTTCCAGAAGTCGAAGGGGCCGAGACCGTTGTTCTGCCCGTCGCCGTCGCCCTGGTTCTGCTGATCGGGGACGGCGGAGGAGGCGATGCTGATGCTGCGGTTGATGGCGCTGACGATCCCGTTGGTGACGGTGTTGCTCAGGCCCAGCGGTGCGCCGATGGCGATCGCCGTCTGGCCGACATTGAGCTTGTCGGAGTCCGCGAACACCGCGGGGGTGAGGCCGGTAGCGCCCTTCAGCTTGACCACCGCGAGATCGGAGATGGGGTCGGTGCCCACCAGGCTCGCATCGTAGATCCTGCCGTCGGAGGTCTGCACCTTGATCGTCACATCGGAGGTATCGCCGTCCAGGGTGACCACATGGGTGTTGGTGACGATGTAGCCGTCGCTGGAGAGGATGACGCCGGAGCCGGTGCCCGCCTCATTCCGCCCGTTCACCGAGATGGTGACGACCGAGGGGCCGGCCTTCGCGACGACGGCGGTTATGGTGTTCACATCGCCGGGGTTGTTGACCGTGATGTTCTGCGCCGTGGGCGGGCTCACGGTCCCGGTCGAGGTCTGAGTCGAGTTGATCGCCCATACCGCCACACCGGCGCCGGAGATGCCACCGACCAGGGCGACGGCGACGAGGGCGGCGACGAGACCGGCCGTCGAGGGGCGCTTCGACGCCGATGCGAAGGGGTGCTCGGCGGCGGGGCGGCCGGAGTCGGGGATCTCGGCGGTGGCTTGAGCGTCGCCCTGGGCAGCGTCATCGCGGGGGGTGCCGCTGCTCTGGGGGGAGGGGTACTCCTGATGGGCGTCGATCCCGTCGCGGGGCGCCTCGCCCTGGGGATCCGTAGGGATGTTGGTCATGGGGGCTCCTTTCAAGCCATGTCAGCATCCCTCGCCAACCTGGACATTATATTTATTGCGCCTGTGAGCTGCCCAAGCCTATCGCTCCCCCCGCCCCGCCCCCGCATCGCCCGGTGACGCAGGGCATCCGGCCGAGCCCCCGCCCACGGTGCAGCTGCCGGAGACCAGGAGGGTCTTCGCCTGGCCGACCACGATCGGCAGCGGGGCGGCCGGCACCGTGAGCGTGCCCGGGATGCTCCTCCAGGAAGGGCCGGAGAAGCGATACTCGGCCCGGTACTCGACCCGGAGTACGACTGTGAAGCTCCCGGGCTGGGCGTAGAGGTGGCTCGTGGGGGTGCGGGAGAACTCCGTCGAGCCGAGCACCGCCCAGGCGGAGCCGGGAACCGGCAGCGAGCGCCGCTGGCCGTCGCCGTAGTCCCAGTGGTATCGCACCGGGACGAAGCGTACGCTCGCCGGCCGCCCCAGCAGCTCCCCTCGCTGCTGCTGCACCGGTGCTATCGCATAGAAGTTGCTCTCCAAGCCGACGAGTCCCCACCCTGCCGGCTCCATCCGGGCGATGCCGGCGGCCGGGCGGAAACGCACGAGATCGCTGAGCCGGACCGTGGGGGCACCGGTGACGGTGTAGCCGTCGCGCACGACGACGAGATCCGGATGGATGCCGCTGTCGCCGCCCTCGGCGGGCCGGTCCTCGGCGACCGGGACGCGCGGTTCCGCCACGGGCTGCCGCGACCCGCTCCGCTCATCCGGCCGGCTCCCGTCGGCCTCCCCCGGCACGACGGCCTCGACGGTGAGCACGGCCTCCTCCTCGGCCAGCCCGGCGGCGACCTCGAGATGGCAGATGCGCGCCGCGGCCATGCTCGCCGTGCACAGCGGGGCCCCGGCCGAGGCGAGCGATCCGGCCGCCGAGGCGAGGAGGACCGCGACGGCGAGCCCGGCACGGCGCATCAGCAGACCTCGCTGCCCGTCCAGTACCGTTTGTCGCTCAGGACGAGCCGGCCGGCGATCGCCGAGAACTCGAGCTGGTAGCCGGTGAGCGGGCTCAGCTCCCGGTCCACGACCGATGCGCCGGTCTCGTCGAGGACATCCAGCTCGGTCACGTCCTGGCAGAGGTAGAGGAACACCTCGACGGTGTCCGGCCCGGCAGGCTGCCGGATGCCCTGCAGGCTGGCGGCGGCGATCGCGGTAGATCCGGAGGTGCGGTAGCCCCGTGCCGTGAACTCCGACGCCTCCGCGTGGACGATTGCTGTCGCCCGCCCCGTGGAGACGGCTTCGAGACGCTCGGCTCCCGCACCCCCGTCGGCGAGCACCTCATCCCACACCCGCAGATGCTCGGCATGGGCGGCGATCGCCGCGTCGAGGGCGTCACCGGGGTTCGCGAAGGCCTGCTCGAAGAGCGGCCGTGGAGGAGCCGGCAGCACATGGCTGCGCTCGGCGCATCCGGAAAGCAGGGCGACGGCGACGAGGGCGAGGGCGGTGAGCGGGCCGGCCGGGCTGGGCATGGCGAACACCCTAGGCCGGAGCCGGCGGCTGCGTCGGCGGTTCTCCACAACCCGCGGCAGCGAGAGAATGGTGTCACCACTATTCGCTGAGGTGAGGTCACTATGACTGTTCCGGGTCCCTGGCAGCGCACCGCCCGCGGTGCATCATTGCTGCGCGACGACGGAGAGCTGAGACCCTCGATCTTCGCCGAGATGTCGACGCTGGCCGCCTCCAGCGGGGCGATCAACCTGGGGCAGGGCTTCCCCGACGAGGACGGACCCGCCGAAGTGCTCGAAGCCGCCCGGCGCGCGATCGCGGACGGCGTCAACCAGTACCCGCCGGGGCGCGGGATGCCCGTGCTCCGCGAGGCGATCGCGGCGCACCAGAGCCGCTGGTACGGCCTGGCCGTGGATGCCGAGCGCGAGGTGCTGGTCACGGCCGGGGCGACGGAGGCGATCGCGGCGACGATCCTCGCGCTGACGGAGCCGGGCGATGAGGTGGTCACCTTCGAGCCGTTCTACGACTCCTATGCGGCGATGACCGCCCTGGCGGGGGCGCGGCATGTGACGGTGCCCTTGCGCGCGCCGGGCTTCGAGCCCGACCACGACGCGCTGCGGGAAGCGATCACGGATCGGACCCGGCTCATCCTGGTGAACAACCCGCACAACCCGACCGGCGCCGTCCTCGACCGGGAGACCCTCGAGCTCATCGTCGAGCTCGCGAATCGGCACGACGCGCTGATCGTGACCGACGAGGTCTACGAGCACCTGGCCTTCGGCCGGCCGCATATGCCTGTAGCGGCATTGACCGGTGCTCGCGAGCGCACGGTGACCATCTCGAGCGCGGGCAAGACCTTCAGCGTGACCGGCTGGAAGATCGGCTGGCTCACCGCTCCCGCCGAGCTGGTCGACGCCATCCTCGCGGTGAAGCAGTTCCTGACCTTCGTGAACGGTGCGCCGTTCCAGCCGGCCGTGGCCGTGGGGCTGGCGCTCCCCGACGAGTACTTCACCGGAGCCGCGCGCGCCCTGGAGGCGAAATGTGCCCTGCTCTCCGAGAGCCTGACCGCGGCGGGGTTCAGCGTCTCCAGGCCGCAGGGCGGCTACTTCGTGATCGCGGATGCCGCCCCGCTGGGCCATCCCGACGCCGACGTCTTCTGCCGCGAACTGCCTGATATCGCCGGCGTGGTCGCCGTGCCCGTCACCGCATTCGTGCAGCCCGAACACCGCGCCGAGTATGCCTCGCTGGTGCGCTTCGCGTTCTGCAAGCGGACGGAGCTGCTGGAGCAGGCTGCGGAGCGGCTGGCGGGATTACGCGGCTCGGGGATGCAGGAACTCGGGTAGCAGCCGATAGGCCGCCGACCTGAGCCGAGCGATCTCATCACTGGTCGCTGTCGAGTACGGCGAGCGCACCCGTCCGATCTCACCGAAGAAGCCACCGGCCGTAGCAAGAGCCTTGTCGATCGTCAACGCGGAATAGCCGCGGTCCCGCAGCGGTCCCACCCCCTCGGCCATGAAAAGAGTGACATCGCGTTCCACTTCGATTCCCCATGCCGGATCGGCGATGCTCTTCTCACCCCACTCGACGGCCCCGGCCGGGCTGAGGCAGGCGATATTGGAGTAGGCTCCCGACGCCCCGGAGCTCAGCCCGGTGGCCAGATGATGCCCGGGGACGAAGACGGAGACCCGCTCCATGACGGGTCTCATCGCGAGATACCAGGCGGCATCCCCATCCGAGGTCTTCACCCCGACGAGCTCGGGGAGATCATCGCAGAGCGCAGCCAAGGACGATGCGCCCAAGGCGTTCTTGGAGTGAGGCGAGTTGTACAGAACGAGGCCGATCCCCTCCGCCGCGGCAGCGTACATTCGCAGGCAATCCCGGATCTCACTACGATTGAGCGGCAACCAGGATGGTAGGACGACCTGGATGGCCGAGGGTTCCCAGCGACGTGCTCGCCTGACTCGGTCGACCGCGATGACAGGACTCGGATGGCTCGCGCCGAGCTGGAAGGGCACCGCCGCGGCCGTACACCGCTCGGCCACGGCGGCGACGACGAGATCCCACTCGCCCTCGGTCTGGTTGAAGAACTCGCCCGCAGTGCCATGGGTATAGACCCCCTGAGGCCGGGCATCGAGGAGGACATCGAGCTCCTGCTCCAGTCTCCCCAGGTCGAGGCCGTCGTCGTCGCGGAAGGGGGTCAGCACCGTCGCCCAGGTCCCTCGGATCTCACCGGCTGTCAGCGCACGCAATCGTCCCTCCTCGTCCCTCTACCCCGCATCGTTCTCAACCGGGCCCTCATCGCCGAAGCGCCTCCTTGAACCATGAGGTGATGGATGCCGGATGAGTGATCGCCGTCCCCACGATCACAGCGTGGGCCCCAGCATCCAGGGCCTGACGAGCCTGCTGCGGGCTATGGACACGCCCCTCCGCGAATACCGGCAGGGGCAGGAGCCTAGCCAGCTCGTCGACGAGTTCGATGTCCGGCCCTCCGTCGCTCGGTCGCTCACCGGTATACCCAGCGAGCGTGGTCGCCACGGCGTCGACACCCGCCAGCGCAGCGAACTCCGCATCCGCCGTGCTCCCTATATCACCGAGGATCAGCGCACCGGTCTCGTCGTGCACCGCTCTGACGATCGAGCTCAGAGACTCTCCGCCGGGTCGCTGCCGGCGGGTCGCATCGACAGCGACGATATGAGCGCCCGACCGCACGACGGCAAGAGCATCCTGGACAGTCGGGGTGATGAAGACACCCTCGGTACCGGTCTTGACCAGGCCGATCACCGGGATCGTGACCAGGGAGCGGATACGAGCGATGTCATCGAGGCCTTGAGCCCGGATACCGGCTGCTCCACCAAGCTCTGCTGACCGCGCCACCCGGGCCATGATCTCCGGATCCCGCATCGGCTCGCCCGGGTAGGCCTGGCACGAGACGATCAGTTCCCCGCGCAGGCTCTCCAGTAGAGGATCAGGCCGAGCCGTCATCTTCGCCTCGTGTCTCAGTCATGTCCCGCTCATCTCTTCCATACCGGCGTAGCGGGCGGCGCCGATGATGGCCGAATCCTGTCCGAGCTCCGCTAAGGTCACGACGTAACGGTCTATCGGCAGAAGCGTCTCGTCGGCAGCCGCCTGAAGCGTCGTCTCCCACCACAGGTCACCGGCCTGAGCCAATCCGCCGCCGACGATGACAGCATGAGGATCGAACGCGTTGATCAATCCACCCAGTCCTCGCCCCAATGCGATCGCCGAACGGGAGATGGCCTCCCGTCCCAGAGCGGCCCGATCGTCCTCAGGATGCTCCCGGACCAGATCAGCGACAGCCCGGGCGTTCGAGAGAGCAGGATCCCCTCCGAGACGGAGATAGCCGGAGTGGAGTCCCGGTCCTGAGGCGACCGCCTCCAGATGACCGTATCTGCCACAGCTGCAGAGCAGTCCCGAAGCCTCAGGCGATGGGATGTGTCCAAGATGCCCGGCAAGCCCGTTCGCACCACCGTGCACCCGACCGTCGCTCAGATAGGCACCACCGATACCGGTCCCGACAGTGACCAGCAGCACGGTGGCATGGCCACGCCCGGCACCCACCCACGATTCCCCGAGGGCATGGGCATGTACATCATTCAGCACCGAGACATCCAAGCCCAGCCTGCCGTGCAGTTCGTGCCGGATGGCCGTACCCGTCCAGCCGGAGATGCTGTCGGTCGCGGATACCACCGTCCCCGACCGAGAATCGATCACCCCTGCCACCCCCACGCCGATTCGAGACACCGAGTGGCCGGCATCACGGGCACGGGCGATGACACGCTCGGCCAGACGGCCACAGGATGCTATGACCGTGGCAGCGCCATCCACTGCAGGAGTCGGCTCGGTCATCCTGAACGACACCCTGCCTTCAGCGTCGACCAGGCCACAGCTGATCTTGGTGCCGCCGAGGTCGATCCCGATCACAGCGCTGGCCGGAACTCCAACCATGCTCCCGGCATCCGCTCCGGCCCCGCGTGGTGTCACTCCGAGCTACCGACCAATTCGCTGTCCCAGGGCGCAAGGAAGTCACTCAGCGTCTGCAAGTCTTCGGGCAGATAGTCGACGAAAGGCGATGAGACATGCCTCTGGCAGACACCGCGGAGTGACAGCGCGGCCTTGGTGGTCGCGATCCCGGGGCGGATCTTATGGATCCCCACCAATTGCCTGATCTTCTCCTGCATCTCCCAAGCCCTATCCTCTTCGCCGTTGCACCAGGATCGGTACAGCGCGACAGCCAGACGAGGAGCCAGGTTGGCGATTCCGGGGGTGATGCCCACGGCACCATCCTCGAGCGCTTGAGTGAGACCGCTCTCGTCCCCTTGGTTCACCCCGAAGTCGTGGCGTCCGGCGGCGATCTCGACCAGGGCCGGGATCCGCCCTTCGGCCCGGGAAGAGTCCTTCATGCCGATCACATGGTCCATCTCCAGCAGATCGCGCGCGACATCCACGTCGAGATCGTTGCCGGTATACGCCGGGGAGTTATATGCAACGATCGGGATGCCGAATCCGGCGAAGGCACGATAGTGTTCTTCGATGTCTCGCCGCGAGTGACGGAAGTACATGGGCGGGCTGAGCAATAGGGCATCGGGCCCGACCTCGGAATCCATGATGACTTCTGCTCGTCTCAGACTGTCGGCCGTCGACACCCCCGAGACGTTCACCAGCAATACCCCACCCGGCGCACGTTTGCGCCATTGCAATGAGACACTCCGGGCGAAACGACCGATCTGATGCTCCCCCAGCACCGGCCCCTCGCCATTGCTGCCGAAGATCATGATCTTGGTGATCGACGCGGCCGATAAGGCATCGAGCACCCCATGCATCTGCTGGGCATCCGGATTCCGGTCGACATCCATCGTCGTCACCACCGGGACGACCACGCCTGCAAGCAGTTCGCGACCATTGACACTCATGACTGACTCCCGCCTAATACATCGATGGGTTCTGCGAAATGGCACGCGCTGCAGGTGCTGGCGTGCGGCTCGAGCGATGGCTCGTCCACGCTGCATATCGGTCGGGCCTTCCAGCAGCGCGGATGCAGCCGACATCCGCTGGGGGGATCGGAGGGCGATGGCAGCGAGCCACCCAGCTCCAAGCGCACTCGATCCCGCTTGTCCGTGGTAGCCAGATCGACAGCGGAGGACAACAACGATTGGGTATACGGGTGGGTCGGCCGGTTGAAGATGTCATCCGTACTGCCGACCTCGACGATCTTGCCGAGATACATCACGGCCACCCGGTCGGCCAGCTGTCGGACGACGCCCAGATCATGCGTGATGAAGAGCATGGCGAGGTCTTGACGATCTTTGAGCTGACGCAGCAGATCGAGAACTTGGGCCTGGATGGATACGTCCAGGGCGGAGACGACCTCATCGCAGACCAACAATTCGGGTTGACTGGCGAGGGCCCGGGCGATGCTGACCCGCTGGCACTGGCCGCCGGAGAGGTCCGATGGATAGCTGTCGAGCAGATTCTCGCTGATACCGACATCCCCCAGCAGTTCGGTGAGGAATAACTCCCTCTCCCGCCTGACCGTGGTATTACGGGTCGGCCGCCAGGCCTCTTGAACGATCTGCCGCACGGTCAGCTTGGGATTCAGCGACGAGCGGGGATCCTGGAACACCATCTGGGCGATCCGGTGGCGCGGCTGGGTTCCCTGAACGAACTCGATGCCGCCCGAGGTCAGCTTCTGCAGGCCGACCACGGCCCGGGCCAGCGTGGATTTGCCGGACCCGGATTCTCCCACGACAGCGAGCACCTCACCCGGCCTGATCTCAAGGTCCACACCGGCAACGGCCTGGACCTTGCCGAAGGTGACATGGGCGTCATCGATCCGGATCAATGGGGTCGCGCTCACGATCGAAGCAGTCATGACCTGGTCCCTTCCCGCGGATGATGGCAGGCGAGGGTGCGCACTCCGAGCGGGGTGGGAGTCGCCGCCGTAGGCGGAACCACGGTGCTGCAGACACTTGTCGCCGCCGGACAACGCGGATGGAAAGCACACCCCGAGGGCCTTGTCGCAGGGCTGGCGGGGGTTCCCTTAATCGGCCGGACCCGTCGGCTGTCCCTGATCGATGGGATGGAGTCCAACAGAGCAGCCGTATACCAATGGCGAGGCGAGGCGAGCACCTCACGAGTCGGACCGCTCTCCACCACCCGACCGGCATACATGACGGCGACACGATCCGCGACATGACTCATCACCCGCAGATCATGGCTGATGAGCAGCAGACCCAGATCCGCCTCGACCTTGAGCTTCTCCAGCAGTTCGAGGATGCGAGCCTGGATCGTGGTGTCCACCGCTGTCGTCGGCTCATCCGCGAGAATCACGGACGGCCCTCCGGCCAGCGCCATGGCGATCACGGCCCGCTGCCGCATCCCGCCGGACATCTGATGAGGATAGAGATCCACCCGCTGTTCCGGGTCGGAGATCTCCACCTTGCGCAACAGATCGATCGCCTGCAGCCGGGCATCCGCACGCGCCATCCCGCGAGTGCGCCACAGCACCTCTGTGATCTGCCTGCCGACCCTCATGGTCGGGTCCAGGGCAAGAGAAGGATCCTGGAACACCATGCCTACCGACCGGGAGCGCAATCGCCGCAACGTCGCGGCACTCGCCCCCACTACCTCGGTGCCACCGACCCTGATGCTGCCGGAAGCGATGGCCACGCTGGCCGGGAGCAATCCCAGGATCGCCAGCGCGGTCATCGACTTCCCACTGCCACTCTCACCCAACACACCCAGCGTCTCCCCCGGGTGTAGGGAGAGTGAGACCCCGTCGAGGATCCGGACGCCATTTGCCCCATCAATCGACAAATCATCGATGGCCACTACGGCGTCCGTCTCCCCGACGGACGCTGCGACTGGTCGCAGCACAGCACTCACTTGACAGGAACCACCTTCACCTGAGCAAGAGCCGGCGAGAAGTTGGGATCCGGAGTGAACCCCGACAGCGACTTGCTCCAGGCATAGGTCGTGGCGACATCCAACGGGAACATACCGATCGCATTGTCCCAGATCGTCTTCTGCACCTTGAGGAAAGCAGCTGCACGGGCCGCGGGATCGACCGCTGCGTCGCCTTCGGCGATCTCCTGATCCAGCTCATCACTGCAGAATCCGGTGCGGTTCGCCGAGCACTTGTACAGACGGCTGAGGTTGGAGGTCGCGTCACCCGTGGCTGCACCGACCGTCTGCACATTGATGCCGAAATTCAGTGCGAGCAGGTCTTTCAGCCAGACGGGCTGTTCCTTCGCTTGAACCTCTACAGTCACTCCGACCTTGGCGAGATCGGACTTCATGGCTGCAACCAGATCAGCGAATGGATTCGCCGAACTGTACTGCAGATTCACAGTCAGTCCATTCGCATAGCCGGCTTCTGCCAGCAGCTTCTTGGCTTCCTCTGGATCATAGGTATAGGGGTCGAATGATCCTGCTCCCGCGACAGCCTGAGAAACCGGTGCCTTCGCGAGAGTCGCCGAGTAAGGGAAGAGCGCCTTCTGGATCGCAGACCAGTCGATGGCCTTCCAGATCGCTTCACGGACTTTATAGTCTCCAAGGCCAGGCTGCTTCGCATTCATCCACATGGTGAACTGGGAGTAGCTCGGTTGAACCTTGGTCTCGAGAGACGTGTTATCCACTAATTGACCGAATTGATCATCCGGGATGCCCCAGACCGCCTGAACCTCATCATTCAGGAGCGCGGTCACCCGAGCGGAGATATCCGTGATCGTCTTGATCGTCACGCTGTCCGGTAGAGCCTTCTCGCCCCAATAATTGGGATTCTTGACCAGCTTCACCTGTTGGTTCGACGTGAACGAGCTGACCATGAAGGGGCCGAGACCCACCGGCTTATTGAAGAACCCTTCCTGACCGATCAGACTCGCGGGGCCGATCTGCAACTGCGGGACGAAGGTCAGGATGCTGGACCCGGTTACTTCCGAGGTGAAACTGACCGTGTGCTCGTCCGGAGTCGCCACCGTTATCGGCTCCCAGGTTGCAGCCAGAGTCCCGCCGCCGGCAACGATAGCGTCTATCGATGCTTTGACATCGGCCGAGGTGAAAGTCGAACCGTCGGAGAACTTGGCGTCGCGAAGCTTGAATGTCCAGGTCTTTCCTTGATCGGTCGGGGTCCACTCTGTGGCGAGGTGCGGCAGGTAATTTCCCTTGCCATCAGTGACGAAAAGCATGTCGTAGATCTGCTTCGCTACAAAGGCAGTCCCGACATCCAAGGCGTACTGTCCATACGGGTCCAAGGACACCACAGGAAAGTTTCCAGCAACAGTGATCTCCTGAGCTACAGGATCGCTACTGTCGCCTGGGGCGGCAGGCCCTGAGCATGCAGTCAGTGCCAAGGCGCCGACAGCAAGCACAGCCGCCAGAAGATGTCTCTTTCTTCTGATCATTCTGCTTTCTCCTTCATTTGTGGCCGAAGCCGGATTTTTGTTACCTGTATTCGCTGACGGACGCGTTTCAGTCCGCCACGTGAGTCGCTCACGAAACCGACTGCGGTTACGAGTGCGGCAAGAATGAGACCGGGGATAGCCGAGATCCACCAGGCCGAGTCGAGATAGTTCTGGCCGAGTGAGATCGACGATCCCCAGGAAGGGATATCCGCTGGTAACCCGATACCGAGGAAGCTGAGTGCCGCCTGCTGCAGGACGACCAGGCCGAACTCCAACGTCGTCAGCACCAGGAGCTGATCCCTGAGGAAGGGGAGGATATGGACCCGGATGATGTGGGCCCAGTTCTTTCCCAGCAGCCGGGAGGCAGCGACGTAATCTCGCTCCTTCAACGAGAGGGTCGATCCCCGTGCCAGGCGGGCGAACGCCGTCCACCTCGCCGCCACCATGGCGATGATGAGGTTGGTGGGGCTCGGCCCCAGCGCACCGGTGACGACGATCGCCAGGACGATGGAGGGCAACGCCAATTGGATATCGACGATCCGCATGATCACGGTGTCCACGACTCCGCCCAGGTATCCGGAAACGACCCCGATCAAGGTTCCTAGCGCGAGAGCGATGACCACGGTGATGGTCGCGATCAGCAATGAGACCCGGCCACCCTCCATGATCTGTCCGAGCATGTCGCGCCCGACCGGATCCGTCCCGAACCAGGCGACGGCACCGCTCGACGTCACACTGCCGGGCGGGAGTAGCCGATCCGTGAGAAAGACATCCGTCGTGTTATAGGGAAAGAACATCGGTCCGAATATCGAACCGAGCACGATAACCACCAGGATCGAGCTCGACAGCCAGGGAAGACCCTTCGAGCGGGCCGGTCTCGATACGGCGGGTAATTCGATGGTCGCCATCAGGTCACCTCGCCCCCGCAAGCCGAATGCGCGGATCAAGCACCACGTACAACAGATCGACGGTGATATTGGTGATCGCCACGATGAGCGCGATGAAGATCGTCGCGGCCTGGACTACCGAGTAGTCCCGATTCGATATCCCATCGATCAGTAATTGTCCAAGACCCGGCCAGGAGAACACGCTCTCGATGATGACCGCACCACCGAGCAAAGCACCGATCTGCACCCCGACCACCGTGACCACGGGAATGAGCATGTTCCGGATCCCATGACCGCGAACGACAGCAGATTCACCGATTCCTTTGGCTCTGGCCGTCTGCATGAACGGATCGTTCAGGATGCCGGCCAGCCCGGACTGGCTCAAACGTGCAATGACCCCGACGAAGTGGACGGCCAGCGCTGAGGCCGGGAGGATGAGGTGCTCGACCCCTCCACGGCCGGAACTCGGAAAGAGGTGGAACTCTCGGGAGAGCACCAGGATGAGCATGACGCCGACCCAGAATCCCGGAAGGGATTGCAATGTCAGGCTGCTCGCGGTGACGAACCGGTCGGCCATCGAGCCGGGCCGGCGGCCGGCGTAGATGCCCATCGGGAAGCCGACGACTGAGCCGATGACGACAGCCGCCAGCGCCAGCTCGACCGTGGCGGGAATGCGCTGTATAACCAAGGTCATGGCGTCCGCGCCCAGCCGCCGCGAATAACCGAAGTCCAGGACGACCAGGTTTTCGAGGAACTTCCAGTACTGGAAGAGCAATGACTGATCTAATCCCAGCGACTTACGGGCTGTTTCGACTTCAGCCGCTGTAGCAGTCGGCCCGACGAGAAGAATGGCTGGATCGCCCGGCGCCAGGCGGATCAGGATGAACACGAGCGTGGCGGTTCCCCACACCACGAACAATGCGATCCCGACCCGCTGGGCGATGGCGCGAACCATGGTTCAGTACCCCCGCACCGTCTCTGGCCAGGCCAGCTCGACGCCGCCGCGAACGAGATCGGCCTGCAGATCACGGGTCAGCGCAGCGGTCTGGGCGACCGCATGCGGAGTCGTCCTCCGGGCAATGCAGAACGCGGCCAGGGCTCCTGCGGCCTCGCCGATGTTCCACTCGGAGGGATGCACCCGGTAGCAGCCGTTGGTTATATGCGTGGTCCCGATGTTCTTGGCCGCGGGGATCAGGTTGGTGACACGCACCGGGATCAGAGCCGATAGGGGTATCTGATACGGCGAACAGGCGATATCGATGTAGTTGTCGCCACCCGTCGAGGGGTGCAGATCGATGCGATAGGCACCTATGCCGACGCTGTCGTCATAGCGGACGGCACCGTGGTCTCCGCGAACCGCAAGCGAGATGTCTTGCTCGACCACGGTTCGCAGTGCCCGGATCCGCCGGGACTCGCGAATATAGGGCCCCATCGACAAGCCGTCGTCGGTCCCCATGACATCCGGTCTCAGCCGCAATCCCTTCCAGCCGGTACCGCCATCCGGCCGAGGGGCCTCGGTTTGCAGCCAGTAGAGGTAGCTCAGGCTCAGTTCCCTGGCGCCCTCGCGATGCATGGCCGCTTCGGCCTCTGACTGGCCGAAGAGCGGGCCACCGATGTAGTCGGTCATCGGCCAATTCACCAGGGTGATGTCGGTCGGCTGTGTCCCGGGAACGAAGTGGTGCCGCCACATGATGCGCCGGTACACCCATAGATTCTTGCTGCCCGGATCGAGGCTCTGATCAGCGACCAGCAGCTCGTCCGGACCATCCGAATGCGGCTCGAAGTCCGCGACTATCGTTTCCAGCGTCCGCGGATCCGGATAGATGAAGCTGAGGTAGTCGCCCGGCCAGAACTCGGGCCGGAATCGACGGAGCTCTTGATAGCCGGTGGGCCGATCGATCGTATGGTCGCCTTCAGCGTCGTAATCAAGAGCGAATGGCCAGGAGAACGCCTGCATATTGGTCGGATCGGCAACCGCCGGTGCATGGGGTTCACCAGTCTCCGATTGAGACTCGGTGCCGGTGACATGCTCGACTCCAGCGATGGCGATCACCTCGCCCAGCTCTGTGGCATCTATCACGTAGCCGGCCGACACAGTGAACCGGTCACCGGTCCGGATGCTCTCGAACTCGAGGTCGCCGACAGCATCTCCGTGCGACTGGCAGTTCACCACGCGAACCGAGGTGAGCAGGCGCAATTGACCGGATGCGATCCAAGGCTCGATCATCCGGCGAAGGACCGCCTCGGATACGCGTGGTTCGCAAGCGAGCTTGCTGACCGTGGCGTTGCCGGGGTTGAAATGGCTATCGGAGAGTGCCCGCTCAGTCAGCCGGTAGTTCTCGCGGTAATACTGCCGCACCCCATCGCGGAACTCGCGATAGCTCAGCGTCCCTCCGATCTCTTCGATCCAGGGATGCTCGTCCGGGGGTGTCGCCTGCACCGTCAACTGGCCGCCGATCCAGCGATACTCCTCAGTCATGGTGACCGAATGCCCACGCCGGAGTGCTGCCAGGGCCGCAGCCATCCCGCCTACGCCCGCACCGACGATGACGATATCCGTCTTATGCGATTCGAATTTCAACCGACTACCTCGTTCGAGACATGGTTCTCCAAGCGCCTGGCTCCGACGGTCTTGCCTTTCTCCGCCATGCAAGGGAGGATTTTTCTACGCACTGCTGTCTCCGGAGCATTCATCACGTCGAGCAGCATTTCGACGGCGCTCCGACCCATCTCCTGCCTGGGGAGCCGGTAGCCGGACCAGAATTTGGGGCTTCTCGACGTATTCAGCGGGTCCCCCAGAACTGCCACGCTGATGTCGGATGGAAAACTCAAACCGTTCCTCTCTAGATCTTCTGCCAGCTCTTCGATGTCGACCAAGGGTTCGGCAACGACGGCGGTAGCCCCAGCAGCGATAGCGGCGAGGACATCCTCCCGATAGCTCGGTCGGTCATTGAAGAGCGTTTGACCGTGCATGCCGAGTTCGGCGACCGAGACCTCGATGGCCTCACGTCGCTCAACGCTCGATGGCAGATCCCGGCTGGCCGCGATATAGACGATCCGCGTATGCCCCAGGGACTCCAGCCGATGCACTACGGCCATGGTCGCGGCGTAATAATCCGCTGTCACATAGGGGACTTCGACTCCAGGGGCCTCACGACGACCGACGAAAACGAACGGATAGCCCTCCGCGACGAGCCGCGACAACTCCAGCTGAGGCTCTCCGTTACCCATCAGCACGCAACCGTCAACGAGCCGCAGACGATTCTCGTTCTGGCGGTAGATGTGGTGGCGCGATCCGTCGCGTGCTGCGCTGGTGAACAGCAGGAGATCCAATGCCGCCGACTCCGCGGCCTGTTCGATCCCCTCCATGAACGGAAGGTAGAAGCTTTCGGAATCAGAGCCGAACACCGGCTCGAACCCGAATACACCGAGGATATTGGTCCGGTGACCTGCAAGCGATCTGGCGATCGGATTGACGACATACCCGGTCTCTTCGAGTGCATCGAGAACACGACGTCGGGTGGACTCGGCCAGCCGAACATTCCCACCGGTCAGCTTGTTCAGGACGATCGAGACGGTCGTCTGGCTCACGCCTGCAGCGCGGGCAACGTCCGCTTGGGTTGGTCTACCGGTCGACATCGCTTTCCCGTCATTGGAAGATAATGCGCATTTGCAAATGCAATGCCCACCAGTATCGAGGGGCCAGAGACGGACGTCAAGGTGATAATACGAATTATCATGACCGTGCACGAGAAACGAGAAGAAACCCATCCGATCGCAGGAGAAAAGCAGGACACGTTGAAGAGACGGCGACTCCTCCGATATCACCACAAAGTGCTAATTCGCATTAGCGCCTTGACCGATGCTTGACTCATGGAGAAACTGATGGGCAACGCAGAACCAAGGGATTGACAGATGCGAATAGGTTTCGCCGGTGTAGCGCACTCTCATCCCTTCAGCGACGCACACAACTTGCGAGCACTCGGGTGCGAGATAGCCGGGGTTTGGGACATCGACGACCCGCAGCGCCGAGAAGCTTTCATGGCCGAATTCGGAGCATCGTCGGCGTCCACGCTCGATGAGCTGTTGGACGACCAGATCGACCTTCTCATCGGGACTCCACGCCCCGCACGTGCCCCATATCTGCTCGACACGGTTCTCAAGCGTGATGTCGCCTGCTTCATGAACAAGACGATCGCCTGCTCGATGGCGCAACTGGAGAGCATCGGACGAATGGCCGATGAGTTGAAGGCTCCCTTCTTCACCTCATCGGTGCTCCGGTTCGCTCCTGCACTGGAGGAATACTCCATCCGGCTCGCGGATCAGCAATTGCTCTCATTGCACTGTGAGGTGCAGCACGAAATCTCTCCCTTTCTGACAGTAGAACGCTCCTGGCAAGACGACCCCGAGGGGGCTGGAGGAACGATGTTGAACATGGGGATCCACGGCTGGGAGATGATCGACGTGGCGTTGAACGGCGCTCCCCTGTCAGTGACCGATGCCCGTGCGACACGGGCGGACCCGGCCCGAACCCGCTCCGAGGATGCTGCGACCGTTCTGGCTATAACCGATGACGGCATCCCGGTTTCACTCCGCATCTCCGGAACCGGAGGAAAGGCACGATATTCATTGCATGCCACCACGACCACAGGACCTCTGGATATGGAGTTGCCCGGAGACGATCCCACCGCCGATCACGGATATGCGCGGCTGGCGGAGGTCCTGATCGACCTTCCTGAGCAAGACGTGGCACCGATCCCCTGGGCGAGGACTTACCGGCTCTACGAGAACATGATCCTCGCCGCAGAGAAAGCCCGTTCACTCCATCCCGACTGGTACCAGACGGAAACAAACGAAAGCAGGCAGTGGTGACACTCAATGTCGCCGTCATCGGCACGGGAAGCTTCGCCCGCGAGCACATCCGCGCCTTCCGGCAGGTGCCGGAGGCACGGGTCGTGTATGTAGCAGGGTCCGATCTCGCGCGCGCCCAGTCCCTGGCCATGCTCGCCCCAGGGGCCCGGGCCAGCGACGACATCGAGGCCGTGCTCGATGATCCGTCCGTGGATGCGGTGGACGTCTGCAATGCGACACCGGACCACGCTCGCTGGACCATAGCAGCGGGTCATGCCGGCAAGCATGTCCATGTGGACAAACCGGCAGCGCTCAGCATCCCCTCGTTCGATGAGATGGTCGAAGCGGTGGAGGGCAGTGGCCGGATCCTGATGGTCGGCCAGACCGCGCGATTCCAGCCTGTCTCAACGGAGGTCCAACACGCATGTGCCACCGGGGAGATCGGCATCCCCCGTCTGCTGCACGTGAGCTGGCTCACCGGCCATGTCTGGCCGAATGGGTGGCGAGCCTGGCAGTTCGATATCACGAAGTCGGGCGGGCACCCGGTTCACAACGGCATTCACACGGTCGACCTCGCCGTTTGGCTCATGCAGAGCCGCCCCATCGAGGTCTTCGCCCGGAACTTCCCGAGCTTCGCCGCTGAGATGCCCATGCCGGACAGCTTTCAGATGCAACTCCGATTCGAGAACGGCAGCCTGGCGATGCTCGAGCACTGCTATGCACTACGGCAACCGGGAGCCACGATGCGACGCATCATGCTCGCTGGAACAGAAGGAACGCTCATGCACGACTCAGCGGACGACACCGGGTTGTCTTCTCCCGGGCATCCGACCCCGGCGCTCTCTGCCGAGGGCGCGCTCACGATCCAGCTGCGGCACTGGGTCGCTGCCATGCGAGGAGACGAGTCCCTCATCGTGACCACAGCAGAGGCACGCACCGCGCTGGCAACCGCCATCGCCGCGCAACGATCTCTGGTCGCAGGTCGCCCCATGGCCATCGAGCACGACGGAGTCGCATCATGAGCTCGGGGCGTCTCAGAGTCGCATTCGTCAGCGGAGTACGCCATGCGGCCCCCTATATCGAGCGCTTGCGGCAGGACCCTCGCGTCGACATCGTCGGCTTGGCGGAGGAGCCAGAAGCTTCGGAATGGATGCGGAAGGACAGCGAGCGCACCGCCGCCCGATCAGAGATCCCGCTCTTCGACGATCCCGGCAGCATTCTCGACCCGGAGCGAGTGGACCTTGCAGTCATCTGCAGTGAACCGACCCGGCATGCCCGGCTGGCCATCCAGGCACTCGCTTCCGGGGTGCACGTTCTCGTCGACAAGCCGGTCGCGACTACCCTGCAAGACGCGGACGCCGTCGCAGATGCTGTCACATCCGCAGCGGGAAGCTGCTCGGTCATCAATAGGACCCACGCTCCGGCCCTGCGCCGGACTCGTTCCTGGGTCGATGCCGGTTATCTGGGGCTGCCGCGTCACATCGATGTCGAATTCCTGGCCAATGGAACACACTTCGCCACATCGGTCGAGCGTCCCGAGCTCGTGATCGACCCCACTCTGAGCGGAGGGGGCGAGCTCCTGAACTTCCTCGGCTACTGCACTGATGCCATCCGCTATCTGACCGGCCTAGAGATCCGCAGCGTCTACGCCATGTCGGGTTCGCTGTTCGAGGCGGGCCATGCCCGGTACGGGGTCGAGGACACGGCGATCGTTTCTCTGGGGCTCGACCATGGGGTGACTTCCACAGTCACCGTGGGACGTATCCCCTATGCTCCCGGACTCGGCTCAGCCAGCACCAGCCTGCGGCTGATCGGCTCGCATGGGCATGCTGTCGCGGATGACGGCAAGCCCGCTGTGCTGAGGTACGGAGGAGGCTCCACTGTTTCGGCGCTGCCTCTGGCCGGAGGAAGGCCCAATGAGACGCTCGGCTTCTTCCTCCGGCATGTGGTCGACAGCCTGCTATCCGGAGAAGCCCCCGACTACGGGATAGCGGAAGCGCGCGCCTCGATGGCGGCGATCGATGCGGCCTACCGGTCGATCGAGACCGGCACGGTGGCCGTGCCCCTCTAGCGCGGGGCGACAGCGAACCGGCGCAGGGTGAGCGCGGGGTTGACGGTGCGCACGGCGTCGAGGCGATCCTTGCTCGCCCAGGCGAGGGCGACATCCGTGTTCTCGCCGATGGTGGCAAGCTCCACGCCCATGGGGTCGACGATCATGCTGTTGCCGGCGCCGATCGGCGGGGCCTGGTCCGGCGCGGCCACGTAGATGGTGTTCTCGATCGCCCGGGCAGTGACGAGGGTGCGCCAGTGGTATTCCTTGAGCGGGCCGCGCACCCACTCCGCCGGCACGAGCACCAGCTCGGCGCCGGCGTCCACGAGACGGCGCGTGGTCTCCGGGAAGCGGAGGTCATAGCAGGTCTGGATGCCGACGGTGAAGCCGCCGAGCTGGAAAGTCTGCGGCGCCTCGATGGCTCCGGGGACAACCCAATCGGACTCGCGCTGGCCGAAGGCGTCGTAGAGGTGGATCTTGCGGTAGGTCGCGATCAGCTCGCCGGCAGGCGAGAGGACGACGACCGTGTTGGAGCAGCGCTTGCCTTCCTCGGCCGTCTCCAGCATCCCGGCGGCGATATGGATGCCCAGCGCCTTGGCGGTCGCGGCGAGCGAGGTCACGAAGGGGCCGTCGAGCGGTTCTGCCGCCGCGACCGATTCGGCGCCGAGGGCCGGGGCGAAGAAGGAGGAGTACTCGGGGAAGACGACCAGCGAGGCGCCCCGTTCCGCGGCCTTCGTCGCGAGATCCGCGATCGCTGTGAGGTTCTCGCCCTTGTCCGTGCCCGGAGCGAATTGGGCGACCGCTACTGCAACACTCTCAGATGCCATACCTGAATCCTAGTTCATCGGGTTGCCCCTGGCTGAGGGGCCGGCCTGCAGCACAGCTGAGTCATTGCCACTCATCCCCGGCAGGCGTACCGTCGGATCGAGAAGGGTTCGCGGACCGATCGGATGGCTTCCATCATGGCAGATCGCAAGGGCATTCTCAGCGGGGCTGCGACCCTGCTCGCGCTTTCGGCGCTCGCTGGGCTCAGCCCCGCTGCCGTGCCCAGCGGTCCCCCGCACGTGGTGACCTCCAGTGCCGTCACGGACTCGGAAGCACTGGACGCCCTGACCGTGAGGCTCGACCATGACGCCACCGAGTGGGCGGCTCATGGCGTGATACTGTCCTCTTGGGGTCCCGACCTGACCCTCGATGCGGTGCTCGTCCACCTCGTTCATTACACTCCGGCCTATGCGGCTGCTCTCGTCGCGAGATACGGCCCGGCACTCATGGTCTCGACCGAGAGCCAAAGCGTCACCGGCTCTGACCACTGACCGCACGCTTCCCATCCCCAGGCAAGTCACTATGCTGCATGGCATGCACAGGATCTTCACCACCAGCTTCGCCTCGGTCTACCCGCACTATGTGGCCAAAGCTGAACGGAAGGGACGCACGAAGGATGAGCTCGACCAGGTGATCCAGTGGCTGACCGGCTTCGATGGGGCGGCGCTGAACCGCCACCTCGCGGACGAGACGACCTTCGAGCGCTTCTTCGCCGATGCACGGCTCAACCCGAACGCCTCGCTGATCACTGGCGTGGTGTGCGGCGTTCGAGTGGAGGAGATCGACGATCCGCTGATGCAGAAGATCCGCTACCTCGACAAGCTGGTCGATGAGCTCGCCAAGGGCAGGCCGATGGAGAAGATCCTGCGGGCGTGATCATCAAGGATCTTTTCTACCAAGAATATGAGTTATATAATTCATATTATGAATAGAAGCTGGGGTACCCTGCCGATCTTCCGATCCCCTGTTCAGGAGAGCCTGCTCTTGTCGATCCTGTCTTCCGATGCGCCGAAAACGACCGCTGAACTCATCCGATCGACTGGAAGCCCTCAGCCTACTGTGCATCGCGAGCTGACGAGGCTCGCCAACGCAGGGATCCTTCAGGTGTCACGGATAGGACGCTCCACAATGTATTCGGCTGACGACTCCAACCCGCTGATCCCTCCACTACGCTCTTTGGTCATGATCGCCAGCAGCCCTCAGCCGATGCTTCGAGCGGCTCTGCAGGACATCCCGGGCATCGAGTACGCCACGATCTTCGGAAGCTTCGCCGCCCGCTCCACGGGAACCCCTGGAACAAGCCCGGGCGACATCGATGTGCTCGTCGTAGGCTCCCCCGATCGGGTGAAGGTCTACGAGGCCGTAGCCGCCGTCGAGTCCGAGGTCGGACGCGAGATCAACATCACCTTCCTCAGCAAGGAGCGGTGGGTCCACGGTGACGAAGAGGTTGCAAGACGGATCAAATCTGAACCGACCCTTGAGCTGGTCGCCAAATGAGTCTCGGACAGGACGAGATACAGCGATTGCTCAATGCCTGCGAACCACCAAGGACGGCGGCCACATCGCTTCACGTATAGCTGTGGAATCCATGTTCGGAAGAGCCACCGTGGCTGTATACGATACTGTCCGCCGGCTCCGACATGAGGGCGACTACTTGAACTACGCATACGACGCGCACCCGGATGACGTGACAGAAAACCTTCCAGCGTCCCAGAACCTCATCTCGGCGTGTGCAAGGGTTCTCCCAGAGATCCCGCAGTTCGTACCCGAACGAAGATGAGCCCCGTATCTCAGACGTTACTGGCGAGCGAGTCAAATCCTGGCGTGGTAGCGGTCCCCCCGGCGTCCGGGTTCGCAGCGCGGTTCGACGAGACTACGCCTTGCCGGTGAGCCGCGGGTGCAGCAGCGCCGCCACGAGCGTCCTCGACACCCAGCGCTCGTAGTCGTCGATGGCGTACCCGGCACCGCGAACGAGCAGCTCGTAGCTCTCGGGGCTCGCGATGGCCCATGCCGTGTCCGCAGCCGCCGTACGGGTCAGACCGGGCCGGAGCGATCGGGGCGGCAGCCTGGCGACGAGAGTCGCGAAGGTCTGGCGACGCAGCTGCTGCAGTGCCTGCCAATCGGCGGCGATCTCGGCGTCGGCAGCCGCGGCATCCCGATAGAGCTGCCAGCCGAGGGCGGCCCGCTCGGCGATCTGCCGGTAGAGGCGGCCGATCCGCCTGACCATGAGCACCGCATCGTCGCCTGCGGCATCGAGCGCGGCATCGACCAGCTCGGGCAGCCCCTCGGCGTACGAGATGTCCGTCTGCCCGGCGAGGGATGCCTCCATATATGCCCGCAGCAGCGCCCGCTTGCTGCCCCAGGCCAGATAGAGCGTCTGAACGGTGACGCCGGCGCGAGCGGCGATGCGGTTCACGGTGGCCGCCGCGTAGCCGCGTTCGCCGAATTCGGCGGCCGCCGCATCCAGCAGCCGGCGACGGGTCTCCGCTCGGGAGGCGGCGCCGGCCTCGCGGTGACGGGTGGTCGAGCGTGGGGGCATGGACATACCCTAGCGCATAGGACTAGAGTGTCACTCTATTCGACTTGAGTGGCATACAACTCAGGAGCGCTCATGGCTCATGGCACCGCATTCCCCGTACTGGACCGACCCTGGCACCGGCCCGGCGCACTCCGCTATGCACAGGAGCGCCTGCGCGGCATCCTCCATCCTCCGATCACGGTGACAGAGCCTGCGCCCGGCAGCGTCGTCAGCGAGCGGGATGTCGCCGTCCCGATGCGGGATGGCACGATCCTGCGGGTCAATGTGTACCGCCCGCCGACCATCGAGCCGGTGCCGGTGATCATGTCCGCACATCCCTATGGCAAGGACCGGCTCCCCTGGATCGCCGGGCGGCGCACCCGCTTCTCGCCGCAGTACCGGATCATGCACCAATCGGCGCCGGTCTCCTTCTCCACGCTCACCGGATGGGAGGCGCCCGACCCGGCCTGGTGGGTCGCGCAGGGCTATGCCGTCGTCAACGCCGATCTGCGCGGCGGCGGGACCTCGGATGGCACCGGGTCGCTCCTCTCCGATGGCGAGGCGGAAGACTACGAGGACCTGATCGGCTGGGCCGGCAGTCAGAACTGGTCCACCGGCGACGTCGGGCTGCTGGGCGTCTCGTACCTGGCCATGTCGCAGTACAAGGTGGCCGGTCGTCGGCCGCCGAACCTCAAGGCGATCTGCCCCTGGGAGGGCATGACGGACAGCTACCGCGATCTGATGCGCCCCGGCGGGCTCGATGAGCACGGCTTCACCTTCGTCTGGACGACGATGACCAGGCGGGTGGCGAGGCTGAGCCCCGACATCGGGAGGGAGGAGCAGGCGCGGCCGCTGCGCGACGAGTGGTGGGAGTCGATCACACCGGATCTGGCTGCCATCGACCTGCCGATGCTGGTCTGCACCAGCTTCTCCGACAACAATCTGCACTCGCGGGGCTCGTTCCGGGCGTTCGAGCGGGTGAGCTCATCCGATAGGTTCGCCTACACCCACCGCGCCGGCAAGTGGGCCACCTTCTACAGCGAGCCCGCCCGCAACGCGCAGCTCGCGTTCTTCGATCGCTATCTCCGGGGCAGGGACGTGCCGAAGCCGCCGGCGATGCGGCTGGAGGTCCGCGAGTCGCGCGAACGGATCGCGGATGTCCGCGACGAGACCGCCTGGCCGCTGAGCGGGACCGAATGGCAGGCGCTCTATCTCTCCCCGGATGGGCGCCTCGCCACCGAGCCAGCCGGAACGGCCAACGGGGTCGCCTTCCGCACCCGGCGCCGGGCCGCCGCCTTCACCCACACCTTCACCGAAGACACGGAGCTGACCGGGCCGATGGCCCTGCGCGTCTGGGTCTCGATCGACCGGGGCGACGACGTCGACCTCTATGTCGGCGTCGAGAAGTGGCGGGGTGGGCAATACGTCGGCTTCGAGGGTTCTTACGGGTTCGGACGCGACCGGGTCGCCACCGGGTGGCAGCGAGCCTCGCTGCGTCGCCTGGACGAGCAGGCCTCCACCGACGCCGAGCCGGTGCACACCTTCCGCGAGCGCGAGCCCCTGCATCCCGGCCAGATCGTTCCCGTGGATGTCGCCCTCGGGCCCTCGGCCACGCTGTTCCGCGCCGGCGAGTCGCTCCGGCTCGTCGTCGCGGGACGGTGGCTGTGGCCGCGCAATCCGCTCACCGGCCAGTTCCCGGCGCACTTCCGTGGGAGTCCGGCCACCCGTTGCACCCTGCATTGGGGCCCCGAGCACCAGAGCCGCCTCCTCGTCCCGCGCATCCCATCCATCCGTGCGACTCCATGAGTGGTCCTCGCGGAGGCGAGACAGCGCGCCGCATCGACGAACCTGACGCCGCCGCCATGGGCGTGGTCGGCTAAGCAGCACCCAGCGGTTCGACCACGACGTTCTCCGATTCGCGTGCACGAGCGAGGTCATGGGCGCTCTGCAGACGCAACCAGAAATCGGCCGTGCTGATCCCGGCGCGCTCCAAGCGCAGAGCGAGGCTCGCACTGACGGCGGCGCGCCCATTCAGCACGCGCGATAGAGCGACACGCGACACACCGAGTCGGCGGGCCGTCTCCGTCACGCTCAGACCCAACTCATCCAGCACGTCGTTGCGCAGGACCTCGCCCGGATGCACCGGCTGCTTCATCACCCCGCTCACCCTCTCTAGTGGTAATCCTCGTAGCCGACCAATTCCACATCGCCCTGGAGGAAACGAAACGTGACCCACCAGTTCCCGTTCACCCAGATCGCCCATGAGCCCTGCCGCTCGCCCTTGAGAGCGTGGAGCCGGAACGACGGTAGATCGAGGTCCTTCGGTTCCGTCGCCACGTCGAGCGCTGACAGAATGCGCGATAGCTTCGGCACATGATCAGCGCGAACCCCACGAGCCGACCCCGACTCGTAGAGCGCTCGCAGCCCCGTGTGCCGGAAACTGACGATCACGGTAATGAGTGTATCGTGTTGAGATACACTCCTCAAGAGCATGGCACGCTCATGCGTCGTCGTGCCCGAGTAGCTTCGCAACAGCTCAAATTCCGGGCGAAAAGCGAGGGGCCGCCCGAATCTGACGACCGAGCGGCCCCTCGTAGGCATTTAGTGAATCCGAGTTACGAATTCGCTGAAACACCCTTCGTGGTCGATTCAGCAAATTCCTGTGGCCTTCGTTCACTGGGATCCGAACGCAGTTTCTAGGAGCGGTTCCGGGCTAAGCACGATTTCGTTCCAGCGGCCAGCAACTCGTCTGAAACAGCCTTACGACACGCTTCCATCCTCAGGAAGAACGACCCGCCTCGCTGGCGAGGCACACCGGACCGGGTGCCTAGAAATCTGTCCCGGGGACGGGGTGGTACTCCATGATCGCTGTGGTACTCGGGGAGGCACACACGCTCACCCAGGCCGCGGGAAGGTGTACCTGGATGGTCCCGGCGGCGAGCGGGATCCGGACCCGTGTCACGTCAGTGATCGGGTCGGAGCACAGTGAGGGCTGAGAGGGCATCGGCCACATCTCGCTGATGGCGATGTAGGACCGCCCGGCCGGGACGTGGAACGGCACGCCACCATTCCTGGGAAGGTCGACATCAACGGCGCGGTATGGTCCGGTATCGCTGGCCACCTCCAAGAGCTTGGGGAACTGGAAAGTGCAGGCTTCCCCTGAATTCTGGAGCCGGATGATCGGAAACAGTCGCTGCATGCCTAGTGGAGCAAGCTCAGTGAGCGAGGTCACCTTTCCGACGGTGAGTTGGCTCTCCGTGCAGGTTCCTTTCGGCAGAGATGGGCTCGGCGATGCCGAAACAGGGGTATCGGAAGGCAGGTGTGAAAGGGAATGCGACCGGACCTCAGCGGTATGCTGCTCGCCTGTTCCTGCCAGAGCCCACGTCTCCACCGGCACCAAGACTGCCAGTGCTCCCGCCACTACGACGGCAACCCACAGCAACCGACGTCGCGAAGCCATCCCAACTCGCCTCCCTCATCCATCGTGAATGTGCAGAAGCACGTCAGCAATCGCCTCAGTAGCAGTTGTTTTGGTGCCACGTGTCGGTGAACGACTGATGATCGGAACCGATGCTTCCCGGGGCGATGCAGTAATAGGTCGATGATGGGCCTTGCACGGTTCTGGTCGTCATTTGACTTCCCAATGAGACCCAGGAGCTCGTTGAGGAGAGTTCAGCGTTGGCATCGGTGAACTTCACTGAGCCAAAGTTTGGAGAGACATTCTTGGGAGCCTCCATGATCCATTCGGCCGTGTTCCCATCGAAGATATATGGCTGGGTCGCAGAACAACTGTGCGCGGTCCCGGAGGTCTCGTCTTCAAAATAGAAGTATGCCGTGTATGAGCTGGTCTGGAAGCTCATGTTCTCGTAGGTCTTATGCCCTGGAGGGATCGTCCAGGTACCCTGCATGCAAAAAGGTACGGCGCCCGACGGGATCATTTCCGTGAACGGTCTGAACGCGCTGCCATAGCCCATATCGGTGTCACCGCACTCGATGCCCTGCTGAATCAGGTCGTCATTTCGGTCGTTCGTTCCTCCGAGACCGATCCAAGCGGAGAGCTCGTTAATATCCGAGCAGACCAGTCCGGTGATTGAGGGTACGGTGAACACGCCTTTTACCGCAACGTAGGTGTGACTCTGAGTGTGTTGGGTCCCGGCGATGTAGCCAGCCCAGTTGGTGCCATATTGGGTGAAGTCTGGTTCCCCGCCGACCTTGATCTGCACCGCTCCGGGTGGTGTGCCGACGGATTTGAACAAGGACATCGCGTCTCGCCAGTCTTGCGCTGCCGCCTCATCTTGAGGGATCGGCGGGAAGTTGTACTCCGCAAGCTGCTCTGCACTCGCCGTCAAAGGCTGGAAGCTCGCCGGTGGGGTCACCACCGTGTGCACCGAACCGTCGGGAAGCCGATAGACGGACTGGACTGCCCCATCGGCTAGGTCCGACACCTCCGGGGTGATCGTCACCATATGTGCGATGCCCGATTCGGTGTCGGAGGGTTGCACTCCGGAAACCGGTTTGGGTATGGCGGGGGTATCGGCTCCGGCAGCCCCCGCCCCGCCGATCATGATCAAACCGACGGCAACTGTCCATGCGGCTCCCGCGATCAAGAGTCGCGAGAATTTTGCTCGATCGACAACAGGCATTTTTGGCGTCTCCTCGCGTCGTCGGAAATCAGGTTTACGCCCCTCGGGTCGTCGCCGTCAAGAGTTCCTGAGAATTCGTGTGTTTTCCTTGTTCATCGAAACGGGTAGGCCCAACCGGCTCCGGCGACCTAGCACATCAACGACTCGATCTCCGAACACTTCAACCTGTCCGGATTCGCCAGAACCGCCATCAGAGCAAGCAGGTGACCACCTCGCGGGCCATAACGGGGGTAGCGGCAAGAAAAAGGAGGGGCCGCCCGAATCTGACGACCGAGCGGCCCCTCGTAGGCATTTAATGAATCTGAGTTACGAATTCACTGAAACACCCTTCGTTGCGGGGGCTGGATTTGAACCAACGACCTCTGGGTTATGAGCCCAGCGAGCTACCGAGCTGCTCCACCCCGCGGCGTGAACACCTAGGCTATCACAGCCTGCGGAGCTATCGATCCGGCCTACTGGTTCGGCTGGCTGCTGTCGCCCTCCCCCGATGATTGGCCCCCGGTCTGCCCCGAGCCCGTCGCGATGAACAGGTCCTGGAGCGCCTGCTGCAGCTGCTCGTCCGCCTTGGCGTAGGCGGTCAGATCGCCCGCCTTGAAGGCGGCTTCGCGAGCAGCCAACGCCGCCTTCGCCTCGGAGAGCGCCTTCTGCAGGGCAGGGTTCTCCTCCGGCGTCTCGGTGGGCGGCGGGTTCTCGTCGCCGGTTCCCTCGCCGCTCGTCGGCGGAATGTCCTCGTCTCCGGCATTCGCTCCGGAGTCGCCGCCGAAGAGAGTGTCGAGCGCCGCATCGAGCGTGTCCTCGAAGGCGATCTTGTCGCCGAAGGCGACCAGCACCTTCTGCAGGATCGGGTAGTGCGTCTCCCCCGTCGACTCGATGTAGACCGGCTGCACATAGAGCAGGCCGCCGCCGACCGGCAGGGTCAGCAGGTTTCCGCTCTTCACCGTCGTCTTGCCCTGGCGCAGCAGGTTCAACGCCTGCGATACGGTCGGGTCGGCGCTGAAGTTGTTCTGCACCTGGCCGGGGCCGGGCACCGTGCTCTGCGAGGGCAGTGTCAGCAGGGTGAGCTTGCCGTAGTCCGGCGAGATCTGTCCCGGCGTCGACCCGGCGTCGGCGTCCACGGCCAGATAGCCGGTCAGCACGTTCCGGGTCGAGGTCGTGGTGCCGTACGGGATGTAGGTCGAGTAGAGCGAGAACGAGGGCTTGTCCGCTCCGGGGATCTTCATCGTCAGGTAGTACGGCGTCTGCAGGATCTCCTGCCCGGCGGCCACGGTCGGGTCGTTCGGCGTGACCCAGGCGTCGTTGTTCGAGTAGAAGGTGCCCGGATCCGTCACATGGTAGGTGCCGAGGATGGCCCGCTGCACCTTGAACAGGTCCGCCGGGTAGCGCACGTGACTGAGCAGTTGGGCGCTCATATCGCTCATCGGCTTGACGGTGTTCGGGAAGATCTTCTGCCAGGTCTGCAGCAGCGGATCGGTGGCATCCCAGGCGTAGAGCGTCACCTTGCCGTCGTAGGCGTCCACGGTCGCCTTCACCGAGTTGCGGATGTAGTTGACGTCGTCGAAGGCGTACAGCGGCTTCGGCGTATAGGTGTCCGCGATCGCGTTGCTGAGCTGCTCGATCTTCGAGTACGGGTAGTTGGCGCTGGTCGTGTAGCCGTCCACGATCCACTGCACCCGGCCGTCCACGATCGCCGGATACGGGTCGCTGTCCAGCGTCAGATACGGTGCGACCTTCTGCACGCGCGTCTTCGGGTCGCGGTCGTAGAGGATCTGCGACTTGTCGTTGACGGCGTTGGAGAGGAAGATCTGCTCCGACTGGAACTTGATGGCGTAGGCCAGCTTGTTGAAGACGTTGTCGAGCTTCGGGCCGCCGTCGCCGGTGAAGGTCGTCGCCTTGCTCTGATCGCCTTCCTTGTCGCCCGCCGGGTAGTCCAGCTCGATCGGCTTCGAGCCCTCGGGGGCGCCGACGATCGAATAGGCCGGGGACTTCTCTCCGAAGTAGATGCGCGGCTCGAAGTCGCCGAGCACCCCGCTCACCGGGATGCCCGACTCCATGAAGACGGGCAGGCCGTCGGCCGAGCGCTGGTTGCCGTAGGCCGCGACGACGCCGTAGCCGTGCGTGTAGACGACCGTGTCGTTGTACCAGTCCCCGGCCCCCGGGATTCCCCGCTGGTCGAGCTCGCGGACGCCGATCACGGTGTCCTGGGTCTTGCCGTCGATCTGGTACCGGTCGACATCCAGGATCGGCGCGAACTGGTAGTACTGCTTGAACTGCTCGAGCTGGGCCACCGAGGGGGAGATCAGAGCCGGGTCCATGATGCGGATGCTCGCCGTCGTCTGGGCATCCTGCTTCAGGGCGCCGGCCTTGGCGTCGGTGGTCGCCGCATAAGGTACCTCTTTGACATCGGCCACGCCGTAGGCCGCACGGGTCGCATCGATATTGCGCTGGATGTAGGACGCCTCCAGCTCCTTGGCGCTCGGGTCCACCTGGAACTTCTGGATCACCCAGGGGTAGACCATGCCGACCAGGATCGCGCTCACCACGAGCAGCGCCGTGCCGACCAGCGGCAGCCGCCAGCGCCCGATGAACGCGGTGATCAGGAAGAGGATCGCGACGATGGCCGCGATGCCGGCGAGGATCTCGCGCCCGGGGATGGTCGCGTTCACATCCGCGTAGGAGGCACCGGTGAGATGGCTGCTCATCCCGGCGGTGAGGCTGTCGTATTGGTCGAGCCAGACGCTGATCGCCTGCAGGGCGAGGTAGAGGAAGGCGGTGACGGCCAGCTGCACGCGGGCCGGTCGGGAGATGCGGATCTCGCGCCCGCCGACGCGCAGGCCGCCGTAGAGGTACAGCGTCGCCAGCCCGGCCAGCCCGGCCAGCAGCACCACGGCGGAGCCGAAGCCCACCGCCGCACGGTAGAAGGGCAGGTCGAAGAAGTAGAAGGCGAGGTCGAGGTGGAACTGCGGGTCCGTCGTGCCGGTCTCGGTGCGGTTGAGCCACTCCAGCACCGTGGTCCATCGTGAGGCGGCCGCGACCCCGGCGAAGAAGCCGAAGAGGATGGGCACGCCGTACATGACCACCTTGCGCAGCGGCTCCAGCATCTGCTGGTAGTGGTCCAGCTGCGAGTTCAGCTTCGCGTAGACGGGCCGCCAGCGGAAGGCGATCTGGATGGCGGCCCACACCGGCACGGCCATCGCCAGGAAGCCGATCGCGAACATCACCGCGGTGGCGGTCCACTGGGTCGTGAGCACGCTCGCGTAGCCGAGCTGGTCGAACCACAGGAAGTCGGTGTAGAAGTTCACGAAGATGAAGAACAGGATCACCAGGGCCGCGATCACCGCGGCGGCGACGAGGAGCGTCGCCCTGCCCCTGTTGCGCGTCTGAGTTGAGGTCAAGACTCTCCTTGGCTCGGGTGCTGCATCTTCTAGCTGTTCAGGCCATCTTAAGGCCTATGCGCCGAGGGCCCGCCCTCGAAGCCGTCCGGGCCGGCCCGGATCGTCTCGGAACCGGCCCCGCCTCAACGCGCCGTGCAGGCCGGCAGCCGGTCCACGCCCGTGCCCGCGGCGATGTCGCCGAGCGCGGTGAGAGAGTCCGCGAGGGTCTTCACGGCGACGACGGTGAGCCCCGAAGGGACATGGCTCGCGACCTCGTCGCAATTGGCCTCCGGAGCGAGGAAATAGCGCGCCCCCGCCCGCTGTGCGCCGTACATCTTCTGCCGGATGCCGCCGATCGCCCCCACCTCGCCCTGGGCGGTGATCGTCCCGGTGCCGGCGACCCTCTCGCCGCCGGTCAGAGCCCCCGGGGTCAGCTTGTCGATGATCCCCAGGGCGAACATCATGCCGGCGCTGGGGCCGCCGACGTCGTTGAGCTGGATCGTGACGGTGAAGGGGAAGTCGTACTCGGTGCCGACCAGGATGCCCAGCACCGGGGCGGTCTGCCCGCCGCTCTGGCTGAGCACCGGGGTCACCGGGACGGTGCTTGGCGAGCCGGAGCGCAGGATGCCCACCTCGGCCGGCGTGCCCGCCCCGTTGCGGCGGATGGCGTCCTGCAGTTCCGCCACATCGTCCACCGGAGCGCCGTTCAGGCTCACGATCTCGTCGCCGACCTGCAGGAGACCGGCAGACGGCGACCCGGAGATGAGACCGGCCACCGTCAGGGTGCTGCTGAACGGCCGTCCCAGCTCCGTGAGTGCCGCCGCGATCGCGTTCTGCTGCGAGTTCTGCATCTCGATGCGATTCTGCTCGTTCACCTCATCCGTCGTCGTCCCGCTGGGATAGACCGCCTCGACGGGCACGACCGCCCGGCTGGGGTCGAACCACGCCGTGGCCACCTCCGCCCAGCTCGGCAGGCTGGTGGGCGATCCGAGCACCGACACCGTGAGCAGGTCGAGCGAGCCCTCCGTCGGGTACGTCTTCTCGTCCGGGATCTCTATCAACGGGGTGCCATCGGAGCCCGACGCCGAACCCAGGGTGTCGAACACCGGGCCGGGCTGCTCGATCACATAGGGGGCGGGGAGCATGGCGAGCACGACGCTGGCGACGATGCCGCCACCCAGCACGAGCCAGCCGATCCGCCTCCGCCTGGAGGTGCGGGCGGGCCGTTCACGGGCGAGATCTCCGCCGCCGTCGAAGAGCGTCACATCCACCCCTCCCGGCCCGGGCCCCTGTTCGCCAGAAGCGCACTTTTCACCGGCATAAGCCTAGTCAAATCACAGCCGTGCCCATGGTGCAGCGGCTAGCGTAGAAGAATGCCTGATGATCCCCGGCACGATGGCTCAGACCCCGGCCCGGATGACGAATTCCGCGACATGCTCCGGCGGTTCCTGTCGGGTGAATCCGAGCTCGACCCGAGCCGCCTCGCCGGCGCGGCGGGGCTGCCGAACGACCCCGCATCGGTGGCCAAGCTGATCGGCCAATTGCAGAGCGCCATGCGCTCCGGCACGGACGGGATCAACTGGTCGCTGGCCACGGACCAGGCCAGGTCGATCGCCGAGTCCTCCGCCCGACCGGAGAGCAGCGCCGAGCACGAGACCCTGGAGCAGGCGTTCCATGTCGCGTCGCTCTGGCTGGCCGACGCCACCTACGTCTCGGAGCTGACGACCACCCCTCGGCTGCTGAGCCGGGCCGAATGGGTGACCGCCACCATGCCGGTGTGGAGCCAGCTGGCGGAACCCGTCGCCTCGAGCATCGCGGACTCGCTGATGGAGGTGCTGCGGGAGCATGCCCCCGAGGAGATGGCCGACCTCATCGCGGGTGCGGGCCAGCTGATGCGCAGCATCGGCGGCGCGCTCTTCGCCATGCAATTGGGGCAGGTGGTCGGTCAGCTCTCCGCCGAGGTCGTCTCCGGAGGCGACATCGGCATCCCCCTGATGGACGACCAGCAGGCGGCGCTCATCCCGCAGAACGTCGCCACCTTCGGCGCGGGACTCGACATCGAGACCGACCAGATCCAGCTCTACCTCGCCGTGCGGGAGCTGGCGCACGCCCGGCTGTTCCGCCACGCGAAGTGGCTCCGGCTGCAGCTGCTCTCGTCCATCACCGAGTTCGCCCGGGGCATCCGCATCGACACGACGGCCCTGGAGGACCTCGCCTCGGACTTCGATCCCACCAACCCCGAGGAGCTCCGTCAGGCCATGATGAGCGGCAGTCTCATCCCGCCGAAGACGGAGGCGCAGCTGGCGGCCTTGAGCCGGCTGGAGACCATGCTCGCCCTGATCGAGGGCTGGGTCGATGTGGTCACCGCCGAGGCCACGGGCCGCCTGCCCCGGTCCGAGGCGATCGCCGAGACGGTGCGGCGGCGGCGGGCCGCCGGCGGACCGGCCGAGTCCGCTTTCGCCACCCTCGTCGGATTGGAGCTTCGCCCCCGCCGGCTGCGGGAGGCGGCGGCCATGTGGCAGCGCGTCACCGACGAGGTGGGCGCCGAGGTCCGGGACGGGCTGTGGTCCCATCCGGACCTGGTCCCCACGACCGAGGACATCGACGACCCCGCCGCCCTCGTGGCACGGCTGGCCTCCGGCCCCTCCGAGCAGGACGACATGGACCAGGCCATCGAGGATCTGTTGAACGACGAGAGCGACGACCGGCCTCACGAGGGGGACGACGGCTCCGCGGGAGGGTCGCCGCGCCCCTGAGCGTCCGCCCGCAGAGGCCGGCGGCTGTGGATCGTTCCAGCCCGCCATCCTCGCGGCAGGGCATCATCGGCTCGTGGTGCTCACATTGGATCCCCGCTATCCGGTCGTCTGGCGCAGCCCGTTCAGCGTGCAGCTCGGCGTCGACACCGTCGCGGCGATCGTGGACGAGGTCTCATCGGCCGAGGAGCGGATGATCTCCGCCCTCGTTACCGGGGTCAGCCGGGATGGCCTGGAGATGATCGCCGAGAGCGCCGGCGGGAGCCGGGCCGAGGTCGATCGTCTGCTCGACGCCCTGGGAGATGCGGTCGTGGTGAGCGACCCGGTGGACGACGCGGATCGGCCGGCGGCCGGTCCGGCGCTCGCCCCGGTGATCGAGCTGGCCGGCAACGGCCCGGTGGCGGAGCGCCTCGCCGCCGCCCTGCGCGAGAACGACCTGATCGTCGCCCCGGCCGCCCGGGAGGGCGATGCGGCGAGCCTGGGCATCGTCGTCGCGGACTACGTCGTCGCGCCCGACTTCTACGGACTCTGGCTGCGACGGGACATGCCGCACTTCGCGATGACCCTCAGCGGAACCGGAGTCCACCTCGGCCCGGTCGTCGAGCCGGGCAGCGGCCCCTGCCTCTTCTGCGTCCACCGGCACCGGGCGGATGCCGACCGGGCCTGGCCGGCCATCGCGGCTCAGCTGCTCGGCCGAGCGGCTCCGGGCATCGCCCCGATCGCCCGGATCGAGGCGGTCGCGGCGGCGGCCCGACTGGCTGTGCGGCGCCTGACGGGCGGGCCGCTGCCCGCCACATCCCTCTGGATCGACGCGGAGAGCGGACGGCAGCGGGAGCTCAGCTGGTCGCCGCATCCGGGATGCGGCTGCGTAGCGCTTCCAGGAAACGCGACGGCCGACGCTCGGCCGCATGCTGCGCTCCCCTGGCCGCCCACGAGAGATGCAGCCGCTCCCGGGCCCGCGTGAGGCCCACATAGAGCAGCCGCCGCTCCTCCTCGATCTCCGCCTCGGATCGCGCATGGCCGATCGGCATCAGCCCCTCGCTCAGCCCCACGATGTGCACGGTGTGCCATTCGAGGCCCTTTGCCGAGTGCATCGTCGCGAGGGTCACGACAGAGCGCTCCGGCTCGTGCTGGTCGGCGGCCCGCTCGAGGAGACCGTCGACGAACTGCCGGAGCGTGGTGCCGGACGGCGACTCCTCGGCGAGGGTCATCAGCACGTTCAGAGACTCCCAGCGATCCCGCACGGCCCCCGCCGTCTCGGGCGGATCCTGGGTCCAGCCGAGCGAGCGCAGCACATCGCTGACGGTCTTGAACAGCGGCTCGGACAGTGGGGCGACCGTCGCGCCCTTGAGCATCATGAGAGCCTGCTTGACCTCCTGCAGCTCGAAGAAGCGGGGGCCGCCGTGCACCTGGGAGCCGATGCCTCGCGCCGCCAACGCGGACTCGATCGCCTGCGATTGCCCGTTGACCCGGAACAGCACCGCGATCTCCTCCGGCCTCGTCCCGGACGCGATCTGATCCGCGATGCGCTCGGCCACGCCCTCGGCCTCCCCGCGATCGTCCCGGTACGCGGTCACCGTCGGCGGCTCGGAGGCCCCGGCCGTCGCCCGCAGGCTCAGCGCACCGGGCCGATCGCGCACGAGCCGGTTCGCTGCGGCGACGATCGCGGAGGTCGAGCGGTAGTTCTGCTCGAGCCGGATGATCCGCGCCTCCCGATACCGGGAGGCGAAGCCGAGCAGGTAGCGCGCGGAGGCCCCGGCGAAGGAGTAGATGGTCTGACTGGCATCGCCGACAACGCAGAGGTCGTCCCGGCCGCCGAGCCACAGCTCCAGGAGCCGCTGCTGCAGGGGCGAGACGTCCTGGTACTCGTCGACCACGAAGAAGCGATACTGCTCCCGCACCTGCTGGGCCACCCAGGGCTCGGCTTCGATCATGCCGGCGGTGGCCAGCAGCACGTCCTCGAAGTCCAGCTGCCGCCGCTCATCCTTCATGGCCTCGTAGCGCTCCTGCAGCTCCACCGCGCGCTCCGGGGTCAGGCCGGCGGGGAGGGGCCGCATCGCCGCCGCCTCGCGGTACTGCTCGATGGTCAGGGCCGAGATCTTGCGCCACTCGATCTCGGCCGCGGCATCGCGCAGCGTCGCGGTGTCCAGCTCGATCCTCAGCGCGCGGGCGGCATCCGCGACCAGCCGCCCTTTCTGCCCGAGGATCCGCGGCAGGCCCGTTCCGGTCAGCTGCGGCCAGAAGTACCCCAGCTGGGCGAGCGCCGCGGCATGGAAGGTGCGCGCGGCGACACCGCTCACCCCGAGAACGCGCAGCCGGCTCCGCAGCTCGGCCGCCGCCTTGCTGGTGAAGGTCAGGGCCATCACCCGGGCCGGCGAGTAGGCTCCTGAGAGCACGCCGTGCGCGATGCGGTGGGTGATGGTGCGGGTCTTGCCCGTCCCCGCGCCGGCGAGCAGGCACACCGGGCCGAACAGCGTCTCGGCGGCGAGGCGCTGCTGCTCGTCGAGGCCGCCGAGCAGGGGATCTGCTCCGGGGCCGGTCATCCGAGCGGCCCGCCGAACCAGGTCTCGATGATCGAGCGGGCGATGGAGGTGGGGCCCGGCAGCCGGACCTCGGGCAGCGCCTCGACCAGCTCGGTCCTGCTGAACCAGCGCAGCTCGAGCACCTCGGTGCCGTCCGGCCGCAGGGTGTCGTCGTAGAGCGGATCGACCGTCGCCGTGAAGCCGAGCATGAGGGACGCCGGGAACGGCCAGGGCTGCGACCCCAGGTACATCGGATGCGCCAGGCGCAGGCCCGACTCCTCGAGCACCTCACGGCGCACGGCGGCCTCCAGCGACTCCCCCGGCTCGACGAAGCCCGCCAGCAGGGAGAACCGGTTCGCATCCCAGCGGGCGTTCGTGCCCAGCAGCATCCGGTCGTCGTGGTCGGTGATCCCGACGATGACAGCGGCGTCCGTCCGCGGGAAGATCTCCCTGCCCGTGGCCGGATCCCGGCGCACCCAGCCGCCCCGATCGGCGACGGTGGGCTCCCCGCTCAGCGGGGAGAAGCGGTGGGAGTCGTGCCAATTGGCCAGGGCGACCGCCTCCACGAGCAGGCCGGCGTCGCGATCGCTCAAGCGCGCGCCGTGCTCCCGCAGCCCGGCCCAGGCCTCGGGGCGGGCATCCAGCGCTGCGGCGGCGCTCTCGTCGAGCACCGCGGCGACGATGGGGGTCCCGGGCGGCTCGGGGCTCGTCGCCGAGGTCGACCGGCCGAGGTAGAGGGTCAGGCCGTTGCGCGGGACCCGGTCCGCCGCCAGCAGCGCGAGCGCCGGGATGCCGGAGCCGCCGCTGTCCCCGACGAGCGCGCGATCGCCCCAGAGCGGGAGGATGCGGGTCGCCGGATCCCGCCACAGCTCCTCGAAGAGACCGGGCCGATCCCGGGCCAGATGGTCCCTGTCGATCTCGTACCGCGATAGCGGCAGCTGCGACAGGAATGGATGGAACATGGCGCCAATCATCCGTGCTGGGACAAACCTCCATGCTGGGGCAAACTGCGTGGCGGTGGGCCGTGCCGGAGGCTTGTCGACCTACTCTGGCGATATGGCCAGGTCTCATCTCACTTTAGCCGCGTTGGCCACTTCGGCCGTACCCGAACTGGACATCGTCGCCGCCAGCGCCTTCGGCTCCGGCGCCCACGGCGACTTCGAGTCGGCCCTGCTCACCGGGCGGGACGGCCGGCATTGGATCATCCGCATCCCGAACTCGGAGCGGGCAGAGGCCGAGCAATCCGCCGACCTCCTCGCCCTGCGCGCCCTGAGCGCCGGCATCCGGTCACGGCTTCCCTTCACCGTCTCCGCCTACGCGGGGCAAGCGCCGGTATCCGGCACGCGCGCGGTGGTCTATGAATTCGTCTACGGCTCGAAGCTGCACCTGGCCAGCATCCCCCCGGGCGAGGGCGTCGCCACCTCGATCGGCGAGGCCATCGCGGCGATCCACTCGCTGCCGACCAGCTTCATCGCCGACGCCGGCCTGCCGGTCTCCAACCCGGTGGAGATCCTGCGCTCCACCGTGACCGTCCTCGACCGCTCGTCGGCGACCGGTCTCGTTCCCGCCGCCCTCCTCGACCGCTGGGAGAAGGCGACGGAGGAGTCCGAGCTGTGGCAGTTCCAGCCGGCGGTCATCAACGGCAACCTGTCGGCCGAGTCCTTCCTGAGTGCCGATGGCGCCGTGACAGGCGTGCTCGGCTGGCACGGCATGAGCGTCGGCGACCCGGCCCGCGATCTGTTCTGGATCCTCGGCTCCCGCCGGGAGTTCGTCGCCGAGACCGTCTTCGACGCCTACACCGGCGCGAGGGCGGCGGCGGATCGTCAGCTCGCGCAGCGGGCGATGCTCTACGCGGAGCTGGAGATCGCCAAATGGCTGCTGCACGGGATGACCATGCGCAGCACCGAGATCGTCGACGACGCGGTGGAGATGCTGCACGGCCTCCTCGACACCGTCGAGAACGACCTGACCCAGACGCTCGGCCCGCAGACCCTCCCCGCCATGGACGTCGACGACGTCCAGGCGATGCTGCAGCGGAACGGCTAGAGGCTGCCCCGCGGCACGATGCTGAGGAACGGCGAGCGTCTGCGGATCGCGAATCGCAGCGAGAGCCGTCCCGAGCGGGCCAGGACGGCGGCGATGACCGCGGCGGCCACGGCGGGGACCGCTCCGGCGATGACCATCGCGGCGTTCGCACCCCAGCTCTCGGCGATCCAGCCCATCGCCGGACCGCCGACCGACTGTCCCCCCAGCACCACCATGGAGTAGAGCGCCATGATGCGCCCCCGGATGCCGCGATTCGAGCTGAGCTGGACGATCGACTCCGCCCCGGTGGCGAACAGCAATCGCGCGAAGCCGATGCTCGTCAGGAAGACCAGGAACAGCCACTGCCCCGGTGCCGCGCCGGTGAACACGAGGGCGAGCCCGAAGGCGCCCGCGGCCGCGATGATGGAGCGCAGCCGCACGGTGGTGCGCCGGGCGGATCCGATCGCCCCGGACAGCGCGCCGATCGCCGCGACCGAGCTGTAGAGCCCATAGCCGCTCGCACCCGTTCCGTAGACGTGGTCCGCGAAGGCGACGAGCAACACCGGCAGACTCATGCCGAAGGCCGCCACGAAGCCCAGCATGACGAGCGGCCAGAAGATCGTCGGCTTCGACCGGGCGTAGCCGATCGCCTCGCGGATCTGCCCGCGCGCACGCCGCACCGCGCGCGTCGGCAGCAGCTCCGCGGTGCGCATGCTGCTCAGCGTCGCCACGACGATGGCCGCCGCGACGGCGTTGACCCCGATCGACCAGCCCGCCCCGACGACGGCGATCAGGATGCCGCTGACCGCGGGGCCGAGCAGGCCCCCGAGATGGAAGATGGACGCATTGATGCTGATGGCGTTGCCGAGCCGTTCGTGCCCGACCATCTCGTTGACGAAGACGGACCTCGCCGGCGAGTCGAGCACGGCGACGCAGCCCAGGCTGAAAGCGATGGCATAGACCTGCCAGAGCTGCGCGACCTCCAGGATGGCCAGCAGCGCCAGCACGGCGCAGAGGACCGCCGATGCACTCTGGGTCCCCAGAAGCAGATGACGTTTCGAGCAGCGGTCGACGATCACGCCGCCGAACACCCCGAACAGCAGCATGGGGGCGAATTGCAGGGCGACGGTGAGCCCGACCAGGGCGACGCTGCCGGTGAGCTCGAACACCAGCCAATCGGTGGCGATCCGCATCATCCAGGCTGAGGTGTTCGAGATCAGCTGCGCCATCACGTACAACCGGTAGTTGTGCACCCGCAAGGAGTCGAAGGTGTCACGCCACCGGGGCCGACGGTGCAGCACGGGGATGGGCGCGGTGACGGTCTCGAGGTCGTCCCGCTGCTGTGCCACAGAACAACGCTAAGCCGCATTCACCTATTCGCGAATAGAATCATCCCTATAAGTACCATCACGTTTCGCAATGGGAGTCCGGAATGTTCGACCCTGTGCTGCTCAGGACCTTCGCCACCGTGGCGGAGACCCTCAACTTCACCCAGGCCGCCCAGGTGCTCGGACTCAGCCAGCCGACGGTGAGCCAGCACATCCGCCGCCTGGAGATCGCCGCGGGCCGGGGGCTGATCATCCGCGACACCAGGGAGGTCCGTCTGACCGACAACGGCGACGCCATGCTCGGCTTCGCCCGGACGATCCTGGCCGCACACGACCAGGCCAGCAGCTACTTCACCGGCTCGGCGATGCGCGGGCGGATCCGCTTCGGCTCGGCCGACGACCTCGCCCTCACCCAGCTGCCGCAGATCCTGCGCGACTTCCGCAAGCTGTACCCGCACATCAATCTGGAGCTCACCGTCAGCCAGAGCGGGCCGCTGACGAGACGGCTCCGAGCCGGCCAGCTCGACCTCGTCTTCATCAAGCAGGAGCCGGGGGCCGCCATAGGCCGGGTCGTGCGGCGCGACCACATGGTCTGGGTGGGGCATTCCAGCATGACCCTCGAGCCCGGGCAGCCGGTGCCGCTGATCTCCTATCAGGCCCCGAGCCTGAGCCGCACCCTGGCGATCAGGGCGCTGGAGGCGGCCGGCCGCACCTGGCGGATCACCTGCAACGTCCGAGAGGTGAACGGGCTGATGGCCGCCACCCGGGCCGGGCTCGGGGTCGCCGTGTTCCCGCAGAGCCTCATCCCACCGGAGCTCGTCCAGGTGACCGCGGCGTTCGGGCTGCCCGACGTCGGCGATGCGGACTTCGCCCTGCTCGACAACCCCACCTCCGCCCGGGAGCCCATCGAGGCTCTCGTCTCCGCCATCATCGGACGGCAGGGTGCGACCGCGGCCCCGGCCTGATCCTCGCCGTCGACGGGCTGCGCGGCGCCGGGCGGCGCAGAGGGATACTGGATGGGCAGGCGACCTGTGGACGACCCGAGAGGAACACGCATGACCGGCAGCCCCCCGCACCCCGGCTTCGCCTGGATCGGCGGGGCCAGCATCGTCGCCGGTGGACTGGTGGCGGCCGTCACCGGGCCGCTCTCCCTGGAGCGCGGATCCTGGCTCGCCGCCTACCTCGTGCTCGTCAGCGGGGTCGCCCAGCTGGCACTGGGCACCGGGCAGGCCCGGCTGTCGACGGCGCCGTCCGGCCGCCGTATCGTGCTCGCCGAGCTGGTCTCCTTCAATCTGGGGAACGCCGCCGTGATCGCCGGGACCCTCGCCGGCATGCCGATCATCCTGGACGCGGGCGGGCTGCTGCTCGTCATCGCCCTGGCCTGCTTCATCGCGGCGGTGCGGGGCTCGCGGTCCGGCCCGAGGTGGCCGCTCTGGGTCTACCGCGCGCTGATCGCCATCCTGCTCGTGAGCATCCCGGTCGGTCTGGTCATCGCCCGGCTCAAGGCCTGACCGTCCGGCCCGTCACGCCCCGCCACAGGGCGATGATCTGCTGCTCGTCGTCGATGCGTTCCGGCCGGATCACGCGATCGTCGGAGACGTAGAAGAACACGGCATCGACCGACCGCGGATCGATGCCCTTCCAGCGCGCGAAGGCGAGCCGGTACAGCGCCAGCTGCAGCTGTCTGAGGCGCAGCTCGCGCTCGTCCCTCGGCCCGGCCCCCGTCTTCCAGTCGACGATCCGGTAGCCGCCGTCCACCCGGTAGACGGCGTCGAGCTTGCAGACGAAGACCTGGCCGTCGAGCACGAGGTGGATCTCGAGCTCCACCTCCTCAGGCCGGAGCGAGGCGAACTCGGATCGTTCGAAGATCTGCTGCAGCCGCGTGAGCTCGGCGGCGTCGGCGGGCCGCTCCGCGGGGTCGTCGTCGAGCTCGAACGCCGCGGCGTCGATGAGGTCGGACCGGCCGGTCCCCCCGGAGCGCTGCTCGACCCAGCCGTGGAACAGCGTGCCGAGCCGGGTCGCGCGATAGGGCTGCTGCGGCATGGGGCGACGCAGCGCAGCGGCGACGGCGGCGGGATCCGTCACGAAGTCCTTGAACCGCGACGCCGCCACGCGACTGGGCAGCGGCACGAGCTCCGCCGATCGCAGGGATCGCTCCCGCTCCGCGAGGAGCAGCTCGAGATCGCGCTGCCACGCCCCGGCATCGCCTCCCGGGTCGGCCGCGAGCACCGCCGCCGCGGCGCGCTCGACCGCGCCGCGCCGCGACCCGAGGGGATCCAAGGGCCACTCCTCGGTGAGCTCCTCGGCTCCCAGCGGGTTCTCCGCATGCTCGCTCGCGCCGGGCGGCTCCGGCACGATCCCCCGCTCCGCGAGCTCCCCGAGGAAGGGGCTCGGCGGCCGGGTGCCGGTCACCCCGCCGCTCCAGAACGACCCGGCCAGCAGCAGCGAGTCACGGGCCCGGGTCACGGCCACATAGATCAGGCGGCGCTCCTCGTCCTGATGCCGCGCGGCCAGGGCCTCGGCGAACGCCTTGAGCCCGGCGGCGAAGCGCTGCTGGCTGGGCAGCCCCCGCCACTCCAGGGAGGGCAGCTCCTCCCGGTCCCCCCGGAACTCGTAGGGGAGCTTGCCGAAGCGGACCCATCCCGTCCCCTCGCGCGACCGTGCGGGCAGCTCGTCGGCGACCAGACGGGGGACCGCGACGATGTCCCATTCGAGGCCCTTCGCTCCGTGGATGGTCAGCAATTGCACCGCGCCGGGCTCCGCCGCCTCGCTGCGGGGTCCCATGGTGTCGTTGCGCTCCGCCCGCCGGAGCCAGCGCAGGAAGCTGCCGAGGGTCCCCAGCTCGTCGACGGCCAGGAAGCCCTCCAGCTCGTCGTGGAAGGCGTGCAGATTGGCCAGCCCCGAGCGGTTCCTCTCGTTGGCGACGAGCTCGATGTCCAGGAGCAGCTCCTGTTCGACCAGGCTCACCAGATCGGGGAGCTCCAGCCCCGCCCGCGAGCGGAAATACGATAGCTGCCGGCCGGCATCCCGGAGGCGCTGCAGCCCGTCCTCGCTGAAGCCGGCCAGCTGGCTGTGCCCCTCCGGGGCGTCCACCAGGAAGTCGAGGGCGTCGACGAGGGAGCGGGAGTCCTCGGCCGCGACGGAGTCGCGCATCCGCTCCCGGACCTCCTCGCTGAGCCGATGCTGGGACCAGTCCCGGGAGTGCAGCCACCCGGCGAGGTCGGAGAGCCGCTGGAGATCGCGGACTCCGATCGAGTGGCGTGCACCGGCCAGCAGCCTGATCAGCTCGGATCCGGCGGTGGGGTCGTGGATGACGCGCAGGGTGCTCACCAGATCGACGATCTCGGGTGCGGACAGCAGCCCGCCGAGACCGAGCACATGGTGCGGGATGCCGCGATCCTCCAGAGCCGCTGCGAACAGCGCCATGTGCCGCCTGCTGCGGAAGAGCACCGCAGCGGTCCGCGGTCCGTCGTCGCCGGAAACGGCCAGTTCGCCTTCGAGCCAGGCGGCGACCGCCCCCGCCTCGGCTTCGACCGTCTCGGTGAAGGATGTCTCGATCGTCCCCCGGGGCGCGCCCGGCCGGGGGGCGAGCCGCTCCACCTCGATCGCCGAGGCCGCCCGCAGCGGTGCCACCAGGACGTTCGCCGCATCGAGGACCGCGGTCGCGTTCCGCCAGCTCGTCGCCAGGCTGTAGCCCAGGGCCGGTGCGGCGATGCCGAAGTCCGTGGAGAACCGGCTGAGGTTGGCGGCGCTGGCCCCCCGCCAGCCGTAGATGGACTGGTGGGGGTCGCCGACCGCCATCACCGGGTGGTCCGCGAACAGCCGGGCCAGGAGCCGGGTCTGCACCACGCTGGTGTCCTGGTACTCGTCGAGCAGCACGACCCGGTACCGCTCCCGGTACGAGCCGACCACGGCGGGAAGCCTCTCGCAGATGGTCAGGGCCGAGCCGACCTGATCGGAGAACTCGACCACGCCTCGCCGCCTCTTCTCCTCGGCGAAGCGCTGGGCGAGCCGCACCAGCACGGGGAGCGCCGACACGCCCTCGACCGCCTTGACGACCTCGCGGTACGGCTCGCTCTTGGCACGACCGTCGGTGAACGGCAGCTCCGCGAGATAGGCGAATCGCGCGGCGAACTCCACGACCGCATCGCCGTCGGCGACGTTCTCCCCCAGCTCCCGGCTCAGCTCCAGCACCGCATCGGCGAGCTGGTCGATGCTGCGGCCGAGCCCGGCCAGCCTCTCGTCCCGGCTCTCCACGACGACCCGGCGGGCGAGCAGCCAGGCAGCCGAATCGCTGAGCACCTCGGGCTCGGGCTCGCGCCCCACCAGGAGGGCGTTCTCCTGGAAGATCCCGCTCGCGAAGGCGTTGTAGGTCGACACGGTGGCCGATTCGAGCGGATCGGCCTCCGCGGGCAGCAGACCGGCCCGCTCCAGGCCGGCGATCCGGTCGGCGATGCGCTCCGCGAGCTCGCCGGCGGCCTTGCGGGTGAAGGTGAGCCCGAGCACCTCGCCGGCCGTGACGCGGCCGTTGGCGAGCAGCCAGATCACGCGGTTCGCCATGGTCTCGGTCTTCCCACTGCCCGCCCCGGCCACCACGAGGGCCGGGGAGAGCGGCGCCTCGATGACCGCGCGCTGCTGCTCGGTGGGCTCCGGTCTGCCGAGCGCGGCCGCCAGCTCGGCTGCGGAGATCACGAGCTGACCGCCTTGATGACATGGATGCGGCAGCTGCCGGGCGTCCAGGGGTCGAGGCAGTGGCTGCCCAGCCGGGCGAGGTACATCCCGGCGGCCATGCCCGCCGCATCGTCGGCGACCCGCTGCCGGAAGCTCTCGAGCTGCTCCTCATCGAAGGCGGGCTGTGCCGGATCGCGATACGGCTTCCTCCTGGTGCCGTCGGAGACGATGACGAGCTTCGCGCCGCCCAAACGCAGCTCGCCCTCGACCACCCCCGAGGCGAAGGCCAGCTGGTAGGCCCCGAGCTGGGGGTGGTCCGCCACGCCGGCATCGGTGACCGGCTCGTTCCTGCCGGTCTTCAGGTCCACGATCACGGCCGTGCCCTCGGCCGTCTGCTCGACCCGGTCGATCGTCCCCCGCAGGACGCCGGGGCCGACAGGCAGGGTGAAGGAGACCTCGGTGTCGAGCAGGCGCCCGCCCGACCTGGCGAAGTCCGCGAGGTAGGCCGCCAGCCGGCCCGTCATCTCGCGGGCGACCTCCTTGTGCGCCTCGGACTGCCATCCGGCCTCGAAGCTCAGCTCTCCCCATCGCTCCTCGACCAGCGCCCAGAGCTCCTCGGGGGTGCCCTCGGCCGCCCGTTCGGCGGCGGCATGCACGAGGGTGCCCAATCCGCTGGAGAGGGTCGACGTGCCGCCGCCGAGATGCTCGATGAGCCAGTGCAGCGGGCATGTCTCGAAGGCCTTCATCCGGGACGGCGAGATGTGCACCAGCTCGCCTGCGGCGAGGTCGGCCCGGGGAGCGACCGTGCTCGGCGCCCTCAGTCCGTACCACTGCGCCGGGTCCGCTCCCGGCACCCCGTCCGCCGCCAGCCGGGCCAGCGCCGACGCCGCTGCCGGGCTGCCGCCGGTCGTGAGCTCCCGCCGGAGGCGGCCGACCAGGCCGCGCAGGGAGAGCGCACGGGACTCCGGGGCCGGGCCGCGGCCGCCGGGGACGAGGCGCAGGAAGGGCGAGGCCTGCATATCGTCGTTCTCGACGGCGGTGACCAGCAGTTCCTGCGATGCCCGGGAGGCCGCCTGGGCGAACATCCGCAGCTCGTCGTGCATCACCGCCAGGCGGGCGTCCTGGCTGTCGGGCGAGGCGGTCGTCAATCGTCGCACCAGCTCGTCGGCGCCCAGCAGGGAGCCGCGCACTCGCGGGTTGGGCCAGACGTTCTGCTGCAGGCCGGCCACGACGACGACCGCGAACTCGCGGCCGATCATGGCGGCGGGCGTCCCCACGGCGACGGCGTCGGCCGCCGCTCGGGGGGCCAGGGTGTCCTCGGGGACGTCGGCCGCCACCCACTCGTCGAGGAAGTCGTTCGGGGTGAAGTCCGGCATGCGCTCGACGAAGCGCTTGGCGGCGGAGAACAGCGCCACGACGGCGTCGAGATTGCGATTGGCCTCCTCCGCGACGATCCCCGTGCCCAGGGACTGCTCGTACCACTGCCTCTCGAGGCCGCTGCGATGCCACACCCCCCAGAGCAGCTCCTCGATCGTGGCCCCCGACGCGGCCTCCGCCGCCACTCCGGCCAGCGACTCCGCCAGGCGCGCGGCCCGGCGGGCGACCCTCGTGTCGATCGTCGAGAGCCGGGAGGGGGCGGTCAGGCTCTCGGCGAGCAGCACGGCTCCCGGCCGGTCGCCCCCGCCTGCGATCTCCTCGTGCCGCAATGCCGCCTTCAAGCGCCGGAGCGACACCGCGTCCAGCCCCCCGATCGGCCCGGTCAGCAGCTGTTCGGCGGTCTCCGCGTTCAGTTCGCGGCGGCCGAGGCCCACCTCGAGCGCCAGGATGAGCGCCGAGACCGCGCGCTCGTCGCGGAGGGCCGTTCCCGATGCCGAGGCCCGTGCCGGAACCTCGAGACCGGCCAGCCCTCGCGCCAATCGGGGCATCTGGGAGCCGCTGCGCACGACGACGGCCATCTCCGACCAGGGGATGCCGTCGAAGACGTGCCGCTCCCGGAGCCGCCGGGCGATGACGGCGAGCTCCTCGGCCGCCGAGGAGACGATGGCCGAGGAGACGATTCCGGCGACGGGGCCGGCGCCGGCCCCGCCGTCTGCGGGGGCGGCCAGGGCACGCCGCTGCACACCCGCTCCGGCCGTGCCGATCCGAGCGGCGATCGCCGAGACCGCTTCGCGGATGGCCTCGCCGTGGCGGTGCACCCGGTCGAGCACGAGGGTGACCGCCTCGCCGAGGCCCAGCGTCGGGCCCAGCCGGCCGACGACATCCGTGCGCGCCCCCCGGAACGACCCGGTGGAGATGTCGGGGTCGCCGAAGGCGATGACGGCCGTGCCCCGGCTCGCGAGGGCCCGCACCAGCGAGAGCGCCGATTGGGTGAGCTCCTGCGCGTCGTCGACGAGCAGGAGCCGGGGCTCGGCCGCACCTCCCAGGCCCGAGTCCGCGATGATCCCGGCAGCCTCGCTGACCAGCTCGGCCGCATCGAAGGAGCGGTCCCGGAACAGGGCGAGCACGCCCTGATACTGGCGGATGAACTCGGCGGCCGCCACCCACTCCTCCCGCCCGCCGGCGCGGCCCAGCTCGGCGAGTCGATCCGGGGGGACGCCGTGCTCGACCGCGCGCATCATCAGGTCCCGCAACTGGGTGCGGAACCCGCGGAGCGAGCGGACCTCCGCGTTCAGCGACTCCGGCCACTGCGGCCCCGTCCCCTCTTCGAGGTCGCCCTCGATCAGGGAGGCGACGATCTGATCCTGCTCGGCTCCGGTGAGCAGCGTGGGGGCGGGCAGGCCCTGCGCCACGGCGGCATCGCGCATCACCTGGAAGGCGACCGAGGTGGCCGTCCTGGCCAGCGGTCCGAGGGTCGGCACGGCCAGCCGCCGCGCGATCCGGTCCCGCAGCCCGGTGGCCGCGGCCCGGGTCGGCGAGAGCACCAGCAGCTCCTCCGGCGCCCAGCCGCGGTTCTGCACCCGATCGGCGACGAGCTCGATCAGGGCCGTCGTCTTGCCCGTGCCCGGGGCCCCGAGCACGGCGGCGACGGCGTCGTCGGGCAGGGCGAGCACCGCCGCCTGGGACTCGTCGAGCGCGATGGCGGGGGCATCGTCCCGCCGCGCCTGTTCGAAGCCCCGGATCGCCACGCTCCCCACGGTACTGGAGGCCGCCGACATCCATGGTTCCACCGGGCTTCGGACCATGGACCGGGTTCTGTCGTAATCTGTGCATGTGGACATTCGCATCGGCATAGCAAACACCCCCCGGGAGCTCAGCTTCGAGTCCGCCCAGAGCGCGGAGGAGATCGAGGGCATCGTCACGGACGCGCTCGGCTCCGGCAGCACCCACTTCACGCTCACCGACGAGAAGGGGACCGTCTACATCGTCCCCTTGGCCGCGTTCACCTATATCGAGGTCGGCCCGGAGAGCTCCCGGAGGATCGGCTTCGTCGCATGAGCATGGAGATGCTGTTCGCGACCGTGGGAGGCGCGATCTTCGGCATCGGCGCGCACTACGCCATCCCGCATCGCGTGCTCCGCGGGGCCGCGCTCCTCTGCTCGGTCGGCGCCGTGGTGGCGGCGGTGGTCTGGGCGGGCCTCACCTGGCTCGGCTGGCCCTTCGACGGCACCTGGATCTGGGTCGTCAGCCTCGTCGCCTCCGGCCTGGTCCCGGCGCTCGTCGGCGTGCTCCTGAACCGCACCCGCAGTGCGGGGGATGAGCGCATGCTCGACCGCCTGAGCAGGGCCTGACCCACAGGGCCCTGCCGATCAGGCGGTCAGCCCCAGGACGTCCATCCGGCGGGTATGGGCGGCGATCAGCTCGGTGAAGACCGGCTCCAGCCGCGCCTCCTCCGGGGCGTCCAGCACCGGCACGGCCAGGGCCGAGCGGGCGACCAGGAGCGTGTCCCCGACCAGCCTGCGGGCCCAGAGCGCGAGTCGGGAGGCGAGCCGCGGGTCGGCGTCGATGGCGTGCCGCAGCTCGTCGACGATCAGGCTTCTGCCGTCGTCGGCCAGCACGCGGCGGACCTCGGCGCCGATCTCTCCGGGCAGCCCGTCGCCCAGGCGCACGAAGAAGTCGTCGAGGATCCCCGAGGTGATGTAGCTGCTCACCAGCAGCTCATGCCAATCCTCGCCGAGCGTGATCCGGTGGAAGTCGTCGATGCGCCTCGCGAACGGCGCCATCGTCTCCGCGGCGTCCCGTCCTCCCCGCTCGATCAGGGCGACGAGAGCGTGATGCCTGCCGAGTGCCTTCCCTGCGACCCGGCTGAGCGTCTCCTTCGCCTGCGTGGTCGGGGCCGTGGCCACCGCCCGGGTCAGGATCTCGAACAGCGAGAGCTGCAGATAGGCCGCCTGACCGAGGAACGCGTCGAGGGGCGGCGTCAACTCGGCGAAGTCGACCCTGTTGACCCCCTCCTCGCCGGAAGGGTCGCGCCGCGGCTTCAGCTTGGGCATGACGGCGTGCTTCGCTGCGCGCCGGAACCAGACAACCACGCATTCAGCCTAGCCGCGCCCGCAGGGCTGGCACAGGAAGCCGGCGCACCGGATCCGGAAGGGGCGTCGGCCATCCTCGATCGCGGGTACCGCTAAACTGGTATGGCCCTCCCTTCTGCTGAGGGCCGTACGCTTGCGGATCGAGCAGCGTATCTTCGCTTCAAGACAGGCGCTTTCCTTTGACTTTCACAGAACTCGGCGTCGACCAGGACCTGGTCGACGCGCTCACGGCACACGGCATCACCGAGCCCTTCCCCATCCAGGCGCAGACGATCCCGCTCGGCCTCACCGGTCAGGACATCATCGGCCAGGCCAAGACCGGGACCGGCAAGACCCTCGGCTTCGGCCTGCCCCTGCTGCAGCGGCTCGGCACGGACCCCGCCCCCGGCGTGCAGGCGCTCGTGGTCGTGCCCACCCGGGAGCTCTGCCTGCAGGTCGCCGACGACCTCGTCATGGTCTCGGCCAACCGGCCGACCGAGGTCGTGGCGATCTACGGGGGCAAGGCGTACGAAGGCCAGGTGGCGCAGCTGAAGGCGGGCGCCCAGGTGGTCGTCGGGACCCCCGGCCGGCTGCTCGACCTGGCGGGCCAGCGGCTGCTCTCGCTGAAGGACGTCAAGGTCATGGTGCTCGACGAGGCCGACAAGATGCTCGACCTCGGCTTCCTGCCCGACATCGAGAAGCTCTTCGCCCAGACCCCGCCCGTGCGGCACACCATGCTCTTCTCGGCGACCATGCCCGGCCCGATCGTGGCCCTGGCCCGCCGCTTCATGAACCGGCCGATCCACATCCGGGCGACCGACCCCGACGAGGGCCTGACCCAGGCGAACATCCGGCACATCGTCTACCGGGCCCACAGCCTCGACAAGGACGAGGTGATCGCGCGCATCCTGCAGGCCGAGGGCCGGGGCAAGACGGTCATCTTCACCAAGACCAAGCGCGCGGCGGCGAAGCTCGTCGAGGAGCTGAGCGATCGGGGCTTCAACGCCGCCGCCGTGCACGGCGATCTCAGCCAGGAGCAGCGCGAGCGGGCGATGACGGCCTTCAAGGCGGGCAAGAAGGATGTGCTGATCGCCACCGATGTCGCCGCACGCGGCATCGACGTCGACGACGTCACCCATGTCATCAACCACACCGTCCCGGACGACCACGACACCTATCTCCACCGCGCGGGCCGCACCGGCCGGGCCGGGAAGACCGGCACGGCGGTCACCTTCGTGGACTGGAGCGATATGCACAAGTGGGCCCTGATCAACAGGGCCCTGGACATGGGGCAGCCCGAGCCCGTGGAGACCTACTCCTCCTCCCCGCATCTGTACAGCGACCTCGGCATACCCGAGGATGCGCGGGGCCGCTTGAAGACCGCCGGCCCCGCCCGGGACCGGGAGCCCCGATCGGCGAACGCCGCGGCCCGGCGCTCCCGGCCGCCGAGGGACCGCCAGCGCAGCGACGGCCAGAAGCGCGACGGCGCAGGGCACGGCACAGGGCACGGCACAGGGCACGGTTCGGGACGCGGCACCGGCCGCAGCGCCGAAACGGCCGAGCAGCAGGCCGGCCACGACGGCGGCAAGCCGCCCGTGCGCAAGAGGCGGCGCACCCGGCGACGCAATCCGGGCGGCACTCCCCCGGCCGGCGCCTGACCGCACCGGCCTGACCCGGCGCCCCGCCAGCTCGCTCCGGTCAGCTCAGGGGCTCGCTGCCGCTGCCCCTGGCGACGATCTCGTCCAGCACGGCGGGGCTCGTGGTGTTCTCGCCCAGGCGGTTCGGCTTGCCCGCTCCGTGGTAGTCGCTCGACCCGGTCGCGGCCAGCCCGAAGGCATCGGCGAGCTGGTGCAAACGCTGCTTGCCGTCATCCGTGTTCTCGCGATGCCCGATCTCCAGGCCGAAGAGCCCGGCGTCCACGAGCACGGCCAGGGCGTCCTGGGGGATGACGTTCGCGGCGCCGCGCGTGCCGGGATGCGCCAGCACCGCCACGCCCCCGGCCGCCCGGATCAGGCGAACGCCCTCCACCGGATCGGGCGCGTAGTGCGGCACGTAGTAGCCGCTGCGGGGATGCAGGATGCCCGCGAAGGCCTCGCCCCGGTCGGCGACGATGCCCAGAGCCACGAGGGCGTCGGCGATGTGCGGGCGCCCGACAGTCGTCCCCTCCCCGCCGGTCTGCCGGAGCACGTCCTCCCAGCGCAGCGGGTAGTCGGCGGCGATCCGCTGCGCCATCGCCTCGGCGCGGTCCACGCGGGAGCGCCGGATCCTCGCCGTCTCGGCGACGAGTCCGGAATCCGCCGGGTCGAAGAGGTAGCCGAGCAGATGGACGCTCTTGCCCCCGAACCTGGTGCTGAGCTCCATGCCCGGGATCACCGTGAGCCCGGCCTCCCGTGCCGCGGCCCCGGCCTCCGCCCACCCTGCCGTCGAGTCGTGATCGGTCAGGGCGACCGCGGAGAGGCCGGCGCGGCCGGCGGCGGCGACGAGCTCCGAGGGGCTCTCCGTGCCGTCCGAGACGCTGCTGTGCGTGTGCAGATCGATGGCTCCCGGCATAGTGCCATGCTATTCGGCTGGGCTTCCGGGTCGGGCGGCGCCTCCGGCGGGCCGGATGTCGGTGGCATGGTGTTGGCTGATGGGCATGGAGGAGCTGTTCCACGTCACGCTCGACGCCGAGTCGATGGCCGCACTCGGCCTGTTCCCCGACGAGCCGGCGGCCGGGAGCACCGAGCCGGTCGACCCCCGGGCGGACGACTTCGACGCCTTCTTCCGCGTCATCGCGCAGGCGGCCTGGGATCCGGTCCGTGAGGGCATCGAGCGCATCGCGGCCCTCCGGCGGGCGATGTCGGCGCTGCAGGCGGAGGAGCAGCGCGAGCTGGCCGTGCTCGCGCGGTCGACGCGCGCCGCGGTCCCCACCGGCCCGGAGTGGCACCGTGAGGTCGAATGGGCCGAACGCAGCCTGATCCACGAGCTGGCGCTGGCGGCCCGCGTCTCGCCTCGCACCATGGCGGCCCGCGTGACCGAGGCGGAGACGGTCGCCTCCTGCTTCCCGCACACCGCCGACGCCCTGGCGGTCGGCTCGATCACCATCGGCCATGTCCGGGTGATCGTCGAGCACGGCCTCGCCATCGCCGATGCGGAGGCGAGGGCGGCCTACGAGCAGGCAGTGCTCGACCGAGCGATCGAGGTGGCGCCGGGGCGGCTGAGGCGCACGGCGCAGCGGGCGGCCGCCCGCCTCGCCGAGGGCTCCCAGCAGGAGCGCCACGACCGTGCCCGGGCGGAGCGGAGCGTGCGGATCGGCGAGCTGCCGGACGGCATGTCCGAGATCGTCCACACTCTCCCGAGCGTGCTCGCCCAGGGCGTATGGGATCGCCTCACCGAACAGTCCCGGGCGCTGAAGGCCGCGGGCGACCCGCGCTCCCTCGACCAGCTCCGGGCCGATCTCGCCGCCCAATTGCTGCTGGCCGGCGAGGCGAGCGGATGCCCTGACGCCGACGGTCTGGAGCACATCCGCGCCGAGGTCTCCATCGTCGTCCCCGCCCTCAGCCTGCTCGGCGAGGGCGACGAGCCGGCCGCTATCGCCGGCAAGGGCCCCATCGACCTGGCCACCGCCGCCCGGCTCGCCGCTGCCGCACCGCAGCTGGTACGGGTGATCACCCATCCGATCAGCGGGCTCGTCATCGCCGCCGACACCTATCGCCCCAGCGAGTCCCTGCGGCGATACCTCCGAGCCCGGGACGGCCGCTGCCGCTTCCCCAGCTGCAATCGGCCGGCCCACCGCTGCGAGATCGATCACACCGTCGCCTGGCAGCACGGCGGGAAGACCACCCCCGACAACCTCGCCTGCCTCTGCCCGGGCCACCACACGCTGAAGCATTGGCGTGGCTGGCGGGTCCGTCAGCGGGCACCCGGCATCCTCGAATGGATCACCCCGCACGGCGTGATCGTGAGCGACGTGCCGGATACGCCGGTGCGGTTCGCCGCCTGAACGCGAGCGCCGCGCGGAAGCGTCAGGCGAGCAGGTTAGGGTGTCAGCTATGGCCGGTCGCATCGCCGCTGCAATCGTGCTCGTGCTCGTCGGGGCCGGCCTCCTGCTCGTGGCCTGGCCGCAGCTGTTCCACCTGCAGCTGACCCCGCCCTTCGCCCAGCTCGTCTCGCTCCGGGGGCTCGCCACCGCGATCGCCATCGTGCTGCTGGTGCTCTTCCTCGTGGTCGCGGCGTCGATCGGCTCCGCACGCCGGTTCTGCGGATCCCTCGCCGCCGTCATGCTCGCGTTCGTCCTGCTCAACGCGATCGTGCTCACCAGCCGGGGATTCGGCTCCGGTCCCCTGCCCGAGCCGCGGCCGGCGGAGCTCACGGTGCTGTCGTGGAACACGCTCGGCGGCGCGCCCGGCGCCGAGGCGATCGCCGCTCTCGCCGTGGAGGCGGGGGCGGATGTGGTCTCCCTGCCGGAGACCACGGAGCAGACAGCGGATGCGGTGGCCGCGCTGATGGGCGAGGCCGGCCATCCGATGGCTGCGCACACCGTCGCCTTCGACCGCGTCTCCGGTGCCCGCTCCACCTCGCTGCTGATCAGCACTGCCCTCGGCGAGTACCGCGTCGACCAGACCCACGGGAACACGGCGGTGCTGCCCAGCGTCGTCGCCACCCCCGCCGATGGGGACGGCCCGACGCTCGTCGCCGTCCACGCGGTCTCCCCTCTGCCGAGCGAACTGCCGCGGTGGCGCTCCGACCTGCGCTGGCTCGGCGCCCTCTGCAGCGGGGGCGACATGGTGATGGCAGGCGACTTCAACGCCACGATCGACCATCTGACCGGCCTGGCGGAGACCGGCAAGACGCTCGGATCCTGCACGGATGCGGCGGAGATCAGCGGGGATGCGGCGATCGGCACCTGGCCCGCCTCCCTGCCCGCCATCCTGGGCGCGCCGATCGACCACGTGATGGTCAGCGCGGATTGGTCGGTGTCCGGGATGACCGTGGTCCAATCGCAGGACGGCGCGGGCAGCGATCACCGCCCGATCGTGGCGCGGCTCAGCCACAGCGGCTGAGCCTGCTGCCCCGCTGCCCCTTGCCCGGGCATCCGTCCGCGGGGCCGCGGTGCGAGAATGGGACGATGGCGAACGACACCGCGAAGCCGGCCCCCGCCCCGCGTGCCACCGGCAACCGCTCCACCGTCCCCGTCTCGGACACCTTCAAGCACTACATCTCCCACGACTGGGCGGAGCGGGCAGAGGCGACGCCGGCGCCGCGGGAGCAGGCCCCCTACGCCGCCGACCGTCGCGACCGGATCGGCGCCCTGCATCCGGGCAAGCGGCTCATCGTCCCGGCCGGGCCCGCGAAGGTGCGCTCCAACGACACCGACTACGCCTACCGCGCCCACTCCGCCTTCGCCCACCTGACCGGCTGGGGCTCGGACTCGGAACCGGGCTCCGTGCTGGTGATGGAGCCGGTGCCGGGCGGTCACGAGGCCACCCTCTACTTCCGCGAGCGCGCAGGACGCGACTCGGACGAGTTCTACGCGAACCCCGAGATCGGCGAGTTCTGGATCGGCCCGCGCCCCTCGCTCGCCCAGGTCGCCGGCGACCTGGGGTTGGCCACCCGCGACCTCTCCGAGCTGGGCGAGGTGCTGGACCGGGTCGGCGCGGAGACCCTGATCGTGCGCGACGCGGACCCGCGGCTGACCGCCCGGGTGGACGACCGGCGCACTGCCGGCGGCGGCCCCGTCTCCCCCGATGACCCTGCCCCACACGGCGGCGACGCCCTCCTCGCCCGTGACCTCTCGGAGCTCCGCCTCGTGAAGGATGCCTACGAGATCGGCCAGCTGAGGCAGGCGATCGCCGCCACGAAGCAGGGCTTCGACGATGTGATCGCCGACCGGGCGGCGATCGTCGCGCACCCCCGCGGCGAGCGACTGGTCGAGGGCACCTTCAACCGCCGGGCGCGGGCGGAGGGCAACGCCGTCGGGTACGACACCATCGCCGCCGCGGGCCCGCACGCCTGCATCCTGCACTGGACCCGGAACGACGGGCCGGTGAGGGAGGGCGACCTCGTGCTGATCGACGCCGGTATCGAGCTGGACAGCTACTACACCGCCGACATCACCCGGACCCTGCCGATCGGCGGCGCCTTCGATCCGGTGCAGCGGCAGGTGTACGAGGCGGTGCTCGAGGCGGCCGACGCCGCCTTCGCGGTGGTGAGGCCGGGCATCCGGTTCCGCGAGGTGCACGCGGCGGCCATGGCGGTCGTCGCCGCGAGGACCGCCGAGTGGGGCCTGCTGCCGGTGAGCGCCGAGGAGTCCCTCCGGCCCGAGAACCAGTACCACCGACGGTACATGGTCCACGGCACCAGCCATCACCTCGGCCTCGACGTGCACGATTGCGCCCAGGCCCGGCGCGAGCTCTACCTGGACGGCGTGATCGAGCCCGGCATGGTCTTCACCATCGAACCGGGGCTCTACTTCCAGCCGGACGACCTCACCGTCCCGGAGCGGTTCCGCGGCATCGGCGTGCGCATCGAGGACAACATCCTCGTGACCGAGGACGGCGCCGAGAACCTGTCCATCGCCATCCCCCGCACGGCGGACGCCGTCGAGGAGTGGCTGGCCGGGCGGTAGCGGATCCGGGGCCCGGCGCGGAACTACCCTTCCGGCTCCGAACGCGCCAGCAGCTCCTGCGCCCGGATCGTCAGCGCCGGGTCGACGATGATCTCGTACCTCCCGGCCATCACCTGATGCACCGAGGTGAAGTCGCGGCGGCGGCGGTTCAGCGCATAGCTGACGATGCTGAAGAGCATGCCGAAGCCCGCCCCGATCAGCGCCGCGGCGCCCACGAAGGCGATCGAGCCGCTCGGGCCCGCGAACATGAAGAGCAGCAGGCCCAGGAAGAGGCCGAACCAGGCACCGCTGGCCGCGCCGGCGCCGGCCGCCCGGCCATAGCTCATCCTGCCGGTCACCCGCTCGACGGTCTTCAGATCGCTGCCGACGATCGCGAGCTGCTTCACGGGGAACTCGGCACGGGCCAGCCGGTCGACCACGAGCTGGGCCTCGGGATAGGTCTCATAGGCCCCGAGCACGTCGCCCTGGGGCAGCTTCGGCCACAGCCGACCTCGTGCCGAGAGCGGGTTCCCGAAGCTCATGGCACCATTATCCCCTGACTCGGTGAATTGCCGCCGTGCAGTCTAAATTAGACCTTGTGAGCGCAGCACGAGTCTTCGTCGCCCGCCTGGCCGGGTGCGCGGTGTTCGACCCGTCCGGAGACAAGGTCGGACGGGCCAGAGACGTGCTCGTGGTGTACCGCGCCAACCGGCCTCCGCGGGTCATCGGGCTCATCGTGGAGGTTCCCGGCCGCCGCCGGATCTTCCTCTCCATCGGGCGCGTCACCAGCATCGGCTCGGGACAGATCATCACCACGGGCCTGCTGAACATGCGGCGCTTCGAGCAGCGCGGCGGCGAGGTGCGGGTCATCGCCGAGATGCTCGGCCGCAAGGTCACCCTGGTCGACGGCAGCGGGCCGGCCACCATCGAGGATGTCGCCATCGGCGTGGACGACGAGGGCGAGTGGGCGGTCGGGGAGCTCTTCCTCCGCCGGCCCAAGCCGAGCGGCTCCCCCTTCGCGAAGGGCCAGACCGTCTTCGCCAAGTGGGGGGATGTGCGGGAGAGGACCATGCGGGGCGAGGCCCAATCCGCCAGCCAGCTCCTGGCCGCCTACGAGGACCTGCTGCCCGCCGACCTGGCGAGCGCGCTCCTCGACCTCCCCGAGCAGCGCATGCTGGAGGTCGCCGAGGAGCTCTCCGACGAACGGCTGGCCGATGTGCTCGAGGAGATGCCGGAGACCGAGCAGGTCGGCATCATGAGCCAGCTCGACGACTCCCGGGCCGCCGACGTGCTCGACCAGATGCAGCCGGACGACGCCGCCGACCTGATCGCGCAGCTGCCGGACGATCGCAGCGAAGTGCTGCTCGAGCTCATGCAGCCCGAAGAGGCCGACGATGTGCGCATGCTGCTGCTCTACGCCCCCGACACCGCCGGGGGCCTGATGACGACCGAGCCGATCATCGTCTCGGCCGATGTGACGGTCGCGGAGGGCCTCGCGCTCATCCGCCGGCACGAGTTGGCCCCCGCCCTCGGCGCCGCGGTCTGCGTGACCCTCCCGCCCTACGAGCCGCCGACCGGCCGCTTCTTGGGCATGGTGCACTTCCAGCGCATGCTCCGCTACCCGCCGAACGAGCGGCTGGGAACCCTCATCGACCAGCAGCTCGAGCCCGTCAAGGCCGACGCGAGCGCCGCCGAGGTGGCGCGCATCCTCGCCAGCTACAATCTGGTCTCCGTGCCCGTCGTCGACGACAACCACCGGCTGGTCGGGGTGGTGACCATTGACGATGTCCTCGACTACCTCCTGCCGGAGGACTGGCGAAGTCACGACGGCCAGGCGGTGCCGCCGCGCGCCCGAGCGCGGCAGGGCGAGCTGTTCAACACGGCTCCGATAAAGATCATCCCGGGAAGGAGGAGCGGCAATGGCCAGAAGTAGCCGTCAAGAGGCCCGCCTCGACGCGCCCAAAGGCCTGCGCAGCAACCTCGTCCCCCGCTTCACCGGGAACACCGGGCGGGACCGCTTCGGCCGGGTGACCGAGGCGATCGCCCGGGCCATGGGCACGCCGTGGTTCCTCGTCGTGCTCACCGTGTTCTGCGGCACCTGGCTGATCTACAACGTGGTGGCGCCGGTTCCCTGGCGCTTCGACTCGGCGGCGCTGGGGTTCACGGCCCTCACGCTCATCCTCTCGCTGCAGGCCTCGTACGCGGCCCCGCTCATCCTGCTGGCACAGAACCGGCAGGACGACCGGGACCGGGTGCAGATCGAGCAGGATCGCCAGCGCGCCGAGCGGAACCTGAACGACACCGAATACCTCGCCCGCGAGGTGGTCGCCCTGCGATTGGCGATCAAGGACATGGCCAGCAAGGACTTCATCCGTGCCGAGCTGCGCGCCATGCTGGAGGAGTTCGAGCGGGAGAGGGGAACGGCCGAGCCCAGTGAACGCTGAGCCGCCCATGAACGCCGCGCCGCCCATGAACGATCTCCAGCATGCCGTCGCCCGTGCCGTCGGCCGGGTGATGGACCCCGAGATCCGCAAGCCGATCGGCGAGTTGAACATGATCTCCGGGGTGTCGGTGACGGATGCCGGCGAGGCCCGCATCGGCGTGAAGCTCACCATCGTGGGCTGCCCGGCCGCCGACACCATCGAGCGGAATGTGCGCAACGCCGCCGCCCTCGTACCGGGAGTGACCGCCGTGCAGGTGGACGTCGCCGTGATGAGCAAGGAGGAGCGCCAGGCGCTCACCGAGAAGCTCCGCGGTCCGGGGTCGCGCAGCTCGCAGTTCGGCACCGACTCGCTCACCCGCATCTACGCGATCACGAGCGGCAAGGGCGGGGTCGGCAAGTCGACGCTCACGGCCAACCTCGGGGTGCTGCTGGCGGCCCGCGGTCTCTCGGTGGGCATCATCGACGCGGATGTGTTCGGCTTCTCCATCCCGGGGCTGCTCGGCCTGGTCGACGATCCGGAGCATCCGGCGGAGGGGGCGGGTGAACCGCAGCCTGAGCCCGAGCCCGTCCATAAGGGTCCGACGAACAACAGGCTGCGCGATCTGCAGCGCTCGGCGGTGCACTCCGTGCGCCCCACCCGCGTGGGCGACCTGATCCTGCCGCCGATCGCCTACGACGTGAAGGTCATCTCGATCGGCATGTTCCTCGACCCCGAGAAGACGTCGCAGCAGCCGACGGCGGTCGCCTGGCGCGGACCGATGCTGCACCGCACGGTGCAGCAGTTCATCACCGAGGTGCACTTCGGCGCCCTCGACGTGCTGCTGCTCGACCTGCCGCCCGGCACCGGGGATGTCGCGATCTCGATCGGGCAGCTGCTGCCGAACGCCCAGGTGATCGTGGTCACCACCCCGCAGCCGGCCGCCGCCGACATCGCCGAGCGCAGCGGTGCCCTCGCCCGCTCCTCCGGTCAGCGGATCGTCGGGGTGATCGAGAACATGTCCGGTCTCGCCCAGACGGACGGCACGGTGCTGGAGCTCTTCGGCTCGGGCGGCGGGGCCGAGACGGCCCGGCGATTGTCGACCGAGGACGAGCCGGTTCCGGTGCTCGGCTCCGTTCCGCTGAGCGTGGGGCTGCGGGAGGGAGGGGATGCCGGGCAACCGGTGGTGCTGGCGCATCCGGATGACCCCGCCTCCGTCGCGATCGCGGCCATCGCCGACCGCCTGCTCGAGCTCGGCCGCGCCCGCACTCCTCCGCAAAACTCAGGAAATCCGGCTCACCACGGGGCCGAAAGCTGACCCCCGCGTCCTGAGCGGTGCAGCCTTCCTGAGTTTTGCGCAGTCACGGTACGGTCCCCCGAAGATGTACTCACCGGTCATCGTATCGACCACTGGCCAGGCGAGCACCGAGTAGACGTAAACCGGTGCGGGCCCCCAGGCCTCGATGCCGGCCCAGACCTCGCCGGAATCTTCACGTCGAACACCGAAAGGCGAGACAAGCCTGTCACCGACCTGGCAGTCGAGCGTCACCTTCCAGAGGCTGCAATCGGGCCAGCCGAGGTGGTGACCTCGACCCGAACTGCGCATCGGTCATCCGAACGAGCAATGGGGCGAAATGCCCGTTTACGAATTCGAAATTCTTCCGTGTATCCGTCAGAGTTGCGTCGACGGTCACTGTCTTCCCCATATCCGCGACACTTGTGTCGGCTGAAGCTCCATTCTCATAAGTGCGATGTCAGCGAGCGTCGAGGGGCCCAACCGCTTCGCTGGGCACTCGACTTACTCCGGTACCTGCTGCTTATTCTTTCTTCCAATTAGCTAAGTTACCTAGTAAGCTTTATTAGGCTGTCAATCTGTCAAAAGGATGAGGACAATGCAGACATCGTTAGAACCAGCCGAGCTCCGGAGTGCATTCTCGCGCTTCGCTACGGGCGTCACGGTCGTGACCTACCTCTTTGATCGCCGACCCCATGGAATCACCGTCAACTCATTCACCTCCGTTTCTCTCCAACCGCCACTGATTCTGGTATCGATAGCCCATACGGCCGCAGCAGCCTCCAGGCTCACAGAAGGCGACTTCGCCATAAACGTCCTGAGCGAGGATCAGGAGGATCATGCGCTTCAGTTCTGCGGTCGCCAGCAGGACGAACTCGAGGTGAAGTGGAACTTCCCAGACCGTGGTGCTCCCGAGCTGGTAGGAGCAGTAGCGGTGTATCAGTGCACTAGGCGCATGGTGCTGCCCGCAGGAGACCACGACCTGCACATTGCTGACGTGAAGTCGGTCAGCAGTTCAACAACTTCTCGCCCTCTATGCTTCGTAAACGGGAAATTCACGAGGCTGCCAACCCACTCACCACAGGCCTAAGAACTACCCCTCTTTGCCGAGACAAATCTCACAGCGCAATCCGCGACTCCAGATTGGCAATCATATCCTTTTGTTCGCTTGGCGGCTGGCCAGCACAGTGAACACGAATGCGAGTCAGATCAGAATATTCTGTTGGTGGAAACCCATTCATGACAGATTCCTTCATTTTGCCAGACCGACCACTGAACGATACTAGGGAAGTCCGTACTTTGGGCTCGCCTGCCAATCAGAGTCATGCGCGCCGCTGTGATGGATATGAGCAGTGCCTTGCATCGCTTTGCTTGGTGTTGACATAGCCGTCGACTGGTTGACGACGCGCACATCATGGGCATAACGGTCAATAATGATGGCTGATATCGAATCGAACAATTCACCGGAACCGATTGGGGTGAACAGTCGCGACAGGCACAGACTTCCCTCCGCTACATGCCGGTTAGCAATTCCGAGCCTCTGACCGTGCGACGAATGAAGACAAGAAGAAGCCCGGCCGAGGGGGCGGGCTCTTCTTGTCTTCGGTGCTCAGCAAATAACGATTACCGCGATGTCGGTTCGACCAGGAATCTCGATGGATCGTAGGTAGAATTCGCGGGCAGCAATCCAGCCTTCTTAGCGACATCTACAAGGTTCTCATACGCCTTTTTCGGTTGCGTAGTCTCACCACTGAATGTGAGATTGGCCAATGTAGCCTCAACAAGCTCAGAATCCACTTGGATTGCCTTTCCAGTAATCTGAGCAGCACGTTCCGGATTCTCTTCAATGAACTTAATTGATGCGCCTATCGCGGCAGCAAACTTAGCCGCGAGTTCAGGGTTCGAGGACCACAATTTCCCTGACATTGACATCGTAGTCAAAGGGAGCCCACCGTCAGGCACCAGTTCGGTCAGGTCGGACAGCACACGGAACCTGTCAGTGTCCTGAACCATCTGCGTCGTAAAAGGATCGAACGGTAGAACTGCGTCCACTTGACCGCGAGCAAGCGCCTCTGCCATGTTCGGCCATGGCAACTGGAGCAACTCCACGTCATCTGTGGTTAGTCCGACGCTCGGAAGGATCTGCCCCTTCAAGCGCATATCTTCAAGCGATCCGAGTGTGTTAACTGCAATCTTATGGCCGCGGAGATCCTTGAGAGTTTTCAAACTCGAATCTGCAGCGACAATCACAGCCTGAGGAGACCTCTCCTGGTCGAACATCGCATAGCTCAGCACGTTAACTAAGTCGATACCCTTAGAGGTGGCGGCTACGAGTGGAGCAGAGCCGACCTCCCCTCCGTCGATAGATCCGCTCACGATTGCTTCGACAATAACGGATCCACCCTGGAACTGCTGCAAGGTCACATTCAGTCCTTCTGCCTCAAAGAATCCTTCTTCATAGGCAACATAGTCTGGGGCAGACGTCACGCTAGGCAGAACGCCCCACGTAACGTCGATCAAGGACTGTGTCCCTGTGGGCTCAGTGGTAGACCCACCCGGCGAAGTACCAGAACTGCAAGCAGTAAGGGTCGCAGCGCTCATAACCGCTACCCCCGCGAGCAACAACACTTGACGTCCGGTTACATTGCGCCCGGTGTGATTGTATCGATTCTTCATCTAGACTCTCCTGTCTTCTTAAGGCGTGAATATGGAAGTGCAAGCCTTTCAACATGAACCATAATCAGATTTATGATGTATCCCAAGGCCGAGATGACAATGATTCCCGCATACATTGTCGGCGTTTCAAATGTTCGCTGTGCGTTGATGATGAGGAAACCGATTCCCTGGGGGGCAGCAACCATCTCGGTGGCAACCATTACGATCAGCGCGATTGCAGAGCCGATACGAAGCCCCACCAATATCTTCGGCAGCGCCGCTGGTAAGACAATTTTTATGTAGTAGCGCCAGCCACGGATTTCCATGACGTCCGCAGCTCGACTTAGTAACTTCGGGATTTCCCTGACGCCGAGTTCGGTATTCAAGACGACAGGCCAAAATGTAGAGAAAGCAATGAGCACTATCGCCTGAAGGCCGCCGATTCCAAACCAAAGCAGTGTAATTGGGATTAGGGCAATCGGTGGAATAGGGCGCAGCAATTCAAAGGTAGCGGCTAGCGCCCTGCGGGCGAGGTCCGACATGCCCACGAGGAACCCCAGTGCTATCCCCAAGCCAGCGCCAATCACGAAGCCCTGAAGCACGCGAGATAGGCTCGGAATCAAATGATGTGCCAATTCCCCATCGACTACAAGTTGGTATAACGCGTGACCGACATCAACTGGTGATGGGAGTAGAACTCGACTAACTACCTCAAAGTGGGTGAGAAGGGCCCAAACAATCATCACCACGATGGGAACAACAACCGGTACCCAGGGCCGCTGTGCGAGAGGGGCCCGACGCCGCTGCTCGTCCACAGGAAAGTCACTTCGATTGATTTCCGTTCTCGAAGATCTTTGTGCTGTCATCATTCAAGAACCTTTCGGTGAAATTCGAGGTGTAGCGCTCACCCTGGACTCTGACCTGGCAGAAAACGAAGCATTCTGTAGAAGGTTATGAAGATGCGTTCGCAGGTCAGCTACTTCGGAACTAGCTCGGAGTTCGTAGGACCTGGGGTAGTCAAAGGGAATATCGCAGTCTTCGATAATGCGAGCTGGTGCTGACGAGAGCACCAAGACTCGTTCAGAAAGGAATATCGCTTCCTCAATGGAATGAGTCACGAAGACGATGGTGACACTCGTCTCCCGCCAGATTTTTAGGAGTTCTTCCTGCATTGATTCTCTGGTGAATGCGTCGAGTGCACCAAAGGGCTCATCCATTAAAAGAATTTTGGAGCCCATCGCAAGGGTTCGGGCGATCATAACGCGCTGCTTCATTCCACCTGATAACTGCGATGGAAAATGCTGGCCGTATGCAGCCAATCCGACCAACTCCAGATATTTCTTCGATTCAGTCCGAACCGTACTTCTGGGTAGTCCCTGTCCCTCCAGGCCGATAGCCACATTCTGTTCCACGGTGCGCCACGGATATAGGGCCGCCTCCTGAAAGACAAATCCTCTGGACCTGTCGGGTCGGTGCCGAGCTTGGCCCCCAAAGAGAATCTCGCCTGACGACGCACTGACTAGATTCGCTAATATGCTGAGGAGAGTTGACTTTCCGCACCCGCTAGGACCTAGGAGAGAGACAAACTGTCCGCTAGGGATCTTTACGTCTAACGGCCCAACCACGCTGCGTGCAGTGCTGCCCACGGCGAATTGCTTCGTCGCATCTTTGATTTCTATGGTGGGCGCAGCGAGGTGGAGCTTCGGATTGGTAGAGCTCTCCCGGCGAAGCCAAGTCCTCGAGTTGGATACCTGGACGTTCACGATTGAAGGTCCAGCTTGAATACGTTCGCCGCGGTTCGCCACTCGATGTCTTCACGCTGGCTGTCAGTGACACCAATTTGGTCTAGTAGGGCGAGGTTCTTCGTATAGCAGTTGCCCGGCTCAGAAATCCATCGAGTGATGCAACACCAGTCGCTGCCAAACATGATCCGTTCAGATCCGATTGTGTCCACAGCCCGCCGTAGATGCTCCGGCACGGTGTCCACGATGTCAAAGTAGACATTGGTGTTTCTAAGCGCGACCAACAGGGCATTATCGAAGATTCCGTTGAATCCGCGACCCATCTTCGTAAGGATTATTGGAACGTCCGGATAGGCACCTGCGATCTCATCGACCCAAATGGGGTCACCATAGATCAAGCTATGTCTGAACTGTGTCCAAGCTGTCTGAACTTGGATCGGCAACCTGTAAGTGCTGACGACGTCCATAATCGGCTTAAGGTCGTCTGCGATCTTTTCTGGGTTGACCTCGGCCGTGAAGCATCGTGGAAAAAATTCTCCTACGCCAATGAACCCAAGTTCCTCTACACCGCGAACTATTTCTGAGATGGCTCGAGCACGGTAGCTCGGCAGTTCCGCCTCGTTCGGGAGATGCACCGCTAGGTCAGTCCAGCGGTGCATGCTGACCAGACCCTTTAGCCGGTCCGGGTACTTCTTGACGGTGTCCGCGACCATGTCGTTTGTAGCGCGGCCATAATCGGTCTGGATTAGCGTATGACTGATGCCATTTCGATCCATATCGCGGATCAACGCATCAGAAATATCAATCGGGTCTTGAGTAATTCGGTCCACGTAAAGATTGGGATACTTTGTCCTGAGGGACACCTTGTCAGAAACGGTCTTGACAACGTCGCCTAGGTCTTCGCCCATCGGAGTCGCACCCACAGGGTGACAATGTGTATCAATACGTAGTTTGCTCACGGTCATCTCCTTATTGCTCTTCAATGCCAGACCTTGAGCTCGGCATCAAGAAGGAAGTACCGTGGCTTCAAAATCGGCTCTGATCTTGTTAGATGGGGGCCAGTACGACCGCCGTACGGTGTGAAGGCCGAATCTGGACTGCATGTCCCGTGCGGCACTATGCCGTACTTAATCTGCGCTGATCACCTCGCTCGCTGCTCGTTTCACAAACGGCCCAGGAGTTGCCTTACCGGAACCCCAATACACTGCTTGTGATTCCACGGAATCAGCCGCGCCAATTCTCAAGGTAACCCGTCACCATGGCCAAGGTTGACCGCAAGCAACGACGGCGTCCTTGAAATTGTTTGGCCTCTCTCTGATATCCCTAACTACATATACTAACTAAAATAGCAAATAAGTCAAGCGCTTAAAATTAAATAGGTCTGCCTTTCGCAGCATTCGGGGTGCGTCAATTGACGATCCCTGTAGCAGTCGCGGCCATGTGCACACCGGAGACATGCGGGCAGAAACCTGCAAAGACGAAGGGCGGCTCTTTTACTTCTGGTGAAACCTGCCAGATGCTGCACACAGCGCCAGGCGCTGTATTCCCACGCAAGACCGGTCCAGCCGTCCGCACTCGATGCCGCCCAAGGCGCCACTGCCGGTCGTCAAGCGGACTGTGAAGACTAGGTGGCGGCACAGACTCGGGCCCCGTCCAGATCGCTGGTGAGTTCGGCATCGCACCCTCGACTGTTTCCGTGCTACTGGTCCGATGTCGCATCAATCGGCTCAGCCCACCGACCGGTCACAGGAGAACCGACCAGCACAACCACTCTCGGTCGCTGATCCACGTCGACGTAGCAAGTTCGGGAACGTCCCCAGCGGTGGCGACCACTGCTCCCTTGTCGCACCCAGCGCCTCAGGAACTCGAATGTGAACGAACAGAGACCTCCATCAGCCTCCTGCGACCGACGATAGCGATCTGAGAATTCGCCAAGCTCACACCCTACCGGCCACAGGCCAACGGATCGAGCGCTTCCATCGCACTCTCGCCGACGGATGGGCATATACGAAGGACGAACGTTAGGCGGCCGAGCGTCGAAATGCGCTACCCGACTGGATCACAACAAGCAACACTCCACGGCCCGTCGGTCAGCAGACTCAACATTCTCTATGGACATCACCTAGGCCTCTACGAGGTGACGTTGGAGAGCAGCGCGCTTTTCGGTGTTTCGTAGCTCTCGAGGAAATTGTCGAGCAACTCGCTTCCGGCATTCCAGTCAAAAGTGCGGTAGGCGTTACCGCGCACGACGAAGGCGGCGCCGTTGTAGAACATCTCGTACTGGAGATGGCGAGACGCGAACTCCGATCCAACAACATCCCAAGCCAGTTTGAAGAGCTTGACACGCTCGTCCGGTGATGCCACAGAGGACTTCTGCGTCTTGAAGATCACATCGGCCAGCAATGGGTTGTCATAGTCTTCCGCACTCGACGGCAACATGATCACTCCACCACCTGCAAGCTCTCGGAGAGTATGGATGACTTTCGGATACAGCTGCTGCGTAAGAACTTGAGAAGAATACAGGAGAGCCGGATCGGGAATGAAATAGGGTCCGTAGCTGTATCCTTTCGTCTCCATGCCGTGCATCAGGGCGTCGACCATTCCCACTTCGGCAGCCAGCTGCCCCAATTGCTCGCGAACCTGAGGAAAACCGGTGGTGCTGTTGATATCCGCGATCCGATGTGCAATCGCGACCAGGAATTGCAGCTTCACAAGCAGCCGGATGTTGCATTGGTAGTTCTGATACACATGAACTGGAGTGCCATGAAACTGCCGTTGCAGCATGGCGATGTCCTGGTTGATGAAGACGCGATCCCACGGGACCTTAACATCGTCGAAGTACAGGACCCCATCGCTCTCGTCGAACTGGCTGGAGAGTGGGTGATCGAAAGTCGACAGGGCTGATTCCTCATATGATCTACGGGCCAGATTCCGGAGCCCTTTCGAATTCATCGGTATGGCGAAAGAAACCGCGTAGCGCTCATCTCCTGGTTGAAGAGGTTGCACGCCGCTAACGAACACCTCGTTGGCCATGACACCGGATGTCGCCAACATCTTGGCGCCGCGCACGGTGATCCCCTCGCGGTCCTCGTCCACGACACCCAGGGTCAGGAATGGATCGTGCTGTTCATGGACGCTCTTGGTCTTGTCGGCCTGGGGATTGATGATCGTATAAGTGAGATATAGATCGTTGTCCCGGGCGTGCTCGTAGTAGTCCCGGACAGCCTTCCCCCGCGCAGGATCATACTCGTCGTACACATTCGCCGACATGTACATGGCAGCAATGCAGGATGCGACATGGTCAGGAGACCGTCCGAGAAAGCCTAAGTGCGGCTCTTGCCACTTGGACAGAGCCTTCCGTCGATCGACTAGCTCCTCATAGCTCTTCGGCAGCTGCCATGCGCGGTTAACCCGCTCGCCGGTCTTCGGGCTCTCATAGGTCAGCAACTGCTCGAACTCAGGACTCGCCTGCATGTCATAGAGTGAGGCAGCGGTCTGCACGGCGTTACGGAAAGCAGGATGAGTCGTGATGTCGTCGATCTGCTTACCCCGCAGGTAAACCTCTCGTCCGTCCCGCAAGGACTGCAGGTGGTCCGCGCCGGTCTTGGTCATTTCGTTTCCTCTCCGATTTCCAATCGAGTCCTAACTGGTTCGCACTAAGACCTGTGATAGCACCGCAGCCGAGGTCCACACGACAGATTCAGCCGGCTAGAGAATTTCGCCTCTTGAGGAGGTAGTCGATCTCAAGGAGTGCATTGTCCCCATCTGTCACCAGGCGGGGAAGCACACTCGATAACACGAAAAACTCATCGCGGGCGACACCCGCAAACAAGATGTCATTTATCGGTCTCTGATATTCACTCAGCTTTTGAAGACGCTGCCGCGCTTCATCCGTGAGGGAGAGAGAGACGCGTCGGCGATCATTCGCATTGACCACCTTCGTCACCAAGCCTTGCTTGAGCAATTTGTTGACCTCGGAGGTCACGAACGCGCCGCTCACATGCAGGTAATCCGCGACATCACTGATGCCCGTGTTTCCCGTCTCCTCCAGCATCTTCACCGTGATGAGCACGGAATACTGCGGCCCAGCAAGACCCATCAGCGCACCGAGGCCGTTCCGGACTGCATCCAATCGAGTGCTGAAGGCGAGGATGTCGTAGATGAGCGCCCTGAATCGGTGATCATCCCCGTCTTCAAGCAGTTCAGGCCGGGTGACCGTACGAAAATCTGTCAATCGAGTCACTTCCTTTATTTGCTTTGTAACTTATATAGTTTATGTTGTGATGTCAATACGTAATCAGTTTGACAGTGGATGCACGTAACTTGCAGCGCCGAGCCGAGAAAGTCGAGCTTGTTTAATTGAAGGGAGACACGATGACTCCGGGCACTCCAGTCGAAGGGCCTCTCACCGAAGCCCATGCCCTACTCGACAGCGACGAGTTCGCTGTCCTCGCAACACTCGAGCCGAGTGGTCAGCCGCAACTTTCGGTCGTGTGGTTCAAGCGCGACGGCGATGAAGTTCTCGTGAGCTCTTTAAGAGGACGCCGCAAGACAAAGAATCTGGAATCAGATCCGCGGGCCTCCCTACTCGTGTACCCGCGGAATGCACCATACGTCTACGTAGAAGTGCGCGGGATGGTCACCATAGCGGATGACATCTCAGGTTCGCTTATTCATGAGTTGTCGCACAAGTACACGGGCAAGGACTACTCACTTGACGGGCCCGGGGATCAGCGCGTGATCCTCAGGCTCCACCCCACGAAGGTCATATCGCACGGTTGAGGTTTTCCGCATGACGAACCAAACAAAGGAGACAAAGATGATCCGACACGTTTTTCTCTGGAAACTGACAGAGGACGCTGACCCAGCATATGTGCTTGATCTACTGAACCAGCTGCCCGAGAACATCCCGGGCTGCCGGTCGTGGACCATAGGAAAGCATCAGGGGGAAGAGGGTCTGTCAGGAGGCGTCTGGCAGTACGGTCTCGTTGCCGACTACGACTCGATGACAGATCTTGAAGCCTATTCGAACCATCCGTTCCACATCGACGTGGTGAACAGATTGCTTCCCTTCTTCAAAGAGCGAGCCGTCTGCGACTTCGAGCTTCCCCAGATGGGAGCAGGGCGATGAACAACACCACTGGCACAAAGGACGTACCGGTGAGCGAATGGGGGCCGGAGGATCAGCATGGAGCGCTGAATCGCATCACCTCCGAAAGTCGGGCGGCCGCTCTGGATGCAATGGACGGCCGAACGGTATACGACCTGAGCGTCGACTACTTCCTCGGCATGCCGAGCTTCCAAGCAGCCGGCGATCCTGCCTACCAGATCTGGATGACGCATACGCCTCGTGGCACTGTGGTCGACAACCTCAACGGGGTCGGTGAAGCAGTCAATCGGTCCTGCGGCTACTCCGGCGATGTCGTGCTCATGTACACCCACACCGGCACGCACATCGATTCCCTCAACCATTTCGCGTATGGACGGAAGATCTACAACGGCTTCGATGCCGACCAGCACCTCGGCAGCCGGCACTGGGAACGTGCAGGCAGCGACCAGATCGTGCCCATCATTGCACGGGGCGTTCTCATCGACGTCGCCGGCTCCAAAGGGGTCGAGTGCTTGCCACCCTCGTATGCGATCACGGTAGAGGACCTCGAAGCCGCGCTCGGAAAGCAGGGGACGGAGATCCGCCAAGGCGATGTCGTCCTCATCCGCACTGGACGGATGCGCTACTGGCCTGACGGATCAAAGGTGTTCGGAGACAGTCCAGGGCTCTCAGTAGCGGCGGCCGAGTGGATCACGGATCATGAAGTGGTGTCCGTTGGAGCTGATAACGAAGCAGTCGAGCACACCCCCTCAACTGATCCGGAGAACTGGTTGCCAGGGCATTGCCATTTCCTGATCGACGCCGGCGTACCGCAGATGGAATGCCTGAATCTGGAGGACATCGCTCGCGACGAGGTCTACGAGTTCGGCTTCATCGGAGCCCCGATACGGCTCCGTGGCGCCACCGGCTCTCCCCTGCGCCCACTCGTATTCCCGCTCAAACGGTAGGGGCCGCCCAAACGGTAGGGGAGCATCAGGGCTCGACGAGGCGGGCGAGCAGCTCGGTGAGCAGACGCTCGGTGAGCGGATGCGGCAGGGCCTCGACCAGCGCGAGGAACGGTGCCATGCGCTCCGGCAGGGCCGTGCCATCGCTGCCCGGTGCGAGCCCGATGGCGTTCAGCAGCTGCCAGGCCGTCGCGGAGTCGAGCTGGGCGGCGCCTTCGCTGCCGAGAACCCCGGCTGAGAGCTCGGGCGGCAGGCTCCGCAGCACCTGCTCCGGATCCACCGCCGGAACCCCCCGCACCTCCTCGGCGGCACGAACGAGGGCGGCTCCGAGCTCCGGCAGCACGCGCTCGGTGACCGGGGTGACGGTCAGATGGGTGGTGTGCGGCAGTCGGGTGCCATCCGCCTGTACGAATCCGGGCTGCAGCTGCAGCAGCCAGCCGTGCACCCTGACCTGGTCGGCCCAGTGGTGCGGATCGACCTGCCGCTCCGGCAGCCGGGCGTCGTCGGCCGCGACGGCGAAGAGGGGTCCCGTGGGCGAGCCGACCACGCGCAGGCCCTCGATCGAGCCGACCAGCTCGATCAGGGCATCCGTCGCCCGTCGGCACGACCGTGCAAGGTCGGCCAACCCGTCCGCGCCGAGCGCTTGGATGATCGACCAAGCGGCCGCCAAGGGTCCGGCCGAACGAGAGCCGAGCATCGTCGGATTGACGACAGGGTATCCGGGCCACGAGGTGGTGGCGAAGTACTGGGCGCGCTGGCGGTCCCGGCCACGGTGCAGCAATACGGATGCGCCCTTGGGCGCGTAGCCGAACTTGTGCAGATCGGCGCTCAGGCTCGTCACGCCGGGGACCCGGAAGTCCCAGGCGGGCACCTCCCCGCCCCACCAGGGCAGCACCCAGCCGCCGATGCAGGCGTCCACATGGCAGGCGATCCCCCGGCCCGCACAGGCGGCGGCGACCTCGGCGACCGGGTCGAGGGCGGCGAAAGGGTAACTCGGCGCGGAGACGACGACGAGGGCGACATCATCGCCGAGCCGTTCGATGAGCCGGTCCGCCCGCAAGGAGCCGTCCGGCTCGACCGGCACGAGGTCGAGCGCCAGCCCGAAGTACTCGGCGGCCTTGTGGAACGCCGCGTGCACGGTCGAAGGAGCGAGCAGCCGGGGTGCTCCGTCACCACGCCAGGAGTCGCGGGCCGCCTTGACCGCGAGCAGGCAGCTCTCGGTACCGCCCGTGGTCACCGTGCCCGCGATCTCCTCCCGGCCCTCGGCATCCGCGGCGAAGACCTCGCGGGCGAAGCCGACGAGCTCCCGCTCCATAGCGGCGACCGAGGGGAAGGCCGTCGGGTCGAGGCCGTTCACCGGCTGCATGATGCGGATGGCCTCGGCGGCCAGCTCGTCGAGGGCGGCGGACCCGCTGTCGTAGACATAGGAGAGCACGTGCCCGCCATGGGTGGGGGCGTCGGCCTCGCGAAGCGTGCGGAGGCGATCGAGGATCGATGCGGCGTCGAAGGCGGGGATGCCGGCACTCTCAGGCATCGACATCCGCTCTCCGCAGTCCGTAGCGTCTGAGCGAGAGCAGGCTGAGGCCGATGATCGCGGCCGGCACGAGGCTGAAGCTCAGCACGATGCCGAGCACCGCGGCCGACGACTGCGTCACGCTCTGCGCCGCCGTGGACTGCGCATAGCCGGTCGCAGCCAGCACGATGGTCAGCGCGGTCGAACCCAGCGCCATCCCGGTCGTCTCCCCCGCCGTCCACATGCCGCCGAACGCTCCCGCCTGCCCCTCCCCATGCTGCACCGCATCGTGGGAGATGACATCCGGCAGCATCGCCATCGGCAGCGACTGCATGCCGGCATAGGCCGCCCCGGCGACGGCGACCGGGAGGTAGACCCAGGCGCCCGGCGCCCAGGCCAGGCCGAGCAGGCAGAGCGCCGCGATGCCGAAGATCGCCGAGGCGGCGAAGAAGCTGCGCTCCTTTCCGATGCGTCGGGCGACCACCCCCCAGAGCGGTGCCGCCAGCAGCGCAGGAGCGATCAGCGCGAGGAAGAGGAAGGTCACCGCATCCTCGCTGTGCAGCACCCAGGTGGCCACGTATTGCGCGCCGGCGAGCATCATCCCCGTGGCGAGCCCCTGCAGCAGATAGGTCAGCAGCAGCGCCCGCATGGGCTGGCTGCGCCGGAGCAGCGCGATGCCGGCCGCATAGTTCTGTCTGATCGAGACACGCGCGGCCGCTGCCGGGTCCGGCCGGTCCCTGCCGGCGACGAAGACCGAGGCGAGCATGCCCCCGCCGATCACCAGGCCGGCGACGACCGCCATCAGCAGATAGCCGAGGAAGTCGCTGCCGCCGCCGAGGCTGCGCAGCGCCGGTCCGCCGGCGCCGAACAACAGGATCGCCAGCGTGAGCACGACCACGCGCCAGGTGAGCAGCCGGGTCCGCTGGTCGTAGTCCCCCGACAGCTCGGCAGGCAGCGCGATGTACGGCACCTGGTACAGGCTGAAGGCGGTCGCCGCGAGGATGAACGCCACCAGCACCCATACGCCGGCCAGCGCCGGGTCCGTCCCGCTCGGCACCGCGAAGGTGAGGATGAAGAAGACCGGCAGCAGCGCGCCGCCGAGCACCATGAAGCGACGCCGCGATCCCGTCATGAAGCGGCTGCGATCGCTCCGAGCCCCGATCACCGGATCGATGATCACGTCCCAGACCTTGGCGACGGTCACCAGCAGCCCGGCGGCCAGCGCGGCCACGCCGAGGGTGTCGGTGAGATAGTAGACGAGTACCAGCCCCGGCAGGGTGGAGAACCCGCCGGTGCCCAGGGAGCCGATGGCGTACCCGGCGACGGTCTTGCGGCTGAGAACGCGCTCCGTTGCGGTCATCCCGAGAGTTTATCGCCTGAGTGCTTCTATGGAATAGCGCAGAGGGTTGACTCATGCTCATCGACGCCGATAGCGTCATGCCCATGGCAACCGAGGAGGTGTGATGTCACGACCTGCGGGCATCCGGTCAGGTGCTGCGGCTGCTCTGCTCGCTCTGCTGCTCTCCGGATGCTCGGATCCAGACGGGGCCGAATTACCATCCCCCAGTGGGTCTCCATCGTCGTCAGCGACGACGACACCAAGTCCGACGCTGACGGCTGTGCCCGGCTATGTTGAGCCGAGCGCGGGACCAGTCGTCGACACGATGCGCATCTACAAGCCCCCGGCGAGCGATGATCCATTGGCGCTGGCAAACCTCAGGCTCACCCCGGACGGGCTGGGCAACCTCGTGATCGGGGAACCACCGACCACGATGGTCAGGTATTCGGCGGATGCGTGTCTGGGCGCACAGCTCAATGTCATACCCCCTGGTGCGGCAGTGGATTATGACTATCTGTCCACTATCATTCACGCCTGGCTTCCCGCTCCGGAATACGTGCCGTCTTCGACCGATAAACTCTCAACCACCGCCGGTCAATTCGGAAGACTCTTCGAGTGGCCCGGACTCGAAGTTGGCTTCGGGTACTTCGACGTCACCGTCATGGATGGCGATCCGCAAGTCTCCGCGGTGCTGAACCCGCCCGACGGTGGAGTGGTCCACGCAATAGCTCTCGTCGACGACACGATCCCCACCGACCGGGGCATCCGTATCGGCGCCACCCGTGCCCAGGTGCTCGCCGCCTACCCGGAAGCGACCCTCAGCCACGACGAGAGCTATTACGACGTATACAGCGTGCAGGGGAAGCACGGCTGGCTCCACATGGTCATGGCGTCAGAGGGGCATGACGACTTCGACGGCGCGGACATCGTCACCGCCATCCTCTCGAGCCGCGTGCCCGCCGAGCCCTGGGCAGCACCGGACTATGTGCCGGGAATGTGCCACCTGCACTGAACCCTGGACGAGGATCGGTGCAGTCATACAATGAGGCCATGGCTGGATCAGCGCTCGACCCGTCGACCATCGCCCGGCTGACCGCCGACCTGAGCCATTCGGGCACCGCCACCGCGGAAGTCTTCGCTCCATTCACGGGAGAGCTGCTGCACGACCTGCCGCTGAGCTCGGTGGATGACGTGCGAGAGGCCGCTGATCGTGCCCGGCTGGCGCAGCTCGCCTGGCAATCGGCCGGCTTCGCCCACCGCCGACGCATCCTGCTCCGCGCCCACGATCTGCTGCTTGAGCGCCGTGACCTGCTGATGGACGCCGTCCAGACCGAGACCGGCAAGACCCGAGGCCAGGCCTTCGAGGAGGTCTTCATCGGGACCCAGGCGACGCGCTACTACGCCCTCTCCGCCCGCGCGACGCTGGCCTCCCGGCGACGCAGGGCGGGCATCCCCCTGGTGGTCAGCACCCGGGTCGACTACCGGCCCAAGGGTGTGGTCGGCGTGATCACGCCGTGGAACTACCCGCTGAGCCTGAGCCTGATGGATGTCGTGCCCGCGCTGGCCGCCGGGAACGCCGTGGTGCAGAAGGCCGACAACCAGGGCGCCCTGAGCATCCTGGCCGGCCGCCGTGCCTTCATCGACGCCGGCCTGCCAGCGGAGCTCTGGGCCGCCGTCGCCGGTGATGGCGCCGAGGTCGGCGGGGCGGTCATCGACCACACGGACTACGTCTGCTTCACCGGCTCCACGGCGACCGGGACGACCGTGGCCAAGCAGGCGGCCGCGAAGCTCACCGGCGCCTCCCTCGAACTCGGCGGCAAGAACCCGCTCATCGTGCTGGACGACGTCGACCCCGCAAAGGCGGCACTGGACGCCGTCTATGCCTGCTTCGCCTCGATGGGCCAGCTCTGCACCTCGATCGAGCGCATCTATGTCCATTCCAGCGTGGCCGAGGAGTTCACCCGGTGCTTCGTCGCCGCGACCGCCGCACTGAAGCAGGGCCCCGCCTTCGACTACAGCACGGATGTCGGATCCCTCACCCTGCCCTCGCAGCTCGAGCGCGTCGAAGCCCACGTCGCCGACGCCGTCGCCAAGGGCGCCACCGTGCTCACCGGCGGCAAGCGCCGACCGGACCTCGGACCGCTCTTCTACGAGCCGACCGTACTGAGCGGCGTGACCGACGAGATGGAGTGCTCGGGCAAGGAGACCTTCGGACCGGTGGTGGCCATCACCGAGGTCGGCTCCGTCTCCGAGGCGATCCTGGCCGCCAACGCCTCGCCCTACGGCTTGAATGCATCCGTGTTCTCCGGCTCGGCGCGCCGAGCCAGGCGGGTAGCGGATGCTCTCGCCGCGGGCAGCGTGAACATCAATGAGGGGTTCCGCGCGAGCTTCTCCTCCGTCGACGCACCGATGGGCGGGATGAAGCAGTCGGGCCTCGGCCGCCGGAACGGGCCCGAGGGGCTGCTGCGCTTCGTCGACGTGCGCACCGTCTCCGCCGCCACGGGACTCATGACCCTGCCGAGGACGGGCAGGGAGTTCGCGAAGATGAGCGGGCTCATGGTCGCCCTGCTCGTGGCGCTCAAAGCGATCCGCCGCCGCTGAGCGCCGGACTAGGTCGCCTCAGCGTCGTAAGGGGCCGGCGTGCCCGGCTCGCTGTGCTGCGACTTTGGCGAGGTTCGGGTGGGCGCAGCGATGACGGGGCTGTCCTCCAAAAGCGCCTCGCGCACGATGCGACGCGGGTCGTACTGCCGCGGGTCGAGCTTCTTCCAATCCAGCTCGTCGAACTCCGGGCCCAGCTCCTCCCGCATCCGGTCCTTCGCCCCGTCGGCCATCGCCCGCAGCGATTTGATCAGGCGCGCCAGCTGCGCGGCGTAGTGCGGCAGGCGCTCCGGGCCGAGCACGAACACGGCGATGACGCCGAGCAGCAGCAGCTTGTCGAAGGAGATCCCGATCACCCGTTCAGACTAACCCGCCTGGCCCCTGCCTCGCCGCCCCTGCCTCGCCCGCCGAAACCGGCACCAGCGGCGATGCTCCCCCGGCGCGCCAGGGGCCAGGGAGCGTCGCCGCGAAGTACCCTGGTACTCGGTGAGGAGGTGTCATGCCCAGCACGGAAGCCGTCTGGCGCTTCGCGGAGGAGTTCGTCGTCGAGCCGCCCGAGATCGACGCCGCCCGGCGGCAGTCGATCGAGCTCGGCATAGACGCGGTCGCCCCGGCGATCGGCGCCCAATTGGCGGTCATCGCGGCGGCCTCGTCCGCCGGTAACATCATCGAGATCGGCACGGGGGCCGGCGTGAGCGGGCTCTGGCTGCTGCGGGGGGCGCCCGAGGCGACGCTCACCTCCATCGACATCGAGCCCGACCACCAGCAGCACGCGCGCAAGGCCTTCGCCGAGGCGGGCATCCCCGCCAATCGCCTCCGGCTGATCGCCGGGCGGGCCAGGGATGTGCTGCCGAGGATGAACGAGGCCTCCTACGACATCGTCCTGGTCGACGCCGACGCGGCCTCGGTCATCGAGTACGTCGAGCACGGCCTGCGCCTGGTCCGCAAAGGCGGCACGGTGCTGGTGGCCCACGCCCTCTGGCACGGCAAGGTCGCCGACCCGGTGCAGCGCGACGGCACCGTGGCGGGCTTCCGCACGGTGCTCACCGAGGTCGCCGGATCCGAGGCCGTGCTCAGCGCGCTCACACCCCTCGGCGGGGGGCTGCTCCAGCTCGCCAAGATCGCGGACTGAGCGCTCGCGATCGTCGGCTTCCCGCCGTAGCGCCGCTACTTGTCGCCGACCACCCCGGCCAGAGCGTCATGCAGCTCCTTGGCCTCCTCGTCGTTGACCGACACGACCAGGCGGCCGCCGCCCTCCAGAGGCACGCGCACGATGATGAGACGACCCTCCCTAACAGCCTCCATCGGTCCGTCGCCGGTCCTCGGCTTCATGGCTGCCATGAACAGTCCCCTTTCGTGGATTCCTTCCCATTATCCCGCATCCGGAGCCGATGCGGAAAACCTTCGTTCAGACGGTGATCAGGAGACGTTCAGGATGAGGTCAGCCAGGCCCGCAATCCCCGCTCGCATTCGGCGATCTGGTGCACATCGACCCGCTCGTCGTCGGCGTGCGCTTTGAGCGCGTCGCCGGGGCCGTAGTTCACCGCCGGGATGCCCAGCGAAGAGAATCGCGCGACATCCGTCCAGCCGTACTTCGGCTCGGCCCGCCCGCCGACCGCCGCCAAGAAGTCCCGCGCCAGGGGCGCGTCGAGACCGGGGCGCGCCCCCTCCGCCGAGTCGGTGACGGCCAGCTCGAAGCCGCGGAACAGCTCACGCAGGTGCTCCTCCGCCTCGGCCGCGCTGCGACCGGGGGCGAAGCGGTAGTTGACCGTGACGACGCACTCGTCGGGGATCACATTCCCGGCCACTCCCCCACGGATGCCGACGGCGTTGAGGCCCTCGCGATAGACGAGCCCGTCGACCTCGACCTCTCGCGGCCGATAGGCGGCCAGTGTCGCCAGCACGGGCGCCGCCCCATGGATGGCATTGCGCCCCACCCAGGCCCGGGCCGAGTGGGCGCGGATGCCCGTGGTGCGGATCTCCGCCCGCATGGTGCCGTTGCAGCCCCCCTCCACGATCGCGTTGGTGGGCTCGCCGAGGATCGCGAAGTCCCCCGCGAGCAGTTCGGGACGGTTTCTCGCCAGCCGGCCCAGCCCGTTGAGCTCCGAGGCCACCTCCTCGTTGTCGTACCAGATCCAGGTCACATCGACCGCGGGGCTGCTCAGCTCGGCGGCGAGCTTGAGCTGCACGGCCACTCCGCCCTTCATATCGACCGTGCCGCGACCCCAGAGGAACTCCCGCCCCTCGATGCGCTCGCGCCTGACCGGAAGGTTGCCGTTGACCGGCACGGTGTCGATGTGGCCGGCGATCACCACGCGTCGGGGGCGGCCCAGCCGGGTGCGGGCGACCACGGCGTCGCCGTCGCGGACCAGCTCGAGATGCGCGCAGGGCTCGAGGGCGCGCTGGATGGCGTCGGCCAGCGCTCGCTCGCCGCCGGACACCGACTCGATGTCGCACAGCTGCGCAGTCAGTTCCGCGGACGTTGCCGACAGGTCGAGGGCGGCATCAGGCATGCCCTCAGCCTATCGGCGGCTATGCCCGGCGGCGACGGGCGACGAGCACCAGTGCCACCGCAGCGGCCAGCACGAGCACGCCGCCGATCGTCCAAGGGAGCCAGGCCAGGTCGGCGGCCCCGTCCGAGTCGATGGCGATCGCCGTCGGCCCCGGGGTCGGCTCCGTCGTGGCCTGGCCCGGTTCGGGGGCGTCGGGCGGAGTCGGCTCGGCGACCTTCATCGCGACGACCTCGCTCTTGCCGGAGGTCTGTCCCACGAAGGCCAGGTGATGCTCGCCGGCCCCCAGCTTGGACAGATCCGCTCCGGTGATGTGCAGCACCCCGTCGATGACCGGGAAGGTCCCGATGAACACCGGGCTGGAGTAGGCCCACACATCGACCCAGCTGTCGCCGCTGTCGTCGGTCCACGGAATGGTCGCCTGCAGCTTCTTGCCGGGATCGAAGGCGTTCAGGTCGACGTCCTCGCCGGCCGGCAGGGTGAGCACCTCGGCGGCAGGCGGCGGGGCCGCACCGTCGTTGGCCTGGGCATAGCGTTCGAGCAGCTCCTCGCCCGAGGCTCCCAGATCGGCGATCACGACGGCCTCGGTCGCCGGCGGTGGGGGCGGCGTCGTCACCGTCGGCTGCTCGGTCGGCGTAGGAGCCGGAGTCGACGTAGGAGTCGGCGCCGGAGGAGGCGTCGGCTTGGCGGTGACGCTCATCGTCACCACGGTCGAAGACGAGGCGGCATATCGCGCTGCGTCGGAGGGGGTGAACACCGCCGTCAACGCATGACTGCCCACCGCCAGCGAGGTCGTCGTCACCGCGAAGACCCCACCGGACACCGCACCACTACCCAGCGTCGCCGAACCATCCTTGATCGCGATCGTCCCTGCAGCGCTCGACGGCGACACCGTGCCCGTCACCGTCACCGACGCACCCTGCGTCACCGAACCCGACGGCGAAACCGACAGCGACACCGACGTCGCCACGGGGGCCGGCGCGCTCACCGTCAGCGGGAGGGCGGAGGAGGCGGAGGCAGCGTAGTCTCGGACGTCGGAGGGGGTGAACACCGCCGTCAGCGCATGACTGCCCACCGCCAGCGAGGTCGTCGTCACCGCGAAGACCCCACCGGACACCGCACCACTGCCCAGCGTCACCGGACCATCCTTGATCGCGATCGTCCCTCCAGCGCTCGACGGCGACACCGTGCCCGTCACCGTCACCGACGCACCCTGCGTCACCGAACCCGACGGCGAAACCGACAGCGACACCGACGTCGCCACCACGGGCAGCACTGTGACGCCGGGCACATCGGCGCTGCGCACGGCTGCCCCGTCCACCGTCGAAGCCCGGGCGAGCTGCACGGTGCTGTGGTCGTTGACGGCCACGCTCTGGTCGTTGTCCGAGAAGATCACCGTACCCAGCGACACCGGACCGTCGTCGGCGCCGGTGACCCGGTTGGCATCCCCCGCATCGCCGAACTGGATGCCGGTGCCGTTGCCAGACACCGTGGTGGTGCCGGCGAAGGTGACCTCGGAGATGTCGACGTTCACATCCTGGGTGCTCTTGGTGTAGAACGCGATCCCGGCCCAGGCGTTGTCCGTCACCGAGACGTTCTCGAAGCGGATGTCGGAGCTCGTCTCCGGCGAGATCGCCGCCCACTTCCCGGTCACCGAGATGCCGTTCTTGCCCATCCCATCCACCGAGACATCCTTCAGCGTCAACCCCGCGACACTGTTCGCATCGATGCCGGTCGCCGCCCGGTCGTTCAACGGGTTCCTCTGCAGCGACAGATTCTCCAGCGTCACATCCGAGGTGCCGTAGACATCGATCAGCTTGTACTCGCCCGCACTATCGCGCTGCATGATCACCACCGAGCCCGGACTGCCGAGCCCCTTGAGGGTGAGACTCTTGGTGATGCGCAGATCGTCCTTGTAGACGCCCGGGTTCAACGAGATCACCCCGCCCGGAGCGATCGAGTCGATCGCGGACTGGATCGAGTCGCCGGAGTCCAGCGTGATGGCGGCAGGAGCCCCGAAGCTCTGGACGGCACCGCCCAGCACGAGACTCTGCACCCACCCGGCAGTAGCGGGACCGGTGCCCGAGCCCGTGCCGAGCACGAAAGAGGTCACTCGGTAGTCCGCCATCTGGTCCAGGTAGTCCTCGAAGGAACCGTTTCCGGGACCGAAGCCCCCCGTCCCCTCCCAGGAGCCGACCCGCTTGATGTTCCGCCAGCCGCCCTCGTCATCCTCGCTGTTGGCGGAGGCGGCGAGGTCGGAGAGGTCGACCGTCTTCCAGGACGTGGGCTGCTCGAAGGGCTCCCACTTGATCGAGGTGTAGCACCAGCCCGCCGGGGCGTCGGGGACGGCACCGCCCGGGATCTCGGTCGCGCTCGGCGAGACGCAGGGTGTGGTGCCATCCGGTCCGTATTCCTCGGCATCCGCCGGCTGGTAGATCATCTCGATCTGGGAGTTCACATTGGTGCCGGCATAGGTGTACGAGGCCCCGTCGAGCAGTGCCGAGACGTCGTCCGGCCGGTCGGCCGTGGGATACGAGTGATACAGGTAGACCTTGTCGGTGGTACCCGGATCGGGCAGGCTCAGCCCCAGGGCGCTGCCACCGGCCGGAGCGGATGCGCCGAGGGCGAAGGAGCCCTTCTTGGCGGTGTCGGTATCGACCCACCAGCCACCGGCGGAGCCGGGCCTGGCCGTCCCGACGGAGGAGCCGTCCGAGAAGTACCGGGGTACGGCGGCGAGCGCGGCGATGCCGGGGATGGCGAGGGATGCGACGACGGCGATACCTGCCCCGAGGGCGGTGGGAGCGAGGAGACGATGCGTCCCGCTCGCTACGCTGGTGACATGGACTCTCGCTCTGCCTGGGGCTACGGCCTCGCTACGATCGCCGCCGACGGCACCGTGCTCGACACCTGGTTCCCCTCGCCCCGATTGGGGGCCGTGCCCGCAACAGTGGACCGGCACATCGTGCCGACCGAGCTGGAGTCCCTGCTCGGGGAGGACGAGCGCCGCCAGGTGCGCATCGACTTCGTGACCGTGCAGAGCGACCTCGACGCTCCGCCGGCATCCACCTCCGACGCCTACCTGCGCCTGCACCTGCTGAGCCGCCTGCTCGTCCAGCCGAACAGCATCAACCTCGACGGCATCTTCGGCTGCCTGCCCGTCGTGATGTGGACGAACGCCGGCCCCATGCATCCGGCCGACTTCGAGCGGCTGCGTCCACTCCTCAGCCGGGCGGGGATCGCCGCCACGGGCCTGGACAGGTTCCCGCGCATGCTCGACTACGTCACCCCGCCGGAGCGGGTGCGCATCGCCGACGCGGGACGCGTGCGCCTGGGCGCGCACCTCTCGCCGGGCACGACCGTGATGCACGCCGGCTTCGTCAACTACAACGCCGGGACGCTGGGCGCCTCCATGGTCGAGGGCCGCATCTCGCAGGGCGTCGTGATCGGCGACGGCAGCGACATCGGCGGCGGGGCATCCATCATGGGCACCCTGAGCGGGGGCGGCACCGTGCGGATCACGGTCGGCGAGCGGTCGCTGCTGGGGGCGAACTCCGGCATCGGCATCTCGATCGGCGACGATTGCGTCGTGGAGGCCGGGCTCTACGTCACGGCCGGCACGAAGGTCGCCGTCGTCGACGGGAGCACGACCGCGGATGGCACACCGCGCACGGTGAAGGCGGCCGCCCTCTCCGGCGTGCCCGGCCTGCTCTTCCGCCGCAACTCGCTCAGCGGGGCCGTGGAGGTGCTGCCCCGATCGGGGGCGGGCATCCGGCTGAACGCGGCGCTGCACGCCTGATCGGCCGGTGCCGGCCGGTCAGCGCGGGAAGGCCCGCTGCTCCTTGCCGATGTAGAGCTGCTGCGGCCGACCGATCTTGGTGGCAGGATCGTTGTTCATCTCCCGCCAATGCGCGATCCAGCCGGGAAGCCGGCCGATGGCGAAGAGCACCGTGAACATGCGCGTCGGGAAGCCCATCGCCTTGTAGATCACGCCGGTGTAGAAGTCGACATTGGGGTACAGCTTGCGCTCGATGAAGTAGTCGTCGGCGAGCGCCACCTGCTCGAGCTCCTTGGCGATCTCGAGCAGATCGTCCTTGACGCCGAGCGCGGCGAGCACCTCGTCGGCGCTCTCCTTGACCAGCTTGGCCCGCGGGTCGAAGTTCTTGTACACCCGGTGGCCGAAGCCCATCAGGCGGATGCCCTCCTCCTTGTTCTTGACCCGCTCGATGAACTTGCCGACGCTCTCGCCGGAGGACTTGATGTCGCTGAGCATCTCCAGCACCGCCTCGTTCGCTCCCCCGTGCAGCGGGCCGTAGAGCGCGTTGATCCCCGCGGAGATGGAGGCGAAGATGTTGGCCTCGGTGGAGCCGACCAGGCGCACGGTGGCCGTCGAGGCGTTCTGCTCGTGGTCCTCGTGCAGGATGAGCAGGCGCTCCAATGCCTTGCCGAGCACGGGGTTCACCTCGTAGGGCTCGGCCATGGTGCCGAAGTTCAGCTTGAGGAAGTTGTCGACGAAGCCGAGGCTGTTGTCGGGGTAGAGGAATGCCTGGCCCAGGCTCTTCTTGTGCGCATAGGCCGCGATGACGGGCAGCTTGGCGAGCAGGCGCACCGTCGAGAGCTCGACCTGCTCGGGGTCGCTGATGCTGAGGGAGTCCTCGTAGAAGGTCGAGAGGGCAGAGACGGCGCTGGAGAGCACCGACATGGGGTGGGCGCTGTGCGGGAGGGCGTCGAAGAACCGGCGCAGGTCCTCGTGCAGCAGGGTGTGCCGCCGGATGCGCTCCTCGAAGGCGGCCAGCTCGCCCTGGGTGGGCAGCTCCCCGTGGATGAGCAGCCAGGCCACCTCGAGATAGCTCGACTTGGCGGCGAGGTCCTCGATCGGATAGCCGCGGTAGCGAAGGATGCCCGCCTCGCCGTCGATGTAGGTGATCGCGCTGCTGGTGGCCGCGGTATTGACGAAGCCCTGATCGAGGGCGGTCAGCCCGGTGGCTCTGGTCAGGGTCGAGACGTCGATGCTCGACGCCCCCTCGGTGCTGGGCAGGATCGGGAAGTCCGCAGTGCCGCCGGGGAACTGCAGCGTGGCCTTCTGGGCGCCGTCAACTGTGTCGTTCACACCTACAGCTTAAAGGGCATCAGCGACTATCTATGATTCCGCCAATGAGTTCGAGGAAGCGTTAGAGGAATCACTGAAGCCGAGCGGTGGCGAGCCGCTGCACCGCCGCATCCACTCGCTCATCCGAGGCGGTCAGCGCCACCCGCACGTGCCGAGAGGAGGGATCGCCGTAGAAGGTGCCCGGGGTGACGAGGATACCCAGCTCGGCCAGCCGGGCCACCGTGCTGAAGGAGTCCTCCCCGAGGCTCGCCCAGAGGTACAGGCCCGCCTCGCTGTGGTCGATGCGGAAGCCGCACGCGGTCAGAGCGTCGCGGAGCACCTCCCGCCGCCGCCGGTAGAGCTCCCGCTGACGGGCGACATGGGCGTCGTCCCCCAGCGCAGCCACCATGGCGGCCTGCACCGGCGCGGGCGGGATCAGACCGGAGTGCTTGCGCACCGCCAGGATCCGCCGGATCAGCGCGCCGCATCCCGCCACGAAGCCGGCGCGATAGCCGGCGAGGTTGGACTGCTTGCTCAGGGAGTACACCGAGAGCACATCGTGCCGGTCTCCCTCGATCACCTCCGGATCGAGGATGCACGGGGTCGGCCCCTCCGCCCACGGCCCCTCCCATCCCAGCTCGGCATAGCACTCGTCGCCGGCGATCACCGCCCCCAGCTGCCGGGCGCGCGCCACGCGATCGCGCAGGGCCGGCACATCGAGCACCCGGCCGTCGGGGTTCGCGGGGCTGTTCAGCCAGACGAGCCGGGTGCGCTCCGGCCATCCGCCGGGATCGTCGCCGGTGTGCACCTCCGCGCCGACCAGCGCCGCCCCGAGCGCATAGGTGGGGTAGGCCTGGCTCGGCTGCACGACGACGTCGCCGGGGCCGAGACCCAGCCAGAAGGCCAGCCCGGCGATGAGCTCCTTGGAGCCGATCGTCGGCAGCACATGGCCGGGGGTGAGGCCGGTCACGCCGCGCCGCCGCGCATACCACTCGACGATGGCCTCCCGCAGCGCGGGGCTGCCGGCGGTCTGCGGGTAGGCGTGCGCGTCGGTCGCCGCCGCGAGCGCGCTCCGCACCACCTCGGGAGTGGGGTCGACCGGGGAGCCGACGGAGAGATCCACGATGCCGCCCGGATGGGAGCGGGCCGTCTCGGCGTAGGGGACGAGGCTGTCCCAGGGGAAGTCGGGCAGGGTGCGCATGGTCTCCCTCCAGGTGCGGCCAGCGACAATCCTAGCCGGAGGGGCGACGACCAGAAGGGTCGCGGCTCCGCGGCCAGCCGATCGTCAGCAGTGCGACGATCGCGGGGGCGAAGGCCCAGCAATAGCCGAGCGCGTTGCCGGGGGTCAGCACCGAGCCCCCGGGGCTCTGCAGGGAGAACAGCCCCACGATCGCGATCGCGCCGATCGCGGCGCAGGTGGCGACCCAGCGGCTGGCCGCGAGCATCCGCAGGCCGATCAGCAGCCCGGCGACGGCGGCGACCGCCAGGATCAGCCCATAGGGCACGGCGATACCGAGCAGCGGGAGAGACGATTGGTGGTTGACGGTCGCGACCAGACCGACGACCGCGCCGGCCAGCAGGGCCAGCCCGCAGCCCACGACGGTGGAGCCCCGGCCGGCGGGAGCGCCCTGGACGGCAGGCATGTCCACCGGATCGCGCCGAAAGGCCTCCACCGTCCCGATCGGCTGGCTCACGCCGTTGGAGAGGCGGAAGGAGTCGTCCTCGACCGTCACCTGGCTGCGATGCGCGGCCAGCGCCGCCCGCTTGCGATCCAGCACCGGCCGGACGTCGAGGAGCACATCGTCGTCCCGGGGGCTCTCCGTCGCCGGCAGCACGGCATAGAAGGGCAGGCCGGCCGCCTCGGCCGCGAGCCGGGCCGCGTGATGCGCCCGGATGTGGTCGGGATGCCCGTAGCCGCCGCCGCGGTCGTAGCCGATCACCGCATCCGGCCCCAGCGTCGCGATCGCGGCCGCGACATCCCCGGCCACCTCGGCCAGCTCGGCGGCGCAGAGGCAGTCCGGGTCGAGCTGGTGCAGCGCTTCGGGCCCGTCGGAGCCCCAGCGCATCCCCGAGTCGAGGTAGCGCCGGGGCGCGAGGCCGGACCGGCGGGCGCCCGGCTCCCCCAGGTAGAGCCGGGTGGCGACCCCGAGCTCGGCGGCGGCCCGAGCCAGCTCGGCGTCCCGGTGCTCGGCCAGCCCCTCCGGGTCGGCCAGCAGGTGCTGCAGCTCCGCGGGGATCACCTCCCCCCGCTCGCCGCGCGTGCATGTCAGCAGGGCCACCTGCACCCTGCCCTCGGCCAGCAGCGCCATGGTGCCGCCGGTCGTGATGGACTCGTCGTCGGGATGGGCGTGCACGAAGAGCACGCTGCGCGGTCCCGAGCCCTGTGCGGCCATGGCACCCCTCCCCTCGTCCCGTCGCGGTCGTCGCCCGCGGACCCGGGCAAACCTCCAGAGGGCAATACTAGGCGGAGTTGGCGCGCTTCAGTCCGGCCGCCGCACGGGCGCGGGCGGCCGAGTCGAGCACCACCTTGCGGATGCGGATGACATCGGGGGTGACCTCGACGCACTCGTCCTCGCGGGCGAACTCCAGGCTCTCCTCCAGGGTGAGGCGGCGCGACGGGGTCATCCGCTCGAACTCGTCGCTGGTGGAGGAACGCATATTCGTGAGCTTCTTCTCCTTGGTGATGTTCACGTCCATGTCCTCGGCGCGCGAGTTCTCGCCGATCACCATGCCCTCGTAGACCTCCTGGGTCGGCTCGACGAAGAAGCTCATCCGCTCCTGCAGGGCGACGATGGCGAAGGGCGTGACCACCCCGGCGCGGTCGGCCACGATGGAGCCGTTGTTCCGCGTGGCGATCGGGCCGGCCCACTCGTCGTAGCCGTGCGAGATGGCATTGGCGATGCCGGTGCCCTTGGTGACGGTGAGGAACTCGGTGCGGAAGCCGATCAGCCCCCGGGAGGGCACGACGAACTCCAGGCGGACCCAGCCGGTGCCGTGGTTGCTCATGCCCTCCATGCGTCCCTTGCGGGCGGCCAGCAGCTGGGTCACGGCGCCGAGGTGCTCCTCGGGCACGTCCACCGTCAGCTGCTCGTAGGGCTCGTGGGTCCTGCCGTCGACCTGCCGGGTGACCACCTGCGGCTTGCCGACCGTGAGCTCGTAGCCCTCCCTGCGCATCTGCTCGACGAGGATCGCCAGGGCCAGCTCGCCGCGCCCCTGCACCTCCCAGGCGTCGGGGCGGCCGATCTCCGCCACGCGGAGGGAGACGTTGCCCACCAGCTCCCGGTCCAGGCGGTCCTTGACCAGACGGGCGGTCACCTTTCCGCCCTTGGTGCGCCCGGCCAGCGGCGAGGTGTTGGTGCCGATCGTCATCGAGATCGCCGGCTCGTCCACATGGATGGCCGGCAGCGGCCGCACATCGTCGGGGTCCGCGAGCGTCTCGCCGATCGTGATCTCCTCGATGCCCGCGATCGCCACGATGTCCCCCGCCGCCGCGCTCTCGGTGGGATAGCGGCTCAGGGCCTTGGTGGCGAGGAGCTCGGTGATCTTGGCGTTCTGCACCGATCCATCGTGGCGCACCCAGGCGACCTGCTGACCCTTGCGGAGGGTGCCGTTGAAGATGCGCACCAGGGCGAGACGGCCGAGGAAGGGCGAGGCGTCGAGGTTCGTCACATGCGCCTGCAGGGGGTGCTCGTCGTCGTAGGTCGGCGCCGGGATGTGCCTCAGGATGCTCTCGAAGAGCGGCTCGAGATCGGGACTGTCCGGGAGCGAGCCGTTCTCGGGCTTGACGGTGCTCGCCATGCCGTTGCGACCGGAGGCGTAGACGACCGGCACGTCGAGGATGGAGTCGAGATCGAGGTCGGGCACGTCGTCGGCCAGATCGCCGGCCAGGCCCAGCAGCAGGTCCTGCGACTCGGTGACGACCTCGTCGATCCGCGCATCCGGCCGGTCGGTCTTGTTGACGACCAGGATGACGGGCAGGCGCGCCTCCAGCGCCTTGCGCAGCACGAAGCGGGTCTGCGGCAGCGGGCCCTCGCTGGCGTCGACCAGCAGCACCACGCCGTCCACCATCGACAGCCCCCGCTCGACCTCTCCCCCGAAGTCGGCGTGCCCGGGGGTGTCGATCACGTTGATGGTGATCGGCGAGCCGCCGGAATGGGCCCCCCGGTAGGTGATGGCGGTGTTCTTGGCGAGGATCGTGATGCCCTTCTCCCGCTCGAGATCCCCGCTGTCGAGAGCGCGCTCCTCGACGTGCTCATGCGAGGTGAAGGATCCTGTCTGCCGCAGCATGGCGTCGACCAGGGTGGTCTTGCCGTGGTCGACATGCGCGACGATCGCCACGTTCCGCAGGTCTCGGCGGGTGGCGATGGCCATAGGGGTGATCCTTGGGATGTCGGGGATGAGGGCGCCGGCGCGACTCGCTGACAGGCCGGCGGGGCGCCATCGATTCTACATGCCCCCGTTCACTGGCCCTGCGAGGCCAGCCTCTGCTCCCTGCTGGCCCGCTGCTTGGCCGGGTCCGGCAGCGGGACCGCGGCGATGAGGCGCTGCGTGTAGGCGTCCTTCGGGGTCCGCAGGATCGAGTCCCGGGTGCCCTGCTCCACGAGCCTGCCGTTCCGCAGCACCGCGATGCGATGCGCCAGGTGGTCGACGACGGCCAGGTCGTGGCTGATGAAGAGGCAGGCGAACCGGAGCCGCTGCTGCAGCTCCAGCAGCAGCTCGAGGAAGCGCGACTGCACCGAGACGTCGAGGGCGGAGGTCGGCTCGTCCGCCACGAGCAGCTCCGGGTTCAGGGCCAGGGCGCGTGCGATGCCGACCCGCTGCTTCTGCCCGCCCGAGAGCTCATGCGGATAGCGGTTGCGGAAGCCGGTCGGCAGCTCGACCTGCTCCAGCAGCCCCTCCACCATGCGGTCGAGCTGGGGGCCCTTCGCCCGTCCGGCGAGCAGGATGGGCTCCCCGATGCTCTGGCCGATGGGCATGCGCGGGTTCAGCGACGATGCCGGATCCTGGAAGACGATCCCCGTGCGGCGGCGCAGCTCGCGCAGCTCCTTCGAGCGCATCCTGCTCATGTCCTTGCCGACGACCCGCAGCTCCCCTTCGGCGATCGGCAGCAGGCCCATGGCCGCCCGGCCGATGGTGGTCTTCCCGGACCCCGACTCGCCGACGAGCCCGAGCAGTTCGCCGGGGTGGATCTCCAGGCTGACGTCCTCCACGGCGCGGAAGGCCGGCATCCTGCCCCGCTTGGGGTAGTCGATGCTGACGTTGCGGAGCGAGAGCACCGGCTCCTCGTGCTCGTTCTTCTCGGGCAGCATCCGCTCCCGGCTCGACCCCAGATGCGGCACCGCGGCCAGCAGCTCGATGGTGTACGGCTCCTTCGGCGAGCCGAAGATCTCGGAGACCGTGCCGGTCTCCACGATCCGGCCGCGATGCATGACCACCACCCGGTCGGCCAGGTCGGCCACCACGCCCATGTCGTGCGTGATCAGGATGATGGCGGAGTCGAGACGGTTGTGCAGGGAGCGCAGCAGGTCGAGGATCTCGGCCTGCACCGTGACGTCGAGGGCCGTGGTCGGCTCGTCGGCGATGAGCAGGTCGGGGTCGCAGGAGATGGACTGCGCGATCATGGCCCGCTGACGCTGACCGCCGGAGAGCTGGTGGGGATAGGAGTTGAATGCTTTCGCGGGATCGGGCATCTCCACCAGGCCCAGCAGCTCGATGGCCCGCTCCTTCGCAGCGGCGGGGTTGATGCCGAAGTGCTGGCGCAGGGTCTCCACGATCTGGAACCCGATGGTGTAGACGGGGTTCAGGGCCGTCATCGGCTCCTGGAAGATGACGGCGATCTTGCGGCCGCGGACGCGGCGCATGGCCGCACCCGTCATCCCCCGCAGCTCCGTGCCGTTGAGCTTCGCGCTGCCCCGGATGCGGCTGTTCACCGGCAGCAGATCGAGCACCGCCATCGAGCTGGCGCTCTTGCCCGACCCCGACTCCCCGACGATGGCGAGCACCTCGCCCTTGTGCACCTCGTAGTCCAGGCCGATCGCCGCCGGGACCCACTCGCCGTCGACGCCGAAGTCGACGCTCAGCCCCTCGACCCGGAGCACCGGGACCCGGTCGCTGGCCTCGGGGACGGGAGGAGCGGCCGCTCCGGTCTCCTCGGGTTCGGGCTGCGATCCGGGCATAGTCTCTTTCTCTCTGTCAACCATCATCGGCCCATAGCTGCGACGATAGGGGGATGGCCTCCGTACCGGACAATGTGCACGTCTTCCGTTCCCGCTTCAACCAGATCTCCGCGGTGCTCACCTGGCTGATCTGCGCTGCCGCGACCGCGGCGATCATCGTCTCCGGCAGTCCCGACAAGGCCCGGTACCTGCCGATCATCGCCCTCTTCGCGGTGCTGGGATGGATCGCCCTCTGGCGGCCGTCGGTGCTGGTGGGCGACGACGAGATCGTCGTGGTCAATGTGATGAGCACCATCCGGGTGCCGTGGGCGGCGCTCATCCAGGTCGACACGCGCTATGCGCTGACCCTCTTCACGCCGCGCAAGCGCGTCACCGTGACCGCGGCCCCGGCGCCCGGGCGCCTGACGGCCGCCCTCGGCAGACGCGACACCGGCGGCATCCAGCAATCCGTCGTGGTGGACGGGCGGGTGCGACCGGGAGACCTGCCGACCACCGACTCGGGCGCTGCGGCGTTCCTGGTCAGGCAGCGCTGGGAGGAGCTCAGCGCGGCGGGGCGCATCGAGCTCGGGGCCGCGGATCGCACGCCGGTCGTGACCCGCTGGCATTGGCCGTCGCTGGCGCTGTGCGCGGTGCTGCTCGTCGGCGGAGCCGCGCTGCTCTCGCTCTGACCGCCCCGTCGAGACCGTCATGACGAGGGCCGTTCCTTCATCTTCGAGGGCACGAAGCGACGCTGGCGCGGGTCGAAGGCGTCGCGCAGGCCGTCGCCGATGAAGTTGACCGTGAGGGCGATCGCGACGATGAACAGTCCGGGCCAGAGGAAGAGCCAGGGCCGGGTGGAGAAGGCGTTCTGGTTCTGGCTGATGACGAGCCCCAGGGAGACGTCCGGCGGTCGGATGCCGAAGCCCAGGTAGCTCAGGCCGGTCTCCAGCAGGATCGACGCCGCCATCACCAGCGTGGTCGTGACGATGACGACCCCGATCGCATTCGGCAGGATGTGCCGGAAGATGATGCGGGCGTCCCGGGCCCCCGACACCTTGGCCGCATCCACGTACTCGCGTTCGCGCAGACTGAGGAACTCGCCGCGCACCAGACGCGCCAGGCCGGTCCACAGGAAGAGTCCCAGCACGAGGGCCAGCCCCAGCACGCCGAGGTCCTTGGCCGAGATGCTGGCGATGCGGCCGACCACGATGCCGAGCACGATCACGGGGATCACGATGACCAGATCGGTGAACCGCATGAGCACCGACTCGACCCAGCCCCGGTAGTAGCCCGCCACGGCGCCGACCACGGTGCCGATGATGGCGACCAGGATGCCGACGACGAACATGACCACGAGGGAGTTCTGGATGCCGCGCATCACCATCGAGAAGTAGTCGATGCCGATCAGCGTCTGCCCGAAGGGGTGGTCCCCGAGGGTGATGCCGTTCCCCCCGAGCCATTCCGGGATCACCGACAGCGTGGGCCGGCCGCCGTCGACGAGGTGCGGGGTGTCGGTGTAGGTGTACTTCCACCACCCGCGGATGCCGAAGACGCCGACGGAGCTGATGGAGAGCACCACGATCAGCAGGAAGACCACGACGGAGGCCATGGCGGTCTTGTTCCGCAGGAAGCGGCGGAGGATGAGCCGGCCCTGGCTCACCCCGACGGTGGCGGCGCTGACCTCGGCCTCGGGCAGCTCCGGCTCGGCGAGGATGGTCATCAGCGCGTCCTCACTCTCGGGTCGAGGGCGGAATAGGTCATATCGGCCAGGAAGTTGAAGGTGATCGCCATGATCGCGATCACGACGAAGTAGCCCATCACCGGGTTCGGGTCGGGCAGCGAGACGCCCCGCTGGAACATGGCGCCCATGCCGGAGAAGGCGAAGACCTGCTCGGTGATGATCGCCCCGCCCAGCAGTGCCCCGAAGTCCGTGGCGACGATGGTCGCGATGGGGATGAGCGAGTTGCGGAAGGCGTGCCGCACGATGACGACCCGCTCGGGCATCCCCTTCGCCCTGGCGGTGCGGATGTAGTCCTGGTTCAGCACGTCGAGCATGCCGGCTCGCGAGTACCGCGTGTAGGCGGCGAAGGAGATGAGCATGAGCGTGAGCGTGGGCAGCAGCAGATGGGTGAAGGAGTCCACGCCGTGGATCCAGACATCGCCGTCGAGGCCGGGGGTCTGCGAGCCGACCGTGGCGATCGGCCGCCCGCTGATCGAGGAGCTGTTGAAGTACACCGGCCAGGCGCGCATGAGCCGGTCGACGCCGATGAGCGCGGCCGAGAGGATCGCGGTCAGGGCGCCGACGCGCATGTTCATCCCGCGGTCGGGGCCGCCCACCACGAAGCCCGAGACCAGCCCCACGCCGATGGCCACCAGCGCCAGGATCGCCAGGGTGCCGAGGCTGGAGATGTCCAGCAGCCCCTGCAGGGCGAAGTAGCAGACCATGGTGATCGCGACGTTGATGCCGGCCGTGAGCAGGGCGTAGCGGTTGTGCAGCCCCGCGATCAGCGCGACGAGGCCGAAGCCGATTGCGGCGGATGAGACGAGGATGACCACGGGGCCCAGCGAGGGCTGCAGCAGCCAGCCGGTGACCGTGATGTAGCCCAGCACGGCGGCGGTGGACGCGAAGGACGCGGCGGCGACGATCAGCCGTCTTCGCCGGGACCCGCCGATCAGGGCCTGCCAGATCGCGGCGGCCAGCAGGGAGAGCAGCACGATCCAGATCGGCGAGAGCACGGGATCGGCCAGGAAGTTGTTGAAGCTGATGGCGATGTACTGCTTGAGCAGCACCGCGACCCAGAAGGAGGGCAGCGAGTAGAGCAGGAACGAGAGGAAGGTGATGCTGAAGTCGAAGGAGGTGTACTGCCGCAGGGCCGAGGCGATGCCCACCGCGATGCCGACGACGATGGCGAGGATGGTGGCCGCGGTGACCAGCTGCAGCGTCGACCCCATGGCCTGGGGCAGGAGCTCGGTGACCTTCTGGCCCTGCACGGTGAGCCCGAGGTCGCAGGAGTTGGCGAAGGGGATGAGGCACTTGGCCGCACCGCCCAGCCAGAGGAAGAAGCGCAGGGGCACCGGCACATCGAGCTGCAGAGCCTGGATGCGCTGGTTCATCAGCTGCTGCCGGTTGGGCAGCCGGCTCTGGTAGAGATCCTCGAGAGGGTCGCCGGCTGCCGATGTCAGCAGGTACATGATGAAGGCGGCGCCGATCAGGAGGAACACCGAGACGATGAACCGTCTCGCGATGAAGCTCACCATGGGGAAGGACCTCGGGGGTTGGGTATGGAAGGGTGGAGCGTCAGGACCGCCGGCCCCGACGCTCCACCCCTGGGGTGAGGATCAGTCAGGAGACTGATTGCCTACTTCTTGGCCCACTCCCAGTAGTTCCAACCCACACCGGCCTGACCGGGGTAGTAGACGACCCCGCTCACGCTGTTGTTGTAGGCCATGACGCCCGGAGCGACGAACAGCGGGACGCCGTAGTAGTCGTTCCAGAGCAGCGTGTCGATCTGGATCTGGATCTGATCCTGCTCGGCCTTGTCCAGGGTCACCTGGAGCTTGTTGGCCAGCTCGTCGACCTTGGTGTTCTTGTAGCCGTTGTAGTTACCGCCTCCGGAGCTGCCGAAGATCTGCGGCACGCCGGCCACGCCGACACCCGAGGAGATCCAGCCGAAGATGGACGCGTCGTAGTTGCCGCTGCCCAGCAGGCTGCCCCAGTTCTCGGCACCGGCGTCGACGATCTTGAAGCCGGCCTTCTCAGCGTTCAGCTGGATGAGGCGGAAGGCGTCGACGCGGTTCGGGTTCTTCGTGTTGTAGAGGATCCGCACGGTCGGCGTCTTGCCGTTCAGCAGGGCCTTGGCCCCGTCGATGTCCGGGGTGTCGAACGCGCTGGAGCCGTTCACCTTGATCGACTGGTCGTACGCGTCGGTGCCGGGGAAGAAGATCTGCGAGTCATCGAGCTTCGCGTCGGGGTTCTGCGGAGTCACGATCGCGTCGAGGATCTGCTGGCGCGGGACGGTCATCAGGAAGGCCTTGCGCACATCGGCGTCCTTGAACACCGGGGTGTTGAAGGAGAGGTCGAGGTGGTCGTAGCTGAACTGGTTGCCCGTCAGCGTGGTCACGTTCGACAGCGCCTTCAGCGCGGTGAGGGTGTCGGCCGAGGACTGCGGGTTGATGATGTCGACCTCGCCGTTCTGGAGGGCGGTCACCTGGGCCTGCGCGTCACCGATGAAGCGGATGACGATCTTGTCGACCTTGGGGATGAGCTTGCCCTGGTACTCCGGGTTCTTCTCCAGCGTGATGGAGTTCTTCGGCTGCCACTGGGTGAGCACCATCGCCGCCGACGAGAGGTACAGGCTCTTGTCGGAGGGCAGCGAGGTCGCGTCGAAGCCCGTGTTCCAGAAGTCGGCGACCTTCTTGATCACGTCGTTCGGGGTCGCCGGGTTCTTGGCGTCGCCACGGGGCGTGCTCTTGAAGGCGTCCATCAGGTCCTTGACCGTGACGCCCGCGTGATCGGCGACCACGTGCACCGGCTCGTCGATGGGGTTGACGAGCTGCCAGTCCGCGTAGGGCTCGGAGTAGGTCAGGGTCATCGACAGGTTGTCGTCGCTGATCTCCGGAAGGGAGGTCAGGCCGAGGCCGGAGGTGTCGCCGGCGTAGTCGAAGTAGGCCGTACCGGACTTGACCTTGCCCTCGTCGTCGTAGCTGGCGTCGTTGTAGTACCCGGACTGCACGGCCCAGGCCAGCATCATGTCGTCAGCCGTGATCGGCTCGCCATCGGACCACTTCAGGCCCTTCTGCAGCGTGTACTTGACGGTCAGCGGGTCGTCGGAGACCTTGGTCACCGTGCCGAAGCTCTCGTCGGGGACGATGTTCAGCTTGTCGTCGAGATAGAAGAAGCTCGAGCGGGTGTACCCCTGGAGCTTCGAGTTCATGTCGAGGTTGCCCTTGGAGCTGTTGGGGTTGAACGAGGTGAGCTCGTTGACCTCGGCAACCGTGATCGTGCCACCGCTGGGCTGATTCGACGACGAGTTCCCCGGGTTCGGGGTATTCGACGACGTGGTGCAGCCCGCTACGGCCATGGCCGCGGCAGCCGCTATGGCGAGCGGCGCTGCTATGCGTCTGATTTTCAATTTTCCTCCTGTGCAAGATGGACCCGCGGCAGAAAGATTCCTAGCTCACTGCCGCGCTATATACGAAGAACCCTAAGCCAGCGGCGGGCTCCATCGCCAAACTGTAGAGGCAAAAGTTACCCAGTGGTGACGGATTCAAGAAAAATTTGCATGCTCATAGTGAAAATTGCGTTTGCATAGATCTTGTGCAAGATTCTGTCGCGTTAGGCAAAGAAAGTGCCTCTAATGAGCTTCCGGGGTGACACGGGAGGCCTCCGCGGAGACCGCCGCGATTGTGGGGTTCCTCCAAACATCCGCCCGCGGGAGCGATAGCCTCATCTGGTGACCGGAGCAACGGGCGAGACGCGTCGCCGCATCCAGGCAGAGGTGCTGATCGTGCTCGGGCTGTCGCTCGGGGCCTCCGCGGTGTATTCGGTGGTCGCCATCGTGAACCGGCTCACCGCATCCGTGCCCCTCTCGTCGCAGACGGCGACGCTGAACACCTCGCTGAGCCCCCGCCCCTGGTTCGACCTCGTCTACCAGCTGCTGGCCATCGGCTTCGACCTGGTCCCCGTCGCCCTGGTGGGCTACCTGCTCTGGCAGGGCACCGCCCCGCACCTGGGCCGGCTCGGTCTCGACCTGCGCCGGCCGTGGCGCGACGCCGGCGGCGGAGTGGCGCTCGCGCTGGCGATCGGCATCCCGGGCATCGGGGTCTACCTGCTCGGCCGGGCCATCGGCATCACGGTGCACGTGGTGCCGACCGCGCTGGACACCTATTGGTGGACGGTTCCGGTGCTGCTGCTCTCCGCGCTGCGGGCGGCCGCGACCGAGGAGATCATCGTGGTCGGCTACCTCTTCGCGCGGCTCGGCGACCTCGGATGGGGCCGGTGGCGGATCATCGTCGCCAGCGCCCTGCTGCGCGGCAGCTACCACCTCTACCAGGGCATCGGCTCCTTCGTGGGCAACGTCGCCATGGGGGTGCTCTTCGGCTGGCTCTACACGCGCTACGGCCGGGTGCTGCCGCTCGTGATCGCGCACCTGCTCATCGACGCCGCGACCTTCATCGGCTACTCCTGGGCGGTCGCGGCCTTCCCCGCCCTCTTCTAACCCCATCCCTGAGGTCTGGCAAATGGCTGTCTACCGGCCCCAGGAAGAGCCATATGACCGACCTCACGAGAGGGGCGGGCAGGAGCAGAACAGGTTGCGGTCGCCGTAGGCGTTGTCGACGCGACGCACCGGAGGCCAGTACTTGGCCTGGATGCGCTCGGATGCGGTGGCCGGGTCGAGACCGTCAGCGAAGGGGTAGACGGCCAGCTCGCGATCGTAAGGATGGCCCCACTCCCCCTCGACGACGCAGCGCGCGGTGTGCGGGGCGTTCCGCAGCGGGTTGTCCTCGGCGCTCCAGCGGCCGGCGGCCACGGCATCCGCCTCAGCCCTGATCGCGACCATCGCCGCGATGAAGCGCTCCAGCTCGGCGAGGTCCTCGCTCTCGGTCGGCTCGACCATGAGGGTGCCCGGCACCGGGAAGCTCATGGTGGGGGCGTGGAAGCCGTAGTCGATCAGCCGCTTGGCCACGTCCTCGACGGTGATGCCGGTCGCAGCCGTGAGCGGCCGCAGATCGAGGATGCACTCGTGGGCGACCAGACCGTTCTCCCCGGAATAGAGGACCGGGTAGTGGTCGCGCAGCCGCACCGCGACGTAGTTCGCGGCGAGCACCGCGGCGCCGGTGGCCTGCCTCAGCCCCTCGGCCCCCATCATCCGGATGTAGGCCCAGGTGATCGGGAGGATGCCCGCACTCCCGTAGGGGGCCGCCGAGACGGCACGCTCCGGGTGCCCGGGCAGGAAGGGGGCGAGGTGCGCCTTGGCCGCGACCGGGCCGACACCCGGGCCGCCCCCGCCGTGCGGGATGCAGAAGGTCTTGTGCAGGTTCAGATGCGAGACGTCGCCGCCGAAATCGCCGAAGCGGGCGTAGCCGAGCAGGGCGTTGAGGTTCGCCCCGTCGATGTAGACCTGCCCGCCGGCCTCGTGCACCGCGTCGCAGATGGCCGCGATGTCGTGCTCGTAGACGCCGTGCGTCGAGGGATAGGTGACCATGAGGGCGGCCAGTCGCGGGCCGTGCTCCGCGACCTTCGCCCGCAGGTCGTCGAGGTCGACGTTGCCGTGATCGTCGCAGTCGACCACCACGACCTGCATGCCGGCGAGCACCGCCGAGGCGGCGTTGGTGCCGTGCGCGCTCGACGGGATCAGGCACACCGTGCGCTCCAGCTCGCCGTTCGCGCGGTGGTAGCCGCGGATCGCCAGCAGACCGGCCAGCTCCCCCTGGCTGCCGGCGTTCGGCTGCAGCGAGACGGCGTCGTACCCCGTGACCTCGGCCAGCCAATCCTCGAGCTGCCCGATGAGCACCCGATAGCCCTGCGCGTCGCCCTCCGGCGCGAAGGGGTGGCTGCGGGCGAACTCCGGCCAGGTCACCGCCTCCATCTCGGTGGCGGCGTTCAGCTTCATGGTGCAGGAGCCCAGCGGGATCATGCCCCGGTCGAGCGCGTAGTCCTTGTCGGCCAGGCGCTTCAGGTAGCGCATCATGGCGGTCTCGGAGCGGTGCGAGTGGAACACCGGGTGGGTCAGGTAGGCGGAGGTGCGGCGCAGCTCCTCCGGCAGCCGGTCGTCGTGCTCGAACCAGCCGTAGCCGCGCTGCTCCGCTCCGCCGAAGGCCTGGACCACGCGATGGACGTCCTCGAGGGTCGTCGTCTCATCGGCCGAGATCGAGACCGTGTCGGCGTCGGCCTGCCAGAGCAGCACCCCGAGATCCCGTGCCTTCGAGACGATCTCCTCGGCGCGCCCGGGGACGCGCAGGCTCACGGTATCGAAGAAGTGCCGATGAACCGGCTCGGCCCCCAGCCCAGCCAGCACCTCGGCAAGCAGCGCCGCGACCGAGGCGACCCGCTCGGCGATCCGCCGCAGGCCGTCCGGGCCGTGGTAGACGGCGTACATGCTGGCCATCACGGCCAGGAGCACCTGCGCGGTGCAGATGTTGCTCGTCGCCTTCTCCCGACGGATGTGCTGCTCCCTCGCCTGCAGCGCCAGCCGGTAGGCGGGGTGGCCGTCGGCATCCTGCGAGACGCCCACCAGCCGGCCGGGCAGCTGCCGCTCCAGCCCCTTGCGCACCGCCATATAGCCCGCATGCGGGCCGCCGAAGCCCAGCGGGACTCCGAAGCGCTGCGTGGTGCCCACCGCGACGTCGGCACCCAGCTCGCCGGGCGGCTTCAGCAGGGTGAGCGCGAGCAGGTCGGCCGCCATGACGACGATCGCGCCGCGCTCCTTCGCCACGGCGATGGCCCCGCTCGGATCCCAGAGGCGCCCGGAGGCGCCGGGGTACTGGATGAGGACGCCGAAGGCCTCGGTCGCCGGATCGACGCCCTCCACCAGCTCGATCCCGAGCGCCTCGGCCCGGTTCGCCAGCAGCGCCTTGGTCTGCGGCAGCGTGTCGGGATCGACCAGGAAGACGTCCGAGGCCGACTTCGAGGCACGGCGCGCCAGCAGCATGGCCTCCACCGCGGCGGTGCCCTCGTCGAGCATCGAGGCGTTCGCGATGTCGAGGCCGCTCAACTCGGCCACCATGGTCTGGAAGTTGAGCAGCGCCTCGAGCCGGCCCTGCGAGATCTCGGGCTGGTACGGCGTGTAGGCGGTGTACCAGCTGGGGTTCTCCAGCACGTTCCGCCTGATGACGGAGGGCGTGATGGTGTCGTAGTAGCCGAGTCCGATCATGGAGCGGGCCACCGTGTTGCCCCGCGCCAGGGCGCGCAGCTCCGCGAGCGTCTCCGTCTCGGTGGCGGCAGGCGGGATGGCGGAGCGCTCGGGCATCCGCTCGGCCGAGCGCCGGCGGATGCTCGCCGGCACCGCCGCCTCCACGAGCGCCTCCGTGCTCGGATAGCCCAGGGCGGCGAGCATGTGCTGCTCGGCGGATACATCCGTGCCGATATGCCGCTCAGCGAATACGCCCGTCATTGCGCCGTGAGAGCCGCATAGGCGTCGGCGTCCAGCAGTTCGGGCAGCTCCTCGAACGCGACCTTGACGAGCCACCCGGCGCCCTGCGGATCGCTGTTGACCAGGCTCGGATCGTCGGTCACGGCATCGTTGGCCTCGGTCACCGTGCCGTTCATCGGCGCGAAGAGCTCGCCGACGGACTTGGTGGACTCGATCTCGCCGATCACCGTGCCTGCCGCGACCGCCGTGCCCGCGGCGGGCAGCTCGACGTAGACGACGTCGCCGAGCTTGTCCGCGGCATAGGTGGTGATGCCCACGGTCGCGACGCCGCCCTCCACGCGGACCCATTCGTGCTCTCGGGTGTATCCGAGCTCCTCGCTCATGACTGTGCCTTTCGTTCCGGGGTGGTTCGTTTGTAGAAGGGGAGGGGGACGACGGTGGCCGGGATGCGGCTGCCGCGAACGTCGATGGCGAGCTCGGTGCCCGCCTCGGCGGCGCCGGGGTCGACGAAGGCCATCGCGATCGGATGCCCCAGCGTCGGGCTCAGCGCGCCGCTGGTCACCGTGCCCGCCTCCTGCCCGGCGCCGTCGAGCACCGCGTACCCGGCGCGGCCGGCCCGCCGGCCCTCGGAGCTCAGCCCCACCAGCACCCGGGCGCCCTCGCCCGGCCCGCTCTCGACCGCCGCGCGGCCGACGAAATCGGACCCCTTCGCCAGGCTCACGACCCGGCCGAGACCGGCCTGCGCCGGGAGGATGTCGGGCCCGAGCTCGTGCCCGTAGAGCGGCATCCCCGCCTCGAGGCGCAGGGTATCGCGGGCGGCCAGGCCGGCGGGGATGAGGCCGTGGGGAGCGCCCGCCTCCAGCAGCGCCCGCCAGAGGGGCGCGGCATCCGGCGCGTCGACATAGAGCTCGAAGCCGTCCTCCCCCGTGTAGCCGGTGCGTGCGACGAGCACGGTGCCGTCGGCGAAGCGGGCGCCGGTGGCCCGATAGTGCTTGAGCTCGTCGAGGCGCTGCTGGTCGTCCATGATCCGCAGGCCGGTCGTCTGCTGAAGGACCGCCAGCGATGCCGGTCCCTGCACCGCGATGAGGGCGGTGCGATCGCTGATGTCGGCGATCTCGACGTCGAAGCCCCGGGATCGGCGGGAGAGCTCGGCGAACACGGGGCCCCGGTTCCCGGCGTTGGCGACGAGCAGGTACTCGCCCGGGTTCGTCCGGTAGACGATCACATCGTCGATCACCCCGCCGCGCTCGTTCAGCAGCAGACTGTACTTCGCCTGCATCGGCTCCACCGCGGAGATCGTGCCGGACAATGCGAAGTCGAGAAAGGCTGCGGTATCGGGACCGGCGATCGTGATCTCGCCCATATGCGAGATGTCGAAGACGCCCGCCGCGGTGCGGACCGCGTGGTGCTCGGCGAGCTCGGAGCCGAAGCGGAGCGGCATCTGCCAGCCGGCGAAGTCGGTGAAGGCGGCTCCGGCGTCCGCATGGAGCCGGTGGAGCGGTGAATGGCGTTCGGTCAAGAGTCCTCCAGTCGATGTGCTGGTCAGAACTCCCCCTCTGTCATAGGCCTGAGAGTTTCACCGGCTCTCGCCGGCTTTCACCGTGGGCGGGATCATCGATCCGCTTTTCAGAGTGGCCAGCCCGACGCGGTACAGCTACCTGAGAGATTGGCGGGGAGGCTTGCTCCTTCGGTGCCGTCCGGTGCGGACGGCTCTCCCGCGTCGTGCATGGGGCCCGGTATTCGGTTGTCCGGCCCAGCATAGCGCCTGTGCCGCGAGCTCGTCGGATGCTCGCCGCGAGGCGAGGCTAGAGTGCGTTCATGGAGATCCTGATCCTGCTCGGCGTCATCGCCGTCATGCTGGTGCTCTGGTGGCTGGAGAGCAGACGGAGACGGGCCGGCCGGAGGTCATCCGCCATGTCCGCCGGGATCATGGCCGGGTGACCATCACCGTCCCGGATCGGCGGAACCCCTCTGGAGAGCCAGCCGGACGAGCGGGATGACCGGCTCCGCGTCCCCGGTGGCGTGCACGATGGCGGCTTCGAGCTGCTGCCAGGTACGGGGATGCCTGCGCTGGTATTGCGAAAGGAGCCGGGCGCTCTCCGCCGGATCGATGACGGTCGCGACCGCGGGCATCCGCCGCCGGAAGCCGATGCTGACGCGGCAGCCCGGATTCGCGACGAGGTTCCGCAGCCACTGAGCCCGGTAGCCGAAGCCCGAGGCGATGATCGCCTCATCGGGCGCGGGCCGGTCGGCCACCTCGAGCACGACGTATCGCGGCTCGCCCGAGGTGCGGCCGATGTGCTCGAGCATGAGCAAGCGGCCGCCGAAGACGAAGCCGAGCCCTGCCCGGTAGAGCCAGATGGGCGCACGCACGACCGGGCGCGTCGTGAGCACCCAAGCCGCGAACCGGCCGGACATCAGCCCTCGCGCTCGCTGCGATAGACCGCGACGAGCGCATTGGCGTGACCATGACCGAAACCGTGCTCCGTCTTCAGCCACTCGACCTGCTCCCTGTGCTTGCGGCCCCTCACCGCATCCAGCTGGGCGAACCAGTGCTCGATGGGCTCGCCGTACCTCTTCTCGATCGAAGGGAAATACGATCTCGGGCCCTTGACGGCCTCATCCATTGCGCCCTCCTTCCCACAACGGCATCGTGCTAGACCTCCGGACTCAGCTCGACGCCGTGGCCGGCGGGCACCGGCTCCTTCGGCGGCCCGGGCGGAGTCCCGTCGCCGAACGGGTGTCCGCCGAGCTCCTCCCGGTGGTGCTCGGTGAGCCAGCCGCCGAGCCTCGGCCCGAGCGGCACGATCCGCGTCGGGTTGATGTCCTCGTGCACCACGTAGTAGTGCCGCTTGATGTCGACGAAGTCGATGGTGTCGCCGAAACCCGGCGTCTGGAAGAGGTCCCGCGCATAGGCCCAGAGCACCGGCATCTCGGTGAGCTTGGAGCGGTTGCACTTGAAATGCCCGTGGTAGACGGCATCGAAGCGCACCAGCGTGGTGAAGAGCCGCACATCGGCCTCGGTGATCGTGCCGCCCATCAGGTAGCGACGGCCCGCCAGTCGCTCGCTGAGGATGTCCAGGGCGCTGAAGAGCCGATGGTAGGCCTTGTCGTAGGCCTCCTGCGACCCCGCGAAGCCGCAGCGGTAGACCCCGTTGTTCACCTCGGTGAACACGAAGTGCATCAGCTCGTCCATCTCGGAACGGAGCTCCTCGGGATAGAGATCCGGCGCGCCGGGGCGGTGGAACTCGGTCCACTCGGTCGAGAAGTCGAGGGTGATGGAGGGGTAGTCGTTCGTGACGACGGCGCCGCTGGGCACCTCCACGATCGCGGGAACCGTGATGCCGCGCGGATAGCCGGGGAAGCGGGTGAAGTAGGCGTCTTGCAGGCGCGGGATGCGCAGCACCGGGTCCAGGCCATCCGCGTCGAGGTCGAAGGTCCAGGAGCGCTTGTCATGGGTCGGGCCGGCGATGCCCATCGAGACGGCGTCCTCGAGGCCGAGCAGCCGGCGCACGATGACCGCCCGGTTGGCCCAGGGGCAGGCGCGCGAGACGACCAGGCGGTAGCGCCCCGCCTCGGCCGGCCAGGTCTGCACCCCCTCGATCGGGCGGGCACCGGCGGTGATGCGGTCCTGGATGTAGTTGGTGTCCCGGGTGAACTCCTGGCCGGTCGTGACGTAGGACCCCCGCGTCGACTCCGCTGCTGACTTCTCTGCCATGCCTCCACGCTACCCGCGGTCGTGTGCCAGGCCTTGAGCGTTCCGCGACCGGCTGCGAGGATCGACGCATGCGGATGAGCATCCGGCCCTCGCTGCGTCTGACCTCGGTCACCGTGTCCGGACCCGATCCTCGCGGCCTCGCGCGGTTCTACGCCGAGCTGCTCGGCGGGACGGTCACGACGGCGGAGCCGCCCCGTCCCGGCGAGCCGGAGCAGGCGGGATGGGCACAGGTGAGGATCGGCGGGCCCACGCTGAACTTCGAGTTCGAGGAGCAGTGGCGGCCGCCCGTCTGGCCCGCGAAGGCCGACGAGCAGACGGCCACGCAGCATCTCGACATCCAGGTGGACGACCTGGACAGCGCCGTCGACTGGGCGATCTCCTGTGGAGCCGTGCTGGCGGAGCGACAGCCCCAGGACGACGTGAGGGTCATGCTCGACCCCGTCGGCCATCCGTTCTGCCTGTTCCGCTGAGGATGGGCTGGTCACCACTGCCCGGACGCCCGGGAGCGGCATAGGCTGAGACGACTCATCCGGAGTGCACGCCGGGCGTGCACATCAGGCTATGCACATTATTGGAGAGACCATGGCACACGGCGACATCACGCATATCGACATCCCCGCCGACGACATCCAACGGGCGAGCGAGTTCTACGGCCGGGTGTTCGGCTGGAGCATCAACGAAGTCCCCGGATACGAGGGGTACCCGATGTGGCAGGCGCCCAACGGCATCAGCGGCGGCGGCATCGCCCAGCGGCAGGGGCAGCTGACCTACCCGCGCAGCTACGTCGAGGTCGACTCCATCGACGAGACGCTGAACGCCGTCACCGAGGCGGGCGGAAGGGTGCTGATGCCGAAGACGCCCATCAGCGACACCAGCTGGTACGCGGTGCTCGAGGACACCGAGGGCAACCAGATCGGGCTCTACGAGGGCACCACGAGCATGTGAGACGCTAGGCGCTGAACCGGAACTCGACCGAGTCCCGGTACGGAGCAACCTCTGCTCCAGCCTTTCGTCAGCCTTCCAGTGCAAGCCTGTCTCGAAGCCACTTGTCGATTCCCTCGAGCGCGGCCTGTGCCATGGATGTCGGATGGGCGGTGAACGCATGCGGAGACGCAGGATAGACACATAGGTCCAGCTCAACGCCTGCGACCAATAGCCGCGTCGCCATTGCGAGATTGTCCTCGTAGAGGATGTCGTCTTCGCCGATCACCATCAGGACCGGAGGCAGACCCTTCAGGTCGGCAAATACGGGCGAGATGTCGGGGTTTGTGCGGTCCGGAGCGTCGCCCGCGTATGCAGCCAGGAAGTACTCATCCCTGATGATGCGCCCCGCAGGAGTCTGAGCCGAGAGGTCGTACGTTCCGCACTGCAAGACCGCACCCCCGAACGCATGCATGCCACGGTCACGGAGCCGAAGCAGCGTCACTGCCGCCAAGGTAGACCCTGCCGAAAATCCGCACATCGCAAGCCGAGACGTGCCGAATCGTGTTTCGGCGTGCTCTGCGAGCCACAGTGCGGCTGTCTCGCAATCATCGGGGGCCGCCGGCCACGGATCTTCGGGGGCCAGTCGGTAGTCCACGCTGACGACGGCAACACCCAGAGCATCCACGAGACGACGATTCCGAATATCGCTGCCTGCGGCGGACCCGAGATAGAAGCCGCCCGTGTGGATCTCCAAGAGCACACCTTCGGACGGTTGCCCCACCGGCGTATGGATGCGCACACGCACGTCACGCTTGCCAGCACTCACTGTCTCCACCGATGGAGCCGGCACGCACTCGGCTGGAGCGGGAGCAGCTTCTCGAGCCTGAGTGAGCTCACCGAGGCTACGGGGCCCCTGCCCAGGACGTCGGCGTGCATAGAACGCCTGGGATTCCTCAACCAGAGACAAAAGTCCAGGATCGATCAGAGACGACTTCTCAACCCGCATGGGATGCAACTTTACGGGACGGCACACGACCGCAGCATGATGGCAAGCGCCATGTTATGGCGTCTCAGCTCGTCAAAGGTCTAGTTCGAGAACCGGAACTCCACCACGTCACCACGGTCGGGGACGGCACGCGACCATAAGGCAACAGCGATCCTCAGCGTGAGCCGGGAGTCATGAGAAGCTGGGATCCATGAGCAAAGTCGTCGTGATCGGTGCGGGGGTGGTCGGCCAGACCTATGCCAGCCTGCTAGCCAATGCTGGTCATGACGTAAGCATCGTCGCCCGCGGCCACCGTGCCGATCAGCTTCGTTCATCCGGAATCGTGCTCAACCAGGGCGGCCGAGTCAGCCGGACGACGTGCCGCGTCATCGACGCTCTTGACGATGCAGAGTCGGCCGACGTGGTGCTCATCGCGGTGCGCGGCGATCAGCTGCGCTCCGTGCAGAACGAGGTCGCGGCGTCGGCCGCGTCGATCGTGGCGTGCATGTCTAACCCGCTCGGACACCGCGAGACTTTCGAGCAGCAGGTTGGTGCCCAACGGACGGTCTTCGCCTTCTCCGGGATTGGTGGACTGATCGCCGAAGACGGTTCGGTCCACTATCACTGTGTGCGCCAGCAGCCGACGGTCGTCGACGTCGGCGCGAATGCCGGGCCGGCTGTCGCTGAACTGATGACCAGCACTGGGCTGACGGTGCGCCGGGAAAACCAGATGAACTCATGGCTGGACACGCACACCGTGTTCATCGGTGGCATAGGGGCCGCCATCCTCACGACCGAAAACGGGGCACCCGAGATCGCGCAGTCCCGAAAGCGGGTGCGCAAGATCGTGCTCGCCGTCAGCGAAGCCTTCGATGCCCTCCAACAGCACGGCGTCCCAGTCCGACCTGCCGCGCTGCGCACCATCTTCGGACGCGTCCCCACATGGTTCTCCACCCGCTACTGGCAGCGCCAGTTCGCGGGACCCATGGTGCAGGTCTCCATCGCGCCGCACGTGCTGTCCACCCGTGCGAGCGAGTTCCCGCAGCTCGTCGACTACGCACTCAGCCTCGTGGGCCAGGACGCCCCGGACTATCGCCGAATGGTCACGCCATGCGCGTCACCGAACAGCCGCACCTGACCACGCTGTCGTGAAACCGTCACTCCTCGTTCACAACGCGAACCGGAACTCCACCACGTCGCCGTCCTGCATGACGTAGTCCTTGCCCTCGATGCGCGCCTTGCCGCGAGAGCGGGCCTCGGCGATCGAGCCGGCCGCGACCAGGTCGTCGAAGGAGACCACCTCCGCCTTGATGAAGCCCTTCTCGAAGTCCGAATGGATGACGCCGGCGGCCTGCGGCGCCTTCCAGCCCTTGCGGATCGTCCAGGCCCGCGCCTCCTTGGGGCCGGCGGTGAGGTAGGTCTGCAGGCCGAGCGTGTCGAAACCGATGCGGGCGAGCTGGTCGAGCCCGCTCTCGGGCTGGCCGGTGCTCGCCAGCAGCTCCGCCGCATCCGCTGCATCGAGGTCGATCAGCTCCGACTCCAGCTTGGCGTCGAGGAACACCGCGGGCGCGGGGGCGACCAGCGCAGCGAGCTCGTCGAGCCGGGCCCGATCGCCGAGCACGGCCTCGTCCACGTTGAACACATAGATGAACGGCTTTGCGGTGAGCAGCCCCAGCTCCCGGATCGGCTCGAGGTCGAGCCCCCCATTCGCCGAGAGCGGCTTGCCGCCGTTCAGCCAGGCCATGGCCGCCTCGGCCGTCTCGAGCACGACCGGCTCGGTGCGGCGGGTCTTGACCTCCTTGCCGTACCGCTCGACCGCCCTCTCGAGGGTCTGCAGATCGGCGAGGATGAGCTCGGTGTTGATGGTCTCCAGGTCGCCGGCCGCGTCGATCCTGCCGTTCACATGCACGACATCCGGGTCGGCGAAGGCGCGGACCACCTGGGCGATAGCGTCGGCCTCGCGGATGTTCGCCAGGAACTTGTTGCCCAGCCCCTCCCCCTCGCTGGCGCCCTTCACGATCCCGGCGATGTCGACGAAGGAGACCGGCGCCGGCAGGATGCGCTCGCTGTGGAAGATCTCGGCCAGCGTCGCCAGCCGCTCGTCGGGCAGGCTCACCACCCCGACGTTCGGCTCGATCGTGGCGAAGGGGTAGTTCGCCGCGAGCACCTGGTTCTTGGTCAGGGCGTTGAAGAGGGTCGACTTTCCGACGTTCGGCAGGCCGACGATCGCGATGGTTAGGGCCACGGGATTCAAGCGTACTTGCATCCCCCGGCGTGCCGAACTTTGCAAAACTCAGGAAAATCGGCGCGAGAAGCGGCGGGAGGCCAGCAGACCCGAGGCCGCGGCCGCCGCCCCCGCGCCTTTTCCTGAGTTTCGAAGGGAGAAAGGAGAGGGTGCGGCGGGGCGACGGCGCCGGGCGAGCTCGCGTGCGACGATGGAAGGCGTGGCCCTGAACTTCACCGCGATCGACTTCGAGACAGCCAACTCCTCCAGCGCATCGGCGTGTTCGGTGGGTCTGGTCAAGGTGCGGGAGGGCCGCGTGGTCGACAGGGCGAGCTGGCTCATCCATCCCCCGACCGGCCACGACGAGTTCAACGAGTGGAACATCCGGATCCACGGCATCCGCCCCGAGCACGTCGCCGACGCCGCAGGATGGCCCGAGCAGCTCCCCGACCTGGTCGCCTTCGCCGGGGGCGACATCCTCGTCGCGCACAATGTGGGCTTCGACATGGGGGTGATCACCGCGGCCTGCGCCGCCACCGCCTGCGCCACACCGGACTTCAGCTATCTCTGCAGCCTCCGCGTCGCTCGTAGGACCTACAACCTCGACTCGTACCGTCTGCCCGTGGCCGCGATGGCGGCCGGCTTCGAGGACTTCGACCACCACAACGCCCTGGCCGACGCGGAGGCCAGCGCCGCGATCGTGCTGCATGCGGCGAAGCGTCACGAGGCCGAGTCCCTGGAGCAGCTGAGCGTCATCGCCGGGGTACGGTTCGGCGCCATCGGCCCGGCCGCCGCCGAGCCGGCCCGGAGCCAGCGGTCGATGGTGTTCGGCTGACGGCGATGTCACCGGCCGCTGTCACACTGGTGCCATGGAACTGATCGTCGCGCTGCTCATCGGGCTGGCCGTCGGAGCGGCCCTGGGGGTGGCCTTCGGCCGGATGTCCTCCCGCGGCGGCCCTGCGGCCGGCGCCGACGAGCTGAGCGAGCTGCGATCGCAGACGGCGGCGCTGCGCTCGGAGGCCGCAGCCGCCGACGCGACCGCCCGGGCGCTGCGCGAGCAGGTGGAGCAGCTGCTCGACCAGCAGAAGGCCCAGCAGGCCAAGGCGGAGCAGGACAATCGCGTGCTGCAGCTGCTGGCGCCCGTGCAGGAGACGCTCCGCGGCATGCAGGCCAAGGTGAACGAGCTCGAGGTGGAGCGGGCCAACCAGTACGGCGCGCTCAACCAGCAGCTGCTCTCTGCCCGGCAATCCGAGGAGCTGCTGCGCAGCACCGCCGAGTCGCTCGCCAGCGCCCTCCGCTCCAACAGCGTCCGCGGCGTCTGGGGCGAGACCCAGCTGCGGAACGTGGTCGAGGCCGCCGGGCTGATCGAGCGGGTCGATTTCGAGGTGCAGTCGAGCATCAGCTCGAGCGCGGGGGCGGGGCGACCGGACATGATCGTGCACCTGCCGGGCGGCAAGTCGATCGCGGTCGACGCCAAGGTGCCCTTCACGCACTACCTGGAGGCCAGCAACATCGCCCCCACGGCATCCGGGGAGGACGGCGCCCGCCGCTCGCAGCTGATCGGCCAGCACGTCCGCGCGGTGCGCAGCCACATCGACACCCTGGCGAGCAAGGCGTATTGGTCGGGGCTGCCGGCCAGCCCCGAGCTGGTGGTGGCCTTCATCCCGAGCGAGGCGCTGATCTCCTCGGCGCTGGAGGCCGATCCGGCCATCCTCGACTACGCCTTCGGCAAGCGGGTCGCCCTGGCCTCGCCGGTCACGCTCTGGTCGGTGCTGAAGACCGTGGCCTACTCCTGGCAGCAGGATGTGCTCACCGAGGACGCCAAGAAGCTCTTCGACCTCGGCAAGGAGCTCTACGGCCGCCTCTCGACGCTGTCCGAGCACGCCGACAAGCTGCGCCGATCCATCGACGCCACCGTCAATAGCTACAACCAGTTCGCCAACTCGCTCGAGAGCCGGGTGCTCGTCACCGCCCGCAAGCTGGGCAGCCTCGACGAGTCGAAGGTGCTGCGGGAGGCGGAGGTGATCGAGCAGGCGCCGAAGCGGCTGACGGCCGCGGAGCTGGAGCCGCCGCTCACAGCCATTTCTCCACCAGATGATCAGCGCTGACGCGCCGGATCGTCCCCGATTTGCCGCGCAGCACGATGCTCTCGGTCCGGATGATCGGACCCATCTTGCGCACGCCGCTGACCAGGCCGCCGTCGGTCACGCCGGTGGCGACGAAGAAGGTGTTGTCGCTGCTGACCAGATCGTCGAGGTCGAGCACCTGGTCGGGATCGAGTCCCGCATCGACGGCCTTCTGCCGCTCCTCGTCGTCGCGCGGGGCCAACTGCCCCTGCATGAAGCCGCCGAGGGCCTTGATGGCGCAAGCCGTGGTGATGCCCTCCGGGCTGCCGCCGATGCCGATGCACAGGTCGATCCTGGTGCCGTAGCGGGCCGCGTTGATCCCGCCGGCCACATCGCCGTCCAGCATGAGGCGGGTGCCGGCCCCCGCCGCCCGGATCTCCTCGATCAGCGGAACGTGGCGGGGCCGGTCCAGGACCGCGACGACGATGTCGCCGACATCCTTGCCCTTGGCCTTCGCCAGCGCTCTGATGTTCTCGCCCACGGGCTTGCGCAGATCGAGCACGCCGTGCCCCTCCGGGCCGGCGACGATCTTGTCCATGTAGAAGACGGCGGATGCGTCGAGCATGGTTCCCCGGTCGGACACCGCGATGACCGAGAGCGCGTTCTGGCGTCCGGCAGCCGTCAAGGAGGTGCCATCGATGGGGTCGACGGCGATATCGCAGGCGGGACCCCGGCCGTTGCCCACCCGCTCGCCGTTGAAGAGCATGGGGGCGTGATCCTTCTCCCCCTCGCCGATCACGATGACGCCGTCGAAGTCGACCGTGCCCAGGAACTTGCGCATGGCGTCGACGGCGGCGCCGTCCGCGCCGTTCTTGTCGCCGCGGCCGATGAACGGCACCGCCCGGATCGCGGCGGCCTCGGTCGCGCGGACCAGCTCCATCGCCAGGTTGCGGTCGGGTTGGTGATCGAATCCCTGTCTCCGGGATCCCTGCGTCTCGCTGTCCACCCTCCCAGGGTAGGGGCAGGGTCGTCGCCCGGGCGGTGCGGCGGGCATGAAAGAAAGCCGGTTCTTATGCAGAACGCGGCTTTTGCCCGGCCCGTCGTCCCCGGGCCCATCGCACTCCCCGGAGGGGTCAATAGACTATCGGGCAAGAGCCTTGTAGAGCGCTGAAGGAGCCGTCATGCCCATCGCAACCCCCGAGCAGTACGCCGAGATGCTGGACCGAGCGAAGGCGGGAGGATTCGCCTACCCGGCGATCAACGTCTCGTCGTCGCAGACCATCAACGCGGTGCTGCAGGGCCTGACCGAGGCCGGCTCGGACGGGATCATCCAGGTGACCACGGGCGGCGCCGACTACTTCGCGGGCCAGAGCGTGAAGGCCCGGGCCTCGGGGGCGCTGGCCTTCGCCGCGTTCGCCACCGAGGCGGCCAAGAACTACCCCATCACGGTCGCGCTGCACACCGACCACTGCCCCAAGGACGCGCTCGACGGCTTCGTGATGCCGCTGATCGAGGCGTCGGAGGCGCAGGTCAAGGCGGGCGGCAACCCGATCTTCCAATCGCATATGTGGGACGGCTCGGCCGTGCCGCTGGGCGAGAACCTGGAGATCGCCAAGGGCCTGCTGCCCCGCATGAAGGCCATCAACGCCATCCTGGAGGTGGAGATCGGCGTGGTCGGCGGCGAGGAGGACGGAGTCAGCCACGAGATCAACGAACACCTCTACACGACCGTGGACGACGCGATCGCGACCGTCGAGGCGCTCGGCCTCGGCGAGAACGGGCGCTACATCGCCGCGCTCACCTTCGGGAACGTGCACGGCGTCTACAAGCCCGGGAACGTGAAGCTGCGGCCCGAGCTGCTCAAGGAGATCCAGGACGGCCTGGCGGCCCGTTTCGGCACCGGTCCCAAGCCGCTCGACCTGGTCTTCCACGGCGGCTCCGGTTCGAGCGAGGCGGAGATCGCCGAGGCCGTCGCCAACGGGGTCGTGAAGATGAACGTCGACACGGACACGCAATACGCCTTCACCCGCTCGATCGCCGACTACATGCTGAAGAACTACGACGGCGTCATCAAGGTCGACGGCGAGGTGGGCAACAAGAAGAAGTACGATCCCCGCGCCTGGGGCAAGGTCGCCGAGGCGGCCATGGCCGTTCGCGTCGCCGAGGCGGCCCGGCAGCTGGGCTCGGCCGGGCAAACCCTGGGCTGAGCAGCGTCGCGTCAGCCGCGGCGGCGGCGACCGGTGCGCGCCGGCAGCTGGAACTTGAGTCGCAGCTGCTTGTCCCCGCCCAGCCAGGTGAGGTTGTCGACGGTCGACTTCAGGGTGAGGTAGTAGGGCGCCAGCATGGTGATGCGGCGGCCCTCGGGCAGGTCCAGGTGCATGCTCAGGGCCACGCCGGTCGAGCCGTCGTCGTGCTCCCGCAACTCGACCTCCAACGACTCCGAACGCAGCACCGGGCTCTCGAGAACGGCGAAGAGCAGCCCCCGGATGGCCGCACGCTGCTCCGCTGTCATCAGCTCGGCCAGGCGGTCGGGATCGACGACGCTCATCGCGCGGCCCTCCGCGATGAGATCGAGCCAGCTCTGATTCGAGCGCGCCACCAGGTCCTCGCGCAGGCTCCGGGCCATCTCGGCAGCCGCGCTCCGGTCCTGCGCCGTGATGGATCCGCTGCTGGCCACGCGCTCCAGCAACGGCCCGACCATGGCGCCGACGCGCACCAGCTCATCCCGCATAAGGTCCAGCCGCGCCACGTCGTCCAGGTGCTGCGGGGCGGCCTCCCCTCTCGCGCCGGTGCGCCAGCGGGAGACCCGGGAGGCCACCTGGTAGTCGAAGACCACGCAGGCGACAGCTATCACCGCGATGACCCCCGAGACCAGCACGATCCTGGTGAGCGGGGGCCAGAAGTCCGGGACCGGCACGAAGACCGCCCAGGTCAGGATGCCGGAGAAGACCACGGTGGCCAGGCCGGCGACAGCCATCCGCAGTGCCGAGGAATAGGGGGTCAGCGAGAGGAGCACGGCACTGACCCCGAGACTGGCCCACCAGGTCTCCAGGGCCACCGTTCCCCGGCCGTAGTCAAGGGCGGAGAGGAGCATGCCGAGCCAGCCGAGGAGCAGCACGCCCGAGAAGGCGGCCCGGCCGATCTCCCGCCGATGGGGCCGGGTGAGCAGGTAGACGATGAGGCATGCCGCCGTGATGCAGGCGACCCCGGCCAGCTGCTGCAGCGGCATGGGGCTGTTGGACCAGGTCTCGATCACCAGCGGAACCGCATAGGCGAGTCCCATGGCGGCGAACACCAGCGGCAGCAGCGGCCCGGAGAACCAGCTCAGCGGATCGACCTGGTGGGGAGAGCGGGTCAGGGCCTCACGCATCCGCCACCCCCTCGGGAAGCTGCTGCGGGACCGTGAAGATCACAGACGTCCCGGTCTCGGGGGAGGACCAGAGCCGCACCGAACCGCCGCAATCCTCGATGCGGCCCGTGATGGAGAGCCGGATGCCCAGACGGTCCCCCGGCACGCTGGCGGGGTCGAAACCCCTGCCCTGGTCGACGACCATCATCGTGACGGCATCGTCGTGGGTCGAGAGGAACACCTCCGCGGAATCGGTCTCGGCATGCGAGGCCACATTGTCGAGACAGGCCCGCAGCGCCCAGATCATGGCCCGGTGGGCCCCCTCGCCGAGCCGGATCTCCCCCTCGCCGCCGCTGACGTCGACGCTCAGCCCGCGCCAGCGGAAGTCGCTGACCACCTCGAGCACGTCCCGATAGAAGTCGCCGTGCTCCGTGCCCATCCGCTCGGCCGGCTCCGCCCGGGTGAGCACCGCCAGGTCGGCGAGGAAGCGGCCGCGCGCCTGCTCGCTCAGAGCGTCCCCGCTCGAGGCGATGGTGGCCAGATCGCTGAGAACGGTGTCGTGGATGATCGCGCTGGCGTGCTCCTCCAGCTGCCGGCGCCGGACCATGGCCATGGTCTCGGCCTCCAGAGCGGCGAAATCGGGGATCCGCTTCAGGGAGCTCCGGCGGATCAGCGCGAGACTGCAGAAGACGCCCAGCTCCACGATCAGCGCCATCGTCGGGCCCCAGCCGAGGTACACCGGCACGCCGTTGAGCAGATAGGCCAGCATCGACGCGCCGCCCCCCAGCACGTATCCCGCCACGGACCAGAGCACGCCGCCGAGCACGCCGGTGCCGATGACGCCCATGAGCACGAGCGCCATGGGAAGCCGGTTCATCACGAAGGTCGCCTCGGAGAAGACCTGCGGCTCGGCACCGAGCAGATACGACTGATAGGCGAAGGTGCTCGCGGTCCCCACGAGCAGATACAGGGCCGCGGTCGCCGGTCCCGGCCGGAACGCCATGAGCGCCAGCGCGGCGAGGGCGGCCGCGATCGCCGCCGTGGGCAGCAGCGGGGAGATGTTCAGATCGTCGACGGAGGACAGGTCGACGAGGGAGACGGCGGCCAGCAGCAGGTAGCCGGCGGCCAGCCACCAGGTCGTGCGCGTCAGCGCCTGGACGGTGACCGCATAGGCCACCTCCCGCGGGAGCATCGCGATGCGCGTCCGCACCCGGGGCGGGCTACCCATCGGATCGAGGCGTTGATCCATCCCTTCGATTGTGCCCCCCGAGCGCACGAGCATCCTGTCTCCCACTCGCATCCCGTCGAAGCTCTTTCGGCAGGGAGAACACCAGATCCTCTTCGGCGGTCGTCACCGCTTCGACAGTACGGTAACCGGCATCGGCGAGCTCGTCCAGCACTTCCTGCACCAGCACCTCGGGAACGGACGCCCCCGAGGTCACGCCCACGGTGGCGGCACCCTCCAGCCATTCCTGCTGGATCTCGCTGGAGTAGTTCACCCGATGAGCCGCCTCGACGCCGTGCTCCAGCGCCACCTCGACCAGCCGCACGGAGTTGGAGGAGTTGGCCGAGCCGACCACGATCACCACATCCGAGCGCTCGGCGATCTTCTTCACCGCGACCTGCCGGTTCTGGGTGGCGTAGCAGATGTCGTCGCTGGGCGGGTCGGCGAGGTTCGGGAAGCGCTCCCGGAGCAGCCGGACCGTCTCCATGGTCTCGTCGACGCTCAGCGTCGTCTGCGAGAGCCAGACCAGCCGGTCCGGATTCCTCACCACCAGGCCTGGAACGTCCTCCGGCCCGTTCACGAGCGTCGTGCGGTCGGGGGCGTGGCCCATCGTCCCTTCGACCTCCTCGTGGCCGGCGTGGCCGATCAGCAGGATCTCGTAGTCGTCCCGGGCGAAGCGCATCGCCTCCCGGTGCACCTTCGTCACCAGCGGGCAGGTCGCGTCGATCGCCTGCAGCCCGCGCTCCTGGGCGGCGGCCACCACCGTCGGCGAGACCCCGTGGGCGGAGAAGACCAGATGGGCCCCCGGCGGCACCTCGTCGACCTCGTCCACGAAGACGGCCCCCCGCTCCTCCAGCGTGGCGACGACGTGGACGTTGTGCACGATCTGCTTGCGCACATAGACGGGCGCACCGTAGTTCTCGAGCGCTTTCTCGACCGCGATCACCGCCCGATCCACCCCGGCGCAATAGCCCCGCGGGGCGGCGAGCAGCACGCGTTTGGTCCCGACGACGGGAACGTCCTTCAGCCGATTGCGAGCAGCGGGTACCCTTGGCTCGGGAAGGGCCACAGCAAGCCTGCCATTGGTGATGTTGCTCACACCCCCAGTCTAAGCTGGGCCGCCAGGCGGTGGCTGAGCCGCCGAGAACGAGCAGGAGGGATGCGGATGAGCGAGACGGCACCGCCCACCGTCGACGCGCCCTGGCCGGTCTCCCTGCTCTCCGCCAAGCTCAAAGGCTGGATCGATCGCCTCGGCAGCGTCTGGGTGGAGGGCGAGATCACCCAATGGGGCGTCTCCGGAGGCAACGTCTACGGCAAGCTCAAGGACCTCGCCGCCGACGCCACCGTGTCCTTCACCGTCTGGTCCTCGGTACGGTCGAAGATGCCCGACGACCTCAAGCAGGGCGACCGGGTCGTGGCCCTGATCAAGCCGAACTTCTGGGTCAAGGGCGGAACGCTCACCATGCAGGTGTTCGAGATGCGCCACGTCGGCCTCGGCGACCTGCTGGAGCGGCTGGAGCGGCTGCGGCAGAAGCTCAAAGCCGAAGGGCTCTTCGATGCGGAGCGCAAGAAGCCGCTGCCCTTCCTCCCCGCGCGGATCGGCCTGATCACCGGCCGGGATTCGGACGCCGAGAAGGACGTGCTCCGGAACGCCCAGCTGCGCTGGCCGGCGGTCGAGTTCACCATCGCCTACGCCGCGGTGCAGGGCGATCGTGCGGCGGCAGAGGTGACCGCCGCGCTGCTCCGGCTCGACGCGGACCCGGAAGTCGACGTGATCATCGTCGCCCGGGGCGGCGGCGACTTCCAGAACCTCCTGGTCTTCAGCGACGAGACGCTCGTGCGCACGGCGGCGGCCTGCACGACGCCCGTCGTGAGCGCGATCGGCCACGAGGCCGATCGCCCGCTGCTCGACGAGGTGGCCGATCTGCGCGCCTCCACGCCGACGGATGCCGCCAAGCGGGTCGTCCCCGACGTCGCCGAAGAGCTCAACCGCACGCGCGAGGCCAGACTCAGGATCGGGATGCGGCTGACCGCCCTGATCAACGGCGAGATCGACCGTCTGGAGCAGCTGCGCTCCCGGCCCGTGCTGGCCGGCCATGCCTGGATCGTCGATTCCCGCGCGGAGGAGCTCTCCCGCTACGTCGAGCGCGGAGCCGAGCTGCTGAACCGCCTGATGGAGCGCACCGGAACCCGCATCGCGGAGCTGCGCTCCCAGCTCCGGGCGCTCTCCCCCCAATCGACCCTCGACCGCGGCTACGCCATCGCCCAGCTGGCCGACGGCTCGGTGCTCCGCGCGGCCGCGGCCGCTCCGGTGGGGACGCCTCTCCTCCTCACCGTGGCCGACGGATCCGTGGACGCCCTCGTCGCGGAGGGACCGCACTCCGACCGGTACAGTTGAACCGTGGCAGAAGCAGCGGACGGCGGCATCCCAGCCCTGGACACCTCGGCACTGAGCTACGAGCAGGCCAGGGACGAGCTGGCGCGGGTGGTGGCCGAGCTGGAGCAGGGCGCCGCCACGCTCGAGGAGTCCCTCGCGCTCTGGGAACGCGGCGAGGCCCTCGCCAAGCGGTGCGAGCAATGGCTCATCGGCGCCCGGGAGCGGCTCGACTCGGCCCGGGGCGAGGCGCCGGGCGACCCGGCTCGATGAGCGGCGGACCCGGATCCCGCAAGCCGCCGCGCATCGTCGCGGAGCTGGGGCGTCCCGAGACGCCGTCGGAGGCGGCGGCGAGGAAGGCCGAGGCCTCCCGCAAGCGGCGGGCGAACCAGAACACGCTGAACCTCATCATCGCCCTGGCGGCGTCGCTGCTCCTGGTGCTCGCCCTCGTGCTCATCACCCTCCGCCCGCAGAGCACGGCCGCACCCGCGATCGACTACCACTCCGTCGCCGCGGACGCCCAGGCCGACACCGCCGTGCCGCTGGCCGATCCCGAGCTGCCGGGTGGATGGACGGCCAACTCCGCGCAGATCCGGCCCGCCGCCGGCGACGGCGTGCTCAGCTGGTACATCGGCTTCATCACCCCGGGGCAGCAGTTCATCGGCCTGACGCAGGGAATCGGGGCGAACCCGACCTGGGTCTCGAACCAGGTCGGCAACGGGAAGGCGACCGGCGAGACGAGCGTCGCGGGCATCGCCTGGACGGTGTACGACCACCGGGACGACCCCCAGCCGGGCAACCTCGCCTACGCCATGACCGTCACGCGCGGCCAGAGCAGCTACATCCTCTTCGGGACCGCTGACGACGACGAGTTCCGGCTATTGGCGACCGCATTGGCAGATCAGATCGGAGCAGAGCAGAGATGAAGTCCCGGACCGTCCAGCAGCCCACCCCCGCCGAGGCCTGGCAGGAGATGGTGCGAGGCAATGAGCGCTTCATCACCGGCAAGCCCCGCCACCCCCGGCAGGACGTGGAGCGGCGGGAGGAGCTGGGCCTGTCCCAGGCGCCGCATGCCACGCTCTTCGGCTGCAGCGACTCGCGATTGGCGGCCGAGATCATCTTCGACAAGGGGCTCGGGGACCTCTTCGTCATCCGGAACGCCGGCCAGGTCATCTCCGACTCCGTCATCGGCTCGATCGAGTACGCCGTCGAGGTCCTGGCCGTACCGCTCATCGTGGTGCTCGGGCACGACGAATGCGGTGCGGTGCGCGCGGCGATCGAGTCGCAGCAGCAGAACCCCCCGGCACTGCCCCCCCACGTGAACAGCCTCATCCAGCACGTCGTCCCCGCGGTGAAGCGCGTGCCCACGATCGCCGGATATCTCGACCCGCAGGAGGTCGGCAAGGAGCATCTGAGGGAGACCGTGCGTCAGCTCGTCGAGACCTCGGAGCTGATCAGCGACGCCGTCGCCGAAGGTAGGCTGGCAGTCGTGGGGGCGAACTACCGGCTGCTGGAGGGCCGGGTCGTTCCGCACATCGTCATCGGCGCCGTCTGACCGGCGCCCCACTTCCACACGAGGAGGCCAGGCCGTGAGCAGCGCGCCAGAGTACCGCATCGAACACGACACCATGGGCGAGGTCAGGGTTCCCGCATCCGCGCTCTACGGGGCGCAGACGCAGCGGGCGGTCGAGAACTTCCCCATCTCGGGCAGCGGGCTGGAGCCGGCGCAGATCGCCGCGCTGGCCAGGATCAAGAAGGCGGCCGCCCGGGTGAACGGCGAGCTCGGGGTCATCGAGCGGGAGATCGCCGATGCCATCGTCGCCGCGGCGGACGAGGTGGCCTCCGGCACGCACGACGACCAGTTCCCCGTCGACGTCTACCAGACCGGCAGCGGAACCTCGTCGAACATGAACATGAACGAGGTGCTGGCGGCCATCGCCAGCCGCATCGCCGGCCGGCCCGTGCATCCCAACGACCAGGTGAACGCCTCCCAATCCTCGAACGACGTCTTCCCGACCTCCGTGCACATCGCCACCACGGGCGCGCTGCTGCACGAGCTGATCCCCTCGCTCGAGCACCTCGCCGCCTCCCTGGAGCAGAAGGCCGCCGCCTGGAAGGATGTCGTCAAGTCGGGCCGGACCCATCTGATGGATGCGACCCCGGTGACCCTCGGTCAGGAGTTCGCCGGCTACGCGGCGCAGATCCGCCTCGGCGTCGACCGCGTGCGCTCGACCCTCGAGCGGGTCGCCGCCGTGCCGCTGGGCGGGACCGCGGTGGGCACGGGCATCAACACCCCGGCCGGCTTCCCCCAGCGGGTCATCGCCCTCGTCGCCGAGGACACCGGACTGCCGATCACCGAGGCGGCGGACCACTTCGAGGCCCAGGGGGCGCGGGACGCCCTGGTCGAGGCCTCCGGGGCGCTCCGGGTGATCGCGGTGAGCCTCACCAAGATCTGCAACGATCTGCGCTGGATGGGCTCCGGGCCGAACACGGGCCTGGCCGAGCTGCACATCCCCGACCTCCAGCCCGGCTCGTCGATCATGCCCGGCAAGGTGAACCCGGTCATCCCCGAGGCCGTGCTCATGGTCGCGGGCCGGGTCGTCGGCAACGACGCCACCATCGCCTGGGCCGGGGCATCCGGCTCCTTCGAGCTGAACGTGGCGATCCCGGTGATGGGCACGGCCATCCTGGAGTCCATCCGGCTGCTCGCCGCATCCACGCGCCTGCTCGCGGACAAGACCGTCGACGGGCTCGAGGCGAATGTGGAGCGCGCTCGCGCCTACGCCGAGTCCTCCCCGTCGATCGTCACCCCGCTGAACCGGGTCATCGGCTATGAGGCGGCGGCGAAGGTCGCCAAGAACGCCGTGGCCAAGGGCATCACCGTGCGCGAGTCGGTCGTCGAGCTCGGCTTCGTCGAGCGCGGCGAGGTGACGGAGGAGCAGCTCGACAAGGCCCTCGACGTGCTGAGCATGACCCGGCCCGGCAGCTAGCACCGGCGGGCCTGCGGCCTCCGATCAGGCGATCACGGCCTCGGCGCCGAGCGCCAGCCAGAAGCCGGCGAGCAGATACGGGCCGAAGGCCATGCGACTGCGCCGATTGGCTCTCCGGCCGAGCAGCAGGATGGCGGCGGCGAGCCCGCCGAGCAGGAACGCGGCCGCGGGGGCGAGCAGTGCCGACCGCGCGGAGACCATCCCGAGCGTCAGACCGAGCACGCCGGCGAGCTTGACGTCGCCCATCCCCATGCCGCCGGCCCTGCTCAGCAGCAGGAGGAACGCCGCATAGCCGGCGCCCGCCAGCAGGGGCAGCGCCGGCGACGCCCCGGCGATCGGCCAGGCGAGCAGGGCCGCCGCGACCGCGACCGGATAGCCGGGGAGGACCAGGCGGTTCGGCAGCCGGTGCTCACGCGCATCCGCCAGCGTCAGCGGCACGGTTACCGCGGCGAGGTAGAGGATCGGCGCGATCGCGAAGGGCCAGGCCGTGTCCATGGCCACACCGTAGCCGCGGACGGCGATCGCCGAGCCGCTCGCGGCAGGCGGCTGTGGAGAAGACGCCGGACCAACCTAGGTCAGCTCGCTCGACTCCAGCATCTCGGTGACCAGGGCGGCGATCGCCGAGCGCTCCGAGCGGGTCAGCGTGATGTGCCCGAAGAGCGGGTGCCCCTTGAGCGTCTCGATCACCGAGGCGACGCCGTCATGGCGGCCGACGCGGAGATTGTCCCGCTGGGCGACGTCATGGGTCAGCACGACCCGGGAGTTCTGCCCGATGCGGCTCAGCATGGTCAGCAGCACGTTGCGCTCCAGGGACTGCGCCTCGTCGACGATCACGAAGGCGTCGTGCAGCGAACGGCCCCGGATGTGCGTGAGCGGCAGCACCTCCAGGATGCCGCGGTCCAGCACCTCGTCGATCACGTTCTGCGACACCACCGAGCCGAGGGTGTCGAAGACGGCCTGCGCCCAGGGGTTCATCTTCTCGGCGGAGTCCCCGGGAAGGAAGCCGAGATCCTGACCGCCGACGGCGTACAGCGGCCGGAAGACCATGATCTTGCGGTGCAGCTGACGCTCCAGCACCGCCTCGAGACCGGCGCAGAGGGCCAACGCCGATTTTCCGGTGCCCGCCCGGCCCCCCAGCGAGACGATGCCGACCTCCTGGTCGAGCAGCAGGTCGATCGCCAGCCGCTGCTCGGCGCTCCGGCCGTGCAGCCCGAAGAGATCGCGATCGGCACGGACCAGGCTCAGCACCCCCCGACCGGTGACCCTGCCCAGAGCCGAGCCCCGGGACGAGTGGACGACCAGCCCGGTATTGACCGGCAGCTCTTGCACCAGCCGCGAGCGGAGGCTGCCCTCCTCGTAGAGGCGGTCCAGCTGCTCCGCGCTCAGGCTCAGCTCGGCCTGGCCGGTCCAGCCGGAGTCCACCGCCAGCTCCGCCCGGTACTCCTCGGCCCGCAGACCCACCGAGGCGGCCTTCACCCGCAGCGGGAGGTCCTTCGACACGACGGTGACGTCGACGCCCTCGGCCGCCAGGTTCAGGGCCACCGCCAGGATCCGCGAGTCGTTGTCGCCCAGCTGCAGGCCCGAGGGCAGCGCGGCCACGTTCGAGTGGTTCAGCTCGACCCGGAGCGACCCGCCCGCGCCGACAGCGATCGGGAAGTCCAGGCGCTCGTGCTCGAGCCGCAGCTCGTCGAGGTTGCGGAGGGCCTGCCGGGCGAAGTAGCCGATCTCCGGATCGTTGCGCTTCGCCTCCAGCTCGGTGATGACGACGACCGGCAGCACCACGGCGTGCTCGGCGAAGCGGAACACCGCCCGCGGATCGGAGAGCAGCACGGAGGTGTCGAGCACGAAGGTGCGCTCCGCCTGCGCTCGCGAGCGCCCCGCCTCGCCCGCCCGATCGGTCCCCTGCTTCGGCTTGTCCAGCGTGGCCACCTGAGCTCCATCCCCGGGCGCCTCGCGCCCGGATCCGTCCCGAAGGCGGCCGATGCTGTGACGAAACGAACCCGGCCGCTTCGATCGGGCGCCCTGCCCGATGCCACGACGCTACGGGCAGCACGGCGAAGGTCCGCTGCGACACGCCCCGGATGCGGGAACCTCCGGCCGGGATGCGGCTCAGACGGTGATCGCGGAGGCGTAGCCGACGAAGCTCGCCCGGAGCATCTCGAACGTCTCGGCCACCGTGGAGGCGTGGACGCTGACCCGCACCGACCCCTGCCGGGTCGTGACGGTGACGCCGTGGTTGTACAGCGCCGCCGTCAGGCTCGTCAGCCGGTCGGGCTCGGGCGTGAGCACGACGATCCCCGCGCGCTCGGCGGCGTCTCGGGAGGAGGTCACCGGGATGCCGAACTCGTCCGCCAGCTCGATGACCAGACCGGTGCCCTCGGCGATCCGGTCGCGGATGGCGGTCACCCCGACGCCGGCGATCTCCTCCAGCGCCACCGAGAAGCGGCTCTGAGCGATCGGATCGGCGTGGCTCACCTGGAAGGCGCTGGCCCCGCGGTTCGGCGGCAGCACCTCGTCGAGGGGCAGCCCGTCGCCGGCGCCGCTGTAGCCGGAGAACACCGGCACCAGGCGCTCGGCCGCGCGATCGCTCAGTGCGAGGAAGCCGGTGCCCCAGCCGGCGCGCGCCCACTTGTGCCCCCCGGAGACCACGACGTCGGCCACCTGGTAGGGGGCGTCGACGACGCCGAAGCCCTGGATGGCGTCGACGATGAGCAGGCGGTCCCCGATCACCTGGCGGATGCCCTCGATGTCCGCCAGATATCCGGTGCGGAAGTCCACCAGGCTGAGGCCGACGGCGGCGACGTCGTCGTCGAGCTGGTCGCGGATGGCCGAGGGGGTCAGCCGGCCGTAGTCGGGCTCGAGCCAGGCCGCCTTGATCTCGCCGAGGGCCGCCGCCGCGCGCTCCACGGCGAAGGTCATGCTCGGGAACTCCGAGCGGCACAGCGCCACCGTCCCGCTCAGGCCGAACATGACGTGCATCAGCCCGCTGCTGGTGTTGGGCTGGAAGACGATCTGATCGGAGCGGAATCCTGTCACGGCGGCGACGGCATCGCGCATCCGGCCGTCCTGGTCCATCAGGCGGTCGATGCTGCCGAAGCGGGAGACCTGCAGGAGCCGCGCATTCGCCTGCTCCTCGGCGACCACGCCGGCGGACACGGGGCCGACCCTGGCGAAGTCCAGATAGCCCGGCTCCTCGTCGAATCCCGCAGCGAACTCCTCAATAGACGTCATAGCGGATCAGTTTGCCACGCCTTTCCGATAAATGCTCTGGCGGGATCGAGTTTCATCGGCTCATTGGCCGAAACGGCGATGGCGGGTCGCGTAGTCGCGGAGGGCGCGCAGGAAGTCGACCTCCCGCAGGTCGGGCCCGAGCGCCTCCACGAAGTAGAACTCGCTGTGCGCGCTCTGCCAGAGCATGAAATCGCTCAGCCGCTGCTCGCCGGAGGTGCGGATGACCAGGTCGGGGTCGGGCTGGCCGCCGGTGTAGAGGTGGGCGCCGATCAGCTCGGGGGTGAGGATCTCGGCGAGCGCGTCGAGGGTGCCGCCGTGCGAGGCGTGGTCCTTGACGATGCTGCGCATCGCGTCGGCGATCTCGCGCCGTCCGCCGTAGCCGATGGCGAGGTTCACGTGCAGGCCGGTGTTGTCGCGGGTGCCCTCCTCGGCGCCCCGGAGGACGTCGATGAGCTCGGAGGGCAATCCCTCGACGGATCCGACGTGCTGCACCCGCCAATCGCGGAAGTGCGCCAGGTCGTCGGCCAGGCCGCCGATGATCTCGAAGAGGCCGCGCAGCTCATCCGCCGTCCTGCCGGCGAGGTTGTCGGTCGACAGCAGGTAGAGGGTGGCGACCGAGATGCCCAGATCGTCGCACCAGATGAGGAACTCGCGGTATTTCGCGGCGCCGGCGCGATGCCCATGGGCGGCGGTGGCCAGCTCGCGCAGCCTGGCCCAGCGGCGGTTGCCGTCGATGATCATGGCGACGTGCCGGGGCAGGGTCTGCGTGGCCAGCCACCGGCGGATGCGCGTCTGATAGAGGCCGTAGAGGATGCCGCTGCCCAGCGGCCTGCCACTCCGCGACGTCTCGCGCTTCCTCACAAGCCAACGCTAGCCCACACGACCGGCATCCCGCTCGCGTCGCCTAGGCTGGTTCGAGGGGCTGCGCCGAGGGCAGTGCCTGTGTCCCGATGGGAGGCCTGCACCGATGGAACGGCCCGCGCGGACGGGAGCGCGCCGAAACGGCCCGACGGAGGACGAGCGCTCCGGAGCCCCCTCGTCGAGCGTCCCCCTGCCCCGCATCCCCCTCCTGGACGCGGCGCTCGACCGGCCGGAGCCTAAGCCGAGCTGGCGGGGCTGGATCCACGCCGGCACCTTCCCGCTGGCGATCGCCCTGGGCATCGTGCTGGTGACGCTGGCGCACGGGGTGCCCGCGAAGGTCGCGACCGCGGTCTTCTGGCTCTCCTCGCTCCTGCTCTTCGGGGTCTCGGCGCTCTACCACCGCTTCACCTGGTCGGATCGCACCCGGCGGGCGCTGAAGCGGATGGACCACGCGAACATCTTCCTGCTCATCGCCGGCTCCTACACTCCGGTCAGCGTGCTCGCGCTGCCCACCGGGAAGGCGGTGCTGCTGCTCTGCCTCGTCTGGGGCGGCGCCCTGCTGGGCATCGGCTTCCGGATCTTCTGGATCGGCGCCCCGCGGTGGCTCTACGTGCCGCTCTACCTGCTGCTGGGCTGGGCGGCGGTCATGTTCGTCGTCGACCTCTACCTGGCGAACCCCGCCATGATGATCCTGATCGGGGCCGGCGGCCTCTGCTACACGGCGGGAGCGATCGTCTACGGCCTGAAGCGGCCGAACCCCTTCCCCGGGCGCTTCGGGTTCCACGAGATCTTCCACGCGCTGACGCTGCTGGCCTTCCTCTGCCATTGGACGGCCATCCTCCTGGTCGCCCTCGCCCCCGGAGCGCCCTAGCGCGGTCCGCCGCCGGGCTCGGGGGGCGCCTCGCCCTCGGAGGCGCCGTCCTGGCCCTGCGCGCCCCGCGGCTCATCGCCATCGGCGTCCTCGGCCTGCTCAGCCCGCAGCCTCGCCCGGATCTCGTCGCGATAGGTCACCCGGCGCACCCGGCGCACCATGTCCCAGATCAGCAGGATGGTCGCGACCACCACCAGGAAGGTCACGAGGAACCCGATCCAGCCCGGGGTGACCAGGTTCGGGTCGAAGCCGGGGGCGCCCGACGGGGAGGGGGAGGGCGACGGGGCCGCCGCGGCCCAGACGAGCGCGCTCATCCATCCGCTCCGTCGTCGACGATGCCGGCGAAGAGATCGGTCTCGGGCATGGTGGTCTCCACTGTCGACAGGGCCAGCTCGTAGTCCTCGTAGGGCCAGGCCTTGCGCTGCAGCTCGTTGGGCCAGAAGAAGAACCGGCTGTCGGGCGGCACCTGGCTGGAATGGGCGCGCAGGGCCGCGTCCCGCACCTCGAGGAAGTCGCCGATCGGCACCTGCGTGGTGGCGGTGTAGGGCCGGCCCTTCAGCCACTCCCTCATCTCGGCCAGCTCGGCAACCAGCGGCGAATCGGGGTCCTCCGCCCTGAGCGCGTCGTAGAGGGTCGTCATCTTGGCGGAGCTGAAGATGCGGTCGTAGTACACCTTGGAGATCTGCCAGGCGGGGCCGGCATCCGGATAGCGCGAGGCATCGGCGGCCGCCGCCAGGGCGTGCATGGCCACCTGGTGGGTGCGGATGTGGTCGAGGTGGGGATAGCCGCCGGACTCGTCGTAGGTGTGCATCACCTGCGGTCGGAACTCGCGGATCACCCGGACCAGCGGCTCGGCGGAGATCTCCAGCGGGATGCTCGCGAAGCAGTTGACGGGCGGGTCCTCCCCCTCCCCCGGCATGCCGGAGTCGGCATAGCCGAGCCAGCGGTGCTGGAAGCCGATCAGCGCCTGCGCCTCGGCCAGCTCGATCCTGCGGAGGCCGGCGATGTCCCGCTCGGCCATGGCACGCCGCTCCAGCGACTCGTTCTGCACATCCCCGCGTTCACCGCCCGTGCAGCTGACGACCATGACCTCGGCACCCCGGCTGCGGTAGTAGGCGTAGGTGCCGGCACCCTTGCTCGACTCGTCGTCGGGATGCGCATGGACTGCGAGCAGACGAAGTGTCACCGGACTCCTAACGGCGGGTGGCTAGACTTACAGACTAATCGCCCGAGCAGGTGCTTCGCAGAAAGGGAGGGCATGACGGACAGCGGTCGCCGCCCTTCCGAGGCTCTCGACGCCCGCTACGGGAGGAGCCCGGCGCGGCGCCGGAGGAACCGGCTGCTGGCGATCGGCACCGCCGCCGCCTTCGTCGTCGTCTTCGCCTGCTGGGTGATCTGGGTCGGCCTGGGCAGCGGATCGGCCTTCGACGGGAAGACCACGGGCTATCTCTTCGTGGACGACTCGACCATCCAGGTGAGCTTCGCCGTGACCATGCCCCCCGGCTCGGCCGCCCGCTGCGCCATCGAGGCGCAGAGCGACTCCCACGCCGTCGTGGGCTGGAAGGTGGTCGACATCCCTGCCGCCGACGCCTGGACCCAGACGTTCCGGCAGACGCTGCGCACCTCGGAACGAGCCGTCACCGGCTTGATCTACCAATGCTGGGTCGCCTAGAATGATTCATTCTGGACCGGCTTATCCAAGCCGGTCTTGATCTATATAGGAGCGCAGTGACTATGGCTGAGCAGGCCACCACGACCTGGCTGACTCGAGAGGCCTACGAACGCCGCATGGCGGAGTTGGAGCACCTCACCGGGGAAGGCCGCGCCGAGATCGCCAAGAAGATCGAGAACGCCCGCGAAGAGGGCGACCTCCGGGAGAACGGGGGCTATCACGCGGCGAAGGAGGAGCAGGGCAAGATCGAGGCCCGCATCCGAGTGCTCACCGATCTGCTGCGCAACGCCACCGTCGGCGAGGCACCCGAGAGCCGCGGCGTGGTGGAGCCCGGAACGGTCGTGACCGCGCGGATCCTCGGCGACGAGGCCGTCTTCCTCTTCGGCAGCCGCGAGATCCTCGACGACGAGAGCGACCTCGACGTCTACAGCGAGGGCAGCCCGCTGGGCATCGCCATCGCCGGGCTCGACGTGGGCGAGAAGACGAGCTACAAGGCGCCCAACGGCAAGGACATCGACGTGGAGATCGTCGCCGTGGAGACCTACCGGGGCCAGTAGCCCGGGTCAGGAGTGGTCGACCCGCCCCTCGTACCCGCTCTCCCGCAGCCGCTCCAGTACCCGCTGGACGTGCTCCGGCCCGCGCGTCTCCAGGCTGAGCTCGAGCTCCACCTCGCTGATCAGCGCGTTCTTGCCGTGCCGGGTGTGCAGCACCTCGACGACGTTCGCGTTGACCTCCGCGATCAGCTCGGCCACCCTCGCCAATTGCCCCGGGCGATCGGGCAGCATGAGCCGCAGCTTGAGATAGCGGTCGGAGGCGGCGAGCCCGCGAGAGATCACCCGCTCCATCACGAGGGGGTCGATGTTGCCGCCGCTGAGGATGGCCACCGTGGTCCCGGCATCCTTCACCTGTCCGGTGAGGATCGCCGCGACCGCGACCGCCCCCGCCGGCTCGACCACCAGCTTCGCCCGCTCCAGGAGCACGAGCAGGGCCTTGGCCGCCTCATCGTCGGTGACGGTGACGATCTGGTCCACCGCCTGCCGGACGATCTGGAAGTTCAGCTCGCCGGGCCTGCTCACCGCGATGCCGTCGGCGATGGTCGGCTTCGTCGCGACCTCGACCGGCTCCCCGCGCTCCAGCGACGGCGGATACGACGCCGAGTTGGCCGATTGCACGCCGACGACGCGCACCGTGCGGCCGCGATGCGCCGCCCACTGCTTGAGCGCGCTGGCGACCCCCGAGATCAGGCCGCCGCCGCCGATCGGCACGATCACGGTGTCGAGGTCCGGCACCTGGTCGAGGATCTCCAGGCCCAGGGTGCCCTGGCCCTCGACGATGTCCGGGTGGTCGAAGGGGTGGATCAGCACGGCGCCGGTCGTCTCGGCGAACTCCGCGGCCGCATGCAGGGGCTCGTCGACGCTGTGGCCGCAGAGCACCACCTCGGCCCCGTACCGCCTGGTGGCCTGCAGCTTGGGCAGCGCGACGCCGATGGGCATGAAGATCGTCGATGCGATGCCGAGCTCACGCGCGGCGAAGGCGACGCCCTGCGCGTGGTTTCCGGCCGAGGCGGCGACCACCCCCCGGGAGCGCTCCTCCGGGCTCAGACCCGCCAGGCGGTTGTACGCCCCGCGGATCTTGTAGGAGCCGGTGCGCTGCAGATTCTCGCATTTCAGGTGGACCGGCGAGCCGAGCACCTCGGCCAGGAACCGCGAGCTCTCCATCGGCGTGACCTCGGCGACCGCGGACACCAGCTCCCTGGCGGCCTCGAAGTCCGCGAGCGATGGGCCGGGCAGGGTGGGTTCAGGCATGGGAGGCGACATCCTCGGGGCTGGGGTCGGGGTTGGTGCGCCAGCTGCCCCTGGCGATATAGGCGACCATGACGTTGATCACGGCCACGAGCGGCACGGCGAAGAGGGCGCCCGGGATGCCGGCGATGAAGCCGCCCGTCGCCACCGCGAAGACGACGGCGAGCGGATGCACCTTGACGGCCGTGCCCATCACCAGCGGCTGCAGCACATGGCCCTCCAGCTGCTGCACCAGCAGCACGACGCCGATCATGACCAGCGCGGCCACCGGCCCGTTGTAGACGAGCGCGACGAAGGCCGCCAGCAGCCCCGTGACGATCGCGCCGACCACGGGGATGAACGAGCCGAGGAAGACGGCGATCCCGATGGGGATGGCGAGCGGGACCTGCAGCACGACGGCGCCGATGCCGATGCCGATGGCGTCGATCAGCGCCACGAAGATCTGCACGCGCACGAAGGTCGTCAGGGTGACCCATCCGGCCCGGCCGGCTCCGTCGATGGGCGCCCGGGCCTTGCGGGGGAAGAGGCCGACGAACCAGCTCCAGATGCGCCGGCCATCGATGAGGATGAACAGGGTGGCGAAGAGGGCGAGCAGGGCGCCGGTGAGGATGTGCCCGAACGACGAGCCCACGCTGAGCGCCCCGCTGATCCACATCTGGCTGTCCTGCTGGATCGCCGTCCCGAGCTGGTTCAGATAGTCGCTCAGCTGCGCCTCGGTGAGATGCAGCGGCGAGGCGAGCAGATAGGCCTTGAAGGAGTCGACCGCCGTCACGGTGCGCTCCTGGAGATCGGGGAACCCCGCCACGATCTGCGTGACGATCAGGTAGATGAGCGCGCCCACTCCGGCGATCAGGCCCACCTCGGCGGTGGCCACCGCCAGCCACCGGGGCCACCGGTGCCGATGCAGGAAGTCCACCAGCGGCACGAGCAGTGCGCCGAGCAGGATGGCCACGAGGAAGGGGATGACGATCAGCCGCAGCTGCATGACCAGGAAGACGAAGACCGTGATCACCCCGACGATGGCGAGGATGCGCCAGGACCAGGCTCCGGCGATCCGCATCCCCGCGGGCAGCGAGTCGTCGACGGAGCGCCCAGGAGCGAGCGGCCCCCGGGCCTTTCGTCTGGCGAACGTCACGTCCCAAGTCTAATTGGACGATCCCCGCGGAGGGCTCCGGCGGACGGCGGTGCCGGAAGGCCGGATGACGGCGCCCGCCAGTAGAGTCGGAGGATGGCTTCCAGGACGAGCATCTCGGCGGCCCAGGCCCGCAGGATCGCCCTCGCCGCGCAGGGGTTCGGGGTGTCGCGGGGCGCCGGCACCCCGGGGACCCGGCAGCTGGGTGCCCTCATCCGCCGGCTGGGGCTGCTGCAGATCGACTCCGTGAACGTGTTCGAGCGCAGCCATTACCTGCCGGCCTTCTCGCGGCTGGGCGGCTACGACAGGGCGCTGCTCGACCGGCTCACCTTCACGCCCCGGAGCCCCTACATCGAGTACTGGGCCCACGAGGCGGCCATCCTGCCCGTGGCATCCTGGCCGCTGCTGCGGTGGCGCATGGAGGCGCACCGCGAGCGCTCGGCCGCCGAGGGGTCCTGGGCCGCCGCGAACGCCCCGCTGCTGGAGTGGCTGCTCGCCGAGCTCGCCGACAGGGGTCCCCTGCCCGCCAGCGCCATCGAGCACGACGCCAACAAGCGCAAGGGGCCGTGGTGGGGCTGGTCGGATGTGAAGACCGGCCTCGAGGTGCTCTTCCGCTGGGGTGCCGTGGTGACCGCGGGCCGCATCCGCTTCGAGCGGGTCTACGCGCGGGCCGAGCACATCCTCGATGCCGAGACCCTGCAGGCCCGGGTGCCGCGGCACGAGGCCCACAGGCGGCTGCTCGCCCACGCCGCCCGCGCCCACGGCATCGGCACCGCCTCGGACCTCGCCGACTACTTCCGGCTGAAGGGCCCGGATGTGATGCCGGCGCTGGCCGAGCTGGAGCGGGAGGGCGAGCTGATCCCCGTGACGGTGGAGGGCTGGAACCGCAAGGCCTGGCTGCACAGGGACGCCCGGGTGCCGCGGAGCGTCCGGGCGAGCGCGCTGCTGTCGCCCTTCGATCCCGTGGTCTGGGAGCGCGCCCGCACGGAGAGGCTCTTCGGCTTCCGGTACCGCATCGAGATCTACACCCCCAAGCCCAAGCGCGTCTACGGCTACTACACGCTCCCGCTGCTGCTGGACGACCGGCTCGTCGGCAGGGTCGATCTGAAGAGCGACCGCCGGGCACGGGTGCTGCGGGTGAAGGCCGCCTGGCAGGAGGCGTCCGCTCCGGCCGGGACGGCCGCACGGCTGGCCCCGATCGTCCGCAGCGCCGCGGCCTGGCAGGGGCTCGACGGCATCGAGGTGGAGGGACGCGGGGACCTCGCGGCGGGTCTGGCCGCCGAGCTCGGCCAGCGGCTGCGCGAACCGGCGGACTAGCGGCCCGGCTGCCAGGCCGGCGGCTCGGGGCTCAGAACAGCAGGGCTCAGAACGAGCTGCCGATCCTCTTCAACCGGGCGATGCGGTCGGCGATCGGCGGATGCGTGCTGAACATCCGGCTCATGAAGCCGGGCCGCATCGGGTCGGAGAGCCACAGATGCGACATGGTCGAGTTCTGGCGCTTCATCGGACGAGCGTACTCGCCGAGCTTGTCGAGGGCGCTGGCCAGGGCATCCGGGTTCCTGGTCGTCATGGCGCTGGTCGCATCGGCCAGGTACTCCCGCTGGCGCGAGATCGCCGCCTGCACGCCGGCCGCCACCAGGGGGGCGACGATCATGGCGGCGAGGCCGAAGACCAGCACGATCGGGTTGCCGCCGCCGTTGTTCCGCCGGCCGCCGCCGAAGAACGCCATGCGCAGGAACAGGTCGGCGATGAAGCCGACCGCCACGACGAGGCCGAAGACGATCATGGAGACGCGGATGTCGTAGTTCTGCACATGCCCCATCTCGTGCGCCATGACGGCCTCGAGCTCCTGGTCGTCCATCAGCTCGATCAGCCCGCTGGTCGCCGCGACGCGGGCGTTCTTGGGGTCGCGGCCGGTGGCGAAGGCGTTGGGCGCCGGGTCGTCGACGATGTACACCCTGGGCATGGGGAGCCCGTCGGTGATCGCCAGGTTCTCCACGATGCGGTAGAGCCGCGGGTTGTCGCTCTTCTGGATCTCCCGGGCGCCGGCCATCGAGATGGCGAGGCTGCCGGCGGCGAAGTACTGGATGAGCGCATAGCCCAGCGCGATCACCAGCACGACCACGAAGATGGTCCAGCTGCCGTCGCCGTAGACGAGGTCGGCCAGATAGCCCAGGCCGGCGATGATGAGGATGAACAGCGCGATGATGAACACGGTGTTGCGCTTGTTCCTGGCGATGGCGCGGTACATGGCGGTCCTGTGAAGTCGGGGGCGCAGGGCCGGACCTCGTCCGGCCCCCTAAGCATAAAGGACTAGAACTGCACCCGCGGGGGTTCGGCGATCGCCGCCGGCTCGGCCACCTCGAAGAAGTCCCGCGAGCTGAACCCGAGGCTCTTGGCGAAGACGTTGTTGGGGAAGACCTTGATCTTCGTGTTCAACTCCCGCACACCGCCGTTGTAGAAGCGGCGGGCCGCCTGGATCTTGTCCTCGGTGTCGACCAGCTCGCCCTGCAGCTGCAGGAAGTTCTGGCTCGCCTGCAGCTGGGGGTACGCCTCGGCCACTGCGAAAATGCTCTTAAGCGCAGCCTGCATGTGGTTTTCCGCAGCGGAGGCCTCCGCCGGCCCCTGCGCGCTCAGGGTCTCGGCCCGGGCCTTGGTCACCGATTCGAAGACGCCCTTCTCGTGGGCCGCATAGCCCTTGACGGTCTCGATCAGGTTCGGGATGAGGTCGGCACGGCGCTTGAGCTGCACCGTGATGTCGCTCCAGGCCTCGTCGACTCGCACGTTCAGGGTCACGAGCGAGTTGTAGGTGGCCCAGAGGTAGATGCCGACGATGACGACGATCAGGACGATGACGCCGATGACGATGATCGGTGTTTCCATGGATGGATTCTCCTTCTGCGCGCGCTCGGGGGTGGTCCGAGTCCCTGCTGTGGGTGTGCGAGGAGGACCCCGAGGGGGCGGCGCGCACGGGCATTACTATAGCCAAGCCCGCTGGGACTCTCACCAGCTTCACGGCCAACTCCCGGCCATCCGCCCTTCCCGGTTACGCTCGAAGGGTGCAGAGCAGATCGGATGCGGCGAAGCGGCGAGGGCGACGCGCGGCGGCGGCCCCCGGCGATGACGCCCGATCGCTCATCGTCGCCGCGGCGAGCCAGGAGTTCGTCGCCCACGGCTACGACTCGTCGTCGTTCCGGGCGATCGCCAAGCGGGCCGGGGTCGACCCCGCCCTCGTGCACCACTACTTCCCCCAGAAGGCGGACCTCTTCGCCGAGGCGGTGAGCGTCCCGGTGCGGCCGGACCGGATCGTCGCCCAGGTGCTGGGCGGCCCGCGGGAGCGCATCGGCGAGAACCTGGTGCGGGCGATGCTGGCGGCCCTCGACGACGGCAGGGCGCGCGACCGGGTCGTCGGCCTCATCCGCACCGCGCTCGGGCACGAGTTCGCGGCCGCGATGGTGCGGCAGTTCCTCGTCAGGGAGGTGCTGCACCGGATCGCGAACGGCCTGGGGCGCGACGACGAGGAGCTGCGCGCCACCCTGGTGGCCACCCAGATGGTCGGGCTGCTCATGGTGCGCTACGGGTTGCGGATCGAGCCGCTGGCCAGCGCGGCCCCCGACGAGGTGGCCAGGCGGCTCGGGCCGGTGATCCAATGGCACCTCACCGGCTATCCGGAGGGGAGCATCGACGAGAAGGCTATTGACGCGGGGCGGGGATCGGCAGAATAATTCATCACATGATGAATTCTGATGCGGCCATCTCGATCGAGGGCCTCCGGGTGCGGCGCGGGAAGCGGCAGGCCCTCGACGGGCTCACCGTCTCCGTGCCCCGCGGAGCCGTCGTCGGCCTGCTGGGTCCGAGCGGCTCGGGCAAGACGACGCTCATGCGCGCCATCGTCGGGGTGCAGCGGGCCGTCTCCGGGACCGTCGCGGTCCTGGGCGCGCCGGCGGGGTCGTCCGCCCTGCGCCGGCGGGTCGGCTACGTCACGCAGGCGCCCAGCGTCTACGACGACCTCACGGTGCGCCAGAACCTCGACTACTTCCGGACGGTCCTGGGCGCGCCGGGCGGCGACGTCGATCGCGTCCTGGCCGAGACCGACCTGGGCGGATGCGCCGGCCAGCTGGCGGGATCCCTCTCCGGCGGCCAGCGCAGCCGCGTCTCGCTCGCGGCCGCCCTCCTGGGCTCCCCCGACCTCCTCGTGCTGGACGAGCCGACCGTGGGGCTCGATCCGGTGCTGCGCGTGGGACTCTGGGAGCTGTTCCGGAAGCTGGCGAGCCAGGGCAGGAGCCTGCTGGTGTCCAGCCACGTGATGGAGGAGGCGACGCGATGCGACCGCCTACTGCTGCTGCGCGACGGCCGTCTCCTGGCGGACACCACGCCGAGCGAGCTGCTCGCCGACACCGGCACCGCGGACGCGGAAGAGGCCTTCCTCGCGCTGATCGAACGCGAAGCGCGGCGGAGCGGGGAGGAGCGGCCATGAACCCGATGCTGACGTTCGCCACCGCGGGCCGGGTGCTCGGCCAGGTGCGCCACGACCCGCGGACCGTCGGGCTGCTGATCGTCGTGCCGAGCCTGCTGATCGGCCTGGTCGCCTGGCTGTTCTCCGACACCCCGGTCTTCCAGCTGGTCGGCCCGGCCATGCTCGCCCTCTTCCCGTTCATCATCATGTTCCTGATCACCAGCGTCTCGACCCTGCGGGAGCGGCGATCGGGCACCCTGGAGCGGCTGCTGACCATGCCGCTGGGCAAGCTCGACTACATCCTCGGCTACACGCTCGCCTTCGGGCTGCTGGCGATCGTGCAGGCGTCGATCGCCGTGGCCTTCGCGGTCTGGGTGTGCGGTCTGGACATCGAGGGGTCGATCTGGCTGCTGCTGGCCGTCGCCCTGGCCGACGCGGTGCTCGGGACGACCCTCGGGCTGCTGGCGAGCGCCTTCGCGCAGACGGAGTTCCAGGTGGTGCAGTTCATGCCCGCGCTGGTCTTCCCGCAGATCTTCCTCGGCGGCATCTTCATCCCCCGCGACCAGATGCCGGACGTGCTGCACGCGATCTCGGACTGGCTGCCGCTCTCCCACGCGATCGACGCCCTCAACGCGGTGGCGACCGGATCCCACGATGCCGGCTATGTGGGCGGCGAGCTGCTCATCCTCGCCGCCTTCGCGGTCGGCTTCATCGTGCTCGGCTCCATCACCCTCCGCCGCCGCACCCCCTGAGCCCGCACGCCTAGGGGCCGAGCACGCGGGCCAGATAGGGGTTGGCGAAGAGCCGATCAGGGTCGAGGCGATCGCGGACGGCCAGGAAGTCGGCGAAGCGCGGGTAGAGACCGGCCAGCGAGCCGGCGTCCTGGAAGTGCATCTTGCCCCAATGCGGACGGCCGTCGTAGCTGCGCATGACGTTCTCGATCGCCTGGAAGTACTCGATGGGATCGTCCCTCACATGGCGGTGCACGGCGATGTACCCGCTCTCCCGCCGATAGGCCGTCGACAGCCAGTTCTCATCGGGCGCCGCCACGCGCACCTCGATGGGGAAGGAGATGCGCCAGCCGCGGCGCTGGATGAGGTTGCGCACATCCCTCAGCGCATCGGGGACGGCCTCCCGCGGGATGGCGTACTCCATCTCGCGGAACCGCACCCGCCGCAGGGAGGTGAACACCGCGGCGGAGTCGTCGGCGAACTCGCGATCGCCGACCAGCCGGGTGGCCATCCGGTTGATGGGCGGCGTCGCCTTCGGTGCCATCCGACCGATGGTGCAGCACAGCGCCAGAGCGCCGTTGGAGAGCAGGTCGTCGTCGACCCAGCTCCGGACCCTGCCGAGGGGGCGACGCGGGGAGCCGGCGGGGAGCCGGGTGTTGTTCTTGGTCAGGACGGTCTCGGTGTGCGGGAACCAGTAGAACTCGAAGTGGTCCACTCCCGTAGCGCGCTCCTCGAAGGAGCCGAGCACCTCGTCGAAGGGCTCCGGCCGCTCGATCGCGTGCAGCAGGAAGGCCGGCACGCATTGGATGGTGACCTCGACGATCACGCCGAGCGCCCCGAGCCCCACCCGGGCGGCCGGCAGCAGCTCGGAGTTCTCCCTGTGGTCGATGCGCAGGACCGCGCCATCGGCGGTGACCAGGGTGAGGGCGACGATCTGCGTGGACAGCCCGCCGAAAGCGGCACCGGTGCCGTGGGTCCCGGTGGATGTGGCGCCGCTGATGGTCTGCCGGTCGATGTCGCCGAGGTTCTCGAACGCCAGCCGCAGCGGTCCCAGCAGCGCCGAGGCCTCGCGCAGGGTGGTGCCCGCCCCGAGGCCGACCGTGCCGGAGGCCGGATCGACCGCGACGACCCCCGTCAGCGCCGACATGTCCAGCTGCACCCCGGCGGTCCCGGCGATCTCCGAGAAGCTGTGCCCGGTGCCCACCGGCTTCACCGGCAGTCCGCGGACCGAGGCGAAGCGGACGGTGGCGGCCACCTCCTCGATGCTGCGCGGCCGAGCCACGAAGCGCGGCTCCGCCCGGGCCGTCCTCCCCCAGTTCCGCCAGGGTCCGGCCGGCGTCAGGATGCCCGGGACGCCCGGGACCCCATCCGTCATAGGAACACCTTCCCCTCGCCCCGATAGGTGGGCAACGCCGCGACCACCCGGCCCCGGTCCACCACGAAGAGCTCGTTCAGATGCTCGCTGAGCTCGCCCGCCTTGGTATGCCGGAACCATACCCGGTCTCCCACGGCGAGAGCTGAGGCCGCACGGCCGGTGACCGGGGTCTGCACCTCGCCGGCCATCTCCCGCGGCAGCATCCGCAAGCCCTCGGGCCACACCGGCTTCGGCACGCGGTCGGGGGCCGGTGGGCCGGAGGCGACCCATCCGCCGCCGTGCAGGGTCGCCATCCTCGGGCCCGGCTTGCGCACGACCGAGAGGGCGAAGGACGCGGCGGGGGCGAGGCGGAACTGCCGGTAGCCGTCGAAGAGGTGCGGCCCGAAGAGGCCGCTGCCGGCGGCGATCTCGGTGACCGAGCCGTCGGCGCTCGTGCTCTCCAGCGAGCCGGTTCCGCCGCCGTTGACGAACTCGAGCTCGGCGATCTCCCGCACCCGTGCGACGGCCGCGGCGCGACGCTCCGCCAGCTCCGCGGCCGAGCTGCGCTGCATCCACCGGACGAGGACGCCGCGGACGGGGTTGCCGGGCGGCTGGTTCACGACGCCGGCGATCTGGGCCTCGTACCCCATCATCCCGACGAGCCGGAACTCCCGCCGGGCCGCGATGCGCTCCGCCAGGCTCCGGGCCTGATCGGGCGTGTGGACCGGGGAGCGCCGCACGCCGGTGAACCCGACCAGGCGGCTGTCCCAGGAGGCGTCGAGCTCCAGGCACAGCCGCAGGGTCTCCCGCGATCCCGGGGGCGCCACCGCGTCCACGAGGTCGAGCTGGTCGATGCTGTCGACCATCAGGGCGATGCGCGAGGCGAGCCGCGGATCGTGCGCCAATGCCGCGATGGCGCCCCGGTCGGCGGAGGGGTACCCCACCACGACATCGTCGACGCCGTGCTCGGCGAGCCAGAGCGCCTCGGCGAGGGTGAAGGCCAGGACGCCGCGGTAGCCGGGAAGCGCCAGCACGGCCTCGAGCACGCCCCGCACCCGCACCGATTTGCTGGCGACCCGGATGCTCCGCCCGCCTGCCCGCCGGAGCATGTCGAAGGCGTTGTGGGCCAGAGCGGTCGCGTCGATCACCCCGAACGGCGGATCCAGCTCGCGGGTCGCCTCGTCGAGCGAGGGCCAGAAGGCGCCGGGATCCCGCCAGGGGGCATCCGGCGGCTCGGCGAGGGTGAGCGTCATCAGCGCACCGATCGCACGGGGAGCACCGCGATGGCCCCGAGCAGGGCCGCCGCCGCCGCGAGCACGAAGAGCCCCTGGAATCCGGAGAGCGCCGCGACCAGCAGGGCCCCCAGCAGCGGGGCGACCGCCTGCGGCACCGCCGTGGCGATGTTCATGATGCCCAGGTCCTTGCCCCGGGACGCCTCGTCGGGCAGCACCTGGGTGGCCAGCGCCTGGTCCACCGAGAGAAAGCAGCCGTAGCCCATGCCCAGGAGGCCCGCTCCGACCATCGCGACGGAGAGCTCGGGGATGAAGGCCAGCATCAGCGCGGCGACGGCCTGCAGCGCCGAGGCGACGAAGACGAATACCTTGCGGCGGCCGAGCCGGTCGGACATCCTGCCGAGCACGAGGGAGGCGATGATCACGAAGACCATGTAGACGAGCACGAGGCCGATGAGCTGCTCCTCGGCCGTGTCGGCGCTGACCGGCTCGCCGAGGCCGAACATGAGGAAGTAGAGCAGCAGGGAGGTGCCGAAGGCGTTGCCGAAGTTGACCAGGATGCGGCTGAGCAGCGTCCAGCCGAAGTCGGGGAATCTCCGGGGGCTGATCCAGAAGCCGGTGATCAGGGCGGTGGCCGTCAGCGGCGGGCGCAACCCCTTCGGCAGCACGCTGTCCGGCACCAGGACGAGGAACGGCAGCACCAGGGCGACGAGCAGGACCGCCACGGTCGTGTACCCCAGGAGCTGCCCGGTGAACAGCGCCGTGACCAGCAGCAGGCCGAGGATGATGCCCAGCGCCTGGGGCGCGGAGATCCAGCCCGAGACGTAGCCGCGCTGGTCCACCGGCACCTGGTCGGAGATCACGGCCGTGAGGGCGGCGGTGAGCACGCAGAACCCGATGAGGGCGAGGCACCACAGGACGCCGATCCCCAGCATGGTGTCCTGGAAGCCGAGCACGATCAGGGAGAGGGCGAAGAGCAGGGCACCGCCGAGGATCCAGGGCCGCCGCCGCCCGAAGCGCGAGGTCGTGCGGTCGGAGAGCGCGCCCGTGAGCGGGTAGGCGATGAGGGCGCAGAGCCCGGCGATGCCGGAGACGATGCCGAAGGCGACGACGTTGTCGACCCAGGAGGAGGCGTGGAGCTGCTCCTCGATCTGCTTGGGCAGCAGCAGCTGGATCGGCGTGAGCTGGGCCATCCAGATGCCCAGCCATGCCATGGCGAAGAGCGCGATCCACCCCCCGGTGACCGGTCGGGTGGGCCGGGCGAACAGCTCGGGCGTCGAAGGGGCCTCGGTACTCGTCATGCTCTCGCTCCCTGACCGCATCGTCGACAGGACACCGCCGGTGCCCCCGATGGGACTCGAACCCATACTGAGACGATTTTAAGTCGTCTGCCTCTGCCGATTGGGCTACGGGGGCGCAAAGCCATGCTAGCGGCGAGACGCGGACGACAGCAGGCGGTGTGCTCAGCCCTTCGGCCGCGCGGCGAACTCCTCGAAGGCGGCCCGCGGGTTGCTGCGGGGCTCCAGACCCAGCACATCGCGGCGCAGCAGGGCGTTCATGCCCCAATTGCCGAACACCCGGATCTTGCGCTCCCACATCGGGATCGCCAGGCCGTGGTATCCGCGGTGCATCAGCCACGCCGTCCAGCCCTTGATCGAGAGCCTGCCCGATTGGAAGACGCCGACCCCGAGGCCGATGCCCGCCACCGCGCCGAGGTTCTTGTGCCGATAGGCCTTCGGGGTCTCCCCCCGCAGCGAGGCGACGATGTTCTTCGCCAGCAGCTTGCCCTGCCGCACCGCATGCTGGGCGTTCGGCACGCAGAAGCCGCCCACGCCGGCGCCGGTGAGATCGGGCACCGCGGCGACGTCCCCGCAGCCCCAGGCGTCCGGCACCACGGCGTCATCCGCGTCGATCACCCGGAGCTCGGCGTCGACCTGGAGCCGACCGCGCTCCTCCTTCGGCAGATCCATGGCCCGCACAACAGGGTTGGCCATGACGCCCGCGGTCCACACCACCAGATCGGACTCGAAGCTCTCGCCGGTGGACAGCTGGATCACCCCGTCGGTCATCGAGGTCAGCTGGGTCTCCAGGTGCACCTCGGCCCCGCGCTGCGCCAGGTTCTTCAGCACCCAGTGGCTGGTCTTCAGCGACACCTCGGGCATGATCCGGCCCATCGCCTCGATGAGATGGAAATGCGTGTCGTCCACGCTCAGCTGCGGGTAGTAGCGCAGCAGGAACGAGGCCAGGCTGCGCATCTCGCCGAAGATCTCGATGCCGGCGAAGCCGCCTCCGATCACCACGAAGGTCAGCAGGCGGTCCCGGGCCGGACCGGGCGGCATATTGGCCGCTGCGGCGAAGTTCCGGGTGATCTGATCCCGGATCGCCATCGACTCCTCGATGTTCTTCAGGCCGATCGCGCGCTCGGCGACGCCCGGGATCGGGAAGGTGCGTGAGACGGCACCCGCCGTGACCACCACGATGTCGTAGTCCATCGTCCAGGTGTCGCCGGCGTTCGGCGTGAGGGTCGCCTTGCGGGCCTCGTGATCGATGGCGGTCACCTTCGCGGTGACCACCTTCGTCTTCTTCAGGTGCCGCCGATGTCCGACCACCGCGTGCCGGGGCTCGATGGTGCCGGCCGCGACCTCCGGCAGGAACGGCTGATAGGTCATGTAGGGGGAGGGGTCGACCATGGTCACCTCGGCCTCGCCGGGGCGGAGCCACTTCTCGAGCTTCCTGGCAGTGTAGAAGCCTGCGTAGCCGCCACCGACGATCAAGATCTTTGGCACGAGTGAGATTCTCCTTGCTCCAGGAAGGTCCACAACAATCTACTACCTGCGTCGTACTCGCCTGAAATGCCGGACGGCGCCGAAGCCGGCCGCGACGAAGAGCAGGCCGAAGCCGGAGAACACCAGCAGCGGGATGCCGGTGTCCCGCAGCATCGTCACGGTGGGCAGGATCGTGCCCAGCGGGTTCGTCTCCGAGGCGACGGGGGACCGCGACGGAGGCGGCATCGCCTGCGGGGTCTTGGTCTCCTCCGGCTCCTGCGTGGGCGGCGGCGTGGCCTCGGCCCGGCGGTAGAGGCGGATCCACTCGGCCAGATCGCCCATGGGATTGCTCGTGACGGGGGCGACCTTCGCGGTCAGCGCCGCCGCGGCGTCGATCAGGCCGTAGCCGTAGATGTTGCTCGGCACCGTCGTGCCGACGGGCTTCGCCGTCTTGATCAGGCGGTTGATCACATTGTCGGCATCGAGCTGAGGATACGCCGAGCGGATCAGCGCGACGAGCCCCGCGACGATCGGGGTGGCGCCGCTCGTGCCGGCCCATTGGTAGTACAGCCCGCCGGGGGCCGCCCCGACGAGCTGCTCGCTGGGGGCCGACACGGAGATGGTGATCCCCTGGGAGGACGCGTCGAAGCTCGCCTTGCCCTCGCGATCCACGCCGGCGACCGTGACGACGCCCGGCATGGTCGCGGGCGCCCCGACCTCCGTGGTGCCGCTGCCGCGGTTGCCGGCGGCGGCCACGATCACGACATCGTGCTGCATGGCGTAGAGGAAGGCGTCGTCCCAGCTCCGCGGCCACTCGAGGGTGTTGCGGGTCAGCGACATGTTGATGACGGACGCCCCGTGGTCGACCGCCCAGCGCACGGCGTCGGCGATCTGATCGTCGGTGCTCCGGTCGCCCACGCCGAACCCCACCGAGATCGACAGCAGGGAGGCGCGCGGCGCCACGCCGATCACGCCCTCGCCATCGCCGTGGCCCCGGCCCGCCAGCAGCGAGGCGACCATGGTGCCGTGCTCGGGGTCCGAGCCGATCGGCTTCTGGCCGTCCGGGGCTCCGACGCCGGAGACGTCCGTCCCGCCGATGACGGCTCCGGCGAGGTCCTCCTGGGTGCCGTCGATGCCGGTGTCGATCACCGCCACCGTGACGCCCGCACCACGGCTGATCTGCCAGGCCTGGGTGATGCCGTAGTCGGCCAGCCAGTACTCCCGGTCGCGGATCTGGTCGGCCGAAGCCGGCTCCACCGTCACGAGCACCGAGGCGAGCACGCTCAGCACGGCCAGAGGGGCGGCCAGGGCGGCGGTCCAGCGGCGTCTCCTCATGCCCCCTCGCATTCGCAGCTCTGCGGCGACCAGGCGGCCCGCTGCAGGGCGAGGTCGCCGATCGGGTTCGCTCCCGGCCCGGCAGCCAGGCTGTGCGCGACGAGGGCGTGCAGGCACTTCACCCGGTTCGGCATCCCGCCGGCCGAGACCCCCTCGATCTCGGGGACGCTCCCCAGCTCCGCGCGGTCGAGGAGATAGGCGCGATGGGCCGCGGCATAGCGCTCCCGCAGCCCCGGATCCGCCTCGAGCAGCTCATTGAGCTCGCGCATGGCACCGGCGGCCTCCAGGGCGGAGATCGCGGCCGTCGCGGCCGGATGCGTCAGGTAGTAGAGGGTCGGGAACGGCGTGCCGTCCTCGAGGCGGGGACGGGTGGCGACGACCACGGGCGCCCCGCAGGCGCAGCGCGCCGCGATGCCGGCGGCTCCGCGGACCGGGCGGCCCAGCTGGGCCTCGACGAGCTCGAGCTCCCGCGGCGTGGGCGGCGGGAGGGGCGGCCGGGCCACTAGGGGGCGCCTTCGCCGCCGACTCCCGACAGCTCCTCGGGAGTCGCCTCGGTGAGCCCCGCCGCGACCACCGAGGACAGCATCGCCTGCACCCAATCGACCTGCGTCGCCTGGATGCTCCGGCTGATGGGCGCCCCGTCCTTCGCGCGGTCGGCCTTGTCGTCGTCGATCACCAGATAGCTGTACTCGCCCGGCTTCACGTAGTAGAGGCGGCTCCGGGCCTGCGCCTCGATGTAGCGGGGGTCGTCCCAGCGGGCCTTCTGCTCCTTGAGGGTGTCGACCTTCTCCTGCTGCTCCGCCACCTGGGCCTTCAGCGCCGCCAGCTCGCGCTGCTGCTCGATGAGCACCTTGAGCGAGGGGGCGAGCACGACCACCACGAGCACGAGGAGCCCCAGCGTCATGATCGCGAAGCCCGAGAGGCGGATGCTGCGCAGCCAATGCCGCGAGGCGTCGTCGGTCCCGGGCAGGGCGACCGGCATCCGCTGCGCGCGCTGCTCCTTGCCCTTGCTCATCCCGACAGCTTAATTGGCCCCGCGAGGATAACCCGTCCAGACGGCGGCGTGTGTGCGAGCCCTACCGCCCGAAACGCGGGAATGCAGCGGCGCCCGCGTACTGGGCCGCCTCGTCGAGCTCCTCCTCGATCCTCAGCAGCTGGTTGTACTTGGCGACGCGCTCGCTGCGGGCCGGAGCGCCCGTCTTGATCTGGCCGCAGTCCACGGCCACCGCGAGGTCGGCGATGGTGGTGTCCTCCGTCTCGCCGGAGCGATGCGACATGACCGCGGTGTAGCCGCTGCGCTGGGCCAGGCTCACGGCATCCAGCGTCTCGGTCAGGGTGCCGATCTGGTTCACCTTGACCAGGATCGAGTTCGCCACGCCGCCCTGGATCCCCCGGCCGAGGCGCACCGGATTGGTGACGAAGAGATCGTCGCCCACGAGCTGCACCTTCTGCCCGAGCTCGGCGGTGAGCTGGGCCCAGCCCTCCCAGTCCTCCTCGGAGAGCGGGTCCTCGATGGTCACCAGCGGGTAGGCCGAGACGAGCTCCGCATAGTAGGCGCCGAGCTCGGATGCGCTGAGCTGCTTGCCCTCGAAGCGGTAGGCCCCGTCGGCATAGAGCTCGGTGGCCGCGACGTCCAGACCCAGGGCGATGTCCTTGCCCGGGGCGAAGCCGGCGGCGGCGATCGCCTCGACCAGCAGGTCGAGCGCGGCGCGGTTGCTGGCGAGGTCCGGCGCGAAGCCGCCCTCGTCGCCCAGACCGGTGCTCAGCCCCTTGCCGTGCACGAGGCCCTTGAGCGCGTGATAGGTCTCCACGCCCCAGCGAAGCCCCTCGCCGAAGCTCTCGGCGCCGATCGGCAGGATCATGAACTCCTGGATGTCGACGTTCGTGTCGGCGTGGGCGCCGCCGTTGATCACGTTGAGCATGGGCACCGGGAGCACGTGGGCGTTGGGACCGCCGAGGTAGCGGAACAGCGGCAGGTCGGCGGAGTCCGCTGCGGCCTTGGCGACGGCGAGGGACACGCCGAGGATGGCATTGGCACCCAGCCGCTTCTTGTTCTCGGTGCCGTCGAGCTCGATCAGCGCGGCGTCGAGCAGGCGCTGGTCCGATGCCTCGAAACCCTCCACCGCCGGGCCGATCTCGTCGATCACGGCGGCCACGGCCTTCAGCACGCCCTTGCCCTGGTACCGGCTCTTGTCGCCGTCGCGCAGCTCATAGGCCTCGAAGGCGCCGGTCGACGCACCCGATGGCACGGCGGCCCGCGCGGCGATGCCGTCGTCCAGCAGCACCTCGACCTCGATGGTGGGGTTCCCGCGGGAATCCAGGATCTCGCGCGCTCCTACGGCCTCGATCAACGCCACGGTGGTTCCTCTCTCGCCTCTGCCAACCGGTCGGCTGCAATCCTAGCCGCACCCGGGGACCGGCTCGGCCGGGGCCGCCGGTTCACTCCCCCAATGCGCGGAACTCCAGCCCGTCGGCATCGGCGGCATCGGGCCCGACGAAGGCGATGCGACGATATCCGGCCGCCGCCAGCTGGTCGAGCAGCGCCTTGAGGTTGCGGGGCCGCCTCTCCAATCGCACCCGCTTGCCGCGGGCCACGAGCTGGCGCTTGAGGGTCGCCAATGCGTGCAGCGGCAGGCCGTCGTGGATGAGGGCGACCGCGTCGTCCTCGTCGCCATCCGGGAGTTGCACGAAGTCGAGGATGCGCTCGAAGCCGATGGAGAATCCCACGGCCGGAACGGAGCTGCCGAGGAAGCGGCCGATCATTCCGTCGTAGCGTCCGCCGCCGCCGAGGGAGCTGCCCGAGCCGGGATGCGAGATCTCGAAGATGGTGCCCGTGTAGTACCCCATTCCGCGCACCAGCGTGGGGTCGAAGACCAGCGGGACGCCGTGGGGCCGCCCGTCCAGGGCGCCGGCGAGCTCCGTCAGCCAGGCGATCGCGTCGGGGTCGCCGCCGGCCGGGAGCGCGCCGGCGATCGCCTCCTCCGTCACGGGGATGCCCGCCGCCAGGCGGGGCGCGAGGCCGTCGAGCACGCCGCCGAGCACCGCTGCCGCATCGGCGCCGGCATCCGCCAGCTCGGCGACCACCCCCTCGACGCCGATCTTGTCGAGCTTGTCGATCGAGATCAGCGCCGCCGCGTGACGCTCCGGGGCGAAGCCGCAGTGCTCGAGCAGACCGGTGAGGATCCGCCGGTCGTTGACGCGGATGCTGCAGCCTTCCAGGCCGAGCCGCTGCAGGGTCGCGGAGACGGCCAGCATGAGCTCCGCCTCGGCGAGGGCCGTCGGGTCGCCGATGATGTCGATGTCGCATTGCAGGAACTGGCGGTACCGGCCCTTCTGCGGCCGCTCGGCGCGCCAGACGGGGCCGATCTGGATCGCCCGGAAGACGGCGGGCAGCTCGGCCCGGTGGCTGGCGTAGAACCGTGCCAGCGGCACCGTGAGATCGAAGCGCAGGCCCAGGTCGCTCAGCAGCATGCCGTCGTCCGCCGCCGCGGCCGCCGCGAGCTCGTCGTGGCCGAGGCCGCGCTTGAGCACGGCGAAGGCGAGCTTCTCGTTGTCGCCGCCGAGACCGGAATGCAGCCGGGCGCTGTCCTCGAGGGCGGGAGTCTCGATCTCGTCGAAGCCGTGGGCGGCGAAGGTCTCGCGGATGACGGCCAGCACCCGCTCGCGCCTGGCCTTGTCCTCGGGCAGGAAGTCGCGCATCCCCCGCGGCGGGTTCACGTTAGCCATGCGTCGATTGTTTCACGCCCTCAGCCCGCGGCGGTCTCGGAGTCGCGGATGCGCTGCTGCAGCCCCCGGAGCGCCGAGCGCAGGGCGCGCTCGGCGTCGAGTCCCGCCGCCCGCGCCCCCGCCACCACGGCCAGCAGCCGCTCCCCGAGCTCGCGCTCCGTGCCGGGGACGGGGTCGGGCACGGGGAGCGGCGCACCGGCCTTCTGAGCCTTGCCGATCAGCTTGTCGGCGAGCGCGAGCGCCGGCATGCCCTGTGGGACGCCGTCGAGCACGCTCGTGCGATGCGGCTTCTCGACCCTCTTGAGCTCCTCCCAGGCCACCACGACCTCGGCCGCGGTCCGGGCGGGGCCCTCGCCGAAGACATGCGGGTGGCGGCCGACCATCTTGGCGGTCATGGCTGCGGCGACATCCTCGATGGTGAACTCCTCGCCGGGGGTGTGAGCGGCGATCTCGGCGTGGAAGAGCACCTGGTAGAGCACATCGCCGAGCTCCTCGATCAGCTCCTCTCGGTCGCCGCCCTCGATGGCGTCGATGAGCTCGTAGGTCTCCTCGATCAGGTACCTCACCAGCGAGGCATGCGTCTGCTCCCGGTCCCAGGGGCAGCCGCCCGGCGCGTACAGCCGCGCCAGCACGGCGATCAGCTCGTCCAAGCGGGGATGGGGCGGAGCGGAGGCAGGGGTCATGCCGTCCATCCTCCCACCGGCCGTCGCCGCCCGGCGGCGATCGCGCGGTGCAGGCGGGGAGAATGGGAGGGATGCTCCCCGCCGACTCCCCCGCCACCCCGATCGTCCTCGGTGCCGTGCTGCTCGGCCTGCTCGCCATGCTGGCGATCAGGGCCGCGCTGAAGGACCGGCAGGAGTACCGGCGCTTCAAGGCGCTCGACGACACCGCCGCCCGGCAGAGGGTGATGAGGAGATGGCTGCTGGAGTCGGCGCTGATGTTCGGCGGGGCTTCCCTCGTCGTGCTACCGCTGGTGTGGCGATTCGTCCCGCTGCTGCTCGAGGAGATCCACTCCTACCCCTGGGTGAGCGCGGCGCGGGCCGCGTTCCTCTCCTCCGGCGCCCTCGGCCCGGCCCTCGCCTGGGGCACCGGGATCCTCGTGGTCGGCGGCTCCCTGCTGGCGATCGTCCTGGCCCGGGACAGCACGCATGTCCCCACGGTGGGCGACATCTCCGCCCTGCTCCCCCGTAACCGCCCGGAGCTGCTGCTGGGCGCCGCCCTCTCCCTCAACGCCGGGGTCATGGAGGAGCTGCTGTTCCGACTCGCGCTGCCCGCGCTGGTCTACGGCGTCTGCGGGAACGCCGCCGTCGCGGTGATCGCCAGCGTGGTGCTCTTCGGCGTGCTGCACCTGTACCAGGGTGCATGGGGGGTGCTGGCCTCGATGCTGACCGGGGGCATCCTCATGCTTCTGTACCTGGCGACCGGCAGCATCCTGGTGCCGATCGCGCTGCATGCGCTCTTCGACCTGCGCTCGCTCGTGGTGATCCCGGTCGTGGTGTTCAAGGTGCACCGGAAGGACGGCCGCCCGGAGCCCCGCCCCGAAGAGCACCTCGAGGATCACGCCGAGGAGCGCCCCGAGGAGCGCCCCGAGGAGCGCCTCGAGCCATGATCCGCCGGGGCTCCCGCCGCACGCGTTCTGCTAAGAATGGACGGTGGACATCCGGATCGGGGCGTATGGGGTGATCGTCGAGGGCGGCCGCGTGCTGCTCTCGCATTGGAACGAGGGCGGCCGCCAGGGCTGGACCATGCCCGGAGGCGGGGTCGAGGACGATGAGCATCCGGTGGAGACGGCCCGCCGCGAGATCCGGGAGGAGACCGGCTACGAGGTCGAGATCGGTCGGCTGCTCGGCATCGACACCTTCGTCATACCGGCTCACGAGAGGATCGCGCCCAGCGACCGGCCCGTGTACGCCATGAGGATCGTCTACCGGGCGCAGGTGGTCGGCGGCGAGCTGACGCATGAGCGGGATGGCAGCACCGACGAGGCCCGCTGGGTGGAGCTGACGGAGGTCCCCGGCCTGGACCGCGTCGAGCTGGTCGACATCGCGCTCCGCCTCGACGCCGAGACGCCGCTCGACGGGAGGCTGACGCGGCGCTGAGGCGCCGGGCGAGCAGCGGTCAGGCCTGCTCCGGGACGCTCTGCGCGATCGGATGGATGGCGCTCAGCAGCTGCTCGGTCCAGGCGACCAGCTCGTCGTCATCCACCGGGTCGCCCTGCCTCTTCGGCAGGGGAACCACGGCCGTCGCGGTCCGTGCGAAGTAGCGGGCGCCCGGGTACATGCGCTGCAGCCGCACCTGCACCGAGTCGGCGAGCGCCGGGCCGGAGACCCGCAGATTGCCGCCCATGGCCACCACCTCGCTCAGACCCGCCTTCTGCGCCATACGACGCAGACGCGAGACCTCGATCAGCCGATGGACGGCGGCGGGGGGCTCGCCGTAGCGGTCGAGGAGCTCCTCGAGCACCAGGCCGACCTGGTCGTCGGCGGATGAGGGCGAGCTGGCCGCAGAGAGCTTCTGGTAGGCCTCCAGGCGCAGGCGCTCGCTCTCCACGTACTCCTCGGGGATGTGCGCGTCGACCGGCAGCTCCAGCCGCAGCTCGGTCTGCCCCTCGGCGACATCGCCCCGGAAGACGCTCACCGCCTCCCCGATCATCCGCAGATAGAGGTCGAAGCCGACGCCGGCGATGTGGCCGGACTGCTCGCCGCCGAGCAGGTTGCCCGCGCCGCGGAGCTCGAGATCCTTCAGGGCGACCTGCATGCCGGCGCCCAGCTCGTTGTTCGCGGCGATGGTGGCGAGCCGGTCGTGGGCCACCTCGCCGAGCGGCTTGTCGGCGTCGTAGAGGAAGTAGGCGTAGGCGCGCTCGCGGCCCCGGCCGACCCGGCCGCGGAGCTGGTGCAGCTGGCTCAGCCCGTACTTGTCGGCCCGGTCGATGATCAGGGTGTTCGCATTGGCGATGTCCAGGCCCGTCTCGATGATGGTGGTGGAGACGAGCACATCGAATCTGCGCTCCCAGAAGTCGAGCATCACCTGCTCCAGGGCCGCCTCGGGGAGCTGCCCGTGGGCGACGGCGATGCGCGCCTCGGGCACGAGCTCGGCGAGCTTCGAGGCGATGCGGTTGATCGAGCTGACCCGGTTGTGCACGAAGAACACCTGGCCCTCGCGCAGCAGCTCGCGGCGGATCGCGGCGGCCACCTGCTTGTCGTTGTACGGACCGACGAAGGTGAGGATGGGGTGCCGGTCCTCCGGCGGGGTGACGAGGGTGGACATCTCCCGGATGCCGGTGACCGCCATCTCCAGCGTGCGCGGGATCGGGGTCGCGCTCATCGCCAGCACGTCGACGTTCGTCTTCAGCTTCTTCAACGCATCCTTGTGCTCGACCCCGAAGCGCTGCTCCTCGTCGATGACGACCAGGCCCAGGTCCTTGAACCTGATGCCCGAGGAGAGCAGGCGGTGCGTGCCGATCACCACGTCGACGGTGCCGTCGGCGAGGCCCTCGACGGTCTCCTTGGCCTCCCTGTCGCTCTGGAACCGGCTCAGCGCGCGGAGACGGATCGGGAAGCCGGCGAAGCGCTCCGTGAACGTCTCGAGATGCTGGCTCACGAGCAGAGTGGTGGGGACCAGCACCGCCACCTGCTTGCCGTCCTGCACGGCCTTGAAGGCCGCGCGCACCGCGATCTCCGTCTTGCCGTAGCCGACGTCGCCCGAGATCAGTCGGTCCATCGGGATCGGCCGCTCCATATCGGCCTTCACCTCGTCGATGGTGGTGAGCTGGTCGGGCGTCTCGACGAAGGGGAACGCCTCCTCCAGCTCGCGCTGCCACGGCGTGTCGGGGCCGAAGGCGTGGCCCCTGCTGGCCATGCGCGCCGAGTAGAGCTTCACGAGCTCCACGGCGATGTCGCGGACCGCCTTGCGCGCCCTGCCCTTGGCGGCCGCCCAATCGCTGCCGCCCATCCTGCTGAGCGCCGGGCTCTCGCCGCCGACGTAGCGGGTGAGCTGGTCGAGCTGGTCGGTGGGCACGTAGAGCTTGTCGCCCGGATGCCCCCGCTTCGAGGGGGCGTACTCGATGAGCAGGTACTCGCGGCTGCTCTTGACCGGGTTCCGGCCCCCCGTGCTGACCTCGCGCTGCACGAGCTCGAGGAACCTGCCGATGCCGTGGGTCTCGTGCACGACGATGTCGCCCCGCTTCAGCTGCAGGGGGTCGACGACATTGCGACGGCGGCTGGCCAGCTTCTTGACCTTGCGCGAGTCGTAGCCGACGGCCCGGCCGTAGAACTCGCTCTCGGCGATCACCGCCAGCCTCAGTTCCGCGAGCTCGAATCCCGCCTCGACGGTGCCCTGGACCGCGTAGGCCACACCGGCCTCGAGCTCCTCCGGCAGCTCGTCGACGGCTCGGGCGGCCAGTCCGCGCTCCCCCAGCACATCGACGGTGCGATCGACCAGGCCGGCGCCCTGCGCGACGACGATCACGCTCCATCCGGCGGCCAGCCGCTCGGCGACGTGCTCCACGGCGCCGTCGAGCTGGCCCTGGAAGCCGGGCACCGTCTGCGCCTCGATGCGCAGGTAGGGGTCGTCGTCGTTCTGCTGGCCGAGCGCCGCCGAAGGCGGGGTATCGAGGCCACCCTGCGCATCCAGCTGAGCCTGCCGGTCGAGATGCCCGGCAGCGCCGGCGTCGAACTGCGAGAGCGTCCACCAGGTGCGGGCGCCGCTCGCCCTGCGCAACTCCCCGAGGGTGAGGAAGTCGCCGGAGTCGAGACTGCGCTTGAGCCAGCTGGAGAGGTCGAGCGGCGCCTCCGCCCCCGCCGTGGCCGCGTTCCACGCCGCCTCCAGGAACTCCCGGTTCGTCTCGACCAGGCTGATGGCCCGGGTGGCGACCCGCTCGGGCGAGAGGACGGCGACGGCGGCGTCCTCCGGCAGATACGCGCTCAGGGGCACCAGCCTCTCGGCGAGTGCCGGGGCGAGCGACTCCATACCGTCGACGGGGATGCCCTCGGCGATCTTGGTCAGCATGCCGCTGAGCCCCGGGAACTCCCGCTGCAGCTCCCGGGCGCGCTGCCGCACCCCCTCCCCGAGCAGCAGCTCGCGGCTCGCCGGCAACTCGACGCGCTCGAGCTGCTCGGTCGTGGAGCGCTGGTCGGAGACCGTGAACGGCCGGAGCTGCTCGAGCTCGTCGCCGAAGAAGTCGGCCCGCACCGGATGCTCGGCCGTCGGGGGGAAGACGTCGAGGATGCCGCCGCGCACGGCGAACTCCCCGCGGCGGGTCACCATGTCGACCCGCGTGTATGCGAGGGCGACCAGCCGGCCGGCGAGCTCCGTCAGGTCGTAGTCGCTCCGGCCCGAGACGAGTTCCACGGGCTCCAGGGCGGTGAGGTCGTCGGCGAGGGGCTGCAGCGCGGCTCGGACGCTCGCGACGACGACGATGGGATGCGGCTGGGCGCCGCTGCGGGCATCCCGCTGCCACCGCTGCAGCCGTCGCAAGGCGTGGATGCGCTTGCCGACGGTCTCGGCGCTCGGGCTGAGGCGTTCATGCGGCAGCGTCTCCCAGGCGGGGAGCTCGAGGACCTCGGCGGCCGGCATGACGCTGGACATGGCCTCGCGGAACGCCTCGGAGTCTCGCCCCGTGGCGACGATCGCCAGGAGCGCCGGAGCGGGACGCCGGGAGAGCAGCCCGGCCAGGAGGGGAGCCCGCAGGCCGTCGACGAGCGAGAAATCGGCATCTCGCGTAGAATACGATAATGCCTCATGGAATGCGGGGGCGCGCGCAAGCCTGGCACTTAAGCCCTCGAGTATCACCGGACGATTCTACGCGATCGGCTTTCGGCAAAACTCAGGAAGGACGGAGCCTGCCGGTGGGCGGTGCTTGAGATGGCAGGGCCTGGCCGGCTCCGCGCGCGTCATCCGAGGAGCCCTTCCTGAGTTTTGCAAAGGGGCTACTCGGATGTGGTGTGGAAGCGCAGCTGAGCGGCCGTGATGCCGTCATCCACGATCTGCTCGACCGCATCGGCGGCATCGGCGAGGATCGTGGGCAGAGCGGCCCGCTCGGCCGCGTTGAAGTCCCGCAGCACGAAGTCGGCGGGGTCCTGACGGCCGGGAGGCCGCCCGATGCCGACCCGGACACGGATGAAGTCCCCGGCGCCGGCAGCGGCCATGATGTCCCGGAGCCCGTTGTGCCCTCCGTGCCCCCCGCCCTGCTTCAACCTGATCCGGTCGAAGGGGATGTCCAGCTCGTCGTGGATGACGATGAGCCGTTCCAGCGGGACCTTGTGGAAGCGCAGCAGACCGGCGACCGGGCCGCCGGAGAGGTTCATGAAGCTCAGCGGCTGGGCGAGCACCAGGGCGCTCCCCGGCCGCCGCCACGCCGCGGTCAGAGAGTTCGTCTTATGGCGTCGCAGAGCGGTGCCGCTCCGCCGCACCAGCTCGCCGAGGACCATCTGCCCGACATTGTGGCGATTCCCGGCATAGCCGGGCCCGGGATTCCCGAGCCCGACCACAAGCCATCGATCGTCCATGACCCGGCCCGGCGATCGGGGCTACTCCGCGGGGGCGTCCGCGGCAGGCTCCTCCGCGGCCTCGCCTCCGGCAGCCTCCTCCTCCGCTTCCTCCGGCTCGCCCAGGCTCGCCGCGGCGGGGAGCACCACGTTGACGATGAGCAGGTCGGGGTCGTCGACCAGCACCGCGCCCTCGGGGAGCGGGATGTCCTTCGCAGTGATCTGGGTGCCGTCCTCGACCCCCTCGATACCGACGACGACACGCTCCGGGATGTTGGTGGCCTCGGCCTCCAGACGCAGGGTCCCGACCTCCAGCATGGCGATGGTGCCGCTGAAGGACTCGCCCTCCAGGTGCACGGGGACCTCGACGTGGACCTTCTCGCCCTTCCGGACGATGACCAGGTCGACGTGCTCGATGACCTGGCGCACCGGATCCTTCTGCACGTCCTTGACGAGGGCGAGCTGCTTCTTGCCCGCGATGTCGAGGTCGAGGATGGCGTTGGCCCGTCGCACGATCAGGGAGACCTCGTGACCCGGCAGGCTCACATGCTGCGGGGCGGTCCCGTGGCCGTAGATGACGGCGGGGATGCGTCCCGCGGCACGCAGCCGGCGCGCAGCCCCCTTGCCGAAGGCGTCGCGCAGCTCCGCGACGATCTTGTTGTCCGCCTTGGCGGAACCCTTCTCAGCCATGCTCTTCTCCTTCGCAGGCTCCTGGCCCGCGGTTGCTATGAATCGGATGCCACTCGAACGCTTCAGCGTGAGGAAAGACCGCGTGGGCCAGACGGCCCTGTGCCTGCTCCACCGCGTCGATCACGGATGCGGCCCCGCTCTCGCAGAGCCGGCACCCCTCGCCGAGGCCGGTCCCGCGATCGCATGCGATCGATGGGACCCAGTGAGCGAGTTTACACGGAGCGGGCGGGGAATGCCCGGTCCGAGGCTCGGATCAGCCGAGGGCCGCGAGAGCCGCCTGGGCGACCTCATCCGGTCCCTGCTCGACGGAGACCGTCGCCCCGGGCTCATCGCCAGCCAGGGGTTCGAGCGCCTCCAGCTGCGACTCGAGCAATTCAATCGGCATGTAGTGGCCTCGGCGCCGCTTCATCCGCGAGGCCAGCAGCTCGGCGGACCCGGCCAGATGCACGAAGCGCGTCCGCGGCTCCACCTCCCTGATGGCATCGCGATAGGAACGCTTGAGCGCAGAGCAGGCGACGATGAGCCCGGTCTCCGCGCGATCTGCCTCCGACAGCGTCTGGCCGATGATCCGAAGCCACGGCCACCTGTCCTCATCGCTGAGCGGATGGCCGGCCGCCATCTTGCGGACATTCGCCGGCGGATGCAGGTCGTCCCCGTCGATGAACGGGATGTCCAGCCTCTCGCTCAGCAGCTTGCCGATGGTGGACTTGCCGGAGCCGCTCACGCCCATGACGACGACGAGGGGTTTGACCGGCCGGGCAACCATAGACTCAACGCTAACCCTGCCATCCGGGCCCGTCTCGGTCACCAATCGTGGACCGTGCCGTCAGCCAGGCGGTTGTAGGGCAGATATGCCTGCTCATAGGGATATTTGCCCGCCTCGTCGACGTCGAGCTCCACGCCGATGCCGGGCTCGTCCCCGGGGTGCAGGAAGCCGTCCTCCCACCGGAACGACTGCTCGAAGACCTCGTCGGTCCTCTTCCCGTGCTCCATGTACTCCTGGATGCCGAAGTTGTGGATGGCCAGGCCCAGATGCATCGCCGCCGCCATGCCCACCGGCGAGACATCGGTCGGCCCGTGCATCCCGGACTTGATCTGGTACTGCGAGGCGTACTCGAGCACCTTCTTCAAATGCGTGATGCCACCGGTGTGGGTCACGGCGCTGCGGACGTAGTCGATGAGCTGCTCACGGATGATCTGCTGGTAGTCCCAGACCGTGTTGAAGACCTCGCCGATCGCCAGCGGCGTCGTCGTGTGCTGGCGCACGAGCCGGAGCGCTTCGGGGTTCTCCGCCGGGGTGCAGTCCTCGAGCCAGAAGAGATCGTAGGGCTCGAGCGATTTGCCGAGCTTCGCCGCCTGGATCGGCGTCATCCGATGGTGGCCGTCGTGGAGGAGGGGAAGCTCCGGACCGAACTCGTTCCGGACTGCCTCGAACACGGTCGGCACATGGCGAAGATAGCTGCGGGTGTCCCAATCCTCCTCGGCCGGGAACGCGCCGCGCTGGGCGGGCTCGTGGTCGTAGCGGAGGCCCTTGTTCGCCTCGAAGGTCGCATTCGAGGCGATCCCGTAGATCGATTCAAGTCCTGGGACCCCCGTCTGGATGCGGATCGCCCGGTAGCCCTTCTCCTGGTGCATCCGCACACTGTCGAAGAGCTCGTCCAGACTCTTGCCCGAAGCGTGCCCATAGGCGAGCAATCCCTTGCGCGATGCACCGCCGAGGAGCTGATAGAGCGGCATCCCGGCGGCCTTGGCCTTGATGTCCCAGAGCGCGACGTCGACGGCGGCTATCGCGGCCATCGTCACCGGCCCGCGCCGCCAATACGCGCTGCGGTAGAGGAACTGCCAGGTGTCCTCTATCCGATGCGCATCCCGGCCGATCAGCAGCTGGATGACGTGGTCTTTGAGGTAGCTGACGACGGCGAGCTCCCGGCCATTGAGGGTCGCATCGCCCAGGCCTGTGATGCCCTCGTCCGTGGTGAGCTTCACGGTTACGAAGTTGCGGTCCGGGCTCGTGACGATGACCTCGGCTTTGTCGATTCTCATGAACGCTTTTCTCCTGATCAGATCTGTTCGCTGAATTCCTGCGGGGCAATCAGATGGTCATCGCCGAGAACCCTCCGTCGACGTTGATCAGCGCCCCGGTGACGAATCCGGAGGCACGGGGGGAGGCCAGCCACAGCAATACGCCATCGAGCTCGTCCGGGCTCCCCAGCCGCGCCAGCGGAGTGTGGCCGACGATGCTCTGCACTCGCTCGGGAGTGAGAAGGGCGCGATTCTGCTCCGCAGGGAAGAAGCCCGGGATGACCGCGTTCACCCGGATGCGGTCCTCAGCCAGTTCGCGTGCCAGATACTGGGTCAGATTGTTCACCCCCGCCTTGGCCACGCCGTAGCCGAGAACCCGGCTCAATGGCGGCCCCGATGAGGCTGAGGAGATGTTGATGATCGACGTCTCGTGCGCGCGGTCGCGCATGAGCGGTGCGAACGTCTGGCATGACCGGAACACCGAGGTCAGGTTCACATCGATCAGAGCATCCCATTCCTCGTCTCCGAGCTCCGCAAACGGCGTGGAACTGTTCACACCAGCGGCGTTCACCAGGATGTCGAGTCCGGATGCCAGCTCGGGCGATGCCGCAGCGCGCTCCAATGAGGCTCGATCGCCGACGTCGAGCGGGAGGAATGAGGCCTTGCCGCCGCTCTGCTGCACCTCATCGACCACGGCCTGTCCCCGCTCGGCGGAACGTCCGAGCACGACGACCTCGGCTCCCGCAGCCGCCAGACTGCAGGCGAAGCGACTGCCGAGAACGCCGGTTCCGCCCACCACTGCCGCGCGCATTCCGCTCAGGTCGAAGAGCTCTGCCGGGGAGGGGACGCTCATCGTGTCACCGCCGAGAAGGGCCGCAGATGTCTGCCGATGTGCTCTCGGAGGTTTGAAGAGTACGTCGCCGCTTCCCGTCCGATCAATGACCGCAGCCTTTCGCGAAGCATCGGCCTTCCTTTCCCATCGAGGTTGGTGAGCACCGCGCCGAACCCGACATGCAGCACCTGCCGGCTGTCCGGAAGAGCGAGCAGCTCGACGAGCTGATCATCTCGCAGCTCGGCCGCCGCGGGTGTGCTCTCGACATCCGCTGAGACCGGGTAGCTCGCGCTGCCTGCCCCATAATTCTCGCGACTCAGCCCGTAGATCTCTCGGAAGAGCCGAGGATCATGGGTCGCGGCGATGCGCAGTGCCTCCAGATAGCTCGTCCCCGACGTCTTGAGATGCACCAGCCCGCCCGTCGCCTCCCTCGCCATCTCGTAGATCTCGTACTTGTCGGATCCTGAATGGAGACTCAATTTGTATGGACCCAGCCTCCGGGCGATGGCGGCGTGGCGGACGAGATCGACCGCTAACGCATTGAGGTCGCCCCGATAGGGCACGCCCTTGCCGAACTCCCCCACGAAACGCGGTGCGAAGCCCACCCAGCGCATCCCCAACCTGGTCATCGCCTCGGCGAGGAAGACGTGCTCGATCGGAGAGGTCACGCTCCCGGACTCGTCCACGGCGATCTCGACTTCGACGGGACTCGTGGCCCGGTCCATGAGGTGCCGGTACATCGTGGAAGCGTGGGCCACCGCTCGACCGTACTTCGCGACCGCCAGCAGGACGTCCGCCTCCTCGAAGCGCAGGACCTCATCCGCGAGGACCATCGAGCGACCCGAATAGCGCCGGATCAGCGAGCCGAGGTCGTCTTCGAGGGCATCCCAGGGCACTCCGTGGAGGTCGGCCGGCTCTGGCGACCTCTTGGTGGTCTGCACCAGATCTCCGGGATCGATCGTGAACGAGGTGAACCCGGCCGCGAGACAGCGATCGATGTCCTCCACCGACTTGAGGTGATCGGCGTCCGCGCCGACGGCCCGGTCCCAACCCGCCTGCAGGCAGCCGAAGGTGGCGTCGTCGATCACCTGTTGAGGAAGGCGGCCTATGCGATCCATCTCGCGAGCCGATTGCTGTGCGAAGACCGGTACGATCCCCTCGCCATGGCTCTGGAACGCCATCGCATGCCCGCAGGTGGCAAGGCCGAGGCGATCGCCGACACCGGCAGAGGTCGCAAGGCCGACCGGCCGAGGCTGCAGCCAGGGCACATGGCGACGAACGGCAGCAGCGTTCTGCGGAGACAGCGGCCCTTCTACGACCACGCCCCCCTGGGACTCCGCCGCTTTCCCTTCGAAATCCTGCACGAGCTCAGCCGAGGGAGCGAAGACGCGCAGCCTGCGGCTGTCGCCCTCGCCCTCGATGCTGAGATTTCGGAGCCCGGATGCGGTGCTCACGAAAACGTCGCCATCAGCAGTTGACCCTCACCTCTGACGAGCCTCGAGCAGCGCCGACGAATCCTGGTCCAGGTACATCCGCGCTCTCGCCACCGTGCGAAGGATCGATCCCGGACATTCTGGCGATATGGGACCCTCCAGCGTCGCCTTGACCGCGGCGGCCTTCCGGGAGTCCGGGACGATGACGATGAGGTGCTCGGGCTCCAGGAGAGCGGGAACCGTCAAGGTCAGTGCCTGGTCGGGCACGACATCGCCCGGCGCCGCGAAGCGGCCCTCGCCGACGATCTGCTTCTTCGACGCCTCGCTCAGCTCGGCCTGGATCAGCAGCTCGTCGGTCTCGAAGTCGGCTGGGGGATCGTTGAAGGCCAGATGTCCGTTCTCCCCGACGCCGAGCACACAGATGGATGGCTGCAGCTCCACCAGGAGTCGCGAGTAGCGGGCCATCTCCTCGACCGGGTCGGCCGTGCCATCGATCGCATGGAAGGCCTTCGGGCGAACATGGTCGACGACGTCGTGCTGCATCCTCCAGCTCGTGCTCTCCGGACGGTCGCCCGAGACTCCCACGTACTCGTCCAGGTGCAGGATCGTGATCCTCGACCAATCGATGTCGTCCCGGCCGATGATCGACTCACGGAAGCCGCGCTGGGAGTTGCCCGTCGCCATGATGACGGCGATCTCAGACCGCTCCTTGAGGAGGGAGGCGGCCGACGCGGCGAAGTCATCGGCGGCTGCCGCGCCGATCGTGTCGGCGTCGGGACCTATCGTCACAGCAAGGCTGTCGTACATCAAGTTCTGCATGATGATCCATTCCATGTTCGGGTCCCCGGGAGCCGCGCGGCTCCCGGGGACCTCATCTTGTGCTCAGTGCTTCAGTTCAACTGGAGTTCGCTTGCCAGTCTCACTTCTCTGCATCGGCTATCTGCTTCTCCACGCCCGAGATGAACTCGTCCACGCTCATCTCACCGGAGAGGTAGCCCTGAAGGTCCCGGACGACCGATAGCTGGAGCTTCGGCAGATCCTTGTACTCGGGGCTCGGAGTCGACTTCTGGGAGATCGCATAGACCTCGTCCTTCCAAGAGGCGTCGATCTGGTCGAACCACTCCTTCATGACCGGGAGCTTGCCCCACTGCTGTCCCACCGCGACCTGCACATCGGACATCAGGCCCTCCTTGATGAACTTGAGCGCCAGCTCCTTCTTGTTCGTCGCCTCGGGAACGATGATTCCTCCGGGCCCGCCGCGAGAGCCGTTCTCGATCGATCCGGGCAGGGGGATGAAGGTGGCGTTCTCGACACCGATGGTGGCCGCCGACTCCGGCACCCCGGCCGCGCTCTGCAGCATCATGGGCAGCTGTCCAGAGTTCATGGCGTTCGCCCCGGCGTTCTTATCCGTGAAGGTCGCGATCGTGAACGATCCGTCCACCACCCCCTCGCGCCAGATCTTCAGAGCGTCGCGGACCTCCGGCGAATCGAAGGTGAGCGTCTTGCCATCCGCCTTGTAGAAGCTTCCGGTGAGGGACTTCTGCAGGGCGAGCATGGTGTTGAAGCCGTTGGAGCCCCACTGGATCGACATCCCGGGACGCACCACGCGATCGCCATCCTTGATGGTGAGCGCCTTGGCCATCTCGTGGATCTCTGTCCAGTTCTTCGGCGGGATGATGTCGCCATTTGCGTCGAGGTACTTGCTTCCCTCGAAGAGCTTCTTGTTCGCACTGATCCCGTAGATCTCCAGGGCGATCGGCACGCCATACTGGAAGCCGTCGAGGTTGCAGCCCTCGAGAGTCGTGTCGACGAACTTGTCCTTGGCGGTCGTCCCGCTGAAGAAGTCGGTCTTGTCGAAGTCGATGATGAACTTCTTGGGGAGGAACTGCACCGCCTGCGAGCAGGTGCCCACCACGACCACATCGACGCTGGTCTTGTTCTGGGCCCACTGCAATGCGTAGTTGGCGAGCGTCTGGTTGTCGGCGTACTCGACGAGGTTGACCTTGATGCCCTCGTTCGCCTTCTCGAAGTTCTCGACGACGAGGTCCATCTTGCCCTTCGTCACCATCCAGGGCTGGACGCCGACGTCCAGCACCGAAGGAGTCTTCTTCTCGTCACCCGGTGCGGCCGACGAGGCGCAGCCGACGGTTCCGACGAGAAGAGCACCGGCGGCGATCGCCGCTGCTGCAACGCGATGTTTCGTTCTCATTCTCTAGCCTTTCATTGATTGCTTCTTGATGGGCATGGGATGTTTGCTTCTTCGCTTCCGCTCAGCCTTTGATGGCCCCCTGGGCCACGCCGGCCACGATGTGCTTCTGGAAGATGATGAAGGCGATGATCGGGGGGAGGATCGCCAGCACGATGACCGCCGAAAGCGTGCCGAAGTCCCAGACCTCCCCCTTCAGCAGGGTGAGTCCGACGGTGAGAGGCATGGCCGGCGGGTCGATCGCCAACGTCTTCGCAAGCGTGTACTCGCCCCAGGTCTGATAGGTCGTCACGACGAGACAGAGGACCACACCGTTCCTGGCCATGGGGAGCATGACCGTCAACCACGTCCGGAAGATGCCCGCACCGTCCATGGTCGCCGATTCCTCGATCTCCTTGGGAATGGCCAAGAAGGCCGCCCGCATGATCAGGATGGTCAACGGCAGATGGAGGGCCACGTTCGGCAGGATGAGCCCGAGCTGCGTGTTCAGCAGCCCGGTGTTGTCCTCCATCAGGAACATGGGCACGAGGAAGATGACCAGGGGGATGGTCATGGTCAAGAGGATGAGCGTGAGCAGAAGGCCTTGACCCCGGAACGGCAGTCTCGCGAAGCCGTAGCCGGCCATCGCAGCGGCGGCGGTCGTCAGGAGGACCCCGCCGACGGTGATGACGATGCTGTTCCAGAAGTAGGCGCCGAATTGGCCGCCGTTCAGGACATTCGCGTAGTTCTCGAGCGACCACTGCCGGGGAAGGAAGGTCTGCGGAATCTGCAGAGCCTCCTCAGGGCTCTTGAGCGAGCTGAAGAAGATGTAGGCCAGAGGCACCAGGAAGACGATCGCCAGCAGCAAAAGCACCAGCTGTGTCGTCACCCGGGACGCGCGCGTTCCTCTCATTGCTCGTAATACCCTTTCCTAACGCTCATCGCTCTTGGTCCGTCCGAACCAGAAGTTGATCCCGACGAAGATGAGGATGACAAAGCCGAGAACGTATGCCATGGCCGAGGCATAGCCCATGTCGAAGAAGGTGAAGGCCGTCTGGTAGACGTGCTGATAGAGCGCGAGGGTCGCAGTCCGCGGACCGCCCTCGGTCATCACCATCGGCTCCACGAAGACCTTGAAGCCGTGGATTATCGCCCAGGTGCCGACGACGACGAAGGATTGCCGCAGGTTCGGGATGATGATGTAGAAGGTCTTCTTGAACCCGCTCGCCCCATCCATCTCGGCCGCCTCGAGCACCTCATTCGAGATTCCCTGCAGGCCTGCCAGGAAGAGGATCGCTATGAACCCGATGCTCGACCACACGGCGACGACGACGATCGCCACCATGGCGGTCGGGCCGTCGCTGAGCCAGGGCCGGGTGAATTGGGGCAGCTGGAGGACGTCTCCGAGGAAGTAGTTCAGGAACCCGTAGTTCGGCTGCAGGATCCAGAGGAAGATCAAGCAGGCCAGGGAGAGCGGGACGACGATCGGGATGAAGATGGAGCTCCTGAAGAACCCGTTGAATCGGATCCTCTGGAACAGGAGAAGAGCGATCCCCAGGCCGCCGACCATCGCGATCGCGAAGAAGCTGACGCCGAAGATGCAGGTGTTGATGATGCTCGTGATGAAGAGCGGATCGGCGAACGCCTGGAAGTAGTTGTCGAGCCCCACGAAGCTGGGGGTCATGTCGTAGACGAAGTTGTACTCCGTCAGGCTCATGTACCCGGAGTAGATGAGCGGGTACAGCATGAAGGTGAAGACGAAGAAGGCAGCAGGCAGGACGAACAGGACGCCGACGAAGCGCCTCTGAGTCCGGATCCGCCTGTTCGGCCCGAGAACCCGACGCGCGGGAGGCGCATCTGTCGAGGTGGGCGGGACGATCGTGGTCGTCACCGGTCGTTTCCCATTCCCGGAAGAACCGATCGCTGCATGGCCTTCATCGACAAATTCCTCCTTGAACCGCTGAGCGGATCACATCCGGGGATGTGGGACGTGGATTCGCTGTCGTGAACTCTAAAACAAAAAGCATACTTATGCAAGTACAAAGTGATTCGCGTATCACTAGTCACATCAATAGGTCACCGTGACGACAAGAAGGATCTTTACTGCCGAGAGGAGCTCCTCCTAGTGGAAGAAGTCGGCATTCTGATGAGGAGAGTCCCAGAGATGGCCCATCTCCTGCATCGTGCGATCCATGATGGCGAGCATCGCCACCTGGGCGGGCTCGGGCGCCCCGCGCTGGATCGCGTTCGCGACGTCCATATGCGATTGCAAGGCCTCCTGGTGCGGATGCTTGGGCATGAACCCGTAATGCGTCCGACCGGTGAGGATCTCGCTGATGACATTGTTGAGCTTGGCGAACATCTCGTTGCCCGAGCCGACGAGCACGAGACGGTGGAATTCGATGTCCAGAGATAGAAACAGCTCCACGTCCCCGGCCTGACCCGCGGCCCATAGCTGGCCCGCCACCCCTACGAGGTTGCTGGCGTTCGCCAACGAGGAGCGCCCCGCGGCGAGGCGAGCCGCCTCCGGCTCGATCGCAGCCCTGAGCTCGGTCAAGGAACGGAGCTGGGCGATCCGACCGGCAGAGGCGAGCCTCCAGCGGATCACCTGCGGATCGAACAGGTTCCACTCATGCGGTGGCAGCACAAGCACACCGACTCGCCTCCTCGACGAGACGAGCCCCATCGACTCGAGGACCCGGACGGTCTCCCGGATGACGGAGCGGGAGACCCCGTACCGGTGCTCGATATCCTCGATCGTCATGACCGTGTCCGTGGGCAGCTCGTGCCCGCAGACCGCCATGCCCAGGCGGTCGAGGACCTGCCCGTGAAGCCCGCGCCGACGCTCATGGTCGCCGGGCATGCCCGTGTCAGGCAGGCCCACGGAGCCCGCGTCATCGCCGGTGGTAGCGCTCATTCATAAAATGATATTGGATCATCACGTCCAATGCATTAGTATGCTTTATACTTTTGGCTTGATGCTAAAAGCAGATCTAATCAGCTGTCGCTCGAGTCGATCAGATCCGCGAGCCCCGACGGCACCCTTCGATGAGGAATCAGGACAAGACACGATATGCGCTGGATAGTTGTCATGGGAGTCTCCGGCGCCGGCAAGAGCACGATCGGCATGCGGCTCGCCGAACGTCTCGGGGCTGTGTTCCAGGATGGCGACCAGCTGCATTCCGATTTGAATATCGCGAAGATGGCGGCAGGCGAGCCTCTCGACGATGTCGAGCGTTTCCCCTGGCTGGAGGCGATCGGAGAGCGCATCGCCGCCGAGAAGGCCGGGGACAGGAGCGCGGTCGTGGCCTGCTCCGCGCTCAAGCGAGCCTATCGAGACGTGCTCCGCACGCACGTTCCCGAGTTGTTCATGATCTTCCTCGACGGGCCGCCCGAGCTCATCGGCGACCGGATCTCCCGACGGGTCCACGAGTTCATGCCCACGACGCTCCTGCAATCGCAGTTCGCGAGTCTCGAGCCGCTCGAGCCCGACGAGGCGGGCATGCGAGTGGACGTCTCCTCCAGCCCCGACCACATCGTGGACGAGATCGTCACGCGGCTCGGTGCCGTGGAGCCAGTGGAGACGCTGAGCTCGAAACCCTAGCCACTCGCGCCAGAAGACCGGTGCCGCTCCTGGATCGTGCGCCAGGTCTGCTCCACATGCGCGGCCATGTGCCGAGCCGCCGACTCCCCGTCCGCCTCCCGGAGCGCCCGCACGATCTCGGCGTGCTGATCCCAGGAATCCGCCGAGCGCAGCACGACGACGCTGGAGAAATACCAGCGGATGCGCCTTTGCAAGGTCTGCATCATCTTGGCCATCACGGTATTGCCAGAGACCGTGACGATCATCGCGTGGAACTGCTCGTTCAACTCGAGCAGCCGGCGGACATCCTTCGCCGCCACGGCATGCTTCCCGCGCTCCAGGACATCCTCGAGCCTCCCCAGATCCGCGTTCGAGATCCGGGATGCTGCCAGCCGGGCGCTCTCGCTCTCGAGCAATGCCCGGACGTGGAACACCTCCTCGACCTCCTGGATGCTGGGAGAACGCACGAAGACGCCCTTGCCGGGCACATGCTCCGCGAAGCCCTGATGCACCAGACCCTGGAGCGCCTCGCGCACGGGGTTGCGGCTCACACCCAGCCTCTTGGCCACGTCGTCCTCGCGCAGGTGCGCCCCCGCGGGGATGACCCCGTCCAGAATCGCCTCCTCGAGGAGGGTGTAGACCTGTTCTCTGCGGGGTATCGCCCCCTGGAGCACGGGCAGCGCGTCCGGCTCCAGAGCGTCCTGGCCTCGGGTTGCCCTGCGGTCAGCGCCCGACGGCATATCCCTGGCTCCCGCGAGGATTGGCACCGGCCTTCAGCCAGCCCGAATCGCGGGCGACAGCGCTCAACCGTCCCTCCGACCAGCCGTCGCCGACCACGACACGGTGGCCTCTCCTTCTCAACTCGTCCAGGACCGATCGATCGAACCTTGCCTCGACGACCACTTCGCCCGGATTGGACTGGCGAGGATAGAACGAGCTGGGCACATGCGTGGAATGGAATGCCGGTGCATCGATGGCCTCCTGCAGATTCAAGCCGCCGTGGACCACATTGAGGAAGAACTGCACCTGCCATTGATCCTGCGAATCGCCTCCTGGCGTCCCGAACGCGAGCCAGGGCTGGCCGTTCCGCAGAGCGAACGACGGTGAGAGCGTCGTTCTCGGACGGGCGCTCGGCCTGAGCGAATTGGGAAGGCCCTCCTGCACCCAGAACATCTGCCCGCGATTGCTCAGACAGAAGCCGAGCTGCGGGATCGTCGGCGACGACTGCAGCCATCCTCCGCTCGGCGTGGCCGAGACCATCATGCCGTCGGCGTCGACGACATCGACGTGGCAGGTGTCGCCTCGGGTCTCCCCGGTCTTCGCGACCGTCGGCTCGCCGATCCCTCCCGTAGGAAGCGGGATCCGATCGGATCGAGGATAATCCGGCAAGCGGGCCGGCCGGCCGCCCGGATCGCCGGGACGGAGCTCCAGCGATGCCGACGACCCGATCAGCCTGCGCCGCTCGTCGTTGTATGCCGGGCTCAGCAGGTCGGCCATCGGAACGTCCGTATGCACCGGATCGCCGTACCATGCCTCCCGGTCCGCGAATGCGAGCTTGCTGCTCTCCAGGATGAGGTGGATCCAGTCGGCGGACCCAGCCCCCGCCTCCCCGAGGTCATAGCCGGCCAGCAGCGCCAACTGCTGCAAGAACACGGGCCCCTGGCCCCAGGGCCCCGTCTTGAAGACCTCGTAGTCGTGATAGCGGAACGAGAGCGGCTCCTCTACCGTGGCGTCCCACCGAGCCAGATCATCCGCCCTCAGGAGAGCGCCGTGGCGCTCACCCGAGCTGTCCATGACCTCGGTGGTCTCACAGAAGGCAGAGATGGCCTCCGCCACGAAACCCCTGTACCACGCATCGACGGCCGCACGGATCTGGTTCTCACGACTCCCCCGCGCGGACTGCGATTCAGCGACGATCCGCCGGTAGACCCCGGCCAGGGCCGGATTCACGATACGGCTGCCCGGTGCCGGTGCACGGCCCTCGCGGAGCCAGACAGCGGCGGAGGTCGGCCAGTGCTCGGCGAAGAGCTCTTCGACGGTCCGGACCGTCTCCGAGGCCTTCTTGAGGAACGGGTGCCCCTTCTCGGCGTAGTGGATGGCGGGAGCGAGCACCTGCTCTGGAGTCATGGTCCCCTGCCTCTCCAGCAGCAGCATCCACGCCCCGAACGCCCCGGGGACCACGGCCGGGATGAGCCCGGTGCCGGGCATGATGTCCAGCCCCAGAGCGGAGACCCGGTCGATCGTGGCGGCAGCCGGAGAGACGCCCTGCCCGCAGATCGCAGAGACCCTCTGCTCCGACTCCGACCACACCAGGATCGGCACCTCACCGCCGGGACCGCAGAGATGGGGCTCGACGACTTGGAGCACGAAGCCCGCAGCCACCGCCGCATCCGCAGCATTCCCACCAGCCTCGAGGATGCCCATCCCGGTCGCCGAGGCGAGCCAATGCGTTGTCGCGACCATGCCGAAGTTCCCGACCAGTTCGGGGCGCGTGGGAGAGGACATGTGACTCACCATCCGAGGGCGTAGGCGGAACGGCGGGGATCGGCAGCGCCCAGATACAGCCTCTTCCCCGACTCGGCACGGACGGCCCCGATGGAGCCGGCGACCCTGCTCCACGCGGGCCAGAGCTCCACCCGATGACCCCGCTCCGACAGCTCGGCAGCGACATCCTCGCCGGCCCGCGATTCGAGCTTCACCGCCCCGGGAAGGTAGACGTGCGGGTCGGATGTGTTCGGGAAGCTGTAGGTCACTGCTCGCGGCCCCTCGGCGGCGGCCTGCACCTCGAGACCGTAGTCGAGCGCATTCACCAGGAACTGCACCATGGCCTGGGGCTGCACATCGGCTCCCGGAGTACCGTAGGGCATCACGAACTGCCCCTTCTTGATGACCATCCCCGGGTTGGGCGTGAGCCGGGGGCGCTTGCCGGGCAGAACCGAGGAGGGGTGACGAGGATCGACCCACGACTGCAGGCCACGTCCGGAGATGATGGTGCCCAGTCCCGGGACGATCGGCGTCCCGGTCGGACCGTCACTCGGGGTCGCGGAGAACGCGTTCCCCTCGTTGTCCACGATGGCGAGATAGCTCGTATCCGGTTCGATGCGGCCGCCGCCGGCGCCAGGGTGGACCCAGGAGCTCGGCGTCTTCTCGGTCGCGGACGAGAACTGCCAGGCATCCCCCGGGGCGGGCATCTCCGGGGTCGCCTTCCTCATGTCGATCCGCTTGCGCCACTCGCTGGCGTATTCCTTGGACAGCAGCCCGTCCATGGGCACCTCCACGAACTTGGGATCCCCGTAGTAGCGGTCCCGGTCCGCGAACGTCGCCTTCAGCGACTCGAGGATGAGGTGATAGTAGTCGGCGCTTCCCAGCTCGATCTCGCCGAAATCGTAGCCTTCGAGGATGTTCAGGGTCTGCAGCACCTGCGGCCCTTGCGACCAGGGCCCGCAGGAGTAGACGTCGCATCCGCGGTAGTCGACCCTGTAGGCATCCTCGATGTCCACTTCGAACTCGGCCAGGTCCGCAGCACTCAGCCAGCCGCCTTGACTCCGGGAGAAGCTCACCATCTCCTCAGCGATGTCCCCGCGATAGTAGCGATCGCGTGCCGCGGCTATCCCTTGCTCACGCGTGCCCGTCGACGCGGACTCCGCCTCGACCAGGCGCGTGAGGGTGCGCGCCAGATCGGCCTGCACGAAGATGTGGCCGACGGGATGGGGATCACCGTTCTCGTCGAGGAAGATCTCCGCCGTGCTCGGCCACTTGCGCATATTCGCCAGATCGGCCGGTACCGAGAGGGTCTCATTCATCAACTGGTGGACCGGAAAGCCTTCGGCTGCGAGCTCGATCGCCGGTGCGGCGACCTCCGCGAGCGTCATGGTGCCGAACTGCTCCAGCGCCGTGAGCCATGCCGCGACCGCCGAAGGAACGACGCTCCGGTTCGGACCGGCAGAGATGCGCCCGTCGAGGTGCTCATCGAAGAAGGCCACATCGGTCCCCTTAGGCCATGGGCCCAGGCCACTGATCGTCAGCACCCGCTCGGTGGCTGGAAGGTAGAGGCAGATGGGAGCGACTCCGCCGATGCTCGTGAGATCCGATTGGAGCACATTGAGGCAGAGACCAGCCGCGACTCCCGCATCGATGGCATTGCCGCCCCGGTCGAGGATCCGGGTGGCGGCCAAGGAAGCGGAGTAGTGCCCCGTGGACACCATGTACTTCGTCCCCATCACCACGGGGCGAGTCGTCCGGGTCCATCTTTCGCTCATGAATGCTCCTGATGATCGAGAAGGCGAATAGCCCATACTGTATACCAGGCTTGTTCATGCGTGTGTCATGGATGGAACAACCGGCTAGCCTGTAATTCGGCTTAGAGACCCAAGGAATCGAGGAGAGACAGTGCCGCAGGCAAACATCGGTGTGGTCGGCTTGGCGGTTATGGGGTCCAACCTCGCAAGGAACCTGGCAAGCCGACCGGGCAACACCGTGGCCGTCTACAACCGTTCCTACGAACGAACCGAGCTCCTCCTGGGCCAGCACCCCGAAGCCGGGTTCATCCCTTCGAAGACGATCGCGGAATTCGCAGCGTCCCTCAGCAAGCCGCGCACCGCGATCATCATGGTGCAGGCCGGCGCGGGCACGGATGCGGTGATCGACCAGCTGACCCAGGTCTTCGAGCCTGGCGACATCATCGTCGACGGCGGCAACGCACTCTTCACCGACACGATCCGCCGCGAGAAGGCGGTCCGGGAGACAGGCATCAACTTCGTGGGAGCCGGGATCTCGGGCGGAGAGGAGGGGGCCCTCAAGGGGCCCTCGATCATGCCCGGGGGCTCCGCCGAGGCTTGGAAGACGCTCGGGCCGATCCTCAAGTCGATCGCTGCCGTCGCCGAGGGCGAGCCCTGTGTGACGCACGTCGGCACGGACGGAGCAGGGCACTTCGTCAAGATGATCCACAACGGGATCGAGTACGCCGATATGCAGCTCATCGCCGAGGCCTACGACCTCATCCGGCACGGCACGGCCAAGAGCCCGACCGAGATCGCCGACATCTTCACCGCCTGGAACACGACCGAGCTCGAAAGCTACCTGATCGAGATAACGGCGGAGGTGCTCAGGCAGATCGATGCGAAGACGGGTGAGCCGCTCGTCGACGTGATCGTGGACCAGGCCGGCGCGAAGGGCACCGGGGCTTGGACGGTGCAGACCGCCTTGGACCTGGGCATCCCCGTCTCCGGTATCGCGGAGGCGGTGTTCGCGCGTTCGCTGTCATCCCGACCTGCGCAACGCGCTGCGGCGTTGGGACTGCCCGGGCCATCCGCCGCACGAACGGTGGCCGACACGGACGCCTTCATCGAGGATGTGCGGCTTGCACTCTACGCCTCCAAGATCATCGCCTACAGTCAGGGCTTCGACGAGATCGCCGCAGGTGCGGAGAGATACGGCTGGGACATCAAGAAGGGCGAGATCGCGAAGATCTGGCGCGCCGGCTGCATCATCCGCGCCCAGTTCCTGAACCGCATCACCGAGGCCTACGACGAGGATCCCGAGCTCGTCGCGCTGCTGACCGCCCCGTACTTCCGCGAGGCCATCGCGGGGGCCCAGGAGCCGTGGCGCCGCGTGGTCGTGGCCGCAGCCCAGGCAGGCATACCCGCCCCTGCGTTCTCATCGTCCCTCTCCTACTATGACGGCCTACGTGCCCGCCGCCTTCCCACCGCATTGGTGCAGGGGCAGCGCGACTTCTTCGGCGCCCACACCTATAAGCGAGTGGATGCCGAAGGCACCTTCCATACGCTCTGGTCGGAAGACCGCAGCGAGGTGGCTGTGACATCGCCGGGGCACTGAGCCCGTGGGTGACGTCTCCCTGCCCCCGTCGGTGCAATGGCGGGAGGGGCCGAACGGCGTGCCCGTCCTTCACGTGGAGACGGACGGCCATGTGGCGGATATCGCAGCGAACGGGGCTCATCTGCTGAATTGGATCCCCAGGGGCCAACAGCCCATCCTGTGGATGAGCCGCAGCAGCCGCTTCGCCGCAGGCGTCCCCATCAGGGGCGGCGTCCCGGTCTGCTTCCCCTGGTTCGGTCAGCTCCCCGGCCATCCCGAGGCGCCGATGCACGGGTTCGCGCGCCTCTGCGAATGGCAGCTCCTGCGGGTCACGGAGGGATCCTCCGGCGTGGAGCTCGTGTTCCGCCTCACGGAGGCCGGAGAGCATTTCGCCCGCTTCTGGCCGCATCGCTTCGAGGCGCTCTACACGGTGGCCATCGGCGCCGAATTGGGGATGACCCTCGAAGTGGTCAACCACGACGACTCGCCCTTCGCCTTCGAAGCGGTCCTGCACAGCTACTACGCGGTAGCGGATGCCCGCCCGGCCACGGTCCGCGGCCTCGAGGGCCTCGAGTTCCGCCCCAAGGGATCGACATCCACTCAGCGCGATGACGTTCCGGTCGCCATCGGCTCGGGCATCAGCAGACGCTATCCCGACACGGCCGATGCGACCATCGTCGATCCGGGAAACCGCAGGACTATGACGATCAAGCCGGCTGGCGCGCGGAGTGCGATCCTCTGGAACCCCGGTGCAGAGATCGCGCAGTCCATGGAGGACTTCGACGACGAGGGCTGGAAGAGCATGGTCTGCTATGAGAGCGGCAATGTCGGCGACACGGCGATCCTGCTCGCGGCCGGCGAACGGAACGCGATGAGTGTGACCGTCTCCGTCTCGACGGATCGGCCGTCGGCCTAGTACTCGCCCATCAGCGCCTCATCATTTGCTTCGGCCATCCCCCACGGGTACTGTGAGGCGTGTTCCACCATTACAACTTCACAGCCGTTGAACTGCAGCGGGAGAAACCGGCGACAGGGTCGCCGGTGCCGTAGGAGCAAATCCTCCCCGGGAATCTCTCAGGCCCATGTACCGCTGCGGCTAGGCGACTCTGGAAAGCAGTCGTGCCGGAAACCGGCCGGCTCACCGACGGTGCAAGCGGCCCGCTGAGCGGAACGCGGAAACTCTCAGGTCCGATACAGAGCGGGGAGGAACCCGATCGGCATCGACGCGGAAGCGTCTGACGAGAATCCGGAGTTCCTCGCCTTGACCGTAAACTACACCACACCGTTCGACCCCGTCCTCGATGAGCTGCTGGGAGACTTCGACCCCGAGGTCGCCCAGCAGATCGATGCTGAGCTGCATCGGCAGCAGGCCGGTCTGGAGATGATCGCCTCCGAGAACCATGCTCCCGTCGCTGTCATGCAAGCACAGGGCTCAGTGCTGACGAACAAGTATGCCGAAGGCTACCCCGGACGCCGGTATTACGGGGGCTGCGAGTATGTGGATGTGATAGAGCAGCTGGCGATCGACAGGGTGAAGGCGCTCTTCGAGGCCGGCTTCGCCAATGTCCAGCCGCACTCCGGCGCTCAGGCCAACGCCGCGGTGATGCATGCCCTCATCAAGCCCGGCGATACGGTCCTGGGACTCAGCCTCGACCACGGCGGGCATCTCACACACGGCATGAGGCTCAACTTCTCGGGGCGGCTCTACGAGGTCGTCCCCTACCATGTCTCCGAGCGGGACCATCTCGTGGACATGGCGCAGGTCGCACGGCTGGCTCAGGAACATCGGCCCGCGCTGATCGTCGCCGGCTGGTCTGCGTATCCGCGGCAGCTGGACTTCGCGGAGTTCCGACGAATCGCCGATGGTGTCGGCTCCTACCTCATGGTCGATATGGCGCACTTCGCCGGCCTGGTCGCCACCGGGCTGCATCCCTCCCCCGTCCCGCATGCCCATGTCGTCACCTCCACGACGCACAAGACCCTGGGCGGTCCACGCGGTGGCGTCATCCTGAGCAATGACGCCGACATCGCGAAGAAGATCAATTCAGCGGTCTTTCCAGGGCAGCAGGGCGGCCCGCTGCAGCATGTCATCGCGGCCAAGGCGGTGGCCTTCAAAATGGCCGCCACCGACGCGTTCAGAGCGCGTCAGGAGCGGGTCCTCGCCGGCGCACGCATCCTGGCTGAGCGCCTGACCCGGCCCGATGTCGTCTCGGCAGGAATCTCGGTGCTGACCGGAGGCACCGATGTGCATCTCGTGCTCGTGGACCTTCGTCATTCCGAACTGGACGGCAGGCAGGGCGAGGACCGCCTGGCCGAGATCGGCATCACGGTGAACAGGAATGCCGTGCCTTTCGACCCTCGCCCCCCGATGGTCACCTCCGGACTGCGGATCGGCACGCCCTCCCTCGCCACCCGGGGCTTCGGTGCAGAGGCGTTCCGCGAGGTGGCCGACATCATCGCCGAGGCTCTGATCGCCGCGCCCGCAGACGACCTGGCTCCTCTCGCCGCACGTGTCGGAGCCCTGGCCAGGGCACACCCCCTGTATCAGAAGGTCGCGACCCTGACGACGGGGAGCCGGCAGTGATGCTCAGCGCCTTGGATCTGTACTCCATCGGCATCGGACCATCGAGCTCCCACACGGTCGGGCCGATGCGAGCTGCGCGCAGATTCGTCCAGCACCTCATCGACGATGGAGCCCTGGCGCGAACCGCCGCCGTCCGCACCGAGCTCTTCGGATCGCTGGGGGCCACGGGTCTGGGTCACGGCTCGGACAAAGCGGTGATCCTCGGGCTGCAGGGTGAGGATCCGGAGACCGTCGAAATCCTCGGCATCGAGGAACGCATCGCTGCGGCGCATCGGGACGGAGAGCTGCGGCTCGCGGGGTTGCACCGGGTGTCGTTCCAGGCCAAAGAGGATCTGATCCTGCACCGAAGAAGGTCGCTCCCCGCACACCCCAATGGCATGACCTTCACAGCCCTCGATTCCCGCGGAGAGCCCGTGGCGCAACGCAGCTACTACTCGATCGGCGGCGGCTTCGTCGTCGATGAGGAGGCGATCTCCGGCGACCGGCTGACGACTCCGACGGTGCCTGTTCCCCATCCCTTCAATACCGCTGCGGAACTGCTCGAGGTGTGCGAGCACGAGGGGCTCGCCATCTCCGACATCATGCTGAGGAACGAGTGCGCCCGGCGTCCCGAAGCCGAGTTGCGCGCCAGACTGCTCCATCTATGGTCGGTCATGCAGGATTGCGTGAAGGCGGGATGCGACAACGCCGGCATCCTGCCCGGAGGACTGAGAGTCCAACGCCGGGCACCCGCCCTGTTCGCGGAGTTGACCGCCGAACAAGGGATCGAGGACGACGCCGACCCGTTGCGGGCGATGGAATGGGTCAATCTCTTCGCTCTCGCCGTGAACGAGGAGAACGCCGCCGGAGGCCGGATCGTCACGGCACCGACGAATGGAGCAGCAGGAATACTCCCCGCCGTGCTCCACTACTACGCCATGTTCGTTCCGGGGGCGGACGACGACGGAGTGGTGCGCTTCCTGCTGACCGCAGCGGCGATCGGCATCCTCATCAAGGAGAATGCCTCCATCTCAGGGGCCGAGGTGGGCTGTCAGGGGGAGATCGGCTCGGCATGCGCCATGGCTGCGGGAGCGCTGTGCGAGCTGCTCGGAGGAAGCCCGGCCCAGGTCGAGAACGCCGCCGAGATCGGGCTCGAGCACAATCTCGGACTCACCTGCGACCCGGTAGGCGGGCTGGTGCAGATCCCCTGCATCGAGCGCAATGCCATCGGAAGCGTCAAGGCGATCAATGCTGCCCGCCTGGCTCTCCGCGGGGACGGGCAGCACAAGGTTCCTCTCGACAGCGCGATCAAGACCCTGCGGGAGACCGGCGCCGATATGAAGAGCAAATACAAGGAGACCTCACGTGGTGGCCTCGCCGTCAATGTCATCGAGTGCTGAGACACCCCCGATAGCGGCAGCACAAGCCCACGGAGCCCGCAGCTAGCGCGACGAGACGTCGTTCTGCGCCTGCTGGGCGGCCAGGTCGTCCAGCGCACGGGCACGCAGCCCCGCCTTCGTCGGGACGAAGCCGAAGCGCAGCCGGGAACCGGCGTCGTAGCCGATCCTGATCTTGCGCACCCACATCAGGAAGAGCAGCGCACCGAGCGTGGTCGCCAAGGTGACGAGGCCGCCGAAGAGGATCGTCCAGCGCGGCCCCCAGGCTTCGCCGATCCAGCCGACGATCGGTGCGCCGATCGGGGTCGTGCCCATGAAGATGGCCATGTAGATCGCCATCACCCGCCCCCGCATCGAGGGCGCCACCGTCATCTGCACGGTCGCGTTCGCTGTCGTCATGAGGGTCAGCGCGAAGAGACCCATCGGGATCAGCGAGGCGGCGAAGAGCCAGAACGTGGGCATCAACGCCCCGACGGTCGTGAAGATGCCGAAGATGAACCCGGAGCCGAGCAGCAGGCGGGTGCTGGGACGATCCCGGCGCGCGGCCAGCAGCGCCCCGGCCAGCGAGCCGATCGCCATGATCGAGCCCAGGAAGCCGTACTCCGCTGCGTCCTTGTCGAACACCATGCGGGCCATGATCGCGGTCGTCATCTGGAAGTTGATGGCGAAGGCGCCGATCAATCCGACCACGATGAGGATGAGGATGATGTCCGGCCGCTTGCGGACATAGCGCAGGCCCTCCCGGATCGCCCCCTTGGCACGCTTCGGGCCCTCGGACTCGTGCAGCGCCTGGATGCGCATCTGGGTCAGCGAGAGCACGACCGCCAGGAAGCTCGCCGCGTTGATCACGAACACCCAGCCGATGCCGACGCCCGCGATCAGCAGCCCCGCGATGCCGGGACCGATCAGCCGGGCCGCGTTGAACGAGGCGCTGTTGAGGCCGACGGCGTTCTGCAGGTCCTCCAGCGGCACCATCTCGGTGACGAAGGTCTGCCGGGCCGGGTTGTCGATGGCCGCGACCACCCCGGAGACCAGGGCGAGCACGTAGACATGCCACAGCTGCGCATGCCCGCTCAGGATCAGCAGGCCGAGCACCAGGCTCGTCGCCCCCGCGGAGGTCTGGGTGATCATCAGGACGATCCGCTTGTTGAAGCGGTCGGAGATCATCCCGGCCACCGGGGCGAGCACGAGGATGGGGCCGAATTGCAGTCCGGTCGTGATCCCCACGGCGATGGCCGAGTTGTCGGTGAGGACCGTCAGCACCAGCCAGTCCTGCGCCACCCGCTGCATCCAGGTGCCCACGTTCGACACGATGGCCCCCGCCGCCCAGACGCGGTAGTTGAAGAACCGTAATGACCGGAAAGTTCGTTTCACTGTGGTGTGTTCATGATCCCTATGATGCGAGCAGCCTCCGCGAGCACGGCGCGCTGTTCTGGTTCGAGTTTCGCCAATTGGCGGGACAGCCATGCGTCACGCCGTCTCTTCGTCTCCCGGACGATGCCCTCCCCCGCGGGGGTCAGCTCGATGAGGACCTGGCGTCGATCGGTCGGATGCTCCGTCCTCGTCGCGTAGCCCTTGGCGACCAGCCTGGCCACCGTCCGTGTCATGGACGGAGGCTGGATCTGCTCCCGATCCGCCAGCTGCCGGGGGGTCAGGGCGCCCCGGCAGAGCGAGGAGAGCACCGCGAACTCGGAGAGGGTGATCTCCTCATCGCTGCGTTCCTGCCGGATGCGCCGTGCGAGCTGCAGCACGGCGTGCCGCAGCTCCATGGTCAGATTGCCCGCCTTGCGCGATCCGCCCCCTTCGGCGGGGGCAGGATCGGATGCGGACATGAGTCGATCCTACCTCAAAACCACCAGAATCGTTAGCCGGGCTAATTAGCGTGGCTCACTAAGGGATCGGCGTTCAGGCGGCCCCGTCGAACATGGAGGTCACCGAGCCGTCGTTGAACACCTGACTGATCGCCCTCGCGATCAGGGGAGCGATGGGCAGCACCGTCAGGCTGGGGAAGCGCCTCTCCTCCGGGATCGGGAGGGTGTCGGTCACGACCACCTGGTCGATGCACTCGTTCTGCAGGATCTGCGTCGACGGGTCGGAGAACACCGCATGGGTGGCTGCCACGACGACGTTCCCGGCTCCGGCCTTCTTCAGCGCCTCGGCCGCCTTCACGATGGTGCGCCCGGTGTCGATGATGTCGTCGACGATCAGGCAGGTGCGCCCCTTGACCTCGCCGACGATCTCGTGCACCGTCACCTCGTTGTGCACCTTCGGGTCCCGGCGCTTGTGGATGATCGCCAGCGGCGCCCCGAGCTTGTCGCTCCAGATGTCTGCGACCCGCACGCGCCCCATGTCCGGTGACACCACCGTCAGATGCGGCACCTCCAGCCGCTCCTGGAAGTACTTCAGCAGCACCGGCATGGCGAAGAGATGGTCGACCGGCCCGTCGAAGAAGCCCTGGATCTGCGCCGCGTGGAGATCCACGCTCATGATGCGGTCGGCCCCGGCCGCCTTGAACAGATCCGCCACCAGCCGCGCCGAGATCGGCTCCCGGCCGCGCCCCTTCTTATCCTGCCGGGCGTAGGGATAGAACGGCGCCACGACCGTGATGCGCTTGGCCGAGGCCCGCTTGAGGGCGTCGACCATGATGAGCTGCTCCATCAGCCACTCGTTGACCGGCCGGGTGTGCGATTGGATGACGAAGGCGTCGCAGCCGCGGACGCTCTCCCCGTAACGGGCGTAGACCTCGCTGCTGGCGAAGGTCCGCGCATCGGTGGGGACGAGATCCGAGCCGAGCTCAGCGGCGATGTCGAGGGCCAATTGCGGATGCGCTCGTCCGGAGACCAATACGAGGCGCTTCTGCCCATTGACCTTGATTCCGGACATCGATCCCGCTCTCTGCCGGTCGCCCGACCTTATGGCTCAGCCCTCGCGGTGCTCATCCGCGGCGGCTGCGGCTTGCGCCGCTGCGGTCCCCGGACGCTTGGCTTCGACCCAGCCGACAATATTCCGTTGCGGAGCCACGTTGATCGCGAGAGCCCCGGGCGGCACGTCCTTCCGGACGACCGTTCCGGCCCCTGTGTAGGCTCCATCCCCGATTCTAACGGGAGCGACCATCACATTGTGCGAGCCGCTCCTGACATGCGATCCGACCGTGGTGCGATTCTTCTCCACCCCGTCGTAGTTGGCCGTGATGGTTCCGGCACCGATGTTCGACTCCTCGCCGATCTCGGCATCCCCCACATAGCTCAGATGCGGAACCTTCGTGCCCCGGCCGATCTTCGCGTTCTTCGTCTCGACATAGGTGCCGATCTTGCCATCCTCGCCCAGCTCGGTGCCGGGCCGCAGGTACGCGAAGGGCCCGACGGATGCCCGGTCGCCGATCACGGCGAGGGTCGCGTCGGTGCGCTTGACGACCGCTCCCGCGCCGACCTCGCAGTCGACCAGGGTCGTATCCGGCCCGATCACCGCACCCGGGCCCACGACGGTCGCCCCGCGGAGCTGGGTGCCCGGCAGCAGCTCCACGTCCTCGGCGAGCGCGGCCTTGAGGTCGATCCAGGTGGTCGCCGGGTCGTGCACGGTCACGCCGGCCAGCTGCCAGCCGCGGACGATCCGGGCGTTCAGCTCCGCGGCGACGGCGCTGAGCTGCGCCCGGTCGTTGATGCCGGCGACGAGCCAGCGATCGCGCACCGGCACGGCGTCGATGCCTCCGCCGGCCGCCCGGATCGCGGCTGCGGCATCCGTCAGATACTTCTCCTGCTGGGCGTTCGCCATGCCGATCGAGCTCAGCGCCTCGCGGAGCCGCGCCACGGCGAAGACGTAGACGCCGGCGTTGACCTCGGTGATCAGGAGCTGCTCGGCGGTGGCGTCGGATTGCTCGACGATGGCCTCGAAGGCTCCGTCGGCGTCACGAAGGATCCTGCCGGCCCCCGTCGGGTCGTCGAAATGGGCGCTGATCAGCGTCAGGGCGTTGCCCGCCTCGCGATGCGCATCCAGCGCGGAGTGCAGGGTCGCCGCATCGAGCAGCGGCACATCGGCGCTGAGCACGATCACCTCGCCCCCGAAGTCCGAGGGCAGGCTCGCCAGGGCCACCTCGACGGCCCGGCCGGTGCCGGGGACCTCGTCCTGATCGACGATGACGGCGTGCGGCACCTGCTCGCTCACGGCGGCGGCCACCTCCTCGCGGCCATGGCGGACCACCACGAGGAGATGCGCGGGGCCGAGGGCCTCCGCCGTGGCGAGCACATGCCCGATCAGGGGAACGCCGGCGAGAGGATGCAGCACCTTCGGCTTCGCGGAGCGCATGCGGGTACCCTGGCCCGCCGCGAGCACGATGATGGCGAGTCCGGTCGGTGCCGAGTCCGTCATGGGTCTCCTCCCCTCGCGCACACGGCGCCCTTGCACAAGACCCAAACTACAACCCTGCGCGCCCCACCTGGACCGCCTCCGGCGATTCGCGCTCCGCCCCTAGGATTCGAACCTAGACCTAACAGCTCCAAAGGCTGCCGTGCTGCCGTTACACCAAGGCGGACTGCATCGCATGACGCCCGTCAAGTCTGCCAGATTCCGCCCCTGACGAGCACGGCATATCAGCGCGGAACGGCACAGTGCCACGATAATGGACGGGTGCCAGCACCCCATGATGAAGTCGACCGCATCGTGGATGCGTGGCGGAACGAGCGCCCGGATCTGGACTTCGCGCCGCTGCACGTGCTCTCGCGCGTGGCCCGGCTGGCCAAGCATCTGGACCGTGCCCGCAAGGCCGCCTTCTCGGCATCCGAGCTGGAGTCTTGGGAGTTCGACGTGCTCTCCGCGCTGCGCCGGGCCGGCGCGCCGTACCAATCGAGCCCGAAGGCCCTCCTATCGCAGACCCTCGTCTCGAGCGGGACGATGACGAACCGGATCGACCGCCTGGTGCAGCGAGGGCTCGTCGAGCGCCGCACCGATCCCCACGACGGCCGAGGCATCCTCGTCGTCATGACCGACGAGGGGCAGCGGCGCGTCGACACGGCGATCAGCCTGCTGCTGGACGAGGAGCACGAACTCCTGAAGAAGCTGAGCGATACGGAACGGGAGCGATTGGCGTCGTTGCTGCGCAAGCTCAGCCTGGACTTCGATTGACCCAGCGGGAGTTCGGCTTTTTCCCAGAGAAGCCCGAGTATCCTGCGAACCGGGCATACGCCGACGACCCCACACAGCACAGCACCGCGCCTGCAAGCCTTCCGAACACACTATGAGACCATTCAGCATCAGACGCGCCCTCCTCCGGGTGAGACGCGCTCTCCGCTTCGAGGTCCACGCCTATTGGCGCTCGAAGCCGATTCAGCCCGGCACCGTGCTCTATGAGTCGTTCGCGGGCAACGGCATGCTCGACAATCCCGAGGCGATCTTCCGCCACCTGCTCGGCCGCACCGATATGGCCCATCTCACCCATATCTGGGTGCTGAACGACCTCCACCGCTACCGCTCGACCATCGCGGAGTTCGAGTCGAACCCCTCCGTCCGCTTCGTGGAGCACGGCTCATTCGCCTACTTCAGGGCGCTGGCCACCAGCGAGTACCTGATCAACAACTCCACCTTCCCTCCGGACTTCGACAAGCGTCCCGGGCAGACCTACCTGAACACCTGGCACGGAACGCCGCTCAAGCGCATGGGCTTCGACATGCCCGGTGGGGCCAAGGAAGCCGCGAACACCTTCCGCAACTTCCTCTCGGCCGACTATCTGCTGGCCGCCAACCCGTTCATGACCGAGCAGATGTACGAGAGGTCCTACAAGCTCGACGGCATCTACCGGGGCGCGATCATCGAGGAGGGCTACCCGAGGATCGACCGCCAGTTCCTGGACGCCGCCGAGGAGGAGGCGACCCGGGCGCGGCTGGCGGAGGCGGGGCTCCCCGTCGGCGACCGGAAGATCGTGCTCTACGCCCCCACCTGGAAGGGCGAGACCTTCTCACGGCCGATCGACGACGTGGATGCGCTGCTGGCGGATGTCGCCGCACTGGAGAGCGCCCTCGACCTCACGGAGTGCTGCGTGCTGCTGAAGGCCCACCAGCAGGTGCACAAGCTGACCGCCCGCCGCCCAGAGCTGCGCCGGATGCTCGTCCCCAACGAGATCCCCACCAATGTGCTGCTCGGGATGGCGGATGCCCTCGTGACGGACTACTCCAGCATCTTCTTCGACTATCTGGCCACCGGCCGGCCGATCGTCTTCTACGCCCCCGACATCGAGGAGTACCGGAGCACCCGGGGGCTCTATCTGGAGCCGGAGGAGTGGCCGGGGCCGCTCTGCCGCACGCTCGGGGAGCTGGCTGCCGCCGTGCGGGACGCGATAGCCCACGGCGTGCCGGAGGATGTCGCCCCGCGATACCAGGAGGCCAGGCGGCGATTCTGCGAGCGCGAGGACGGCCACGCCACCGCCCGCGTGGTGGACATCATGTTCCGCGGACGCCGGAAGGGCTACCGCATCCACGACGACTTCGAGGACGACCGGCCCAGCATCCTGATCTACCTCGGCGGGATGAAGCCGAACGGCATCACCAGTTCGGTGCTCTACCTGCTGAACAACATCGACCTCGCCCGGTACGACGTCACCGCCTTCCTGGCGGCGTCGAGCCGGGTGCAGCACTACCAGGAGATCCCGCCGGGCATCCGTCAGGTGCTCAGGGTGGGCGGGATGAACGGGAGCAAGTTCATCCAGGTCTTCCGGCACATCGACCATCTGCTGGGTCGCATGGAGCACTACAAGACCGGCAAGATCCAGAGACGGCTCTGGCGGGACGAGTGGTCCCGTTGCTTCGGTCCGAGCCGATTCGACTACGTCGTCGACTTCAGCGGATACTCGCCGTTCTGGGCCTGCCTGCTGCAGCAGTCCCCCGGACCCGTCCGGCGGTCGATCTGGCTGCACAACGACATGGCCGCCGGGGCGAACCGGATGGTCAAGCACCGCAAGCGCTCCCAGCGCCAGCTGCAGTCCATGGTGGCGCTCTACGACGGGTTCGACTCGGTGGTCTCGGTCTCCCCCGCCCTCGCGAAGGTGAACAAGGCGAAGCTGAGCACGCCCGAGATCGAGAGCAGGTTCACCTCCGCCGTGAACATCATCGACGCCGACTACGTGAGGGAGCGGGCGCAGCTCGGGCTGTTCGAGAGCCTGATCGAATCCCCCGAGGATGAGCTCCCGGGATGGGCGACCGCCCTCGCCAGCGACGACGATGTCACCACATTCGTGACCGCCGGGCGGCTGACCGTCGAGAAGAACCATGCGCGCCTGATCCGGGCATTCGCCCGAGTGCACAGCCGGCACCCGGCGACCCGGTTGATCATCATGGGGGGCGGTCCGCGCGAAGGGGCGCTGAGGGCACTGGTTCAGCGATTGCGGCTCGACGACTCGGTCTTCCTGACCGGGTCGCTGCGCAACCCGCACCCGGTCATGGTCCGATCGGACTGCTTCGTGCTCTCGAGCGACTACGAGGGGCAGCCCATGGTGATCCTGGAGGCCCTGATCCTGGGGCTGCCCGTGGTGACCGTGGCCTTCGGCTCGGTCGCCGACGCCCTGCCGGCGGGAACGGGGCTCATCGTTCCGCAGACGGACGACGCCCTCGCCGAGGGCATGGAGGCCTATCTGCAGGGGCGCGTGCCGAACCCACCCTTCGACGCCGACCTCTACAATCGGCAGGCCCTGCAGCAGTTCTACACCGCCATCGGCATTCCCGAGAAGACGCCGGCCTAGGGGAACCGTTCAGACAGCTCCAGCCAGCGCTCCTCAAGACCTGAGGCCTCGTCCTCCAGCGCCATGATCTTCGCCATCTCGGTCGCGAGGAGCTGATAGTCCGATTGATCGAGATCGGCGAGCTTGGTACGCGCATCCGCCGCCTGCTGGTGCAGGCGCTCGATGCGGCGCTCCAGGGAGGCGAGCTCCTTCTCTGCCGCGCGGCGCTCGGCACCGGAGAACGCGGAGGGAGCGGATCCCGATGCATCCTCCCCGGCTTCCCGACCGGCGGAAGCAGGAGCGGCGGCTCGACCGGCCTCGTTTCCCGCCCGCAGCCGCAGGTACTCGTCCACCCCGCCGGGCAGATGCCGCAGGCGTCCGTCGAGGATCGCGTACTGCTGATCGGTCACCCGCTCCAGGAAGTACCGGTCGTGCGACACCACGATCAGGGTCCCCGGCCACGAATCGAGCAGATCCTCCAGCGCGACGAGCAGATCCGTGTCGAGGTCGTTCGTCGGCTCGTCGAGGATGAGCACATTCGGCTGATCGAGCAGGATCAGCAGCAGCTGCAGGCGCCGCTGCTGACCCCCCGAGAGGTCCCTGATCGGCGTCGACAGCTGGGCGCTCGAGAAGCCGAGCCGTTCCAGCAGCTGGCCGGGAGAGAGCTCCTGGGCTTTGGAACCCGTGCCGAGCGAGTAGCTCGTGCGCAGCCTGCCGACCAGCACCCGCACCGGCTCGTCCAGGTGATCGTCGAGCTCGCCGATGCGCTGCGTGAGCGTCGCGACCTTCACGGTCTTGCCGCGTCTCACCCTGCCGGCGGTCGGCTCGAGCGTGCCGTCGACGAGTGCGAGCAGGGTCGATTTGCCAGCACCGTTGACACCGAGGATGCCGGTGCGCTCCCCCGGTGCCAGACGCCACTCCACCCCGCGCAGCACGGGCCGGCCGTCGAAGCCGACCGAGACGTCGAGCAGGTCGACGACCTGCTTGCCGAGCCGCGAGACGGCCAGGGACTGCAGTTCGATGCGGTTGCGGATCTCCGGCACATCGGCGATGAGCGCGTTCGCCTCCTCGATGCGGAACTTCGGCTTGCTGGTGCGGGCCGGGGCCCCACGGCGCAGCCAGGCGAGCTCCTTGCGGGCGAGGTTCTGGCGACGCTGCTCGATCGCTGCCGCTTGACGGTCGCGCTCGACCCGCTGCAGGATGTAGGCGGCGTAGCCGCCCTCGAAGGGCTCGACGATCCGGTCGTGCACCTCCCAGGTGGCCGTGCACACCTCGTCCAGGAACCAGCGGTCGTGGGTGACCACGAGAAGGCCGCCCGCGTTCGCCGCCCAGCGCTGCTTCAGGTGACCCGCCAGCCAGGTGATCGCCTCGACATCCAGATGGTTCGTCGGCTCGTCCAGCGCCAGGATGTCGTGGTCGCCGACCAGCAGCCGCGCGAGCGCCACCCGGCGCCGCTGACCGCCCGAGAGCGTGCCGAGACCCGCCCGCCAGTCCAGATCGCCCAACAGCCCCGCGATAACATCGCGGGTGCGCGCTTCGCCGGCCCACTCGTGCTCCGGTGCATCGCCGACCACCGCATGCCCCACAGTGTCGCCATCGTCGAGGGTGTCCCCCTGGTCGAGGACGCCGATCGTGACACCGCCGCGGACGGTCACCCGCCCCGAGTCCGGCGGGAGGCGCCCGGCGAGCATCGCCAGCAGGCTCGACTTGCCGTCGCCGTTGCGGCCCACGATGCCGATGCGGTCGCCCTCGTCGATGCCGAGCGTCACCGAATCGAACACGACCCTGGTCGGGAACTCGAGATGCAGCGACTCCGCGCCGAGCAGGTGGGCCACTCCGGCTACTCGCCGACGATCCTCGCGCCATGAGCCGGACCGGTCGCGCGCACCACCGTCAGCCGGGCGGCGTTCAAGGCGATCTGCAGCTCCAGGGCGCTGTCCAGGTCGGCGGCGAGGAAGGCGACGGTCGGGCCGGAACCGGAGATGATGCCGGCCAGCGCGCCGTTCTCCTCCCCCAGCTCGATCACCCGGCTCAGCGAGGGCTGCAGATGCAGGGCCGGCGCCTGCAGGTCGTTGTGCATGACCTCGGCCAGCATGTGCGGATCGCCGGCGCGCAGGGCCTGCAGGACGGCCGCGTCCACATGGGGCTGCGTCTCGACGGGGAAGATGTCCTGGGCGTGCCGGTCGCGATGCCGGTCGAGCTCCCGGTAGACCTCGGGGGTGTCCATGCCGAAGTCGGAGAACACCAGAACCCACTGGAACTGCCCCTTGGCCAGCGCCGGGCTGAGCTGGTCCCCGCGACCCGTGCCGATGGCGGTGCCTCCGGTGAAGGCGAAGGGCACGTCGGCGCCGAGCTGGGCGGCGATCTCCAGCAGCTCCTCGCGGCGCAGCTCCGTCTCCCAGAGGGTGTCGCAGGCCAGCAGTGTCGCCGCGGCATCCGCGGAGCCGCCGCCCATGCCGCCGGCGACCGGGATGCGCTTCTCGATCTCCAGGCGCACCCCCCGGCGGTAGCCGGCCTTGCGGGCGAGCGCGCGCGCCGCCTTGATCGCCAGATTCGATCCGTCGGTGCGCAGCTCCGAGGTGTCGATGGGTCCCGAGAACGACACCGAGAAGTCGTCGGCCGGGTAGGCGCGCACATCCTCGCAGAGCGACACGGCCTGGTACGCGGTGGCGACATCGTGGAACCCGTCGTCGAGCAGGGCACCGACCTTCATGTAGACGTTGATCTTGCCCGGTGCCCTGGCATGCACCACCCTCGACTCGGCCCCGCTGCTCATTTCTTAAACCTAGTCGAAGGGCCGGAGCAGTCGGGACGGTCCACTGGCCGCGGCACGGGCGATCCCCAGGTAGCTCTCGACAGGCAGCTGCTCGCCGCGGAGGGTGGGGGCGATGCCCGCCCGCTCCAGCACCTCGGCTGCCGACGCGCTGCCGCCGAGCGCACTGGAGAGCGACTGCCGCAGCATCTTGCGGCGCTGGCGGAAGGCGGCATCCACCAGCTCGAAGACCGCACGGCGCTCGGACTCGCTCCCCGGCGGCCGGTCGTGCAGCTCGAACTCGACGAGGATCGAGTCGACATTGGGCACCGGCCAGAAGACCTGGCGGCTCACCATGCCCGCCGCACGCCAGCTGCCGTACCATGCCGCCTTCACGCTGGGACTCCCGTAGACCTTCGATCCGGGCACCGCAGCGAGTCGCTGGCCGACCTCCGCCTGCACCATGACGAGACCGTTGCGGATCGAGGGGAAGGTCATGAGCAGGTGCAGCAGCACGGGTACTGAGACGTTGTACGGCAGGTTGGCGACGAGCCGGATCGGATCCCCTGGAAGCTCGGTGAGCGTCAGGGCGTCCGCGGCGATCACGGTCAGCGCTCCACCGGGATGCATGGCCTCGACAGTGCGCGGAAGCTGCGCGGCCAGCCGGGGATCGATCTCGACGGCGATCACGGTGGCACCGGCGTCGAGCAGGCCGAGGGTCAACGATCCCAGGCCGGGCCCGATCTCGAGCACCGTCTCACCCGGTTCGACCCCGGCCGCCTTGACGATCCGGCGCACCGTGTTCGCGTCGACGACGAAGTTCTGGCCCAGCTTCTTCGTCGGCTGCAGCTGCAGCAGCTCCGCCAGGTCCCGCACCTCCGCCGGCCCCAGCCATCCCCCCGCCGCTTTCATCATTCAGGAGTGGCTGCGGTTGCCGGGGCGGATGTCGCCGGAAGTGACCTCATTGCTTCTCTTCCGCCTCATCCGTCACATCAACTCCTGAATAATGAAAGTCGCGGCTGGCCGATGGCTCGCGATTGGTGAGGACGACGGGCTCGGCGTCCCAGGAGCCGTAGACCAGCTCGGTGTTGGATGAGAGCTGCGCGGCGAGCATCGACGGATCGGTGCCGAGGCGGTCGGCCATCGCCCGCACGGTATGGGGGATCAGGTACGCCGAGTTGGGGCGGCCGCGATAGGGCATGGGCGTCAGGAAGGGCGCATCGGTCTCCACCAGCAGCAGGTGGCGCGGGATGACATCCAGGGCATCGCGCAGCGGGCCGGCGTTCTTGAAGGTCACATTGCCGGCGAACGACATGTACCAGCCGTTGTCGGCGCAGAGCCGGGCCATCTCGGTGTCGCCCGAGAAGCAGTGGAAGACGGTCCGCTCGGGCGCGCCGACCCGGCGGAGGGTGCGGATCACCTCGTCGTGCGCGTCGCGGTCGTGGATCTGCAGGGCCAGGTCATGGCGCTTGGCGATCTCGATATGGGCCTCGAAGGAGCGGTATTGGGCAGCGCGGCCGGCCTCCCCGGTGCGGAAGAAGTCGAGCCCGGTCTCGCCGATCGCCCGGACCCGCGGACGGGCGGCCAGGTCGTCGATCTCGGCGAGCGCGGCATCCAGCTCTCCGGCCTCCTCGTAGGCGGGGGCCTCATTGGGGTGGATGGCGACGGCCGCCAGCACCCGCGGCTCCCGCGAGGCGACCTCGGCCGACCAGCGCGACGACTCCAGGTCGCCGCCGACCTGCACCACGCCCCGCACCCCGACGCTCGAGGCCCGGTCGAGCTGCTCCAGATAGCCGAGCGGCTCGTCCCCGTCCGCGATCTCCAGATGCGTGTGGTTGTCGTACACCGGCACCACCAGCGCCGGCGGGGGCGGCGGATAGCTGAGGTCGCGCCGCTGCCCGTGCTCCGCCTGGGAGTCACGCTTGCGCAGGTAGCCGGGATCGCTCACGCCGCCGGGGGCTCCGCCTGCTCGATCCGGGGGAAGAGCGCCTCGAGGGCCCCCACCTTCGCACCCGCGGGCAGCTGCCCCCAACGTCCGGCATCCCTCAGGGACTGCTCCGCCAGGGGACCCAGGGCGCTCTCGGCGCCCAGAGCGCTCCAGAGCCGGGCACTCGCCTTCGGGATGACCGGGGAGAGCAGCACCGCGAGCGAGCGCAGACCCTCCGCCGCCGTGTACAGCACCGTGGCGAGCCTCTGCCGGCTCCCCTCGGACTTGGCCAGCACCCACGGCTCCTGCAGGGTGATGTAGCCGTTCAATTCGTCGACGACGGACCAGATCGCGGTCAGGGCGTCATGGATGGCCAGCTGCCCGATCGCGGCGTCCGCCTCGTCCCGGGCGGCCGCGACGACCCGCTGCACCTCGAGATCGGCCTCGGTGTATTCGTCGGCGTCCGGGATGTCGCCGCCGAAGTACCGGGCCACCATGGCGATGACGCGGGAAGCCAGGTTGCCGAAGCCGTTGGCGAGCTCGGCGTGGTAGCGGGCCGAGAGGTCCTCCCAGCTGAACGAGCCGTCCTGCCCGAAGCTGATGGCCCGCATGAAGTAGTAGCGGAAGGCATCGGAGCCGAAGGTGCCGGTGATCTGCTCGGGGGCGATGCCGGTCAGCTTCGACTTGCTCATCTTCTCGCCGCCCACCAGCAGCCAGCCATGCCCGAATACCTGCAGCGGCGGCTCCAGGCCGGCCGCCATGAGCATGGCCGGCCAGATGACGGCGTGGAAACGGGCGATGTCCTTGCCGACGAGCTGGATGCCCGGCCAGCGGCGCTCGAACAGCCGCTCGTCGCTGCCGTAGCCGATCGCCGTGATGTAGTTCAGCAGCGCCTCGAACCAGACGTAGACGACGTGGCTGTCGTCCCAGGGCACCTTGATGCCCCAGTCGAAGCTCGACCGCGAGATGGACAGGTCCGCCAGCCCCTGCTTGACGAACTGGACGACCTCGTTGCGCACGCTGTCGGGCTGCACGAAGTCGGGTCGCGTCTCGTAGAGCTCGAGCAGGCGCGGCGCGAAGTCGCTCATCCGGAAGAAGTAGTTGCGCTCCTTGAGCAGCTCGACCGGCTTGGAGTGGATGGCGCAGACCTGCTGGCCCTCGTACTGCCCCGTCCCCGGGACCAGATCGCCGGACTGCTTGTACTCCTCGCAGCCGACGCAGTAGTACCCCTCGTACTCCCCCGCGTAGATGTAGCCGTCGTCGTAGAGCCGCTGCAGGAAGAGCTGAGCGTTGACTTCATGCCGCGGCTCGGTGGTGCGGATGAAGTCGTCGTTGGCGATGTCGATGGTCTCCAGCAGCGGCAGCCAGGCGTCGGCGACGAGCTTGTCTGCCCACGCCTTCGGGCTCATCCCGTTCGCGGTCGCGGTCCTCAGGATCTTCTGACCGTGCTCGTCCGTGCCGGTGAGCAGCCAGGTGTCGTCGCCGCTCTGCCGATGCCAGCGGGCGAGCACATCCGCCGCCACCTCGGTGTAGGCGTGGCCGATGTGCGGCACATCGTTCACGTAGAAGATGGGCGTCGTTATATAGAAGGAGTCGCCGGCGGACATGACCTTCATCATAATTGGCGGATGCGCAGGTTTCCGACGGGGTCATCCGATCGCCGGCGACCGGAGGCCGGCCGTCGACCGCACTAGGCCCGCTCGCGCGACGCCAGCGCGGCCTGGTAGAGCTCGCGACGGCTCAGGCCCGTGGCCTCGGACACCTCGGCCGAGGCGTCCTTCAGGCGCATGCCGCCGGCGACGAGCGCCAGCACCTGTGCGACGCCGTCGTGAACGTCCGCCGCCGGCTGGGCCGACCCGGCGATCAGCAGGCAGATCTCGCCCCGTACGCCGTCTGCGGCCCATTCCGCCAGTTCCGCGGCGGTGCCGCGCTTGACCTCCTCGTGCAGCTTGGTCAGCTCGCGGACGACGACCGCTCGGCGCTCCGGGCCGAAGACGGCCGCGGCGTCGGCCAGCGAGGCGGCCAGCCGATTGGGCGACTCGAAGAAGACCATGGTGCGCCGCTCCCGCAGCCGGTCGGAGAAGAGGGCCCGGCGCTCCGCGGATCGTCGGGGCAGGAAGCCGTCGAAGGTGAAGCCGTCCGTCGGCAGGCCCGAGACCGCGAGCGCAGCCACCACGGCGGAGGGGCCGGGCAGCACGGTCACCGGCACTCCGGCATCCGCGGCGGCCGCGACGAGAGCGTAGCCCGGGTCGCTGATGGCCGGCATGCCGGCGTCGCTGAGCACCAGCACATCCTCGATGCGGGCCTGCTCGACGATCGCTGCCACCCGCTCCGTCTCGTTGTGCTCGTGCAGGGAGACCAGCCTCGGCCGGTTCTCGACCCCGAGGGCGCGCATGAGCCGGATGGCCGTGCGGGTGTCCTCCGCCGCGACGACGGCGGCACTGCCCAGCGCCTCGACGAGCCGCGCGGAGGCGTCGCCGAGGTTGCCGATCGGCGTCGCGGCGAGGATGATCACCAGCCAAGTCTGCCAGGAGGAAGGGACGGACCACCTAACATGGCTGATGTGAGCAGCAGAGGCGATCGCGGTTTCCACGACCTCCTGACGGATCGCATCGCCGAGACCGGCGACGAGCAGCCGGCGGAGCCGCAGCCCGAGCCCATCGGCAGCAGGCTCGACGATTGGTGGGCGAGGGTGCTGAGCACGCCCGCCCGTCGCCGCGCCTGGCGCTGGGGCGGCCCGGCAGCGGCCGCGGGGCTCGCCGCGGCGCTCCGGCTGTGGAACCTCGCCCATCCGCACTCCCTGGTCTTCGACGAGACCTTCTATGTGAAGGACTCCTACACGCTGATGAACCTCGGCTACGAGGCGAATTGGCCCAGCGACGCCGACACCGCCTTCAACGCCGGGGAGGTGGACGGCTACACGACCGCGGGCTCCTTCGTCGCGCATCCGCCGCTGGCGAAGTGGATCATCTCGCTCGGGCTGCAGGCGTTCGGGGCGCAGAGCAGCATCGGCTGGCGGATCAGCACCGTCGTCGTGGGGATCCTGGCGGTCATCCTGCTGATGGTCATCGCCCAGGCCCTGTTCCGGTCGACGCTGCTGACCACCCTCGCCGGCGGCCTGATGGCGATCGACGGGCAGGCCATCGTGATGTCGCGGGTCGCGCTGCTCGACAACTACGTCATGTTCTTCGCCCTGCTCGGCTTCGGCGCCGTGCTGCTCGACCGCAGGCACAGCCGCGAGAGGCTGGCCCTCTGGGCGCAGCGGCGACGCGAGGCCGGGCGAGGAGTGGACTGGGGCCCGGCCCTCTGGTGGCGCCCCTGGCTGATCGCCGCCGGGGCGCTCTTCGGGCTCACGGCGGCCTGCAAGTGGTCGGGGTTCTACTTCCTGGCCATCTTCGGCGTCTACACCGTGATCGCGGATGCCCTGGCCCGGCGCCGCGCCGGCGTGCCCTTCTGGCTGAGCTCAGCGGTGCTCAAGCAGGGTCCGGTCAGCTTCGTGCTGCTGGTGCCGGTCGCCCTCGCGGCCTATCTGGTCACCTGGACCGGCTGGTTCGTCACCGGCGGCGGCTACAACCGGCAGTGGATCGAGAACGGCGGCACCCCGTGGTCGGGAGCGCTGGCCTGGGTGCCCTACGCCTTCCAGAACTTCTGGCACTACGAGGTCGGCGTCTACAACTTCAACGTCAACGAGGACACCCCGCACGGCTATCAGGCGAACCCGCTGACCTGGCTGCTGATGATCCGGCCGACGGCGATGTACTACCAGGGCTCGGAGCTCGGGGAGCACGGCTGCCAGGCCACGCAATGCGGGGCGTCGATCACCGACATCGCGAACCCGGTCATCTGGTACGCGGCTGTGGCTGCCATGGTCTATCTGGTCTACCGGCTCATCCGCTACCGGGAGTGGCAGGTCGGGCTCATCCTCACCGGAGTCGCCGCCGGCTACCTGCCGTGGATGCTCTACCTGAACCGCACGGTCTTCCAGTTCTACACGATCGCCTTCGAGCCGTACCTGATCCTGGGGCTGGTCTTCACGATCGGCGTGATCCTCGGCGATCGGCGAAGTCCCGCATGGCGGCGGGTCAGCGGCATCCGCGTGGTCGCCGTCTTCCTGGGCGCGGCGATCGCGATGACGGCCTTCTTCTATCCGCTGTGGACCGGCCTGCAGATGCCGCTGTGGTTCATCCGGCTGCACTACTGGATGATCACCTGGATCTGATCTCGGGCGCTGCGCGGCTCTCAGGGCGATACGGCGGAATATTACGCCGGCCTGTCCGGGGCGGCTGCGCCGCTCGGGTAGCGTGAGAGCATGGCAGATCGCGAGTACGGGTTCCGCACCCGGGCAATCCACGCAGGCAACATCCCCGACGCCGTCACCGGCGCCCGCGCCCTGCCCATCTACCAGACCTCGGCCTTCGTCTTCGACGACACCGCGGATGCCGCGGCCCGCTTCGCCCTGCAGAAGTACGGCAACATCTACAGCCGTCTCAACAACCCCACCGTGGCCTCCTTCGAGGAGCGCGTCGCCAGTCTCGAGGGCGGTCTCGGCTCCGTCGCCACCGCCAGCGGCCTGAGCGCCCAGTTCATCACCTTCGCCTCCCTGGTCGAGGCCGGCGACCACGTGGTGAGCTCGGCGAACCTCTACGGCGGATCGATCACCCAGCTCGACGTCACCCTGCGGCGGTTCGGCGTGGACACCACCTTCGTGCAGAGCGGGGACGCGGACGCCTACGCCGCCGCCATCACCCAGAAGACCAAGTTCGTCTACGCCGAGTCGGTGGCGAACCCCTCGGGGGAGATCGCCGACGTCGAGGCGCTGGCGGATGTGGCGCATGCGGCCGGCATCCCGCTCATCATCGACGCGACCATGGCCACCCCCTACCTGAGCCGCCCGATCGAGTGGGGCGCCGACATCGTGCTGCACTCGGCGACCAAGTTCCTCTGCGGCCACGGCACCACCCTCGGCGGCGTCGTCACCGAGTCGGGCCTCTTCCACTGGCACAGCGACAAGTTCCCACACTTCGACGAGCCGGTCGCCTCCTATGGCGGGCTGAACTGGTGGGGCAACTTCGGGGAGTACGCCTTCCTGACCCGGCTCCGCGCCGAGCAGCTGCGCGACATCGGCCCGACCCTGTCGCCGCACTCCGCCTGGCTGCTGGCCCAGGGCATCGAGACGCTGCCGTTCCGGATGCAGGCCCACGTGGACAACGCCCGTCACGTCGCCGAGTGGCTGGAGGCCGACCCGCGGGTGGAGGGCGTGCGCTGGGCGGGCCTGGAATCGCATCCGCATCACGCGCGGGCGCAGAAGTATCTGCCGAAGGGGCCGGGATCGGTCTTCAGCTTCAGCCTGAAGGGCGGCCGTGCCGCCGGCCAGACCTTCATCGAGTCCGTCAACCTCGCCAGCCACCTGGCCAATATCGGCGACGCGAAGACCCTGGTGATCCATCCCGCCTCGACCACGCACGCCCAGCTCACCGAGCAGCAGCTGCACGACGCCGGGGTGCTGCCGGGCGGCATCCGGATCAGCGTCGGGATAGAGGACCCGGAGGACATCGTCTACGACCTCGACCAGGCGATCACGGCAGCGACGAAGGGCGACTCATGAGCGACACCGTCACCACGCAGCTCTCGAACGGGCTGACCTGCGAGCTCCCCGAGTCCAGTCCGCTGGCGAAGCTGCTGAGGTCCCAGCGCACCTGGATCGGGCCGAGCGCCAAGGAGCGGCTCGCGATCCTGCGCAGGGCCGAATCGGTCGCGATCGTCGGCGCCTCGCCGAACCCGGCACGGGCCAGCTACTTCGTGGGAACCTACCTGCTGCAGTCCAGCGGCTACCGCATCTACTTCGTCAACCCGAACGCCGACGAGATCCTCGGGCACAAGGCCTACCCCGACCTGGCCTCGCTGCCGGAGGTCCCGGACATCGTCGATGTGTTCCGCAAGCCCAGCGACATCCCCTCGGTGGTCGACGACGTGGTCGCGGTCGGCTCACCGGTGATCTGGGTGCAGCTGGGGATCTGGAACCAGGACGCCGCCATCTACGGCGAGAGCAAGGGCCTGACCGTCGTGATGGACCGCTGCATCAAGATCGAGCACGCGCGCTTCCACGGCGGCCTGCACCTCGTCGGCTTCGACACGGGCGTGATCACCGCCCGCAAGACGGTCCGATGAGCGGCCCCGGCCCGCTGCTCACCTCGCCGCTCGTCTCGGCCCAGTGGCTGGCCGACCATCTCGGGGCGCCCAAGCTGGTGGTGCTCGATGCCACGGTGCTGGTCGTCTCCGGACCGTTCGGCGGCTATGTGACCGGACACGAGCAGTATCTGCTGAACGGCCACATCCCGGGCGCAGTGTTCGCCGATCTGCTGGAGACGTTCTCGGACCCCGACGGAGCGCATCCCTTCACCCGTCCCCGCCGGGAGCGGTTCGAAGCCGCGGCCGGAGCCGCCGGGGTCGACAACGAGACGACCGTGGTGGTCTACGACTCGGTGGTCGGTCAATGGGCGGCGCGGATCTGGTGGCTGTTCCGCTCCTTCGGCTACGACCGCGTCGCGGTGCTCGACGGCGGGTACACCAAGTGGGTGCAGGATGGCCGGGCCACCGAGACCGGCCACGTCGAGCCGCTCCCCACGAGCTTCGCCGCTCCCGGGGAGCGCCAGGAGCTGTGGGCGGACAAGGCTCAGGTGGAGCGGGTGCTCGCCGGCCACGAGCAGGCCGCTCTCGTCTGCGGGGTGCCGCCGAAGGAGTTCGCCGGCGACCGCGCGCACCGGGCGCGCGGCGGGCACATCCCGGGGAGCATCAGCGTGCCGGCCGGACGCCTCGTCGAGCGGGAGAGCAAGACGATCCTGCCGGCGGACGCCCTCCGCGAGCGCTTCGGCCCTGCCGCCGAGCAGGAGAGGGTCATCGCCTATTGCGGGGGCGGGATCGCCGCGGCCGCCGACGCACTGGCCCTGACCCTGATCGGCCACGAGAACGTGGCGATCTACGACGGCTCGTTGAACGAGTGGGCGGCGGACCCCCAGGCGCCCCTCGTGACCGCTCCGCCGGCCGATGCGGGTTGAGCCAGGAGAACGGCATGGAATACGTAAAGCTCGGCTCGTCGGGCCTCGACGTATCGCCTCTTGCCGTCGGGTGCATGAGTTTCGGCGACCCCGCCCGCGGCAGGCAGGGCTGGTCAACGCCTGAGGACGAGAGCCGTGTGATCATCCGTCAGGCGCTCGAAGCGGGGATCAACTTCTTCGACACCGCGAACGTCTACTCGGGCGGATCGAGCGAGGAGATCCTCGGCCGCGCCCTTGCTGAGTTCGCCAGGCGTGACGAGGTCGTGATCGCCACGAAGGTGCATGGTCGTATGCGGCCGGGTGCGAACGGCAAGGGCCTCTCGCGGAAGGCGATCCTGACGGAGATCGACGGCAGCCTCACGCGGCTCGGTGTCGACTACATAGACCTGTACCAGATCCACCGGTGGGACGACACCGTGCCCATCGAGGAGACGCTCGACGCCCTCGACGGACTCGTGAGGGCAGGCAAAGTCCGCTATCTCGGAGCATCCTCGATGTGGGCGTGGCAGTTCAGCAAGGCACTGCACCTGCAGAGAGCCCATGGATGGGCGTCGTTCGTCTCGATGCAGAACCACTACAACCTCCTCAACCGCGAAGAGGAGCGCGAGATGCTGCCGTTATGCGCCGACGAGGGCATCGGCACGATCCCGTGGAGCCCTCTCGCCCGTGGGCGCCTTGCCCGTGAGTGGGATGTGCAGACCGAACGCCTCAAGACCGATCCGCGTGTCGACTCGCTGTACTCCGAGGATTTCGGCGACCGCGAGATCGTCGAAGCCCTAGGTTCTATCGCGGCAGAACGCGGGGTGAGCCGGGCGCAGGTTGCCCTGGCGTGGCTTTCCCACAATCCTGTGGTCACCGCGCCCATCGTCGGGATGGGCAAGATCGGATACCTCGAGGATGCCCTCGCCTCTCTCGACCTCGAGCTGACAGATGACGAGATATCACGCCTCGAGTCCCCCTACCGGCCGCATGAGGTGGCCGGCTTCTAGCGTTCCCCGGGCTCACATGCGGCCGAGAGCGTGCTGCAGCTCCTCGGCGTCGGTGATCGGCAGCCGGCAGACGAAGTCCTCGCAGAGGTAGGCCGCCCGCTCCTGCCTACCCTCGAAGAGCTCGTAGCCCGCCTCCGCGAATCGCGCGGCCTGGCGGGGCGTCACCGCGACCGAGACGGCCCCGGCGCGATACCAGCGACGGGCGACGGCCGTCAGCGGGTCATCCGCTTCGTCCGTCACGACGACGAGCTGGCCGATCGGCTCCCGCAGCTGCGCCATCAGCGCCAGCGCGGCGCCGAAAGCGGTGGGGCGCTCGACCGCGAGCCCGGCGACCGTCTCCATCGCTGCGGTGGCGGCGGCGAGGTAGCGCGGCTCGCCCGTGAGGAGGTAGAGCATCCGGGCCGCCTCGGCCATGGCGGTCGCTCCCGAAGGGTAGGCGCCCTCGGAGGGGTCGGGCTCCGCGGCCAGCCCCTGGGCCTGGAGCACGGCGTCCACTCCCCCGGGCACACCGAACGGCGCACCGCCTGCCGCGCCGCCCGCCTCGGCCGCCGCGGCCAGCGCACCGTCCACCAGCTGCCGGGCCGTCTCGGCGTAGCGGAGCTCCCCCGTCGCCAGCGCGAGCCGCAGCAGGCCGCCGGCGAGCATCCCGTAGTCCTCCAGGGTCGCCTTCGCAGCCGAGGCGCGACCCGCCACCGAGGCGCGGATCAGCGTGCCGTCGTCGCGCAGGTGGCCGGCGACCACCCGGTCCGCGGCCGCGATCGCACCCTCCAGCCACTCGCGACGGCCGAGCGCCTGGCCCGCCGCGGCGAGAGCGCCGATGGCCAGGCCGTTCCAGCCCGTGAGCATCTTCTCGTCGAGGGCCGGCGGCGTCTGCCGGGCCCGCCCGGCGCGGTCGAGCGCGTAGTAGCCGCCCTCCACGCGCACGCCGTCGACCTCGCTCTCGCTGTCCTGAGCGGATGCGAAGCCGCCGGCCGGCAGGGCGAGCACATCCAGCAGGAAGGAGGCGATGCCCTCGACGACGGCGAGGGGGCTCCCCGGCACCAGCTGTGCCAGACGGGTGTAGGCCTGCAGCAGCAGGGCGTTGTCGTAGAGCATGCGCTCGTAGTGCGGCTCGCTCCAGTCGCGCCGGGTCGAGTAGCGGAAGAAGCCGCCCTCGACCCGATCGCGCAGGGGGGAGTCGGCCATGGCGCGCAGGGTGCGGTCGGCCAGCTCGAGGGCCTCCACGTCGCCGCCCGCGCCCCGCTCGATCAGGAACATCAGCACCGGCGCCATCGGGAACTTCGGAGCGGTGCCGAACCCGCCGAACTCGGCGTCCTCGCGCTCGAGCAGCTGCTGCACGATATCGGCGAAGCGGTCGCCGCCGGGCAGCTCCCTGCCGGCAGGAGGCCGGACGGTGGCGAGCGCCTCCGCCACGACCGACGCGCTCTGCTCGACCTCCTGGCGACGTTGTGTCCAGGCATCGACGACCGCATCGAGCACCGTGCGGAAGGCGGGATGCCCCTGCGTCTCCTGCGGCGGCCAGTAGGTGCCGGCGTAGAAGGCCCTGCCCTGCGGGGTGACGAAGACGTTGAGCGGCCAGCCCAGGTTCTGGGTGAAGGCGCTGGCCGCGGCCAGATAGCTCGCGTCGACGTCGGGATGCTCCTCGCGATCGACCTTCACGGCGACGAAACCCTCATTGAGCACGGCCGCGATCGCGGGGTCGCTGAAGCTCTCGCGGGCCATCACGTGGCACCAATGGCAGGTCGAGTACCCGATCGAGACGAGGAGGGGGACATCCCGCCTCTCGGCCTCCGCGAAGGCCTCGCTCCCCCACTCGCGCCAATCGACGGGGTTGCCGGCGTGCGAGCGCAGATAGGGGCTGACGGCTTCGGCGAGACGGTTCATGCCTCCACCGTACGCGCCGGGCCGCTACGAGGCGGTGTTCGGGTCGCCGCCGACCCGGCCGCCGCGCTCCAGGCCGGTGATGGCGGCCTGCTCCTCGACGCTGAGCTCGAAGTCGAAGACGTCGAAGTTCTCGACCAGGCGCTCACGGCGGGTCGACTTGGGGAACACGATCGTGCCCTGCTGGATGTGCCAGCGCAGCACCACCTGCGCGGGACTCTTGCCGTGCGCCCGGGCGATCGAGACGATCTCCGGCAGCTCCAGCAGCGGATACTTGCCCTGCCCGAGCGGCCCCCAGGACTCGATCGCGATACCGTGCGCCCGGGCGAAGGCGGTGACCGACGGCTGCTGGTGGTAGGGATGCAGCTCGATCTGGTCGATGGCGGGCACGACATCCGTCTCGTCCAGCAACCGCTGCAGATGCGCCTCGAGGAAGTTGGACACCCCGATGCTGGTCGCCCGGCCGCTCTGCTGCAGCTGCTCGAGCACCCGCCACGTCTCCACGTAGAGGTCGCGAGCCGGGCAGGGCCAGTGGATGAGGTAGAGGTCGACGCGCTCGAGGTCCAGCCGGTCCAGGCTGCGCTCGAAGGCGTCGCGCGCGGTCGCCCGCCCCTGGTCGTCGTTGTAGAGCTTCGTGGTGATGTAGAGCTCATCGCGCGGGATGCCGGAGGCCGCGATCGCACGGCCGACCTCCTCCTCGTTGCCGTAGATCTTGGCCGTATCGATGTGCCGATAGCCGATCTCGAGAGCCTCGCTGACGACCCGTTCGGTCTCGCCCGCATCCACTCTAAACACCCCGAGGCCCAGCTGCGGGATGCTCGCACCGTCATTGAGCCTGATCAGCGGAACGGTCATAGATGCCTCTCTTCCGGGCCGCTGTAGGCGCTGAGCGGGCGGATCAGCGCGTTGGCGGCGAGCTGTTCCATGATATGCACCGTCCAGCCGGTGATCCGGCTGGCCACGAAGATCGGCGTGAACATCTCGGTGTCGAAGCCCATCAGGTGATAGGCCGGGCCAGACGGATAGTCCAGGTTCGGCTTGATGCCCTTGCGCTCGACCATGGCCGACTCGAGCGCGTCGTAGAGCTCGGCGAGCGCGCCCGCGTCGTACTCCTGCACGAGGGTGTCGAGCGCGGCCTTCATGGTGGGCACCCGGGAGTCGCCGTTCTTGTAGACACGGTGCCCGAAGCCCATGATCTTGCGCTTCTCGGTGAGCGCGGCGTCGAGCCACTCCTGGGCTCTGTCTGCCGTGCCGATCTCCTCGAAGACGTGCATGACCGCCTCGTTGGCTCCGCCGTGCAGCGGGCCCTTCAGGGCCCCGATCGCCGCGACGACCGCCGAGTAGAGGTCGGAGAGGGTGCTGGTGACGACGCGCGCCGTGAAGGTGCTGGCGTTGAAGGAGTGCTCGGCGTACAGGATCATCGAGACGTCGAAGGCCTTGACGACCACATCCGCCGGCACCTCGCCGAAGGCCATGTTCAGGAAGTTCGCCGAATAGCCCAGATCGTCGCGGGGCTCGACCGGCGCCAGGCCGCGGCGGCGCCGCTGGTCATAGGCGACGATGGTGGGCAGCTGGGCGAGCAGATACATGGCCCGGCCCTCGTTGAGGCTGCGGTCGGTGCTGCCCTCCGGGCGGGCGAGGGTCGGGTCGGTGGCGCCCAGGACGCTCACGGCGGTGCGCACGACATCCATGGGATGCGCGGTCGTCGGCAGCTCGTCGATCACCCGTCTGGTGCGCTCATCCAGCCGGCGCAGCGAACGCTCCAGCCGGTCGAACTCGGCCCGCTGCTGCTCGTCCGGCAGCTCCCCGCTCCAGAGCAGATAGGCGACGTCTTCGAAGCTCTTCTTCGCAGCCAGCTCCTGCACCGGGTAACCCCGGTACAGCAGCGAGTTGGTCTCGGGATTGACCTTGGAGATCGCCGTCGTATCGACGACCACCCCGGCCAGGCCCTTGCGGATCTCCTGCTCGTTCATCTCGCTCCTCTTGGTCGATACCGCCCTGCGGTCTACTCAATCACCGCTCAGGGTGAAGTTGTAGATGGTCGAGTCGAAGGCGTTGTAGCCCTCGTAGTCCAGCAGCTCGTAGAGCCGGGCCCGGGTCTGCATCTGCCCGACGGCGCTCTTCAGGGAGCCCTCCCGGGTGATGGTGTCGAGGCCGCGCTCGGCCGCCCCCATCGCCAGGCGGAGCAGGCTGACCGGGAAGATCACCAGGTTGACGCCGACGCCGCCGAGCTGGTCCAGGCTGAACAGCTCGCTCTTGCCGAACTCGGTCATATTGGCCAGGATCGGCACCTCGACGGCCTTCCGCACCGCCTCGAACTCGGCGAGGTCCCTCATCGCCTCCGGGAAGATCATGTCGGCGCCCGCATCCTGCAGGGCCTTGGCGCGGTCGATCGCCGCCGGCAGGCCATCGACGGCCCGGATGTCCGTGCGGGCGACGATCAGCAGGCCGGGGTCGCGGCGGGCATCCACCGCCGACCGGATGCGCCCCAGCGCCGTGCCCTCGTCGACCACCGACTTGCCGTCGAGGTGGCCGCAGCGCTTCGGGTTGACCTGGTCCTCGATGTGCAGGCCGGCCAGCCCCGCATCCTCCAGCGTCTGGATGGTGCGGGCGACGTTCATCGGCTCGCCGAAGCCCGTGTCGGCGTCGACGATGGCCGGCAGGTCCGTCATCCTCGCGATCTGCTGCGCGCGGCCGGCGACCTCGCTCAGGGTGGTGAGACCGATGTCGGGCAAGCCGAGGTCCGCGGCGATGACGGCGCCGGAGATGTAGACGCCGTCGAAGCCCTTGTCCTGGATGAGCTTGGCCGAGAGCGGGTTGAATGCGCCGGGGAAGGCCAGCAGGCGGCCGGTCGCGAGCGCCGCGCGCAGCCCTTCGCGCTTCTGGGCTGCCGGAGTCGTGGAGTAGAGCATCAGAAGATCCCTTTCGGTGAGTCGGGGAGGAGGTCGGCGGGGGCGGTCACGGTGAGGCCGGCGAGCTCGTCCGCCACGAGCTCGGGGAGGCGCTGGGCGGTCTCGAGGAAGCGCTCGGCCTCCGCCGGTGCGAGCACACCGTCGGCGAGGGCATGGAACTTGGCGATGTACTCCTCGCGGGCGAAGGGCCGGGCCCCGAGCGGATGCGCGTCGGCGACCGCGATCTCGTCCACGATGCGGCGGCCGTCGGCCAGCTCGATCTCGACCCGCCCGCCGAAGGCCTTCTCGGCGGGATCGACCGAGTGATAGCGCCGAGTCCATTCCGGGTCCTCCTGGGTGGTCACCTTCCGCCAGAGGGCGACCGTGTCGGGGCGGGCCGCGCGTTCCGGCGCGTAGGAGCGCTCGTGATGCCATTCGCCGTCTTGCAGGGCGACAGCGAAGATGTAGGGGATCGAGTGGTCGAGCGTCTCGCGGCTGGCCGACGGGTCGTACTTCTGGGGGTCGTTCGCGCCGGAGCCGATGACATAGTGCGTGTGGTGCGAGGTGTGGATGACGATCGCCGTGACGTTCCCGGGATCGCGCAGCTCCGGCCGCTCCGCCCCGAGCCGCCGGGCCAGGTCGATGAGCGCCTGCGCCTGGTACTCGGCCGAGTGCTCCTTGGTGTAGCTGTCGAGGATCGCGGTCTTGGCCTCGCCGCGGGCCGGCAGCGGGACCTCGTAGCGGGCATCCGGCCCGTCGAGCAGCCAGGCGATCACGCCGTCCTCGCCCTCGTAGATCGGGGTGGGGCTGGTCTGGCCGCGCATCGCCCGGTCGACGGCTTCGACGGCCATCTTGCCGGCGAAAGCGGGCGCGTAGGCCTTCCAGGTGGAGATCTCGCCCTTGCGCGATTGCCGGGTGGCGGTGGTGGTGTGCAACGCCTGGCCGATCGCCTGGAAGATCGTCTCGGCGTCGAGACCGAGCAGTGTGCCGATGCCGGCGGCGGCGGCGGGGCCGAGGTGCGCAACATGGTCGATCTTGTGCTTGTGCAGGCTGATCGCTTTGACCAGGTCGATCTGGATCTCGTACCCGGTCACGATGCCGCGCACCAGGTCGGCGCCGCTGCGGCCCGCATGCTGCGCCACGGCGAGGATCGCCGGGATGTTGTCGCCCGGGTGCGAGTAGTCAGCGGCCAGGAAGGTGTCGTGGTAGTCGAGCTCGCGCACGGCGACCCCGTTGGCCCAGGCGGCCCATTCGGGACTGACCCGCTCGGCCTGGCCGAGGCCGAAGACCGTGGCTCCCGGGCGGTACGGATGCGCCTGGGCCTGGCCGCGGGCGGCCGTCACCGGCGCGCGGCGGAGGGACGCGACCGCGACCGCCGCGTTGTCGATGATGCGGTTGATCGCCATGTCGCTCGCCTCATCCGTCACCGGCACCGGGTCGACGGCCACCTCCGCGATCTTCCAGGCGAGCTGCTCCTCACGGGGCAGGTTCTCATCGCTGCGGTGGACGCGTACGGAATGGATCTTCACGGCTTCCTTCGGGTCATGCCGAGCGCGGTGCGCGATCGGTCGCGGGCGATCCGGGGATGCCCGATGCTGTCTCTGAACGCGTGGCCAGGATGTTCTCGAGGGCGTTGTGGAGGTGGAGATGCGTCGCATGGGCGGCCAGCTCGGAATCTCCGGCGACGATCGCCTGGACGATGGCCCGGTGTTCGGCCGCGGCGGCTCGCAACCGGGACGGATCGTCTTTGGCATGACGCCGGATGCGGACGAGATGCGTGCGGACGCTGTTCAGTGCCGACACCAGGTAGGGGTTGGCGACGGCAACGTCGACGGCCTCATCGAATCGCCCGACCAGACCGTAGTAGGCATGGCGAGCGGGGTCGTCGTTCTCCAGAAGGTCGGAGATGGATGAGAACTCACGCTCGAGTTCCATGAAGACCTCGGCATCCCGTCTCATCGCTGCAAGTCGCGCAGCCACCTCCTCCAGAGCCCGGCGCAATTCGAAGAGCTCGCGGATCCCGTCGACGGAGATGTCGGTGACGACCACTCCCCGGCCGCTCTGTGTGACGAGGCCGTCCGCGACGAGACGCCCGAGCGCCTCCCGCAGAGGGGTGCGCGAAACCCCGAGACGGAGGGACTGCTCGACCTCTGCAAGCACCGTCCCCGGAGGAAGCTCCCACTCCAGCACCTCTTTGCGAAGTATCGCGTATGCGCGATCGCTGGCTCTCATCTGCACCCCCATTCAGATTCCATTGTATGCAGAGAGTGGCCAATAAAGCGAAGAACGGTGCCCAAGAATTGGCTTTCCGGGGTTCATGTATACATGGGAGCGCTGTGGCCTCTGTAATCGGGGATGCTTCGAGCCCATCCGCCAAGCCGCGGATCACCCCCGCGTGAGCGGGGAGCACGCTGGGAAATCGAGTTGTGGCTGTGGCCGGGCCGGATCACCCCCGCGTGAGCGGGGAGCACCCGGTGTTCCTCTCCCCGAAGGATGCGCAGTTCGGATCACCCCCGCGTGAGCGGGGAGCACTCGAACAGTGGCCAGGAGGTCACCTCGACGACGGATCACCCCCGCGTGAGCGGGGAGCACGCGTCCGCCCTCGTCGCCCAGGCAGGAAAGCCCGGATCACCCCCGCGTGAGCGGGGAGCACGAGACAGCCTCAAACGACGGATTAGAGAACAGAGGATCACCCCCGCGTGAGCGGGGAGCACCTGCACTCTCGGCGGGAGGGCAGCGACGGCGGCGGATCACCCCCGCGTGAGCGGGGAGCACTCGATGATGTTCACGATGATCTTGGGCAGCGCCGGATCACCCCCGCGTGAGCGGGGAGCACGAGCGCTGCGCGATCGCCCACGAGATCGTCCACGGATCACCCCCGCGTGAGCGGGGAGCACTTCTGCTTCACCGGCGTCACTGTCAGGCCCGGCGGATCACCCCCGCGTGAGCGGGGAGCACGTGGCTCAGCGCGTCTACGCCACCCAGGACGACGGATCACCCCCGCGTGAGCGGGGAGCACTCGGATCTCTGCTGGACCCAGGTATTCCAATGCGGATCACCCCCGCGTGAGCGGGGAGCACATGGTCAGCTCGTATTCGGTTTCCGGGTCCGCGGGATCACCCCCGCGTGAGCGGGGAGCACCGTTCCCACCTACGCGATCGCGAACGACGTCGCGGATCACCCCCGCGTGAGCGGGGAGCACCTGAACGCTCCCGGCGATCCTGCGAAGTTGGCGGGATCACCCCCGCGTGAGCGGGGAGCACCCCACGAGGCAGAAGCGGCTCTATCGTGCAGCGGGATCACCCCCGCGTGAGCGGGGAGCACATCCTCCGCTCTACCGGGTACAGTCCCTCGGACGGATCACCCCCGCGTGAGCGGGGAGCACCTCCCTAGGTGGGAGAGGTAAGCTGCCCGCCGTGGATCACCCCCGCGTGAGCGGGGAGCACAGAAGGCGGTGCCTGGGCTTGGCACAGCGACGGGGATCACCCCCGCGTGAGCGGGGAGCACGGGATAGTGGCTCGGCTGTTTCCTCACAGTTCCGGATCACCCCCGCGTGAGCGGGGAGCACTCTGATCGAGAAGTCTTCTGTCCTCGGGGATTAGGATCACCCCCGCGTGAGCGGGGAGCACGTTCTGATCGAGGCGGGGACCGAGCTCAACGATGGATCACCCCCGCGTGAGCGGGGAGCACTGGTCGATGCGGGTGACCGGGGCACGCCGGTGCGGATCACCCCCGCGTGAGCGGGGAGCACTATCCGGCAGACCGCGAACGGTTCGATCATGGAGGATCACCCCCGCGTGAGCGGGGAGCACGACATGCTCGACGGCCGTACCCGTTGCCGTTCCGGATCACCCCCGCGTGAGCGGGGAGCACCTCATCGACGCCCACCAGCGCACCGTGGACCGCGGATCACCCCCGCGTGAGCGGGGAGCACAACGGTGGTGAGGGATATGCGTCGATCATCCGGGGATCACCCCCGCGTGAGCGGGGAGCACCGATCCACCCGGTCCTGAGCGAGAACCGTCGACGGATCACCCCCGCGTGAGCGGGGAGCACCCTCAAATCGCGGGCGGTCATGCGGCACCCCGCGGATCACCCCCGCGTGAGCGGGGAGCACTCTCGGGTCGGCGGCAGGAGGTCCGGGTGGTCGGGATCACCCCCGCGTGAGCGGGGAGCACGGACAGGAGATTCCGTTCGAGTTCGTGGAGGCGGGATCACCCCCGCGTGAGCGGGGAGCACCGCTTGCGGCCGTCGAGGTCGGGCTCGCTGAGGGGATCACCCCCGCGTGAGCGGGGAGCACACTTCTTGATCAGGAGTTTAGTGTCACGACATGCCTATTTGGAATCAGTTCAGTCCCGGCCCTTACGCCGAGCAGCCATCCGATACTTGCTGGCATTGCTCCAACCGGAACGAAGCTGCGGGATCGGCGACTGAGAACCTTGAGCAGGACGTAACATCAGCTCGATTCCATCCATATCCACGGTTTTCCAGTCATGCCTGTGCACTTTGAAGGCGAGGCCCTGCTCGCCACGCACCGAGTAGATCATGATGGCGCGCCCATCCTTGCTCAGCTCCACGACCCGCTCCCACATCAAGTCACGCACTCGAGCGGTGACGCGACCGACGAAGACCCCAGCGCTGACCTCCAGGAGCCAGCGAGTCAGATGACCTCGCAAGCCGGCTGGGCATGCCGTCAGAACCAGAACTACCATGCCGTCACCTCACCGTAGTTCGTGCCGCCCGCAATCGAGCGGTCACCGCCATCCCACAATTGCACGACATTGATATCGGATGACTCCCCACCCTCGGAATCATCGTCAGGGAGCAGAAGCCGACGGATATCCCGCGCACACCGGGTGAATCGCCCCGGGTTTGATGGAGGCTCTCTGTCCCCGAGAGGATGAGAGTTATGACGAAGCATTATCCGAGTGAGTTGAAGGAGCGGGCTGTCAGGCTGGTTCTTGATGCGGAGAGCGAGCC